>Ga0334901_1000038_pt1 | contig 227556 bp, 219 predicted proteins | sample GraSluR3_MG_3_FD_207216 | JGI IMG/M metagenome (GOLD analysis project Ga0334901, IMG submission 207216) | Sludge microbial communities from methane-producing bioreactor in Wageningen University, Netherlands - Granular Sludge_15_08-R3 | ecosystem: Engineered > Bioreactor > Anaerobic >... | reverse complement strand
CAGACGGACATGTTGCTTGAGCCATTTGAAAAAGAGTTCAATCGCCCAACGTTCCCGGTAGATCGTCCCGAGTTCCTCTGCTGGAAGATCAAAACGATTGGTGATGAGCCGGATGGTTCGTCCCTGATCATCCTGAGACACGATCAGACGAAAGAAGTTTTCCGCCTGATGAAGCGCATCACCCAGCAGAATCATCTGGTCTGACTGAATCGCCCCACCTTCTGGAACCGCGTAGCTGCGAATGGTCTGCGTGACCGCGTTCTTCTTCAGACGAGAGGTAAAGAACATGCCATTGTCCGAAAAACGGTCGAAGGCCTTATAGTCGATGTAGCCGCGATCAAAGACATACATGGCCTCCTCATCGACCAAGGCATCCAGTTCCTCACGATCATGAATCTGGGCTGACGTAAGGATCGCTTTTTCCGGAAAGACCTGTCCCTTGCCCAGGAACACGAGGCGAAGGTGCAGCTTAACTCCTGCCTTTGTTTTGCGGAAATGTGCCCATGGGAATTGGTTCGGGTTCATGGTGATCGTCGTGGAATCAACGATTTTCAGCAACCTTTTCGAATCCGGCACAGGTTTTCCTTTCATCTTGGCAACGAGTTCTAAGAAGAGCATCATCAAGAGTTGGGGATCCACCGTGTTATTTTTTCTTGAGAGCTGAGCGGCGCTGATTGAAGAAAGCCCTGTGGCCCGTTGAAGATGTTGATTCAGGACACAGTCCGACAAAGCGCGCAGGCTGTCTTCTTTATGAAGCTGAGCATAGAGAAAGAGCAGGATATAAGCCTTGGTGGTCAGCTTTTTCACGTATTTATCTGCCTGAGTCTGATTCAGTTTCTGTTCTAGGTGTCTAAAATTAATTGGATTTAACCATTGTTCAAAGGATGAAAGTCGTGTATTCTTATCCATAGTCGAGTCCTTTATTTGGATTTGGATAGGAAACACCTATCCTTCCATAATAAAGGATTTTTTTATGCCCTGACCTTCTTAATTTTGAACATTTATAGTATTATGAATCATCACATTTAATTCCTGCAACGTTAGTAACTATAAGTATATAAATTTTAAGGAAAATGGTATAAGTGCAACTAAGTCTTCGCCTTCGTCAGAGGCTTGGCGAAGCCAAGTTTTCTAATACCGATTCCGTTCCGCGCCTCTTGATCTTGTTTTTAACAATTCACCTAAAAACAAGGTCTGCTCGTCTTGCTTCGAGCCAAGTTGTTAGACGCTCATGTTGATGAATGCTACACTAATCGTGAATAGCGAAAGGAGCGATCATTATGAAAATCGGGTTTATCGGCAGCGGCAATATCGGCCGAACCGTTGCCTCTTGCTTTCTCCGTGCCGGTCATTCCGTTGTGATGTCCAATTCCCGCGGTCCGGAAACACTGTCCGACTTGGTCAAAGAATTAGGTCCTAAGGCAAAAGCTGCCACTGCGGAACAAGCAGCACATGAGGGTGACTTGATTGTTGTGACGGTACCGCTTTATGCGCTTCCTAAATTATCAACCTCCGGAACGGATGGCAAAGTAATTATTGATACCATGAACTATTATCCATTCCGAGATGGGCATATCGCATCGCTTGATGACGGAACGGCAACGACCAGTGAATTGACGGCGGAACATTTTCCGAATGCACGCGTAGTCAAAGCGTTCAACTCAATCATTGCTTCAGAAATTCAAACAACTGCCAAACCGCAAGGCGATCCGCAACGACGAACGCTCCCGATTGCCGGAAACGACGCGGAAGCAAAGAAAACAGTCATCGACTTGATTGAATCCATTGGTTTCGATGTCTATGACGCCGGCGCGCTGCATGAAGGCTATCGTTTTCAAAATGGCACTCCTGCTTACTGTGCCCGTGCGAACCGTGACGAATTGATTCATCTTCTGCAACAAGCGTGATTTCTATCTAGTTGACATAAACTAAAGGCGGCACAGCGAAAAAAAATCGCTGTGCCGATTTTTAACGTCCTGGATAAAATGTGATTTGGCATCCATTCTTCGGTTAGGCGCGATTATTTCTGGATTGACTTGAATTTTCCCCCGATTGATGCCGAATTTGTCCTGATATAAGTTGCCATGGGCTCGATTCCCGGAATAGATGCACTTTTCCCCAGATTGGCCTGAAGTTTTCCCGGATTAAACTGTTTTTTCCCTGATTCATTCCGAGTTTGATTGGATAAAAGTCGCGGACACACTCGATTCCCGGATTAGGTGTACTTTTTCTCTGATTGTTTCGGACTTTCCCCCGATTAAATTGATCGTTTCCCCAATTAATTCCGAGTTTGTCCGCATGAATTTTTGCGCAAGTAAAAACCCCCTCGTTAGAATTTCTGCGAGGGGGCTGTTTATTTATTTTACATCGCCTTAAGCCGTTCGATTCTGCTTTCGGTTGATGGGTGAGTCGCAAACCAGTTGGTTTTCTTACGTTTCTTGCCAAACGGATTGGAAATGTACATTGAAGCCGTTGCATCCTTAACATGCTTCATACCTTTGTCATCACTGCTGATCTTGGTCAGTGCGTTGATCAACCCCTGCGGATCGCGTGTCAGTTCCACCGCCGATGCATCGGCTAGATATTCACGGTTGCGCGATACCGCGAGCTGCACGAATTGCGCGACGAGCGGCGCGAGAATGATCAGGACAAGGGCAATAATCATGAAGATCGGATTCGATTTTTCATTATTACGCTTATTGCTCCGGCCGCCGCCCCAGAAAAACATACGCTGGCCGATGTCTGCCACAACAACGATCACACCGACAAGTGCAATACATAGTGTCATCAGACGAATGTCGTAATTTCTAATGTGAGAAAATTCGTGTGCGGTGACTGCTGCGATCTCCTCACGGTTGAGCCGTTCAAGCAGGCCGCTCGTGAAGGCGATCACGCTGGACTCCGGTTTCATACCGGTCGCAAACGCATTGGGTGACGGGTCATCGACAATGTAGATTTTCGGCATGGGAACATTCGCCGCGAGCGCCAGCTCCTCAACCACGTTAAACACCATTGGATTGTCGCTTTTCTTGATCTCTCGCGCGCCAGCCATGCTCAGAACTTGAGCACGAGCACTTGCAAACGTAATGGGCACATAAAATGCGAGTACCACCGCCGCAATGATCGGTCCTGAAAGCATGTCCCCGTTCAGAAAATAGCCGACCGCCCAGCCGATCACAAGGACAAGAAAACAGAAAAAGGTGAGCAGCACGAGCGTTTTTCGCTTATTTTGTTGGATTTGTTGATAGAGCATGAGCAGCCTCCGTTAAAAGGTAACCTTAGGCACGTCGCGTTCAGCCTCAGGGATTGTGAGCAGCTCTTCTCTTTTGAAGTTGAACATTCCGGCGATAATGTTCGATGGGAACGATTCACGCTTGATGTTATAATCCTTCACCGTCTTGTTATACAGCTGACGGGAATAAGCAACCTTGTTCTCTGTTGTCGCCAATTCTTCCTGGAGCTGCAGAAAGTTCTGATTCGCTTTCAAATCCGGATAGGATTCTGCTAAAGCAAAAATTGACTTCAACGCACCTTCAATCTGGTTATCCGCTTCAATTCGCTGCTGCGGCGTCCCGCTGATCAAACCATTTCGTGCTTCAATAACCTGATTCAGCGTTTCTTTTTCGTGCTTCGCATAGCCTTTAACCGTTTCCACGAGATTCGGGATCAGGTCATGGCGCCTCTTTAGCTGCACATCAATCTGACTGAACGATTCCTGCACCCAGTTGCGGAGCTTGACCAAACCGTTGTATTGAGCAATAAAATAAATCACGATAATTGCTAGGATGGCAATAATAATCCATGTTGTCATAAGTTCCCTCTCCTTTTTTTCTGTTGATTTAAGTATAGCATTTGAATGTCATCCATAGCCTATTCATGTAATAATTCCTATAAGAATAGGAAAAAACAGCTCCTCACGGTGTAAGATGCTGCTCAAGTTATGCTTCGTTTTCTTTTTTTTGAAAATACTCGATCATCCATGAGGGTACTGCATGCTTACGTTGTACAACGATTTTTCCACTTTGTATGATTGCTACTGTAGTCGGCATACCTCCAGTATTATCAATCAAAAATGACTCATCCAAAGCATCAATAAGTTTAAGAAAATGGTTAATTGACCGATCTTTTCTGCGAAATACATCTGCTTTGGGAATATTATGTCCTCCATTTTCAACACGATATTTAATTCTTCTTAAATTATACGAATCGTCTTGTAAAAACAAAAAGAACATTTTGATGGTAAATCCTTTTTCTTTTGCAGTCAAAATTTGATTCACTGCAAGTTTCCCAGATAGCGTTGTTTCCATTGAAAAGTTTATTTTCTTTTCAATACACTCGTGAATCATTTGAATTGTTTTTTTCCCTGCTTTTATTTGAGGATTATTCACATGATTTAATTTCATATTTTTGGCTATTAAGTCGGTGTCAACATTGATGTCGGAATCCATTTTATCCAAAATTAAGCTCCGAAAAGTACTTTTACCACTTCCGTTATTTCCGGCAAATACGTACAGTGTGCACATAAAGTTAAGCCTCATTAACGATTTTAATCGTTCCATCCGGATATTCTTCAACCATTTGTCCATTTTTCTTATAAACAATCGGTGTATTATTGGCCTTGCCGTCGATACGTGCACGATCAATGATGTATGGAACCATTCGAAGGATCTCTTTGTCTCTAGAATCAATATTTTTGTTCAAAGTAAACGACCTCCGTTCTCTTAACATGCTTTACTTAAGTATATCCTGTTTTTCTGCAGAATCCACAATAGAAAGAATAAGACGGCTTCTCTTTGCTCAAGCCGTCCTTTTTAAAAAATTATTCCAAACAAAAGTCCTTAATCCGCTCGCGATCGGCACGCGTGATGCCGAACTCTCGTTCCAGGTACTTGCCGAACTTGCCGTAGTTGCCGAAAATGGAGCCAATTGATGCGTCCAAATATTCTTCGTGCAACAAGAAGCCTTCTTCAAAATCTTTCAGTTGCTTGCCGGATACATAGTGTGCAGCCTCGGCAAACGTTTCCTGGTGATAAGCAACCAAGGTTTTATTTGAGAACAGGTAATCCTCCATTATGGTTTCGAAGGAAACGCCAAGGGTTCGCAAAAGCAGCATTGCGCCAACCCCGGTCCGGTCACGGCCGCCGGCACAGTGGTGAAGCACTGGCAGATTCTCTTCCGGTTTCTTAAACAGCTGCATCAATCGTTTATACGAACCGTTCTGAATCGGCATTTTCCGATAGACTTGCGCGAAGTTTTCACGTGTAAATGTTTTATAAAAAAGCTCCGGATCCCACTCTTCTTTAGCGGTTGATTTATCTTCGCCGTTTACCGCAATCCGTTCATGCCGTTCATTTCCGATTTGCGGATCCGGTTTAATAATAGCCTCTGCTTTATCACGGTAATCATAGATGAGTTTGAGATTCAAAGGCTTAAGATTTTCTTTATCGCCATTCGTCATTCCGGTCAGTTCCGCAGAACGAAAAAGAAGTCCCTTTTTCACTTTCCGTCCGTCTCGTGCTTTTATTCCGCCCATATCGCGAAAATTATATACACCTTCAAGCGGCAGCACGCGCTCCATCAATACATTGCTTTCCATCAGCATCCCCTCTTCCCATTCAGCTTCTCTTTTTCATTTATTTTATCATAGTTTGTTATTCAGTTTGTTGCGACAATGCTAACGATCTGTCAAACTTTTATTTACTTAGTCTTTTTAAATGAAGATGGTGCAACCTGCGCGTACTTCCTATTGACCGGGTTCAACAATTGCGCAAGAACCGTATTTTGAAACCTATTCCTTGTGTTCATCGAATGGTCCTTAAAGCGACAAAATAACAGGAGGTAAAGAATGATCTTTTTCGAAAAGTTCTTTAACTGGTTGTTTTTTATTGGAATTATTCTGCTTTTCGGCCGACTGCTGACTCTGATATTCCGAGTAATGCACGTGCCGTTTACAACCTTTTTCAAGGATTACAGTGTCATTTCTCTGATCATTTTAATCATTGGCGTGATTGGCTCTGAACGAATGAAAGGCATGAAGAAAACGAAAAAGTAACGTGCTCAGTCGAACTCTGCGACCCAATTTTGATCGCTCGCCGCTTTAAAGCACAGCTTGATTTGTTCCGAAGTATTCTTTTCCTCAGCTAGCGGCGGTAGTTCGTCAATCCCGAAATATCCGATCTCGGTTGTCTCGATGTTTTCCTCAAATTTTCCGCCGATCAGCGAGCAAAGTACGAACACTTTGCAGACGCCATAAGCATACACCGGAAGATTATGTGCATTGCGGTCTTGAACGGCAATAAGCCGGATCGGAACGACGTCCAGTCCAGACTCCTCCTTCACTTCCTTGACCGTATTCGATTTAATCGATTGATCCACATCGACCCATCCTCCGGGCAACGACCATGTGCCGGCATTCTCTTTCACCAGCAAAATCCGGTTATCTTGAAAAATCGCCGCACGTGTATCAAGCTTCGGTGTTTGATAGCCGGTTTCATTGCAGAAAATCGCTTTGACATGGTCGAGCGAGAAACCGGTTTTCAGGCTCAGCATTTCCGCTGCAATTTCGCGAATACGCGCGAATCGTTCCTGATCAAAGCGATCCTTTGAATAGGCGAGACCGGCCTGTGCCAGGGCTTGAAGCTCCATCGCCCAGTTCAGCCAAGGTTTATCGCTAAATCGTTCGCTGTTTCTCTCATTCATGCAAATCCCTCCAATGGGTATGTATCTATGAAAAGCGGAAATAATCGTGTACGATGATGGAAAGCACTTAACTAATTTTGAAATGAGGAATCAGGATGAACAACACTGATAAATTTACCGGCAAGGCTTCCATTTACGCACGCTTCCGTCCCGACTATCCGCAGTTGCTGCTGGATGATCTGCTTCTCCATCCGAGTGCGCAATTTACGGTGGCCGACATCGGATCAGGCACTGGCATTCTGACCAGACAGCTGCTCGATCGCGGCGTCAAGGTGATCGCTGTTGAACCCAATGAAGATATGCGTACCGCCGCGGAGACATCGCTTAGCGCATATTCTCAGTTCACATCAGTCTCCGGCAACGCCGAGCACACGCAACTTCCGGACCATTGCGCGGATCTGGTCACGGTCGCACAGGCGTTTCATTGGTTTGACGTCAATGATTTCAAGAAAGAATGCTGCCGCATTTTAAAGCCGGATCAAAAAGTTGCCCTTATTTGGAACAGCCGCATACCGAACGCACCGCTCATTAAAGAAACCGCGAAAATCTGCAAGACATTCTGCCCAAATTTTCGCGGCTTCTCCGGCGGTATTGATGGTGACCGTTCAAGTTTTTTACGCTTTTTCCGAGATGGCGAGTATTCTGTTAAAACCTATAGTCACCCGCTCCGGTATACGCTCGATGCCTTTATCGGCCGGCATTTATCGGCTTCCTATGCCCCTAAGCCGGACGATGCAAGCCGCCAGCCGTTCGTTCAAGCGTTGACGGAACTGTTCTCTCGTTATGAACAAAACGGTGCTGTTTCGTTTCCGAATGAAACACGATGCTATTATGGATGCGTATAAAGATCAGCCGTTTCCTTCTGAAAATTCCGGATAAAGTGACATACCACCATCCACAAAAATAGTCGTACCGGTCACATAACTTGATTCATTTGAGGCGAGCCAAGCCGCTGCGGCCGCAACTTCTTCCGGCTTGCCGATATAATTGATTGGAATCAGGTTCAGGGTACTTTGTTTTTGTTCGGGATCCGCAAACTTTTCTGCGTTGATTGGCGTTTGAATGGCACCGGGTGCAATTGCATTGACTCGAATGCCGCGTTTGGCGTATTCCAAAGCAATTGTTTCCGTGAACAGTTTGACGCCTCCCTTGCTGGCGGCATAGTGTGCAAAAGTCGGCCACGGAATTCGTTGATGAACGGAAGACATGTTGATGATTGTGCCTTTTTTATTGTGTGCCAAATAATGGTTGATCGCTGTCTTCGCACCGAGGAATACTCCGGTCAGATTGACATTCATAACCTTCTCCCAGTCTTCAAGACTGAGCTCATGCGTCTGTGCCCGATTTTCCATCCCGGCATTATTAATCCATACATCCAATCCGCCAAAATGTTCTACTGCTGCATCCAGCAAGGACTGGACGCCGCTCTCGGTTCCCACATCCGCTTGCACTGCAATGGCTTTCCCACCGGCCTTGTTTAATTCTTCAACCGTTTGTTCTGCCTGCCCGCTGTCACTGTTGTAGTTGATGACCACCGACATCTTTTCTTCGGCTAATCGGCGCGAAATTGCATTCCCAATTCCTTTAGATCCGCCTGTGACAACAGCTGTTTTTCCGAATAGATCTGAATACATAGTGCTCCCTCCAATTTTTCGTGTTCCTTTTATTGTGAGAAAAATCAGCGGGAATATCAAGTCAGACCGGTTGGCGATATTTACGCAGCCTCAAGCAGGCGAGCCAATTTAGTTTATTTTATTAAAACATGGAGACTATAATAATCTCTGTGAACATGATGGATGTTTCTGACTGTGACCGAGTTGTACGCGAACCTAGGAAGCACTCAATTCGGATCTATTTCAACATGAAGGAAGAGGAATTAAGTCATGAATCAGACCATGAACAAGGAACAAGTTAAAGAAAACATTTTATCCGCATTTCAATTCAGGCACGCCTGCAAGCAATTCGATCCGGCAAAGAAAATCAGCGATGAAGATTTTCAGTTCATTTTGGAAACCGGTCATTTATCGCCAAGCTCATTCGGTCTTGAACCGTGGAAATTTGTCGTCGTACAAAATAAAGAGCTGCGCGCCAAGCTTGCCCCGGCAGCTTGGGGGGCAACCGAAAAGCTGAAGACTGCAAGTCACTTCGTGCTGATTTTGTCTCGGCTGCGATCCGGACTGGATGCACATTCCGAGCACGTTCAGCACATGATCAATGACATTCAGCAATGTCCGCCGGATGTTGCCAAAATGATGACCAATGCGATCGCTAATTTTCAAAAGGTGGATTTCACCCTGGCTGAAAATGAACGTGTCTTCTTCGAATGGGGTTGCCGCCAGTGCTATATTGCGCTTGGTAATATGATGACTGCAGCTGCTGAAATCGGCATCGATTCCTGCCCAATGGAAGGCTTCAACAAGGATCAGGTGGAAAAAGTCTTAAGTGAAGAAGGCATTATTAAGGGCAACGATTTCGGGATTGCCTGCATGGCGGCTTTTGGTTATCGCGCCAAGGACCCACGTCCGAAGACAAGACAGCCGATTGAAGACGTCATCGAGTGGAAAAATTAACCTTTATTATAGAAGAGACCTGCGTGAATTCGTTGCGCAGGTTTTTTTTACACTTCAAGAACAATCCTTTGACTTACTTTTTGTAAGAAAATAAACTATAGCTATCAACTGAAAGAGGTGGGACCATGACCTATTTATATAAAATCAGTAAGCCTAAAACAATGACCGAAATGACGCCGATTCTTTTTACCATGCATGGTGTCGGCTCCAATTATCACGATCTCAGCTCCATTCCCGGAGATGGTGAGAAAAATTTTGTACAGATAGATGTACAAGGCGACCGGCCATATGGCTCCGGATTTACGTACTATGTGCCCGACTTTTCACGACAGACTGAAGAGGAAGTGATTAACGGCACCTTGCATGATCTTGATACATTCTTTGATGAAGCGATTCAAAAAGAAGGGCTCTCCGAAAAACAACCGAGATATTATCTTGGCTTCAGCCAAGGTGCCATTTTGGGCCTGTCCTACACTCTGCTTTATCCTGAAAAATCGAGTGGTGCTGTGATTTTGAGCGGTCGTCTGCCCGGCTATGTCGCTGAAGCTGCCCGAACAACAGAATTTGGCACGCAGCCAGCTTTCTTTGTCGGACACGGACAGTTTGATCCTCTCTTTCCGGCAAAAATCGGTCAGGCGACGCAGAGCTTTCTCGAAGGTAAGAAGCTGAGTGTCACCTATAAAGAGTACCCCACTGCTCATGGTGTCATTATGGATGAAGTCAACGATATTCAGAACTGGCTGAAGGCTCAGTTCGAGGCATAAGGTTGAACCCCCATTCAAGAACAATTCGAATGGGATTTTTTTAGCTTTTGCCAGAATGACAACCAGCCAAAAGTGTCACTGTCCAGATTCGATCAGTGTCACTCTTTTCTGTTCGATCATATCGCGCTGCTGCTTCAGATCGGTAATTTGCGCGTCTAAAGTGCTGAGCAGGCTATTGGTTTGCTGAAGAACTTTTCTTGTCTGCGATTCTGAGTTCTGAATCTTGCTGTGCACCATCCAATCGGTCACGATGTTATCAAAAAAGTAATCGGCGAAGTTCAGGAGTTGATCATTTTCGAGATCGGTTAGCGCAGTATCGGTAATGTCGCTCAATTCGTTTTGGAACTGTCTCAGTGCTTGCTGCGCTTCATGAATATCGCCATGCGCGTCATCCATCTTTTCATGTTTTATCGCTGTCGAAATGAAGCCCCCACCGAACATGTCCCAGTTCGACCAACCTTCCGCAGATCCTAACGATTTCAGTGCGCGTTCAAGCGCGTTGCGTGCCTGCGCGCCTGCCGTGAACGCTTCGCCATACTCTTTGAGATTTGCGCGAAGCTCCGCCTCATGGTCCATTAATTTGTACAGCTCTTTGCCTAGCGGTGATTGGGCGTCATGAATCAGTTGCTCTTTTCTCTGCATCCACTCTGAATAGCGCTCATCCGCATTTCGCACGGATGCTAACTGGCTTTCTAGCTCAGCCATTTCTTTTTTCATATCCTCCGAAGTGCGACAAGCCTCCTGATACTTCAGCTCTGCCGCCACTGCTTCCTGCTTCTCCTTATCAATTTTTTCCAGTTTTCGTCCAATAATTGAATAAAGAATAGCGGGCACGCTGAACGACTCCATACGCTCTACATCTCTTTGTTCCTTATGAAGCATGGATTTAAGCATATGCACTTTTATTTCCTGCTGCTCTGCCTCATCCTGCAGGCGCCCAAGCTGATCTTCCCATTTCCGTTTGTACTTCACTTGTTCTTTGATTTCCTGAAGCTCTTTGTCGAATCGATCAAGCATTGCGATTTCCCCCTTTTAATAATGAATCAGTTTTCCCGCAAGTCGAAACATCATCGGAATAGCCAATAGCAAAAGTGCAGCCATGATCCCTGTCGCGCCAATTAAATCGGCAAGTGACAAGAGTTTTATTTGAAAAACTCTTGTGATCAGAAGCCCATTCACCGGCACAAGCACCAAGAGTCCTGTCATCAATCCCGGCGAATATCTTCTTTCAAGAATCGTTGATGGCAGATGAACAAGGAAAACGTTGAGGATCATTGCACCGACATAACCAAAATAAGCATATTTCAAAAACCATTGATCGGGATAGAAAAGATAGAAAGCCGTGATCAAAACCGCAAGAGCTGTGACAAAAAGAACAGCGAACAAAAATTGATCTTGCGTAGGCTGTGGTTGCCTTTTTATTTTCGACGGCTGCGCAGATTTTCTCACAAGCCAAATGGCTTCCTCAGCATTATGAAGGAAGAAGGCAAGTATGAAAAGTAGTAAAAGATATGAGGACATGGCGGCCTCCTAAAAGTTAGTAACCGGCTGCAAGATACTTGAGAGTGCGGACATCCAATCATCATCAAAGTCGTTGATTCCATTTTATTCGTTATGTATTGCGAGGGTCCTATATGAAGTGACAAGAATTGTGCGATAGGTATAGATTTTCATTTGTTAGCTTTCTTGTTTTTCTTTGCTTTCCACTCGGAATCAAGTATTCCGTACACGACATGATCCACGTAATGATCGTAAAGCCATTCGGCTTGGCGGATGCAGCCTTCTTGCTTAAATTCGAGCCGTTCAGGCACGGCACGACTCTTTTTATTGCCTGAAGCAGCGCGAATTTCCACCTTGTGCATTCCGAGTTCATTGAACGCGTAATCAGTCATTGCGGCAGCCGCGCGTGTCATGAGCCCCTTTCCTTGGTAACCGGCACCAAGCCAATAGCCAATTTGCGCAGTCTTGTTCATCATATTCAATTCATTGAACCCGATCACTCCGGCAGTCGCTCCATTGAACAGAATGACCGTTGTCAAGCTGCGATTCTCACCATAACCTCTTTGCGCGCCTTGAATGAACGCACGCGTATCGTTAACGGTTCTTGTCATATCCAGCCAAGGCAGCCATTCGCGCAAATGATCGCGCGACTTATCGGTCATCTCAAAGATTCGCTCTGCGTCACCCAGATCAATGAGTTTCAATGAGATCTCATTATCAATTTTATGAAGGAACATAGGACGCATCCTCTCATTTTTTTCTATTGTATCATCACTTGAACGACAATATGGTTTAGAATGGAAAAAAAAAGCACTGGAGAGATGTTGATGAAAAAAATTGGGCTGATTTTCGTCTGCATGATGCTTGTTATTATTTCGTCATGCAGCTCATTAAGCAAGGAGCCGCCGAATGCTCAAGTCACCATGCAGCACAAAAAAGTGGAAACACGCAAAGGAGGCTATGAATGGAGTTATTGGTTGATCAGCCACACCTATACTACTGCAGACGCTTCATCGCAATGGACGGAAAACTTGCGTACACAGTCTGTTGAACCCGGTCAAAAAGCAATGGTTTCATTTTCCGATCACTCCCAGCCAAAATTCAGCGCGCATATCTATAATCATTATCGCAAGGGCACAGTACTGCCTGTCAAGAAAAATCAAATCACACTGCCGACAAAGCCGGGAACTTATGTGATCCGAATTCAGGCACATTGGCAACCCGGTAAGTCTGATTATGCATTTTCTGTTAAAGTGCACTGACAAGCCTTATTTTATGGAGGACACTGTATGAGCGAACATCTTAAAAAGGCCGTCATCTTCATAACGGGTATGTCCGGCACCGGAAAATCCACCACGTTGATTGAACTGGCGCGCAGAGGATACACCGTTGTCGACACCGACTATGATGGATTCAGTATGGAGGTGCCGCTTGCAGGTGGGCAGGGTTTTGAGCAGCTGTGGCATGAAGAGCGCTTAAACGAGCTTCTTTCAAAGCATGATGAAGGCATAGTGTTTATCTCAGGCTGCGTCCGTAATCAGGGCAAGTTTTACCCTCAATTCGATGTCATTATACTCCTGTCTGCACCTCTCGAAACCATCCTTGAGCGTGTCAAAACGCGCAATAATAATCCCTTTGGAAAAACGTCAGAAGATCGAGAACGGATCATAAGTGACTGTGCCGCAGTTGAACCGCTTCTTCGCACCGGGGCTACTTTGGAAATCAATACGCAAAAACCAATTCATGCAGTTGTTGATGAGCTTGAGGCAATCGCTAAAGCCATTTACTAACACATTTATAAAAACTCAGTAAAACGCGTCAGGTCTTTACTTCCGCAGTATACGGACTTTCGCTTTGTGCAGGACGTACTTTCACAGGACGCTTGGCAAGAACCTTTGCTCCAAATGCAGTATTGAATCATCCACCTTGTGCTTGAACAGACATCTCGATTTCATAAGGCAATGTGTCCTTAATTAAGTAACGAGTAAAATAAGCGGAAATTTTCCGCTTATATGCATCATGGCACTTGCTTCGCGGGTAAATAAGGGTAATTTTTCCGGTTATGCAAAGAAAAAGCCTCCATTTTCACGTTCTTCGGTTCGATAAGCGGAATTTCTCCGTCTATTTATACAATTTTTTCATTCATTTTTTAATTAAACGGAATTTCTCCCTTTATTTCTCAGATTGGGCGCTACCTGATCGTCCACACCATTCGCTAACGCATGCATAGAAAAAAAGCGGCCCAAGCATTCGATTTGAATGCCAAGCCGCCTTTTTTGTTTCATCTATCTATTTTTCAGATCGCATAGTCATTTTTATTTTTTCTGCAGCATCTCATATACTTGCTTCACATCTTTATCGCCACGGCCGGAGAGGTTGACGATGATGCTTTCGTCCTTCGGCAGCGTCTTTGCAAGTTTCATTGCATAAGCTACGGCATGCGCGCTTTCCAGCGCCGGAATAATTCCCTCAACCTTAGAAAGATTCAAGAATGCATCAAGCGCTTCTTGACCGGTCACGGTCACATATTCACCGCGGCCGGATGCCTTCAAATAACTGTGCTCCGGTCCGACGCCTGGATAATCCAGGCCAGCAGCAATGGAATAGGTTGGCTTTGGATTATTATTTTCGTCCACCAGGGCGTAACACTTAAATCCGTGGATAACCGCCGGCACTCCTTCAGCAATGCTTGCTGCCTCAACAGGCTCCACACCGACAAGACGGACGCTTGGTTCGTCAATATAATGGGCAAACGCACCGATCGCGTTGCTGCCACCGCCGACACAAGCAACAACCGCAGCTGGTAACTTGCCTTCCTTCTCCAAAATCTGGCGTTTCGACTCTTCGCTGATCACGGATTGAAAGTGGTGAACCATCGTCGGATAAGGATGCGGTCCGACCGCCGAACCAAGCAGATAGTAGGTCGTCTCATGGTTTTGAACCAAGTCGCCTAATGCAACATCAACGGCATCCTTCAGGCGTCCTTGCCCTTTTTCCACAGGCACGACTTCAGCGCCAAGCAGTTCCATCCTGAAGACGTTCAATGCTTGGCGTTCGGTATCGTATTTACCCATATAAATGGTACACGGCAAACCAAAAAGGGCTGCAACAGTCGCGGTCGCGACACCGTGCTGACCGGCACCGGTCTCGGCAATAATCCGTTTTGCGCCCATCCGTTTCGCCAGTAAAATCTGGCCGATTGTGTTATTAATTTTGTGCGCGCCAGTGTGATTCAAATCTTCTCTTTTCAGATAGATTTTCGCGCCGCCCGCTTGTTCCGTCAGATTCCTCGCAAACGTCAGCGGATTTTCACGCCCCACATATTCTTTCAAATAATAATGCAATTCCTCGTTGAATTCAGGATCATCCTTGTACCTGTCGAACGCCTCGGCGATCTTCGCTAAAACCTTTTGCAATTCCTCCGGTACATAGCTTCCGCCGAATTCACCAAATGTTCCTGCCTCTGTTACTACGCTCATACTCTTACTCATCTCTACTCAGCTCCTGTTCTTTTTTTCGCATCCGCCCTATGGAAGATGCCGAAAATGTGGTGCTCTATAAGTTTCTGATAAACGGGTGACAAAGTCAATAGAAATTTTTGGACTGACACAAATATTTAAAACATTTTGCCTATGCATCAATCGTGATATTGCACGTCTGCGTTCTCTGATTCACGCGTAAAGCCTTGAAATCTGGTTCCTTGAAAATCAAGCATGCCACGATCTCCTTCGGCTAGTTCACCGTATTCAGAGCCGTTTAGGCGAAACTCCATCCGATCTCCGCTTTCGACTTCAAATGTGGCATAATAGTTTGTGGAAACCATTGTTTGATTTCCGCCTGAAGTCTGTGTTCGTTTCGCCACCACCGAGGCATGTACGCGGAGTCGTGGTTTTTGCTCATTCGAAGACCACGTCGCCATCCCTTTTACAGCACTTACTACGATGATTGCAATAACAACGAAAAATCCAATGTAAAACAAAATCTGCATGCCTTGAAAACTGGCATCAAATGAATTGCCAATCATAAAAGTAACCTCCTGGCTTAGATTTGCACTTTCTCTTTTGGGGTATTAGGATATGAGCTTAAATCATATTTTTTCCATTATAGCAAAAGATTTTTTATAAACGGCTTAGCAGAAAAGAAAGTTAGGTGCTTGTGATGATTCAGGATAAATACTTGAATTTAAAATTAAGCGAACGGGGTGCGATCATCAGTATCGTTACCTATCTCGTTTTATCAGTGCTGAAATTGTTTGTCGGTGTCACCATGGGATCGAGGGCACTCAGCGCCGACGGATTTAATAATGTGACCGATATTGTTGCATCAGCTGCCGTGCTGGTCGGCCTGCGTCTTTCCCAGCGTCCTGCAGACAGCGACCATCCATACGGTCATTGGCGCAGCGAAACGATTGCTTCGTTGTTTGCCTCTTTTGTCATGATGGCTGTTGGCGTTCAGGTATTCTTCGACGGTGCAAAATCAATTTTTACAGGGCATGAGGAAAGGCCGGATCTTCTCGCTGCATGGGTCGGCTTATTTTGTGCCGCGGTCATGTTTTTCGTTTACGCGTACAATAAACGATTATCCATGCGGACAAAGAGCGCGTCCGTGCTGGCGGCAGCTAAAGATAATTTGTCTGACGCATGGGTCAGTGTCGGTGCGAGCGCCGGTATCATTGGCACGCAGCTCCATCTTCCATGGCTTGATTCGGTTGTCGCTCTTTTGATCGGCGTCCTGATCTGCAAAACGGCGTGGGATATTTTCAGAGAGTCATCCTACAACCTATCCGACGGCTTTGACGATGAACTCTTAAGCTCGTTTGATCAGATTGTTCATTCTGTCTCGGGCGTTGAAGGTGTTCGCGATATCCGTGGCAGGACCTATGGTAACAATACGGTCATCGATTTAGTCATCGTTGTCCATCCGGACATGGGGCTTAGGGAAGCACACCAAATCTCATCGCAAGTCGAGAAAGTGCTGATGGACAAGTACGATGTTTTCGATGTACATGTTCACGTTGAGCCGAACGAACAGAATTAATTTGGAATAGAGGAACCCTCCATCATGCCTTGTCATACGGTATAGCGTTTAGCCCATTAAAAATGGAGGATGACGCGCATGCAAGTAAATCCATCTGATCCCGCTTTCCGCTTATCCGCAGACTCGACAAAAACGATCACAGAACGGCGTGATGCAAAAAATTACATCAGCCAATTGTTCGGTCCACAATTTCCGGAAATAAAAAACGGTTTTTTTAATGCCCATATGACCCGTGGCATCATTATTCAGCCTCACTGGCATCCCAATGCTTCAGAAATGGTCTACATGATCAGCGGTTCCGTGATTACGTCGGTGTTCAACCCCTTCACGCAAAAGTTGATGAGTTATCAAATCGGTCCCGGCGAGGTTTCGATGCTTCCGAGGGGCTGGTTTCACTGGATTATCGCTTTGACTGATGATGTCCATCTGCTCACTATTTTTGACGTGCCCACTCCTGATGTTGTTTTAGGTTCTGATTTTCTGCGATTTACACCGGCAGAGGTGATGAACCGAGCTTATTGTATTGACCCAACTGCCTACGCGCAAACCGTTGCGCCGATTCGCAAGTCAACCATTCTCGGTCCCCCAACAGACTGTGCAAGCGCCAATGTACCGAATGCCCATCCAGTGCAGCCGAGCACCCAGCAGCACCAGAGTTATTTTGCCGGTCCCGCTGCAGCGAATCCGAATCCGAGTACGTTCTCATAAGATTAATGCGGGTGAGGAATTTCATTAATAAGAAAAACCGAGCAAAAAAACGCCCGGTTTTTATTCTCCATCCATATGTGATTGGTTTGTGTTTTTACGGTGCTGAATCATCGCTTCGGTTGCTCGCTGGTACGCGATCAACAGGACCGCACCCGCAGGCGTCTCGCACCTCTGCTTTGATTCTCGGCCAAGACACTTGTTTATCCGTTTAAATACGGGGCAAAATTTTATACTTTTTTTACTTGTAAGAAAAACCGGGCAAAAAACGCCCGGTTTTTTATTAATTCCAGCAGATGGCGAGCATTTTGACCAGCATCTCCAAGGACAGGTGAAACGAATGATTTGCGATATGAACACATCAAAAATGATTCGACTTTAGTCAATTTCTGCGTACTGCTGAACAAGCACATCCATCGGTACTCCGTCTGATAATGCACGCAAATACTCGGTTGCGGGATTGGTCATCCGATCAGCTCGGTCATAAAGCGGTTCTAAAAAAATTGATTCTTTTTTGCCACGTCTTTCAAGACCGATTTGAGCAAGATCAAGAATGGACAGGATCAAATGTTGCAATTGATCTCTGTCAATGAATTCCAACATCATCCCCTTGCAGAAAGCCTTACGCAGCGCCTCAGCATCCTGCCCATGACCGTATAACACATGATCTTGCGCAAACAGTTCTTTTAGTTGCGGAAGCATTTCAATAAGACCAACATGAAACGCTGCTACGGTCATGTTATCCTTGATAGGCTGGCAGCAGCTGCTGCGAAACTCAATGGTACCGCGATACGTTAAATCTTCCAGCTTGAATGTTCTTAGATACTGCAAATCTTCAATTTCCGGTGTAAAAGCGATTTTTTGATAGTCTGAACCGTTCCAAAATTCACCAACCCGATCACCGCCGCTGAAATAGTCAGAGACAGGAGTCGGCGTAAAATTAATATAGATTTCATTCCGCATCACACAATAAATGCTCTCCTGCTGCATATAATCAAGCAAATCCTCTACGGAAGTCAAATTCTGCTTATAAAAACCAACGTTCTTCGGATTCAGCCCATGCATACTGTTTTCCCACAACATATCACGAACGCAAATCGCATTGCCTTCTTCCTCAGGCATGACCGAATTCGAAAAGAGCAGTGCCTTAATCGGTTCCAGCTTTTCGAACGTTTGAATGGTATCTAACAATTCTGATTCGTGAATATCAATTTGCACTTGCGATGCATTGGAAAACATTCCAAAATTAGGATAGGTATGAAAGAAATCGGGATGCGTATAGTGCTTATAGAGTCCTAAAAAATGATACAGCATCCGATAACGTTCATTAGGAATTGGGGTGCTGTGGTTACTATTACGATAAGGATTTACACCCATTCCTGTCAGCGAATGACGAAAAGGTCGAAGAAAGCGGTTGATAAAGCGATAGTACGTGCTGAACCGCTCATTTAAAGCGAAAAGGTCTCTTCCCTTTCCAAGTGAAATCTCCAATGTGTTGTAAGAGCAATCATACGATAGTGAATCACCAAATTCGGGATTCTCAAGCAAATAAACATGTCCTTCATCATCTCTTCCCAATGCCTCCATGTGAAAACGATCGGCAAAGGCTGAGGTCAGTTGGTGTACCACTGAAAAATTGACGGGCTGCGCATCCATATGAATAATTGGCATTTCAATTTCAATGCCAATAGATCTTTCTCTCTTGTCAGTAGTTGGCGTAATATAGCGATCATACAAGGCGTTTATGATGACAGATTTGTTCATTGTTTATTCTCCATCTTTTTGATTGAACATTTCACCAACAGTCTTGATTTATAAACAGCATCAATTCAAATAAGATCTACGACACCCCAACCCAGATATACCATTTCAATCAACATTAACTATTGGTTGACGTATAATTATACGTCATAGTATTTACAGCCTGTTCATCAACTATCATTTCTCCATAAAAATCAGCCCACTCAGTCCTTACTGCACCATGCGAGGATCTTTATCAAAATGTTCCCGTTCTAAGATGATCCGCACCGTTTACAAATCTTTAATAAAAGAAATCGTTCGATTCGCTTCGTGAAAGCCGGCTTCAATATGAAACGAATAGCCGGGCTGATTCGACAGCTCCGTGTCCGAACCGATTTGCTTGCAGCCCTTGGCCTTCGCCCACAGCTCTGCTGCTTCCACCAAATTTTGTGCAACACCCTTTCGTCTGAAGTCTGACTTCACATAAATTCCTTCTATATATCCGGTTAGACTCGCAACTGCTCTCTCAACATAACCCTTTCGGATCGACATATGGATAAACGCAATAAATGATCGTTCTTGTTTGATCATGTAAAACACATGATCAGCGGAATGAAGCTGCTCCTGCGTTTTCTCAAGCAATTGATCGCGCGTGTCATGCGGCCACAATTCGAGCTCCAGATCGACGAGTGCGTCCAATTGATTCATCGTTCCTTTAAAAATTTCCATAGCCCATCGTCTCCCCTAACTTTCTTTTCTCTTCATTTTATCGTGAAATCAGAAATGCGAAAGCGGAAAACAATAATTTCTCTGTTAATTCCTGCTAAGTTTCCTCTCTTCGGTTGAACTTTTGATGGCGTGGCGTCAACTTTCCGAGTTTTCGGTTGAACTGCTTCTTTTCGGTCTAACTTTCTCACTCTTTGGTTTAACTTTTTATGCATTCGGCCTAACTTTTCGAGTGTTCGGCTCAACTTTTTCTCTCTTCGGTTGAACTTTCACTTGTTTATCACTTTTCCTATAGATTTGCGATTTTATTCAGTCATTAACGTAAAAGAGGCCATCCGCAAAGGACAGCCTCTTTATTCAGTCCACATTTAAGACAAATTTTCACTTTCGTGCGATTTTGCTTCATTTTTCACTAGAAATGAAACGACAATCAAGATCACCATAATGGCCAGACAGGTCAGCGTTCCTACCCGATTGGCTGCATTGAGGACGAATGTCACAAAGATTAATGACAGTGAAACCAAGCCGACAATGGTCATATACGGGAATCCGGCCATTTTGAAAAACGGAAGCTGTTTATAGCTAGGGCGCAGCTTCAATTCAGCCGCGCAGATGGCGATCCAGACAAGACAAATGGTGAATCCGGGAATGCTCATCAATTGATTGATAATCTGACTTGGCGATAAGTACGCCAGCACAACACCGACAGCTAGAAAACTTGTCGTCAACGCAATCCCGCCAAGCGGCACACCACTTTTTGACAGCTTGCGCACAAAGCCTGGCGCTTCGCCGCGTTCAGCCATGGCATACAGCGTCCGCGTTGTCGCATAAATTCCTGAATTTGCTGCCGAAAGCACGGCTGTCAACAACACAAAGTTCATCAAATGCGGTACGCCGGGCAGACCGACTGCTTCAAACACTTGAACGAACGGACTGCTTTCCGTGGCAGAGACACTGCTCCACGGCATCATGCCGCAAATAATGATGATCGGCAAAATATAGAACATGATCACCCGAGATACAACGCTCTTTATGACCTTCGGCAGAACATGTTCCACGTCTTTGGCTTCCGTTACCGTCAAACCAATCAATTCGGAGCCGCCATATGAAAAAATAACAACGAGAAGTGCAGAAATCATTCCGCCGAACCCGTGCGGGAAAAAGCCGCCGTAACCGAACAGGTTCTTCATCGGATTGGCCGGACTCGGAATGATGCCAAACAGAATCAACAAGCCGAGAATAATAAACACGATAATCGCACCGATTTTGATTCCGGCAAACCAGAATTCGAATTCCCCATATAAACTGACTTGAAACAAATTAATTCCGACAATGAACAAGCCGCACAAGCCCGCGAGTATCCAAAGCGGGACACTTGGGAACCAGTACTGAAGAAAGCTGCCCGCTGCAAGCACTTCAACAACGGTCACAATCATCCAGTTGATCCAGTACAGCCAGCCGATCATGATCGACGTGCGGAAACCGAATGCTTTATGCATCAAATGCTGCATGTTCAGCCCCGGATAAGCGATCGCCATCTCCGCAAGTGCCACCATAACAATAAACAAAATCAGACCGCATACCAAATAAGCGATCGTAACACTCGGGCCGGCGATATTCAGGGTATCGCCGCTTCCTTTAAAAATACCTGTGCCGATCATTCCGGCCATAGCCATAAGCATAATGTGGCGCGGCAATAATCCGCGCCGGAGTGATTCCTTCTTTCCTTCTGTTGCAGCCATTTTTTCTTATCCTTTCTCTCTATGGTTTACAATCCCGCTTTAAAGTGATAAAGCGGGCGGTATTTTCAATTATAGTCGTCTCCTTTCGACTGTCAAGATCCCATTTTTTCAAAGAGTTACTCCAAGTCAAATCCCTTTCCTCTTACATAATCTGTCCAGAAGCCACGTGGCAAATCCGCTGTGAGCATCCGCATGTTTTTTCCCGACCGGGTTCATTCGAAAAGAGAAGCGTCCCGATAATAAGAAAGAGATTTAATTCTCGACATCTCAGGATGGCGAGCTGGTGGCTGATTGTCATCAGGCGATGCACATGGAAATGGATCAGCAAGGTATGGCATTAATGAACGAGTACACAGCGGATGACCTTAATTTAATCGCCGACTTTCTAGAAAAATTGGCATCTCTTCGCCGTCCTTAATCATAGAAAAATTTCATACTTTTACCGAATGGGGTGAGTGATTTGCCGGGTGTCCTTTATAAAAAAAGTCAGCGCCCACGTCAGAACGCAAAATCCGATTGCGACAAGAAACGCGGCATTCACACCATTCAATGCTGCATCCGTTTTGAGTAAATGGAATAAAGCCGGATCAGATCCATAGATGCTCTTTTCCGGCAATTCGTTTTTAGTTACATCGGACATCACACTGATCAGAATGGCGGTACCGATTGAACCGATAATGGTACGAATGGTATTGGTAACTGCTGCCCCATCGCTCATAAGCACATTAGGTAATGTATTCATGCCTGCAGTAGTCATGGGCATCATGACCATGGAAATCCCCAGAAAACGTACCGCATAGAGAATGATGATCGCACCTAATTGTGTGCTCATTGTCAGAAAGACGAATGGAATCGTCCCCAGCGTTAACAGCCCCATACCTGTAATGGCAAGCTGACGAATACCTATTTTGTCGAAAATGACGCCGGACACCGGAGACATGAGGCCCATGACAAGAGCACCGGGCAGCATCACAAGGCCGGAAAAAAAGGCACTTTCTCCCCGCACATTTTGAATATAAAGCGGCAGCACAAGCTCTGCACCGAACATGACGACCATCAATATTCCACCGACAACAACAGAAAGGCTGAACAGTGGTGATCGAAAAACACGTAGATTCAGCATGGGATTGTCTATGGTTAGTTCTCGATAGATAAAACCAATAAGACCGATTGCTCCAAATGCGAGCGCTGCGATTACAATCGGCGAAGACCAGCCGTGATGACCAACACTGCTGAATCCATAAAGCAAACCCCCAAAGCCTAAAGTTGACAGCATGATTGAGACAAAGTCAATGCTCTTCTGTTCAAGAGGAACAATTTTTCGCATGGCTGCCGGCGCAAGGAGTGCCGCCAACAGTGCAATAGGAATAAACGCACAAAAAAGAACACGCCAGTTGAAATGGTCGATGATCAGTCCGGCACCCGTTGGTCCGATCACACGTGCAAAAGCAAGCACAAGACCGTCCAGCCCCATCGCCACTCCTCTCTTACTCTTTGGAAAAATGAGCAGAAGGATTGTCTGCATTAAGGGGATCATGATGCCTGTTGCAACCGCCTGAACCAGACGCCCAATTAAAAGCGTCGGGAAATTAGGTGCGGATATAGCCAGCAAGGTTCCAGCCAGAAAGATCAGCATCGCGGCCATATACAGCTTTTTTGAACTGACGCGATGCATCAGCAACCCCGTAATCGGAATCATAATTCCATTCATCAACAAGAATCCGGAGGTGAGCCACTGCCCGGTGTCCGCATCAATATGAAAATCGCGCATAATACCCGGAAGGGCCGTTGTGATGGCCGTATGGTTGGCAACAACACAAAAAGTACCGACAAGCAGAATAACGATCAAAAAAAATCGATTGTACGGTTTTCCGTCGCAATCGATACTGCGCATAGATTCAGTCATTACATCATTCTCCTTCAAAAAATCCGCACCTATTCTTCATTCTTATTTTTGTAGTATGGCTCATTCGGCACCTGTTCACTCATTGCAGCAACGAATACCAAGCGAATCCCATGAAACAAAAAACACCCACCTTTAACGGTGAGCGTTTCCTGTTGGTGCCGTCCCATTCAAGATTGGAGTCGGCTTTTATTTTTTCGCTTGCTTCTTTTGCATTTCTTTTTGCATTTTCTTCAGTTCTTTGACACTCATCACCTGATGATTTTCAGGAACATAGAAGACATTTTGCGTTGAAACGAGAACATTTTTATTTCCGCTGAACGCAAACAATTTCTTATAAAAATCGTTTTTAAACACGCGCCGTTTCTTCTCAATCGCAAGATAAGCCGACTGATCCGTATTCTTCACCGCATTTTTGTCGGTGATTTGCGTATGCTTCATTTTCGGCTTGCCCTGCTTCTCCGTATTATAGATGTAAATCCGATCTTTACCCGCATCTTGATGAAGCAGCATAAACGGAACCTGCGGATTCGCTGCCGCACCGGTTGCAGAGTAGATCGAAACTTTTTTTGTAAATACCTTCGTCTTCATTCCGAAATGGCTATGCTCGTTCATAACCAACAAAGTCTCACTGCCGAGAAACACGATCAAAGACAGAGCAACTAAAAGATACTGAAGCCATCTATGCTTTGAGAACAGCTTTGAACCGCTCGTGAAGATGAATATGACGAAGAGTATAACACTTATAATTAACGTATATAAAATCACATCATCACTTCCCATTTCATAAAATCAGATCTATTCAATTAATCTGCGCCTTGAGCCGCCGGATTCTTCTCCTTGCCTTTAATGAAAAAGGTCAGAACAAGCGTCAGCAGGCAGAAGATAATGGCAACCATGAATGCGGTGTTCATGCCATTTAGTGCGGCATCAATCGATTTATGCATGAATTGTGCCGGATCGGTGTGCTTCAAACTGCTGCTTGGCGCGTTGTGCTTGGTCACATTGGTTAGGATACTGATCAGTACAGCCGTTCCAATAGAGCCGGCCACCGTACGAATTGTATTATTGACCGCGGTGCCATGGCTCATCAGCGAGTCAGGCAACGCGTTCATCCCAGCCGTTGTTACCGGCATCATGACCATGGAAATTCCTAAAAAACGTACGGCATACAGAACAATAATGGAAGCATAGCTCGTATGCTGCGTCAAGAACATGAACGGCAAGGTTCCGGCTGTGAGCAGAAAAATTCCGGTGATCGCCAATTTGCGTGAACCAATCCGGTCGAAAATCAAGCCGGTAACCGGGCTCATCAATCCCATGATGATGGCGCCGGGAAGCAGGATCAGCCCTGAATGCAGAGCGCTCTCGCCCCTGAGGTTCTGAATATAAAGCGGGAGTACCAGCTCCGCACCGATCATTGCCATCATGACAATGCTGCTGATGACAACCGACAGCGTGAAGATCGGCGATTTGAATACTTTCAGCTCCAGCATCGGTTCCTTCATAACCAGCTGCCGCCAAATGAATAGAACGATAAAGATGCAGCCGACAATAAGCGGCCATATTACTCGGCCATCCGACCAGCCATAGTTGCCGACACTGCTGAAGCCGTAGAGCATACCGCCGAAACCAATCGTCGATAAGACAATGGACAAGTAATCAATCCGCGGATTCGTAAGCGGTACAACTTTTTTCATAGCCGCGAAGGCAAGTACAATGACTAATGCCACAATCGGAATCATCATGTAGAAAAGTACGCGCCAGTTGTAGCTGTCAACAATCCATCCGGAAAGCGTCGGGCCGATCGCCGGTGCAAAGGCGACAACAAGTCCGCCAAGCCCCATGACAATACCGCGTTTTTCTCTAGGCACAATTAATAGAGAAATGGTCTGCATCAGCGGCATCATAATTCCTGCACCCGCAGCCTGAATAATTCGGCCGGTTAAGAGTAGTGAAAAATTCGGTGCGACAGCCGCCGCAACCGTTCCAAGCAGGAAAATGGTCAAGGCACTGATATACAGAACCCTGGAATTGATTTTATTAATAAGCAGCGCGGTAACCGGGATCATGACACCGTTCATCAGCAAAAATCCTGAGGTCAGCCACTGTCCAGTCGCTGCCGTGATATCGAAATCTTTCATGATATCAGGGAGCGCTGTCGCAAGCAACGTCTGGTTCAAAATCGTACAGAACGCACCGATCAGCAAAATAATAATTAAAAAGGTCCGATTATACGGTTTTCCGTTAATATCAACGGTCGTATTTTTTTGGGTCATGCATCTAACTCCTTTACTTAATTCAGATGAATTTTCATTGCAATTCGTCTCAATTATTTTTACACAATTTCTCGCACATCAACCAAACAGCCGAATTGTCCACAGTCGATGGTACCCCCGATTATGAACTTAATATGAATGATGCAATTTTTTTCATTAGTTAAGGAAAATTATTTCGATCAGAGCCCCCTGCCTTTGGTGTCAAATTAGAGGAAGGTACGACAGAATCAAATGTATCATTTTTTATTAAGCCGCTCTGTCGCACCCATTTTTTGCATGATTGTGTACTGCTTATGTATTGAACTCCTATATATATGAATGAATTAGGAACCTATGAACAAGAAAAAAAAGTGATCGAGTCAAATTGCCTATGACTTTTCGTATTGGCACGGCTCTGAGCCCGCGTTCGTGCATGGGAACCGTTCTTTCGTGCATTGAGCGCTGATTTTCGTGCATTGAATGGGTTTTTTCGTGCATTGATTCGGCTCTGAGCCCACGTTTGTGCATGGGGATCGTTGGTTCGTGCATTGAGCTCTGATTTTCGTGCATTGAATGGGTTTTTTCGTGCATTGATTCGGCTCTGAGCCCGCGTTCGTGCATGGGAACCGTTCTTTCGTGCATTGAGCGCTAATTTTCGTGCATTGAATGGGTTTTTTCGTGCATTGACTCGGCTCTGAGCCCACGTTTGTGCATGGGGATCGTTGGTTCGTGCATTGAGCTCTGATTTTCGTGCATTGAACCCCTTTTTCGTGCATTGATTCGGCTCTGAGCCCGCGTTTGTGCATGGGAACCGTTCTTTCGTGCATTGAGTTCTGATTTTCGTGCATTGAACCCCTTTTTTCGTGCATTGACTCGGCTCTTGATGGGGATCGTTGGTTCGTGCATTGAGCTCTGATTTTTGTGCATTGAATGGGTTTTTTCGTGCATTGACTCAGTTCTGATGAGGATCGCTTGCTTCGCTTTGCCATGATTTACGTTTCACAATCGCTTATCCACAAGTCGATAATTTATTATTTTTTTCTAGACAAAAAAAGCCTCCTCCCTGAATTAGGAGAAGGCACTTCATTTTATTTAGTGTGCGAATCCGGCAAGGTACTGCTCCGGAACGGCTGTTTCTTTATGAAGCTTGGCAGCGGCTTCCAAAGTCCAGTATGGATTTCTCAGCATGCCTCGGCCAACAGCAATGAGATCGGCTTCTTCATTGCCAATTACTGCATTCGCCAGCTGCGGATCATCCAGCCGTCCGACCGCGATGACCGGCGTGCCGACAGCTTTCCGAATTTCCCGAGCAAACGGTACTTGATAGGCGGCGTGTGTCCCCGGTTTTCCTGCTGCAGCGATTGGACCTTCGCCGCCGGCACTGACATGAAACAGGTCGACACCCGCTTCCTTATATGCCTTGGCGATCGGAATGCTGTGCTCCAGTCCGTATCCGCCGTTCACATATTCAATCGCAGATATGCGCATGATCAGCGGCATCTCTGTAGGCATTTCCTTCTTAACCGCTTGAACAACCTCTGAGCCAAACCTCGACAGATCCTCGCCATATTCATCCGTCCTTTTGTTGGTAAAAGCAGATTGGAACTGATGAATCAGGTAGCCATGCGCGCCATGCAATTCGATTGCATCAAATCCGGCCTTAACCGCCCGCTTCACAGCTTGTGCGTATCGGCCGGGCATCGCCTTGACCTCATCCGTTGTAAGTGCACGTGGCGTTTTATACTCATCATTGAATGCAATGGCAGACGGGGCAACCGGTACCGGAGCATCCTGCGCTTTGCGCCCAGCGTGCGCGATTTGAATCGCGACCTTCGCACCGTACTTGTGGCAAGCGTCGACAATCCGTGCAAGTGCCGGAATTTGTTCGTCGGACCAGAGCCCAAGATCGTTATCAGTGATCCGTCCATCCGGCTCGATATCGGTCATTTCGATAATGATGAGCCCTGCGCCGCCAATCGCCCGACTGACATAGTGCACGTAGTGCCAATCCGTTGCAATCCCATCCTTTTTTTCAACGGAATACTGACACATCGGCGGCATGACAACACGATTCTTTAGTTCCAAGCCTTTAAACGTCCATGGTGTAAACAAATCAATCATTTAAGTCGCTCCTTCGAATTAAGAATTAATTGGGCATGCAAAATCTGATTGGGATTCTTGATCACCGTCATTTTCCCTGCATCAATCAGTGCTTTAATACGCCAATAAATAAATGTATCACCGACCCACTGTTTTTCATGCAGTTCACCGATTGCATCGCCAATTAAGCGCATGCAGAGAAAGCCTTTATGGTTTTCCTTTTGACGCGCTAGCCGGCGCGCGTGCCGTAAAATCTCGGCATCAAAGTAATCCGGCGCTACGGGCTGCACGTGGTCGTCCGCCCAGATTCTCAGTACTGATGGATCGGCGGAGACGCGCAGCCATTCGCGTTCCAATCGGGTGCGCTCGTTTTCGGTCAGTGACGGATTCCGCGCTTGTTTTTTAAATAACATCGCCAGCGTTTCCGAAGGCAATTCGAAGCTGTATGCCGCTTGTATCTCTTCCCCAAGCTCCTCAGACAGCTGTTTCTCATGTGCAGAAGGATTGATGACTTGAATTGGATTCATCCGGCCACGCAAAAGATAGACTACTAGAGCCAGCCCGCACTGATCCCAAGCATTGTCCGATGCCCAAATGGTGATTGGCATATGCTCAGGAATAGCCTTGATCGCGCGCAGCTGATCAACCAACGCTTCGTTGCCATCCACATCATAAAAATAATCTTCCAATTTATCTTTGATCCAGGCGTTTCGATGGTGCACTCCATCCACTTCATCTAAATGCGCTAATGGTCCGTATGAGAGATCCGAAGTGATGACAAGTATCCGTTCGCGCCGGGCATGGATACTGCCAAGTCCTACCTTCAAACTCCCGGCAGTTGAATTGCCAAACACAATATGCCAGTGATTCAAGGCTTCTTTAGTCAGCGGCTGCTCCGGCTGCAAACGAATCAAGTCTTCATACATGTGACGAATCCGCTTGGAAAGCCGTTGTTCATCCGTAAACTGCTCGGCTATTGCTGCTTCCTGAAACAGATGTAACAGCATCCGCTTGCTCTCTCGTTCCGTTAGCTGATTTATTGCTTCGCCAAGATTTTCATACACGGACAAACCGCCTCCATTCAAATCCTAACAAAATCATTGATTACCCACCAAACATAAAGACTTGAAAAAAGCTGAATGCCAAAATGGTCATTCAGCTTTTAACTATTTATTTTGCATAGCTCTCTTCGATGGTGCGAATTCGATCATAGAGAAAATCATTAACCGGTGTCGGAATCCCGTGCTTCTGTCCCAGTTTGCGAATGGTACCCGCAAACAGATCGACCTCGGTCGGGCGATGCTGCAAGGTATCCTGCCGCATCGAAGGCATTCCTTCAGGATTCAGAGCATCATTGATGTTCAACCAACCAGCGATCTCACTTTCTTGAAGCGGCACCCCTTCAGCATTGGCGACTTTAACCACTTCCTTCATCGCGGCAATGACCGTTTCACGAGGCTTGCCCGGTACCTGTATCCCACCGTAATTGGTTTCGAAAACAGCAGTCGACTGATTCACACCTGTATTGACCATCAGTTTGCTCCACATTTTATGAAGCATGCGGTCAGGAATTTCATAAGGAATTCCCGTTTTTTCAAACAGACGGGCCAGGTCGTCCACCTTTTCACTGCGCGTGTCGTCGGCTTCTCCAAAACTGACGAATCCTATATTCTTGTAGGTCAATTCATTGCCGATTTTCGAAGCATCCATACCGGCGACAATACAATAAAGCAGTTGATCAAAGCCAAATGCCTCACCAATCATCTGTTCACTAGAGATACCGTTCAACACGGAAAGCAGAACCGTCTGCTTGCCGTGTTGGTTTCTGGCACTTTCAATTGCATCTTTAAGCCCGGTGTATTTCACTGCGAAAATCAATAGATCAGCAGGATCGCCTTGTACGTCTGCATCCACATAATGAAAATCACATAGCTCCCCGTTGCAGTAAATGCCTTCTCTTTTGTATCGCGCGATCCGGTCATGATCGGCAACAATCCGTACCGCATCCTTACCTAAATGATCGACCATTTGTTTTCCATACATAATTCCCAGCGCACCGAGCCCAACAATCGCTACCGTCTTGATCTCCATTCCTCTTCCTCCGGATCGTTGTGAATTTTTCTGTAAAATCACTTTACATCTAGTATAAACGTTTCAATCAATAGCTCACAACTGATCAGCCATACATAGAAAATGGCGCCAATAGCCAAACTATCTATAAAAATGGTGCGAAGGGTTTGAGTCTCGTGAATTTTATGATGCGTTTTATTGATTTTCACCCAAGCTGGCTATGGAAAGCCGTCGTTATTATTCTGTTTGGTATTTTGCTGATTCGAATTTCAGGAAGAAAATCGATCTCACAAATGACCATTCCGCAAACAGTCATTATGATCTCTATTGGGACATTGCTCGTCCAACCAATCAGCGGAAAAAGTGTTACCCTTTCCTTTGTCATCGGTGCTATATTTGTATTCACTCTTTTTTTAATAGATCTTATTCAATTGAAATGGGACTGGGCAGAATCCCTCTTTTCCGGACACGCTAAAATCATTATAAAAAATGGAAGACTGCGTCCGATTCGTCTGAAAAAAATGAAGATGACAGTGGATCATATTGAGATGCAACTTCGGCAGATGGGCATTGAACGGATTGAAGATGTCGAGATGGCAACCGTTGAACAAAGTGGACAAATCGGCTACTTGCTCGTTTCCGGTCAGAGACCGGCAACAAAAGCAGATATTGCTGAACTTCGAGACGACCTGAATGTCATCGCTCGGGCGCTCAAGGTTCGGCTGCCGTCCGCACAATCAAAAAAGCAGCCGGACAGCAATTTATTTACTGAGATTGAGAACGGACACAAACGATCTGTTCCGCAAAAATTACGCTGACTCCTTCATCGTTCACTTGCCTGAGAGCTGTTTTTCACGATACACTTAGGTGAACGAAAGGGGCAAAAATCGTGAGCAGCAAATTGTCGATCAGCCAGATGGCGGAAATTCATAACATTTCGAGACAAACGCTCATCTATTACGATAAAATAGGCTTGTTTCAGCCAGACAGCAAGGACACCAACGGCTACCGCTACTACAGCGTGCGACAAATCCCCTTTCTAAGAGAAATCTGCTTTCTAAAGTCAATTGGTGTGCCGCTGGATGAGATCAAGCAAAACATTAAAGGACGCGATGTAACCAGCGCGCTGACCCTTCTTACGTTCCACGAAAAAAAGATCAATGAAAAAATTGACGAGTTACTCAGCATACGTCGTTCCATCAAAAACCGATTGTTGGTTTATCAAAATGTTGATCAGAGCAAGGAAGAACTCTATCGCCCGGTGATTGAGCAATTGCCTGAACGCAAAGTTGTCTTTGTGCCCTTCGACAGTGAAGTCGACAGACCAACATTGCATTTGACGATGATGCGTGCCTGGCGCTTGTTGCATGAACACGGCATTACGCCCTCGGGACGTTTTGGCACACTGATTAAGCACGAAATGATGACCGGTGATACGCCGTTCAGCCAAGCCGGCGTTTTCATTGAAATTCCCGATCAAACGGCTAAGGTCTCAGAAACTATAACACTCCCGAGCGGATCCTACGCTTGCATGTATAAGTATGGAATGCCATACGATTTAAGCTATGCCCGACATCTTCTCGAATGGATCGCAGAGCATAAATTTGAAGTGACCGGTCCAATTATTGATGTCTGTTTGCTTGATGCCACCTTCTACGCAAGTGAACACAATGCCGACCTGTGCCAACTGCAGATTCACATTCACTAAGGAAATGTGAATCGAACCCTGGTGATTAAGCTCGCATCTCCGGTCTTAGGTTCAACTTTCGACTCGTTCGGTTCAACTTTTCACTTATTAGGTTCAACTTCTCATGTTCGGTTCTACTTTTCCGATCTTAGGTTGAACTTTCGACTCGTTCGGTTTTACTTTTCCGATCTTAGGTTGAACTTCTCATGTTCGGTTCTACTTTTCCAATCTTAGGTTGAACTTTCGACCCGTTCGGTTTTACTTTTCCGATCTTAGGTTGAACTTCTCATGTTCGGTTCTACTTTTCCAATCTTAGGTTGAACTTTCGACTCGTTCGGATTAACTTTTCGCTTATTAGGTTCAACTTCTCATGTTCGGTTTTACTTTTCCGGTCTTAGGTTGAACTTTCGACCCGTTCGGATTAACTTTTCGCTTATTAGGTTGAACTTCTCATGTTCGGTTCTACTTTTCCAATCTTAGGTTGAACTTTCGACTCGTTCGGTTCAACTTTTCACTTATTAGGTTCAACTTCTCATGTTCGGTTTTACTTTTCTAATCTTAGGTTAAACTTTCGACTCGTTCGGTTTTACTTTTCCGATCTTAGGTTGAACTTCCCCGCCGTTCGCTCTCATTTTTTCTTTTCATAGTTCGTATGCGAAAAACAGGAGCTTCTCTCAATAAGAAGCTCCTGTTCTCTATTGTTTTTATCCGTTCCAGCGTTGGGATCGCGCATTTGGAATGCCCAACTGATCGAGAATTTTCATCACGTGGTGATTGACCATATCGTCCAATGTTTTCGGATGATTATAGAAGGCGGGCATTGGCGGCACGATGCGCACACCGAGCCGCGCAAGTTTCAGCATGTTTTCCAAATGAATTGCGCTGAGCGGTGATTCGCGCGGACAGAGAATCAGCCTGCGGTTTTCCTTAAGCATGACTTCGGCTGTGCGCGTGATCAGGCTGTCTTCATAGCCATTGGCAACTGCGCTCAGAGTCTTCATGCTGCATGGAACAATAACCATACCGTCGGTTAGGAAGGATCCGCTTGAGGTTCGCGCGCCGAGATTCCGATTGTCATAGAGCTCATCCGCCAACTTTTTTACTTCATTAAATGCGTAGTCGGTCTCGATCTCCAAGTTATTTTTTGCCCAGTCACTCATAATCAGATGTGTTGTCACATCTTCTGCCTGATGCAGGGCTTCAAGCAGCTTCACCGCAAAAATGGTGCCAGACGCTCCGGTCACGCCAACAATAATGTTCATTGGTCATCTCCCCGTTCGTTCAATTGTACGCACAAGTCATTGGCAAGCGCTATAGATAGTACTTTTACCTGATCAATTTCCGGTTTGGTAATCTGATCCACATGAATACCGCTGCAGATCACAAAATGTCCGCTAAACCTTTGGCTCAACACTTGGGCAATCGGTTCGGTCACAAAACGCTCCTTGTGCGTACCGAAAGCGAGTGTTTGCGCATCCATACCTTTGGCAGCGATCGTCACAACGCCTAAATGTGGCCGGTCGCCACCCGTCAGCATCACGCATAGATCCTGGCCCATTCTTATTGCAGTTAAATCAATCGTGATGCGTCCCGACTTTTTCGTCAACCGGATCATTTGAACAGCTCCGGTGCGAATCGACTTGGGTCAACATCCATGAATTTAGCGCGTTGAAATTTATTCTTCAAATGATAAGGAACTGTGCAATCAAAAATGGTCTTGCAGGAGATGCCTTTATCACGAATGTACGGATTGTATTCCGGATTCTGAGTCGGATCGAGCGGATGACAGCGGACACCTGGAATAAAAATGGTATCGACATCTCCCTGATAACGCGTGTTCATCGCCCAAAGTACATCGCTCGTATCAAATATGTCGACATCCTCGTCCACGAGCATGACATGCTTCATTTCAGAAAACGCGGCAAAGGTCAGAAGTGCCGCTTGACGCTGACGTCCTTCATCGCTCGGCTGTGTTTTTTTAAATTGCAGAATCGCCATGTATTTGCCGCCTCCTGATGGATGGCAGTACACATTCAACACCTTGCCCGGCATTGCGCGTTCTACCATTTGCAGAATGCTCGCCTCGGTCGGAATTCCGGCCATGTTCACATGCTCTTCGCTTGGCCCAATCACGGTTTGCATAATCGGATTCTTACGATGCGTGACCGCCTTCACTTTGATAAGCGGCACTTGAGCGACTGCCGGACCCGTATAGCCCGGAAATTCAGGCATCGCTTTACCGGTATTTGTATTTTGATCCTCCCGCACATAGGCTCCAGGAATCAGCTCGCCTTCAATCACATATTCCGCATTGGCAATCGCTTTTTCATCAATCGTGAGACATGGAGTAAGCTCCACCGCCTGATTGCGGATCGCTCCAGCGACACTGAGCTCGTTGTAGCCAAGCGGAGTGGTCGGCGGTTCGAAACAAGCGCCGATTTCAACTGCAGGATCGACACCGATGCTGATGGAAATTGGGAGCGGACGCCCTTCTTTTTCCGCCTTTTCACGAAAGACACCGAGGTGGCGCGCACCCGGAACAAAGTACATTGAAATTTCATTCTTGCTTTGGAGACACAGTCGATGAATCGTGACATCCGAATCTCCGGTCTGCGAATCCGACGCATAGCACATCCCCATTGTGACGTACGGCCCGGCATCCTCTTCCGTATTCGTAGGTGCCGGAATCAGCTTGCGAATATCGAATCCCGGCTCATCCGCATAATGTACGACTTCTTGGCATTTCGGCTTTTCATTGATGACAACCGGCTGAATCGGATTCTTGACTGCTTCATTGAGTAGAAAACCGAGGCGCTCCGGCTCCGTTCCAAGCATCATCGCCACACGTTCACGGCTGGCTAGCAAGCCAATTAAGACACGTGCATCCGGATGCCCTTTCACATTATTAAAAATCATCGCAGGTCCTTTTCTCGTTGGACGCATCACGGTTCCGCCCGCACCTACATGACGGTAGACACCGGAAATTTCCGCCTGCGGATCAACTGGTTCATCCGTTTCAATGAGCTGACCGGACACCGACTTTAACAGCTCCAAAGCCGACCGCATATCCGTAATTTTTGCTTCTTTCTCAACCACACGAACTCACTCCTTTTTTGTAATTCATGAATCACACAAAATTAGTCCGTGCTCATTTTACAGTGTATAGCAGCTATACAGTCAACTACGCTCCGTATGGTACAAAAAAAATGCCGCGGCTGATTTCCCGCGACATTCTTATTCTCATCTTAATTAATTCGTTTCTTTGCTTTGCTCTGATTTGTTCTTCTCTTTAAAGAGTCGTTCCCGAAGGCAGTTCATTCATCTCTTTAATTTTCGCCAACAACAATTTTTCCGATCATCTTGCCACTTTCAACCAATTGATGTGCTTCGCGCAGATTTTCTGCGTTCAACGGTGTCAGCTTCTTTGTTACGGTCTGCTTAAGGACACCATTGTCCAGCAATTTCGCAACTTTTGTAAGCAGATTATGCTGCTCAATCATGTCCTCGGTTTCAAACATCGGACGCGTGAACATGAATTCCCAGCTAAACGTAATACTCTTAGGCTTAATCAGGTCCAGATTAATGCCGTCTCCAATTTCCACAATGGAGCAGATATGGCCTTGAGGTTTGATCACGTCATACATGTTCTGCCAATGTCCCTTCGTGTCGTTCAAGCAGAGAATCGCATCAACCGTATCAAACGGAAGCTTCTCAAATTCATCTTTAAAGGATTGTCTGTGATTAATGACCTCATCTGCGCCAAGATCTTTTACCCACCTAATCGTTTCCGGCCGTGACGCCGTAGCAATGACATGAAGGCCAGCCCATTTGGCAAGCTGAATGGCAATCGATCCGACGCCGCCAGCACCATTTATAATGAGCAGCCGTTTTCCAATATTTTTCTCATGATGTTCGGCGCTAAACGGCAACCGAGCAAATAGAGCTTCATAAGCAGTAATACTTGTCAAAGGTATCCCTGCTGCAGTCAGAAAATCCAACGTTTCCGGCTTATGTGCAACAATTCGTTCGTCAACTAGATGCTGGTCGGTATTCGTTCCTTTTCGCGTAACATCCCCTGCGTAATAGACTTCATCACCCGGTTTGAACAGGGTCACCTTTTCCCCCACTGCCACTACGATGCCACTCGCATCATAGCCGACGATCCGTGCGCCGTTCGTTCGTCCGTTCTGCGCATTTCGCACTTTCGTGTCAACCGGATTAACAGATACAGCCTTTACCTGAACAAGAAGATCATGCCCTGTCGGCTGTTGAACAGGAATCTCTATAGGAACAATACTGTTTGAATTTGAAATATCTGTTGTTTCAAATGTGCCGAATGCTTTCATCAAATCTCTCCCATCCTCATTTCGATTACACTTATAGTATAATGGCACTAAAGCGGATCGGGTAGAACGCACAATGTCGTGACGTAGAAACAAGAATGTAACCTAGGAGGCTTATTAATGCGGAATCGAAAAGCAGGATACGCCTGCAAACATTGCCCTGTTGAAACAACCCTTGATATCATCGGCGGGAAATGGAAAGGCGTCATCCTTTATCATATAATGACGAAAACAAGACGATTTAACGAGATGCGCCGTCTCATGCCGGGTGTGAGTCAGCGTATGTTAACGCTTCAGCTTCGCGAATTAGAAAAAGACGGTGTCATTCATCGAGAAGTATTTCCAGTTGTTCCACCAAAAACAGAGTACTCGCTCACTGCGTTTGGGGAAACCTTGAAACCGATTATTCAAGAGATGAAGCACTGGGGCGATCATTATGAACAGACTCATCAGGACCTCCTAGAAAAATAAGGCATGCGATGCTCTTGACTGAGCACGGGCATAGCCTTATTTATTTTTGTCTAAAATTTTGTCTAAAATTTTGTTTAAAAGATGAGCAAAACTTGCTGTACTTTACGTGTGTCACGTTTTTCCTATTCGTTTAAATCACCTTATGCTCGATTAGAGAGGCATTTCAAAATCCGGATGCTGATTTATTTACTTGAATCAAGGGATCATCTTTCTTTGGGAGCATACTTTCTGAAAATAAATGATTTCATAGACGAATGACATCTTTATTGTTATACTTAATATATAACAGATAGAACAAGAGGCGATTACTGATGCTCCTTTCGATCGATTTCGGTTCTGACCAGCCGATTTATATGCAAATACGCAATGGAATTGTCAACGGAATCGCTTCCGGTAATTTGAACGACGGTGATCCACTGCCTTCTGTCCGTACTCTAGGAGCAGAAATCGGTGTCAATCTTCATACCGTCAATAAAGCCTACCAATTACTTCAAAGCGAAGGGGTTATTGAAATTCAGCGGCGGCGCGGAACCTTTATCAAAGCCGGAGATGCAGCACAAAATGCGGCTGAGTTTCTGGAAAACTGCGGTGATCCGTTGAAAATACTTGTCTCTGAGGCGGTTACACGCCGCGTTGATCGAGCCGTGCTGCATCAAATGATTGATCACATGTATGACGAACTGGAGGGTAATGAATCGTGAACGAAAACATCCTCATTCTTATATGCACCTATGTCCTTGTCGCGTGTCTCATGATTATGCAGCCTTGGTTTTCAAGAAAGAATGTTCTGTTTGGTGTCGTTTTTGCCAATCCTTCAATCTGGAGAGATGCTCAGGCAGCATCGATTCGTCGCCGCTACCTAGTTAGATCTGCCGGTACTGACCTTGCGCTGTTCGTTATTCTTCTTTTTCTCTCATTTATCCTAACCGATGAAAAGTGGCTCTTTGGATTTAGCATGGTTATGCTCGCTCTCATTGTAATCGATTCGTTTCTCTTTGTTCTTGCCAACCGGCAGACTCGAAAATTGAAGCAGAGTATGGCTCCGGATGCCCAACTAACTACAAAAAAGATTGTTGTTGACCTGGGCAAAAGCGACCGAGAAACCGTATTGTCTCTCAAATGGGTTCTTCTCTTGGTTCCGGTCTTCGTTGCCACCCTCGCTGTCGTGTGGTTCGGTTATCCGTACATGGCTGACTCAATTCCGACGCATTTCGGAATCAGCGGACCCGACCGATGGGCACCAAAATCATGGCATACCGTACTGTCACCGGTGGCATTGGAGCTGATGCTCGGCGCTCTTGTTCTCTTTACTCGGCGCGCACCCGCGTCAGTTAAAGGAAATCCAAATGCTGCTCCGGGTTATGCGCAGTATCGAAAAATGATGACTCTTTTGCTGATCATTTTTTGTCTGTTATCAGAGATTCTGTTCTTTCTGGTTGTTCTCAGCTTTATCACGCCGATCAGTCCGCTGTGGTTTGCAATTCTATCACTTGTTAATTTGGGATTTTTGATTACGATGATTTGGCTCTATATACGCTTTGTTCGCAGCAAACATGTATCGGGGCCGATCCTTGATGACGACGGCAAGTGGATTTGGGGCATCTTCTATTTTAATCGCTCCGATCCCTCGATTTTTGTGGAAAAACGAGTCGGAATTGGATTCACGGTCAATATGGCTCGTCCGATTGCGTGGATTGTCCTAGTTGGGATCATCCTCATCACCATCCTGCTCTCCCGATAAACAGGACGTTCAAAAATTAGCGTTACGATTGGAGTGAATGTAATGATTCAAGACTACCTGCCGTTCCTGATTCCGATTATTGCTCTCGAACTCATTCTTGCCCTCACTGCACTGATTCATATTTTCCGGCACCGATCATTCAGATTCGCAAATCGATTCATTTGGATCGCTATTGTCCTTTTTGTTCAAATCATCGGTCCAATCATCTATTTTGCAATCGGCAGAGGCGAAGATTCATGAACATCTTAGAAATGCGCCACATCAGTAAAAATTTTGGCAAGCATCTCGTCCTGAACGATCTCAACTTCACTGTTCCTGAGCACTCTATTTTCGGTCTGATCGGAAAAAACGGTGCGGGAAAAACGACGGCAATGAAGATGATCATGGGCTTCCTTAAACCAACCAGCGGAAAGATTCTTGTTTGCGGAGAGAACGTTGCCTACGGAAATACGGCAACCAACCGTTTTATCGGATACCTGCCTGATGTACCTGAGTTTTATGGATATATGACTGCTAAAGAATACTTAGTTATGTGTGGCCGGATCACCGGTCTTAAAAAGCTTCAGATCCATGAGCGTGTACAGGAGCTGCTGCCGTTGGTCGGTCTTGACGGAATCAAGCGGGAAATCCACAGCTTTTCAAGGGGCATGAAGCAGCGGCTTGGGATTGCACAAGCATTATTGAACACACCGAAATTGTTAATTTGCGACGAAGCAACATCGGCGCTCGATCCACAAGGAAGGAAAGAAATTCTTGACCTTTTGTCTGTTGCCGCCGATCAGACAACAGTCATCTTTTCAACACATATCCTATCTGACGTGGAACGTATTTGCGACTCGATCGGGCTGTTGCATGAAGGTACGCTCGCTCTGCATGGGAAGCTGTCCGAGGTTAAAAATACGTACCGGAAAGAAGCCGTACGCATTGAAACCATCGATGAAGTACAGGCCAGGCGTCTGTTTGAACACCTGCGCACGCTCTCCTTTATTCAATCTGTTGAAACCAGTCAATGTGCGGTAACGGTGCAGTTGCATGATCCACAAAAGAACGGGCTCAAAATTATTGACCTGCTCTCTGATGAGCAAATACCGATTACGAATTATCAACTTCTTGAACCGACGCTCGAAAATGTCTTCTTGGATGTGATCAAATGAATGGATTCACTGCATTTTTCAAAAAAGAACTGCTTGAAGCGATTCGAAATTACAGAGTCCTTATTTTGTTTTCAGTGACCGCTATTTTCGGTATGATGAGTCCTCTGACTGCCAAAATGATGCCCGACATTCTTGCAAATGTTGGCGTTGAGGGAATGGTTCTCAAGATTCCGGAACCCACATTCATCGATGCTTTTACTCAGTTTTTCAAAAATTTCTCGCAGATGGGCACAGTCGTATTGCTTCTTGTCTTTGGTGGTTTGCTGTCTCAAGATCTTGCCAAAGGGACATTAATCATCCCGCTGTCAAAAGGACTGTCCCGCCATGCGGTCATCCTTGCCAAATATGCTTCCGCTTTGACTTTGTGGACATTAAGCTACGTGCTTGCCGCTCTGATCAATTACGGCTACACGCTGTATTTTTTTCAAACCATTTCTGTCAGCCATTTGTTTTTCTCGCTTTTCTGCCTCTGGTTATTCGGTGCCTTTCTTCTCGCATTTCTCCTACTGGCAAGTGTCGTCACGCGAGGAGCATTCGGTGGACTTCTTGTAACCGCTGCCGGGCTGGGGATTCTACTCATCTGCCAAGCTATTTTCAGAATGGATCCGTTTAATCCTTTGAAGCTCGTTTCAGAAAACGTTGCCTTATTGACAGGCAAAGCAGCGTTTGATCAGTTACTCAATACCGCTTGGAGCACCTGCGCCCTGATCCTGAGTACGCTAATTCTCGCCATGATGTTGTTTAAGAAAAAAAGCATATAATTTCCGATTTATGCATTACCTTTTTTAAAGGTATTCAAAAAGAATGAGATACAACTCACCTTGGGTACTCACATAAATCTAAAATAACCATAGCCTATAACGAGAAAAAAATAGGTGGTGACTATTCGTGTTTTACGATGATCAGCAGTACCGACAGATCGGCCAAGGCAGCACCTCTTCTCCATTTGCGTCTGCCGTTCTCAATGCCGTGAAAGGTGAGGCAACGGCTGTCGATTTCTATGGACGTTTGGCTGAAGCAGCGCCAAACGAGGAAATGAAGGCGGATATCCTTAGGATTCGTCAAGATGAACATGATCATCTTCAATTATTCAGCTGGCTTTATGTTCAGTTGACCGGCAATCAGCCGGTCTTTCAAATCACGCCGGTTCAGTTTCGATCTTTTTCGGAAGGTTTACGTATCGCTTATCGTGATGAACTCGAAGACTATGAGACATACCGGAATCTCTATTTAACGCATTCAGACCCGACTGTTCGAAACATCTTATTACGCGCATTTTCAGATGAGATCAAACATGCAATCCGTTTTGGGTTCATGACAACCAATTTAGCTTAACCATTGCAAGTCCGTAAACCCCTGCCTTCTTCCCACGAACATGGAAAACGGCAGGGGTTCTTTACAGAACGTTTATCCATACCTCAACTCATCAATTAAGCTATAATATAAGCTATTAAGAAGAACTTTTATCCATAGAGCTGCTCGGCCATTTTGCAGAAGGAGATTTCCTATGCTTCACATTCAAAATATCACGTTCCCGGAAACCGGACGGGTCATCGTCATTTCCGACATTCACGGCGATTTGAGTCTTTTTCAGGAACTGCTTGAAAAAGTTCATTATAGTACGGAAGATACGCTGATCATCAATGGCGATTTGTGCGAACGAGGTCCTAACAGCTTGGGCGTAATCCGCTTTGCCAGAAGACTGACCGAGGAAAATACCAATGCCTATATAACCGAAGGAAACTGCGACCGGCTGATTCATCATGCCTTCGATCATGATCCGACATTCTTTGGTCATCTGGAACGAAATCCGCATTCGATCATGAATGAATGGCTGCAGGAACACGGACGGACCTATGCCGATTTTAATTCGGTCACAGAGTTGGCGAATTTTTACCATTGCAACTGTGGTGAGGAAATAGACTGGCTGTTTTCCTTGCCGACCGCTCTGGAAGCCGATCATTATTTGTTTATTCACGCGGGGATCGACGACATTAAGGATTGGCGAGAGACGAGCCACCGATCAGCCACTGCGCTCCCTCATTTCTATACACGCAAGCATCAATGCGCGAAGACTGTGGTCGTCGGACACTGGCCGGTCGTCAATTATCGCGCCGAATCCGTCACTTGCCACAATCCGATCATTGATCCCGATAAGCGGATGATTTGCATCGACGGCGGTAATCAGGTGCGTTTCGACGGACAGCTGAATGCCCTGATCATTGAACGCCATCCGCAAGGTGATCGGATCACCTACACCTATGCGGATCATTTTCATCAGACTGCAACCGTTCGAAAAGCTTATACTGCTCCGACGGATTTCATTGGCACGCTGAACTATCCGAACTATGAGATAAGACTGCTTAAACAGGGAAAATATTTCAGTCTCTGTGAAAATGTGAATCTGGGACTCAAGCAATGGCTCAAAAATGAGTTCTTGGTGAAAAAGGGAGCAGCGCTTTTCGCGGACGACGATGTCAGTGCGAGCGGATTGACGGTTGCGGAACATGATCGGGTTGCCGTCATCAACGATACATGTGCGGGCTATACGCTCGTCAAAAAAGACGGATCGGTCGGCTGGGTGCCGAAGGAATGCTTCTAAAAACTGATGTTTTCGCCTACTTTCTGATCACTTTTTTTGTGCAATCTGCAGTTAAGGTTTCGTGATCAGTACCTGCTTAATCGGCGTGTTCACAGCATCTGCCGTTCAGCGCTTGAAGTCGTCAATCGGGTTCATGAGAAGCCTATGCTGCTTGCTGCTGCCGAAATGCATTTTTCAGCACGTTAAGCTTACCTAAAAAAGCAAATAAAGAGGCTGTCCCAAAAGATGGCTTAAATGAAAAGAGGATGTCTCAAAAGTCGATTTTTTGACTATGAGACATCCTCTTTAATTTTTATCAACCTTTTATTTATGCATTGAGCTGACAGGTTCGTGCATTGACACTTGATTTTCATGCATTGAAGTTCAGTTTTCATGCATGAACTCGGCTCGAGCTCTTATTTATGCATTGAGTTGGTGGATTTGTGCATTGACTCTTGATTTTCATGCATTGGACCCTACTTTTCGTGCATTGAAGTTCAGGTTTCATGCATGAACTCGGCCCGGGCTCTTATTTATGCATTGAGCTGGCGGGTTCATGCATTGGCGCTGAATTTTCATGCATTGAACCCTACTTTTCGTGCATTGAAGTTCAGTTTTCGTGCATGAACTCGGCTCGAGCCCTTATTTATGCATTGAGCTGGCGGGTTCATGCATTGGCGCTGAATTTTCATGCATTGAACCCTACTTTTCATGCATTGAAGTTCAGTTTTCGTGCATGAACTCGGCTCGAGCTCTTATTTATGCATTGGGCTGGCGGATTCGTGCATTGACACTTGATTTTCATGCATTGATCCCTACTTTTCGTGCATTGAAGTTCAGTTTTCGTGCATGAACTCGGCTCGGGCGACCCTCTCTTTTCATCAGTTACCCAACAATGGCAATTTGCGTTCCAATGCCAATGTCTGGGATCGGTTTGCTTTCAAGGTATAGTGTGCCCGCCAGATCCGCCTTCGTGCTGCCGTCAAATCTCATTGTGATATGACCGAGATCCGCAAGATTTTTCTGAACGAGGCGGCCGACTGCCGTAATTTTGAATTTGCTGTCATCTATAGATAAATATTGACCTGTTTGAATTTTGTCATGTACCGACTCTACATCGATGCCGAAGCAATAGTCCTTTAATCCTTCAGGTGCCTCGTTGCCAAACAAAATAAGCATTCTTTCTTGAAGAAACTCTTTTGCCAGTTTGCCGATACTTTTAATCTCTGTTTTATAGATCTCTGTGCGATCCTCTGATTTTCTTTTCATACCGAACATTTTTCACCCTCCTTTAATACTTAAACACAATGCACGAATACCTTTTTTTTAGACATAAAGTCCGAAACTGCACAACCAAGCAAGAACAACGCGCGGCACACCGGTTAGGAAGCGTGAATAGAGTACTGCCGGAACGCCAACCTCTACTGTTTCCGGTTTCGCTTCAGCAAGACCTAATCCGACCGGAACAAAGTCACAAGCATTTTGTGTATTAATCGCAAAAAGTGCCGGCAATGCTAATTGCGGTGGAATATTTCCTTTGCCAATTTCCACACCGATTAATGTTCCGATAACTTGCCCGATGACTCCGCCGGGGCCAAGCAACGGTGAAAGGAATGGGAGCGAGCAAATGAATCCAATCAGCATCAAGCCCCATATGTTGCCTGCAAGCGGAGACATCACTTTGCCAAACCAATTTCCGATCCCGGAACCCTGAATGATTCCAATGATCATCGCTACAAACGCCATAAAAGGGAGGATTGTGTTAATCATGGTCTGAACGGCGTCACGACCTGCCTGGTAGAGCGTGCTGACTACTCTTCCTGCACCAAGTCCGATTTTCGTAAACAAATCTTGGTGTTCGCTCGCTGCTAAAGTCTCGGAAATTTTCTTATCTGAACTGTATTTATAGGTTTTCTGCGTATCTGATGGTGACGCTTCACTTGCTTCTGAAGAATCGACTGCACCTTCCCATGCAGAAATTTGATCAACACCAACATTGGACACATAGATATGCTCATTAATATATTGAGCTAACGGACCGCTTTTACCGGTTGGCATGACATTTATCGTCGGGATTCCTTTTTTCGGATAAATCCCGCATCGAAGCGTTCCGCCGCAATCAACAATGACGACGGCAGCCTCTTCGTCAGGTACACTGGTTTTAAACCCATTAACAGGAACCCCACCGGTAATTTCAGCAAGCTTATCAACAATCGCGGGTTTATTGCCGCCCCCGACAATATAGACAATTTTATCTTTTCCTTCGGTCGGTGTAATCGTTAGCGGTCCGCCATATCCGCCGCTACCTTTGACAACTCGAGCTGATTTGAACATGCTGTTCACCCTCTCAACTATTTTTTAGATCTGCTGTTTTACTTAATGTCACATTTTGCTGTTTCGATACCCAGCCTGTCATGAAATCGGTAATCCATCCGCAGAAGAAATTGGCGACGAGTCCGACAAGCAAGTATCGGATTGCAAGAGGAGTAGTGTCCAATCCCAGTTGCTGAACTCCTTGGGCGATACCAAGCCAGATAAAGAGTTCGGCCGCATTAATATGCGGAAATACACCGTTGCCTGTATGGCAGAAATAAGCTGCGGATGCAAAGTAACTTGGCTTGTAGTATTCAGGCATAAACCGTCCGAGCGAATGCACCATTGGATTGGCCAGCATAAATGCGCCGAGAAAAGGCAGAACCATGTACCGAAGGAGCGGATTGCTTGCGGATTTGGCCGCCAGCTTGTTAATTCGATCAGCACCAATTAAACCGATTAAAGCGTTCATCGCAACCAATAGCATGAGTACAAGCGGTACGATGCTCGTCATCCACGAAATAAACGTCTTGCCGCCCATTTGAAAAAGATAGATAAATCCCTTTGCAGCACCTACTAACAGATCCATTTTACTCACCCCTGATTATTTGATTTTCGTACTTTCTGAAATAAGCTCTTAATCATTAATGATGCGCCTGCCACTGGAGTTCTCGGAGACTCTTTGATTACCCCGCCATTTGCGACAACCGTGTAATTATGCACACTATCAGCAATAGCTTTCTGGAGCAATTTGTTGCACCGCTTTATTTTCATATCAGGCAATCGCTGAATATTCTCATGAAGAAACTCATTCATTTCATGAAAGCGGGCTAGTATAGTAACTCCCTGCATCTTCCGCGCATCTACTATGTTGCCGTCAGGATCAACGGTGAAAAAGACAATCGTTCCGGACTTGAAATGTCCCTTTTTTCGTCCAATTGCTACCTTCCCTTTTCGGCGCATCTCCACAAATACATTAGAAAAATGCTTGATTTGAAAGTAACCGAGGAAAATTTGCAATAGGAAGGCCCCACCGATAAAAATCATCAAAGTAAAGTAAAACATAGGGCTTCACTCCCTCAATATGGTTGATGTTGCTGCTGTAGACTTTTTTTAATCAGTCTTCTGATCTCTGAGCATGTTGTCTCTTCAGAAGCTTTATCGAGCAAGTTTTGATTTTTCGCAAGCGCTATCATTTCTTCGTACAACTGAACGAGTAAGGTTTCATTGTGCCGGCTTTCCGGTATACCTAAAAGAAAAATCATACGAATCTCATTTTCTCCGATTTTTTGTTTGGTCGGATAGATGCCTACGGAAAGCACGATCTCCGCACTTCCCAGATTAATCGTATGAGGGAAGGCAATGCCTTGGTCAAAAATGGATGCTCTCATTTTCTCTCTTTTCAAGAGCCGCGCCTTGAATCCAGAATCAACGAGTTGCTTTTTCATTAGGTGGTTAATCATAAATACCAGATTCTCGCTATAGGATTTCTGATCGGACAGAACATAGAATTGATCGTCATTCAGTAAACGATTGATGATCGATGTTGTGGTTTGATTACCCTTGATCTGCAATTTGTCCAGCGCACAGCGTTTCTTAATTTCTTGCGCAAGTTCCCGCTCATCAAAGATATCGTTTACTTCAATAACCGGTGTCTGCACCGTACTTGGCAAAGGGACTGTGGAAAAGATCATATCAAAGTGTTCGAGCAAGTCCTTGGTGACTGCTATAGACGAAAAGAGTTCTTTTTCCACATGGTCAGGCAAGATTTTGTTCAACTGCATCGCTATGATGCGTGCTGATCCTCTTCCCGTATCGCAGACAATCGCAACACGCTTAAGCCTGCGTAGATGCTCCTGATTCTCTGTGATTACAATGCCGAAATAATAGGCAAGATAACTGAGTTCCTCATCCGTCACTTGAATCTGATAACGTTCATCAATTACTTCATGGGCAATGGCGGCAATCTCACAAGCAAGCGGATATTTCTCATGAACCTCATTCATCAGAGAGTTCCGGATGCTCACACCGAAAACTAATCGATTCAGCATGAACATAAGATGATAGCCTAGCTCTTTGGTGATCTTATTAAAGCTGACTTCCATATTCAGTTGTTCTTTTACGCGCTGCTCAATATCTTTGATAAGCTGCAAAATTGATTCAGGCAATGGAGCCGCCGTGGCCGTCGGAAGATGTACCGGCGAACGCCTGCCCAATACCGGAATCGTTAGAAAAGCCCGTTCCGCGGCGGAAAGACTGCCGGAGCGTTTCTCCAGCTGATCTGCCAGCGTATTTACTCTTTCATATTCTTTTGTTTTCACAATGTAGGATTGATCAAAATCATCACTGTTCTGTATCAACGGATTCTGAGCCGAGCGCCGGAGGACAATACTGACATACCGGGCAAATTCACGTTCCGTTGTTTCCGCAAGCGAAAACGTGACGGCGAATTGGCGAACCAAATCATGCATTTTATTGTCCAATGGCTGATCGAGTACATGATCATTGTTTTGCAAAATATAGAGCCGCTTATGCCACTCTGATCCCTGCAATTGGATGCCTTGATTAGGTTTTCCCTTAATTACTAATTCATAGGAATCAAGAGTCACACGCAATCGTGTCAAATCATTGACCAATGTTGAACGGCTGACGCTTAATTGTTCAGATAGATCATCCATCGTTATCGGAACACTAGCTGCCAGCAGCTGTGCGATTAAACGTTTCGCTCTATTTTCAGGCGAGTCCGATGTTTTTTGATCTTTAGTTAATGCTTCTGCAATGCTCCGGTAAGCCTGATCGCGGTAGACATGTATCGCATACTGTCCTTTATTTAATTGGATTTCGGCTGTCTTGCCGAATTCGTGATTGAGCGCTGTTACATCATTTCGTATTGTTCGTTCCGTCACAAACAGTTCTTTAGTCAAATCTTCTATCGACACAAATTCTTTTTTTCGGAGTTCACCCACAATAATTGAGAGACGATCAGTTTGCGTATATCTGCTCATTTTATTCCCCTCTTATTGCCGAACTCGGAGAGGCGGGCGATGATCAGCCTCTCGATTTTCCGCCTGTAATATTAATCGTCGTTCCAGTAATATAATCGGCGCGGTCAGACAGCAGATAAGTGACCAAATTACCGATATCGTCCAGTCGACCCGGTCTGCCTAGAGGAATGGCTTTCGCATAATCCGTTACCAACTGATCAACCGTAATGTTTCTTGTATAGGCAAGCGCTTCATTGTAAGCGTCTGTTGTTAGTCCTGTTTTTTCATTAATTCCGGGTGCCACTGCTACGACACGGATATGATGGCTGCCAAGCTCTTTTGCCCATGAACGCGTAAATCCATTAACTGCCGCTTTTGTTGCAGAATAACAGCTTTGACCATTTGATCCTTCCATGCCGGCTTCAGAAGACGTATTCACCACGACACCGGAGCCTTTCTTTAGAAATTCTCGAACAACGGCCTGAGTCATGAAGAATACACCTTTTTGATTCACGCCGATCATGAGGTCAAATGCTTTTTCATCCAGCTCATATTCCGGCTTTTCACCTTTAAAATCGACCAGCAATCTTGGAAGATTGATCCCCGCATTATTGACAAGTCCGTCAACAGTTCCAAATTTAGCGACTACATGATCAACCAAGTGCTCAACACTTGCCTTTTTTGTAACATCGAGCTGAACATAGTAAATTCCTTCTTCATCCTGCGAACCAGTCTCCGCATTCAGATCACCTACAACAACCTGGGCGCCTGTATCCTTAAGTGTACGCGCAATATGTTTGCCAATTCCGGATGCGCCGCCTGTCACAATGATTACCTTGTTTTTTAATCCAAGCCATGAAGAATTAACCATTTTCAATCTCTCCTCTATTTTAAAACTTTTTTGAATCTTCATATCAGTCATTTTTAACAAATTGACTAACATGATCTTGATTCATGCTTATCTCTTTACGGTTTAATTATAATAGCGCTTACATAAATAATTAATACGGACTTTTTCTCATGTCTTGGAAATGAATTGTATGAATACGTGTCACGAAAATTCTGCCGAATCTCAAGCTGCAAATGAATGAAGACCGTTCGTTATTAAGAAGCAATCACACTGATTAGCAAATTTGAAATCGCTTTTATTATGATTTTTTCCTAACCTTCTCGGAATGGCCGATTTACAAGGGAAAGCAGTCAATTATCATCAACAGCACCTGTGGCAACGATCTATTCGTCTAAAGAAGGCGGACCTGCTAATTGCCCGGAGACTGTCACGAACGCTGAACGTTCAAGTGCCGAAGAAGCTTTCTTAACTTCTCCGGCACTATCTTTCAATTATCCTCCTTGCACAACATTCCCAATCAGAATACCCGCATAAACCGCACATAGGCCAAACACGTAGGAGCAACCTGCATAACAAAAGAGCGACCAATAATGTTTCCGTCTGCTCAACTCAACATTTTCCACATTAAAGGTAGAAAATGTTGTATAGGCACCCATAAATCCCGTACCGAGAAGCAGCGAAAGCGTCGGACTTACACCAACTCCGTTGAGCAAACCCAACGCAAACGCACCGCTCAAGTTAACAATGAATGTTGCCAATGGAAACACACGCGTCCATCTACGCTTTATTTCATTGGAAAGCATCACTCGAGCAAGAACGCCAAATGAAGCGCCTAGCGCAACCATTAAATAATTAATCAGCATGTTGGAGCACGCCCTTTCTTCCACGAATCAGAAGCCACTTACTAAATCGGTAACCGAGCCCGCATGCCATAAATCCGCCCAATCCGCTCATCAAAAGATATAGGAAGGCAGCGAATAGTTGTCCGGTTTGAATTAAGTGCATCGACTCAAGTGAAAACGTTGAAAAGGTGGTGAAGGAACCGACGAATCCAGTTCCAATCGCTGTTACCAATCGGCTTGACAGTTTCGGGATGCGTGACAAAAACTGAGTGATGAATGCAAGTAAAAAACAGCCAAGGACATTGATCAAGAGCGTTGCCAATGGAAACGCCGTGTCGTGAATCACAAGACTAATTGAATAGCGAGAAATCGCCCCAAGTATGCCGAAGATCACAAGAAATACATAATACACCTAAAAATCCTCCCCATTTTAATCATTTCTATTTATTTTCAATTAAGTGAACCGGCGTTGTAAAAATGGTTCCTTCTTCAACAATTGTTTTTAACTCGGCAAGCAATTGATTCAAGTAGTCACCCTTAACAACGCATTCAATCACAACCGGTATTTTGCCGCTCAACGAAAACATTTTCTGAGTATGAATCACTCGATTCCTGCCATAGCCGGCAATTCCTTTGGTCATGGATGTCCATATCGCGTTCTTTTCTTGAAAGAAAAGCAACACTTTTTCGTATTCTTCCTTTTTGAACCATGTATTATCTTCTTTCGTATACACCTTCACTGTATAATAGCGATGTTCATTCATCTTATCACCCTCCAATCCGTTTGTGACGCAAATTTGCCCATGCTTCAGCCGTTCTTTTAATTGCGGCAATATCGATGTAATCAACGTTTCATCCGCTACTGTCTCAATAATAAGTGCCAAATCATTATATAATTGGTCCTCCAGAACACTGACGTGCCGTAGACCCCTTTCATCAAGGCTCATCTCACTTTGTCGAATGGTCAGCCCGGGGAACCCCTTTTCCCATAGGAAACGAAGCAGCCATTGTTTCACTCCCATCTCTTCACTAACAACTATTCTCAGCAACTGTTCCATCTTTTATCGCCTCTATTTTTAACTTGTTTAAATGGTAACAATTAAAAAACGCCTGCCTCAATGACTCCCCATCTTACGGGGAATGAGACAGACGTTATCAGCTGCAAATGTACAGCGGTTAATGGCGAACATCATCACCGATTAAATTATTGCCTTAATTGTAGCACAAATTATGAACTGAATCATGTACCCATTGTGTTCATTTCGTGCAACATCCGCTTAACCTTGCTGCGCTCATTGCGATCTGTCAACAGAATCAGCGTATCCCCTGAATGAATCAACGTATCTCCATGAGGAATCACTTCGCGCTCACCACGACGAATACCAATGAGCAAGACGTCATTTGGCCAATGGATATCACGAATGAGCTTTTTTTCCAATTGGCTGCCGGCAAACACCGGAAACTCCAATCGGTCATTTTTACCGCTCAGCTGATTTAACTTTTTCCCCAGATTCAACCGCTCTAGAAGTGATTCATAGATTGGCGCGCCGCCAAGTACATCGACAATAACATAGGCAACAAATGAGGTTACTGCAAGCGGCATCAAGTGTTCAAGATTTCCCACCATTTCAGTTATTAAAATAATTGCCGTAAAGGGTGCTTTGCCAATCCCCGCAAAATAACCGGCCATGGCAAAAATGACACAGTTCATAATATAAATCTTCGGCATCAATCCGAGCTGCGCCATTAATGTACCATAGACAACCCCAATCAGCGCACCAAGAGTCAAAATAGGCAAGAAAATACCACCGGGAAGGCCCGATCCGTAGGAAACCATCGAAAAGATAAAACGAAGTGCAAACAATGAGAAAAGAATCCAAACAACCGATGGAAGGTTACGAACATCTAAAATCAACTGATTTCCCCCGCCAAGGGTTTGCGGCAAAAAAATTCCAATTGGTATCACAAGCAGCATGGGAATGATTCCGTGAAAATGACGGGGCAGTTTTGGTGCAACTGCCGCATAGGCACGAGGCATAAAAAGCAATACCTTTTGATAAACAAAACCAAGCACGCCCAGCACAACGCCCAGTAAAATAAGGTGCCCATACAAATAAAGTGGGAAACTTGCCTGATAGTGGAGTTGAAGCACCGGAACAAGTCCAAAAAAGTTTGACGAGATAAAATCCGCGCCAATGGCCCCCGCCAAAGACGTCATCCACACAAGGGGAGAAAAATTGTGATAGACCTCTTCCAATACAAACAACGTTCCGGCCATCGGCGCATTAAAAGCTGCGGATAAACCAGCCGCAGAACCGCACGCAATAAAAACCCGCCGCGACGATTCAATTGAGTTTATTCGTTCCGCCACGCCCTGACCAATCGCGGCACCTAATTGAATAGAAGGACCTTCCCGACCCAGAAATAACCCTGAACCAATGCCAAGTATCCCGGTAATCCATTTTCTCCATAAAATCTGCCACCAATTCATTTTTATATCACCGGCAAGCTGCCCTTCTACCTGAGGAATCCCTGAACCCATAATATTGGGTTCAGAACGAACGAACATGCCAATAATTAACGCGAGGATACCATTAATGAGAATAAAGACAGCAATTAACCAAAGATGTGTCGGCACCATCCGATAGAGATATTGCCAAAAATGTAAGGATAATTCAATGAACAAGCGGAATAAACTGACCGCTCCGCCTGCCAGCAAACCGACAAGCAGTCCTTCCATAATGAATAACAGTCGAGTCGCATCAGAATTTCCTCGAATTTTTCTTTCGTTCAATGGTTTCATTTCATCACTTCCCTTCAATTACTTGTAGCATTAGTTCAATTTCATTACTTCATTATAATTCTTCACCTGCCTTGTGACAGAAAAAATTTATCAGCATTTAATCCACAAAAAGATCAGGTGATGGTACCTTGCTTAAAAGAAAGTTTAGCGCTCATCGCCGCTATCTATCACACGGCAGATAAGCAATCGTCGGTTTCACATTCTGCCGGCACTGTTTTTTAACTCTGATCAGCGCCGTCGAGTCCTTCCCTTCTTTTTGCGTGTTGCCAGATGTTCTTCGTGTTGAAACAGCATGTGAAGCCCCTAAGTATTTGTTAAAGAGATAATCCCTTTTTCAATTGTTTCATCTTTATGACCTTGAGCGTCCGCGGCCAGTACGTCTTCCTATTTGGACTTTTCAGTTCACAACGTGCCTGTGAAACAGATATTTTGTTGGGCATAGATTACCTCTCTCAAATAAAATTGATTGCGATTATATTAACGTAAACCACACCACAAAATACAATAGATCGAGTAATCAAAACCACCCTTAAATAAACTGCCCCCCTTAAGTTGAACTTTCATTTGTCCAACTTAAGGGGGGCAGTTCAGGTTTTATGGCTATTTTTTAGTCTATTTAACTGCAAGAGCCGGTTTATATTTCATAGTCTAATAACTATGAATCAAAGAATTAATCTCACATTTATAAGAACATAACTGATTGTGCTATTAGCTCATGAAATGATCAAGTATCAAGATAATAAGGACGTTTCTCTTTTCTCACTCTCCAGAACAGGATCAGCCCGACACCGATAATGATTAGTACCATTGCCAGCCATTGAGAGACACGCAGTGGCCCTAGCATCAGACTGTCTGTCCTTAGACCTTCAATGTACGAGCGACCGAGCGAGTACCAAATGATATAGGACATAAAAAGCTCACCACGGTGCAAATTCACCCGCCTTAGTATAAGGAGGAGGATAAATCCTGCAATATCCCAGACCGACTCATATAGAAACGTCGGAATATAATAGGTGCCGTTAATCAGCATCTGATTGACAATAAAATCCGGAAGATGCATATTCTCAAGCGCAGCTCGGGTCGTCGGACCACCGTGAGCCTGCTGATCCATAAAATTGCCCCAACGTCCAAGTGCCTGTCCGAGAATCACACTCGGTGCAATAACATCGGCAATCTTCCAGAACGACAGATGACGCATACGACAAAATACAATCGTCGTGGCTGCCCCTCCAATCAAAGCGCCATAAATAGCAATGCCACCGTTCCATATAGCAACGATTTGTGACGGATGTTGCGAATAGAAAGACCATTCAAAAGCAACATAATAAATACGTGCACAAATGACGGCAATCGGTACGGCAAACATAATAAGGTCGACATATGTATCCTTGGGAATACCCCTTCTGTCGCCTTCACGCAAAGCAATCATCAAACCAAGCAGCGCACCGCAGGCAATAATAATACCATACCAATAAATTTGAATCGGACCAAGATGAATAGCGACCGGGTTTAACGGTTGAACAGTCAAAGATTTATTCCTCCACTTCAACGATTTTTTGTTGACTTTAGATTTTTCGCCTACTTATCGAATAAATTGTATCATATTAATCTTCTAGTCTATTAAGACTGCGCCATTCTACCAATATAAAACTAATGATCAGAATAGAAAAAACGATTAGAGTAACCACTGTATCAAGATCATCTCTTTCTATGAAAAAGGCGATAATCGCTCAATGGAACACACCTATGAATTAAAAACTGGTTTTTATTAAGCCTATGTACGGTTTTAAAAAAATTTGACGTATTTCTCGTATTATCAAAGACTGTTGTATTATATTAAACAGAAAGACGAAGTGGAGGGAGACGGGAACTATGGATCATGTCATTTTCCATATCGATGAAAAAGAAAAGTCGCCTCTGCTGCTTGGAAATGTTAAAAACCTTCTGGCGGATATGACCGCTGAGGTCGAAGTGCTGGCTAATGGTGTGGCTGTCATTGGCTATAAGTCTGAAGAATTTATCAATCAGATGAACAGTTTGAAGGATCAGGGCGTTCAGTTTGTTGCCTGCCGGAATGCCTTGAATGCGCATCACATACTTAAGGAAGAACTATTTGCATTTGTATCTGTTATTCCCGCAGGAGTTGTTGAATTAGTGGAAAAACAAAGCAGTGGTTACGCATACATTAAGCCGTGAAAGGAGGATACCTATGATTTACTACAGGTGTCCTCCCATTCTTTTAATAGACCAGATCCACTTAATCGGCAGATATGATTGATTTTTATCAGAATCTTGTCACTTTACTTTTTCCGGGAAAACGTTATGGTACAGTTTGTAGCCTCCATCCAGATTCTTTACCGAATAGCCTTTCTGAGCAAGAATACGCGCCGCTAGATAGCCGCGAAGGCCTACCTGACACGTCACAATCAGGTCGCAATTTTTCGGTATCTCACTTAACCGTTCACGAATATCGTCTAAAGGAATGTTCATAGCCCCCTGGATGGTTCCGTTCCCATATTCCTGCTCTGTCCGAACATCAATAAGTATCGTTCCTTGTTTCACAAGCTGATCTACTTCGTTCCATTGAATATTCTGCACATTGCCGTCCAACAAATTTTCTGCAGCATAGCCGATCAAATTAATCGGTGCTTTTGCCGAACTAAATGGCGGAGCGTAAGCTAGTTCCAATTCGGTCAGATCATTGACAGTCATCTGTCCATGAATTGCTGTGGCAAGTACATCAATAGTCTTATCGATTCCCTTCTCGCCAACCGCCTGTGCACCCAGCATCTTTCCAGATTCAGGATCAAAGAGCAGCTTTAGCGTCATCTGCAAACTGCCCGGATAATAGGTTGCATGATCCGGCGGGCTCGTGTGCAGCGCTTCGTAGGGGATATTGAATCGCTGCAATAGTTTCTCACTCAATCCGGTTACAGCTGCAGACAAATCAAAGACTTTCACTATGGATGTACCCAGAGTTCCCTTGTAACTACGTTTCATCCCACTTAAAATATCAGCAACCATGCGCCCCTGCCGATTAGCCGGAGAAGCAAGCGGTATAACTGCTGCCCGACCGCCGACAGTTTGAGCAACCTCTATTGCATCTCCAATGGCATAGATGTTTGGATCACTAGTCTGTAATTGATCATTCACCGATATGCTTCGACGAATGCCAAGCGCCAAGCCCACGTGATCAGCTAAGGATGACTCTGGAACAACACCGACCGATAATAGCGTCAGATCCGTCTGCTTGCGCGTGCCGTCATCGAGAACAAGAACCGCACCTTTTTTCTCAAAGCCCATTACTGTTTTTCCTTTGAGCACCTCAATGTCGTGCTTTTTCAGTTCAGCTTCGATCATAATCGCCATTTCCGGATCAAGCGGAGGAAGGACTTGATGCTCTCGTTCAACAATCGTCACTTTAATTCCGCGTTCTGCCAAATTCTCGGCCATTTCAATGCCGATAAAGCCGGCACCAACGATCACCGCACGACCCGCTTGATGCTGCTGCAGATACTGAACAATACGTTCAGCGTCCGGAACGTCGCGCAGCGTGAACAAATTGTCCGCTTGGTCGATTCCTTCAATTGGCGGACGCATCGGGTGCGCGCCTGTTGAGAGAATCAGCACATCATAGGTCTCTTCATAAGTCTTTCCATGATGACCAATGACCACCTTCTTTTGTTCTCGATCAATACGCGTCACTTCGCTTTCCGTCCGCACGTCCAGACGAAAACGTTGATACAGCTTTTCTGCCGTTTGCACAAGCAGTTTCGACCGTTCTTTAATCACTCCCCCAATATAATAGGGAAGCCCACAATTGGCAAAAGAAACATAAGGTCCGCGTTCCAAAACAATAATCTCCGCATCTTCATTCAATCGGCGCAGACGTGTGGCTGCCGACATACCGCCGGCAACTCCTCCAATAATGACGTATTTCATTGAGTTTCCCTCCTTAAAATTCGATCGGTCCGTGCCAGCTCATCATCCCGCCTGTCATATTTTTGACCTTAAATCCACTTGCGGACAAAATGGCAGAAGCCACACCGCTTCTGCTTCCGGAATGACAAACAATGATATGTTCTTGATTTTTATTGATTTCATTGAGTCGATTCTGGATTCTATTAACCGAAATATTCTTGGCACCAGGAATGTGCCCCTCAACAAATTCGAATGGTTCGCGAACGTCAATAATACTTACAGGCGCATGACTGCGTATCCGTTGCTCTACTTCTTCGGGTGTCCACTCTTCATACATGCAGGTTTCCTCCTTGAAACAATTTTTTATTTTTTATCAAAAACCGCGCATTTGAATACCTATGTGGGTATATCTTTCCCAATAAAAAATTAAAACCAGCGATTCATTCCGCCACGCACATTAGTCACTTTTTCATAGCCTGCTTTTTTCAAAAGCTTACAGGCCATCGAACTTCTCATACCGCTTTGACAAATGACAACCACTTCTTTTTCTTTCGGAATCTTATTGAGATGATTGTGCAGGGTTTGCAATGGAATATTGACAAAACCCGGAATTGACTGACCACTGAATTCTGCTTTTGTGCGTACGTCAAGAAAATAGTTACCCTTTTTACTCGGCAGATAGACTTCCTTTAGCTCTGAAGTACTTATCTTCTTAATTTTGGGTTTACAAAAGAACATGCATCTCATGACTGATTTCCTCCTTATGCCGTTGGATTCACTTCATCATGATCCCTTAACGGCTTTTCACCAGCATTTGAACCGCTTCGTTTATGATTGATTCTGCTGACTCTTCACCGTTTTCAATCTGTTCCCGCAAGCAAGCTTCAAGATTCTTGCCAATGACTAGACCCAGTGCACGATCCATTGCTGACCGTGCAGCCGTCATCTGGGTGACCACACTGCGGCAGTCTTCACCCTGTTCCATCATGTGAATAATTCCACGGATTTGCCCATCAATCCGTTTCAATCGATTGGTCATTTGTGCTGTATACTCCATGAGCTGCCTCCTTTTATACCGATACAGGTATATTATTCAACTTATTTTTTAAAGCCAAGCAAATCGGAGCAATCCCGCAGGAATCTCGCACCTACGCGTTTAATCTATGACCTACCCTTATCAATAAGGGGGCTTATTCAATGATTTGATTTGATTAAATAAATAGGTTCACATTTGATTTTGCTGCTTCGCCTAAATAGCTGGCAACACCGCCAAATTCAACACCATCGATGATTTCTTCACGTGCAACGCCCATGAGATCCATACTCATCGTGCAGGCAACCATTTTTACCCCAAGCTGTTTCGCACGCTCGATCATCACATCAAGACTGTCAACATTCTTGCCAGCCATGACCTTTTTAATCATTTTCGGTCCCATGCCGGCCATATTCATTCGCGACAGTGGCAGATGATTCGCATTTTTCGGCAGCATCATACTGAACAGTTTATCGGTTCCCGACTTGCTGATCTTCGTATTGGCATGCCGCTTAATAATATTTAGCCCCCAGAAAGTGAAGAAGAGTGTAACCGGTTTGCCCATTGCAGCCGCTCCGGTCGCAATAATAAATGTTGCGATCGCTTTATCCAAATCGCCATCAAAAACCACCATCGTCGTGGCGCCGCCAGCACTGGATGCATCTTGTATCATGGTTGGTGCTGGTTCGCTATTGCTTTTCGGCCCCTTCCTCAACGTCGCAACAACTTTACTTCCGACAATGTCGTTGGTCAGCAATTGATTGCCTGTTGCATTTGCCCAGGAGACAATGTCCTTATGAAAACCAAAATCCGACGCTTGAACTTGTAGCAAATCGCCATTATTCATTTTATCGATGGATTGTTTTACTTTGAGAATCGGACCCGGACACTGCAGCCCGCACGCATCGACTTCAATTTTTGTACACTGTGGTGCTTGCTCAGCTGCCGCTGAAGCTGCTTCTGTTTTCACGGCATGTGACACACGAGACTGCGATGCACCTGTTTGATATTTAGCCTGTTCATAAGTCTTCAATCCACCGTCAAGATTGTACACATCAAAACCATTCAGATCTAAAATACGGGCCGCATTATAGCCGCGAAGCCCAACAGAGCAGTAAACATAAATCGGCTGATCCTTAGGAAGTTCATTAAGCCGTCTTCTTAATTCGCCCCGAGGAATATGATGACTACCCGGCAGTTTTCCTGCAGCAAGTTCAAAATCTTCGCGCACGTCTAAGAAATACGCCTTTTTATCTAGAAGCGCATCGACCTCATGCCACTCAACGGTTTTCACTAAACCTTTTCGTATATCCGCGCCGATATAACCTGCATAATTGACAGGATCTTTCGCTGATGCATAAGGCGGCGCATAGGCCACTTCGATCATTTGAAGATCTTCAATCGATCCATTCATGCGCATTACCGCAGAAATCATATCAATTCGTTTGTCCGCACCCTCCGTACCGATCGCCTGCGCTCCGAGAATTCTTCCTTGTTCATTATAAATAACTTTTAATTCTATTGGCGCTGCACCCGGATAGTAGCCGGCGTGTGAATTCGGGTGTAAATGAATCACCTGATAAGCGATGCCGTCCTTCTTCAAAAGGCGCTCATTTTTTCCAGTCGTCGCTACTGTGAGTACAAAAACCTTGGCCACAGCTGTTCCTTGTACAGGAGGATTCTTAGCATCCAATCCATTCAGATAGTCAGCGAGAAATCTTCCTTGACGATTGGCTGGGCCAGCGAGCGGAATTAACGTTGGATTTCCTGTAATGAAATCTTTAACCTCAATCACATCGCCAATTGCAAATATATCTGGAACACTTGTTTCAAAATGCTCGTTAACGACAATCGCGCCTTTAATGCCCGTCTTCACACCGGCCTTTTGTCCCAACCTGCTGTCAGGCAAAACACCGATGGACATCACCGTCAGGTCTGTGTCTATTTCTTTGTCACTGCTTAGCACAACCTTATGGCCATTATCAGAAAAGCGAGCAACCCCATCGTTTACGATGAGCTTGACACCATTAAGTTCGATCTGTTCATGGACAAATTGCGCCATTTCAAAATCAAGCGGTGCCATAACTTGCGGACTGGCCTCAATAATTGTGACCTCAAGTCCAAGATCAACGAGATTTTCAGCCATTTCCAATCCGATGAAGCCGCCGCCAATCACAGTAGTCTTGCTCACTTTATGAGTATCGATATAATTTTTAATACGTTCAACATCGGGTATATTTCGTACAGAAAAAACATTATCCGCTTGATCAAGTCCTGGAATCTTAGGCACAATCGGCCGGGCACCTGTTGAAAGAATTAAACGATCGTAATGATCCGTTGACTCCTCTCCATTCAACACGTCCTTCACAGAAATGGTGTGTTTATCCGGATCTACATCAATCACTTCTGTGTTGTTGTGCACCTCAATATTGAATTCATTGACCATGTTCTCAACCGATTCGACAAGCAGCGCATCTTTTTCACGGATCGTACCGCCGACATAATATGGAAGCCCGCAATTAGCAAAAGAAATGTAAGCGCCTTTTTCATACATGACAATTTCATTTTCTTCATTTAATCGCCTGAGCCGTGTCGCTACACTTGCACCGCCGGCAACGCCGCCGACAATAATGATTCGCTGTTTCACAATGAGACCTCCTGGGTGCATGTATTCATGGCGATGAATCCGCCAATGTTCAGCACCATTATACCCCATAGGGTATAATGGTGCAAGGTTTTCTCAACAATCAAAAATTGAGAAGAGGGTTTCCTTTTCTCTTTTTGGTCAATGATTGATTTCTTCAACCTATTGCCGGTCAAGCAAGATTATGCATGAACAAAACTCATGATTCGATTAGGATCAAATCCAAGTACCCATTGACCATTAACACTTGTTTGTGGTACACCCATTTGTCCGGTTGTTTCCACAAGACGTTGGCCCGCAATCTGATCTTGTTGCACATTGATTTCTTTAAATGGTAGTCCCTGTTGTTTCAGAAAATTTTTCACCATATGGCAATAAGGACAAGTATTGGTTGTATACACAGTAATTTCATTCATCGTTCATAACTCCTTTAAAATTTTTTTAAGCTCTTAAAAGATCAGAAATTTAACTGTTCATCACTGGCAAGCTGATGCTAGCCTCATAGCCTCAAGACCAAATATAAAATTTCTATTACATCTATAGTATATACCCATACGGGTATACAGAAAACTATTTTGCTCATAAGATTTTTCTTAATTGTATAATGAATTATTTACTGATGAGTACGAACCACCTATCTTCTCGATTAGATTCAGGAAACATGCCTAAATGAGTTTAGGCTATGAATCGTTTAAAGGAGAGTTAGCCAAGTCGATTTTTTATAATTTTCTAGACAACGAAAAAACCGGTCATCGACTCGAAAAATTCGAGATCTATGACCGGCTCTTTTTTTCACATTCAATTTATTTGAAAACAGAAAGCAGACCCTTGCTCTTGTTCTCCATTTCCAGTACTGTCTCATGCATTCGATGGATTATCTGAGGCGCATCCATTGGATCGGCCATCATTTCAATGATACAAAGTTGTTTGGCACACTTTTTTTCAGCTTCAGCAACGGCCTGACGAAGTTCATTTGTCGTGTGCGTTTGAACGGTAAATGCTTCATGTTTAAATACCTCAGGCAATTTGTCATAATCCCAATCAGGAAAATTGTTATAAACGGTGCTTTTTACTGTGTTAATATATTTTTCGATTGTGTAGCCTTTATTATTTAGTACAAAGATGATTGGCTTGCAGCCGTTTTCCAGCATTGAGCTTAGTTCCTGAACGTTCATCTGCATCGAGCCTTCACCCGTAAAGAGCAGAACACGTCGATTCGGGGCAGCGACACATGCGCCGAAAGCGGCTGGCAGCGCATAGCCGATCGCGCCCCAACCTCCCTGAGTGATATAGGTGACGCCTTTTTTCAGTCGAGTCTCTGCCAAGCCCCATGCAAATGTTCCGGATTCAGTGACAATAATGTCCCGCTCGCGGAACATCGTCTGGAATTGCGAATAATAGTCGTCCGCAGATAGTGCGCCATCATCCGTCTTTTGTTGATCAAAAGGAAACACCGACTGCTGCGGCAATGTCCATGAATGGTCCCCAGCCGGAAACGCGTCGATCATGTCATCAATGATGATGTTCGGATAAATTGTTTTTCCGATTTGAACATAATTAGGCATCACATTAATGATCGCGAGCGGATCAATAGTGTCGGTAAACAGTCCGGTATTGTAATCGTTCCATACCGCTCCGAACGCGAGCACGCAATCAGAGGATTCAACAAGCTTCCGAGTCGCTTCATTACTGCTGAGTTTGCCGCAGTAAAAGCCGGCATAATTTGGCAGACTCTCGTCACAAGCCCCTTTCCCCATCATCATTGTGACAAACGGAACATTCATTTTCTGAGCAAGTTCTTCTACCTGCTCCCCAAGTCCATAATGCATCGCGTAAACATCGGGAAGGATAATGGGCCGTTCGGCGGTTTGCAAGCGAGCAGTAATCATTCGGACCGCTTCTTTTAATGAAGCTTTATCCGTTTTCTTTCGCTTCGGATTTCCCGCTCTTGATGTCATAGGTGCGGTCACAACGTCCGTAGGTATCGTCAAATAAACGGGTTTCTTTGTTTCTCGCGCCTTAGCAATGGCATTGGGGATCTCAACACCGGCATTTTCCGGAGTGATGGCGGCCGCATAGGCTGTAATCTGATCATACACTTTTTTAAACGTGTCAAAATTTCCGTCAAGCAAGGTATGGTGCATCAGCTTGTGCTGCGTCTGCATCATCGCTTTCGGACCTCCGACAATATGAATGATCGGAACCGATTCACTATACGCACCAGCAATCGCGTTGCATGCGCTCATTTCACCAACGCCGAATGTCGTGATCAGCGCGCCGATTCCTTTCACTCGCGCATAGCCGTCGGCAGCGTAGCCTGCATTCAATTCATTCCGGCAATGGACAAAATTAAGTTCTCCATCCTTTTCGAGTTGATCGAGCAGCGAGAAATTATAATCACCTGGTACCCCGAAAACGTCTGTAATGTTTTCGTTTTTCAAGCATTCAAACAAAAATTCACCGACCTGCATAGCTCTGCCCCCTAGATAAAAAAGTTGTCATGCAGCTTATTTTTACCAAGCGGTTGAGAGATATGTATGAGCGTCCATAGCTCCGATTACCGGGTGTTTCGAGATAACGGATCGATGAGTTGTACCACTACGAAACGATCCTTTATAATAAAAAAAACGACATCAGAGATAAGCGTTGCCATGCGTTCGAAGGTAAGGCCGCTTGAAGGAGAAAATGATTCTGTGAACAAATCAGCCTTTATAAAATTGAGCATCGCCATGACCATTTTTGGTTCGATTGGTTTTTTCTCGCGTTTGACTGGTCTTCCGTCTATGGAATTGGTTTTTGTTCGCTGTATCAGCGCGACTGTTTTTCTCACCGCCTTCTGGCTGATCAGCGGGCACTACAAGCAAGAAAAGTGGCAGAAAAAAGAGATGACCACCATCATAATCGGCGGCATCTTTCTTGTCTTGAACTGGATTTTTTTCTTTGCTTCTTTTGAAAAAACGGCAATCACCGTCGCCATCTCAATTTATAACTTAGCTCCAATCCTTGTTCTAGTAATCGGGTGGATCTTTTTCAAAGATCGGATCAAATGGATCGGAGTTGGCGCAGTGACGCTTGCTTTCATTGGCACCGTACTGATTTCAGGGGTCCGTCCAAGCGACCTCATGAACAGAACATCGGTTGCCGGACCGGTTTATGCCTTGATTGCCGCATGTCTTTACGCGCTGGTGATCATCACCGGAAAGTACATCAAGCATGCCAGTCCCTACTTAGTAACGATCATTCAGACGTTTATCGGTGTGATCATGCTGCTGCCTTTTGTCCATTATTCCTTATACGCTCAGCTAACCGCTGCCAACTGGTTCTATAGCATTTTCACCGGCGTCGTCCACACCGGCGTGGTGTATCTGCTTTTTTATGGGAGCATTCGGTCGCTTCCGACTCCTATTCTCTCAGCACTTACCTATTTGGACCCGCTTGTCGCGATCCTGCTTGATGTCGTGATCACCGGATTTGTTCCTACTTTTCTGCAGATCGCGGGTATACTGCTGATCTTTATCGCGTTGTCCTATACATTCATCCAGCGCGAGCCTGCAGATTCAGGAAGTAAAACGGACATTCAACAATAGCACCTTATACCCCTGAGAACGTGCATTTAATGTCCTATTTGGCCCCTATTTCAATTTGATATGATCTTACTTGTTTTAAGGCAGCGGTTATTAATGATAAAATCGCATATCTTCGATCAAAACTAATTCCTAAACGGAGGGTTCGGGTTTTTCAACATTTTTGCGTTTTGCCGGAAAATATTTTTCCAACCACTTCTGTTTTCATTAAGCATTCCCTCCTTCATTAACTAACGAGTAAAATAAGCGGAGATTTTCCGGTTATTCATCATGGAGCTTGTTTCGCCAGTAAATAAGGGTAATTTTTCCGCTTATTGCAAAGCAAAGCGCTCCATTTTCACGTTTTTCGATTCGATAAGCGGAATTTTTCCGTCTATTTAAGCTATTTTTTCGTTCATTTTCTAATTAAGCGGAGTATTTCCGTCTATTTCAGGTTTGGCGCTATCTGATCGCCCAACCGATAAGTGCGGATTGGGAATCAGTATTTTATGACCATATCGTCTTGCCAGCAAGGCAAAACGATAGCTCTCTTTCCTTGTTACAAAAAACAGGCAGGAAAATCATCTTTCGATTTTCTCTGCCTGTTTTCATTTTTTACTATCTATAATCAATGTTGCTCTGCCACGACCGGCGCTTTTGAAGATTCTGTTCCGTCGGTATCTTTTTTCGGACGCTTCAGCATGAGACTCAGGATCATCCCGACGATTGCGATCCCCATTAACACAAAGAATGTGTCACCGAAGGATGTGGACAGTGCCTGAAGCGGCTGACTGCCATCTTTCAAGTGCTGCTCCATTCGTTGTGAAAGAATGGTCGATAATCCTGCAACCGCGAAAGACATCATGACCTGCTGAGCAGCGTTTGTCAGCGACGTGACACGGCTGACAATATTTTGCGGGGCAGCCTGGATAATATGTGTATTTAACGGCATCATCGATAAGCCCATTCCTCCGCCAAGCAGTGCCAGTGGAAGAATCAATGCCCTTGATCCATCTTCCGCTGAAATTCCCGACAACAGATAGGCAGCTGATGTAATAAATACTAAACCAGTAATAACGACGGGCCGCGCGCCTAGACGATCAAACAACCGTCCGCCAATCGGCATGAAAATACCGGCTGCGATCGCTTGCGGAAGAACGGCAAGGCCGGATTCAAACGCGCTGAATCCCTTACCCTGCTGAAGAAACAAAGGAATGAGAAACATCGTTCCGAACAACGCAATCTGTGTGATCCATTGAACAATGATCCCTTTTGTAAAGTCAGCGGAACGAAAGACGCGAAGCTCTAATAGCGGCTGCTTGCGCCGCAGTTCCACAATAATAAACAGAATCAGCGCGATGCCTCCAACGACCAATCCTGTAATTGTCTTAGCAGAGGTCCAGCTTGTCCCGCCTTCACTCACACCATAGGCAATTGAAGCAAAAGCAATCGGTGCGAGAATCATGCCCAGAAAATCCAGTGCAGGCACAGATTGACGCTCCAGATTCGGCATCGTACGAATGCCCGCAATAACGGCGAGCACACCCACAGGAAGGTTAATGAGGAAGATCCAATGCCAGCTCGCATAATCAACGAGCCATCCTGATAAAACCGGGCCGAGTGCCGGAGCAAGCAGCATCGGAATACCGATCATGCCCATCACAGCCCCAACCTTATCCCTTGGACTGAGCCGGTAAACAAAGGCCATCGCAATCGGCGCGACCATACCGCCGCCAAGACCCTGAAGCACTCGGAAGATGATCAGCTGCTCAACGCCTGTAGAGAGCGCGCATAACCCGGATCCAACCGTAAACATAATTACCGAAAAGAGAAAAATCCGCTTTGCCCCGAAGCGGTCGGAAAGCCATCCGGCAAGCGGAATAACCGCTGCTTGGGCTAGCGCATACCCTGTTACCGCCCACTGAACAACAGAAATCTTGCTGTCAAAATCTTTTACAAGTCCGGGAAGGGCAACATTCATTGCCGTTCCATCCAAAATAACCATAAACATACCGACAATGATTGCGAGAAGCGGCGCAATAATCGCTTTTATCGACGTTGCCTGATCAGAACGAATGTCTGATGTTTTCTTTAAAGCCATCTTTCATCCTCCATTTTACTTACCATTTATCCCGTGACCTCATTATTGACCTGTTTTCATTTAATGTTTACAGTGAACTACATCGGTACTTAAAGTACCGAGCTTCTGGGAACATTGCAGACTTACTTTTTTGTCCGAGGACGCAAAAGCAGAGGTTACAACTCTTTGACCAAGGCTTGTCCCAAGCCCAAAGTTAAGATGTTTTTTGCAGCGTTAACATCGCGGTCATGGTGCACCCCGCAATGTGGACACGTCCATTCACGGACACCAAGTTCGTGTTTCCCATCATCATGCCCGCAATGGGAACAAATCTGTGAGGTCTTATATGGACTGACGACAATAAGCTGCTTATCGTACCAAGAACATTTATACTCAAGCATTCGGCGAATTTCTCCCCAAGCTTGGTTCGCAATCACCCGTGCCAATTTATGATTGCGAAGAAGGTTTTTGGTTTTCAGATCTTCAATGGCGATCAGATCATAGTTTTTCACTAGTTTTGTGGTGATCTGATGCAAATAATTCTGACGCTGGTTGGCCATTTTTTCATGGAATTTCGCCACCATTAATCTGGCTTTTTGCACGTTTTTGAAGTCGGCGAGCTGTCTTGGCTGAAGAACCTGATTGTGTTTGTCCCAAGCCATAGCTTTTTGTGCGTGCAGACGACGCCGAGCCAGTCGTTTCTCCCACTCGTGCAGCTTTTTTGCCTGTTTTTTGTCAAAGCGAATACTGGGAATCTTTTGTTCATCCGAACCAATAAGTAAATCAGAGATTCCCAAATCAAGACCAATACGTGCGTTCGTCTTCGTGAAGGCTTGGTTTTCGTCTTCAACAAGAAGAATGGCGTAGTATTTTCCAGTAAACGATTGTCGAATAGTTACCGATTTAATGACCTTTGGAATGGGTTTCCCAGCTTTAAAGCGAAGCCTGCCTAACTTCGGCAATTGGATCGAGTGTGTTGCGACCTGTTTCATATTCTGATTGACGCATTTGCATTGATAGGATTTTTTGAAAGACTTCTTTGACTTAAACTTGGGGAATCCATGTTTTTGTTTAAAGAACTTTTTATAGGCTTCGACTAAATCATGATTGGTGGCTTGAAGGCTGGTACTTTCTGCATCTTTTAGCCAAGGATACTCTTTTTTCAACGCCGGAAGCAAATTATTTAAGGTATAGGCATTCAAAAAAGGAGTTTTTGGATTATTTTTATACCGTTCAATCAGCATATGGAGCATTTGATTCCAAACAAAACGGTTGTAGCCAAAATTACTTTGGATGAGTAGCTTCTGCTTTTTATTGGGGTAGATACGTACTTTAAGTCCTTTTAAGGGCATGCTTTCACCTCTTTTCATAGCTTAATTATAGCACATACGTTCGTGATATGACTATTATTGAAACAGCCTCCTAGCAAAAAGAGTGGCCTTGGACAATGATTAAACCTAACAAAAAGGAGACCAGTTTTGTATGCCTGATCGAACACAGCGCAGAGATGCCAACGAGATAAGCGCATCAATTTTGCAAACAACTGAATCCTTGTTCTCACAGCACGGTGTTGAGAATGTCAGCATGCATCAGATTGCCAAAGCCGCAAATGTGGGCCAAGGCACGATGTATCGACGCTACGCCAATAAAGGTGACCTTTGCATGGAGCTCCTGCATGAGCAGTTCAACCTGATGCAGGCAAAAACCGCCTCTTACTTAGAGAAATCAAAGTCAAAGCCTGCAAAAGAACGATTACAGACTTTGTTGAAAGAACATATCCATTTTCTGGAGACTCATGTTGCACTAATTGAAACCATTCACAACTTCACGTCCTGTATGGGGAAAAAGAAAACATTCTTTGAGTCGAAGCCGTATCTGTTTATGCACAAAACAATTGGTGAGCTGCTCGATGAAGCAATCAAGGCGAACGCAGCGAAACCGATCAATACAGATTTTACTGCTCACACTTTTATCGCAGCGGTTAATCCAAAAATCTATCTTTTTCTGCGCCAAAAGAATGGATACAGCGAAGCAGATATGATCGAAAACATCAAAAAGACATTAATTGATCCGCTATTTTCTTAACATGATCGCAACTAAATGTTGACAATAAGTGAAAAGTCGTTTATATTTTCATTGACCGATCAGTTAATGAAAATATAATTTGATGCCACCTTTACCTTGACGTCACCTACTCAACTTGGCTAACATTGACCATGAGGTGAATGAATCAATGAACGGATCTACACGAAAAAAGAAATTAACCAGTCGGGATTTGCAAGCTATTGAACGCAAAAAGCAGCTGCTTGACTCTGCGCGGAATTTATTTGCTGAAAAAGGCTTCCACAATACCTCGACAAAAGAAATTAACCGGGCGATCGGCATGGCAGACGGACTCATGTACTATTATTTTCCAGAGGGGAAACAGCAGATTCTTGACGCGGTGATTCAGGAAGCAACCGAAAGCAAGGCAGAATTTATCAGTCAAATCTTACAGAACGTGAATCATGACGATTCGGTTCGCGACATGCTTGTTGGAATATTACGCTCTATGTGGGGCCTGATAACTACTGACAGTAACCGAAAAGCACTTATAATCATGTTTCACGAGCAACCGCTGCTGAAAAAAGAACAGACCTCATGGATCATTGATACATTTCATGCAGTCATTGAGCAAATTGCCGAACTGCTTGAAGAACGGGTGCAGCGCGGAGAACTTCGGCCGCTCAACTGCCGGCTGATGGCCCGCCAGCTGTCCGCCCTCTTTCAGAGTTACCTTTTTGAGCGTGTATTTATTCTGGGTGAGCATGAGTTAAGCGAGGATTCCAAGCGCTACCTTCTGGCGAACATCGACTTTCTGCTTGAATGCTGGAAATGAATGAAACAGCCTCCGGTATTAAATTGCATTTTTATTCACTGATCGGTCAATGAATATATAGGAGGCTTCATATGTTACGTATTTTTACTCAGAAATCATTTTGGCTGTATCTTGTCATCGTCGTTTTAGTTCTCTCAATCTTTTCCTTTGCTCAATTTGGTCCATCGAGCACGTCAAAAATTAAAGGATTAAAAGTTGCCCTAGTAAATGAAGATCAGGGACCAAACGGAAAAATCATTAAGGAAAAGCTGCAAGACGCATTCGACAAATCGGACGCACCGATAAAGTGGGTTTCTCGCAGCAGTCTCCATTCAGCCAAAAAAGGAATGGAAAACAAAGAGTATTATGCGGCAGTCATTATTCCAAAAAATTTCACGGAACAGTTGTTAACGCTTCAGACCGCAAAACCAGAAACGGCACAAATTGAACTGTGGGTGAACCAAGGCATGAACGCCCAAGCTTCCACTGCTATTCAAACAATTTTTGCTAAAGTATCCACGAAATTAACGGCGACCCTTAGTGATCAAACACTTCAGGCCGCAGAAGCACATCATCTGAAACTGAGTCCAGCACAAGCGAAAGTGCTTACTCAGCCAATGACCACCAAGACGTATTTGATGAATAAGGTTGGCACGCATAGCGCAGGTGGAAATGCTCCGGTACTCCTGACGATGCTCGTTTGGCTCGGCGGACTCATCAGCTCACTGCTCATGTGGCGCACCTTTAAAAAGATGGGCAATGGCTCGTTTTCATTGCGCCTCACCATTGAGCAAACGTTCGCAGGTCTTGTCCTCTCCTTCGCTCAAGCGCTCACGTTACTCGCTGTGGTCAGCGGCATGATGAATCTTCATGTGCCTGACACATCGAAACTGATTTGGGCACTCACATTCAGTGCATTCGTTTATTACTTGATTCAGACGGCAGTTCTTGACTGGCTTGGATTCAAGGGATGGCCAATTGTTATTCTGATCTGGTTCTACGGATCACCGCTGCTCCCTTACCCACCTGAAATGCTGAACTCTTTCTTCCGCTACTGGATTCACAGCTGGGTACCGGTACGCTTCGGTATGGAAACGATCAAAGATGTGCTCTACTTCAGTGCAAAAGCAGATCTATGGAGGATGGCTTCAATCCTCGGCTACATCGGGATCGGCGCACTCATCCTCGTGCTCGGTACCGGATGGTGGCAAGGACGTAAGAAGCTCAAGTCAATCTAAAGTTAATAAATAAGATGAGACTGTCCAAAAGGGATGGCCTCATTTTTGTTTTGTACTATATAAGTCAAAGTTATATAGTAGGTTAAAATTACAATGCAAGCAATTTACTTGAGAGCGTGCATGACTTATTCAAAGATCTCCTTTCTCTATTTTTTTGTTTAATAGCATATAATCATCCTTGTCAAAAGATATTGTTACTCTGTCTAAACGATTCCCGCCCGGATACAAATATAATAGTTCACTGTATTTTATTCCTAAAGGAATTGTCTGATGGATGAGATTTAAAATTTTTACACATTCTAAATCTACGCCTTCTTTCAAATGATTTTTAACATGAATAACGACTACGTCTTCAATATTTTCAAATCTTGGCTTTCGCGGAGAAATATTTCGAGCTTTACAAAGCCTTTTTAATAAGTGTTGATAACTATCATTTTTTTCCAAAAGATCTCCCCACAATCTATTGTATTATACAGAATAATAAAAGAATAGAGGCTGGGAAAAGTATATGAGAAATGATATCTTCGCTGGGCAACGATCCGGAAATTTCTAAAGTTATTTTAATGACTCTAATCGTGGTTCAATAGCAGTTCTAGATGAGGAGCTTGGTTCACGGATTTGTAATGACGAAAGAAGAATATAATATTTTTGGACAACACCATGCCAGGGAATTTTTCTAACGCAATACTTCGAATGGGAAAATATATTGTATAATGAGGACAAGGCAATAGATCGGCTTGAAGGGCGGCGTGTCACACCCTGTTACTCGTAGTGTCTCCCGTAGACGACAGAGAACGGAAGGAGGCGCTTTTATCCTTGTCTGCTGTTATGGCTGTGATTGGCATCATTGGACTGCTCTTTATGAGTATGAACTTTGTGCTGAATTTACTTGACCATATCACAAGGGATAAAAAATAACCGCTCTGAGCCGACACTCATTGTAGCGGTTATCCTTGTGATAGCTTTACACTTGTGATGTGCTGCTCTTAAAGCAGCTTCTAAAGCCTAGGCAGTTACCTGTGCGACAACACAGGTAACTGCCGTTTTTATTATATACACAAGGCAATGTAATTAACCTTATGTATTGCAATTAATCTCGCTTTAACTGACTTCATTATACAGTATATCCTTGAAAATGTTAAGAACAAAAAGCCGCACTATACCTGGTTCTCGGCTCATTGCCGCTAAATACGATCTTTCTGTATTTATTAATTGGCAAATTTTTGTCACCAAGCCATGGATTCCGCTCAGGCATGATTTGCAGAGATTCTGCGGCACGTTCAAATGCTTTAATTAATTTTTCTGCCGCTTCATTGCTTACATTGGCGAGGAATCGAGTATGTGAAACAAGCATTTCCAGTGCCTGCTCGGAAATAACAATCGAATACCGCCTACTGCTGTTTCCCATTGCGAACCTCGTCAGCTGCCTGGCGCATCCGTGAAACCGTCTGGTCTATGGAATACCCCGATTTACCGTTTAACCGTTCCTCTTCCGCAGCAATGAGATGTTCTCTCAAACGCAGCATCTGTTCACGTCTTGAAAATGCGTCAATGTCCATGACCACAAGATCGCCCTCACCATTTTTCGTTAAATAAACCGGCTCACCGCTTTCCCGGCACAATTCAGCAATTTCATTGTAATTATTTCGTATTGACGCCGATGGTTTTATGTTCATTGGATCTGCCTCCGTAGCATAATTATAGATATATTATATCATAATATATCTATAAAAATTTTCATTTTAAAATAAACTTGATTACGTTAAAAAATGCATTTACTTGGCACTGATCCGCTTTCGTACATAGATCTCTAATATTCGTACAACAAAAATCAGCCCCGCATCATTCTACGAGACTGATCTTTGCTTATTTGATCTGATCCATTATTTTAAAAGAGCAACAATCTGTCCGATCGCCTGTTTTGCTTCAGGCAGCGGATAGAGCGGCCATATATGAATCATGGACGGATATTCATAATAGTTAATTCTGATGCTTTGCGCATCGAGCATCTGCTTGAGTTTGCGGGCATCGGGATTGAGCAGATCATGGGTCCCGGTAAACAGGCTGATTTTGCCTAGTCCTTCGAAACTGCCATATATGGGACTGATCAGTTCATCTTTCGGATCCTTATCTGCCGCATACCACTTACCGATTTCTCTAAGTGCCGGAGCCGCCAGCACCGGATCGAGCTGCTCAACAGCGCTGATTTCAGGATTGCTCATCGACATATCTAATGCAGGAGAGAGGACAACGATATTTCCCGGCTGCGGCAATCCAATCTCCTTTAATTGCTGAGCGAGTACCAGCCCCATACCGCCGCCCGCTGAGTCCCCCATAATCACGAGATCTTGAGACGCAGTTTCTGAATTCATTTGAACGTAGAGCGGAGCAATGAGATCAAAGGCATCTTGGTAATTGTGTTCCGGTGCCAAGGGATAAATCGGAACTGTGATCGTACATTGCAAGGCCTCTACCAGCTTGCTTAAGAACGCCCAATGCATCGACTTGATTTCGTAAACATAACCGCCTCCATGCAAGTAGAAAATGTGTTTGCGCCCCGAACCGTTTTTCGGTCTCATGACATAATAACAATAGCCGTCACTATCTTTTCTCTCAATCGTAAACTTTCTCGTTAATTTTTCCGGGGGCTCAGGATTCTCAGTAAGACGCCCTTTTCCAATCGCTTTTCTGAGATCATCGCCTGTTAATTGCCACTCTTTTTTTATATTAATGGTCCTTAATAGTCCCTTAACCAGCTTGCTTTGCATACTTTCCTTGGCTTTCTCCACTGCGGCAGCCCTCCTTTCAATAATCATTTGTTCTGCTTCATACAATTATTCGGCCAGTTCCACGTTACGTGTGCGTTTATTCTGGTCAGCATTCTCCATGTGATTACGCTGAATCACAACAGCCACTGTCGATACGCACAGTGTCACAAGTACATTGATACCCAGTGCCTGCACATCATATTGAAGACCGGTCCCTCCGTACACAAAGAGATAATAAGCGTTCGTCACGTAGGCTGCCGGATATAAGAAACTGATTTTATAATAGAACGGTGCGAGTACTGCCTTTGGAATGATGGCACCGGAGGTCATCAATTGCATTGGCGTGCCCAGTACGTTGAATGCATTTCCCGCAAAGCCAAAAACATACAGGAACATTTGCGCCAGGCTCATGAATGAAAAGTAGCTTAAAATCTGAAACAGATACACACCGAATCCATTCACATGCAAGTGAAAATTGAAAATTTGCAGAGTAAGCATCATGAGCGCGGCCAAAACAACTGAAGCTGCTAAATTAATCACAACATGTGCCAAATAAACGTGCCACTTGTTATATTTTTTGCGCAGCTTAGTGGCAGCCGTGTATACGTTCATCTGCATCACCATCGCGCCTACATAGGAGACCAGAATGACACAAAGCGGAAGTACCGAAGCCGGGAATCCGCTGACATTGTTTGTTTTTGTTACCTTTGACGTAACCATATCCAGATTCAGCGACTGAATGGCTTTATCGAATACGGCTGTCACTTGCTGCGCCGCTTGGGGCTGCGAGAGTCCCTGCTTGATCGCCGCAGCTGCTTTTTCACTCACCACTTGCTGCTTTAACGCATACATTTTCTGATTCATTGACTGCGTGATCTTATCCGACGCCTGGGTCATGATCTGCTTTGCCAGATTTGAATTCGCTTGATTGATATAATAGTGCAGTTCTGCTCGTTTGTTGCTTGATATCTGCTTCGTAAAGTTGTTAGGAACAACCATGATCATGTCGACTTTATGTTTATTCATCACCGATTTTGCATGATTCAGTGATTGATACACATGGACCTTAAAAGGTATCTTATTCTTTAATGTGGTTACCTCTTTTTGACTAATTTTCGAGTCTTGATTAACTAAAGCGACATGGAGTTGATCGGAGCGATCCTCTATATTCTGATAAACCGTCATCCAAACACCGAAAAAACAAATTAAAAATAAAAGTCCCGCTGCGAGTCCTATCTTTGCTTCCTTAATTCTGAAAAAATCACGAAATATATTCATTTAAACGCCTTAAAAGCAAGTACTTGCTTGCATATATTTTAAAAAATTTTACTGAGCTTTAAGAGCCTCAGCAAAAAAGATAATACTCTCTTTAAAAAAAGTTTCTTTTGGAATTTTTAATTCCGTATCCTTAAAACGTGTTTGGGTAAGAAAATAGCCAAAATTAAGCCAAATGAAATTCATTGCCTGAATTTCGATGTTAATCTTTTCAGCAAGTTTTCCACGCTTTTTCATCTCGGACAAATAGTTAATAATGATCGTTTTTAATTTGATTGGAATTTGTGCAACCTCTTCATTAATCTCGGGGAAATCCACAGTTTCTCTGATACCAATCAAAATCAACGCTTCATATTTGGTAACAAAGCTGTGATACAGTTTTGCAATGGTGAGTAAATCACGCTCCAAATTCCAAGCCATATCATGTTCAATAATCGGTAATAATTGCATTCTGCTTGAAAAAGTTTGAACCGCTGCTTTTATGATGCCTTTTTTATTTCCAAAATGGCGAAAAATCGTGACTTCATTGACGTTAGCCTTTTCTGAAATGGCACGGGTGGTCGTCCCTTTATACCCTTTTTCTTGGACCAATTCAAGAAATGCCGCAATGATTTTTTCAGTTGTTTGATTTGCATCGACCATTTTTATCATTCCCACAATGTAAGTGATTGCTTGCATTGATATCATACGGCAAACCAATTTATTTTGCAACGCCCATTTTAGGAAAAAGTTCATAAGAAAAACCGGACACAAAGCGCTCGGTCCTTAATCTCCAGCCATGTGTGATTGGTTTGTGTCTTTACAGTGTTGAATCATCGCTTCGGTTGCTCGCTTGCCGCGGGCGCACCGCGAGCCTCCTCAGACAAGCAGAAATCTGCGGGGTCTCGCTGGCACGCTGATCCCGCAGGCGTCTCGCACCTCCGCTTTGATTTTCGGCCAAGACACTGACTTATTCGTTTAAATATGGGGCAAAATCTTATACTTATCTTGTAAGAAAAACCGGGCAAAAAGCGCCCGGTCCTTTTATGTTTAGAGATAATCTTTAATTCTGTATTCCTGGCCATGGACCCCTTTGTAGTATTCAGGATACATTTCTCCTCCACATTGTTCACAGGAAAACCGAGGGGGAATGATTGAATCTCCACCGTCCATGAGGTCCATTTTTTGAACAATTGGCGTGGGTATCTCTTCTTTTTCATGACAGGACAGGCAAATAAACCGGACGGTTTTTTTGTTTGTTCTTTGCACTCTTTTCTTTTTGACCGGCTTGCGTCGTTTTTTGGTTGAGATAACGAATCTCCTCCTCTAGGTACTCTCGTGCCGTTCTTCCTAGGGCCACTTTGATGACTAACACGCCTTCTTCAAGGCAGACTTCGCCCTTGTATTCGTAATAGTTACCGCATTTAGGACAGATATGAGGATCTTTATTCCCAGTTGCGATCATCCGTTCTCTCCATGTGCGTCTTCGTAGCACTTTATTGACCTTAATGACCCAGCGCTTGGTTACTTTTTGCCAGGCCATTAATAACTTTTTGCTTAATGTTTTCGTTTTTCTTGAATACATCCCATAATGCCGAATCGTTTTAAACTGCTCGTCAGGGATATGACGAATCAAACGTGAAATAAAGGCTTCAACCGAAAGCGTCAAACGCTTTTTCTGATTGTCTCTTTTGTCCGTGTAGGTAAAGGTCACGTTGTGGCCATCGTAATCTTCAATGCGATTCAGTCCAATTGCTGGGCGGCGGATATAGCGGCCAATATAACGGAGTTGTTCTTTCACATGGCCTCGTTGTTGGGGTGCATGAACATAGAATCCTTCTCCATTTTGTGAATAGGCTTTCTGTAATAGAGGCTGAACATTCTTCTTCTCTTTCGCCGTTAAATGGTTACGAATTAATTTTAGAACCACCGTCTGCCACTGTTTCCGAAGCATTTTAAACGGAATGTAGTCATAGGACTTCCATTCTCCCTTGCGCGTGATCCCTCCCATACTCACAAGCATGTGAACATGGGGATTAAAATTAATCTGTGCTCCAAAGGTATGGAGTCCAGCAATAATGCCGGGAGTTGCTTTCATTTTCTTCTGAAAAAAGCCCTTAATCAGCTTTGCGGCTTCGTCCATTAAAGGTTTCAGTAAGTGCCGATGTAAAAGGAAAACACTACGTAAACCTTCATCGATCGTGAAAATGACATGTCGATGATTGACTTGGAGCACCTCTTCCGCCAGCAGTCTGCTCCATTCTTCACTCTCTCCGATTGAGCACGTGGTACAAAATCGTCCTTTGCATCGAAAAGGCACTTTTCGAACATCATGACACCCTTCGCAGACGAGCAATTTGAATCCCTTTTTAAGGTTCCCACAATCCTTAAATTTCTCGATTTCTTTGATGACAATTGGGCGTATTTGTCCCTGATACTTTTTCATAAAAGTTTCCCAATGTCCATGATGATCGAAGAAGATACGTTTAAGAATATTAGGTGTCATAAGTAAAAGGTATCACAGTCATACTGACTGCGATACCCCCAAAATCTTATACTTTCTTTACTTGTAAGAAAAACCGGGCAAAAAGCGCCCGGTCCTCACTTCCGCAGTACGCGATGGCTTTCGCGTTGCATACAGGACGTATGCGTGCTTAGCGAAAGATCCCTAACCATGCTAGCTTTTGATTACCCTCCGGTTGCTCGCTGGCACGCGATCAACAGAGCCGCACCTGCGCGTTTGGTTCACATCCTTTTGCTTTGGCAAAAATCATGCATTTTCTAAAAGAGAAGTCTTCATGCAAAAATGGCCGTCTTTTCTAAGGACAGGGACAAACGGCTACTGCATTAAAAATTTTCCCTTCACTTCGCCAACATTCTGAATGGTAATAAATGATGAAGAATCGGCTTGATGGATGAGTGCCGCCAGTTGCGGAAGCTCATCGCGTGTAATCACGGTATAGATGATCTGTTTTTTATTATCGGTGTAGCCGCCTCTTGCTTCGGTATAAGTCAGACCGTGTTTCGTATGCTGTAGAACAAGACTCCTGACTGTATCCAGCCTCTCACCGTCAATCACTATAGTCAGCTGAATTTTGAATTTACTGGTGTAAATCGTGTCAACAACCTTGGCATTCGTGTATAAGCTGATCAATGTATACAGCGACTTTTCCACTCCGAACAGATTCCGGCAATGACCGTGATCATCACGTTAAAACTCAGGCTGATCCGTCCAAATGAAAAATTGGTTTTGCGGAGCAGGACCAGCGAGATCACATCAAGCCCGCCTGTTGACGCACCCGAACGAAGCGTCAGCGCAACACCGGATGCACAAAAAATGCCGCCGAAGATTGCATTCAAAAGTATATTTGAAGAAAAATCAACATTCGGTATAAAATGCAGCGCCGCAGAGCACGAGAGAACACTTAAGACCGTGTAACTGACAAAGGTTCTTCCAAGTACAAACCAACCTAAGACAAGAACAGGAATATTGAATAAAAGATACAGCACACCGACCATATTTGAAACTGTCAGTGTTGGAAATGCGTGGTGCCCGACAGTCGCGATGAGCTGAGACAAACCACCGAATCCGCTCGAATAAACATTCGCCGGAATGAGAAACCAATTAATGCCGATGCCGTACAGAATCGAGCCGATAATTATGATCGTGATCGTAAAAAAAGAAGATTTAATTGTACTCGCCTTCCCTTAAGCTTTAAATATAATCCAAATCATGAGCGATCGGTGTCTGAAGCATTCTTTTGATTTCCGATAGATCCGTAGTTTGCGAGAGAATCCACATCAGCTTCGCAACGATCGCTTCTGTATTCATATCACCGGCTGTGATCCCGCCGGCCTCTTCGACCCGTTTTCCAACCTCATAAAGGTCCATGTTCTGGCCTTCTTCAAGACATTGGGTCGTAATAACCACGGGTATTCCCTTCTGCACCAAATTTCTGACCCCAGCGACCAGATCTCTTTTTTCGAAGGGCAGACCGCCATTTCCAAAACTTTCAATAATCAGGCCCTTTGTATGACTCTTAAGAAAGTCGAAAAAGGCAGGCGAGAGTCCCGGAAAAATTTTCAGCAAAAAGACATCCGGACAGATATCGATTTTCCGGGAAAATGAATCTGTATCGTTTTTTGGTTTGAACTGAATATGAATCTTTGTGTCGTCAATCGAAGCGATATATGGATAATTTATACTTTCAAATGCGTCGTAGCTTTTTGTTCTCATTTTAATTGCTCGTGTCCCAAGAATCGCCTTTCCATCAAAAATAATGAATACACCGGAAAGATCTGCCTTTTGCACAAACGTCAGTGCATCCTTAATATTTTTCTTGGCATCGGTACGCTTAAAACTGACCGGAACCTGCGAACCGGTAATGACAATTGTTTTTTTCAGTCCATGGAGCAGATAGGACAATGCTGCTGCCGTATAGGCCATGGTATCCGTACCATGTGTGATAATAAAACTGTCATAGCGATGCTGTTGTTCATCAATAGTCTTAGCCAAAGTGAGCCAGTCTTCCGGCTGCATATTGGTACTGTCCTTATTCATTAACACACAAAAATCAACGGACACATCCGAATTGTGCTCAAAATAGCCGGCCAATTGATCAATGGTCATGCCCGGTGCCAACCCATCCTGATGAGGCGTTGAGGCAATCGTTCCCCCTGTAGCAAGAACTAAAATTTTTTTCATTAATAATTCCTCGTCTTGTGTATTTTATACGATCATTATAACTTTTTCTCCATATTTTTCAACAAAATGTTTACTATACGTGTATCTAGAGGTAAACTGACTACTGGGGGAATGTTCGGATGCTTGATCAATTAATTGCATTAAGAAAGGAAAAAAAATTAACGATCCAGAATATGGCCGATATTCTCGGAATCGCTAAAAGTACATACGCCAGCTATGAAACCGGCTACCGTCAGCCACCGATCGACGCGTTGATTAAAATAGCTGATTTTTTTAAGACTTCTCTAGATACATTAGTTGATCGGCCTTATAAACCAAACATTCATCTCGATCAACCCCAAGAAGCGCACTGCCGCCTATTTATTGATGGAGAAGCACTCACAGAAGAGGAACAAAAAGAAATCGTTGCATTTATTAAAGTGAGGCGTAACCTCGATTAATCTCTTTCTTCAAAAGACCAGCTCCCATTTTTCCTCCGTAATCACGTGATTTGTCCATGTTTTATTCGGGTATGTCGGACAACTTGTGACCCGATCCACCGTTAAGTTCTTCCAATCTTGGAATCTGCCGCAATTTCTTATTCAATATCCAAATCAGCGACGTGACCAGAACAACCCCTCCCTGAAAGAGAAACAGAGGCGTACTGCCTAGCCAAGCTGTGATTATGCCGCCGAACAATGCTCCAAGCGGCATTGCGGCCGCAATCAGCGTTTCGATAACCGCAGACACACGTCCGATCATGTCCTGAGGCGGCATCACTTGAAAAAAGGTACTGAACAGGATATTCGTTGCCCCGACCGGGAAATTAGCCAAAACAATAAAAACGCAGCAAAGCATAAAGAAACGATCCGCTGCCCACGCAGCCAGCAGCCACATGATACCGGACCCGGCATAACCGAAAATCAGTGCTATGCCCATCGTCATTTTTCGAGATAAAAAGGATGAGGTCAGCGTTCCAAGCAAAAATCCCAATGTGTAACAGGTGAGCAGAATTCCATATTTCCCCGGGCCGCCTAGCTGATTTGCGAACGACGGCAGGGCCGCGAGTACGGCACTTAAGAAAAAGTTTATACCCAAAAGCGGCAGCAACAGGCTGAGATTCAAAGGTTGCATTACAAAGCGAAACCCAGCAGCCAAATCCGCCCGGTAAGACGAAAAATTAAATGAAGGCTGTGCTATTTGATTCGACACCTTTAAACGTATGGTCGCAAAAAATGCTGCCGCAATAAAGAAAGTAAACGTGTCAATAAGATACAGATTCACCGCGCCGGTGAACAAAATCAGAAAGCCGCCGCACATACTGAAGATCAGATCCGTTCCCTGATAGGAAAAGCTCATCGCACTATTTGCCGCAACCAGTTGCTCTTTCTTCACCAATCTTGGAATCAGCGCGCCTTCGGCAGGATAAGGAAATAAATCAATTAAAGCGATCAAGGGCATGATGATCAGCACACCGGTAACCGTAAGTAAATGAGTCATGTATAGAGTGGGGACAAGCAAAAGAAGCATCCCTTGAAAAAGCGAAGGAATGACGAGCACTTTTTTCAGATTCATCCGATCCACAATTGGACCAACTAAAAAGGAGAGACATTCCGGGAGGAGCGTCAAAAAGCCGGCAAGCCCCGAGTAGAAAGCGGAGCCGCCCAAATTATAGGCAAGCCACATCGCAGCGATATAATAGAGACTATCACCGATATTGGAGATTAATCGTCCAAAAAAGAGTGAAACAAAATTTTTATTTTTTATCAGGTCGTTCATGATCCATCCTCCGCATCGCTCGTGTTTTTGCGATTGCGGCATGTTGGTGAACCCACCCGCCTGATTTGGCCCTGATCTTCAAAAGTGAACATTGATCATGCTTTATCCCGCAATCGCTGCTTAAAAAAGGGCGCAAATCTCCCGTTTTAAGCAGCAATCAATGTGCGCACGCAGGATAAAGTCAGCTTCATAAACCTTTCTCACCTCTAGATTTGGAACTTAGAATATAATACCGCTTTTGCGCATAGGGAACAAGCACTGCTTAGGAAAGCATTAGTTAAGTAAACGTTTAATTGATATGTATACGCTCTATAGAATCGCAGGTGAATCGTACTCCGTCATGCGCTTCTTTTGGCCATTCGAGTGCAAAAAAACGCGAAGGAACCTAAGCTCCTTCACGTTTTTTATTCTTATATTGGCAGCGTCACCGGCTGCAAGAATCAGAGATATTTTTCTGCATAGGCTAGAAGTTGATGAATTTCTTCCTTGGCAGCTTTCGTGAGTACCTTGTTGTCATTGAGCATCTGCTCGCCGCGGGCTTTAATAAAGCGCAGATAATCTTTATTTCTTGTTTTCGCGTAGCCTTTTTTGGCTTGGTGCATATCAAGAAAATCTCCTGCAGCTTGTTTGGCCAGCATGTATCGTCCGATCAGTAAGGCGACCGCAAGCGATAAGGCGACCAAGGTTCCCCACCCGTCAGTGATTGTGTAGAGCAGGATACCGATCACCATTAGGATCGTCACCCACTTTGAAGAACTGTACACATAGCCTTCAGGTCTATTGTTTGGATGTAGAAATGCTTTCAAGCTGTTAAACATCGAAATCCCTCCTAGCCGATTTACAAAAAAGTTATGAATGAATCATGCACAAGTGACGCGCAACCGTATCAGCCATCTTACAGTCCGAAGATACCAGCCCAGTATCCGAGAATACCGATTGCAAACATACCGAAGATGATCCAGATCGCATTGACTTTGTGCTTGAGCAGCCACATGCAGCCGAAGGTCATCAGTAAGGCAACAAGACCTGGAAGCAGTGAATCTAAAATCCCCTGCATGGTTGTATCAACGACTTTCCCTGCTTGTTTGTACGATACAAGAACAAGCGGCATTTTGATGCTGGTCCATTTTGATACCAGTGATCCCATGACGAACAAACCAAGTACAGAAGCCATTTGCGTTAATTTCTTAAGACGGTTGCCGGCAACGTCTTGAACAATGTCCGTACCTTGAGTATAACCGACCTTAAATCCGTACCATCTCGTCAACATACGGATGATGTTAATTCCGAAGAAAAAGAGCAGCGGTCCGAGAATACTTCCGCTCATAGCAAGCGAAGCGCCAAGAGCTGCAAGGATCGGGCGCGCCGTTCCCCAAAAAATTGGATCACCGATACCGGCGAGCGGTCCCATCAAACCGATTTTCACGTTGGTGATTGCGGCTTCATCAATGTCGCCGCCTTCTGCCTTTTTTTGTTCCATAGCAGCGGTAACACCGAAGATTGCTGATGCCGGCCATGGCGTCGTGTTGAAGAATTCAAGGTGACGCTTCAACGCAGCGGCCTGATCTTCTTTTTTATGGTAAAAGCGTTTGATCGCCGGAATCATTGTCACCGCGACACCAATCGCTTGCATACGTTCGAAGTTGAAGGAACCTAGCATAAATGTGCTTCGAAAATAAGTACTGATGATATCTTTTTTCGTTAACGATTCTACTTTTTTCACTTCTGTCATTTTTTTCACCCTCCTTATCCTAATACATCGTCGTCATCGGATCCGACATTTGTGGCAGCAGCTGGAGCTTTAATTGAGTCATGAAAATCCGGGTTCAACTGAACATAGACAACCGCGGCACATGCACCGAGAATACCGAGACCAACAAGGTTGATGCCTGTCATAAATGTAGCAAGGGTAAACCCAATGAAGAAGAATGGCATCAGCGAACGTGCCTTCATCATGTTAATAACCATCGCGTACCCGACAACAACAATGAATCCGCCGGAAACCTGCAGGCCGTGTGTAACGACCGGAGGAATGGCATCCAGCCACTGGCTGACAAGACTAGTTCCGGCAATTGCAGCTACTGCTCCGGTTGGAATGGCAACACGTAAGCCCTGCAGGAACAAGCCTCCTATATGACACCATTCAACCCCTCGAAAATTTGCCTCAGCCGCAAAGTGATCGGCTTGATGTTGGAAGAACACAGTAATCGTACGAACAAAAATGGTTAATACTTGGCCTGCTGCAGCAAGCGGTACAGCAATCGCAATTCCTTCACCAATGGATTGGTGACCGACAATAACAACGATTGCTGAAATTGTTGAGGCTAGTGCTGCGTCCGGCGCCATTGCGGCACCAACGTTCATCCAGCCGAGTGCGATCAATTCAAGACTACCACCTAGAATAATACCGGTATGCAAATCTCCTAAAACGAGTCCAATGAGTGTACATGCGACAATTGGGCGGTGGAATTGGCGCTCATCGAGCACACTCGCCATCCCGCAGATAAGTGCTACAAGAATAACTAAAATAAATTGCATGGTATTCATAGTCTAAAACCCTCCCTCTATTTTGTTTTTATAATAGATTTTTGCTTTTCAGCCGATTCATAAAGTCAGACGCGTTTGTGTTCGGCAATTGTTGAAGAATCAGCTTAACACCACGTTTGTCTAACTCTTTAAACGCTTCAACGTCTTCCGGGCTGACCGATACTGCTTCAGAGATTAACGTCATGCCCTCTTTAAAGGTAATTCCTCCGACATTCACCTGAGTGACTTCCACACCAGCATCCATCAGGCGAAGTACATCTTTAGGCGTTTCAACAACCAGCAGTACATCCAAATTTTCATAGGATGGATTCTTATAGCAACGCGCTGTTTTATCAATCGTCATGACATAGGACTTTGTTCGTCCCGGAGCTACCTGCAGAAGCAAAGTTTTTCTCAAATCATCTTTGGCAGCGCTGTCATTTGCTGCAATGATCGTTCCGGCACCCACATGGTTTACCCAGTTGTTTGCCACCTGTCCGTGAATTAATCGTGAGTCAATACGTAACCATTTAATTTTCATCCTAACTCATCTCCCTCGTCTTCTTTGGCACTATTTGCTAATGTTTGATGTGAAAAAATTTCTTTGAATGATTTAATACCGTCCGCTCCGGCAGTCTTGGCTGTTTGTACGAGTTCCTCAAGCGTTCCGCCGGCCAAGCGTTTACCGAGAACTTCCACAAACATCGGAAGGTTAACGCCGGTTACAATATCCATATTTTCCTTTCTTGCAACAAAGCGGCTCGCCGCGTTGTAAGGGCTCCCACCAAACAGGTCGACAAGGAACAGAATGTGATCATCTTCCAAGCTTTCACTGGCTGCCTGATATTTGTCGAGCAGATTTTCAATACCTTCCCCTGGTTTAAATGTGACCTGAGCAACATTTTCAATAGTTCCGAAGATCATCTTAGCAGTGCCCATTAACGCATCTGAAAGATCTCCATGTGTAGCAATAACGATTGCGACCACTTTTTTCTCCTCCTTTCTCTCTGTACACTTTTATATAAGCAAGTATCGTGCCAATTTTGTGTTTTAAAAAAAAAGAGCCGTAAATAGGCTCTGATAAACGTTTTTTCTATTATGCTTCCAAAAACCAACACACTAAATTTCAAAAATAATACACTGTTCTGTTTCATAACTCACTAATCATTGAAATGGTCGAAAACAACACACTGTGTTTTGAACGGCGCTCAAAATAACACACTAGATTTGTGAAGTACGAGCAAATAATATGTTTTTCCCCCATTCATCAATCAACATATCAATAAAATAATAAAATTCGCCTTCACTCAGTTGAATATTTAATTTGAAGTTGAGCACTTCTAGCGTTTTCTCCAGTTGATGAAACAGCTGTTTCTTTTCGCTGCTCAGCTCGCCTTCATATTTCAACGGTGTGTGTGCAACCTCACGTTCGAGTGCGAAGGCCAAATGCATGATGATGCGGATCTGCGTCGCATTTTTAAAATGAAGATGCAGCGCTTTTTCTACTGCATCATTAAATTCAAGAATGGCTGCGACTGCTCGTCTTGGGTTAAGATACATCAGCATATCCTGCAAACTGTCTTCACAAACGCCTTTAACAATAACATGCGATGGATTATCCTTAATTGGCAGAGATTTCCCCGCTAAAATAGATTGGAGTATTTCTTGTCCTTCGCCGCCGACAAATTGAGACAGGGTAATATAAGGAACACCTTCAAGCTTGGGGTTCTTCGCGCCGATACTCGCAACAATATCATATTTCGTCTGCATTCTCTGTGCTACGTCATATAGTCCTTCAATAGAGATGGGAATCACACTGATTTCTTCATCCGTAATATTGCGAATATACATGCTGACAATATTTTTAATTCGCTTTGCGATACCGCTTCCTGTCGTGCAGATGGTCAAAATGGCTTTTTGACGCAGACTGTTCGTCGTTTGTCGTTCCATGCCAACCGTTTGACGCAGTTTGAAGAGTGAATCAACAATTCCTTTTAAGTCCATATGCAGGTAGTTAGCGTTTTTAACTGCGTCCAGAATCATCGGTGTCGATACCATATCGATCGCTTTGACACGTACCTTTGCACCATGCGCAATTTTTTCTTCAAAATAGTAAAGCGATCCCATATCGACCATCATTAAGACGCCCGCACCTTGATCAACGGATTGAACAGCTTGAATGATGTTTTCAAAGATATCGCCGAAATTCAAGCTGAGCGGCATGTCCACGGCTTCAATCGGATAATCCCCCATCAATTCTTTTACAACGCTTACCATTGAGCTTGCCGTATGCGGACCATGCGCTGCAACAACGATACCGACATTGCGCTGCTGCGACAGTTCAACGAACGAACCAAGCAGAAAAGCAATATAAATAATCTCTACCTCAGGCAGTTCCACATGAAGCCGCTCATCAATTAGTTTTGCTATATTTCCTGCCGCCTCATAATCCTTTTGCGCATAGGTAAACATCGTCTGCTTCACATCGGGAGAACAGTCAATTTTGCGCAACGGATGCTCAAGAAATGAAGAAAGGTGGACAGATAATAGGGAAACAAATTGACTGCTTAAGTGTTCGCCAAGTACCTGTGTGCAGATTGCCTCCAGATCTTTCGAGAGTCCCAGAATCCGTTGATCCACAACCGCCGTCAACATATCTTTCGCTGTCTTCTGATAAAATTTCTTCACCTGATCTTTAATATCCTCGGCAATAAACTTGCGCACATCGTGCGTGGACAAGCCTTCTTGTGTCAGTGAATCGTATTTTCCCGAAATCATTTTGTATAAATCAAAAGGCGGTTCATACTGATCGATGTCAGTAAGCAATGGATCCTTGCTTCCGGTTACAATGAGAAATAGCGGGAGCTGTTTATTCAGTTGCTGGTTGATTTGAGGCTGATGCGAGATTCGATGCAAGCCTTCCTGCATTTCCGCCGGCAGCATTTTTGCATCAAGCTGGACAAAGTCGTTATTCATACTGTCGAGAAATCCTTGCGCGCAGATCAGCTGCACATTCGATTTCAGCTGACCGATATTTCCAAAGGTGACGCTGCCGATCAGTGCCTTGATCACATCGGAGCTTACATGAAACTTATGGCTTGTGCGATGTGCTTCTCTGGAAAGCAGGAATTTAGTCAGCTCTATTTGCTCGCTTATACTTCTGCTTTGGAAGTTCGGAATGTTGATCATGACCGGTACTCGTCTCAAGAAGGTTTGCAGCAGTGCCGATTCCGGATCAGCAGTCGTCGCCCCGATAATCAGAACATGTGCCTCTCGCTTATTCCCCGTCTCGCCTAATTTACTGTAGCGGCCGGTATCCATAAAATAGAACAGCATTTCCTGTCCTTCCGGGGGCAGACGGTGAATTTCATCAAGAAATAAAATTCCTCCGTCTGCCTTGGCAACTATTCCATCCTGATCACGTGCCGCACCTGTAAACGCACCTTTTATATAACCGAACAGCTGCCCAATCAGCAGCTGCGGATTATTGTAATAATCCGCACAGTTAAAATCGACAAACGGTGCTTTCTCATTGATTCGGCCGATGGATTGCGCATAATTATACATCATATGCGCAAACAGCGTCTTCCCGGAACCTGTGGGACCAAGAATCAGCGTATGCAAACCTCTCGGCGGATAGACAATCGCCGATTTTGCCTGCTTCACGCTGTTTTTTAAGCTTTTATCTGCACCAATAAGATGTGAAAAGGGATCCTCATTTTTATCATGAGTGTTCTCTTGATTCAATAATTCCTTGAGAGAAGCAGCCTTTACCTCATACTCTCTAACCACATCGCCAAATTGTGATCGTATGAGTTCAGCCGGCACGTACAGTACCGGGCGAGTAACAAACTTGATGACACGCTTTTCTCTGACCAGCTCATTCAGTTCTGAACTGACATTGCTTCGCATGATGTCAAGAACCTCGGCAAGGTCGGAAGCTGTGATTCCTGAGGTTTCCATAAGCGCCTTTTTATCAAACTGAGCGCATCGTTTGGCTAATTCACTATAAATTCTTTCACGTCGCCGTCCCATTGGGTTCACCTCTCTGAATAATTCTTCATGATTGACATGTTTTCCTTCATTATATAATAAAAACGCTTTCATGCGAATTTTTGTAAAAAGAAAAAACGATCCGTATCGTCAAAAATGAAGATACAGGTCGTCTTTTCTACTTGGCGTGCTCTTATTTTTTCTGTTCAATCACTTGTTCGCCTTTATACATACCGTCTTTACCAACGCGGTGGGAAAGGTGATAGTCACCTGTTTGCGGATCACGCGAAAGCGGCGGGACACTCAAGCCTTTGTTCGTTCTACGCTTGTTTCTTCGTGTCGTCGATGTTCTCCGTTTTGGTACAGCCATTTTTTATCCTCTTTTCATCCATTATTAAAAGGAAAATCCTTTTTGCAAACGCTTTGCTTGCTTAATAATTTTCAACGCACGTCGATGCGTTTTTTTGTTGGGACTTTTCAGTTCCCTTCGTGCACTCGAAAGTTCAGTCTTGCTTGCCATGACAGGTTCCTCCTTAATATAAATCGTAATTATTACGATTTATATTAGCGTAAATTTAGCCAAAACGCAATGAGTTAAGGTGCGAACCATATGTTAGGAAAAGAAATATCGGAACAGCACGCCGATCACTACGCCGACAATGACCGAAGGCAGAAAACGTTTCGTCAGCAGAATCATGACAGCCGTGCCGATGCAGCTAAGCAACACAGGAATCGATAGAGTTAAGCCGCCATGAAAAGGCAGCACGATCTGCTTCACGAGAAGTGCCGCTATGATCGCGATTGGGACATAATTGAAGTACAGCCGAAGCGTCGGGTTCATTTTCCAGCGTGACATAAATTCGAGACCGATCACACGAGACAAGTAGGTGACGAGCGCAAGCGCGCCGATCAGAAACCATTGATTAAGCATGCGCGCGCCCCCTTCTATGTAAATAGAGTCCGACAAGCGGTGCGAAAAGGCCGACCATGATAATGGTGAGCTCATTACCCGGCTTGATCAACTCCATGACAAGGGTAAGGATTACCGCGGCAAGCGCAGTGCCAATGATCGGTTTTCCTTTCAATCCGGGAACAAGCAGAGCCGCGAATGTGGCCGGAAAGGCAAGGTCAAGGCCCCATTTTTGCGGATCAAGCTGGTCGCCGATGAGTGCGCCAAACAGCGCGGCAAATATCCAGGCAATATAAAAAATACCGGTGACAACAGCAAAATAGAAGGGATCAGGACCGACCTTCTTGAAGCGTGCGGTGGATAAAACAAACGGCTCGTCCGATATACCGAAAGCGAGCAGCCGTGTCCATTTCTTGGCCGGAGCAAGTCCCTCTGAGAGGGCAGCACCATAAAGAAGGTTGCGCAAATTGAGCAACATAACAGTAAGCAGAATACTCGCTGTCCCCGCACCCCCGGCCAACATGGCAACTGTGACCAGCTGAGCGGAGCCGGAAAACACAAAGACAGACATGGCAACGGTTGTTAACAGACTGAAGTGTACTTGCGTTGCCAGAACACCATAGGACATACCATAGGCAGCAATCGCAATGGCCAGCGGCAGAGCCTCTGTTCCGGCCGTTTTCAACGCCGCTTTTTTTTGATCAAGCATTCTTCTTCCCCCGCTTCTCTTTTTTTCGTGTGAACGATCGGTATATAGTATAATTGAATTAACTTAATGTATATTATAATATAAATACCGGGCTAGGTATATATAAATTTACTTTTTGTATACTAAAATATACTAAGGAGATGATCGTCTTGCAAAACAGTCCTTGGGAAGACGGAAACGCTGGAAAACGCATTGGAGCCAATTTGCGCCAGTTCCGGACGAGCCGCGGAATGAGTATGGAACATTTGGCAAACAAGATCGGCATCAGCAAGCTGACATTAATGAATGTTGAACGCGGGGAAGGAAACCCAACGCTGTCAGTTATATGGAAAATTGCCAATGGATTGAATATCCCAGTTAGTGCGCTTCTGTCCATTGAATCGGATGTATCGATCGCACGCAAGGAAGACAGTATGAAATTAGCGAGTTCCGACAAGGTTTTTGTGGCCGAGCCCCTCTTCCAATCGCATGGACTCTATGAATTATACCGCGGTTACCTTCAGCCAAATTCTGAATATCTGTCTTCCGCACATCAATTCGGTGTAAACGAATACGTCACGGTCATGTCCGGAGCATTAGACATAGAAGTCGGCGGTAAAACCTATCATTTAAATGAATATGATTCAATTAAATTCAAAGGCGACCTTGATCATAAATATGTCAATGCTACTTCAACGCTTGCCATCCTGCATTTTGTTATATCCTATCATTCCATGTAGTGAAAGCCCACCTCAAGAGAGCTGGGTTTTTATTTTGGCATTGATGGTGAACATCTGTATTTTAATCCTGATATCAACACGGCTACGATTTATAAAAAAATTATAGTAATTAGCCCTAATATATGTTAACTTATTATTTATTAAGGTTAACATATATTTAGGAGGATTTATAAAATGAACCATACACGACTGAAAAATTTGATCTTATGCGCTCTTTTTGCGGCGATTACTGCCATTCTCGCGCAGATCACCATTCCACTGCCCATTATTCCAATAAGCGGTCAGACACTGGCTGTCGGTCTTACGGCTACCGTACTCGGGAGCAGATACGGCACAGCATCTATGATTGTTTACGCCGGACTCGGTGCCATCGGCCTTCCTGTTTTTGCAGGAATGAGCGGCGGAATCGGTGTTATTCTCGGGCCATCCGGCGGTTACATTACCGGGTTTATCCTCGCAGCACTAGTGACCGGCTTGATTCTTGAATTCACGAAATTCAACACGCCGATGGCAATCGTCGCCAACATTATCGGCATGTTCGTCACCTTGGCGATCGGCACGCTTCAGTTGAAACTTGTGCTCGACCTTTCTTGGGCAAAGGCATTGGCTGTGGGTGTTTATCCATTCCTCATTGTCGGTGTGGTGAAAGCAGTCATTGCCAGTGTTGTCGGCATTCAGGTTCGCCAGCGTCTGACCAAATTCGGACTATTGAAATCAGGAAATCAGCAACCAACAGCTTAAATAAGAGTATAAAACAGCTCTCCCGACAGCGATCCTGCGGGAGAGCTGTTTTTTAGTTCACACGAGCAACAAAGCTTCATTTAAAACGTTCCCGATCCGCTTCATGCCTTCAACAATTTTTTCTTCAGACATATTTGAATAGTTCAATCTGAATGCGTTGATCCTTGCATCATTTGGGAAGAACGAATCGCCCGGCACGAAGGCAACCTTGTTGTCCAGACACTTCTTAAATAGATCTTGAACGTCAATCTCTTCAGGAAGCTCCACCCAAAAGAACAATCCGCCTTCGGGAGCACTGTGCTTGAGTTGTTTGGGTAAAAATGCATCAATACATGCCATCATTTTTTCTCGACGCGCGCGGTAGACACCCTTAATTTTTTGAATATGTTCCTCCAGATCAAAAAGCTCCATATATTTTGCCGTAACTCTTTGCGCGAAGCTGTCTGTATGCAGGTCGGTCGCTTGCTTGAACGCAACGTATTTATTGAGAATTGCCGCATCGGCGCAGATCCATCCAAGACGCAGCCCAGGAGCGAATATCTTTGAGAAGGTACTTAAATAAATCACTCTGCCCTCAGTATCGAAATGCTTTACCGGTGGCAGATCCTTCCCGGCAAAGCGAATCGCGCCATAAGGATTATCTTCTAAAATCACAATATCGTATTGATTTGCCAGTTCGACTAGCTTTCTCCGACGCTCAAGCTTCATCGTTCGACCGGTCGGGTTCTGAAAGTCGGGAATCGTGTAGATGAATTTAGCATTAGGGTTCGCTTTGAGCGCCAGCTCAAGTTCATCCATTCTCATACCGTCATCGTCCATTGGAACCTCGACAAATCTGGGGCTGTAAGCCTTAAACGCGTTGATCGCTGCAAGGTAGGTCGGGCTCTCGCAGATTACAACATCTCCTTTGTCCAGAAACAGCTTACCGGTCAAATCAAGCCCTTGCTGTGATCCCGTGATGACAAGCAATTGTTCCGGAGTCGCGCAAATTCCCAGAGTACTCATCCGCTCGGCAATAGCCTCGCGCAGCGGAAGATAGCCTTCAGTTGTACTGTATTGAAGTGCTTGTTCCCCTGCTTCATCGAGCACCGCCTCACATGCTGCTTTAATACCTTCTACCGGAAATAACTCAGGTGCCGGAAGCCCGCCTGCAAAGGAAATAATCTCAGGCTGCTCTGTTACTTTTAATATTTCTCGTGTTGCTGAATTGGATACACTTCTCGCGCATTCTGAAAAGTTAAGTTTCATCATTGAATCTTCCTCTCTTTTTTAAACGATTGGACGTACTCCGGTTGCTTTATCCGACGATTCATTTTGCACACTTAGCTTCTTTACCGCCTTAATGAGCAGGTTCAGCCCTTCAGTCAATCGCTCCATCGTCTCATAGGTGTAATTCAATCGCAGCCAGTGCTCCCCATCGCTCTCTTGAGGAAAAAATACAGTTCCCGGCGTATAAATCATTCCTTGATCCGCACATAACGCGAGTAACTTCTTTTGCGATACAGGATAAGGAATCCGACACCATAAGTAAAAGCCGCCCTCAGGACGTTCAAATTGAATGAATCCTTTTTCTCTACTAAGCACTTTATTCGCAGTATCCCTTTTCTTTTTGTAAATCGGCAAAATCTGCTTAAGATGTGGTTCATAAAGTCCTTTTCTAAGATATCGATCAATCAAGATCTGACTATCCGTATTCACATGCAAATCGGTAATCTGTTTGAGAAGCTCGAACTTTTTCATGACCGGCTCCGGCGCAATAACCCAACCGATTCTTAAGCCTGGAAAAAGAACCTTCGATAAGGTGCTGAGATAGATCACATAGCCATACGGATCAAGTGCCTTAAGCGACGTCAATTTTTCTTGGTCAAACGCAATATCTCCATATGGGTCATCCTCTAGAATCGGCACTTGGAAATGATAGGCAAGTTTTAACAGGCCCATCCTTCGTTCCATACTCATCGAAATCCCCGTCGGATTATGAAAATTGGGGATTGTATAGATGAATTTAGGCTTGTACCGCGCCAACTGTGCCTCAAGAATGTCTAGCCGAATGCCTTTCTCATCCATAGGAATGCCAATAATTCTCGCACCTGCTGCTCTGAAGCATTGAATGGCCTGCAAAAAGGTTGGTTCTTCAACAATAACCGCATCACCGGGAGACAAGAATGTTCGCGCTGCGTAATCAATGCCCTGCATCGACCCGGTCAAAATCATTGTTTCTTTTGCAGTGACGGATAAGTTGCGAAAACTCATCAATTGGGAAATACTTTCGCGGAGCGGGTAGTAACCTTCAACAGGACATAAATTCAGGTGATTACTGTCAATCGGCAACTCGCTTTGAATCTGCCGAATCTCATCGACTGGGTATAAAAGTGGATCGCCAATACCCGCTGCCAAAGAAATCATATTGCTTTGATTGCCAATATACATGATCTCACTCACCGTATCGCTGACGTTGGTGATTTTTTTATCAAAGAGCGGGTACCAAGACATTGGGAAGATGAGTGGTTCCGATCCATTCGTGGTAGGAAGCTTCCGTTCTGTGACCACAGTTCCCTGCCCTACCCTGGACATAACAAGTCCCAATGCTTTGAGTTCTTCATAAGCCTTGATGACGGTTGTTCGGCTGACATGATGATCGTCTGCCATCTTTCGTTCAGGCGGTAAAACAAAGCCTTCCGGAAGAATCCCTGAAAGTATTTGCTCCTTAATTCGATTAGCCATTTGCAAATAGACAGGCATCGGCTCTTCCCGGTTAATCTCCAGTCTCATAGCTGCCTCCTTCTTCATTAGAGTGAAAATTGATTATTCTTATCATATCCATACCAATGTCTAGTGAAAAGATCCAATTGGATTTAATGTTGCGAATCCAATTTTCTGTTTTTTATCGTAAAAAACATCACCAAATTAGTGCATAGTTAAGACGAGCTGTGAAGCATAAAAGTTTAAAACGATTTATAGGTTATACTGGAAATTAATCCGAGGAACTAGTCATCTAATCCGGGGAAAATTCAGATCTATCCAGGAAAAGTGGAACCTTATCCAGGAATGAGCACTGAGCTCGGGCCTTATCCTGTCAAATTAGGAATTATTCCGAGGAACTAGTGCATCGTAGCTAAGATTTCAAAATTTATTGTGATGATTTCCCTTTTTTGGTAGAATCTATTTAAAAAGGTGAAATAATGCGTCCCATAAAATACATTGTTGCTTTAACTGATGACGAAGTGACTCGGCTAGAGAACATCTTGAAAGACAAGACGACCAATCAAACCATTAAGAAACGCAGCCAGATTTTACTGGATGCCGACATCAATCACGGAGAAATGCTCCAACGTAAAGAAATTGCGAAGTATAACCGTGTTGCCCCCTCGACCGTGGCCCATGTGGTCCGGCTTTTTGTGAACAACAGCCTTGATGAAGCCCTAACCTTTAAACGCGGTGAGGGCTCAAATCACTCACACCAAAAAATCGATGGTGAAGCCGAAGCAAAAATAATCAAACTCGCTTGCGGGCCTGCGCCCGAAGGCTATTCGCACTGGTCATTACGACTGTTGGAACAGGAATGCAAAGTCATCTTGGATAACCCCGTGAAAAAAGACGCGATCGGCCGGATGTTAAAAAAAACGAACTTAAGCCTCACCGCGATGACTACTGGGCAATCCCCAAAAAACAAGACGCCGAATTCGTAGCTCATATGGAAGATGTGCTGGACGTCTATTCATGCCCGTACGATCCCCAGAAGCCGTTAATCTGTCTGGACGAAAAGCCCTACATGATGCATGCTGATAAAGTTCAGCCCTTACCGATCCGAAACAAAAGTCCTCGCAAAGTTGACTATGAATATGAACGTAAAGGGTACTGTTCGATCTTTGGACTGATCGAGCCGTTGACCGGTAAACAATATGTCGATGTCAGACCAACTCGAACAGCAGTGGACTTTGCCGAAGTGGTGCATCACTTAGTCGATGATTTGTATCCGAAAGCCGAGAAAATAATCTTGGTCATGGACAATCTGAACACGCACCGCATCGGTTCGTTGTATAAGAAGTATCCACCAGCCGAAGCAAAACGAATTCTGGATAAGCTGGACATTCACTATACCCCGAAACATGGCAGTTGGTTGAATATGGCTGAAATTGGCTTGAATCTCTTTTCAAAGCAATGCTTAAACCGCAGAATACCGACTATTGAAGAACTGGATCGAGAATTAAATGCTTGGTGCGACGATCGTAATCGTCAGTTGATTGCGATCAAATGGCAATTTACCACAGCCGATGCCCGTACCAAGCTACACTCGCTGTACCCTAAACTTACGGTAGAAAATTAAAATTAATATGGTAGCTACGATGCACTAGTCATCTAATCCGGGAAAAATTCAGATCTATCCAGGAAAAGTGGAACCTTATCCGTAAATTGGCGCTGAGCTCGGGCCTTATCCTGGTAAATTAGGAATTAATCTGGGAAACTAGTCATTTTATCCGGGAAAAATTCAGATCTATCCAGGATAGACATGAAGATCTTTTCGAAAACAAAAATCACGCAGCATAATGATCTGCGTGATTCGTTTTTCCTTCATTAAATAGTAATTGTTTTTTACACGATCCGATGAGCCGCTTTTCTATATATCTTGAAATCTTGTTTCCTATAAAATAGCTCCGCTGCTTCGTTGTCCGACCAGTAATCAAGATCAATCTCATTTATCCCTTTGTTTTTGGCGAATTGGCAGATGTAATTCATTAACGCCGTCCCATAACCTCTTCTGCGTTCTGCCTGCATGATGCTGAATTGATGAATCTCAAGCGCAGTCCGCGCTTTTTTAAACGGATTTTCTGTTCGGATCAAAACTTGAATCCACGCATAACCAGCGATTATGCCCTCGTCTTCAATCACCAAGAACGTTGAATCGGGATCACTCGCGATGATCGTTTCAAACCATTGACGAATTTCATTAAAACAATACGGTTTAAAGTATTCAGGATACAGCGCCCGATGCAAAGCTTGAACCGGTTCATTCAATTTTGCAATCAGTGCGGCATCCGTTGTCTGTTTGATTTCCATGAGCCGACCTTCTTTTTAGTTTTGAACAGCCACTTTATTGACTTGGTGCTCGCTCTGACCGTTCTTCAAAATGGCAAGCACATCATTCAAACTGATTTCAACCATATTCTGTACTGCTAGGTTTGTATAAAAACCAATGTGCGGTGTGATCAGCACATTCGGCATCGTGCGCAACGTTTTCAACTGTTCGCTCGGGATGTCTTTGCCTCGCAGATCCTGGTTGAAGAAGTGTTCTTCACCGTTCAATGTATCCAGCGCAGCTCCTGCAACTTTTTTATTCTTTAGTGCTGCAATCAAGGCCTCTGTGTCAACAACCGGTCCGCGCGAAGCATTGATGAGGAACGCGTCCTGCTTCATCAACGTAAGTGCATTCGCATCAATCAGATTGGTGGTTGATTCCATCAGCGGGACGTGCAGCGTCACAACATCCGCTGTCTTCAAAAGTTCTTCTTTTGAGACATAGGTGAGTACATCACGTAAATCATCGCGCTCAACGATATCGCTCGCGATCACCGTCGCACCGAGCCCTTTAAACAAACGCGCAACCGTACTGCCAATTCGGCCGGCACCAATGATGCCGACGGTCAGTGAGCGAATTTCTCGTGCCTGAAGTCCTGCCCAGCGAAAATCCTGCTCAGCGCCTCGCGCATCAAAAAGCGGCAGATTGCGAATCAGCCGCATCGTCTGCGTCACTGCCAATTCTGCAACAGAATTCGGCGAATATGCCGGAACATTCGTCACTGCCAACCCATGCGCCGATGCCTGTTCGAGATCAACCATATCAAAACCCGCCGTTCGTGATGTGAGCTGCTTCAAGCCGAATTTTTCTAGAGTCTCATAGACCACCGGATCACTGATACGATTCCGCTGCTGAATGACAATGCCATCATAACCCTTGACCTTCTGCACCGTTTCCGCATCAAGTTCCAGATTATTAATGTCGACTTGAACGCCGTATTTCTTTTCCCAATCTCTGATCGCTGCTTCTTCATCGTCTCGAACACTGAACATAATGATTTTCATCGTTGCACGCTCCTTTGTTCTTCTTTGATTTCTGCTGCATAGTTCACAATTCGGTTCATTGCTTCCTTTAGTTGTTCCATACTTGCTGCATAGCTGATACGAATATAGCCTTCACCACCGGGGCCGAATGAACCACCTGGAATCACAGCGACCTTAGCCTTATGTGCAAGATCCGTACAGAAATCAAGACTTTTTTGAATCATGTTTTCCGGAATTTTGGCGAACAGGTAGAAAGCGCCCTCCGGCTTCACACAAGCAAAGCCGGCTTTACTCATTTCTTCACAAACAAAATTGCGCCGTTTTTCATATTCCACACGCATTTCCGCACCATCATCCATTCCATTTTCAAACGCTTCCTGAGCCGCGTCCTGGGCCATCGTTGTCGCTGAGGTAATCGTGAATTGATGAATCTTGCTCAGCTCCGTCGTAATCGCGGCCGGTGCACAAATGAATCCGATCCGCCAACCAGTCATCGCATGTGATTTTGATACACCGTTAAGCAAGATTGTTTGTTCCGGCAGATATTCAGCCATCGAAACATGACCTTCGCCATAGGTGAGTTCGCTGTAAATCTCATCGCTAATGACAAAAAGATCGTGTTTTTCCAGAATCGCTGCGAGTGCCTTCACATCTTCTCTGCGATACGTAACACCTGTTGGGTTGGTTGGAAAGTTGAAAACAATTGCTTTAACCGCGTCACCATGTTTTGCAAGTGTTTCTTCGAGTAATTCAGGCGATAGGACAAAATCATTCGATGATGTATCCATGAATACCGGTTCTGCTTTAGCAAGAATCGTATCCGGAATGTATAGAGGGAAAATCGGTGTTGGAATCAGCACTTTGTCGCCAGGGTTCAAAATAGATGTGAGCACGGTGTAAATTGCTTCAGTCGCGCCAGCTGTCACAAGAATTTCGTGATCCGGGTTATAGAATAAATTATATTTTTTCTCAAGAAAATTACTGATTGCTTTTCTAAGGCCAGGGGTGCCGGCGGACGGCGCGTAGTGACTGCGGTTGTTGTCGATGCTGCGCTTTCCCGCTTCTTTAATGTGCTCAGGCGTGTTGAAATCCGGTTCGCCTAGTGTCAATTTAATGATATCCGGGATCCCTGAAATGTCCTGATCGAATTTCAGAATGTCCGAGGGCTTAAGCAAGCTCAATTCCGTTTTCATTTTGCTGATTAAAGAATGTGTCATCATTAATTTACCTGCCTTTTTTAATTTTTTTCAGAAAAAAATCACCCACGGCTTCAATAACCGTGGGTGATCGGGATTTCTCGCGATAAATAAAAACCACACGGATTATTGATTCTTAATCCATGTGGTTATTTTTCCAAGTCAAATCGTACTGCCTTGGCTTCCGCATGGATGCAACCTTCTGCTGAAGTGTTTGCACCCTGTTGAAGCAAATGCAAACACTAACGAAAGAAACCAAAGTAGTAATAAAAGTTATTCAATTGGAGTTTGCCCGTTTTGATCATGACTTAGAACTCCTTTTGAGTTGGTGATTACATTTATATCAGATTTTTTAAAAAGTGTCAACCTTGTTTTGTACCCATTTACAAAATATAGTTCGACGTACCTTACTAAATTCCCAGTCCACGGCTAATTTTTTCTCCAGCATAATCAGTGTTCCTCAAAAGAATGGACAGCAAAGAATCTTTTTCACAAATAACGAAATACTAGCAACAAAAAGGTTATCGAGGTGCACGCATGTTTCTCCTAGCGACTGTCTATAGTCATTTCAGTGATAGAACCATTGCATTAGATCAAGAAAAATTGAGTATTTGGTATGAACATTCCTTTTTAAATTGGCGATGGTGGCTCGGCGTTGCTTTCATCATTATTCCTATCCTTATTTGGATCAAATGCCGAGACAAAAAGAGTGCCGATCGATTGCAGTATGCAGGCTTGTTTGTCGCGCTTGTCTCTTCCTATCTGGACTATGTCGGCATCTTTTTAGGGCTGTGGAGATATGATTACGAGGTAATCCCTTTTACCGCTAATTATTTCCCAACCAGCTTCACGATTTTACCCATATCCATAATGTTTTTATTACAAACTAAACCGCACGTAAATCCTTTTATTAAAGCGGTGATTTTTTCCGTTTCCTCACTAGCCGCACTTGTAATTATCCAATGGATCGGTCTCTACCAGCCGCTCCATTGGAACTATCTATACTCAATGATCATTCAATTCTTTTTATACCTGTTCGCACATGTCATTTGTACACGAAGACACTTTGAGCCGTTGAGATAATCATTATTTCGCGTTTCCTAACAAGGCAATGAGCCCATGAAAAAAAGAGCCTCTACATCAGGCTCTTCTTATAACTTTCACTTGTTCAATCAAATAATCCGAGCTGTTCGGTTTCGCCAAGCCGTTCGAGAACTTGGGGATCATGATCTTCGAAGAATGCTTTGCGGATCCATTTTTCCTTGGTCATGACTTGTTTGCCCGATCCGGATGAACCTCTTAAGCGACAGCTGTAAATCACCGGAAAGTAGTCTTGCAGGAATTTTCCCTCGGCAAGAGCGGTCAATGCAATAATCTGAAAGCCGAGTTGTTGCGCGACAAAGAATACCGGACTCAGCACGTGATCGCTGGATGCCTGTCCAAACGGATTGTCGAGAATAACGGCGCGATGCAGTTTGGCACTTGATTGGATATGTTTCTTTTTCTCGGCAACATAGTTGAGGATGCCTAAGAAAAGCGTCATGTTTTTACTCCACTTCTCTCCCCCGGACCAGATGTTGCTTTGTTCCCACGAGTAGGAACGCGTCGTTACCGTATTATCATTGGCCACTTTGCGGCAGCTGACCTTCAGTACCTCATTATCCATGACGATCCGCAGCAATTGTTTCGATTGGAGCCACATATCCAGTTCCTTCCGAACCTTTCCGCTGTCCTGTCGGCCTTCTTCATCGAGGAATCGCTCATCGTCCAGCTGACTCAGAATCCATTCGATGTAATTTCTGATCCGCGCTTTACCCTCTTCCTCATTCCAATCGGGAATTTTAAAGGCATAGATCGGTTTCCAGTCGTCCTGTACCTTCACCTTGGTTTTCTTTGGAATTTGCCGCAATTCTTCGGCCAGCGTACGCAGATGCGTGTGAATCTGGTCAATGAAAAGTTGGAGATCCTTATCGCTTTGGCGGATATGTTCATGCGCATAATGAGAGATACTTTCAATGCGCGTCGCCATATTCTTCTTGAATTCAATGATCGCTCCGTAGCTCTGTTTCGTTTCAATGCCGCTGATTGCCATCTGCCGCAGCTTCACATCGGAAATATTGGCCCGACAGAATACGCGGAAGGTGCGCTGCGCGCTTGAGACCTCGCTCGCGCCTTCCGCAACGCGGCCTTGATTTTCTTTCAGGCCGCGCTTTGTCGCCGCGACCACTTTCTTGCGATTGTACGTAAAATCAAGGATCTCCTCATTGGTCAAGGAAATCGGCGAAACATCCGGCGCTTTAAAATGATGCGCTTCCTCAAACATCTCAAGCTCATACTTAGCCGAATCGATGGCTTTGGATTCCTTTTCAATCCGGGCTGCTTCCTGATCGATATAGATTTTACGTTCACTCAGGTGTTTTTTCTCCGCAGCCAGATCCTCTTTGGCATTGCCGTCATAGGTATCAAAAGTAATCCGTTCTTCATTTGGATAACTAGTCTCAAACTGGCTGACGATGGTTTCGAGCTTTCCTTCTTGCTTATTTTTTTCAATCTCCGCCTGCCGAACTTCTCCGCCGCATGCCTTCTCTTCCTTGACCAGAACAGTAATCTGTTCTTGCAACGACTGAATCTGCTGCTTGCCATCAACGGGGAACGCGCGCGATTCATCAATCATTCCCTCGCTGCGGCGCAGCACCTCCATCTCGTCCGTAAGCCGCTTTATATTCCGAACGGCTTCGTCACGTTTGGCGATCCATTCGCCACGGGCCGTATCAATTTCACGCAGCCTAAGCCGTAAAATATCAATCTTATCCTTTATCACTTTCTTGCTTTCATTGGTTTCCGCAGGCGTCAGATTACTCAATGATTGGTAGTCATCATCCTGTCGCAACCATTGCAGATGCCGCTTAATATCAGCCGCCCGGTGTTCAAGAGTTCCACGTTCGGCATTCAATTGGCTCAGCTTTCGGTTCACCGTCTCGAATTCTTGCTCAACGAGGTGCAGTTTCTCCTTTAGTTGCTGTTCAAGGCCGCGTCCCTCTGCAATCATCTTCTCAACACGAAGGTAGTCATGACCTTTTTCGATATAGCGTGCCAGGCCATGCCGTTCCTCACGATATTGGTCAATTTTTTCACGGCCGTTGCTGATCTGGGCATCTAAATCATTGATCATTTGTTCTTCACGACGAAGTGCTATGGCAAGCGACTCATCCTTGTTGGTCAGTTCGCCGAGCTTCGTTTTCTTTTCTTCAGCTGATTCATACGGATAGTCCGTTAAAAATTGGCCGAACGCCCGGAACGCATCCTTCCATTCGGCAAGCTCCTTCTCTTTTGCCACTCGGTCGGCGGTCGCTTTCTCTGCCTCAATGCCGATTTGCTTCTTCCACTCAGCGAAGGTCGCCGAGTCCGTGTTGCCCTGCCAATGGCTTGGCGCGACCCATGACCGAACCGCTCTCCGCTCATGCACATCAAGCGCTTCTTCGGTTGTGAGCACCGTGATCGGATACTGCAGCCGATCGGCAACGTGGTTCAGTTTATCAACCACCCTCGGTTTATCCGCATTAGTGGTTACTAGTGTCAGCGGCCATAGAGGATAACGCAGGTGTTGTTTGCGTTCCTCTTCGCTCATCGATTGAAGATAATCCACGCCGCTTACAAGATAATCAAACTGGTTTTTCCACGAGGACAGCTGTTTTTCCATAAATGCATCGCCGAAAAAAACACTCTGGTCGGCATGATCATCGACAAACCGCCGCGCAATTCGTTCTTTGTGAAAAAGGGCTTCGCGATCCGCCATGATTTTATTGATCTTCTCAAGCATCCGCTGCTCAATGGAGTCCGGCTCAAGATAGACGGTTTCAAGCGCTGCCCATTGACGGCGCAGCGCAGACAGCTGATCAATCACTGTCCGTTGCGCTTTTTCCATCGCAGCAAGCTCGGCACGCAGCCGGTCCATTGCGCGGTTGGTTTCCATACGTTCCGCTTGTACGGACGCTGTTCGCTCCTCGGCCTCTTTTTTCTGACTGCAGGCGTCCTTCTCCTGCTGCTTTAATTTGATAATCGTTTCATCGAGAAGTTGATCACGTTCCTGCCACTTTACAAGCTGTTCTTTTACCGTTTCTTGCTCCGGATTTGAAAGCAGTTCCCGTTTCAATTTTTTAAGCTGCTCAAGACGCGTCTTCATGACACCCTTGGTTTCCGACAACCTGGCAAGCAGCTTCTTTTCCCTTTCGGTCACATTCTTTTTGGACTGTTCTTTGACCTCAATTTGCTTGAGAATCGGCTGCAGTTGTGCGTCAAGCTCCCGCTCGGTCTTCGCAAGCTCCGTCAGCTCTCGCTCATAACAGCCGAGCAGCTCCCGCCGCGCCGCCTCCAGCTCATTGCGAAGATCTTGGGCATCATCCTTTCGGTCAAATTGCGACAGCTGTTCTTCAAACAACCGCAATGCATCTTCTTGTTCCTTACGTTCCTGCTTGGCTTTCGCCCATTTTAATGCACGGAGTTCATACCTATTTTGCTGCAATGATTCCTGAATGCTCGTTTGTGCCGCGAGCAGTTTCTTATACTTACTTTCAAGAGCGCTCAGCACTGACTGTTCACTAAAAATGATATACGAATCCGACTTCAGCGCGTGGGCGAAGCTGTCTGCCTTCCATTCCTGCAGACTCGCGCTGTTTTCTTCCTGCGCGGCGATCTGCTTGCGCTGCTCCACAATAATCTCGTTCCATACGCCCTTCGCCCGCTGCTTCGCTTTCTCATAGTCTAATTGGTACTCATGCAGCGTCTCATAGGTCTCACTGTATTTTTCCAGTTCGCCGCTGATCTGTTTATTTTCCTCAATTGTTTCTTTCAACTTTTTGTAATTTTTCAAGCTCGCAAGCTGCTGTTCAAATAGATCGGCGAAGAGATGCTGGTCATGACCGACAATCGAATCTTCCACAGTTGGAATCAGCAGGCGATCGAACAGTTGGTTGGTATTCTTACATTCGTCAAAAAAGGCTTCAACGCCGCCTTCCGAGCTGTTGATTTTAACGATACTTTCCCATTCACTCGAAATAATGTTGTACTGTTCCTCAAGAAAGGCCTTATACTCTTTAATCGTTTTGAAGGTTTGCGCGCTCAATGTCTTCTCGCGCATACCGGTGTAGTAGTCTTGCATTTCGCCGCGTTCGGCCGCTCGCTTGCCCTCGCGTGTCTCATGAACAAAAGGAATCTCCTCAATCCCGTTCGGATCATTTTCGTTGTATTCATAGACATAGCGCAGCGAGTCCAAGCCATTTTTTACGGTGTAAAGCGAGACTGCTGTGACCACGTAGCGTCTCGGCCTCTCATTCATGATCCACTCGATCGCGATGTGGGCGGGCGCATTTTCCAACATCAGTGTGTTCTTAATCTTACGGTCAGCAAGATCGGTGTGCGGCAGAATCGCCTGCAATGCCGTTTGAATGAACACCGTTTTACCGCCGCCGTTCTCAATCAGAATGGCACCGTTGTGTCCGTCAAAAAGAAACAATTCATCATTATAGCGTTTGTTTCCCTCTTCATAGATAACGTTCGTCAAGCGAATTTTACTGATCGTCGGCATGCTCTGCGCCTCCCTCAAAGCCGTAGATGAATTCGAAAATACCTTTGTTGTATTCCACTTCCATAAAATAGCGCTGAATGATCGTCTTCGCCTTTTCCGTCAGCCGAATTTCCTCATTGCCAATGTCCTGAACCAAGTCTTGATCAACCAAGAATCGTTTCACCGTATCGATAAAACTCATACGGCTGATCGTATTGCCGCTCTGCTTTTTCGCCTGTTCCTTAATATCATCCATGTCGTCCCACTTCTGAATAATCAATCGCCAGTTATAGAAAAATTCATTTTCAAGCTGCTTGAGTTCATCCTCATCATGCGTTTTCAGTTGATCAATCCGTTCCTGAATGAAACGAACCCACTCATCCATGCGGAGGAAAAGTCGCGTGGGTTCCTGACTTTGGTACGTATCGTAAAAGCTGCCAAACAGGATCAGTGTCGCAAAATAGAGCAGATAAAGGTCTCCGTTTGTCGCCCCGCTGCGCAAATAGTTGCGCTTGATCCATTCGTTACTGACATGAAATGGGGAGAGCTTTGTCTCAGGCACAAGAAAAAGCTGCTCACTAGTGCTGATGATCACGCAATCTACCTCATGGCTGAACGTATCGAGAAGACTGCGGAGCTCGTCATCCGCCCGATAGCTTTGCACGGCGTCGTCTCCGGCAATGCCATCGCGCGCGAGCACGGTGTAAAGTCGAAAGGCCTTGACAACTTTATGTTCAGGATAGTTCATTTTCATCGGCCTCCAAATGGATTTGCAATTCCTGGATAGAATATCGTTCGGATTTTCGAATCAGCCCTTTGCCTTCACGCACATGCAACGTTCGCTTGCCGAGCAGTGCGAGTGCTTCGTCGAGGATGGCATTACTTTCCTCATCATCTGACTCGCCATATTTTACAGGCGAGCGTTGATGAAAAATCAGCCAGAATTGATAAAAATAGCGCCGTTTCAATAATTCTGCATGCTCATGTGCTTCAAGGAAGCTCATGAATTGGGACAATTTTTGACCCGAATTTTGTTCATAGGCGCTCAGAAAAAGTTCCATGAGCTGTTTATATTTTTCAGCCAGCGCGTGCCGATAGGATTGATCCTCTTCATGCTCGTCCGCTTCAACAAATCCCTGATCATCGTGTTCCTCGCGTTCTTCATTAATCTTTTGATCGGCAAGAACAGTGAGCGGCGACCAGCTCTTATTTTCTTCTACATTAAGGAACGGTTGCAGGACTCCGATCATCGCTTCAGCAGGCAATGGCGTTGCAAGGATCTTTGCGGTAAGATCCTGATCAAAGTTGAACGCTTGAATGCCGGTGTAGTACAGCGATTCCTGAGCGGTAAGCAGTGTTGTATTCTTCAAATCGAGGGTTTGCTCCAAAAGCCGTGAATGATCATAGTGTACCGACTCTAGCTCGCGGGCGATTTGAAGAACCAAATCATAGGTACGTATTTCCCGCTTATGCACATCCTTGGCATACAACCGCTCGCGTGTTTCCTTGACAAATTGGCGCAGCTCCTTAAATTCCTCGTCCTCACGTTTGAGCCGCCCGTAAATGTCCTCCAGCAGCTGCTTATAACGCTCGAAGGTCTCTTCCGACACAATGCTGCGCTGAATCTCATGCTTCAGCCTGCCCATACGTTCCTCTAGGCTTTCTACATCAATCCGCATTTCATTAATCTGCCGCAACGCACCTTTGAACTCGCCCTTATCCAGCTGTTTGCGAAGCATCAGCTGATTAATCGAAAGCTGAAATTCACTGTAAAATTCCTTGGTGGCGAAAACGAGTTCGAGTCCATCCTCGTCCAATGTGTAATATTGCGTGTTCGTTTTCAAGTCAAAGGAGTTCGCCTTCAAGATCGAATAGTCAATGCTGTCCTCTTGATTTGTTTCCCAATTAAAGAAAGCATAACGCCGTTTTTTCCCTGTTGTGGGACGGAAGGTCTGGATAATCGTCCGAGCGATACGCGCATAGTCCGCCTGCTCGATCGCATAGCGCGCTTGCACCGCCTTTTCTAGGAAAACAGCCAAATCACTCGCACCTACCTTATTGCGCCGCATCAATTTCTGCTCAAAAAAGAAAAGCAGCGAAAGCAAGCCCAGTCCCTTCATATCAACTTCATTTTTTTCGTGATCCTGTTCGCGCTTGCGCTCCAGTTCGTATAGGGGATCGAACAGAGCGAGCCGACGCATTCGTTCCTTATAGCCGCTTACGATTTCGCGCAGATCAAGCTCTTCCAATCTGATTCCCTCCATATTTGTTGTAATTCTTTCGTTTTCAAGATTTCTTGCGGATAATAGTTCCCATCACGAAGCATCACGCGCAGCCGATCCGCTTGCTGTTCTGAGAAGCAAGCAAGGAATTGATCCTCTGCAATGCTCCGAGATCGCTGATAGGCTTTGCCAACGGCCGGTTTCTTCTCCAAGCAGGCTAGATAAAACGGCAATGCTGGTCGCGCTGTTTGTTTCTGATTAAGAGAATACCAGATTGACAGCCCTTCCCGATCTAAATCGCCAAAGTAAAAGAAATGATGCTTGGCATCGATCGGATATTGCATTGCAAACTGTTCGATACTCTTAACAACTGCCTTGCCGCACCCATAAATCAGTGTCGCACAATCTGTCTCTTTCAATACCGGCAGAAGGCCTTGATAGGTTGTTTTATTTTCAACAATCAGATGATACTGATCATGATCATTCATTTTAAGTGGATTGATTGCGAACATTAAGGGATCTGAGACGGGGATAATATTAAGGCGAGCATACAAACCGATTTTTTCTAAAAGTTCCTTCCCGCCTTTTTCGTCAATCCACTTCTCATCCGCAACCAATTCATAGCTTCGCTCTGGTGCAGGAACGAGGTCCGCCGGAAAACCATGTGCTTTGAGATACCGGTCAATTTTGAGAAGATAAGGGAGATGCTTCTCCCAAATCGATGGATCGGCACGATAATATACATCAAGATTGATTGCCGTGTGCAGCTTCGCCCGATAGCGTTGGAGCTCCTTGTGATAATCGCCGCTCAGCGTGCTTTTATTGATTCGGTATTTGAGTGCAAGCGACGGCGTGCGGGTCGTCCGTCCTGTTGAATTCACCATCACAAGAACATTCTCTTTCTCCAGCTGCAAGACTTCATCCGCGAAAACGCCATAGGTTTGGAAAAATGGTGTGAGCAGTTTCTCAAGCTCCTCCAACCCGATTGTTTTTTTCGAAAATGTTGCTAGACGCCTTGTCACTTCATCCAATCACACGCACCTCCGCTCGCAACTTGCTTATAGTCCTATTGTACTAAATTTTCACTGTTTTCGCTTTGGCTTATTAAATCAATATCGAAAGTTTTTCTCTGCTTCTTTTATTCTAACACTCTCCGTGAATAGAAACGGTTAGAATGTGTTAGAATGTGTTAGAAGAATCAGGGAGGAATGAATCATGCTTGCAGAAGGCTTAACTGTTGAACTGAAACGTCAGGTCGTTGATGATATTCGAAAAACAGTTGTCGCTTTTGCCAATACGAATGGCGGGGCAATTTATGTAGGAATTGAAGATAATGGTGAAGTCATTGGTGTTCAAGATCCAGATGAAGAAATGCTGAAGCTGACCAATATGATCAGGGATGCAATTAAGCCCGATGTCACACTGTTTACTACTTGCATGACAGAAATGATTGAAGGAAAAATTGTGATAAAGTTAGCTGTACAGAAAGGTACGGAAAGCCCTTACTATCTTTCTGCAAAAGGCATGCGCCCGGAAGGTGTATTTGTTCGCCAAGGTCCTTCTTCCGTTCCCGCCACAGGAAGCGCGATAAGAAAAATGATAAAAGATACAGACGGTGACAGCTATGAGGCGATGCGCTCACTGCATCAAGATTTGACTTTCGAAGCTGCCAATAAAGAATTTAATACAAGACAAATTCTTTTTGGAACAAGCCAATATAAAACTTTAGGGATCGTCAACGAGGATGGACTTTACACGAATCTCGGTGCGTTATTGTCGGATCAATGTGTGCATACCATCAAGGCTGCCGTTTTCGAAGGAACAGACAAAGCAGTATTTAAAGATCGTCGTGAATTTGACGGTTCCTTGCTCAAGCAACTTAATGAAGTCTATGACTATATTTCTCAGTTCAATCGTACCCGAGCAGAATTTTCCGGGCTTCACCGCGTGGATATGAAGGACTATCCCGCGGATGCTTTGCGCGAGGCTCTGCTCAATTCTTTAGTGCACAGAGATTATGCTTACAGCGCAAGTACTTTACTCAGTATTCTTGATGACCGGATCGAAATCATTTCAATCGGCGGCTTGGTCAAGGGAATATCATTTGACGACATCATGCTTGGCGTTTCTATGACACGCAATGAAAAGTTAGCCCGTATCTTCTATCGTTTAAAACTTGTAGAAGCGTATGGCACAGGCGTACCTAAAATGATCAGCAGCTATGATGACTATCCCTTAAAACCAAAATTTGAAGTCTCCGAAAATGCGTTTAAAATTACTCTTCCTAACAAGAATGCAATATCTAAGAAAAATCTACTGTCTGATCAAGAACAGGTAGTGATTGATCAGATCGAAAAAAGCACAAAAATCAGTCGTAAAGATGTAGAGAACATCTTACAGATTTCTCAAACCATGTCTGGCCGCATTATCAAGCAACTCATAAACAAGGGACTAATCCAAAAGGTGGGAAAAGGCAAAAATACAGCATATAGCCTCGTAAAGTGAGTCGATACAAAGACGCATCATTTGTTCGCTTATTAAATTTATTCGATTTCAGTAAACTGCAGTGATATACCTTTACTAATCCAAAAAGCACGAAGTTGACAAATCGCTTAGTCAAAACGTGCTTTTATTTGTACTTAGTGCTATTTGATTTATTACTAAATCTCACAACGATCGATCAAATATTTTCTGCCATTTAACGGTTTGATAGCCGATTTCATTATAGAACTTGTGCGCGCCTGTTCGGCTTTCTCCTGAACGCACCCTAATTCTTGGATAGTGATGATCACGCGCCCATTGAGCGCAGTGTTCCATCAGCGCCTTTCCAATTCCTTGCTTCCTGAACCTGCTGTCGACAACCAAGCCGCCGATCTCAGCAAAGACACCTTCCAATGTATATCTGCCGAAAATATGTACCCACCCGCAAACATTGCCCTCTGCGTTCTCATATACGAAGACCGCATCATTCTGGCTGTCCATAAGGTGCTGAAGACGTACTGATATCTCTTGTTTCGTTGTCTCATAACCGAGCTGACCGCATAGATCAGCCAAGGTCCCCGCATCTTCCCTTTTTGCCAACCGAATCATTTCAAGTGCTCCTATTCCTTGATTTTTGTTCCCTGATGAAAGGTGTTCTGCCAGCGGTTATTGTTGCAGACCCATAGTGAACTTCGTAATGTACGCGTCTTGCTTACACTATTCAGTGCCTGATAGGTCGCCAAGACAACCTTTTCACTCAAACGACGTATTTGAAAATCACTTATATTGCATGGTTACATTCCCAATCCCGTTACTCCCTGAGTAATCTGATCTTCGCCATATAGTGCCTGAGCTTCCAAACTTCCACAGGATGTGGTGACTTTGACGTTGCTTACAAGACCGTAAGCGAAATTAGTCGAAGTTCCACTTTCTAAATTGCACAAAGAAAAACATCCGACAGTAATTCCGAAAGCCGATCTGCCGAGGATCGAACTTCATCTGTTAACAAGCTCAATTCAAGCGCACGTACGTGTTCCTGCACTTCCGTTTCTTTCACTGACCTTCCCCCTTGCCCCGTTTGCTCAGACGTTCGTCATACATTTTAAATTTCCGTTCGATCGCTTCCAGCGCCTCGTCCAATTCAGCTTTTTTCTGAAGCATTCTTTTTTGATGCTCGCTCAGTATAGCCCTTCGCTCAAGAATCGTTTGATCGTCCCGTTCCATAAGCTCTGCGAACTTTTTTAATTTTCCAATCGGCATGCCTGTCTTCTTAACTTTCAGCAAAAAAGTAATCCATTCTAAATTTTTCTCACTGTATTTCCGGTAGCCATGTTCGTCACGGGCGACATTCTTAAGCAGGCGTTCCTTTTCATAGTAACGCAACGTGTATTTAGATAGACCGGTCATTTTACTGAATTCATCTATTGAATAGTGCATGCTTTCACCAACTTTTCTCTTGCATTAGAGTATACTCTAAGATTTATACTCAATCCACCGTTAAAGGAGGATTTCAAGTGACTAAACAACTTTATTTGCACGCATTCATTTATTTTATTGCGAGTCTCAGTATTGGAATCGGCATTTATGAGATGATACCGCTTTACCCGTTCATTGCTGATTCATTCGGCACTGATTATGCGGTATGGACAGGCAGCATCTTTTCTCTTGGCTATGCCATTGGTTTCCTTGTGATCGGCTGGTTGATGAGCAAAGTGCCTCATAAACCACTGCTGCTCACCGCGCTCAGCCTGCTCATTTTTGATACGTTGCTCATCGGTTTTACCTACACCTTCTCTGCATTGATTGCCGTTCGTTTCTTTCAAGGCATCTTCGCAAGTGCCTTTGCACCGATTGCCTTCTCGGTCATTATCCGCTCTTTTCCAAAAGACAGGATTCCATTCGCAAACAGTGCAGTAACTGCGGGGTTCATCATTGCCGGCGTCGCGGGTCAACTCTTTTCTTCGTTCTTGTTTCAATCCGGCGGATGGTTTTTGATCTATGGGATCCAAGCACTCCTATACGCGATTGTCGTTCTGCTGCTGTCTTACTCAATCCCTAAGACGAGCGAAGCTGCCCATAACCAGGATTCATTTATTTCCGACTTGAGGTGCCTCGCTGGTAACGGCAAACTGTGGTTATGCTTCATCATCATATTCACATTGCTTTTCGCTTTTGTCGGTATGTATACCGCGATGGGGATTTATTTCTCTTCCACACATGCAGGATTCGAGCATTTCCTGCTGACTTTCCGCAGCTTCGGATTAATTGGTATTCTTGGTGCCATTTTTCTCAGTACAAAAACAAAGGTGGGCTCGTTATCTCGGTTGCTGTCGCTTGGACTCCTGTGCGCAACCTCCGGTATTGTTCTCATGGCTTTCGCTCATTCGCTCGTGTTTCTTACTCTTTTCAGTATTATTTTTGCCTTTGGCATTGCTCTGACTATGCCCATGGTTGTTTCCATGATTGGATTGGTTGCCGGAAAGCAGGCAAACACGGCCATCACACTTCAGTCGTTCATTCTTTTCATTGGCGCAACCCTTGGGCCGCTTGTAATCAGCCCAATACTGGACCAAGTTCACTCATATACCGTTCCATTTTTAGTAATTGGAGCAGTTTTGTTCATTAGTTTTGTCTGTTCCTTAATCCTTTTCTTAATTCAAAAGGGACTTGAATTAAAATGAGCCAGAAATTCGTAAAATTGCTGTTATCGTAGGGCGAGACGCCGTTCTTGGCTTGAGTATCGCAAAAACATTCGGTTCGCGCATGTGACATTGTCTTTATTGTTAGCAGGCAAGCTCTATTGAAGAATAATGAGGGCTTACTAAAAAAGCTGATTCCCGATAATACACGAGGAACCAGCTTTTTCTTTTTGATCGTTACATTTCATCAAGTCCATGCAGAATAATGGATTGAGACAGTCAATAATGAACTTAAAGAACCTGTTGACTGCTTTATTTTTAATGATTTACAGTTATAGATTGTTCGGTTTCAGGATCAAAGAAATGTACTTTATTAAGGTTAAATGCTAGCTTTATTTGATCTTGAGGGTGATATTCCAAACGAGCATTGACACGGGCAATAAACTGATGATTGCCAGTTTCAGAATAGAGCATGAATTCCGCACCGGTTAATTCAGCAATAATGATTTTGGCTTGAACAACCCAATCAGGATTTGAATTTAGTACAACCGGTTCATTATGGATATCCTCCGGACGGATTCCCATGACCACAGACCGATTAGTAAACCCTTTAGTTCGTAAGGGTTTCAATTTTCCTTCTGGAATTTCAAAATCAATTCCATCACCTTTAAAATGTGAACCTTCAATCGTGCCCCTGAAATAATTCATTGGCGGAGATCCGATAAATCCTCCTACGAACAAATTAATCGGATTATCATAGACCTCCTTAGGTGTTCCTACCTGTTGGATAACACCATCTTTCATAATTACAATTCGTGATGCCATTGTCATCGCTTCGGTTTGATCATGGGTAACATAGATCATCGTTGCTTGGAGTCGTTGATGCAGTTTGCTAATTTCAGAGCGCATTTGTACACGTAACTTAGCGTCTAGATTGGACAATGGTTCATCCATAAGGAAAACTTTCGCATCACGAACAATTGCCCTGCCTAATGCAACACGTTGTCTTTGACCACCGGACAACGCTTTTGGTTTTCGATCGAGATACTCTTTAATTCCAAGAATTTCAGCTGCCCGTTCGACACGCTCTTTAATTTCTTGTTTCGAGATTTTCCGTAATTTAAGTCCGAAGGCCATATTGTCAAAGACAGTCATATGAGGATATAACGCATAGTTTTGAAAAACCATAGCAATATCCCGATCCTTTGGTGCAACCTCATTCATTTTTTTCTCATCTATAATCAAATCGCCTTTAGATATCTCTTCTAGTCCTGCAATCATTCTGAGTGTTGTTGATTTTCCGCACCCTGATGGTCCAACAAAAACAATAAATTCTTTATCAGCGATCTCTAAATTGAAATCCGTTACCGCAGTTACATTATTATCATAGGTTTTATAGATATGATTCAATTTTAAGTCGGCCATGCCATCCCACTCCCTCATAATTAAATAAATTTAAGGTACCTTTGAATTCAATTTTTTTATTATTTATTCTGTCGTTTCAAGCCTAACCGCAAATGCCTCATAAGGTTTCAATTCATAATCATTGAAGTCGATAACTGACTGATGATAATTGGAAATAAGCACGTTTTTCTGCAAACCATACTCCGGAAGAGAAAGTTTATTTGTCTGCTCATCAAGATTTGCCACAACCAACCACTTTTCGTCAGCATACATTCGTGTATACGCAAACACATTCGCGGCTGTCCCCTCAAGAAGTGCGTAATCTCCCCAAACAACAATAGGATTTTCCGAACGCAGCTGAATGAGCCTTTGATACGTGTGAAAGATCGAATCCGGATCTTCTAGATTCTTCGCAACGTTAATCGTTTTATAGTTAGGATTCACATGAAGCCATGGTGTACCCGTCGTAAAGCCGCCATTTGACTCATCATTCCATTGCATCGGTGTCCGCGCATTATCTCTGCCCTTAGCATTAATCGACTGAATCAGCTGATCCTTGGAATACCCCTGTTCAAGACGTTCATGATACATATTGATACTTTCAATATCATCAACCTCGCTGATATCCTTTATCGGGCAGTTGGTCATGCCAATCTCTTCGCCTTGATAAATATAGGGTGTCCCCTTCATCAGATGTAACAGGATTGCAAACAACTTGGCACTGACATCATGGTATTCAGCCGAGTCATTCCCCCAGCGTGAAACGATTCTGGGCAGGTCATGATTATTCCAAAATAGACTATTCCATCCTTGATCACCCAAAGCTGTCTGCCATTTTGATAAGGCTTTCTTCAACGCTGGCACACTGAGCGCTAGTAGGTCCCATTTATCTTTTCCCGGTTGCTGATCAAGAACGCTGTGTTCGAATTGGAAGACCATTGAGAGTTCATGACGAGCCGGATCAGAATACAGCTTCGCAATTTCCGGAGTCGCGCCCCATGTCTCGCCAACGGTCAACAAATCTTTGTCACCAAATGTTGCTTTGTTCATTTCCTGCAGATAGTCATGAAGTTTCGGACCATTGCCCATGATTCCTTTATCCGGTTGCTTTCCAATCAGGTCAATAACGTCCATTCGAAAACCGCCGACGCCCTTATCAATCCAGAAATTCATCAAGTTCCAAACTTCCTGGCGAACCTTCGGATTTTCCCAGTTGAGGTCCGGTTGTTTCTTGCTGAATAGATGCAAATAGTACTGTCCGGTTTTCGCATCAAATTGCCACGCTGGCCCACCAAACAAAGAACGCATGTTATTCGGTTCTTCTCCATCTACCGGATCACGCCATATATAATAATCGCGATACGTATTGTCTTTTGAATTCCGTGATTCGATAAACCATTGATGCTCATCAGATGTATGGTTGACAACTAAATCCATAACGATCCGAATTTCTCTCTTCTTTGCTTCCGTAATTAATTCGTCCATATCTTTCATTGTTCCAAATTCCGTCATAATATCTTCATAGTCTGATATATCATAACCATTATCATCATTAGGTGATTGATAAACCGGGCTAAGCCAGATCGCGCCTATTCCCAGATTGTGGAGATAATCCAGACGACTTATAATCCCCCGCAAATCACCAATGCCATCTCTATTGGTATCTTGAAAGCTGCGCGGGTAAATTTGATAGACAACGACAGATTGCCACCAATGGGTTTGTTCTTTTACTGATTCGCTTTTCATTATGGCTCAACAACCTTCTTGATTTATTTAACTGCGCCACTTGTTTTTTTTTCAAATTGTGCAGCTATTTATTTAAGAATAACTGTATTCTCAGAATTTTTTATCGAAAACACGTCAATTTATTCTTTTCCCGTACCCGATTAACTTCCACAACCTGCAATACCTGCAACGACTAAAAGACCAGCTAGCATACAACTAAGTTTTTTTGTAAACTTCTTCATAAACTAACCACCTCCGTCTAGGTGTCACGTAACACCTTTTAGTACATGAAAACTATAGCATACAATTAAAACGTTTTCAATAACAATTGAAACGTTTTCACAACTATTGTAAATACATTCTCATAAAATCAATCTTATTCGTTTTCTAAACTTCTTGTGCTCTGTTGAATGATCAGCTTCGTCTTGAGTTTGATGTCTGCAATCTGTGCCTTTGGTTGATGGATCTCCTGCAATAAATGGTAAATCGTCAATTCTGCCTTCTCTCTCACATTTTGTTCAACCGTTGTTAATTTCGGCCGAGATTGCTCCGAAAAAATATTGTGATCAAATCCAGTTATGGAGAGGTCTTGCGGAATTCGTACGTGATTATCCTGCAACACATTCACTGCTTCAATAGCTAAGTAATCAGAGGTAAAAACGAGCGCAGTATACGACTTAAATCGCATCTTTACCAATTGTGTCAAACAGTCGTGACGTTCATTGACTTGATAAGGAAGTCCATAGAAATCTTTTTCTCGATCAAATTTAATACCGGCATCCGCCATTGCTTGCTTAAAACCTCTAAATCTCTGCTCATCAACACCTGCTAACTGATTTCCATCAGCACAAAAACCGATTTTCCGATGACCTAAAGAAATTAAATAGTTTGTCACATTATAACAGCCCTTAAAGTCTTGCAAACCAACATTGATAAATCCTTTTTTCATTAAAGATTCGTTAACATACGTATCAATAAATGCAATAGGCGTCTGCGCGACCTTGATAAATTTTTCCACATCTGCAGGTAAAGCCCCCAAAATAACAAGGCCTTCAATTTTCCACGCTGAGGCCAGATTGAGACTTTCTTGGACACTTCCTGATGTGTACAGCATCATGTAATAGCCATTCATACGTATTTGTTCTTCTAAGTTACCAATAATTTGATTATAAAAAGGATCTGATACAACGTTAACTTCCGAGCGACGCGAATAATTTAGAATTACGCCAATGATTTTCGAGCCATTATGAGATAAAATTCTGCCACTCATGTTTGATACATAATTCGTTTGATTAAGGGCCTCTTTTACCTTCTTGTAATTCGCTTCTGATACCTTATTCTTACGTCCATGAATAACATTTGAAACCGTTGTCGGACTAACGCCAACCATTTCAGCTATTTTTTTGATGGTTACCATAGGGAACTCCTTTTTATCAGTACAATTTTTTGCCTGCCTTTCGCAGCTTTAAACTGATTTACTTCGTGCAATAGCAATAATTTCGATAAAATCAAAGCATAAGATACCTACTGATATGATAGCGAATTAAGGGATGAATAATCAACTCATAATGTCAGACAGTGGGCGCACCGTGCTATAATCAGTGCATACAAATCGAAAAAATGAATTCACCTAGTCAAAGGAGCAGATGTATGCCATGAACGAAACGATAAAGACCTTACTGAACCACCGCAGTATTCGAAGCTTCACCAATGAGCATATTCCGAAAGAACACGTTGATTTGCTGATCAGCGCAGCACAGCATGCAGCAACAAGCAACTTTTTTCAGCAATACTCAATTGTCGGCGTGACCGACCCGGAAAAGAAAAAAGCATTGGCGAAAATCGGCAATCAGCATTACATAGCGGAAGCAGATCGTCTTTTTGTGCTTGTCATCGACATGCACCGCAATGCAAAAATTGCTGAAGCAAAGGGACAACCGACCGATGTCCTGAGTTCCACTGATTTCTTTTTCAGAGCATTTAGCGACACGGTTATTGCAGCGCAAAATGTTGTTGTGGCAGCCGAAAGTCTGGGACTTGGCGCCGTATACCTTGGCAGCATTCTGAATGATCCTCAGGCAGTTATTGATCTTTTAAAATTGCCGAAGTTCACCTTCCCGGCCTTCGGTATCGCGATCGGCTACCCGAATCAATCACCGCAGCTTAAGCCGCGTCTGCCAAAGGAAGCCGTCTATTTTGAAAACGAGTACCAGTCGACGGTACATCCGCTGGAAGAATTAGAAAACTATGACCATGACGTGAATCAGTATTACGATCTGCGCGATGCCAACCGCCGCGTCGATACCTTCACCAATCAGATTGCCAAAGCTGTTTCCGGCAAACAATCGGAAGCAAAGAAGAAAATGTTAGAGACATTAAGAAATCAAGGGCTAGCACAGTATTAATACAAACTTCAGAGAGGAGCGGATTGGATGTCCTTTGCAAAAACACCCAACCCACCTTATTACGCAGTTATTTTCACCTCGAAACGGACTGAAATTGAGGAAAAAGAATATGGAGTAGTGGCCGATCAAATGGTCGCGCTCGCCAGCGAGCAACCGGGATTTCTTGGCGTCGAAAGCGCGCGGGAAGAGCAAGGCATTGGCATAACCGTTTCGTACTGGTCCTCGCTTGACTCCATCAAGCAATGGAAAAAGAACGTAGAACACCGAATGGCTCAGGAAAAAGGCAAACGTGACTGGTACGAATCGTTCGTCACGCGTATCAGCAAGGTTGAGAGGGATTACTCATTTAAGTGCTGATTAGAAACACGCGCAGGATGCGGTGGCTTTCGCATTGCATATTGCATACAGGACACATGCGTATTTAGCGAAAATTCCTTCATCTCAATTCTGTTTCATTATTCCGGCCCTTCATTAAGTAACAAGTAAAATAAGCGGAGATTTTCCGGTTATATGCACCATGAGCTTGTTTCGCCGGAAAATAAGGGTAATTTTTCCGGTTATACAAAGAAAAACCCTCCATTTTCACGTGTTTCGATTGGATAAGCGGAATTTCTCCGTCTATTTAAGCTATTTTTTTGTTCATTTTCTAAATAAGGGTAATTTTTCCTTCTATTTATCAGATTGGGTGCTTACCTTATCGCCTAGCCGATAAGTTCGGATTGGAAATCAGCCTCTTATGACCCTATCGTTGTACCAGCAATCAAAACGCTATACTTTACCTTTACTAGTGAGAGAGACTATGATTATAAAAGCACGCAAGCTGTCAATCATCCATCTACTAAGGAGATGTTTTATTAATGTCTGAATGAGGCTCTCATTCTGGATTTAAGTGAAGAATCGCTGCTCTATCTTGGCAAGAATGATGAAACCTATGAGAAGCGATGGACGAACATGAGTGAAAAACGCCATTTTTTCTCGTGGAATTGGTCGGCGTTTTTTGCTTTTACTTTTTGGTCCGCACACCGAAAAATGTATTATTTGTCCTACGGATATTTAATACTATTTACACTTTTCGGCTTACCTTCAGCAGCATTCCTGATCTTGTTAATCTGGTATTGAACCTTTTAATTGGCGTATTGTTTACTTTATTCAGCAACTACTTTTGCTTTGTAAACGCCTTGACAGCAATTAGAAAAGTGAAAACGGAAATTCCGGATCGCAGCGAACGCATTCACTACCTTCAAACTCATCCCGGATACTGTTGGCTCGCATTTTGGATCTATTTGCTCGTTGATCTTGCTGTAACGATTGCCACAAGTTTCATATGATTTCAGGCCTTTTTCCGTTCGTAGCTGTGTTTAAGATTCTATGCTAAATTCCTTTGTTGATCAAAATCGCAAGCTCGCACAGACGATCATACTGCCAAGTGCGCTCTTTTTCAACCGCTTCTGGTTCTCCGTCCGCGGCGTAAAATACACTTATTGCCGCATAGGTAGACGCACGGATCGCCCGATCAAACATGTGCGCAGTCGCAGCCGTTTGACCCGCCGATCGGGCAGCGGCGACTGCAGCAGCACCAATAGCCTCGCACGCCGCAGCATCAGCAGCAAGGGCTGCTTTTTGCGCTTCGTCAACACTTACTCTGCCGCGTGCCCAAGACCGGGCCGCCGCAATCGCTTGTCGTGGCCGGTTGTCTTGAGGATGTTCCCTTTCAAAATACTGAATGACGTGATCCGAGCAAACAGCCGCCCACAATGCCGCTGTCTGTTGTTTCACCGATTTAAGTTTTGTCTCAATTTCTTTTTTAAGTTCTGAATCCACAAATTTTTCCGCTGTCATTTCGGCTCATCTCCTTCAAAAAAGCTGCTGATTGTTTAGAATTTATCCAAATGCTCGGGACAATTTGTCGCCGTATCAGACCGCATTCGACCATGATAATACACAACATGTTTCAACGTGCACACATAACACGAAATCGATAAAAAAACAACTGTGTCTGCCGCTTGTAATCACGTAGACATAGTTGCGCTATAATGCTAAGAATGTTTGACTGCCCCGTCTCTCAGTCATTCATCAAAGAGGATAAACTCCCGATATTTTCGTGCAATGACATCAAGGATAACTTCTAAACCAATAAGTGAATGAATCGATTGATTATACTCTTTACTCGGCAGTGGGGTGGCTTCATAGAAAAATGAGAAATCAGCATTGTCACTCAGAAAGTTGCTGCCGAATCGAGTAATCGTTGCAATGGGTATGTTCTTTATCTTTAACATTCGAACAGTATCTTTAATACCCGGTGTTTCACCGCTTAAGGAAGTGAACAGAATTAAATCCTCTTCCAACAATATAGAGCTGCTCATCGACAAGTTGGTCTCCCCAGAAATCACCATGTTCGCCCGTTTCGCAAGCATCAAATCCTTAGAGAATTCTTTCGTGAAGTTATTCTGGGAAAAACCAGTAGCATATAAAAAGACCATGCGTGCATCTTTTAATTTCTGCAAAAACGGCTGGAAATTTGTTTGTTCCACATAGCGAAACACCCAATCCAAATCCTGTTTCAATAACTGAGTTAAGTCAGAGGGCTCTTGGTTAGAGATCGTCATGGATTCACGAATGACATACTTTAAATCTGAAAATCCATGATAGCCCAGCTTTTTAGCTAAACGAAGCACTGAGCTTTTTGAACTAAGCATCGCCTTACCCAATTCGACAATATTCATATTAATAACGTCTTGTGGTCGATTCATCATAAATTTAACCATTTCTTTTTCAGAATCGGTCAATTGATCATAATTCATCTTTACACTTAACTCAAATTCCATACCGTTCCGCCTTGTAAGATCGCTATTTTCAAGTCCACATCATTCAGTTGATTTCATTTCTACTATTGTTCCATCTCAGTATAACCCAAAAAAAGACTAGCAAGAGAAAATTTCTTACTAGTCACGGTCGTCCTTTATTCTTCAATAAGATAAATGACCGCTTCATACGGACGGAGCTCTAAATGACCCAGCTCTTTCTTCGTATCATGATAATTCGACAACAGTAATTTTCCTGCAGATTCTCTCAGCTCTTCGGGTAATGTATAGTTCACCTTATGCTCTGAAAAAGAACAAATCACCACTAATTTTTGCTTTCCCAGCAAGCGCATATAACTATAGACATCGGAATCCGTGGGATTAATGAGTGTATAGGTTCCATCCACCACGACCGGCAACTCTTTGCGAAGTCGAATCAGTTCCTTATAGTGATAATAAACAGAGTCTTTATCTCCCAGACAAGTTTCTACATTGATCGTTCCATTATCCGGACTGAAATCGATCCATGGTGTTCCGGTCGTAAACCCGGATTTTTCACTTCCGTTCCAAGGCATCGGCGTACGTGCGTTATCTCGGGACTTCAAAAAAATCGATTTTTTTATATAGGATTCCGGAAGTCCTTTCGCTTCAAACGCCTTCTTTACTCCCACTGTTTCAATGTCCTTATATTGATCAAAAGAATCAAAGCGAACATTGCGCATGCCCAATTCCTCTCCTTGATAAACATAAGGTGTGCCTTTCATCATATGAAGAAGTGTTCCCAACATTTTCGCCGACTCCACGCGATACTTCGCGTCATTTCCAAAACGAGTTACTGCGCGCGGCTGGTCATGGTTGCTCCAATAAAGCGAATTCCAACCGTGGCCTTCCAGCTTGCATTGCCATTCCGTCATGACGTCTCGCAAATCGCTCATTTTAAAACGAACATCTGAAAATTTTCCATATGCTCCATAGTCCAGATGCATGTGATCAAAGTGAAAGACCATATTTAATTCTTCACGCCCGGGATCCGTGTATAAAATTGCTTGATCGCTATTCGTATTCGCAGTTTCGCCCACGGTCATGATGTTGTATTTACTTAACACTTCCTGATGCATTTCATGGAGAAATTCATGAACACGCGGTCCATTCGATGCCCCAATATAATAGGATTTGGTATAAACCGCGTCTTCCGGTGCATCCGGCCAATCTTGACGTTTGCTAATTAAACTGATGACATCCATTCGGAAACCGTCAATGCCAAGTCCAAACCAGAACTTCATCATTTCATAAATGGTTTGGCGAAGCTTTGGATTTTCCCAGTTTAAATCAGGCTGCTCTTTTGCAAACAAATGAAGATAATATTGACCGCGACTTTCCACATACTCCCAAGCAGGACCGCCAAAAGTGGAGCCCCAATTCGTTGGTGCGCTTCCGTCCTCTTTTGGATCTTTCCAAATGTAAAAATCAGAATACTCGTTATCTCGCGACTCACATGATTTTTTAAACCATTCATGCTGATCACTTGTATGATTAACCACCAGATCCATAATAATCTTAATGCCTAAACGATGTGCTTCGTTCAGAAGTCGTTTGAAGTCATCCATCGTTCCATATTCGGGATTGATTTTAAAATAGTCCGAAATATCGTATCCATTATCCACAAGCGGTGACTGATAAATCGGATTCAGCCAGATAACATCAATGCCCAAATCGGCTAAATAAGGGAGTTTTTCAACAATTCCATTTAAATCACCCATACCGCTCCCCGTTGTATCTTTGAAGCTTTGCGGATAGATTTGATAAACGACGCCTTTCTTCCACCAGTCTTTTTCCATTGGTTCCTCCTTACTCATCATCTTCAGACATGTTTGCTATGAAATCATTCACGTAGGCCAACTGATCCTTTGCTTCATTTAAGGCCGAACGGATCTGATCCGCAGTTAGATATGCAGTATCGGGAGTCAAGACTAAAGATATAATAATCGGTAAATTCATTCCCGTAATCACATGAACATGCGGGCGAGCGATATATCGGGAGAATGCTTGATTGACTGATCCTCCTAATAAATCTGTAAAAATTACGACCTCGTCTTCTTCTTTTACCTCTTTGAATAGTTCTTCAATTTCTTCCTGAATCGGAGTGTTTTTAAGATAGGCGGAGAGTGCGTAAACATTGCCTTGACCGCCTGTTATATAATTCAGGGTATCCTTTACCCCCTCCGCCATTTTGTGATGACTTGCAATAATAAATTTTCGCATGCGTTTCCTTTCCTTTCCTTGCTCGAATAAAATGAGACCATTTTCTAACCACCATCTTTAAACGCCTAAAATCCCGAAGAATGAGCAGACCAATGCTAAGCCAATAACCATGAAAATAATTTGTGTCACACTAAACTTCTTCGAAGCAATCAATTTATAGACAACAAAGGTCAGTACTGCCGGAAGCAATGCCGGCATAATTTTGTCTAGGATATCTGTTTGAATCGGCAAAGCCACTTTCCCGGTTTTAAATTCAATTGGGATATTCATTTTCACAACGGAAGGAATTAATGCTCCAATTACAGTTAAGCCCATGATTGACGCTGCTTCGGTGAAGACATTTAGCTTATCTCCAAGAGCAGTAATTAATTTCAATCCGGATGTATGACCCAATTCAAATAATTTCACACGGAAAAAGAAGAAGAAAACATTTAATAGTAACCAGATAATGGCGCCGGTCGGGTTGCCTTGCAGCCCCATGTATCCGGCAATTGATCCCATAATCGTCGGATAAAGCACCCAAACAAGCGTGTCGCCAATACCGGCTAACGGTCCCATCATCCCCGTTTTGAATGCTTGCACGGCATCCTTTGACTTTATTCCGTCTTTTTCTTCCATCGCGACAGAAGCACCTAAAAGTAAATTCGCCATCCATGTAGTCGTGTTGAAATAATTAAAATGATTATTTAACGACGCCTTATAATCTTCATCTTTTTTATAGATTTTTCGTAAAATCTTACTTAACCCATACACAACTGCAGGACCTTGTTGATTTTCATAATTAAATGTATTACAAGCCATAAACATGTAGCGAATGGCTGCTTTTCGAATATCCTTTTTCGTTACTGCATCGTTTGTCTTCTCTGTGTTATTCATCAAAGTCATCCCCTTCACCGAGTGCATCCGCATCTGCGGCACCAGCCGTTGCCGGAGTTTTTTTCATATTTTGCGTGAAGTAGTAATAAGCAAAGGCGAAGCCTAAGATTGCGATACCCAAAATCGGTAAATTAAGATATGCGGAAATTACGAATCCAATTAAGAGCATGGTTAAATATTTTTTAACCGGCATAAATTGAAGTAATAATGCAATTCCGACTACCGGGAGCATCGATCCGGCAATGGATAATCCATCTGTAAACCATTTCGGTACAACATCGAGAATCAGTCGAACAAGCTTATCTCCAAATAGCACACATAGTGCTGTCGGAAGTGCTGTCGTTAAGCCAAAGATTAGCGGTCCAAGCCAAAAAATACGTTCCATTTTTTTGAATTTCCCTAGATTTAACGCTTTTTGAGCTGCATGCGAAACATATGAATTCAACAATTTTCCTAAAACATCTAATTGGATACCTAACATGCCGACAGGTACTCCCACTGCCAGGGCAATAGCTTTTGCATGTTCAACATCGTGAGTCGTACGAATCGCAACATAAATACCGACAAGTGTCGCAAGACCATAGTTTGGTACGGATGAACCGCCAATATTGGCTACTCCTAAAGCCATCAATTGGAAGGTTCCGGCTATAATCATTGCTGTGGTCATATCGCCCATAATAAGGCCGGCAATCATTCCGATAATGGCCGGAAACCAAGTGGTAATGACAAACCCTTGTTGGTCAAGAACCATCCAGAAGGCTAACGCTATGATGAGTAATCCTTGAATAATTTCCATCTTTTCTCCTCTTCCCAGTCCTGTATTCAGTTCAATTAAAAAGCGTTGTTTTTTATTTGGTTTGTTAAAGTAAGCTATTTTAGGATATTTTTTACATCTAAGGATGCAGGCGTTCGCTTTTTCGCGAGTGATCGTTTCTAATCAGACCCTAGGGGCGAATCTCCATCTCTTTTCCTAATGATCCATCCTGTTGAAAAGAATTCATGTGTCATTTAATGTAGTTTTCTAACGGTTCTTCTGCTTCTCCCGGTACAAAATGGAATGTAACCGGAATGCCTTTTTCCTTTAAGGATTTTAAGTCGGAAACCTCTTTTTCATTTACAGAAACCATTTTTTTTAACGTTTTTTTACCTTCACCGTCAAAAATGATACCAACATTCACTTTCGGAATGTGAACACCTCCTTCAGCAAGCTTTACTAATGTTTCAGGCTCACGAACAACTAATAGAACGTTATGGCTTTCATATTTTCCGGCATTGAAATTGGTAATTGCCGTTTTCGTATCAATGATCGACATCCCTGTTCCTGCAGGCTTACTCATGCGCATAGCTGCTTTTTGAACTTCATCTTTGCTGACTTCATCATCAACAACCATCAACCGTTTTGCCTTTGTATGCGCTGCCCATTGTGTAACAACAATACCGTGAATCAAACGCTGATCAATTCGTGCTAGTACTAACCCCATTTTCTATTCCTCCTCGATGAATACGTTTTCTTTTGATAAATAGAGGTTATCATCGTTTGAAAGCGTAAACAATGAATTTCAAGGGTATCGGGAAATGACTAATAACAACGAGAAAAGAGTCAATCGCAAGGGAAATTTCCCGAGTTTTATTACACACATCTTGATGATCTTTGATGGTGATCAGATTTCTCACAAAAATAATAACCACCCTTTAAAAAGGTGGTTTGCTTTATAGCTATAAACCGGTACTCACATATTACCTCCCGTCCAAAAACGACGGTTGCCCAATTTATACATTAGGTTTGCATGCTTATCAAGCATCGTCAACGCGCTTTACCTTTCAGATAGTCTATAAAGCCTGCCCTTTTTCCTTAAACAAACATTTATATGGGTCTTATGTTCCCTTTTTCGTCTTTTCATAGATCTTAAATAGATTTATGTATAAGTACCATACTGATCATCGAGAAAAGAAGCAGCAAACTGAATACACCCATTGGAGGTACCCATGCTGAGATAAACACGGCGAGCGGTGCAAAAAATCGACCCATGGTGAATTGCAGATTGGAGGCGCCCATATATTGCGCGCGTGCATGGGTTGGCGCATAATGACTGACGAAACTCTGCGTTACCGGTGAACGTACGATCTCGCCAAATGTGAACACAACCGCAGTGGCGAACAGGTACCAAATATTCGTATTCAGCCCAAGCAAAAGCATGTCGTGCCGTCTGGTAGATCTAGAATATTAGAAAAACCGGCCAAAAGCGCTCGCTCCTTAAACCATGCCGGATTTTGATTGCGCTCCGGTAGCTCGTATCAACAGAGCACGACCGCGGGTGCACCGCAAGCCTCTTCAAACTAATGCCTGCGGGATCTCCCCCTGGCCTGCGATCAATAAAGACGCTCCGTAATAGTCTGGCACCTACGCTTTGATTCTCCCCCAGGACACTGGCACAGGGCAAAATCATAAGCTTCACTTGGAAAAAATGATTCTCATTCATCTCACTTCTGTTTCATTAAGCATTCTGGTCCTTCATTAAGTACAGCGTAAAATAAGCGGAGATTTTCCGGTTATATGCACCATGGTGCTTATTTTGCCGGTAAATAAGGGTAATTTTTCCGGCTATGCAAAGTAAAACCCTTCATTTTCACGTTTTTCGATTCGATAAGGGGAATTTCTCCGTCTATTTAAGCTATTTTTTCGTTCATTTTCTAAATAAGCGGAATTTTTCCGTCTATTTATCATATTAGGCACATACCCGATTGCTCAACCGATAAGCACGGATTGGAATTCAGCATCTTATGACCCTTTTGTCATACCAGCAAGACAAAACGTTATACTTTATTTGTTAGAAAACTTAATTCTGCTAAATCCCGTGCCTAAGGCGGAGCATTAGTTGCAACGGTCACGGATGACCTAGTGTCCGGATCGTTACAGGACGTACTTCCGCAGGACGCGGTTGCCTAGCGGTGTTGGTCCAGAAAAACGTCCGCACGTCCTTTCCAACTAAGGAATGAGCCGTTTTTTTTAAAAAAACTAAAGTTAACAGGAACTTTAATCTTAATACGAAGTAGCACAATCTTAACCCGGCAATGTATGCAATTCCTCATCAGGTGATGTCCTCATCCAGCTTGTAAAATGAACATCAAAGTGAGCACTTTTTGGACTGCAAAAAAACGGTCCGGCATAGAATGGGCGGTCTGTATTAAACGGACAGACACGGACGGTTCTCCAGGATTCCTGACTGGTTTTCGCTCTGATAATCAGAGACTGGTCAAAGAATGAGGCCCGCACGGTAACCTCGCCCTGTTTTTTCCATTCTGGAACCGGGGATAGCGACCAATCGGAATTCTGGTTTGTGACAACAGCGCCTATATGTGGTACGCCATCATTGATTTCAACTCCTGATTTAATCCATTCTTGATCATTTCTCCAGATCATCACCCCTGCCTGATCATATAGATCATTGAACGTATCAAGCGTAAAGGAAACTTCAATTGCATCGGATAAATCCCATTTTTTAAGTAAAGAATGTCCGCTGCGATGTTGAAATCCATAGTACGTATTTTCCCAGTAATCACTGCCTTGTTTGCCTCTTGCCGTCAATATTCCTTCCTCAACAAAGACATGTTCAGGTTCGCGGCTCCAGACGCCTTCCTTCCAATTGATCAGTTGTCGATTCATACGCATATCAACCACTCCTCGTATATTATATTTAAGCCCAAGAAACAGGCTGTTATAAATCTAGTGTTTTGACTTGGACATCTGGTGATACCCCTAGGATAATGAGTCATAGGATCATTTGGGACAAGGCTTTTCACTCCTGTAGGACGACTACATTGTAAGACTGCTTCCCAGTGTGCGTTCGGAACTTCCTACTCGCAGGCTGTTCCTCTTGTTAGTCCAACGCCTTGGAGAGTAGCCAAGGGCGGCACGTTGAGACAAGAGAAGTTCTCATAGGCGAGGTTGCTGATCGGCGTTCACACTTAGGGATATCCCCAGGTGCCCAAGTTATCACGATCCTAAAACGAAAGGAGGATCTCTTCAAAATGACTTATTTTGTTGGTTTAGATGTGAGTTCGCTTGATGTTAAAGTCTGTGTTTTAAATTCACAGGGCGCGAAGGTTACTGCCCTGACGATTACGAATGATTTGCCGGGTGCCCAAGTGCTCAGAGACCAGTTGCTGGCGCTTGCCCACGATCAGAAGGTCGACGACTATAAGATTGGCTTGGAGTCGACTTCGGTTTACAGCTATCATCCTGCCATGTTTTTTCATACCGACGAAGCGCTGAAATCAATTGGCTGTACCGTCTACCTGCTTAATCCAAAACAGGTGAACGGGTTTAAGAAAAGCTATCCTAATCTAGATAAAACGGATGAAATAGATGCCTTCGTCATTGCCGATTTCTTACGTTTCGGACGTGCTTCTTTATCAATCGTCAAGGAGGAGCAGTACATCGCACTTCAGCAGTTAACCCGTTCACGCTTTCTCCTTGTGCAGCAGTTGACAAAGGAAAAGCAACATTTCCTACAACATCTGACCTTTAAATTCAGCCAATTCACCAAGGAAGTGGATTCGTCTGTTTTTGGTCAAGCGATGATGGATCTGTTCAGTGAGCAGTACAGCTTAGATGAGCTGGCTGTCCTGCCTCTGGATCAGCTGGCTCTTTTCCTTCAGGAAAAAGGGCACAATCGGTTTGGCGATCCTAAGGCCGTGGCTGCGTCGATTCAAAAGGCTGTGCGTGCCTCCTATCGTTTAGGCAAGTGTGTGGAAGACTCGGTTGATCTGCTGATGGGAACTTCAATGGTTCTCATTCAGACGATGAAAGCACAAATCAAGACGATTGAAAAAGGCATTGCGCACCTGCTTGAAAGTCTTCCGCAGACCCTCCAGACCGTTCCGGGAATCGGTCCAGTGATCACCGCAGGAATTATTGCCGAAATCGGACAGATTGATCGTTTTCAGGATGAAACCAAATTGGCCAAGTACGCCGGTCTTTACTGGCGAAAGCATCAGTCCGGAAAATTTACAGCCGAAGATACGTCACTTTCGCGAACCGGGAATGTTTATTTACGCTATTACCTCATTGAAGCCGCCAATTCGGTAAAACGTTACGTTCCCGACTATCAGTCCTATTATTTAAAAAAAGCGAAAGAAGTACCGAAACATCAACATAAACGTGCCCTTGTCCTCACCGCCAGAAAATTAGTTCGTTTGGTGGATGCGCTGCTCCGCCACCACCAAGTTTATACGCCGGAAGGGAGTCGTGCGCATTGAGCTAAGCGACGAGTCATCACCCCTTTCAATTACCAGTAATTTACATTTTATTGCTGGTTTAGGTTAGAGTACGCTTTTTTTGACCCAAGTCAGAGAAATCTTAAGACCATTCAATTTTTAGTGCTTGACATATTACCGCAGGTCTTACTAAGATAAAAAAATGTCAATGTCTATCAAAGCTCAGGTGCGTTTCCTCTTGTATGCAATACTTCTTTATGGCAACACGGCACTAACACAAATCAAATTCAAAGAAATCACGTCAACGATAATGGTCGTGCGTTGGTTGAAACAAGTCCTCATCTGAATTCCGTACCAGCGAAAAATGGTCGTCATTATCATAGCCGTTCAGTACACGATTATGGTGCTTGATGATCTGTTCGGCAGACAAAACCGGATTATCTGCAGTTCCGTGTGCGTCACCTACAAGCGTGGCATCAAATCCATTCACCGTAGCCATTCGAACAGCGGTGTCAATGCAATACTCAGTCATGCATCCTGCAATAACAAGATGTTCGATGTTGCGATCCTGAAGATATTTTAATAAAGGTGTGTGATAGAAAGAGCTCGTTGCACTTTTATTAAAGGTCGGTGCACCTTCCGGAATATGAATTGCGGAATGGACTTGAAATCCTTCTCCTTCACCGCCGGATACACTCGTATCACGGATAAAGACAACGGGGATATCTGATCCTACTGCTTTTTCGATTACATAATTGATCTTCCGAAGCAATTCTTCTCTATTGTTAACGCCAGGTTCCTGAGCATCACCATCGATTAATGCCTGTTGCGAGTCAATAACAAGTAACGCCTGGTTCATCAGCAGCACTCCTTAATCTTTTTCATTAGTTTAACATAGAGTAACTAGATTCTGTAAACACTTAATGTCAGCATCTTTCCACATTTATGTAAATTTTCCCGCGTCCGACGGATTTAGCACGTTTCTCACGATACAGGCGGTTTAGTAAACGGCTGACGGTTTCCGGAGTGACACCAATGTACCCGGCCATATCCTGTTCCGTCATCATAGCCGAGATAAGGACCCAGCCGTCCGTCGCCCGGACACCTGACTGCTGAGCGAGCCGCTTCAATAGCGAAACCAGTTGAACGAGGGCCGGCTCAAGAACCGAATCAGAGTATCGGTTCATCAGCTCCTGACTTTTCTTAGCGAAAAATTGTGTAAGTTGACGTTCGATTGAAGGAAAGCAATTCATCAGTTCATGCATCTTCTCCCGTCTGATCATAAAAAGCGTACACGGTGTAATCGTCTCGCCATTCGCAGGATACCGATTTTCTTCATCAACCAAACCGGTATGCGGAAACAGGTCGCCACAAGAGAACAGACTTGCGATCCACTTCTTCCCATCCCTATTTTGATGATAGGCATGGATCAATCCGTCCACAACAAAGAAATAATGAGTCAATATTTCTCCTTGGACAAACACTGCCTCTTTAGCACGGTATTGTTTCATGATCCCCATTGCTTCCACTTGCTTCAGTTCATCATCCTTAAGATTTTGAAACCAGCCGATTGCCTTTAGTTCAGACATCGAACCTCTTCCTTTCCGTCATTTTTCATCACTATTCCATCCGTAGATAGACTTTTTCTATACAGTCAGTCGAAACTTGATCTCGATCATGTTCAAATTGATTCGAAACACTATATAGTATAGATGATAGCAGTTCTCAATTAAAGTAAACTTAAACGTATTTAAATAGAAAAGGAGCGAACACCAATGCAACTTCTTACATGCCAAAATCAGACAGCTTTAAAGGAACGACTTTATCATGACGAATACCAGACCGTCATGCATTTATCCCTGCAAAAAGGACAGCGCATTCCGGAACATCATGGAGGCGATGCGGAGGTTACCGTTATTCCTGTGCGCGGTGCGATCCTATTCACCGCATCCGGTCAATCGGAACATCTTGTACCCGGTAGGCTTGTGCACCTGAACGCAATGGAACTTCATTCCGTACATGCCGAGGAAGATAGCGATGTCATTCTCGTTAAATCGGCTGCCGGTCCCGTACGTGGATGCTGATCCACCTAATACATGAATAGGGAAGTGATTTCCATGGGAGAAAAGCCGAAGTATACACGAGTCGATCGGGATACATGCATCTCTTGTGGTGCATGTGAAATGGCTGCTCCGGACATTTTCAATTATGACGATCAAGGTCTTGCCTTTTCGATTATCGACGACAACAAAGGAATCAAAACGATTCCAGAGGAATTACTTATGGACCTGGACGATGCTTATGAAGGATGCCCGACTGAATCCATCCTTGTTTCAGATGAACCTTTTGAACAGTCAGACGCTCAGCATGGTGAATAAAATGGGCATAGCAATTAAACGTGTGTATGAACCTGCGCGCAGCTCCGACAGTTTGTAAGTTCTTGTTGACCGTCTATAGCTCAGAGGTTTATTGAAAGCCCGAGCTCATTTAAATCATTGAATGAAAGATATCGCGCCACACATCATTTAATAAATCAAACGACCGCCCACTCACTTCAATCGAAGGAGCAGAGCGGCCGTTTTGCTGTCGCTAATTTCATTTCGTCTGTAACTGATATTCTTTCCGTCGATCGATGATCCAAAAGGCCATACCGAAAAGGATCATCACCGTCATCACACCTGTATATAAAATGATTGAGTTGTTCAGCCCCACCCAACGGGCAGTGAATCCCAGGCCCAAGATTGGCAGGCTTACACCGAGATAAGTCAATACATAGAATGATGCAATGATATCGCCGCGCGATTCGTCCGGTGAAATGTGATTGGTGAGCGCCAGACTTCCCGCAAACGTTGGCCCATGTCCGAATCCAATCAGTACGGTTGTCAGGAATAAAAACAGGATTGATTTCGTTTCGAGCGTAAACACTAATGCTACTAACCCCAAAAGAATTAAGAAAAAGCCGAAAATGGACAGATTTTGCAGTGACATGCGTTTCAGCACAATTTGGCTGATTGTGGAAATGCTCAGTACTAAAGCCACAATCGCACCTGCAACCGCTAAATTTGAGCTTCCCACCAGTTGATCGGTATAACTTGGGATGATCGACAGCATTAAGCTCATAATTGACCATGCAATAAAAGAGGTCATGCCGGACAGGTAGAAGCGTTTTCGAATACTTTGCGGAACAGCAGGCCGATGCATACGTATTTTAGGAACTCGTTTAACCTTTTCACTCATACATAAAAGCCCGAAAAAACCTGGGAGTGCAAGAAACATATGAATAAAATAGGCCAATTTCAGTGGAAACGGTGCGTACTCGCCGAGGAAACCTGAGAGCACAGGACCGAGTGCGTTGCCTACTGTGACGGCCATTGATCCGATAAATGCGGCTTTGATTCGATTCCCTTTTTCATCAAGTTCCGTTAATGCTGCAACGGCAACGCCATTCATCATTCCGACTGAAATGCCTTGAAAGATCCGCGAAATGATCAGCATCGTAAAATTGGTGGAAAGAACAAATAATATGGAGCCGATAATAATGAAAAAAACGCCTGGAATCAGCAGCTTTTTCCTTCCTAATTGATCGGACAGCTGACCGGAGATAATAATTGTTGGAATAACGACAACGGCATAAATTGCAAAAAGCAGCGTCACCATGCTTGGTGACAAGTGCCACTGAACGCGGTATAGTGCGAGCAGGGGTGAGGGGATATTCGTCCCCAGCAATGTAATACATAGACTATATGCAACGAGCCAAAAGGCGACCGCGCGTTGTGAAAACAAGGCGCTTAATCTCCCGCCCATCGGTTTATTCGAAATAATCGGGCGTGCAACGTTCACTTGAATAACATCCATTAACCCATTGAGTTGCTTAATCACTTGATCAAGGACTGTCTTTTCAGAGCGCAATGAAATCTTCATTCGTGATGTACGCATTTCTTTATAAGTGCCAACCGTTAATGTATCAATATTCAAGCCGCGTTGACTAAATAATCGGGAAACCTGTGCCAGAATTCCCGGCTGATTTTTGACGATCACTGAGATGCGGTGGGTTTTCATGTTGCTTCCCCCTTTTTGCTGGTTAATTTTTATGATATCATCCAATTAACCATACGAAAAATATCTGTTTTATTCATTTATCATACTTTTAATATATGAAGAAAGAAGGACTGCTAATGGATATCCGCCAGCTTCGTTACTTTCTCGCAATTGCCAAAGAGGGCCAAATTACGCGTGCTGCAAAAAAGCTGAATATCGAGCAGCCGCCTCTGAGCCGGCAACTAAAGCAAATTGAAGAAGAACTCGGTGTCATCCTGTTTGATCGTCAAGGCAAAGGCATGACACTTACCGAAGCCGGTGCCGTTTTGCAAGTTAAAGCTGAGGCAATCCTCCAGCAAATGGACGAAACCGTTACTGAGATTAAGGAGCTTGATCTGGGCATTCATGGCACACTGAAAATCGGCTCGGTATTCTCATGTGTTTCCCTGCTCCCGGAGAAGATTGCCTATTTTCGCGAGCATTATCCTCAAGTCACGTTTAAGATTTTAGAAGGGGACCATGTTGTCCTAGGTGACTATTTGGCCAATCGCAGTATTGAATTGGTTGTCACACGGCTTCCGTTTGAATCGAACTATGATCCCAGCAATTATGGGATTCTTCGTCTACCTTCCGATCCATTCGTAATGATTGTGCCGACAAATAAAAAATGGCGGAAGTCAAATTCAGATGTCCATTTAAAAGATCTTGCATCCATGCCGCTTATTGCTTTGAAAAGCGACAAAACCGTACAGCTTAACGAAAAAGTTGTGAACGAATGCCGCCGGTTAGGCTTTGAGCCGAATATTGTCTGTGAATGCTCCAGTGTATCGATTACCATTGCTCTAGTGATTGCCGGAATCGGAGTCACTGTTCTTCCTAAATCTGTCCTTTCAGCCTTTTCGGTAGCCGACATTGATCTGTTCGAGCTTCCTGATATCACGGTCCAATCCGATGTTGGTATTATTTGGATGAAAAATCGCTATCTCACAAAAAAAGCACGTCAATTTATTGAATTGTTTAAAGCTAAGAATGAGGATGAGAAATGATGCATATTCGTAATGTTCGAAAAGAGGACTTAGAGCAGCTCATAGCCCTTGAAAATACAGGCTTTACTCCTGAAGAGGCTGCGACTAAGCAGGCATTTATCAATCGAATTGCGACGATATCCGATACCTTTTTGATTGCAGAGGAGAAAAATCAAATGATCGGTTATGTGAACGGTCCGGTTTTATCTGTTCCCTTTATCACCGACGACCTTTTCGATCAAACAATCCCAAATCCGGAAATTGGCGGTTACCAAAGCATTCTGGGCATTGTTGTCGCTCCTGATTATCAAGGAAAAGGCGTAGCCGGCAACCTTCTGCATGCATTTGAAAACCAGGCTCGTGAAAAATCTCGATTAACGGTAACGCTTACTTGTCGTCAATCGCTCATCGCCTTCTATGAGAAGAAAGGCTATACAAACCGAGGAATTGCCGCATCCCAGCACGGAGGCATTCAGTGGTTCAATATGGATAAAAAGCTGTCATGAAATGATGTTTCCCACCCATCTTCTATAAAAGCCGCATTTCTCTTGCATCATCTATACGTGTCTCAAGAGCGTTGCCAAGCATAAATTAGTTTAGCTGTACACGGAGCATCTTTCCATGCACAGTAAACTAAATTCAGAAAGGATGCAGTTTTATGCCCATTGTTAAACCTTTTATGGCCAGTCGAAAATTCACGTCAACACTTGGTGGAGGAACAGGTACAGGCGCAACCTTTGCTGTGACAGCAACCAGCTTTACTGATGATACTGGTGCCGCGGCAACTGCCTTTCCAAGCTCTTTCGCCTATTATGAACTCTATATTAATGGTGTGATTCAAACCTCAGATACCTCTACGGTTACGACAACTGCCATTACAATTCCTGACGGCGACACCCTTGATGGTGCAACACCGATTACAGTCGCTTTTGTCGTTAACTGAACGTGACAGAGAAAGAAAGGTGCAGACTTAACAAGGTCTGTACTTTTTTTAACCCGATTGAATCTTAATGGTTTGAAGGATAATAGGTACACCAGTTGTAAGTACATCATTAGGACCAATAAAGGAAAGTGTTCCTGCGGATACCGTATAAAAGACGGATGGCTGAAGCATCCCATTGACAAATAAGTTAAAAAACGTAACATCGCCCGGATCAGGGATGCTCTGGCTTCCATATTGGGATAATCCGTCAGCATTTGTATAGGTTCGTTTCCCCTCCACCCCAGTAGTGATATAGTAGGTTGTTTCCGCTTTGAGAGAATTTCCCGGGACAGATACTGACCCATTACAATTAATCGTAATTGTTTGATTCAATCCATTTGAATTTGTATTCGTATTTATGTTTCTTTTTTCCGATCTCAGCTTTGTTTTCTGTAGTCTGCGGGCCGGTGTCTCTTTCTTTCTATGTGAGCTGCATTCATCCGGTCTGTCAAAAAAATCGGTCAACACATACCACCTGCCTCGCGCATTGATACCATAGTGTATTAAGTCATTTAACTACTTGTTTGTGCATCCGCCTTGTGTTCCGAAAATCTTATACTAAAAAAGCGAGTGGACACAGTGTCCGCTCGCTTTTTCATGGTTTCGTTTTTTCATCTGTTATTTTTCCGGTTTAAAGGTCTTGCAGTCTGTTTCTTCGACGTTTGATGCCTGCTTGCCTTTATGACTGATGACGTAAATGGCATTTGCAGAGCAATGGTTTCCTTCATCCCAAAACGTACAATTGTTCACTTCACAGAGTACATCTTTAGCCAAAGTCGCTCACCTCCTCCGGAACTAGTATGAGCAAGCTCCGAGGGTTCAATACGACAACAAATCGGGTTCATTCACTGTTTGCTACACTACTTTTACACGTTCAGTCCATGATGCTTATGGCTTTGACTGCTCGCTTGACCATGATCAATATTCTGGTGCTTGAGCGTTGGGAAAACCGTCTTATCAAACACGCCAACCAATGTGCCTTGAAACAGTAAAGCGAAAATAGTACCGACATTGATCGCGTAGAGCTGATGTGAATCGATCCAGCAAATGAGGAGGATCACAATCGGCGGAGAAAAGGTTACAAGCTGTGCGACCGTCGCATTACCTTTAAAAAATTTAAAACGAATAATCTGCATCAAATCATCGCAAGGATGAAGCATCAGATTCACACGTTGGTAGATCGAAATCGCAAGCGAAATAAAGCATACGCCTACAATATCTAGAACGACACGCACGATAAGCGGCAATTCATTAATCCCTATAGCAACAAGATAAGTGCTGATCATCCCAATTAAATAGCTGAACGGGACCATAAAGATCATGTTGCCAATAATGCGGTGCCAATCAATTTTACCGATAATCAGGGCATTGATGATAACGACAAGAACACCTGAGGCAATCAAAATGATGCTTAATGAAATACTTGTCAGTGCTGTAAAATTAACTGCTGATGCTGTCCAGAGCGCGCTTCCCAGATTCAGTGAAACGGTCAGCGCATTTCCAAAGGCGTTAAAGAAAATCGAAATCATGAAATACAAGAGATTCTCATTATGATTGTGAGTGCGAACGGGCAGTGCATGCTTAGCGTACACGAACATTTCCTTCCTTTAGTTCATTTCTTTTTTAATCGCTATGAATGAGTGCATAAAGCAACGGTGAAGAATAGTCAATAAGGTATTACATTCTTCACTCAAGTTGTTCCATTTTAACTCTTCCCCAGCATATGTTCAATGTATAATTCATGTCGAAGTGCACAGCACCCAAATAGTGCAATAAACTTGCACGTCATTAGATTAATTCTTTTTTGGCTTGTCTCATTGATGTAAACAATCCGCTCTTCATAAATAAGAGAAGAGAAATAAGAAAACAAATAATCGTAAACAGATCAAGCGTTTTAAATCCTCCGGCATGCGCGTAAAGCAAGCCACCAAGCGATGAACCGATGGTCGTGCCCAAATATATCGAGGCATTAGCCATTGATGAAATGGTGCCTTGTACCAAGGAACAAAAATAACAAAGACTGTCGCAAATGAGCGGCAGCCTTTGTTATTCATTAACTTAATTAGTTATCAGATACGGTCAGCTTATCATCCGGATAGATTAGATCAGAGGACAAATTGTTTGCTTTCATTAATTGATCCACCGTTGTTCCATGTTCCTTAGCGATCGACCAGAGCGAATCTCCTGACTTTATCGTGTATTTTTCGGATGGATCCTGTAACTGGATTTTCTGTCCCGGACGAATCATCGTATCCTCCAGCTTGTTGATTTGCTGGATCTTTTGCACGGAGATGCCGCTTTTATTCGATATTGCCCACAACGTATCCCCTGTCTGCACAATGTATACCCCATTATTTATCGTTTGTGATGAGCTTGTCTCATTTGAACTGGAATTTGAGTTATCTGCTGTAGATGCGGTCGTCTCAGAAGTCTGGTTTTCATTTACAGATGCTTGGTCATTTTGGGTCGATTTTGTCTGATCTGTTGTTACTGACCGGCTGCTTTGTGTTGATTGTGTCTGATCAGTAGTTGATGCTTGGTCACTTTGTGTCCCATTCGTCTGAGCAGCTGATGATGATTGATCAGTTGACGCACTGCTTTGTGTTTGATCGTTTGAACCCTGAGTTGATGAAGATTGAGAAGTCGCTGATTCTTGTGTCGTTTTTTGCGGCTGAACTGTTTTTACAGATTGCTGCGCTGCTGTTTGAGCGTTCGTTGCGATCCTTCGGGCAGTCACGTAACGCGGCTCCCAATAACTTGACGCGCCTCCACCAAATATCTGCGTTTCACGTACCCCGGTTTTTTCTGTTTCCGCACTAATCATGCGATTATTGCCAACATAAATTCCAACATGTGAAATACCTCCACCTGATGTGTTAAAGAAGACGAGATCTCCAGGTTGAAGATTCGATCGGCTGACTGCAGTACCATAACCCGCTTGTGCTGCCGCGCTATGAGGCAATTGAATACCAAAATGTGAAAAGACGCGCATTGTAAATCCCGAGCAGTCATTCTGTCCCCAAGAGTAAGCTGAGCCGACACCTTGCTGTGCTAAATTCACTACAGATGTTGCAGATGCAGCATCCGCTTGATGAGATCCAAGTCCGGTTACGGTCAACCCGCCGATTAATGCTAGCGATAATATGCTTTTTTTCATCATGTTTCCCCCTATGGTATGCTCCCAAAATTTCTCTCTTTCAGTCATTGTTCTATGTAACCTTGCAACACAACTAATCATAGGTCTTAGAGGTTGCATTCCAATAACACCCTATTGACAGCACTGATACATTCTGATGACAAAAAGGGTCAATAATTTCATATTCAAACTATATTCTAGAATCACTAGCATCCGGAAACAGTTATGGAATTATATGGGTGGGCAGCAATGAGTGAGCGGAGGCATACACCTCAATAGATCAGTCATAAGCTTTAGAAATGAGCATTCACTATTAGAAAAATCAGGCGAGTAAATAAGCGGAAATTTTCCGGTTATTTGCATCATGGCGCGTACTTCGCCGGTAAATAAGGGTAATTTTTCCGCTTATGCAAAGTAAAACCCTACCATCTTCACGTTTTTCGATTCGATAAGCGGAATTTTTCCGTCTATTCAAGCTATTTTTTCGTTCATTTTCTAATTAAGGGTAATTTTTCCGCTTATTTATCAGAATTAGGCGCTTACCTAATCACCCGGTCCTAAACCTCCAGCCGTGTGTTATTGGTTCGTGCCTTTGCGGTACTGTTGAATCATCGCTTCGGTTACTCGCTTGCCGCGGGCGATGGCAAAAATCTAGTTGCGTTTAAACTATAAGCCTTAAAATTATATTCTTTCTTATAATACAAAAAACATTGCTCTGCAAGGCATACTCTCGAGCAAATCAGGGAAATACATTAGTAAAGTGGAAAAGATGAAGTGAGTTGACAGTGATGGCGGGTTTATGAGGATGATTTATTCAACCGGTGATCATCATTGAGGATGCATTGGTCTGATTCCAAATAATCGCGCATGATTATAATTTACAAAAAGGAGTTTTCAAATGCTGCATGAGTTGTCTGCATTGAATCCGGTACTACTTTCTTTGCTTGCCGGACTTTTTACCTGGGGCTGCACTGCAGCCGGAGCATCACTCGTTTTTTTCTTCAAAGATTTAGATCAAAAGATGGCCAACGTCATGTTCGGCTTTGCTGCCGGTGTTATGATCGCGGCTAGTTTTTGGTCATTACTCGCACCTGCAATTGAGATTAGTTCCGGAATGGGTAAATTCTCGTTTGTTCCTGCACTTATTGGCTTTTTACTAGGCGGGGCTTTCTTAAGACTCGTTGATCGTCTCATTCCTCATTTGCATTTTGGTTTCCCTGTAGCTCAAAAAGAGGGGCCAAAGACTAAACTGCGGAAGATCATTTTACTCGTTCTTTCCATTACTATTCACAATATTCCGGAAGGCGCAGCGGTCGGAGTTGCTTTTGGCGCCATCGTCACCGGAGACACGGAATTATTAATCGCGGCACTTGCTCTTGCTTTCGGCATCGGTATTCAGAACTTTCCAGAGGGTGCGGCGGTATCTATTCCACTTCGAGGCGAAGGCCTTTCACGAGCGAGAAGTTTCTGGTACGGACAATTATCTGCCATAGTGGAACCAATTTTTGCTGTCATTGGGGCTTATTTAGTTGTCCATGTTTCCCCAGTCCTCCCCTATGCCCTTGCATTTGCAGCAGGCGCGATGATCTTCGTTGTTGTTGAAGAACTCATCCCGGAGTCTCAACGCGAAGGCTCAACCGATCTAGCCACAGCCGCAACAATGCTGGGTTTTGCCGTGATGATGGTACTGGATGTAGCATTGGGATAACTTGTAGAGGAACATACTTACTCATGTATCCCTTAATTAACAATGCTAATTAACGAATCAGTGTACTAAATAAATGTTTGTTTACCGATTATTCGTTTCAAGAAGTTCTCGATCGACAATTAACCCTAAATCCTGATGTACCTTTAAACAGAAAAAGGTTATTCTTTTCTTATTTCACTATCCCCGCTATTTGTTCAGCCGCTTGCGATGCATTCAAATTACTGACATCCACTTTGGTGGTGTCCATCTTTTTATAGAGTTCCAAGCGGGCGATGCTGCCTTCGATTGACTCAACGGTCCGTGTTCCTTTTTGTACATCCTGCATGATATGGGACCTGAGTACATCCTCGGAACAGATAAGCGAAATCTTGTGCAGCTCATAGTCACCATGGAGATGGCTCAAGATGTCTTCAAAAATTTGCTCTTGGTGCATGACCCAGCAAAAAATAATGTAGCGAAAGCCGGAATTCGTCAAATATGCGTTAAGCAGATGTGTTATGTTATCGATGACCATTCGCTTATTTTCTTCTGTGAACACCCAAGGATTCATCTTCCAGCACCAATCACCATCTAGATACACACTGGGCACGAGCTGGTCGGACAGTTGTTCGGATACAGTACTTTTTCCAACCCCCATCGTGCCATTGATCATAATTAATTTTTTCATGTTCTTACCCTCTTTTTATGATGACTTTTTGTTGCCAATGATGGGGGCGATCAAGCTCGGACGGCAGCTTGGTAGCCGCATCACCCTTTGCAGCATTCAACTGCGCCTGCGTCAGAAAAATGCTGTCCGTTAAATCAGCTCCGCTTAGATCGGCATCGCGCAGATCAGTGCCAATAAAATCGGCGCCTCTTAAGTCTGCATTCCTCAAGTCGGCAGCAATTAAGTACGCTCCTCTAAAATTCGCACCTACTAGATCTGCGCCACTCATCTTCTTCCCCATAAGATCGGCGCCTCGGTAATTTTTCCGCTTTTTCCGACTAAGCTTCATGTCTTGCCTCTGTGCTTCCTGCCACACGAGTTCGCTCGTTCTCAGAAAAAGATCATTCAGCTTCGCATGCAGTGATTGAAGATCCAGGTCCATTATTGAATCTGAACTGAGTTGAGTCAGCTGCTCGGTCTCATCGAATGCCTGGTAAAGTTCACTATAAATAGGCTTTGACGCAGTCCGCCGCATCGACATTTGGAGGTACCAAAGCAGTTCATGCAGCATAATCATTTTTGGAAACACAGTAAACATAGTGCGGGCAGTTTCCGCATGCTCACGCCAGTCGACTCCATGAAAAGTGATTTGGGACACTTTTTGCCCCGCACCAAAGCACTCAAAAGCTGTGCATCCTTTAAATCCTTTTTCCCTCAATCCGCTATGGATACGGCAGCGAAAGTCTTGTTGCAAATTTGGACAGGGCGCACCCGCCTGCTTATTGAAAGCAAAATCCGCAGAATCCGAGAAGGGCAGCGCCACGCAGCAGAGGCCAAAACATTTTTCACATTCTGGTCGCAGCATACTTCGAATCATCTGGTTATTACGGGTCTCAGGCACAATCAACACTTCCGTTCGTATAACTCATATGGTACAAGTATACAGGATTCATCGTTCAATTGTTCGTCTATCAAGAGCAAAAAAAATAGATCATTTCCATTTCGAAACAGATGAACTGATCCACTCATTGGACTAAAATTAGGTAAAGGAGCTGTTTTGATGAGACACTGCGCATTCAAGAAATTTGGAAAAGGAACGGAAACGATCCTGTTTTTTCCTGCTGCCGGTTTTTCCGGAATGGAGGGCGAAATGATTGCCGATTTTTTTCAGGAGGATTATCAATTCTATCTCTGTAATTCGCCGGGATACGGAGAGAGCTCGGGCTTTGATCGTTCCATTAAGCCGAGAGCTATTGCCGACTGGGTAATCAACTTTCTAGATGAAGAAAAAAAAGATCAGGTTCATCTGATTGGGCACTCGGCCGGAGGCTTCGTCTGTCTCTGCTCCGCCTCCTATGAAGGCATTAATCAAAAAAGAGCACAATTTGAGCAAAAAAATAGTGCAGCATTTACTGCTCAATCAAATTGTGACATCGTAAAGGTTCCTGGTGCGCATTATGTACTGTGGGCAAAGGAATTCCCGCTGTCGAAACTCAGAGCATTTATCACTAATGCCTCGTCACGTTGAACGTTTGCCTGCCAACAATCGTTTATAACATTTTTGTCATAAAAACACTATTTGGATCTGCCCTGTATTCTGAAAACGGAGGACACTCATCAATTCCAAAACATTCGCAAAGTCTTCTCGCTGGTTCAAAAGCATCCATTGATCCGGTTTCCAAACTGATTCGCCGATAGGCACGCTACCTTGCGACGTCAATGATGTGCTGAAGAATATTCCTTGCGACCATCTTCCTCAAATGCAGCAAGGATGTTCGCATTGATTTTAACTCTCTATGTTGATCATCAAGCTCCTTCAGTGCGCCGCAGCCAAGCAGTTTTTCTCCTTTCCACGCACTCCAGAATGTGATTTTCGGGCCTCTCAATGCGGCAAGATCAGGAGCATGAATACTTTCGGGCGGTGAATTTTTTGCCATCCCTTGTAGATGCTCGCTGATCAATTCAATGACCGTGGTTCCGGTCAAATCATCCTTTTTGATCTCCATTCATTGCCTCCAAAAATCATTTATTTTATTTGGAATCATAACGTTTCCGACTGAGGAGATACAAAGAAACATGTACCTACCCAGATCAAACCTATGAAAAAACAATAGATCACTAAGAATAAGATGGGAGAAACATTCAGTATATACTTCAAAAAAACTGCTCTAATGGTTGTGCGAAGATCCTTACGGCGCAACCTCTTTTTTCTATTTGATCGTTGATCGTACATGAATGACGCGTTAGAGCGATCAATTATCAATAACGCCTTTCATTACCTTCCATTTCACTGAATCTCAAAATAAGAAAGAATGCGCATGGCGCTTACCCAACCTGAAGGTACGGAGCTCTTTTGAGATTTAAGGTAATAGTAAGTATCCTGTTCCCGAGTCCGTTTTACAGCCTTAGTGACTTTAAATTCAGCCTTGCTTGGAATTGTTGAGTTTATAAAATCAGATTTTTGAGCTAAACTCTTTGTCTTATATTGCGTGTAAGGAGGATAATTCCAAATATTACCTGGAGTGTGAATCCCGACGACGTGATCCTTATAGATAGCAGGAATTGTTGTGGGCTGGGTAGTCATTGCTTTTTTAACTCCGCCAGCAAATGAGCCGACTTTTTTGCCCCCATAGACGTAACCCCGATATTTACCATTCATCGTCACGACACGATAATAAACGGAACCGGTGTGGGTGACTTTATAACCGTAGGCACGGAAATAATAAGTTGAACCCTTATAAGCGTGGTTCCTCAGACTACCATAGTAATAATCAGCATCTGCATGAGTATAAGAAGCAAATTTTGCCATCTTGCTCTTGGAAACCACTAGTTTAGCCCCTTTTACCGTGCCGGGTTTCGTATAAAGGGCGTATTTACCTGTAGCAACCACATTACGAGTGGAGCCAGCTGTCTTTAAAGGCGTGTAGCCCACTTTAATTGTTGCCGTATTGGTTTTAACGGTTTTATTGGGTTTATTGGATGTATTGCATGATGTTATAGTCAGTAAGCTCGCTACAGCAAGGACTGAAACCATGAATAATTTTGTCCATTTGTTCATACCTAAATCTCCCTCGTCAAATACGTTTGGGGCTTAATCGTAATGCCCAGTTCAGCTCAGGGACTGCGTGATGATCCTCTTATTTTGCTCCATTATAACGCATAAACCGGTCAAGTCCTTTTTGTGTGTCAATATCTCAGTTGGAACAAGTCGTTAGCTAGGTGAAATAGTGGCTTCCATAGTGGATATATCCCGTTTTACTCACCTGGATTTATTATAGCAGACCTTTCAGAGGACAAAGAAGTTCCCACGAGTCCTAAAAGGGTCTACTGGAGTGGGTTTAGATCAGAAGCTCATTGACTTAAAAATGGTCCATGAAATCCCAAGGATTTTCATGAACCATTCTTTGATTAGAGACTGCTTACGGAGCAACCTCTTTTTTATTTGATCGTTGATGAGTGACATATAATGACGCGTTAGAGCAATCAATTATGAGTAATGCCTTCATTGCTTTCAACTTCACTGTAAGAAATAACGTAACGGCTACTGACCCAACCTGAAGGTACGGAGCTCTTTTGAGATTTAAGGTAGTAGTAAGTATCTTGTTCCCGAGTCCGTTTTACAGCCTTAGTGACTTTAAATTTAGCCAGACTTGGAATCGTCCAGTTTACTTTACCTAATCGCTTAGTCTTGTATTGCGTGTAGGGAGGATAATTCCAAACACTACCTGGAATGATAACTCCGACGTAATCTTTAAAGTTAGCAGGAATTGCTGCCGCTTGGGTAGTTGTTGCTTTTTTAACTCCACCAGCAAAGGAACCAACTTTTTTACCTCCATAGACGTACCCCCGATATTTACCATTCATCGTCACGACCCGATAATAAACTGAACCGGTGTAGGTGACTTTATAACCATAGGCACGAAAATAATAAGTTGAACCCTTATAAGCGTGGTTCCTCCCTATTAACTCGTAATAATCAGTATCTGCACGAGTATAAGAAGCAAATTTTTTCATTTGGCTCTTGGAAGCCACTCGTTTAGCCCCCTTTACCGTGCCGGGTTTTGTATAAAGGGCGTATTTACCCGTAGCAACCACGTTACGGGTTGATGCAGCTGTCTTTAAAGGCGTGTAGCCCACTTTAATTGTTGCTGATGCATTAGTTTTATTGCATGAGGTTATAGTCAGTAAGCTCGCTACGGCAAGGACTGAAATCATGAATAATTTTGTCCGTTTGTTCATACCTTAATCCCCCTCGGCTAATAAGTTTTGGACTTAATCGTAACGCCCAGTTCAGAGACCGCGTGATGATCCTCTTATTTTGCCTCATTATAACATAACGTCACGCATCGACTAAACGCCTTTGCGGTTTTCCTTTTTCTTAAAGAAAAGCTTATATTGCTTAAATCAACCCACAATAGTGTTATAATGAAAGAGGTTTTAATAATGCGAATATTATTACAAACCGAATTTTTAGACGGGGAGAAATTTGTTATGAGTGGAAATGATAAAGCCGTCCCATTAGATGAGCGATTTGATGCTGGTGAACCTGTTCCGACCGACCAATTAGTTATGAACCGAGACGATTTTGATTCCGATGAAGCCATGGAGCACTATTTTAAGGATCACCCTGAAGCCCCTCGGCAGGCCTATGACGCGTATAAAGAAGAAAAATCAGCAGGTCATCAACAAAAAGTAACTGTTTCCTCTCAGGCGGCAACTGGTACCGCGGTTTTTACATTAAATGGTTTACACTACAAAAATGTTGTCCAAACTGCCTATGTAGGAACTCAATACGTTTACACCACTCAACAAATTAATAATAGTGGTGTGGGAGCCACCCAAATCATTACACGTTTTCCATTGAACGGCTCATCACTAAATGCGAAAGATTACATGACTCTCAGGCGATTTGGGCATGGTGAAACGTTACAGTGGGGGGATCACAATGGAAAAGATTATTTTTGGGTAGTTGCAAAGGCTACGCAGGTAGATAACCCAGATGCTTCTGGTATCGACTGGGGAACACAAATTGCCCGGATTCAATATCAAGCCGGCGCTTCGATTGATTACACGGATGTTCCTCGTTTCTCGAGCATCAATCATGCCAATAAATCAGGTTCATCTTTTGGTACATTAAAGCGTTGTGAAGCGGCTTTAGATAGCTCTCGTAACTATTTAATGATCTGGTCAATGAATACGTCCAATACGGTTCAATTTGCTTATTACAATGCTGCTGGACTAAATAATATTTTGGATACTCAGGAAGCTCAAGCTTCAAAGTATATTTCAGCTGGTGACGCTTCTGTTGTGGCTCAATGTGTAAAGTCATATACGTCAAGTGATTTTTACAATAAAGTTGCACATCAATCTGTTCAAGGGATTGAGTTTTCTGACGGACAAGCCATTTATATTTCAAGTGGTGGCGTTGGTAATCAGCCAGTTATTCAAAAGGGCAACTGGGGCACAACTGACTTTACTCCATACGCTGTTGCTGTTGAAGGGGCTGAAGGTAGCGTCTTAAACAATCCAGTTGGTAATGAGGTTGAAACTGAAGGGATTCAGTTAAAGGGGGATTATGTTTATTTAAATGTATCTCTGCATAGCGATAGTTCTAAAGTAATTTTCACAGTACCCAAAAGTGACTTTTAATCAACTTTCATAAAAATGTAAACTAAGACTTAAGCTTCAAAGATGGATCATTAAAACATTCAAGTTTTAATGATCCATTTTAAATAGAAACACCAATATCGCAACTAATTTTTTATCGATCATTGTTTCATTTGGGCCTGATTGAGAATCGCCTCCAAAAGTACATTAACAGCAGGGATTCTTTAGAATATCCTAGAAAAAGTTGATGCAAGATCTGATCATTTAGAGTAATCTGTACTTGAGTCCTATGAATCTCTCCTTTTAGAAAAAGTTATTGGTTCACTCAATTCTAATTGGGATCATGGACTTTGGTTCATTTTCTATGGGAACTCAATAAGAAGGCGAAGATCAAATTTTTGCGTTTTCACTGTGGTGGAGCGCGGCCCACCACAGTGAAAACGAACTTCTCATCACCTCATTGTTACCTCATAGATAACTCTAATTTACACAACTATACGTCCTCAACTTGAGATTCTTTCGCAATCAAAATTTTTCCTGTGAGGTGTTCCATGAAAACACTCTATGTATCGGACCTTGACGGTACGCTGCTAAACAGTCAATCCAAGCTTTCCGAATACAGCATGAGCACCATCAACCAATTGATCGAATCCGGAATGTCTTTTTCCTATGCCACGGCACGTTCACTTGTCTCAGCTTCTGTTGTTACGAAGAGACTGAGAACACCGATTCCGGTCATTATCTATAACGGTGCATTCATTGTCGATGCGCAAACCGGCGAACGGCTGGACTCTGCCTCATTCAATGAGCGAGACATACGCAATGTCGCGGAATGGCTCACGGAGCGAAGCCTTTATCCGCTTGTCTACTCATTCGTCAACGAAGTGGAGCGTGTGAGTTGGCTAAAAGGATACGAAAATGACGGGATGCTCCATTATCTTCATTCAAGAAGAGGAGACCCTCGCCTTCGCAGTGTAGACACGATCAGCGATCTGTATGCCGGGGATGTATTCTACTTTACCTGTATCGGTGAGCAGAAACCTATGTCTAAGATTCATCAATGGTTTGACCAAGACAGCAGATATCAGTGTATTTTCCAACAAGAGCTCTACCGTGAGGAATACTGGTGCGAAGTGATGCCCTCACAGGCAACGAAGGCCAATGCCATTGTCCGACTTAGAGAACTCATGGGCTTTGATCGCATCGTTTCATTTGGCGATCGAGTGAACGACTTGTCCATGTTTTCAATATCGAATGAATCCTACGCTGTTGAAAATGCGGTAGATGAATTAAAAGAGCAGGCGACCGGAATCATTGAATCAAACGATGAAGATGGTGTCGCTCGTTGGCTGGAGCTGCACTTCCATTCAGATGAATGAACGAAGAAAGGGTCCAAGTTTCACGCTTGAATAGCTTTTTGAATGGCTTCGGCCAGGCCCTGCGGATTCTCCCACGCCATTGAGTGTCCGGCATTTTCAACGATTTCAATTGTGACACCGTGCGCTCGGAGTACCTGTACGTCCGCGTCCGGCAGTGAGCGTTCACCAAAGATAAACGTCCTCGGACAGTCAAGTGAGTATAAAACTTCTCTTCCTGAAGGTTGTTGCCCCTTTGCTGCAGATTTACAAATTAAGTAGGCTGCCCTGGGCGACCATAGAGATAAAGATGCCGCCCACATTTGATTTCCGCTATTCCGACTTTCCTCTACTAACTCTCTAAATCCATTTTTCAAAAATTCATTTCGATCAAAATCCGCAATATATTTGCTGGACGATCCTTCATCACTTTTATCTAAATTTGCTTCACTCAAAATGATTCGATCGATTCGTTCTCTGCATTGATCCGCTAAAGACAGAGCTACTGCTCCTCCCAAGCTATGTCCAAACAAGATAAACGACTCGAGTCCTATCGATTCAACAAATTCCTTAAGATACTCTGCATGTTCCTGAACGGTATAACCGAAGTCATTTGGTTTGTCACTGTAGCCGGAGCCCAAAAGATCGACAATTACACAGCGATGTTTCGCTAACGCTTCCTGGGCTGCCACTTGCGGATAGTCAAAAGAACCGGCACAACCAAGTCCATGAATAAACAAAATAGGTTGTTCAGTACCTGGAAAATCGTTATAGCGAAGGACTGCATTCGCTTTTTTCACAAAATACTCGTTCATCAAATCACCTTCTGCGATAAATTTGCCAAAGCTTGTCCGCCAAAAAGAAACGGTCATAATCGACGTTCAAGTGAATCATTAATTTCTGCTTTAAGCACTTCAAAAATATAGCACATATGTTCTGCTGTTGTCAAAAAAGATCCCTAAACGTTGACTTATCTCAGAAATGTAGTACCGAGTATCCATTCGTTTCTCATCACCTGATTGCCCTTTCTTAATCACCTTCATGCTTTCCTGCCTTCATTCCCGGTTCAAATTTTCGGGCTTGATCAAGCGGTTTTTCTTTTGCGGTCAGAACCTCCGGATCCAGACAGAATACTGCCGTTGCACTGCCCATGGATGAACGGTACTTTTCCAAATGATTTCGCGACAACGCTCGATCGTAGTAACCGGGAACATATTTTTCCAACAATTTTTGCATGGCCTCTGTCGCTTCATCCCAATCGGTGAGATGTGTCACTTTGCCAAAAGCCATAACACTCATATAAGCCGTATCGGTGTGCGCCGGTACAGGATGCGCCATCGTTCCATATTCTTCGCAAACCGTAAAGCAGATGTTCGCATTCGCCTTCATTAAATCTGCCTTTTTGCCTTCATCCGCCCCATGAAAATAAAACTTATTGTTGTACCAAACAAAATTAAGCGGCACAACATAGGGATAGTCCTCATCGGAAAGGCCTAAAAATCCAATCCGTGCTTGTGTCAAAAAAGCATTAATTTTCTCAGTGTCACGACATTCGAGCATCTGTTTCCGTAAAGGGCGCATGTTATTTTCCACCTTTTCTGTCATTTATCGTTTATAATTCTAATTATAAAAGCGATTGTACCTTTTAAAAGATACAGATTATGAGTTGTGAGGCAGTACAGAGGTGGGATGAAAATGGAGATTATTCCTCGGCTGGATGAAGATTCAAAGGATCCTTTATATATCCAGTTGTATCGTTATTTTAAAAATGAGATTGAACACTCCGTCCTTGAAAAAAGCACACGTCTTCCATCCATCCGCTATCTTGCGGAAAATCTGAAGGTAAGTAAGACAACCGTGCAGATGGCCTATCAACAGCTTCTTGCCGAAGGATATATTGAAAGCCGCGCGCGCAGCGGTTATTTTGTCGCAGAATTTGAAGGAGATTGCATTGATTCCTACGTAAACCGAGATGTACATTTTTCTGCCGGATATTCTCCCAAACAGAAGACAAGCCCCATCTTATACGACTTCTTTATGTCGGACATTGATACCGCACATTTCCCGTTGGATGAATGGCAAAAATGCGAACGCAAATTGCTGAGTCATGAGAATAGAGAGATCCTGAAATACGGTCATTTTCAGGGTGAACCACGATTAAGAGCGGCACTTTCCGACTATCTGCATCGTTCTCGAGGTGTCCAATGCATACCGGAACAAATCGTTATCGCTGCCGGCACCCAATCAATCCTTGAGCTGCTTTACCATCTGATTGAATGGAATAATCATCAATTAGCGATGGAGGATCCAGGCTACCAAGGCGTCCGCAGATCGCTGCAAGGATGGCCGATTCACTTAGTGCCCATTCCAGTTGAAGAAGACGGACTGTCCATAGATGAGCTAAGTAAAAGTCAGGCAGACGCGGTCTATATCACACCTTCGCACCAATATCCGCTCGGCATGGTGATGCCGATTGCAAAACGAATGAAGCTGCTTTCGTGGGCTTATGCGCATAATGGCTGGATTATCGAGGATGACTATGATGGCGAATTCCGTTACAGAGGAAAACCGATTCCTTCTTTGCAGGGGATTGACGAACACAATCGTGTCATTTACATCGGAACTTTTTCTAAATCGCTTATGCCTGCGATTCGAGTAAGCTATATGGTTCTGCCGCCCGCTCTGCTTGAAGCCTACCAAAGCTTTGAGTGGAGACAAACTGCTTCACGGCTGCACCAGAAGACATTGGCGCTATTTATCGAAAGCGGACAATGGGACCGCCACATTCGCAAAATGCGGACGCTTTACAAGAAAAAACAGATACTGCTTCTTGATACCATTAAATCGGTAATGGGCAGCCATGTTCATGTCAGCGGACAGGATGCGGGACTGCATATCGTCATTCATGTCAAAAGCCGGTACCCGTTGGAAACACTGATCACGCAAGCAAAAATGGCAGGCATACGCGTATACGAGACCTCTGCCTACCTCGTTCAAAACAAAGATATGAATGATTCGTCTCTTTTACTTGGATTCGGCGGATTATCGCCAGATGAGATCAGACAGGGGATTAAACGTTTGCACAAAGCTTGGCTACCTTATTACTCATAACCCGAGCCGTACTTATCAATACTTTTTGATTTAACTAGAAGTTAACAATGAGAAGAGATACATAGTGAGGGTTCATGCTGAAAAAAATCCATATAAATGAAAAAATAAAAACTAAATGACACGATCACCTATCATTTGGAATGCTCGTTGAATAGTTCAGCAATCGCCATCATTGCTTTCGTTGTCTTTTCTTGACCGGCTTCGATCTTTGACAGACGGACATTGGTTTCAATCTGAGCCGTTTCCAGATTGCCAATGCGATGATTCATAACAGATTGTCCGGCACTTAATTCATCCAGACGTTTGTCCATTGATTCAAAACGGTTATCTACTGATTCAGAGTGTTGATCTACTGACACAAAATGCTGATCTACTTCGTCAAAGCGCTTATCCATCTCATCAAAACGCTTGTCTACTGATTCAAAGCGCTTATCCACCTCATCAAAACGCTTGTCTACTGATTCAAAGCGCTTATCCACCTCATCAAAACGCTTGTCTACTGATTCAAAGCGCTTGTCCACCTCATCAAAACGCTTGTCCACTGATTCAAAACGGTTATCTACCTCGTCAAAGCGCTTGTCCACACTTTCTTTAAAGTCCAGCATGATTTTTCTCGTGTCCGTGAGCAGTTCAAACAATTGGTGAAATTCGCTTTCTTTATTAGCCATTCGATCTCCTCCTTTCATGTGGTTTCTCTAATTATACAATGCTATGCGTTTTATCAAAAGTATTTTCGGAGTATTCCATGAACTTAAAAGATCGAGAAAATGTATGACGTGAAAATCATGTTTGCATACACATAAATCAGGATCACTCATCAAGACTGCGCTATGAATAAAGCTGCACCTTGTGAATAAGCATGGAGCAGATATACTAGGAGGCGGAGGCGGGAAAATGCATACGTTGAAAAAAAGTCATACGGCTTTTATGACGGCCGTCTTATCCGGAGCTGTCCTTAATCCGCTGAACTCATCAATGATTGCGCTCGCGCTGCACCGCATTCAGCAAGATTATCATCTCACATTTGCAACGGTTTCTTGGCTCGTCTCCGCCTTTTATCTGGTCAGCGCCGTCGGTCAGCCGGTTGCCGGAAAAGCGGGCGATCTCATCGGACGCCGAAAGCTTTTTATCGGTGGACTGCTGCTTTCCGCGGTTGCCTGCTTTTTTGCCCCGCTGGCGTCTACTTTTCTCGTGCTGCTCTTGATGCGTTTGCTTCAAGCCATCGGCAACAGCACCATTTATCCGTCCAGTGTTGCACTGGTGCACCAGTCCGTCAATCAAGAACGTCAAGGTTCAGCCCTCGCCGCTCTGGCGATCTGTGCTTCAGTCATGACCGCGTTCGGGCCGTCGGTCGGCGGATTTTTAATTGTCTGGGGCGGATGGCCAAGTATCTTTTACGTGAATTTTCCCTTTATCGTTGTCAGCCTCACCCTTGGCCTGATAGTCTTTCCCAAGGACATCAATAATCGGTCGCATCGTTTGAAAAGCTTGCTGAAACACTTGGATATTCCGGGAATTATCCTTTTTTCCGTCAGTATTGTCAGCTTGCTTTGGTTTCTGCTCACGATCAAGGAGCGCGTGAACAGTTGGGCTGCAGCCGCAGGTTTACTTTCCGGCGCTCTGTTTATTTGGAGAGAATGCAAAACACGCGCTCCATTTATTAACCTGTATCTGTTAAAAATGAATCATCGCTTAACCCTTGTCTATCTGCTGTTTATCCTGCTTAACATTGCGAACTATTGCCTTTTTTATGGGATGCCTGCTTTTTTTCAAAGCGCTATGCACTTGGGTATTCGCTTAAGCGGCGTCATGATGCTGTCCATGTCACTCGCCAGTGTGATTGCATCATTAATTACCGGTCACCGGATTGATCACTCCGGACCCACTGCTCCGCTTAAGCTTGGGGCATTCCTAACCGTGATCGGATCGTTGCTTCTCATGATCGTCGCTTTTGACCGATCACTCCCTCTCATCGGACTTTTTCTGCTTTTGATCGGCTGCGGTTACGGCATCGGCAATGTCGCCTTGCAAACGATGATGCTGCGTGAGTCTCCTGAAGAAATGGTCGGTACAAGCGCCGGACTTTTTCAAACCTGTCGTTTTATCGGTTCCATCAGCGCTTCAGCCGTACTTGGTGTCATCTTTGCAACAACCATCACATCAACGGATTTTCTGATTCTGACCTGGGTACTCGCCGCCGTCAGCATTCCTGCACTCTTTATCAGTGTAACTTATTTCCGAGCGACTCGAGCTGATTAAACCAAGCAAACCCATGTGCTCAGTTCAGCAATCGGGCAACATCACGAATCTTCCATTTTTTATGCAGGTTATCCCTTGTATAAATCTTTTCTGGACTCGCCGATACTTCATCGTAGGTGCCATCCTTATGTGTACCAATGACAAGTGTCGCATGATACCTGCTGTAAAAAACAATGTCGCCTACCTTGGGTTTTGCCGCCTGACGAACAAGCATCCCATTGGCACGAGCATAATCATAGACATTGCGCACGCGGCGATAAAAGTATGGCGTTGCAGGCGTATTGGTTCCGCCTTGAGTCTCATAATGGCTTGGATGCCGCGCGTAATCCGCTTTAAGCAGCTGATCCAAAGAAATTCCTGCGTTCGCATAGGCAATTCGCGGAACATCAATACATACAATAAACCCCATTTTTCCGCCTATATTGCCATGTCCACCTTTAAGCGGATCATAGAGGACACCTACGAGACGTTTTGCCTCGGAGACAACATCCTGCTTATTAGACTTATCGTTGTTGTTCGCATCCGCATCTTTTAAATTGTCAATGCTGTCTCCATCTGTATCATTATCAAATTCATTGCTGATGTGATCATGATCGATATCGCCGGAAAACAGCTTCTGGTCATGAAACCCGTGAAATTGATAGAGAAATAGCCCAACGAGTACCAAAATGACAAGAAGTGCCGCAACAGAAATAATAAAAATATGATTCTTTTTCACCAAATCTCCTCCCACCACATGAATCCTTTTGTATAGTATACATGAGACAGAAGACGATCCATTTTTTCAAAGAAAAATTTTCCTATAAATGCGACAATCTGGTCTATTTGTTCGTCTAATAGTTAGATAAGCAAGCGGGGTGGGACAAACTGTGACAAATAAAAAAATGATTTCTGATTGGTTCCATCTATATTGTGATGACTTGAAACACTATCTAATCTATCGAATGGGCAATGCGGATGTCGAGGACTTCGTTCAAGAGACCTTTATCAGAGCAATCAAAGGTCTAGATTCATTCCAATCACGTGCGCATCCGAAGACATGGCTGTTCAGCATTGCGCGAAATGTGGCAATTGATGAACTGCGAAAGAGGAAAAGAGCTAAATGGCTGCATCTTGTTGCGGATCATTCGAATCATGAACCGATCAGCATGAACACGCCTGAATCACTGCTTGGATTAAATGGTGAATCCTCTGTTATTTTTGAAACGATTAAAGCAATGAAAGTGAGTTATCGTGATGTCGTCATTTTAAGAGGGGTTAAAGAATTATCCGTTGCGGAAACGGCAGAGGTCTTAAATTGGAGCGAAAGCAAGGTTCGCTCCACATATCACCGCGCTCGAACCTTGTTGCAGCAGAAACTGAAGGAGGCGGCTCATTATGAATAAGCTGGATCTATTATTGAGACAGATGCCGAAGCCAAATATTCCAGAGGAACGCAAGCAGAATATGTACCAATCCATTATAAATCACTGGGAGATGAACGAAGAAAAAGCACAGCGACATACCTGGCACAGTACCTTATCCGCATTGATGAGCGGGTTTGCTATTCTCGCACTCGTTTACATGATTGCGATCACTGCATATAATATCCGAGCAGAAAACAGCAACAAAACCGACAACATACCGCATACAAGCAGTTCTAAACAGAAATCACAGGAAGAGCAAGGCAAAGATGTACAACATGTGCCGATTGATCCGATTTATAATACTACATTAATGCTGCCAAATGGCAAAATGGTTACGGGAACAAATTCTGAAAAATGGAATGGCCTCTCCCTCCAATTGATCGCTACTGACATTCCAAGCGGAATCTCCGGTACTGATATGCGTGCCTACATGATCAGTAACCATTCGTCGATAATCAGTCATGAGACGGTGCCCACTTCGGCTGGGAAAGCTGATCTGATACTTAGTAAGCGAGGGCAGCCGGCAGCCGCTCATTCCTCAGCCGCAACTTATGAGTATTGGGTAATCGTGCATGGACAGGATCACGCTTATGCCATCATGGCCGCATTTATCGACAGCCAGAAAGACGCTAAGAACGCCCTTTTGACACTCTTGCAAAATTGGCATGTGCCAAAGGAGGGGCTAAAATAAAACGATTTTATTCATTGATACTTTTTCCTGTTTCTCAATATAAAAATGCACGAAAAAAGAGTCCCACAATTGGAGACTCTTCTATAACTCTATTTTTTCACACATGAACTTTAGAAAAGAATTCTTCATAGAGCGCTTGAACCGCTTTTTTCTCAACCGCTTCCTTTACTCCGAACATCATGCTCGTCTCGGAGGAGCCTTGGTTGATCATTTCAATGTTAATCTTTGCATCAGCAAGCGCCCGTGATGCTCTTGCCATCGTTCCAACTTTTTGCCGCATTCCTTCACCAACCAGCATGATGAGGGCAAGATCATGTTCAACCCTGACCTCATCCGCGTCAAGATCGGTCATAATCCTTTGCATGATTCTTTTTTCGATCTTTTCTTCCATTTGATTTTGCCGGACAATGACCGTCATATCGTCAATGCCTGACGGAATATGTTCAAAGGATAAGCCGAATTCCTCTAAAATCAGCAGAATCTTACGGCCAAATCCTATTTCTCTGTTCATTAAATATTTACCTACATAGATGCTGCAAAATTTGTCATCGCTTGCAATGCCTACGACGGGACCATCTATATTTTTCCTGGAACTTACAATTCTTGTTCCCGGCGCTTCCGGGTTATTCGTATTTTTCACATTGACGGGAATACCCGCACGAAACGCCGGAATAAGTGCTTCGTCGTGAAAAACAGAAAATCCCCCATAGGAGAGTTCGCGCATTTCACGGTAGGTCAGTTCGCGAATTTCTTTCGGGTTTTTGACAACATGCGGATTGACTGCGTATACCGCATCGACATCGGTGAAGTTCTCATAGAGTTCGGCTTTAACACCATTTGCCAGAATTGATCCGGTAATATCCGAACCGCTGCGGGAGAAAGTCACGACATCGCCGTCTGTGTTGTAGCCGAAAAATCCTGGAAAAACGATAATGCCCGATCTGTTTCTTAACTCATATAGCCGCTCATACGATTGAGGCAGTACCCGAGCATTCCCCGGATCATTGCTCACTAAAAGTCCGGCTTCCTTAGGGGAAACATAATGTGCATCCAGACCTTTATGCTTCAGAGCTGCCGCAACCAGCTTGGCATTATTATCCTCGCCACTCGCTTTCACCGCTTCGATGAACGATGCGGGATTCGATTTGTCACCGCTCAGCAAGGTTAGAAGATCATCTGATATTTTTCCAATAACTTCATTTGAAAGGTGCAGTTCTTGAGCGATGCTTTCATATCGGTTCAGTATCGTTTCAACCAGTTGATGTGCATCTTGCCCATTAAGATATTTTTCTGCACAGCTGATTAATAAATCGGTAACCTTAATATCATCCGAATAACGCTTCCCCGGAGCTGAAACAACCACGATTTTCCGCTCAGGATCTGCTGCAATAATATGATAGACTTTCTCGACTTGTGCTCCGGAAGCGAGTGAGCTTCCGCCAAACTTAACGACCTTCATTTTTCCGGCAACCCCTACTATTTGTACTTACAGAAAATGTACTCCTATTATTTCTTATTTCAGAAAAAGAATCAAATCTTTTTTCACACTTTTTTAAAATTATCTTCAATTTGCCGTCTGTAAGGATTTACAGTACTGCTTCATATTAGTTCGTTAACATCATACTGCATTCCATTGACTAACGGCTTGTGCAAAATCAGATCAGCCAATGCTTCGGCCACTTCGCTCGGATGTCGCAATGCGCCGGTTGTTTTGAACTGCTGAAATTGATACAAATCGGCAAACGCCGCTTTCCCAGCACTTCTTATGGTTGCCTGCATCTCTGTATCCATAATGCCTGGGCCGAACGCAATAATTTTATAACGGCTGTTTCCATGCTCCTGTTCAAGACCGGCGACTTCCGTATGCATGTTGATTGCCGCTTTCGTCGCTCCATAGATGCCCCATCCATGAATCGGCCGTTCAGCAGCTCCGGAGGTTACATTGACCATAATAATCTCAATCGATTCGTCCCTAAGTTCTCTCAAAATTGTATTGTTTATGACCAAGGGAGCAAGGAGATTTAATCGAAGTGCCTGCTCAATAGCGTGATTGTTAAGGAATCCCAATCGTTCAATGGGTTCAACCGTGCCTGCATTATTGATCACATATAATTTTTTCGGCTTTCGTGCTGCAGCGCGGCGACATAAATCCATAATTAACGATTCAAGTTTTTCCATGTTTAATAGATCGATGGATTCATGTGAATAGAGTCCATGACTGTTTTGGAGCAGATTCTCTACCTTTTCATTGGTACTCCGTGACAAACCGATCACTTCTATATTTTGTTCAATCAAGGCCTTAACGACCTCAAACCCAAGCCCTCTAGAAGCTCCGGTTACAATTGCTAAGCTCATTTTTTGCACCTCATTTCAAAAAAACTTATATTCTTTAAGATACCGGCTTTCCATTGAGTAACCTAGTTTTGCGCAGCAATGCCTGCAGCTTTTTGCTTCCAGGAAGATCAAACATTGACCCATGCCCGCCCACCCGGCAAGAAAATAGCATCGAAATGCTCATGAGACACATCATCAAGTTGATTTATTCATTCAACCTTTTCGTCTTCCAATACAATTTTGTCAACTTGATGGCTATCATACGTGAGCTCAAATTCCAGTTTTAAGCCTCGATTATGGTCGACATAACCAATCGCATATTCTCCTGAACCATCATCAAAAAATTTGTAGTAATGTTTCCCATACTGTGAGATAACTTTTTTCTTTGAGTCGCCTAATTTAATTCCTCTACTTGTACGCAGCGAATTCCCAAAGCGATCAATGATGGCACCGTCAGCTCCGACCGGACCAGCAATGATGAAACGTATAATGGCTCCCTTTCCACTTCCTGATCTAATTGAAGCCGTTTCGAGCCCGCCCTTCCATTGATAATAGTCATATAGATCATTATCCTCTCGGGACATTGGACGACCATATCGTTTTTTAAAGCTTAGACCATTTATAGAATCATGAATTTTAAATCCACCTATGGATTCACTGGAAAGATCCGTTGATCTTGTCAATTTATCCGGTGCCCACAGGTTTATGAAGTAAAATAAGATGAAAATGGATAGGAGTAAAAATAAGGAAATAACACAAATCATTATTTTTTTCATGTCTGATTCCTCTCTAAATAAGGTAAGAATCAAAAATTCATGTGACTACTTCCACTAAGTTTCCGCCAAAATTAAGTTGGGCTTTTAATTTCATCCTCAATCGGAAGAAATTAAAAGCCCCCATAGTGTTATTTTAAACTCACAATAAACTTTTCGATTCGATCCATGCCTTCTTTGATCTTCTCCATGGATGTGGCATAGGAAATCCGGACGTATCCGGAAGCGTTCGTGCCGAAGTTGTCCCCGGGCACAACGGCAACATGCTGCTCGTCCAACAGGCGGTCGCAGAATTCCTTGGTTGAAAGGCCTGTATCTTTTATGTTCGCAAAGATGTAGAATGCGCCCATCGGCTTGATGCAGGAAATTCGATCGATTGCGTTGATGCGTTCATAAATAAGGTTGCGCCGCTTTTCATATTCCTTCACCATCATTTGCCGATACTTTGCACCATTGGTCAGTGCCTCGATTGCGGCATATTGTGCAGAGGAATTGACACAACTCCAGACGTCTTCGGTAATTTTGGTCATTTCACCGATGAGATCAATTGGACCCGTGGCAAAGCCAACGCGAAATCCGGTCATGGCATGAGTCTTAGAGCAGCTATCCACGATTAAGGTCCGTTCCTTCATGCCAGGGAAAGAAGCAATACTCGTGTATTCTTGATGATCGAATAGGATGTGACGGTACACCTCATCACTGATGACAAAAAGGTCATGCTTTATAGCAATTTCTGCGATCTCGCCGAGCGATTTCTTATCCATCACACTGCCTGTCGGATTGCTTGGCGAATTCAGGAGAATGACCTTGGATTTTGACGTAATGACCTTGCGCAGTTGATCAGCCGACATGTTGAACTCATTTTTTTCAGTTACATCAACACAAACAGGGGTGCCTCCGCAAAGAACAACCTGCTGGCCATAATTTGTCCAGTACGGGGAACTGAAGATGACCTCATCACCGGGATTCAGAAGTGAAGTTAAGCCGAGAAAAAGAGCACCCATACCGCCTGTAGTCACGAGGCAGTTTTCTATATCATAGGAAACACCGATCGTCTTCTCTAAATAATCTACATAAACCTCTCTGAGTCTGGTCATGCCCGCGCCGGGTGCGTATTTTGTCTCCCCTTCATCAAGGGATCGCTTAGCCGCCTCAATAATATTTGGTGCCGAAATAAAATCCGGCTCGCCAACCGCAAAAGAAATCACATCATCGATTCGCGCCGCACGCACCATCATATCTCGAATCGGCGACGATTGAATCGCCGCCACTTTATTTGAATAATTCAAAGCTGCAACCTCCTGCTCTATAATGTAAAAAAAATTATTCCCATAAAGTTAAAATAACACAGAAGAATGCTTTTTGGTAAAATGGATAACATATTAAAAAAAACTGGAGTAGAATTTGAAGATTATCTAATGAATTTTCCATAGATTCATTATGAGACACTGAGAGCGAAGGATTATCTAAAGATTGGATGTTACACGCCTAAAAATTTGAACGATCTACGGTCAAAAATGGGATTGCTGAATGTCTCAAAAAGTTTAATATAAAGACGTCTAGAAACTAACAGAATAACAAACACAGAATAAGTATTTGAATTGGAACTTTTTTTAAAAGGTTACAAAGTTCCTATCATTGGTGGACTATTGACTATGCAAATAGTTAATAGTATTCTATCTGTAGGATATGGTTTACTTATTAAGTAAGCATTTGGACTCTCTATTTCGTGCCCATTTTTTCTACCAAGAATGGAACAGAATTTGAATTATATTTTGCGTATACAAAGAGTTATATATACAGAGACTAATTACGTGTATAAAAGTTAGTTACATGTATAAACTTAAGAAATGACGGCATAAATTTAATCAGCGGAACTAGTGCCGGAACACCGGAACCGCTGATTAGGAAATGCTTTGAACACCAAGAACCTGCGTCAAGAGCAGTGCCGTTACCTATATAACTTCATATCCAAAGGATAATCTGCTCAGGGTCGGGAAACTCAGTGAGCGGATTATTTTTTGTCCTTTTGGATATGGTCGAGTAAATTCAGCAGGAAATTTCCGCCAGTGAACAATAAAGCCAGAAGACTTATTATTACGGCAATCAAGCTGATAACAACAACCGCACTCATAATAAACAAAAGTTACCCCCCTTCTGTGCTCTGTCGTATACGTAAGACACAACGTGGCAACAAGAAGGTATGGCTCCGCCCATGAGCTGTTCTCAATGTACCTATATTCTATCAGTTTAATATCATGTTTAATAGGCTTTATATGAGAGTTTATAAATGCGAACTCGTGCAGATTTTATGCTGGGAATCAGCGTAAGCACATTGGGCAGATACCATAAGAAAAGAATGAAGGAGCAAAGTAAATGCCATCTGCTTCCATGAAAATTAAGCATATAATTTATATTTCAAATAGTAATGGCCAGTTAAGAAAAAAATGAATGAGATACCTAGATTTATTAATGTTTGCGGAAAAACACTGGATTGAATGGAAGCAGGGTGAAACAGCATCACATGATAGTAGGGAATCATTTGCCCCCCTGTCAAATATTCTGTCGAAACATAGGAACCTATAAACAGCAGGGGCACCCAAATCAGCTTAAATAGATTAATGATCATAAAACTTAGTGACGTGTAGACCAGAGCCTCAGATACAAATTGAAAGAACAAGGCGATGAATGGTGCGTGGTAAAGCCTTACCGCCAATAATAAGCTGCAAACGAAAATCAGTACAACATAAGCTAGGAAAAAGAGCAGTACCCTGAAAAATCCATGCTCTATGGTCTTCAGAGGGTAACTGAACAAGAATGTACTCCCTCCTTCCTCGAAATACCCATAAAATAAAAATGAGATCCACCATGCTGAAAAAGGAGCGATAATAAATTCCATTTGATGCAGCAATATATCCGGAAGCGTCTGATCGCCAAAAAAGTACGTAGCGAGAAATACAAGAAACGGACAAAAAGAAACATAGAAATTGTAGCCCATTGCCTTTATTTCAAACGGCCAATCCATTCGTTTAAACATGATCAGCCTCCTTCATGTAATAAAGATAAGCATCTTCCAAATTAGGTTCCACTTGCCCGGCATCCGGTAGTTCCGTGTCATGGTAAAAACGAATACGGTAATGATCCCCCTGCTGAACTGTTGAAATGATTGCCTGTTCAGGAATAGGCGGATCTGCATCCATCGGGCTGTCCATTTCCCAAATATGTCCATCAGCATGTTTCGTCAGCTCGCGCCGTGTCCCTGATGTAATCACTTTCCCCTCATTAATAATGGCGATATGATCACAAGTGGCCTCCAGATCTTCGACAATATGTGTTGATAGGATAATAATTCGATTTTCTGCTAACCGTCGCAGAAGCTTACAAAAACGGACACGCTCCTGTACATCAAGACCGGCTGTGGGTTCATCGACGATCACCATTTTCGGATCACCAAGAATGGCCTGTGCAATCCCCAAGCGGCGAAGCATGCCCCCGGAAAGTGCGCGAATCTTTTTGTTTTTTTGATCCTGCAAATTAACGGCTTCCAGAATATGATTGATTTCCCTCTTGCGTTCTTCTTTCTCACTGATCCCTTTTAAGACAGCAAAGTGATTCATGACTTCACAAACGTTTAGCGACTTATAAATGGAAAAGTGTTGCGGCAAATAGCCCAATAATTTCCGTACCTGGTGAGGCTGCGTCCAAGATAAATCGTTGAGTTCTATTTTCCCACTGTCCGGGGTATCCAATGTAGCGATCAAGCGCATCAAGGTTGTCTTCCCGGCCCCGTTAGGTCCTAAGAGCCCAAATGTACCGGTTATTTCTAAAGAGACATGGTCAAGCGCACGCTTCTTACCAAATGTTTTAACGATATTGTCGATTTTTAATGTAGTCATTTAAGATCTCCCCATTTCTTTCTTAAGCAACTGATTTAAAGAGCTCCATGACGAGTCACCGGATTTCATTAACCGATACCAAGAGCGACAGAAATCTTTTTTCTTAGCAACGCTGATATCTATGTTTTTCGCAACTTGTCCCTTCATCCAATGAGACAACCATTCAAGAACCTCTTGCTTTTCACCTGTACTCTTTACGCTTTGATACCAATCCAATACTTCTGAGTCATTACCAATATGTTCCGATTGATTATAAAGATAGGCGTAAGTCATGTCGAACGCTCGTACATAATCTGGGTCTTGCACGCGAATACCATCATATTTCCAAGTTACTGCAGGTACCAGCCAGCTCACATAAGAATCCAGCCCTTCTTTAAGCAAATACTCGGAAGCATCACTAACAATCAATGTATCATCGGTATACCATGCAAACTCTTCTGAAGATAAGTCCGAGATGGAAAGGATCGGTATTCTAAAAATCGTTTTTGGAAATGCGCGATGTCCTAGATCTAAATCCTGTTTCGCTGCTTCAATAAATGTCATGGTTTGTTTTTGCAGATCATTCGATTGAGGATTTTTCAAGTTTGTTGTATGAACGTAGCTTTTTCCATTCCGGCTTTCGTTCTGCACCTCACCGGAAACAAGTGTGAGACCACGCGTATTTCCTGACCACGAATTATGGGTTCGTTCTGGAATATTCGTATAAAGCGGAGTTCTGCCCCTGTAGTGCAGCACATAAGATACCTTTTGCATGTTTTGATGATTCATTCGCGTTAAACTCCCGTTATCGAGCGTAAACGAAGGACTTAATTGTGTTGATGGAAGCCAGTTAAAATAATAGGGCAGATAAACGGATTGTCCATTCGCATAAAAGAGCGGTGAACTCAGCCCTTGATAGTTAATTTCAACCTTAAGATTACGGCCTGATATCCATTTATTTTTCAACGTAAGATGAAGACGATCCTTCTTCTGCGAAAAAGAAGCTGATTGTCCATTGACGCGGACTGTTCTGACCTTAAATCCATGATAGAGAGATAGATCCACGTGATGTAAAGATTGTTGTTCTTGATTTTTAAGGGCCATTTTGACCTGTGCAGTGACCAACCTTTTTACGCGCAGATCGATCGTGTATGAAGTCGCTCTTATATTGTACTGTTTCGGAACTACTTGTTTCTTTGAATAGTAGTTTTGTTCCACCATTTCTCTTGGTTGAGTGCGTGCGTTTCCAGATGAATAGACGTGTCGCTCCAAGTTCAAAGAAATTGAGAGAACGAATACAATGACACTTAAACTAATAAAAAGCATATTTGTTTTTCTTCGTGTAAACACACGGTATCTCAATGAAAGAGCAAGTAGAAACATTCCAAGAAGAATAACTAACCATAAGAGGTGCTTTTGCCAATAAACACTGTCAATAGCAAACCCATAAAGGCCATCATAACCAATTGTTGGGTTCGGTTCTCCTAAGTTTAAAATCTCCGCAACCCTTTGCAAAGTTCGCCCAAGAAAAACAAAATTTGCTGGTCCAATCAATCCCCAAATAATTATTGAATAAAGATAAACCACCCGATCTTTTGTCAGGAAAGCATGCATAAAGCCGAGTAAATAACTAATATAAAAGGTAAAAGAAAAATAAAGCATAACATAGAGAAAAGCACTGAAGAATAGATGATTAAACGAAAAGCCTTCAGCCAAATAAACAATGGCATATTCTATGTATAAAATGATCCCAACAAAGAACGAGATGAACGCGCCAAAGATCAATTTTGCAAATAACCTGGGAACAAATCCATTATGTATACTAAGGTACAAATCATCAAGCTGATGAATCGTTTCGATTCTAACGATCCAGATCCCAATGAAAAGAAAAGCAAGAATTCCTCCTTGAACTAAGAAGCTAGACCTAGGCATAAATTCTCCTGGGTTGACTATTTGATGTAAACCCAATCCCTCATAGATCATACCACCTAGTAAAAGGACCAAAAATAAAGGTTGACGCAGTAACTGCAGCCATAGAATGTTTAGCGTATTGATTATTCTATTTTTCATCAAATCGCTTCCTTTTGTCGAAATTTGCAGAAATGTATTTTGAAAATTGTCCATATTAAGAGTACGAGATCAATTCATAATTTTAAAAATATGGTATTATTTACAAAGATACTATACTAGTTGACTTAAAAAGTAAACGATTAATAGGGGGAATTTGAATGTCTGTTCAAATGTCAGAAAGCAGTAAGATTTTTCGCAGTAAACCTTTGGTGGTTAGCATTATTACTTTGTTGTTTTTATTATTTTACTCCTTTAATGTATTTGCAGCCAGTTCGTCCACTACTATTTCTTCATCAAATCCAAACCCTTCCGGTCCTACTGTTTATTGTGGCGATCTTTATATAAATCAATTTTGGGCTGAAAATGATAGCTCTGTTAATTTTTATGCATCCTTTCTCCAGTCCACATTCGGTTTCGATCGTCAAGTTAAAAAGACAACTATAAGTGATTATGAACAATACAGTACCACGCATATTTATACAACATATAAAGGTGACTATTATCCTCATGGCGAATGGACAGGAGAATCTCCATTAAATTATTTACAGGGCGGCATTGGCATTGTAAGTAAGTAAAAGCCATTGCTCCATTAACACAATTACTTAGGGCCATAAATTAAATAAGTAAAACAAAGCATAAAAACTGTTGCGCAGAAAATTACACAGCAGTTTTTTTGTGTTTTAAACTAGGAAAAATTGAAAGGGCAGTATGTACTGAGTTTAGGTCATTTGATAACACTTTATTGAGTTTACAGCAAAACCAGGAGCATCAATTTCACCTTTTTGGGCAACTCATCTAAAAGGTAAAATTTAATCAGGCAATGGACCAGATCTATGATCAATATGGACATTTAGCCCTATTCCCCGTGGTCCATCTTAAAAAAAACAGCCAGTTGCGCGAGCGTGCCGTTAAAATCGCGACTGTCATTGGTGCTCCTTTCTAATGAGTGTCATTGTCCGCTTATATGCATCATCTACGGCCTGATCCACTCGTATACATTAAGTAGCATCTAGTATTATGAGGAAAATTGGTAATAATCAGAAATTTAAGGTTTGGATCAGCAGTATCCCACAATGCTCAAAAAACTATTAGAGCCTGTTCAAAAAGGAGAACAAGAAGAACCGAGGTCAGCCAAAAACGCCACGTCCTGTGGTATGCCTGACACTAGATCGGCCTGAGTGTCGGAGATCAAGGAAGCGCAGTTTCGAACTACCCGCGCGTACTTTCACTGAATGTGATGACTTTCGCGTTGTGCACAGGAAGTGCATGTTCTTAACGAAAGATCCTATCCCCGTTAGCGAAAAATCTATCCACCGTTAGCAGAAGATCCTCATTACCTTTTTCCAGGACTTTTTGAACACCCTCTATTAGTCAAGTCCTCAAAAATAATATTAAAACTATGATTACGAATTTCCGAAAGTACATTTCGATCAATTTTCACATTGGTTTCCATTACTGAATTGTGTATTTGTTTTTTTTACGAGTTAGTCTCGCATATATTGGTTTTTGCAGACATGTGTTTCATCTTTGTATTAATCATTCCTTAAGCTATTATTATTATAATAAATTGATCTTTGATTCTGTCCTTTATGTCGCCCTGTTTCGGTTTTTCTTCCAATCGGTGCGATCATAAATCGTTTCAAAAGAAATAATTATTCTGCCATCATCTCATTTTTTGAGAATGGACGAGCAAAAAAAGTTGGGGAGTGACACGATGAAAAAATACCGCTGGCTCATGTGGCGAAAGGTATTGATTTTCTTCATTATCGCCGTAATTATTGCTACAGCGATTTGGACAGGAGGACAGGTCGCTCAAAATATCGCCATGACAGCATTTAATCTGATCTTTCAATTGTTCTTTGCCGTACTCTTTATGATCATCCAATTTGTTGCCCTCTTTTGGTTTCTTGCCAGAGGCCGAACCTATTGGATTATGCCCGGCGAAACGGGATCGAGTTGGGACGATTACCGAGGCAATCCTGAGGTCGTTGACAATGCTAAACGCATTGTCACCTTGCTCAGAGGTGTCAAAGATTTCAAGAAAATGGGTGGCCAGGCAATCCGTGGTATGCTGCTTTGCGGACCACCGGGAACAGGAAAATCTTATCTCGCTCAGGTCGTCGCAAATGAGGCTCAGGTTCCTTTCGCCTATGCTTCGGCACCAAGCTTTCAAAATATGTTCTTCGGTGTCGGCAATCTTAAAGTAATGAGCCTCTATAAAAAGGCTCGAAAGCTAGCAAAAACCTATGGTGCCTGCATTATTTTTATCGATGAAATTGATGCGATCGGCATGTCTCGGCAAGCAGGAGGCGCCGCTGGGGGTATGGGTGGCATGCTCGGTATGGGCGGATCGGGTTTGCTCAACGAACTTCTGCTGCAAATGGACCCACCGAATATTGATCATTCACGGTTTGCTAAGCTGTTCCGCGCGCTTGGACTCAGGCACAAAAAAGCAGAGCGCCGCGCTGTATTGACCATCGGTGCAACCAATTTACCGGACGTCCTGGATTCCGCTTTACTTCGTCCCGGTCGATTTGATCGAAAGCTCTGGGTCTATCCCCCTGACTATGACGGACGGGTGGATGTATTCGACTATTATCTTGTGAAGGTTAACCATGATGAATCGCTGACTCCGCAAAAAGCGGCATTGGACACCATAGGCTACAGTCCGGCACAAATTAAACATATTGTGAATGAGGCCATCGTTATTGCGCATCAGCGCGGAGCAAATGGCGCGAGTTATGAGGATTTTAGAGCAGCCATGGAAACCTATGAATGGGGCTTAAAACAGCCGCTTCGATCAATGAGTGACGATGAAAAGCGTAACGTCGCCTACCATGAGGCTGGCCATGCGGTTGCTCAATATTTACTGAAGCCTCATGAACGTGTTTGGAAAGTGACCATCATCCGTCGAGGCAGCGCGCTCGGACTTGCCGCAACGAAACCAACCCATGAGCGTTATAATCAAAGCGACAGCGAAATGCTGGCGGAAATTCAAGTATGCCTCGCATCACGCGCGTCCGAAGAACTCTTTTTGGGAAAAAAATTAAACGGCGTTACCTCCGACCTGCAGCAAGCAACCGAGCTCGCCGGTGCCTATCTTGGCGCAGTCGGCATGGGCGACGAATTGTTCAGCTGGCTTTCTACAGGTTCACTAACGGACGCACTTAAACAGCTCCGTCCTAAAATCAACACATTATTAAAAGATCAGATGAACCAAGTAAAAACATTAATCGAAGAACAGACGGAATTTGTTCATGCCATTGCGAGAGAACTATTGACACGCGGTGATCTCACCGGAGAAGAAATTGATGCACTTTATGTTAATCTATATGGTCACGAGCGTCCAGAAGTGCCTGAAATCAAGGCATTAGGAACTGCCTCTGACGTGAAAAATTCGTCTGAAACTATTGCAGAAAAAAAAGAAGATTAAAGCAAAGAAACAGAGGCTGCTCACACGTCATGATACGACGATGAGCAGCCTTTTTTTACCAACATTCAAATGAAGGACATCAACGGTGAATTTTTGAACCATATATATTTTTATTGATTGTCTCAGATGTCAGAAAGGCAGCGGAAGCGGACAGCAGTGAAACGATCATAACGTAAAATGCGAGATAGTACCACTGATCTCCATCAACAGCAGTCAGCCATTTGGCAATAAACGGAGTGAACCCCCCTGCCACAATCGCACCTAATTGTGCGCCGATGGATGCCCCACTGTAACGGACGGAAGGGCCAAACATCTCGGTAAAAAAGGCCGGCTGAACCGCATTAATCGAGTTGTGCCCAACATTGATAAATAGAAAATAAGCTAGCATCAACAAGGCAAAGGAGCCACTTTCGACGAGATAGAAAAATGGAAAGACGAAGGCCGCTGCGAACAGCGCACCAAAAATATATACCGGACGACGGCCGATCTTATCTGAAATATACCCGAACAGTGCGTGAGCTGGAAATGCAATGACACAGGTCAGCATGACAACAGACAGCATCATCCCGTTGCTTACACCGAGCTGCTCGGTAGCATAGGAAACTGCAAAAACAGTGGCAAGAAAAAAGGGAACGCTTTCCGCAAAGCGCAGTACCATAATGGTCAGAAGCTTCTTCCATCCCTTTTTCACAACCCGAAAAACGGGACTTTTCTGTACAACCTGCAAACCGCTTTTTTCGATTTTTTCTTTTTTCTTCAATTTTTCAAAGACCGGTGTCTCCTCAAGATGTATGCGCATATAAAGGCCCACAGCTACAAGCACGCCACTAAAGAGAAAAGGAATTCTCCAGCCCCATGAAAGCAGCTGTTCCCGATTCAGCATTGTCACAAGTGCGAACATTCCTGTTGCCAGCAGCTGTCCGGAAAAACCGCCGGTCTGAGGAAGAGCACCTGCCAAGCCGCGTCTGCTCGGTGATGCGCTTTCAACAACGTAAAGCATCGCGCCGCCCCATTCGCCACCGACCACAAAGCCCTGCATGAAACGTAAAAGGACGAGCAGAATCGGCGCCATGATTCCGACTTGCTGATAGGTTGGCAGAATGCCGACAAGCATCGTAGCCGCGCCCATACCAAGCAACGTAATCACAAGCGCCTTTTTCCTTCCTAGAGTATCGCCATAATGCCCGAAAAAGGCTCCGCCAAGCGGTCGCGCGATAAATCCGACACCAAAAGTTGCAAAGGCTGCTAAAGTTCCCGCCAAAGCACTGATATTGGGAAAAAAGATCGTATTAAATACCAAAGCCGCAGCAAGCCCATAGACGAGAAAATCATAAAACTCAATTGTATTTCCAATCCAGCTGGAGATAATTACCTTGCGAAGCTCAGAAGGCTTGCGTCCTGAAAAGTTTCCCGGATCTCTATCTTGAGCTATTTCGGTTGTTTCTTTTTCCAACTTACTCATTACCAGCACCTCTTCAATTACGATTTTGGTCCCGCTCTATTATTGAATTTTCTTCAGTGTCTTCAGTTATAAGCAGCAAAATATGGCATGTGGAGGAGGAGATCACGAAGAGTTGAAAAGTTTAATGATGAATCGAATTAAATATTCTATACCCTTAGATTATTAATCGAAACCATTTCTATAACAAAAGGGTATCGTTTTTGATTATTTATAATGAAAGCACAAAGCAGACTATTCCTCCGAACAGGGATAATCTGCTTTGTTTGTATACGATTCATTTGTACTCAATAATTAATCCAATTCCCTTTTTTCCTTCAACAGCTCTTGAAACTCCTGCTCCAATTCATCAGATGGTTCAATACTTAAGCGACTGAGTACTGCTGCTATTTTTGTTTCGAGTACGAGGCGTTTGTCCTTTTCGAAATCTCGATTCTTTTTTGGTTTATCATTTTTGAACTGTCGGTAGCTTCCTTCAAACACGCGAATTTGCTGATTTCGGATTTCCAATATCCGGGTGGCAATGTTTTCAATAAATCGGCGGTCATGGGAGACAAAGATCACGCTTCCCTCAAATTCTTTGAGCAGCGATTCCAATGCAGCAGCCGCTTCCATGTCAAGATAATTTGTCGGTTCATCCAAAATCAGCGTATTCATATCGCTTAGAAAGAGCTTGGTTAGCGCCACTTTTACTCGTTCTCCGCCGCTCAGTACTCCAACCGGCTTATAAACATCGTCTTGGAAAAAATGCATCCGCGCAAGCACCGTTCGAATCAGTGTTTCCTCCTGCTTTGACGTTGCACGGACATTTTCAATAATCGATTTATCCTGATCCAGGATATTTAAATTTTGACTGAAATAGGCGATTTTTACAGATGGAGACAGCGTTAGTCCCGTTTTCTGATTGATGATCTTCCTGATTAACGTTGTTTTTCCGCTGCCATTGGGACCGATGATGGCGAATTTATCCCCACCCCGAATAAAGAAGCTGGTCCGACGCCAAAGCACATGTTTGTCAAATTGTGCAGATACATCCTCCGCCCGAAGAATGATCCGATTCTTAAATGTTTCTGCGTTGGGCAGATTCATTTTAAGCGGCTGAATGTCTTTCACTTTTTCTACCTTTTCCAGTTTTTCCAATCGTGTTTCAATGGCGTTCGCTGTTGTCTGCAATTTCTTTTGTTTTTTGGCGAAGTACGGCTTCGCTCCCGTAATTCGAGCTTCTGATCCACTTACGTTTTTGGGCTTTTTTGTCGCCCGTTCCGCTTTTTTCTCTTTTAATTTCAAAGCGTCTTCCAACTGCTTCTTCTTTTTTTCATAGTTCTCGTAAGCGTGTTGCTGCTCGGCATGCATGGCTTCCTTCTGCTGCTCATAATCACTGTAATTGCCTGTATAAACACTTATTTTGCTGTCATTGATTTCCCATATTGTTGTACAAAGCGCGTCCAAAAACGCACGGTCATGCGAAACGATGACCAGCGCACCCTGCCATGCCTTCAGCTTCTTTTCCAGCCATTCAATGTGATCCGTATCCAAATTGGTCGTGGGTTCATCTGCAAGCAAAAGCTCAGAATCCCGTGCCAGCGCTTCTTGGATATACTCTTGGGTGACTTCCCCGCCACTTTTTGTTGTATCCGTCCGTTTCAACTGCGGCAGCAATTCACACGACGCATGCTGAATAATGGTTCCTTCTTCAGGTACGATTTTCTCTGCTAAGATGTTGAGCAGTGTCGTTTTCCCGCATCCGTTTCGTCCAACGAGTCCAATTCGATCGTTGCGATGGATGTGCAGTTGATCAATATCGAGTAACAAACGATCTTTAACATAGTGTTTTATTTTTAGAGCTTCTAACAAGATCATAAAATCATCCCCATTTTTTCATAATCAGGGACGTAAAAAAGCCCCCTATCTGTTGTCAGAATAGGAGGCTACAACTATAGGCGAACAACAAAAAGACACCCGGTCTTTTCAAGCCGACTACAAATCACCAATCCTATTCTGAACTCCGTTTGAAGGCATACTTACAGTATGATTCCTGCTTCGCATGACCTTCAATTGGCGTTTTCAAAAAATAGGATTAGTTTTTCATCGGCCGTTGGTTCACCCCTTCCGTTCACTCGATTACTTTCAATGTAATCAATTTACTCGCTATTGTCAAACAGCAAACCATCTGGGCAAAAGCGATGTTCACTTTTTCAATGCTTCTTTCTCGAAAATGGATCACTGGTTTTATCGTTGTTCCAGACATATTCGATATCATACGCAATACCCGAGGCCCGTTCTAAGTCGAATTGATCGGCAACGAATCCCAGAGTCATATCGATTCCCGCTGAGACGCCGGAGGATGTATAGTATTTCCCATCCGTGACCCACCGAGCATGCTCCACCCAGTGCACCTCCGGATTTACACTTTTCACCCAATCGAAAGCGATTTTATTAGAGGTCGCTTTCCGACCGTCAAGCAGTCCTGTCCGTGCTAAAAGGGCAGAACCGGTGCACACTGTTAAGCAAAAGGCTGCTTGTTCTGCTGCATGCTCTAACTTTTTTGTAAACTCTTCATCATGAACAAGCGGCCGCGTACCTTGTCCGCCTGGAATCAGAAGGATGCCTGACGGATCAGCTTGATCCATCGGCTCGGTCAAGATTTGCATCTGCTGCCTGCTGACCACCGATCCGCCGTCCATTGATACAAAATGGAGCGCATAATCGCTGATCCTTCCCAGTACTTCAACCGGGCCAAAGGCGTCCAGCGTTTCAAAATCAGGAAAAAGCAAAATATTTACATCCATGCTGATCCTCCTTTTTTACCGAAACGGCACGTCTAAATGACAACCAACTAATTCGAGTGAATAACGCAAATCTTGATTGCCGCGCACCGTCATTCCAAAATCGGTCGCATAAACAACAAGCCCAAGATGGTGTCCGGCGGCCAATCGATGAAATGTCGGCTGTAGGTCAACATCGATATCATAGAATTGATTCGGCTGTAATTCGTCAACCTTCCAGGCATTTTCTCTATTTTGCAAGTTGATGTGACCCTTTGAGATCATCTTAAACGGCGTAGGAAACTTGGCCAGAGTAAATTCACGAAGCTGATCCTCACGCCAGCGATAGCCTAGATCTATTTTTCTCATAGAGTTTGGCGTTGGCGAAACGTTGAATCGTTTTGCTTCTCCGTAATCGACCAGTTGAAAGCTAAGCATACCAAATGAATGGTTTGATGCCGCCTGAACATGAACATGCACCCGGCCGTCAATGATTTTGTCCTCATCCACCGGATCTGTTTTGAACAATAGACAATTCTCGCTCAAAGCGTTCGGTTCATCCGCAAGAAGATCCTGTGCCCATTGATCATGGTGTGCAGCATAACGATCAAAAATGGCTTTCGGAAGACTATCTTTGAAAGACACCACTTCGTGACCCGCAGTTGCAGTAGTTAATCTTCCCTCAGCAAAATGATAGGTTTTCCTTGCAGCGGTCGGTTCGGACCAATCTTGATAAGCGGTCCAGGTTTCCGGAGTTACATTGTCTTGCACGATTACGTTGGGCAAAAGCTCCTTTGCCCCGTTTTGGATACCATAGAGCTCATGGCTGATCCAAAGATTAATCATGTCCGTATAATCAATCGAACGGAAGGCGTTAATATAAATGTGCTGCCCTTGATGCAGAATGATTTTTTTCGTCACCGGCACGTCACGCAGTGCTTGCCACAGCTGCTCCACCTGACCCGGCTTCACATTCCAGTCATTCAAGCCATGAATCATCAGCACATCGCATTTAATGTTTCTCACTTTTTTAAGGTAGTTGCGTGCGTCCCAGAACGTATTATAGTTACCCGATTCACGTTCCATATCGGTTGCCATCTTTTCCATCTGTGCGTCAAAATAATCTTTGATATGCAGATGATAATCAGCAGCAGCCTTCATGCGGCTCATCGTTTCGATTGCCAGAACATCGGGGTCCTCACCCGGAAAACCATCCGGTGCAATCATTAACCCGCCTTCGCGGTAATAGCCGTACCATGAAGAGATCGCCGCTTCAGAAATAATCGTCTTTAGGCCCTCAACGCCGGTTGTAGCGGCGGCAGTCGCCAAGGTCCCCAGATAAGAACGACCGGTCATTGCCACAGAACCGTTGCACCACCAAGCAGTGATTGCTATGTTATCTGTTCGATTCGTAAACGCGCGCCGTTTGCCGTTCAGCCACTCAATCACATCAATGGTGGCTTCGGTCTGCTGCGGATCACCGCAGGTTTGAATACCATCCGAATCTAACGTGCCAATGCCCGCAGAGTATACAGCCGCAAATCCGCGTGCCAAGAAATAATCATTCAATGTATAGGAAAATTCGCGACTGAACGTCTCCGTTGCATATTTTGTTTCCTCATTAATCGAACGTGGAGCAGGCAGCTCCAGTTTTTCATCATGGTAAGCAATATCCTCGTAGCTGAGGTTATTCGGCTGCTTCTCCGTCAAAGGGACATTAACGTTGTGCATTGCTTTTTCTCCGGCTTCATCATTTGTATCTTGATTATATGGACTAGCGGTGAAAAGTGCCGGAACCTTTAATCCATCTTCTGTGTCAGCCGGACGTATGATTTGAACCTTCAGCAGATCCCTCTTACCATCACCATCCGAATCCACGGAAGATTCGACATATACGACCTCACGAATCAGCTTAGCTGTATCAAAAACGGCCTGAGATTTACCGTTAAAAAAGAGCGGTTTCTGCTGCGCGGACTGATTATAAAACGGAACAAAATAGCCTTGATTCGTCAACAGATCGAGAAATGTCTGTCCATCCTTAGTGTGGGTAGTCAGCAATAAATACCAAGCATCCAGAACCTGCTCTTTAGTCCACGCGCCCGCGGCTTCAAGCATCGGCAATTGTATCTTTTTCATTGCGGCCAGCGGTTCAGCAAGCGAAAAATCTTCCTCCGGCAAAAATCCGCATAGCTGCAACGCGACTAAATAGAAGACATCCGCCGTAATCGGATCACCGGCATCCAAATAGTCTTTGAGATCGGCAGTTGGTGTTGCTAAATAGTTTCGCAGTTTCGTATCAAATTCATGTTCGCCTCGCACCTTTACAAACGCTTTTTTGAGCAGCGAACGATAGGCTGCGGCAGGCGTCTGCGCGTGGTTGATTTGATCATCCAGAAAATGAATCCGTTGTAGTTCTTCGATCACTGTTTGGTGATCGGCAGTTTTTCGTGCAAATTGATTGTTTTTCATCGACAAAACTCCTCAGTAAGTAACTGCAGTTATTATATCACTCGATCCAGCACTCAGGTCTCCTATGTATTTGTCCATCAATTAACTTAAGAAAAATGCTAAAAAAGTGGACGCTTTTCTACTTCTAATGTTGATAGACATATATTCCTTTGTTCGTGCATTGACCTGCTTTTTTTGTGCATTAATTCTCATTTTTCGTGCATTGGCCACCTGTTTTCGTGCATTGAACCCTATTTTTCATGCATTGGACTTCCGTTCTTGTGCATGGCTGGATCTCTAGCTTTGATTCGTGCATTGAATTGCCATTCTTGTGCATGGCCTGATCTCTATATTCGATTCGTGCATGGATTCTCTGTTTTCGTGCATTGGCCACCTGTTTTCGTGCATTGAACCCTATTTTTCATGCATTGGACTGCCGTTCTTGTGCATGGCCTGATCTCTAGCTTTGATTCATGCATTGATTCTCAGTTTTCGTGCATTGGCCACCTGTTTTCGTGCATTGAACCCTATTTTTCATGCATTGGATTGCCGTTCTTGTGCATGGCTGGATCTCTATCCGATTCGTGCATTGGCGTTTGGAAAGATCCATCAATCCAGCTGACTAACTGGCTTCTTTAACCAAATGGATCGCGGTCTCAAGCAATAAAAAGCCCCGTCATTTGGACAATTAGGTCCATTTTCCGGGGCTTCACATTTAATCTATGTTTTTTCAATTCCACATTAAATACGATTTTCATGAGTTCTGAGTATCCGGTGCTGACCACCTTTCAAAACGCTCATAACCTCTCCCGACATCCTTCGAAAAATGTGCGTCTGATCCAAAAACAAGCGGGATCTGTTTTTTTACGGCTAACGATGTGAGTTTATCGGGGGGATAAGGTTCTCTGCACCAATCTTTAAACATACCGGACGTGTTGTAATCCAACGCATACTCGCCAATGACAACTTCATTTAAAAAGTAATCAATCAGTTGTTCTGTCTTCGCAGAAAAGCCGGTATCCTCTTTTGTAAAGTAATTTTTGAACTTTCGGCAAAGTGTCATATGACCGATTCGCGTTGGTTTATAAATGCCAAGGTCTGATTTTACCAGATGACGCATCATCCCGAAATACGCCTCTTGGGCGAATTGAAAGCTGCCATAAAAAGAGACAATGCCCTGCTGATAGTCTTCCGCACTATAGTCTATCGCTCGGTAGCCTCCGCTGCCCGGAAGGAAATGCAGGGATAGAATACTATGATCACTATACAGGCCATATTCGTTTAAAAAATCACGTGTCCAGTTTTCGTAATCACTAAGATAATCCACTTCAAAACCAATATGAATGTTCAGTTGTGAACGATATTTTTGTTTTAATTTATTCATTTTGTTTAAATAAGGCTCTACATCGTTTATAGAGATACCTGCTGTATCAATCGCTTTTTGAGCACCGGCACATCGAGCTAAGAAATCAGGTGGAAGCGGCGCATGTTCGGTAATTGAATAATCCGTCATTCCCTGTTTTATCGCCGATCGAATGAATAACTCTGTATCTTCACCGGATCCATGCGGACAAAATTCACTATGTGTATGTCCATCCCATTTCATAACTGTCTTTCCCCTAACTCGGCCTATAATTTTGCTGCATATTATTGATGCAGCGTCACAACATCTTCTTGACGAATAAAGAGTGTGACATCTTTTAAATCATTCAATACTGCTTGGCCTTGATTCATTCGATCCACCCACAGTGTTCCATATTGTGTTTGAACCGTGCAGCGGACCACATTGCCAAGAATATGCCGCTCAATAATTTGTCCTACCACAGAAACAGCGTCATCTTGCGGCGTGAATTCAATGGCTTCCGGGCGCAAAGCATAAGTGCTCCCCTCCTCAATGAGAGGACCAAACAAGTGCTCAATTTGTTCCTTATTTAGCTTGTTGTAATTACCGATAAACCCGGCAACAAACTCATTCGATGGATGGAAGTATACTTGACTTGGCGTACCCTCTTGAGCGATTTGCCCATCGTGCATGACAAAGATACGATCAGATATTGCCATGGCTTCTTCCTGATCATGGGTAACAAAAATCATGGTGATGCCTAGCTTCTTTTGCAGGCGACACAATTCAAGCCGCAATTGCTTGCGAATCTGCGCATCCAGCGCACTCAATGGTTCATCAAGCAGAAGCACCTTAGGCTCTACAACGATGGATCGGGCCAGAGCTACGCGTTGCTGCTGTCCACCTGATAATTCGCCCGGATATGACTTAGCCTTATCTTCAAGTCCTACTAATTCTAAAATTTGAGCGACTTTCTTGCTCACCGTATCCTTATCGATCCTTTTCATAGCCAGGCCAAACGCTACGTTATCGGCTACAGTAAGGTTGGGGAACAGGGCGTAGGATTGAAAAACCATCCCCACTTCTCTTTTTTTAGGTGCGAGCTTCGTTATGTCCCGCCCATCGATCATAACTTTTCCACTTTTAATTGAGTTAAGACCGGAGATTCCCCGCAACAAGGTCGATTTTCCGCAACCGCTTGGACCGAGAAGCGAAATTAATTGACCCTTTTCAATCGATAGATTCAGATCCTTGAGAATCATTTTTCCGCCAAGCTCCAGATTCAAGTTTTCAATGGTTAAGTAGCTCATGAGCAGGGCTCCCTTTTACAATTGGTTTAAATGCTGCTTCTTCACGCATCATAGAGGAACGCTTTCGATTCATATTCGTCAATTTGATAATAAGGGCGCTGATGATCACGAGCAGAATCAAATAGGTCATGACCACAGCACTTGAAAGATGGCCATTGACTTTCATCACGCGAAGCATATAAATACGAATGGTTTCAAAGTCGCCGCCAAGAATCATATTTGTTAATTGGAATTCACCGAAGAAGGCAGAAAATGTAAGTAAGCTGCCCACCATAATGCCAATCTTGATGTTGGGGAGCAGAATGCGGATGAATGCATAAACCTTTGAAGCGCCCAGCATTTCCGCGGCCTCCATTAATCGTGTTCCGTCAATCTCCTGCAGACTGCTGCGCACGCTTTGATACATGAAGGGAAGCGAATAAATAAATAGTCCGCCCGACAATACGGCAAAAAGCGGGACAAGGCCGTTTGTATAGGTGCGCATCAAACCGGTTGCAAGCACGACACCCGGAATTGCATACGGCAACAGGACAATTGGCTTGAACAAGTGATCAAACTTAGGAAGATAAATGGCAACGAGTGCAATACTTGGAACCAGAATCACGAGCACAGCCGCCAACGTGACTACGGTCAGAATTAACGAACGAGAGATTGCCGCGATGAATTGCGGATCTTGATAAAGCTGCGCATACCACTTAAATGTATATCCAGAAGGAAGAATGGATTTTCCCCATTCAGTGGCAAATGAATAGACGAGCGTTACCAAAATGGGAAGACACATGAAGGCAACAAATAGTGTGATGATGCATCGGTTCATCTTTTTCATTTGATATCCCTCCGGAAAAGATGCAGTAAATACTGATTGACCAGCAGCACAGCAATCATCAAGATGGAAAACAGAACGGCCATTGCACTGCCGATTTGAGGCTGGGCAAAAATATCACCGGATACTGAACTGGCAATGCGCGTTGTGACCAAACTAACCGTGCCGCCAACCAAGGCATAAGCTGTTTCATAGGTTCCCATTCCGTTGGCAAACAGGATAATGAATGTCCCCAATACACTGGGCAGAATATGCGGAATGCCAATACGCGCCCAGAAAGAAAAATGGCTGGCTCCCAGCAATGCAGCTGCCTCTCCCCAGCGCTGGTCCATTCCTTTAAATGCGGGATACAGAAATAACACACCCAGAGGTACTTGAAAATAGACATACGTCAATGCAAGTCCCTGCCATGAATAAAGGTTAAAGAAGCTCTGTAAAGGAATGCCCATATGCTGCAGAATCAGCGTCAAGATACCTGCGTTGCCAAGCAGAATAATATAGGCAAAGGCAAGCGGAACACCGGCAAAATTTGCCGTCATATTAATAAATAGGGTGATTTTTTCCTGTGCCTTTTCATTCATGCGGGCAAGTGCCGCAGCCACGAACATCGCTAAAATGAGACCCGCAAGTGCAGAATAGATCGAAATAAAGAAGCTGTTGCGAAACGCATCATAATAGAACGGCTGACTCAAAATCTGCATGAAATTTGCAAACGAAAATCCATCACCATTTTGATCACCGAAACTTTGCCGAATCATGATGACAAGCGGAACCGCAAGAAATAAAAGCAATACGGCCGCAAGCGGCAAAAGACAAGCTTGAGCTTGTCTTTTCCAATGCTGCTGCAAATTTCCCCACTCCTTAATTAAATAGATTCTGAAGATGTACGCAATCCGGGAAACTCAAGACGCTCCATGTCCTGCGTGGGTTCAAGGTTCATTAAATGACAGGCAAGCGGAGCGACCATCAGTTCCGGAATTTGTTCCTCTACAATTCGCGGAACAACTTTGTCTGACATAATGAACAGCGGTACTTGGCGAACTCCGGGCCGCGTTCCTCCGTGATGTCCGAATTCATCCATTCCATGGTCGCTCGTCACGATGATCTGATAACCGGCCTGCATCCATGCAGGCAGACATTCAGCAAGAATCAGATCGGCCTTATCAACTGCCGCGCGATATTCCTTGGAATCCGACGTGAACTTATGACCCGTATCATCTATATTCATTGAGTGAATGTAAAGGAAATCCGGTTGATAGTTTTCAAGCAGATAATTAGCCTCTGCAAAAACATGTGAATCAGGATATTGATCTTCAAAATAGAAAATTCCATGTTGAATTGGCAGCTCATTATTATGCTGAATACGATCTTTTTGAAAAGAAAACGGTGCGTGCTGATAAAGTTCACTAACCCAGTAATAGGCAGATGCAGCAGTGACTCCTCCCGCTTCCCGAACACGATGAAACAGGCTATCCTGCTGAGACAAACGAACACTTAGGTTGGACACAATCCCACTTTTATAAGGAGGGGTGCCGGTCAGCAGGACTTGATACATCGGGCGCGAATTACTCGGTAACTCAGAAAGCACCTGATAACGCGCCGCTTGTCCTTTCTCAACGAGATGTCCGAGAAAACCGAGTTCCTCCACCGCTGTATCGTACCGGCATCCATCCAGAGTGATCATGATCAGCTTATTGCTTTGCATTCGCGAGAACCTCCTGCTGCCATTTCTGTGGCAAGGTTTCAGCTGTCTTTGTCCACGTTGCAACATCTTCAAGAGGAACAACGTTTTTGTATTCATCTTCAGGAAGCAGCTTATCCTTAATGGATGCAGGAAGTTTTACATCAGATCGAATCGGCCGTGCATATCCTTTCGCTAAGTTTGTCTGTCCTTCATCAGAAAGAATGTACTCACGTGCGAGCTTTGCGGCATTCGGATGTGCAGCATTCTTATTAATAATCGATGAATAACCGAACATCAGTGACTTATCTTCAGGAATGCTGACGGTAAAGCGATTCTTGTCAATTTGATCACGATAGCCGAGGCCAAGGAAATCCCAAATAACCGCAACATCGACTTCGCCTTTTTCCAAATTCGGGATTGATGAATCGATCGTAGACAACCGGCCTTGCTTTGCGATCTTCTTGAAGAAATCAATACCCGGCTGAATGTCGCTTGCGCTGCCTCCATTTGCTAATGCTGCGGCAAGTACCGTCATCTGCGACATTGCGCCTTTCGTTACATCGCCAATTGATATTTTATAATCTCCGTTTAGAAGATCATCCCATGTTTTCGGAGGATTTTTCACGTTTTTCGTATCCGTTAAGAAAGCGAGTGTTCCTGTGTAGCTGGCAGCGTAATAGCCGTCTTTGTCCTTCGCCCAGGAAGGAATGCTGTCCCAAGTTGTCGTTTTATAGGGAATGGTCAATTTTTTATCCTTTGCCATTACCCCAAAATTCAGACCGACATCGCCAATATCCGCCGAACTGTCTGATTTCGGTGTTTGAAACTTGGCCAATTCTTCAGCACTGGACATATCTGTATCCGTATGTTTAATGCCGTATTTTTTGGTTATGTCATTCCAAGTATCTTTCCAGTTTGCCCATGCGTCAGGCATACCGACGCTCGAAATTTTTCCTTCTTTCTTTGCCGCCTTTGTAATTGAAGAAAGGGATTGATTATTATCTGTTGAAGCAGTTTCTGAATTTCCACAAGCAGCTAAACTTGACACAAGCAGAACGCTCGCCGTACACCCAACAGCAAATTTACGAATCTTCTTGAATGATTTCCAATCGTTGCCCATCATCATGCTCCTTTTTGTTTCTATATTTGTTTTATTTGTATCAACACTTTAATCATACATACAGAATGTAAACAAACATCGTTACGCAGATTAAAATTATGTAAATGTCAAAGACAAGCATGGAAAATGATGTAATAATAAAAAACGAGTAGGAGATGAACATTATGAACTCGTCATTTGATTACAGAAAAGCGTTTATTTTGAATACCTTGGCAGCTTCCAAACGTGTCAGTGTCAATAAGCTCGCAGAAACACTTGATGTAACACCCGAAACCATTCGTCGTGATTTATCCGCATTAGAAAAACAAAAACAACTGCTCCGCGTGCACGGAGGCGCAATCTGCTATGAAAATCCAGTTACTGAACCCCTATTCGTCAGGAAAACAAACATTAAGAAAAAAGAAAAACGGCGAATTGGTACGTTCGCCGCAAAAATAATAAAGAATGGAGACACAGTCGTCCTCGATTCAGGAACAACAACACTCGCATTGTGCGAATGTCTTCAGCAGGTTAGCGAGGTCACCTTTTTGACTCATTCCCTGGCTGCCGCTTGGTGTATAAACAAGAAAATCGAGCAGAAACAGCTGATTAATTGCCAATTAATCGTTTTAGGAGGTACTGTTTACCCCGAACAACGATCAATAAAAGGGACATTAACCGAGCACATGCTCGCTTCATTTAAAGTTAATAAGGCTTTTATTTCCTGCGGCGGTATTAATGAACAGGTCATTAGTGATTATGATTTAGAGGAATGCCAAATTTCGTCAATGATGATTGAGGCGGCAGATGAAAGCTATTTACTCACCGACGCGACAAAACTGGGAAAACAAAACTTTTGCACAATAAAACCGACCTCGAGCATTGATCACATTATCTGTGATGCCGAGCCGGATGAACGATGGAAAAAATTCTGCGAGGAAGAACGTATTTTTTGGCATCGTGTGTGAGTTCATTATCATTGTACTCCCGGTTTCTAATCAGTCGATCAGTCAGTCGCACTCAACTCTGACAAAAGGTCATTAATGTCCAATTCCGCGCCTGCCATCGTGCGATCCGAAGCTCCGTAATAAAGCTTAAGCTTTGATCCTTTGACAATGCCGCCGCAGGTAAAGACAACGGCTCCGAAAAAGCCGTTCTTCTCATAGTCTGCCTCAGGCTCAACGATCGGTTCGGCTGATCGGGCGATGATCCGCGAAGGGTCATCCGGATCAAGCAGCAGTGCGCCAAGACAGTAGCGACTTTGCGCATCCATGCCATGATAGATTTCCAGCCACCCATCCTTTGTCCGAATGGGTACAGCCCCTGCTCCAATCCGCCCCTCATCCCAGTAATGTTTGCGCACGCCGAGCAGATGGCGATGATTGCCCCAGTATTTGAGATTATTCGATTCAGCGATCCAAATCTCCGGGCTGCCGACACTTTTCAAAGAAGGACGATGCAGTGCGTAATAAAGTCCGTGAATCTTTTCGGGGAAAATGACAACATCCTTATTTTCCGGTGAAAAAATAAGTCCTTGATCCTCGTATGATTTGAAATCCTTGGTCGTCACCAAATAGTCGCCAATACCAAGCGGCGAAACAGCACTGAAATAAATGAGGTACGTCGTTCCCATCTGCGTCATGCGCGGATCTTCAATGCCGAATGTCTGATAACGATTGGACGGATAGATGAACGGCCGGTGATCCACCGTGAAGTGATGCCCATCTTGACTTCGCGCCAGTCGAAGGTAGGACAATGAGGTGAGACCGACAAATGTATCCAGATTGGTCGAAGGACGGATCGTGCGACTGTCTTCAAAATTGTAGTCCGGATCATTTCGACGATAATTTTTGACTCGAATTTTTTGCTGACTGACATCGTAAAAAGGAGAAGGAACGATTGCCGGATCGTTTATAATCGGACGCTCCGCAACCCTTAGCAGCAACAGTGTTTCTCCCTGATACTCTGCCGCGCCCGCATTAAAGGTACCAATCACTTCGTAGCCTTCATGATACGGTTTGACCTCTTCAGGACAAATCAGCGGATTTTCCGGAAAACGAGTAACCTTTACCATTTGAAACGCCTCTATGTTTTTATCATTTCAATCTGCACTAATTAAACCATCTACATTTTGTACCCTGCTTATTCTTTCTCAACCCGATACCGAAGAACCGTCTTTAGTTTTTCAGGTTCAGTCCTCCGCGGGTCCGACAAATAGATCTCGCGATGTGTTTTGGAGACTCTCCTGTAGCCCTGTTCGCTGCAAAATTCAGCCATTCGTTCAAAGCTTTCCGGCTCATCGTCATAGCTTCCTTTGTGAAGCATTTGGCAGCATAATCCTTCTTCCAGCGCCGAGAACATCACTTGGTCTAAATAAGGATTGGGCTTTTTCTTCTTCGTCTCGGATAAAAATCGCTCAAATAATTCATTCGTAAGAAAATCGGGCTGACGGATCATCAATGTATATTTAAAATTACTTTTTACAGTCGGCGGCAATGTTTTATCCACCAAATCCCAGACACCTTCAAGCGGAAAAACAACATATTCATAATAACCATCAGGAACCGTGTCCTTCTTATAAGACATTTTAACCGCATAACTCATGCTGTAGAGAGCGGCTGTCGCCTGAGCAAATGTCTCACCATTGGGATCACCGCTGCCCTCAAGCATGAAATAATTGATCTTAGGAACGCGCACGATGACCGGTTTTTGTTTGGGCAGATACAGGTCTTTAAAGTCTTTCTTGTAGTCTATTTTAGTCATGATCTCATAATTTCTCCCTTAAAAGTTGTGATCATCTCTTCTTAAGAACACACTTATATTATAAAACATTAGTCATGACGACTTACTGTCAGACTAAAAAAAGAACGTCATGCGGACCAATTAAATCCGCTGACGCTCACTGCTCTTTATGTGATTAAGATTCTGCACTTGTTTGTTCTTCCATCTGAATGTCATTCCGAAGCCAATGGCCATAATAACCGCAGCAAAAAGGTACGGAAAATTGATGTTCCAATCAAACAACAGTCCGCCCATCGCCGGTCCGATGATATTGCCTAAACTCGTATAGGTTGAGTTCATTCCCGCAACAAATCCTTGCTCTTGGTCATCGGCTGTTTTTGACAATAACGTTGTCAATGCCGGACGAAGCAAATCAAATGCGAGGAAAATCGCACAAGTGATTGCGAGCACGATAAAGAAATTGGAAACCATCGTGGATACCACTGCCAAAAGCACACCCGCAACGAGACACAGCTGTATGAGTTTCTTCTCACCAAGTACTTTGACCATTTTCCCAAACATCGATACTTGAACAATAAGGCCGACGATTGAGCTGATGGTAAAGATCATAGCAATATCTTGTGCTGTATACCCAAATCGATGATCAGTAAACAGGCTGAAAATCGTTTCATATACAGACAAGCCGAATGAAAGCACAAATACAATAACGAACGCGATCAAGTAGAGCGGATGAAAAGATTTTTTTACATCGCTGATAAAGCCTGTGTTCTCCTGAGTATGCGCAGGATTTTCGGCAGACTGCTCTCTTGGCATTGTCTCACTTAACATAAGCAGCGATGAGATGCAGGCTAGAAAAGCAACGACCGCTGCAAAAAAGAATGGCGTGCGCACGCCGTATGTGGCAAGAAAGCCGCCAATACCCGGTCCGATAATAAAACCAGTGCTGATCGCCGCAGAAACATAACCCATCGCTTTCGGTCGTTCCTCAATAGTTGTAATATCTGCAACATAAGCCGTGGCTCCCGGCATAATAAAGGCGGCACCCACACCTCCTAAAATTCTTGAAAAATAAAGCATCCCTATGTTGGTTCCCAATCCGAAAATCAGCTCTGAAATGCTGAAAAAGAATAGACCAATAATAATCGCTTTCTTTCGACCAAAGCGATCAATCCAGCCGCCGGTGAGCGGAGACATCAAGAACTGTGCTGCCGCAAACGTTGCCACAAGGTAACCCATCGTTTGCCCTGATAAATGCATGGCATCCATAAAAGACGGCATAACGGGAATAATGAGACCAATTCCCAAGAAAGCAATAAATATATTACTCAGCAAAATAATGAAAACCGTTTTCTGTTTTTTTTCCTGCTTTTTCACCCAGCAACACCCTCTTCTGTTTAAATCACTGAATTCCTTGCCAAAATACACGCCAAGAGGCGTCTAATTTTTCCTTAAGTGTTTTCTCATCGTTTCCGTATACAAGCTCCACTAAAATAGAATCAACGACACCTAAAAAAGCAAGCGTCAATCGTTTCGCTGAATCATCAACGACTTTTTTATGATCAATCCAGCCCTGAAATTTTTCCTCCAGTACGACCCGTACCTGCGACTCGACATCGTTTACTTCCTTGTCAATCACTTTAGTGAGATGGACGGGAGGAAAAAAAGTCATGCGCAGCCAAAACTTTAATTGTTCATTTTTCTGGAACAGATCGATCATCATCGTCAGAAATCCATAGAGATCTTTTTCGGGATGTTGTGCATCAATATCGCGAAAATACTTGATTTTTGAATACAGATACTCTTCCTTCGCTTCTTGCAAAACATGCAGAAAGAGATCGTCCTTTCCTTTAAAATGTGCATAAATGGATTGTTTTTTCATGCCGACTTCTTCGCCTATCTGAGCAAGCGAAGCTCCTTCATAACCATAAATCGTAAAATATTTTACAGCCGCCGCTTTAATTTCATCGCTCTTCAATAACATCAGCTCCCACTTGACGAACGTTCGTCAGTTATCGTATCAAATAAAGAAAACAAAAGCAAGCGATGACGAAACCGAGTCCATTTAAATCAAGAAAACTGCAGCATCCTCACTCCCTGATACCACAACTTTTCCAAAATTGATTCTGTACACCCCGGTTCATAAAAATCATAATTGTTAGTAATCAATGCTCTGTCACTAAACACATGAAAACTGGAGGCTGTCAAACAAATGGAACAGATTAAAGATAAGGTTGTTGTCATTACCGGTGCTTCAAGCGGTATCGGCGAAGCCACTGCTCGAAAGCTTGCCAATGAAGGGGCCAAGCTCGTTCTCGGTGCGCGCCGAACAGAAAAGCTTGAAGCGTTAGTTTCTGAAATCATCGGCAATGGCGGCGACGCCTGTTTTCAAAAAACAGATGTAGCAAATAAAGAAGAGGTTCAATCACTGATCAATCTTGCCGTTGAAAAATATGGCCGAATTGATGTGCTCTACAACAACGCAGGCTTAATGCCGCTGTCCCCGCTTCGCGATTTGAAGGTTGATGAATGGGAGCGCATGGTCGATGTTAACATCAAAGGCGTCCTTTATGGTATTGCGGCTGCACTTCCAATCATGCGTCGTCAAAAGTCAGGACATATCATCAATACCGACTCAGTTGCCGGTTTCGCTGTCAATCCAGGTGGCTGGGCCGTTTACAGTGGTACCAAATTTGCCGTGCGGGCAATTGCCGAGGGCCTGCGGCTGGAGGAATCCCCATACAGCGGTATTCGTGTCACCGACGTTTCACCTGGCGCAGTTCAAACGGAGCTGCCTACCACAATTACCGATCCGGAACTTAAGAAACAAGTCGAGGATAAGGAAAAATTCAACGGCATTAAGCCGGAAGCAATTGCCAATGCTGTTGCTTACGCGATCAGTCAGCCTGATGATGTATCAATTAATGAAGTCATCATACGTCCGACCGCTCAGAGAAACTGATTAAATGTCGCTTCGAAGATAAGAAGCACCATTTAGTGCGGCCCATCCACAAAGGTTCACTAAAAGTGATTTAGGACTTGCCTGAAATAATCGTTTCACAGCAAGTCCTTTTTTCATGAAAAGATTTCCTGCTCTTTATGTAATTTTTCACCAAAGCTAATTTAACGGCACATTGTGCAGGGTTAATGGTTGATTGTTTCCCATCGTTGCACGATACAAACGGATAGTCCCGGTAGTCGGCTCGGAAGCGTCCGAATGGACCACAAAATCTTCATTTAGCGACAGCGTCCACACGGCTTGATCATCTCTTTTCAGCACAACAGCCAGTGTCCCATATTGAACAATACTGCTCCATCCAAATAATTCTGTCGCGCCATTTTCAGTTACGGAAATGCCATTGGAATCGCTGACGACCGTTGTTCTCCCCCCTTGCCATTTTCCATGAATTTCCGCGCCCACATAATAGTAAGATCTGCCTCCTCCGCGATCACCGTACGTACCGATGAACTGCTGAACCTTATCATTTGCATCCGTATACGTCAGAGCGGCAACATCGTTCGCCAACCATTTAACTTTATACCGGTCATCCGCTCTATAGGGAATGACCTGCTTTGGCCGACAAAAAATTCCATAGTAGCTCCGATAATAAATGGCCACGCCGGTCGCCGGATTTTCTTTAACAACAAACACATGCTTCCAATCCGGTGATATGCTGGTTATGTTGTTGACTTCCCTGCTGCTTTCAACAAGCAGAATCCCATTTACAACGAGAACAAGAATGATCCCTCCGGCAAGAATCCATATCATTCTTCGCGTGAATACAAGTAAAAATAAAAGGGACAGTGTAATGAAAAATAAACACAGGCTGTTGACGATGAAGAAGAGTTGATTGTCAATATACTCCACTTGAAAAAAACGATGTGTGAATAAATAGCCAATCTGCAAACAAAAAAAATTGCAGGCGAGCAATAATGAGCACCAGCCCAAGACCGTCGTCCATTTATTCCTGTTAATTTTCATCCGGCTGCACCTCCTCAGAAAAGACCCATGTTCTACCATTATCCTCTGAAATGAATTTTCCTTTCACTTTTCCGCCTTCATAATCGCCATTTGGGCCTTGGTTCACGAAAACAGCCAAGTGGTTCCCTTCTATTGTTGGAATTTCCGCCGTAACAAAGATCTTGAGATATTTTTTAGGCATTGTAAACACAGCCTTCGACCAGGATTTTCCTCCATCTTCCGTCACATAAAGCTCCGGATTCTCAGGATTAATCGTTCCAAAAGACAGGAATCCGGTAGATTCATTGACAAAGCCGCCGTCCGAAATCAACTGTGTAACTCCTGTAGATGCAGTCTCCTTCCAGCTGTGGCCCCCGTCCTGTGTTAAAAAGACTCTTGAACTTTCTTGAGACATCGTTCGATCACCGGATAGGATGACATAACCAAAGTGTTCATTGATAAACCTTACTTTTCTAAAGCGCATGGCGGTAAAGGAAGTTGTCACAGTAGCATTCTTCCATGTTTTTCCGTGATCAAGGGAGTAAGTGAGTACAACACTTTTATTTTCCGTATTCGCACCGTCTGAGTGTAAGAATGCCGCCCGATGTTCGGTCAGCATATAACTGCCGTCAATCAATTCCTGCTTGTTTCCGTTGTATTCTCCGGCGAATAATTGATCTTGTTCAACCGGAACTTTGACCCAGTTCTTCCCATGGTCGTATGTTATGTTCAATTCATTTTTCTGTAACGTGTAGCTTATCATGTCATTCGTGACAGGACGCAGCAACTCAGATTGCGGTTGCTTAGGCCTTCCCTGCGCACCAGTGACCTGACTGTGACTGCGGGCCGGTATGAAGCGGATCAGATTTTCATAATTAAATAGTGTCATGATCAGAGCGATGATCATGAACCCGCACACACTAATTAAGATCGTTTTCAAAGAAAAGACTCCTTCTGTTCATTTGTGGAGAACTCCGAGGATTTTCTTCAACGATACCAAAGGCTCGCTTCGTTTACAATTTAATGTCCTTATTAACAGCCTCATAACGATTGTCAATTTGTTCACGATGCATTTTTGTTGACATAGCTTCGTGTTGTAACTAAAATGATTACATCAAGCAAAAAAGCTATATGATAAACTATTTTTTATTGCGTATTAGTTGTAACCGAAAAAGTTACAGATGAATCTTATTAAATTTGGAGGTATTTTCTATGAAACTATTAGTTACCGGTGCCACCGGAAAGCTTGGCTCAAAGGTTGTTACGACACTCTTGAAGAAGGTCCCGGCAAATCAAATTGCTGTCAGCGTACGTAATCCGGAAAAAGCAGCCGATCTTCAGGCTCAAGGTGTGGACGTCCGCTACGGAGACTTCGATCAACCGGAAAGCTTGGATCATGCTTTTGCAGGCATTGATCGGTTATTGATCATTTCTACAACCGACGACACGGAAACACGCATTCGGCAGCATACGAATGCCGTAGCTGCCGCTGAACGTGCAGGTGTAAAATTTATCGCTTACACAAGCATTGCTAATGCTCAGAAAAGCTCCAACGCACTGGCACCGACCCATCAGGCAACGGAACAGGCCATTTTAAAAACCGGCATTCCGTACTCCTTCCTGCGCAACAACTGGTATTTAGAAAATGAGCTCTCGTCAATTCAGGGTGTAATGGCAGGCGCGCCATGGGTAACCTCCGCGGGCAACGGCAAGGTAGGCTGGGCCTTGCAGCAAGATTATGCCGATGCTGCCGCAGCAGTACTCGCCGGCAGCGGCCATGAAAACACAATCTATGAACTGTCCGGCAAACTAAGGACTCAAGAAGAGCTTGCATCTGCTGTTGGCGAAGTGCTCGGCAAGAGCGTTTCAGTGGAGCACGTCGATGACAGCACCTACACGAAGCTCATGAAACAAGCCGGCGTGCCCGAATTTCTTTTACCGATGCTTGAAGGTATTCAAAAGGACATCCGTGAAGGCAGTCTTGAAGTATCAAGCAATGATTTTGAAAAGCTTCTCGGACGTCCGCTCGCACCAATTAAAGAAGCCATCGCAAAACTCGTTCAAGAAAGTTCACAGACAAAATAATGTGTACTCATAACAGCCGGCCTTCCTGAATACAGAAAGGTCGGCTGTTTCATTTGAAAAATGCCATCGTCTTAGGAATTCTGAATTTCATACGTTAATTGATCCGACACATGAGGCTGGTTAATCTGAATATAAACATCTACTCGCTGGGTATCTTTAGGTACTTCAAATTCGGTTACATGCGAAAAATCCAGCCCAACTATATCGTGAAATAGTCCAGCCTGCTTCCAATGAACAAGATAAGAATGGGATGTATGTGAATCTGAACTTTCTTCCATAAAGTCCGTAGATTGATTGTCAGGCAAAGCAGATGGTTTGTAGAATCGGTTGCCAATGGAAAGATGTTGAGGATTAAATGCCGACACACCGGCCCATGTCTGCACGGCATCGCTCGATATTTGCTGAAATTCCTGCCGGTACTGTATTGAGATCGATGTCGGCTTCATGGTTGCGGGACTATAGTCAATCCGCTCGCTCCCTACACATGCGAATTTTCGTTGTCCTTCAGAGATGAGATCCAAACTGATGCGTACGAATTTTACTCGCTGTGGCAATTTCGAATGAGTCGCTTGAGACAACGCCTGAGCATAATTCTTTTTTGACAGCTTCTGTACATCACTTGAGGTAACCTTCAGATAGGCCATTGAATGAGCGACAACTTTACCTTTTAACTGTTCGAGCCGCTGCTGTTCTGCATCGGACATATTTGCAACCGCAAAGTCTGAGAACCCGATTTTTTTCAAATCCGTGGTACTCTGATTTTCTGAGCGCAACGCTTGGTGCTTTGTCTGCAATGTTTCTGGATTTACAATAATGGAGGATTGAACAAGTTGATCTAGGTAGGTATAGCACGTATAGATAAGCAGTAAGACGGTAACAGCAGTACAACCTATTAATATTTTCTTATTAATCAGGTAACTCTCCCTTCAAGGATAGCTGATGTTTAGTATAATAATACCAAGCATTGCATTAAAAATCGAATGTGATTGGGGAGCTATTTCGTGGGATTTAACCAAATAATCATAGGATGCATTTTTGTCTTCTTCCGTTTCACTATTAGTACGATTGATATTCTGCCCGATGTCATCGGCTACATCTTTATCTTTTACGGAACGCGCGCCTTATTATCCCATTTCCATAATGATCGGTTCATGAATGTAAAACGGGCCAGTCTGCTGCTCATCATTCTATCAGCGCTCGATCTCTTTATCCATCATTCCGCGGTTCTAGATGGCGTCATTGACAACACTCAGCTAAGCGGCAGACTGTTTTCCTATTTTTATTTTGTCGTTACGACCGTCCTGCTTACTTTCTCTATTTATCACTTGTGCAAGGGCATTGAACAAGAAGCCCGGCGTGTTGGAAATACCGAACTCGCTTCAAAATCAACGTGGACCTACCAATTCTTCTTCTCATACCAAATCGTAACCGTGATTTTCAACACGACCGCTCTTTTCGTCGCAAAGGAATCACTGGAACTCAATCTAAACGGAACAACAGGAACGATACTATTTGTCGTACTCTTTTTTTACATGATATCTGCTGCCGCCCAAGTGTTCCTTCTATTGAATAATGCGAAGAAGGTATTTGCCCATAAATAAATTACAGAACCGCCCAACACATTGCGAGCCGTTCTGTTGCTTGATATCTGATTGTGGAACCGTGAAGCTGTTACCTATCAGCCACAGCATCAGTGATTTGCTGCTGGTCATAGGCCTGCAAGGTTAGAAACATAATGACGTAGAGCACGAGCGGAATCCAAACGTAGTTCACATTGATCATCGACAACGTCGCCGCGTTTTGCGCATGATTGGAAACATAACCGGACAGATGGAACAGTCCTGCAGTAATCATGCCGCCGATTCCGAGTCCCATATTGACCCCGAAATCATCGGTAGAAGCCAGAATACCTTCAGCCTGGACACCCATAGCCGTACCGTATCGAATCGTGTCGGCAATCATAATGGAAACAAGACCGATGATGATTCCGTGCCCGACAGAATTAATAAACGTTCCGGCAAACAGAGTTGCCAGAGAATGCGCATAAACCCCGACAGTCAAAATGACCTGACCGATAAAAGCAGTAACGATTCCGGACAGCATCGTCTGCTTCTTACCATGCTGTTTGGCCAATCGTATAATCAGTATAACTCCAATCAGGGCCGCCAACGTAAAGCTGTTTGCCAGCGGGACTAAGTCTTCGCGACCCAAGGTATATTTGAAATAGTAGATCGTGGTCTGATTTTTCAATGCAGTAACAAGCCAGTAAAGGAAAATCACCGCGGAAATGATTAGCCATGGCCGATTTTTGCGGAGCATGCGCATCACTACCTTAAACGGCTGATGTGCTACGTCAGGCTTGCTGATCCGCTCATGCACGTTGAAAAATGTATTGAGAATCAACAATAACGAAATCAACCCAAACACACAGATGGTCAGCAGGAAGCCCTTTTGCTGATCGCCGCGTCCAAAGAAGGCAACGAGCGGCAATGTGAAAACCGCAATAATAATTTGGACCGAGCTGCCGAAAAATTGTCGAATGACCCCAAGCAGTGTCAATTCCTGCTCATTTTCTGACAAAGCAGGCAAAATGGACGTAATCGGCAGATTGACCGCCGTATAAAAGAAGCCTAATCCCAGATAGGTTATGTAGGCCCATACAAGTTTACCTGACTGCGAGAAATCAGGCGTCATAAAAGTCAAAACGGCAAAAATGACATAAGGCAGAGCGTACCAAAGAAAGAACGGTCGGCTTTTGCCCCAGCGAGAATGCGTATGGTCGATCATCACCCCAATAATAAAGCTTTCCACAACATCGGCAATCCGGGCAACGATGAACAAAATCGCTACCGCCCCTGGATTTAATCCATAAACATCGGTATAAAAGAACAACAGGTACGTGGTTAACATTTGAAAGACCAGATTGTCGGCCGCATCGCTTAATCCATAGCTGATGCGTTCCGGCCAGGCCGTTTGCCATTTTCGTTTCATAAGCCATCTTCTTTCCAAAGAAAACAAGAAGGCACCAAATGGTCAGCGCCACTTGGTGCCGTTTCATTTCATTGTATGTGCTTGGTCAGCCGATGGTAAACTTCATCGCCTATAACGTCATTAGTCCACATCCAGACGATGTGTCCCAACGCTTCGGAAATATGTTCCTCCGTCGGCTGCTCCTTCGCTGACGGTACGGTTTTCATTGCCGGCATAATACCCAGGTGAAAAGCTGCCCAGACGGTGAGACCAAATACCGATCCTCCGCCTGCTTTGATTTTCGGTTCATATTGAGCAAGCACCTGATAAAGTACGGCAAATGACGTGGAAAAACCGAAGTGGACTAAATAACTGACCCATGGCATATCTTGTTCTGAATATCGATATGCAGCGTGTGTGGCTGATTCAGGAACACCCATTTGCTGCAGTAATTTCTGAGGCGGATTCGTTGCGTCACGTTTTGGAGTCCGCGGCGGCAGAACGTTTTCCCAGCCAAATTTGACGAGTCCGGAAATGAGCCCGGCGACAACTCCTGCTTTTATGGCTGCATTTAATTTGGAGGACTGTTTCTTTTTTAAAGCCATGTCTCCAGCTCCTTCTCTGTTGCTTACTTATTGTTAGTCTACCAACTAGTATAATCAATTCTTCCATTTAAGTGGTGCATACTGCTCATTAGTTATGGTCTTGATATGGATGTGAGTGCACAAATGCAATTGTACCCTACATTTTATTAAGTAACAGTTGCTTCCAACAAAGGCCCTATTAATCTCAACAACATACCTGCCCATTTTCTCTCTCCATGCTATAATGAGCACGGAATGCAGACTTCAATTTATGAAATGAATCAGTGAGGTGCACTCATGCCAACACGAAGAATTACTCTTTCCAGCACGGTCAACACACGAGATTTAGGTGGTTATCCAACCCTTGACGGCAGAACGACAGCATTTGGAAGAATCATCCGCAGCGATGCACCGCAAGCATTAACCCGAGAAGATCTTGCATTATTGAAGAAATTAGGTGTTACAGCAGCACTCGATTTCCGTTCCAAACCGGAAACAGAAAAATTACCAAGTGCCTTCGAACAATCTGCTGATTTTGATTACTTTCATTGCCCGTTTGCATTTGGCAATCGCAATCCAGCCTCTAAGGCAGAAGTTCCCCTGCTGTACGCGGAAATGATCGATGATCTTCCGGCAATCAAGCGGATTCTCAGCATTATCGCTCGGCAAGAGGGTTCAATTTTTATCCACTGCTATGTCGGCAAAGACCGCACAGGTGTAGTAGCTGCGTTGCTTTTGCTTATTGCCGGCGTCGGCATCAGCGACATTCTGGCTGACTACCAAGTCTCCTATACTTATTTGCGGCTCAGAATACGTGAATTGCTGCATGAACATCCGGAACTTCCTGATTTCACCGGCAGATCCGATATGGAATATATGGAAGCGGCACTGAATCATTTTTTCAAGACCTATGGCAATGTGCAAGACTATCTTAAGAAAGTCGGACTGCTTCCGGATGAACTCACTTTGCTGAGAAATAAGCTCCTCTGATGATTCGGCGAATCAGATAAGTTACAATCTGGAGAGCACCAAGATTAAATAGGTCGCAATTGACGAAACAAGAAGGGAAACTATTTTATGAGAAATGTTCATCCGCGTTCGCTATACCGCCATTTCAAAGGCAATTTTTATTACGTAATTGACGTTGCACTGGATTCGGAAACGCAAAAAGAAATGGTTGTTTATCAAGCGCTCTATGGGGAAAACAAACTTTGGGTCAGACCTAAAGCAATGTTTCTATCTGAAGTAGAAGAAGGCAAAGAAAATCCAACGGGACAAGTTTATCGTTTTGAATTATATCACTCAGAAAAGAGTCTTTAAAAACGTCCCCTGATATTGGACTTAAAAAAGTGAATTTATTTGGGTTCCGTTCGCTCATCCTATTTTTATTTCCGCCAAAAAGTTGAACAGTCTGCTTTGTCGGCAATATTAAATGCGATCATTTTCTCAAGTAATGTGTAATCAATCGGCTGATCCCAAGGAAAGCGCATTAACATCTTGGTATGATCATAACCAGCCTGCACAATGTCAGCAGAAAAATGTTCAATCCCTGCAAGTTCCGGCGAAACGGCCAAATGTTTTTTGGATGTGCTGAAACCAATAATAAATGTATCGTGATCAGTAAACATTGGCTGATTCCATTTAATGACCGGCACTAAATGTGGGAATTTTTCAACAACCCAGCCTAAAACTTCTTCCGTCCGATCTCGATGCTGAAGATTATCAATACGTGCTAAAAAGTCTGCGAAAACGTCCATGCTATTCCCTCCTAGAGTATAAATTATACCCATGAAAAAAGATCCTCAAACCATTACCATTAAATCACTGATTTCCACGTCTATTTCCTTTGAGTAACGAAAAAAGGGAGGAATGAAAAAATTCCTCTCGTTTTCCCAAATTTTTCACTTAATAAACTTCATCGGATCGACGGCGCCGTTATGCGGTGGCGGATTCCATTGTCCATCATACAATTCAAAGTGCAGATGCGAGCCAAAGGATTCGCCTGTATTGCCCATTCCGCCAATATCCTGGCCTTTACTCACTCGTTCTCCTGCAGAAACATGGTAACTGTTTAGGTGAGCATAAACAGTTGTGAATAATTGACCATTGATCTTATGCGAGACCATGACCGTGTTTCCGTAACTGGACGAATGATACGCTCTAAAAACAACGCCGTCCGCAGCGGCCATTACCGGTGTCCCCTCACTACTCGCGATATCAATTCCGGGGTGAAAACTGTTGTCAAAGGAACGTTGACCAAATCCGGAGGAAATATAGCCCTGAGCCGGTTTTATAAAATCCGCTTTACTGTCAGACAGATTCTCAAGGTCGGCGGATTGACTGCTTAGTGCACGCGTTTGTGCTTCCGCAACTTCTGTTTCTTCATTCTTATCCATTTCTTTTTCTTTTATTTTCGATGCTTCTTTTTTCAATAACGCGAGTTGACTGCGTTGATCCTCTTCCTTTTTAAGAAGCTCGGTCTCCAGATCCTTTAATTCTGCCAAGCCGTTCTTTAACTGACTTTGTTCATCAATAAGCGCCTGTTGATTTGCGGCCCGGTTTGCCTTGTCTTGCTTTTGATCATTGAGCATGTTTTGATCGTTTTCCGAAATTGTTTTTAACGCAAACACTCGATCTATGAAATTTCCAAAACTCTCTGAACCAAGCAGAACATCAAGATAGTTTGCGGATCCTTGATTGAGATACATGGTTCGAACCCGCTTTTTCAATAATTTGTCCCTGCTGTCGATCTGCTTGTTCAGTCGTTTAATCTCTTCCTTCATCCACTTCGATTTTTCACGACTTTCTGCTAGTATTTCCTGCTTGTCTGCCACCGCCGTCTTAATCTTCTTCACTTGATGATCCGAGGCCTTGAGCTGCTTAATAACCACATCTTGTTGCTGTTGATTCTCAGAAAGCTGATCCGATTGTGCATGTACGTCCATAACGCCGACGAAGCCCATGACTAAAGAAAACATCAGCCCCAGTGCTATTGCTGTATGTATGTGTTTCCGATTCATGATCCCTTTCCCCTCTAGTACTTTTCTCTGTTTGTATCGCTTCAGGCGGATACCCTCAGCAAAATTCTATGTTCACATCATAACAACCTAATATGACACAATAAGACATGATTCGATAACAATCTAGTTACAAAAAAAGCGCCCTTCTCATGGACACCTTTAGGCTATAATAGACTCATAGCGATTGATGGGGGTAAACGCGTTGGCTCGTGAAGAATTAGATAAGCTCACCGAGGTATACATAAACGATCAGGAATCAGTCTACCATACTTGGTTTATTAATAATGAAGATCGCCTCAAAGCATTCCGCACCATCAAAAAGGGGCTAAAAAAAGTCATCAGTGAAATTGAAGCACGCAGCTTTGGCAATGATTTCAAGGGATCGAGTTTGGAAACCGTTGTTACGGCGATATCGGAGCAAAAACAAGTTTTTGAAGGTGCGGCACATCCGTTTTACTGGAAACCAAAACTGCGCATTCCCGATATTTATGAGAACCCGGAAAACCAACTGGCTTTCGGAAGATTTTTGAATGCTTGTCTGCATGCCAACAATGCTGAACAGATTTTTGACGAGATCGTGAAACTCGATCAATTAAAGATTAAGGGCCTTGGCCCGGCAGTTGCCACTATTATTTACTTCCTTCACCCCACCCTGTTTCCGCCTTTCAATACGGCGATTGTTCGCGGGTACAATACACTCTTCCATAAGAAGCTGAAGCTTGGTTCCTGGATGGCCTATCTCGAAATGAGAGAGGACATTCTGGCGACAAATCCACAATCGCGCTTGTCCAAAGACTTAGGCGCTTTTGCCGGTTTACTGTTTGAGATTGGCACAGGCCGGCTTATCCTGTCCGAAAATAGCGACCAGGTTCTGGATGCGGAAAACGAAAAGCGTTTAAAAGCATTGAAAAAAAGACATCATCAAGTCCTTGATGACCAAATTGAGGAAAATGCGCACAGTGAAATGCAGTACCATTTAGCACGATTGGGCCGTTCGCTGGGCTATCACGTGTGGATCGCCCAAAACGACCATAAGCGGGAATATAATGGCGAAAAATTGGGCGAATACTCGCTTCCCGCCCTGCCGCTCTCGAATCTAAGCAAAAGTGTTTTTGATACCGTATCACTGATTGACGTGCTCTGGCTGAATCAGAATGATGAGATTGTAAGCGGATTTGAAGTGGAAAAGAGTACCTCCATATATTCAGGCATTCTCCGACTTTATGATCTGTCGCTGTCTGTTGATCAAGTATGCAGACTATTTCTTGTCGCTCCCAACAAACGTGAAAAGGAAATCAAAGCACAATTAATGCGTCCATCATTCATTAAAGAACACTCCTTAAAGTCCACCATGTCTTATCTTTTATTTTCCGATTTGCAATGTGACTGTGACGCCATGTGCAAATTCGGTACGGACATCAGCATCCTTGATCCAATTGCAAGATCGGTATGATTTGCTGCATTTGCCTTAACCTTCACGGCTGGCAGATTATTTTCCAGAACTAACTTGCGAACGTTGAAAGTTAATACTAAAAATCCCATATTTATGTTATAATTTTTTAAAAAATTTCAAAATGATAGAAAAATCATAGGGTGATTAACATGTATCATATTGTCATCATTTCGGAAAATAGAATCACTCTCAAACGATTATGGACAATGCTGCAAGATAATCCGTTGCTGATCATCCATATCGTGCCATTTAGCACGGACGCCTATGATTCATTTTACCGCAATCATGCAGACATTGTGATTATGGATACATCGGTATTGTTACCGTATGAAAAGATTATTGAGCAATTTAAACAATGTCGCTGGCATTATACGGTCCTTCTCTTAAGTAATAAAAGGCAGCAGCCTCCTGCTAAGGACGACCAATATCTCTACCTCGACAACAAATATTTTAACAAAAAAATGTTCGACAATATTTTGAAACATATTGTTCTTCATACAGAAACAATGCGTCAAGATCGTTTAAAACTATCAATTAACTGGCATGGTACCCATCAACTTGAGATTCATCCAGATACCTATTACTTGGCTTTTATTAAAACTTATGCAAGCGATCAGTCGATTACGAAAAACAAATTACAACAATTCATTCATCAAGCAGCTCCGGTCTGTAAAGTTATGGTGATTTTTCACACCTCAAATGAAGCTTTGTTTTATATCAGCCGTTCTAGTATCATGAAGGGCTTTAGCTTAAATTTTCTCGGCCAACTAAGTACCGGCCTATTCGGCTTGGATTCTGCTTTTATTTACCAAAAGAATATTAATTGGCAGCAATTTAGCGAGAATTGTTCCATGCTCAAAAGCTATAAAAAAAACAGCCTGTTTTTCAGCGGTAAAATGATTAATGTATCAGATAAATCCAGTTTGAGCATGCATAAATTAACCTTGCAACATTTAGAGGAGCAATGCCGTCAATTGCTCAAAGCACTCCTTACGGCCGACACTTCTTTAGCAGAACATTTGCTGCAATATATTTATTTACACCTTATCAAGGACAGTTGGAGTATAAAGGCACTCGCGTATGTCAGGACCTTTATTGAATTTTTGGGAAAACTGATTCATGCTCGTGTTGACTTCTCGTCGTACCAGTCTGTCGAACTCGAATTGGACGGCCTGTTGCACTCTCGTTTGCTGCTGCCGATTCACTATCGATCTCCAGTACTGCAGAAAACACTAACTTTAACGGTTCAATCAATATGCAAAAACTATTCAGCCGGATGGTCGCTTGATCAAATTGCCAAAGATCTTTGTTTAAATAAAATTTATTTAAATCGTGTTTTTAAACATCAATTTAATTATACAATATTGGAAACCATTCAACTGCTTCGTTTGCACTATGCTAAATACTACTTGATATTTAGCAGCCGCACCGTTTCCGATATTTCAAGATTGCTGGGTTTTACGAGTGTCGGGTATTTCAGTAAGTTTTTCAAAAACAATGTTGGCTGTACAGCCGTTGAATTTCGTAAAAATAAAGATTTCGAAGGGGCGCTTTACTTGTGAGGGCACTTTGGCTTAACGAAAACGGCATGATGAATTTTATAGAGGTTCCGGAACCATCAATTGAAAGCGACGACGATGTAAAAATTAAGGTGATGTACAATACAATCGGTATTCAAGATTTAAGGATGAAACGTTCCTGGGATTTTTATGCCAAAGGCGGCATTGCCGGTTACGAAATGGCCGGCGTTATTACAGACTTTGGCGGCCATGCACAGGCAAACGGTTTCCATGTCGGGCAAAAGGTCACGGGCACCGTTGTGAAATTTTGCGGTCATTGTCTTTATTGTGAAAAGGGCCAAGAAAATAATTGCCTGCAATTGGATGTAAACAGTGGCACGCTCTGTGATGTAGTCGTCTGGAATGCCAGCCAAATCATTTCTCTTCCCCCGGCAGCGACTTTTAACATTGGCTGCCTTCTTGAGCCCGTAGCAGTCGTATACATGGCCGTACAAAAGTTACATATAATCACCGATGACAATGTTTGCATCTTTGGCGGTGATTTTAATGGTTTGGTGCTGCTCCAATTGGTAAAAATACTCGGCGCTCGTACGGTTACCGTTGTAGACGCTAAAAAGCATAACCGGGACCTTGCTCAACAGTTCGGAGCCGATTACGTCATTGATGCTTTTAATGAAAACCTTGAAACGGAACTATTTAAGATTTCCGATTTCATCGGCTTTCAAAAGGTAGCGATTACTTCCAGTCAGCCGAATTTTATTTCGACCGCCTTTAATGTAACTGCCAGAGGTGGAACAGTATTGACCACGGTTTATTTCAATCAAGATCAAAATATTTCTATTAATTCCGTCAAATTTTTCGCCATGAATATTACGATTACCAGTTCTTTTCTCTACACCAAACAATTGCTCCGCCAAACCCGGGATCTCCTGCCAAAATTAAAATTGAAAGAGCTGATCAGTCGGGAATATTCTTTTGAAAATTATTCTGCAGCTTTTTCAGCAGAGCAGAAATATCGTTATCCGCGAATTGGAATCAAAATGGACGATTGACCGTACTCACATGCTGACGGCTCAATTCCCGTGAGTCAATCGAACTGCCAAACACGAAAAATCTTTGGAAAAGGTACTCCGTTACACCATTGATCATTAGATTCATCATTGTCACTAAATAATCATTCCAGTGCATGACGCCGACCAAATAGTTGCCGCCGAATGTCGATACGGGGGTAAAAACAGCGTAATAGAGAAACACTTTGGTCATAGCAACCGGAATATTATTATTTGACTTAAATGTAAACCGTCGATTTAAAGTAAAGTTCCAAACAATTGATAAAACAAGTGCAATCAAGTATCGCGCCCAGTAATCAAACCGGCCGTACTGCGTTAACAGTGTAAATGCACCCATCTCAATGACACCGGCCGAAGAAGCAAGCAAAAAGTATTTGGCTGTTCTGAATAATTCTTTTTTAACTTTACCCTTCATCAATTCTTCCTCCATCTTGCGGCATTTGGAATTAGTTTATGGATATAATGGCTTTGCTAATATTCATTCATTTCTCGATGCTGCTTCCGTCACCATCTTGATCGCGTCTGCCATCGACTGATCCAAAATGTTGATGACGTCTTCGGCCGTCTCTTTTTTCATTAACAAATTAGGTTTAAACTGCAAAACCGATTGATCAAAGTTGGCCATCATTGACCAAATCCCATGCTTAAGCAGAGATAGCATCAATGCTCCACCGCCGAATGGATGGACCGTTTTTAATCCCATAATGACTCCGCATTGCCTAATTTCGGTAAAGAAGTCAGCATATTTACGCTGAATCTTCGGCAATTCTTGTGCAAAGAAGTTTGTCAGCATGTGAACATTGGCAATGGTATCTTCTCGTGTGATGATATCCATCACTTTTGAAGCAACAATACAGCCGAGTTCTGTCCCATTAAACGAAGAGGTATGAGCAAATCCATCATCTTTCATCCAGCTTGCAGCTTCTTCATTCATAATGACGGCCGACATTGGATAATAGCCGCCGGACAATCCTTTTCCGGTAACAATCATATCCGGCGTTGCGCCATATTTACAACAGCACCATATTTCACCGCTTCGCATCAAGCCGGTTTGAATCTCATCGGCAATGTATAATGCACCATATTTATGGGACAGTGTTTCAACATTTTTATGATAATTTTTGATTGGCATTGGGAATCCGGCAGTAGCTGGGATACTTTCAATAATGACCGCCGCAGTATCATTTTTCTTAAGAACGGATTCCAACTGTTCAAGATTGTTGTACTCAATGTGGGTATATAGGGCCGGATCCGGTTTCATGTTAAATGATTCGGCTATTTGGGGGTTGCTGGCTTGCATCGCGATCCCCGTTGCCCCGTGAAAGGCGCATGATAAACTGATCACTCGGCACCTTTTGGTCGCCCGTCTAGCAAATTTGATTGCGGCATCGACGGCTTCTCCGCCTCCATTAAGAACGAAAGCATACTTCATATTATCCGGTGATACCGCCAGCAGCTTCTCATTTAATTCATTTTTATACGGTGAAGGAAAATAGTGATTGCCTGCATCTACCACCTCAGCTCCCTTCACTAATGCTTCTCTAATTTCCGGATTACGATGTCCTAAATTGAAGACGCCACCGTTAGAGTGCATATTAATATAGGTACGGTGCCCTTCTAAATCTTTAAAGTAACTCCCCTCTCGTTCCCCCATAACCAATTCCACACCAAAGTGGCGAAACGTATTGACTCTATCGGGATTCCAAATTTGATAGGCTTCATCATAGATTTCATGTGCGGTTTTATTCATGTCGAATCCTCCCAGTCATTTATTTTTTATTATTGATAAGCCCGATGATGCTTTGCAGGTACTGGAGTGAGGTTCGATCCAAGCGCAAAATTTTTCAAATACTTTTTTGCTAAAACAGCAGTGCCTTTTGCATAAAATGCCAGCACTTCCGGTGTGAGTACCTGCGATTCACCACTGCCCGGTATGACGCTGCCGATTCGATAAATTAAACTTTGTAACATGCCGATTCTTCGCATCATAACAAAGGTACCGATCTCTTGCTTATCTTCATCCGATATCTTACGCACCGATTCATATCCGTCAATTATTTCTTTTATAACCTCAGGTAAATCCGTCCGGTGTTCCATAAAGGTAACAACGCTGGCAATATCATACATAAACCAGCCCTTACCGCTATCATCAAAGTCAAGGACGGTTATTTTATTCCCTTTTTTTAACAAATTGGCCATTCGCAAATCACTGTGAATCATACCGTACCGATTTGGTGTTTTTCCGTACAATTCAACCCTTTTTTTGATTAAATCGACACAATGATCAATAACTGAAATGTCTTTATGCGACAACCACTGACGTGAACGATAACTCACCCCATAGAAGTTATTCCAGTTTTTTCCGAAAGTACCATCGAAATTCCACTCCATTCTTTCAAAAAAATCGGGATATTTCCACTCGGTTGCCCGCGTATGCATGTTCGCAGCGATCTTTCCAATCATGCGATAAAGCCGACAATCTGACGCCTGAAGCGGACTTTTTTTCACCCCACCTAATTTCTGTTGTAACAATGCAGCCAATTTAAAAATAGGTATGGTGATTTTATCCGGAATCCAATCCATTTTACTAATTAATGTGCCAATCTGATCATTCGCATCGCTCGAATCAGCCGGCGTTTGCCCTTCAACGTATTTAAAACAAACGACCAATCGCTGTTCATTCATTTTGGGGTTTTCAATGACTTCTACATATTTTCCGTTTCGAGAAAGTAGCGGGCAATTCAGTAAAAGATGGTTCGTTCGTCCTAACTCAGTAATCCAGTTCAATTCTGTCTTTACACTATTTAACGTTGTGTAATCAAGGCGCTGAACTCGCATAATCATTTTTTCTTTATTTTTAGCTTCTAAACAAAACGTCGCATTTTCGGTAAAATTTATTAATGTTAACTTTGACGCCAGTGAATAATTCCATCTTGCTTTCGCTTCTTCAGCCACAGTCCGTAAATATGTTATCTTTTCCGGAAAAGACAACATCTCAAAACGACTTTCAGTTTTCATCTGAACACCCCTTTTGCCTTCGAATGAAACGGATCGTTTAAAAGCTGAGCTATTTAGATTGTTAATTATTGATTATAATTAAAATTCAAAATAATAAAAGAGTATTTTATAAACTTCTTTAGCCAAATATTTATAAAATATAAACTTTTTTCATCATTTTGAAACTATTCTTTTAACTATTGGCGTACTCCGTTTTCGTGGAAATCATCGAAGAAGGGATGGAACGGAAGGCGTTTGGCAATCATTTGCGACCTTCCGTAAATCACGTTATCATGAGATCAGCAGCTCGAAAATCAATCATACGATTTTCAGTGCCAATTCATAAATATGGCACGACTTGCGAAACTTTTATCGGCAGGAAATGAAAGGATTTATCAGAAATGACGGATTTTCAAAGGCTGAAAGAACAGCTGATCACATATAGCAAGGAAATAGGCGTGGACAAGATCGGCTTCACGACTGCTGATCCGTTCACCGAGCTCAAGGCACGGCTCTATCGGCAGCGGGAACTCGGTTACCAGTCCGGATTCGAGGAGAAGGATATCGAAAAAAGAACCGAACCGTCGCTGCTCATGGACGGCGTGCAGTCGATTGTCTCAATCGCCATGGCCTACCCGAAGAAAATGGCCGAGCGCCCGGCAAACACGAAAGGTCATCGCCGCGGTGCTTTTGCCCGGGTTTCTTGGGGACAGGACTACCATACGATTCTTCGTGACCGCATGCAAAAGCTCGGCGAATTTCTCGTTGAAACGGTTCCCGGCGCCACGTTCAAAAGCATGGTCGACACCGGGGAACTGTCTGATCGTGCCGTTGCCGAGCGTGCCGGCATCGGCTGGGCGGGGAAAAGCACCAACCTGATTACAAAAGAATTCGGGTCCTATGTTTATCTTGGCGAGATGCTGACCACTATTCCGTTTCCTCCGGACAAACCGGCGACCGACCTGTGCGGCGATTGTACAATCTGCATTGATCACTGCCCAACCGGAGCACTGGTTCAAGGCGGGCAGCTCAACAGCCAGAAATGCATCGCCTACTTAACCCAGACGAAGCAGGAACTTCCGGAAGAATATAAGAAAGCAATCGGCAATAGACTCTACGGCTGCGATATGTGTCAACAGGTCTGTCCGTACAATCGTGATGTGGACAGCCATTTTCATGAGGAAATGGAACCTGATCCGGAACTCGCTCATCCGCTCCTCACACCGCTGCTGACATTGTCCAATCGTGCATTCAAAGAAACGTTTGGCGACGTGTCGGGCTCATGGCGGGGGAAAAAGCCGATTCAGCGCAATGCGATTGTTGCACTCGGCAACTATAAGGAAGTTGCCGCCGCACCGGAACTGCTTCGCTTGCTTCACGATGACTCGCGTCCGGTGATCCGGCGCACGGTCACCTGGGCACTTCAGCAAATGTGGGATCGCCTTGAACCGGACATGCGCGCGCATATGATTCAATCCTTCGAAGACCTGCTTGCGAAAGAAGAGGATGAAAAAGTTCACCAGTGGATCAAGGCAAAGCTGGATGCTGAAGAAGGATAACGGCTGTTCGTCAGCATCACAGAGATAAAATGCCGAAAGTGCCGATTAAGGAAGCCATCCAATACTTTGGAAAGCCGGTGAGGTCATGTTGTCCGACCAACTTTTTTTCCATATTCATTATTGCAACCATCGATCATTTGATGATAAGGAGCGTCCACCGCGCAAAATAAACCGTACCCTGTCCCACCACGAACTCATTCTTTTTACCGGCGGTTCCGGAACGATCACCATTGATCAGCGACATTATTCGATTAAAAAAGGCATGCTTTGCTACATCCGTCCCGGGCTCCATCATACATTTGAGCCCGAAGCGGGACAAGGCGGTTTTTTATCGGTTCATTTTAGCTGCGCGGAGGTGGAATGGAGTCAAAATCAGTGGATAATCCATGAATGCACAAAACAGCTGATGAAGAAACTGGGGAAACAATTAATGGATGCCTACGAGGTAGAAGCGTCGTTTCGACGCTTGACCGACTGCTGGGACCAGAAAAGACCCGGATATCCTTTTGCCGCACGCACCTTGCTGCAGCAACTGTTCCTCGCCATTGCAGACAATGTCAGGAAACAGAATCAGAATTTCGCAAGTTCGCTAAAGGTGGAGCGAATTGTCGACTATATGCAAAGAAATTTATCGAAGCATATTACCTTGAATGAACTATCCGAGCTTATACGATTGTCACCAACCTACCTAACAAGGATCTTTAAAGAAAGCACCGGTTCCTCCGTTATTTCTTATTTTAACCAGATGAAAATCGACAAGGCGAAGGAGCTGCTCCTTGAAGGAGATTACAAGATCAAGGAAATTGCGCATCTGCTTGGTTTTGCTGATGAATTTTATTTTAGTCGGCTATTTAAACGATCCGAAGGGATAAGCCCACTTGACTATTACAGCAAAAATGTCCATGGATCATCGGATCACCCATGGATTGGCCAATGATCTGCGTTTAAACTAGAGGGTGTAATTATTCATCCTATTTTTGAATCGCGGAGGCCAAGATCATGCCGATTTGGAAAAAAAATTTAGTAGTCTGCTGGTTTGGTATGTTTGCGACAGGGATTGGCATGAGCCAAATCGCACCGGTGCTGCCACTGTATATCAGCCACCTTGGTGTTGATCAGGAAGCAGCAGTCGCTCAACTATCGGGCATTGCTTTTGGCAGTACTTTTATTATGTCTGCCATTTTCTCACCCATTTGGGGATCGGTGGCCGACACGTTTGGTCGAAAGCCTATGCTGCTTCGTGCCAGTCTAGGTATGGCAATCGTGATCGGCTGCATGGGGTTTGCCCCCAATGTCACTGTACTGATTGGGCTGCACCTTTTACAAGGCGTGATCACCGGTTACAGCACAGCCTGTACGACGCTGATTGCTACGCAAACGGATCAAGAACATGCCGGATGGGCGCTTGGCACCCTTTCTACAGCCAATATAGCTGGCGCACTACTCGGTCCGCTCATCGGCGGATTTCTAAGTGAGCATTTTGGTTTGCAAAATGTGTTTTTTATGACCGGTGCACTGATGATGGTCTCCTTTTTTACAACGTTTTTCTTCGTCAAGGAATCGTTTCAGCGTACCGATAAAAAAGTACGTCACGCCAAGGAGATTTGGCATCAAATCCCGGAAAAAAGTTTGACCGTTACCCTGTTTGTGACCGCATTTATCTTGACCATCGCCTTATATTCCGTTGAGCCGATTGTGACGGTATTCATGGGACATCTGACAAACAGCAGCCATCTTGCCCTGCTGTCCGGGCTTGCTTTTTCAGCGTCAGGGCTCGCGAATATCCTCGCCGCGCCGCGCTTAGGGAAGCTGTCCGATCGGATTGGCGCGCATAAGGTCATGGTCATTACGCTGTTTACGGCAGGCTTGCTTTTTATCCCGCAAGCTTTTGTCACCGCGCCATGGCAATTGATCATGCTTCGGTTTCTGTTCGGACTTACTGCCGGCGGGTTAATGCCTTCAGTGAATATTATGATTCGCAAAATTACCCCCACCGCGCTGACCGGCCGCGTATTCGGTTTTAGTATGTTCGCGATGTATTTAGGTGTTTTCGGTGGATCGGTTTTTGGCGGCCAAATTGCCGCATGGTTAAGTATTCGTGCGGTCTTTTTTGTCACTGCCGTACTGCTGCTTATGAACGGATTGTGGGTCTATTGGCGCGTCTACCGGAAAATCAATGCACAGGCGAACGGTTCGTCACATATCGGATAAAGGAGCGATGAAAATGAATAAAGATAAGACAGCCTTAGTCGTTATTGACCTGCAGAATGGGATTGTCAACAGTCAGCATGCCCCATACACAGGTGCACAAGTTGTGGAAAAGACAACGAAACTGGTGAACACATTTACGAAAAATGGGGCCTTTGTTGCACTTGTACGCGTCTCTTCCTTTGATGGAAAGGATTGGTTTGTTCCGCAAACCGATGCAATTCAATCCGCGCCAGGTTTTCCTGACGGCTGGGATCATTATGTGCCAGAGCTGGATGCTTTTCAAAAGACTTATCGACTAACCAAACGGCAATGGGGCGCTTTTTTTGGAACCGACTTAGATTTGCAGCTGCGTCGCCGCGGCATTGATACCCTTGTATTATGCGGTATTTCAACCGGTATTGGTGTTGATACGACCGCGCGGGAAGCATATGCGCGCGGCTATCAGCAAATCTTTGTCGAAGATGCGATGACTGCATCAACTAAAGAAGAACATGATCACTGCATCACCCATATTTTCCCGCGAATCGGTAACGTCCGAACGACTGACGAAGTGCTGGCGATGCTGCAATAAATTAAAGGTTAAATTTTATCAGTGGCTATTAAATAAAGTTATTTACACGAACCGGCGCAGAGAAGTACGCAGAGAAGTATTCTTCCGGTTAAATAACATCCCGTTTTGTGATGTCACACAATGGGATCAGCCTTTTGTAGTCCTCTAGGATCACATGAGCCGTTTCAAAAGTCATCGCGTTGGCTGCCGACAGAGCGATGGAATGGCGCAACATGTATTCAGGAGGACGCTTTTCCGAGAGCGAAACACTAAGTGAAGCAACCATCGTGTCTCCGCACCCCAATGTGCTTTTCACTTCTATTTCAGGAGCTTTTCCACGCCATACCCCATCTTTGCAGATTAACATGGCGCCCTCCCCACCCAAAGAAACGAGTACATTAGAGACTCCTTTGCCGACGAGTTGCTGTCCAAACGCAATAATCTCCTCATCGGTCGCTTCTTTCTTACCCATAAGACCGGTCATTTCGTCACGATTTGGCTTAATCAGATCCGGTTTTTCTTCAACAGCAATGCGAAGCCACTCGCCGGATGTGTCCGCAATCACAAAGTTGCAAGACTTCCTTGCTGTGCGCAGCAGTTCACGGAAATAATCCGTGCTGACGCCTTGTGGCACACTTCCGCAAATGGTTGCCGCCTCACTTTTTTCAGCCAATGACCTGAATCGGTCCATTAATAAAGTGCATTCCGCTTCGGTAACGGTGGGTCCATTTTCCAGCAGTTCAGTGCGTGTCCCATTTTTCTCAAAAAGCTGGATATTGGTTCTTGTCGACCCCTCAATAGCTACAAAAGAGTTGCCAATGCCTTCTTCTTGAAAACAACGGACAAAGATATCAGCAACATCTCCGCCAAGAAATCCGGTCGCCTCAACTTCTTTGTGAAGATCACGCAAGACTTTGGCAACATCAATGCCCTTTCCTGCCGCTGAAACCGATAACAGCCGCATGCGGTTCGCCTTTCCTACTTCTAACGCGTCTGTCTCAAGCAACTTGTCCAGTGCAGGATTCAGTGTGACGGTTGTAATCATCGTGCATTGCTCCCTTCGTTAGGCATTCTCACCTTTACCTAGTCTATACCCGGAGAGCAGCCACTATTCAGCAAGAACATTCTTTCGAACACTTTATTCACGAGACCTGACTAGACGCACCCATCCGAGGAATGGTTCACCGCCTTCACCGATTATTTACCCATTTTTCGCTTTTTGTATAGAACTGTCGTCATTGGTTGTACTCTTTTCTGTTAGCATTCCGTTGTTTCCGACGCATCTTTAAACCGATAGCCAATGCCCGGTTCGGTGATAATCCACTTCGGTCGTGTCGGATCCTCTTCAATCTTTTTGCGAATATGTCCTATATATACACGAAGATAATTACTCTCACTGTTTAGCTGTTGTCCGCCCCAAACCTCATCTAACAACTGCTTATGCGTTATGACTCGTCCTGAATGAATGGCTAATATCTTCAGCAAATCATATTCTGTAGGGGTTAATTTCACTTCTTCCCCATTTACTACTACTCGTCTTCGCGGCAAATCAATCAGTAAGTGACCAAAATCAAGTACGGGCTGATCCGGTGACTTGGCCGTGTGTCGAAGTGCAACGCGAATTCGCGCAAGAAGTTCGCCCATCCCAAATGGTTTCGTCACATAGTCATCCGCGCCACTGTCGAGCGCGTGTATTTTATCTTGTTCTCGCTCCTTTGCAGTCAGAACAATAATGGGTATTTTCGACCATTCTCGAATGTGCTTCAATACATCGATTCCAGACATATCCGGAAGTCCCAGATCCAGTATAACCAGATCAAAATGTCCCATTGATACTTGATTAATTCCTTCTTCTCCAGTTGACGCTTCGGTAATCGTAAAATGATGCGCCTTAAGAGCAATGGACAATAGTTTACGTATTTGAATTTCATCATCAATAACCAAAATTCTTGCTCCAAGATCACTCATGATCCACTATGACTCCTAACCGTCCAATTTTTTGCCAGAAATTACTGACCACGATTTTTCAATAGACCACCGCTTAATGAAAGGACAATGGTCAATCCTTTTTCTTCATTATTATAAGCAGTGACATTTGCGCCGTGCGCATTGACAATACCTTTGACAATCGCTAAACCAAGACCAGTTCCTGGAACATGAGCGTTCGTCTTCAATCGGTAAAATTTATCAAAAATGTGACTGAGTTCACCTGGGGCCACACCTTCTCCCTGATCACTGACAGATATATTCAGTTTACCGCCGCTCTGATGAACATCAAGATGAATCGAACTTCCGACAGGCGAATACTTCATTGCATTACTAAGGATATTCGTAAGCGCCTGTTCGAACAGCAACTCATCCACAAAAACAGGAGGAAGATCATCTTCAATCGTTAAGTTCAAATTCCGATCCTGCAATCCGTCCTTAAGCTGGTTTATCGAAACACCAATAATATCTTCAAGGTCACACCATTGCTGGTTAAGTTTCAACATACCACTCTCTAATTTGACCATTCCTAATAGATTGGTCACAATTCGATTCATTCGGATTGCACCATGACGAATCGTCTTCAGCAATTCTAGTCGATCCTTTTGACTAAACAGTTCATCATTTTCATAGAGAACAGTAGCAGATCCAATCATTGTTGATAGTGGCGTGCGTAGTTCATGAGAAATTGAATCCAGAAGAATAACATGGAGTTTTTCAGATTCTGCGGTAAGGCGCGCTTTTTCTACTTCTTCCCGTGAACGTGCACGTACAATCGCCAGAGCGGTTAATCTGCTGATTGCTTCAATCAAGCGGCGATGTTCCTGGGTATTGGGAAATTTATCATAATGAATACTCATTACCCCATGTATTTGTTCTTCTGTTCGCATCGGTAAAAAGAAGCAGTTCATTTCCCTTAACATTTCCGAACCGCGGCCAACCGGCACGCCATGTCGATACGTCCATTCCGCGATGAGGCGTTCCCGTTCTTCATTCTCCTGTACCGAAAAAGAACTCACTGCATTTTTTAACTTCCCTTTTTCATCAGGTAAATAGATCGTAACCCGATAACCGATTGTTTCAGATATTTTTTGAACAATACTTTGAAGTGTTTGGTCAAGTTGATCCATAATCGTAATCTTTCTGCTTAATGCATACAAAATAGAAGTGATTCGTTCATTTTGCTGAGCAATCTCAAGTTGTTGCTTCAATCCGGACGAAAGGCCCGCGGTTAAAACCGCGACAATCAGAAAAATGACAAAAGAAGAGATGTAGCGTAAATCTCCTACAGAAAGGCTCTGAAATGGAGGAACAAAAAAGAAATCAAAGCTGAGTACCCCCATCACTGCTGCATATAATCCCGGGCCGATTCCCCAAAGCGCTGCACCCAACAACACAGGTAACAAGAACAGTAGCAAAATGTTAACTTGGTCAAACGGGATCAATGGACCTTTTAGAAACAAAGTCATCAGAGCAATTAGTGCAGTCAGAATAATATAAGATGTCGCAGATTGCTGCGCGCCAATACGTATCGTTCTCCGATTTGATTTTTCCTTAGTATCGCCTGGAATAACATGAACAGTGATGTTCCCGCTCTTTTGTATGACACGATTTACAGTCATGCCGCCCAGGAGGTTAAAAAGAAATGAAGACCCGGGTTGGCCAATAATAATATGGCCAATGTGATGCTGTTTCGCAAAAGAGATAATTGTATCCGCAATACGACGCCCGACAACGTTATACGCTTCAGCACCCAGTTCATCAACCAACCTCTCATTTTCCGCAATCATATTCTGATTCTGCGGATGATAATTAAAATAAATCGGTTTTGAAATACTTAGCGCCATCCATTGTGTATTCATGTCTGAAGCCATCTGCCGAGCAGTGTAGATCAATTTTTTAGAAAAAGGGCTGCCACCAATGCAAACGAGTATTTTTCGCTTGTTCTGCTCTCCTTGGTTTTGGGCGCAGGCAAGCTTCGTGGATTCATAACTTGCCTGCTTCTTCTTTAAATCATCATCACTGTTTTTTATTTGTCGCACGTCACTGTTGTCGATTGAATGATCCTTATTTATTATCACGGATTCCTCCACTTAAGGCGAGACGTTGGTAAACATCGGCAAGCCAATTAATGGCTATTGCTAAATAACTATAATCATACCATAAAAAATGTGACACATTATTAACGAGTAATAATGGTTTATTGATGACTCAATTTGTGATCCAAGGAAATTTTCTTAATAAATCCATCGAAATCCTGCTGATTTTCACATACTGTCGAATGGATCATCCAGACAAAAAAGGTCTTAACATGAACAGCAGCTGCGTAACAGGGAAATGTGCTTTGAAGGCGAAGAACATACCATCCCGTCTTCATTCGTTTCCAAGGCACTCTATTTCTACTTCCAATAGGCTTTAATGTACGGTGCTCCCAGTCCTTCTTTGTTTGATCGCTGCGAATGGTTTCGTACACACTTTCTACAGCTGAATCATCACGTATCGCTTTTCCGTAGTCTTCAAGTTTTGTCAGCAATTCCTGTTCAGTATCAGCAAACCAATAATTCTGGATAATCCGTTGCTGATTCGTATGCAGCCACGCAGCCCCAAACCAGCGATACTTTAGTGAAAATATATCCAAGCAGTGCCGTTTTACACCTACATAAGTTATGTTTGTCTCTTGCAAATTTTTCATTCTGCATCATTCCTTGAATCAGCAACAATCTGCAAATTGACAAAAGCCGCATGACGGAGTACGGAAGAAACGGGTGAATCCATCAGGCAAGCTATAAATCTATTTTTCGGCACAGGTTGCCCCATAATGATGCGTTCGACTTGTAGCTGCTCCGCCGTTTTGACAATTGTTTTCCCTAACGTTTTCTTATTTGATGTCTTAACAATAAATGCAGCATTAAACTGCCCGCTTAATGCCTTCAGTGTCTCCATATCCTTCTTTTCTGTTTCTGTCATCTGCTTTGAGGTAATCACAGCCATAACCAATAAATCCGCATGATGGCGATCAGCCATTCGCCACCCTCTTCGAATAAGCTTTTCAGAGTGGGGCCTATAATTAACACAAACGAGAATCTTACTTTTCTTCTTTGTTTCTTGAAAATGGCCACGCAAATCATCCAGTTTCTGATCAACGTCGTCGGCCACTTCAAGTAACGCAAGTTCTCTTAAAGCAGAGAGATTTCCCATTCTAAAGAAGTTACTGATTGATTGTTCTATTTTATCTTTTGTATAAATCTTTCCCAGAACAAGTCGTTGCTGCAAGGCCTGAGGCGTGATGTCAATCATTTTCACTTGATCCGCCAGATCAATAAAAGAATCCGGAACACGCTCCCTCACTCTGATTCCAGTAATGTGCTCAACAATATCACGTAAACTTTCGATATGCTGAATGTTAACTGCGGTCATCACATGAATGCCCTGTTTCAAAAGATAGATAATATCGAGATATCTTTTTGCACGTGCACTTCCAGGAATATTGGTATGCGCAAGCTCATCAACGACAACAATCTCTGGCTTTCTTTTTATTATTTCTTCTATATTGAGTTCACGATAAAGATGGCCATTGTACTGTACCTTTTTCTCTTCAATTGCAGGTAATTGCTTGATTTGTTTAAAGGTCTCTTTGCGCCCATGTGTTTCAATGACACCAATGACAATGTCTTTTCCATCACGGAGCATGTCATTTGCATCCTCCAGCATCTGATACGTTTTACCTACGCCAGGCGCTGCGCCAATATACACCGTGAGCCGGCCTGGATATTGGCTTCCGTTCAGAGGATTTCTTTCTATTTTGTAATTTGTTTTCGATGTATTCGATTTGAAAGAAGCGGGGCGATTTTCTTCTTTCCACCCAATGACCTGTACATCGACATAGCGAAGATGCTTTAATAAGTAGTTAATTGGGCTGTGGAAATGGAAAACCCACCTTTTTGAAGAATTTTCCTGACCCATGACGATCTGAGTTGCATTGCATCGATGCGCTACATCAATCATGACCGCTCCATAATTTCGATCATTGCGCGATTCAACGATGAATGCAGCGTGACAGAATTGTGCCAGTTGTCTCAATTTCTCAAGCCTTTCTTTATCAATGAGCGGCAGCTCCTGCTCCTTGGTTTCAATGATCGTAAGTACATAGAGATCAGCATTCAATGCTCGTGCTATCCGGTACCCCTTTCGAATCAGTTTCGCAGAGCGTTGCAGAAAACTTGTACAGACAAGGATTGCTTCTTTTACACCTACGGGTCCATGAATACTCGTGCGTTCATAAGACTTCTGAAAGTGGTCATCCACCGTATCTGCCACAGTTCTAAGTGTCAACTCTCTAAGTGCAGAGAGATTTTCTTTTTTAAAAAAATGACGAAGTGCATCCTTAGAAGATAATTGTTCCTCCCGGAGCCGTTCGCGAATCGTCTCAGGGGGTACATCGATCATTTCAATCTCATCAGCAGAGTCGATAAAGGATCTAGGAACGGTTTCCCTTATCTTTGTTTTCGTTATTTTTTCTGCTTCTTTGCTGATGTCATCAAGATGTTGCACGTTGATCGTTGTGAGCACGTTAATTCCCTGTTCCAGGAGAAAGGCAACATCCATATAGCGCTTGTTGAACTTTGAACCTGCGATATTGGTGTGTGCGAGTTCGTCAACCACTACCGTATTCGGGCGCCTTTCAGCTATGGCTTCAACATCCATCTCTTCAAATTTGCGTTTGTTGATCCAGAACGTTTTTCTCGGAATGATTTCCATTGACTTTATTTGTCCAGCTGTTTTTCTTCGCTCATGATTTTCAACATAGCCAATAACCACGTCAACATGATTTTCATGCATCGACCATGCTTCCTGCAACATTTTATATGTTTTCCCAACCCAGGGAGCCGCTCCGACAAAAATCTTTAATCTGCCTTTTTTTGAAGGATTTTTTGGTTCAGCGTTCTCATGTGCCCTGTGATCCATAATGATCACCTTCTTCTGATCCTTTTGTGTGTGAAAAATAAGGGCTGCATGGACTATTTATTCCTTGCGATACCCTTATACGAATCAATAATTTATTTTTGTTTTTCTTTTTCAACAGCGAGGTTCAGCCTGAGAACATTGACACTCGGTTCGCCGAATACCCCTAATAAACGATTCTCTTTATTTTTATCAACGAGACCGAACAGTATTTTTTCGCTGATTCCAGTTGCTTTTGCAACAGATGGCACCTGTACCTTTGCATTTTCAATTGAAATGTCCGGATCAAGGCCAGAGGCCGAGGACTCCACCATATCTGTAGGAAGATTTTTTTGCATGATCCCAAGCTGTTTCTGGACGCTATTCCTATTCTCTTGTACTTCCTTCACAAAAGCCGGGTTGGTTGGTCCTAAATTGGCTCCCCCCGATCCGTTTGCGGCATAATTAATCGCCGAAGGACGGGAACGGAACAACCCAGGTCTGTCAGTTTTCTGTCCAATCAGTTCTGATCCGACCGGTTGACCGTCCTGACTCATAATGCTTCCCTTAGCCTGATAGGGAAAGAACAGATTGCCGATACCCGTGATGAACGCAGGATAGACAAGGCCTAGAAGCACAGCAAGAACAACGGTTATTCGAATGGAACGCCAAACATTAGTCATCTCTTTCACCCTCCTATATATTTGCTAATCCCAATGCAGTGATGATGACATCGATAATTTTGATCCCGATAAATGGAGCGATGATTCCACCAATTCCATAAACGAGCAAGTTTCTAACCAGCTGGGATGTCGCGTTCATCGGACGGTAGCGAACGCCCTTCATCGCAAGCGGGATAAGCAGAGGGATAATCAAAGCATTAAAGATCAGCGCTGAAAGAATCGCACTTTTTGGGTTAGTTAATCCCATAACGTTCAACCATTGAAGCTGCGGAATCATCGCCACAAACATAGCAGGAATGATCGCAAAATACTTTGCCACATCATTGGCAATGGAAAAAGTCGTAATTGAACCCCTTGTGATCAATAATTGTTTACCAATCGACACCACTTCGATGAGCTTTGTTGGATCGGAATCTAAATCAACCATATTCCCCGCTTCTTTGGCAGCAATCGTTCCGCTGTTCATCGCAAGTCCGACATCTGCCTGAGCAAGTGCCGGCGCATCATTCGTTCCGTCACCCGACATCGCTACTAATTTGCCAGCCTCCTGTTCCTCTTTTATCAAACGCATCTTATCTTCCGGCTTTGCTTCAGCAATAAAGTCGTCCACACCAGCTTCCAGAGCAATCGTTGCGGCTGTTAAAGGATTGTCCCCTGTACACATAACTGTTTTGATACCGATTTTTCTTAATTCATCAAACCGTTCGCGCATGCCTGGTTTGATAATGTCCTTAAGATAAATGAGGCCGTATATCTCATTGTTTTTCATGACCGCCAATGGTGTTCCGCCTTCCTTGGCTATCGTCTCAGCCTTAGCGTCAAGCTCCTCAGGGACGGAACCACCATTTTTCCGTACATAATTTTTGATCGCATCAACGGCACCCTTCCGGATAATTGTTCCATCAGGTAGATTAATCCCACTCATACGCGTATCCGCACTAAATTCAATGTTTTCCGCGTCTTTATTACGTTCAGGCGTTTCTAATATGCCTTTTTTCTTCCCAAGTTCAACAACTGAACGACCCTCCGGTGTTTCATCAAACAGAGAAGATAGAACAGCTTGTTTGCTCAATTCTTCTTCCTTATGGCCAGAGACCGGAAGAAACTCGCTGGCAAGACGGTTGCCAATCGTGATCGTTCCTGTTTTATCCAGAATCAACGTATTCACATCGCCTGCCGCTTCAACTGCTTTTCCGGACTTCGCAACCACATTAAAGCGGATGACCCGATCCATACCCGCAATGCCAATCGCCGATAATAGAGCACCAATTGTTGTCGGTATCAAGCAAACAAGGAGTGCAATCAGTGTCGCAATACCAATTGAGCCATTAACAAAGTGAGCCATCGGATTAAGTGTTACGATGACGATCATGAAAATTAGTGTCAATCCGGCAAGTAATACGGTTAGTGCCAGTTCATTAGGTGTTTTCTGCCGGTTCGCCCCTTCAACAAGTCCAATCATTTTATCTAAGAATGAGCCACCAGGATCTACTGTTACCTGAATAATGAGTTCGTCTGATAGTAATTTAGTTCCTCCGGTAACTGAGCTAAAATCACCCCCCGCACCTCTGATGACTGGTGCGGATTCACCTGTAATCGCCGACTCATCAACACTGCCCAATCCTTCCTGTACCTCTCCGTCGACCGGAATCATTTGTCCGGCCTGAACCCGAACGATATCTCCTTTGCGAAGTACAGATGCCGGAATCTGTTCATAAGTTCCGTCTTTCTTTCGCCGATTCGCGGTCAGTTCCGTTTTCGATTTGCGTAATGACTCTGCCTGCGCCTTCCCTCTGCCTTCGGCAATCGCTTCGGCAAAGTTTCCGAAAAGCACGGTGATAAAGAGAATGATACAAATCACAAAGTTAAAGAATCGCTCGTTTCCCGCTCCTTGGCTACCGAACAAATCAGGAAAAAAGCTGAGAAGAAGTGTCAGCACAAAGCCGATTTCAACGACAAACATGACGGGATTTTTTATCATCACTCTTGGATCCAGTTTTATAAATGACTCAGCAATCGCTGAGCGATATAACTTCTTTTTCGCTTGTTTAGCAGGCATTTGTTTTCCCATATTTCTTCCTCCTCAATAAGAGCCTCTGTTTCCTATTTGCTTAACAGTCCTGACCACATTTGCAGCTGTTCGCCAATAGGTCCAATCGCTAATGCGGGGAAAAAGGTCAGTGCCCCAACAATAACGGTAATGACAACAAAAACCCCACTGAAGACGAACGTGTCCGTTTTCAATGTCCCAACTGACTCTGGAATATGCGGTTTTGCCGCGAGTGACCCTGCTACTGCAAACATCGCAATCAACGTTACATAGCGTCCCAGCAGCATAACAACACCAAGAATAATATTGTAGAACGGAGTATTTCCACTTAATCCCCCAAAAGCCGAACCGTTATTTGCAGCCGTCGAGGTAAAGGCATACAGCACCTCAGTAAATCCATGGGACCCAGGGTTGAGGATACTTGCCGTTCCAACGTGAGTCATCAAAGCTATAGCTGTCGGGATCAAAATCAGAATGGGATGGACAAGCAGCGAAAATGTTGCCAGTTTGATTTCCCGCGCTTCAATTTTTTTACCAAAAATCTCGGGAGTTCTACCGACCATTAACCCAGCGATAAATACCGTAATAATCAGGTACATGATAATATTGATCAACCCTACGCCAACGCCGCTAAATACCACGTTAAACATCATGAACAGAAGAGGAATGAAGCCCCCTATCGGTGTCAGGCTGTCATGCATCATGTTTACGGCACCAGTTGATGTGGCTGTTGTCGCTGCAGTAAACAAGCTGCTGAGCGGCAACCCGAAGCGCACGTCTTTGCCTTCCATATTAGTCCCTGTGATGCCTAACACTTTTTGAAGAATGGGATTTCCAGCCGTTTCACCCCAATAAATAACGAATGTTCCAATCAGAAGCAAACCTGCAAGCGCTGCATAAAGCACATAAGATTGTTTGCGGTTCTTCAGAAACCGACCGAAAGCAAAAAGCGAAGCAGTCGGCAAAGACAAAAGTGTAATGATTTGCAGTATATTGGTCAGTACGGACGGATTTTCAAACGGATGGGTAGAATTTGCGTTCAGAAAACCGCCACCGTTTGTCCCAAGTTCCTTGATAGCTTCCATTGAAGCAATGGGACCGCGGGAGATTGTTTGCACCGCCCCCTGTACCGTGTGCACCGTTTGCGCACCCTGAAAGGTTTGCGGCATACCTTGCCCAATAAATACAATTGACAACACGATCGCGCCAGGAATCAAGATACGCGTATGCGCTTTGATAAAATCAACCCAAAAATTCCCCATATTTTTTGACTTTCGTGCAATAATGCCCCTGATAAAGCCAAAAGCTGCCGCGAGTCCCGTTGCAGCTGCAGTAAACTGCAAAAAGGTAAGCGCTAGGGTTTGTGACAAATAAGACATGGTCATTTCTCCACCATAATTCTGCCAGTTCGTATTTGTAACAAATGAAGCCGCCGTATTAAACGATAGGTCCCAAGGCAAAGACTTCATATGATCCGGATTCATCGGCAGGATCCCTTGCAGCCGGAGAATAAGAAAAACAAAAAGCGCCATAATGAAGTTAACCCACAATAAAGATCTGATATACGCCTTCCAATCCATCTCCACCGATGGATTAATGCCAGAAACTTTGTAAATCATTTTTTCACAAGGCGCGTAGACACGTTCGAGAAAATTACGCTGTCCCGCAAACACACGATATAAGTAGCCGCCGAGTGGAACCGCAACAGCTAGCACACATGCTAAAACAATGAAAATCTGAAGACTTCCTAACCATGTCACCTTATCCATCTCCTTTACTTATCTGCATCAATTACTCTAGAATTTTTCTGGATTAAAGATTGCATAGGTTAAATACACCATGATGAGTATGGCAAGAACGAGTAATAGCCACATTGAAACAGCACCTCTCTTTATGTTTTGTCTAATAGCCGAACCATGACCGAAAAAAGTAAAAAAATAGCAACAAATAGTGTAACGGACAAAAGGTCTCCCATATTCTCCCCCCTTGCACAACTCAATTCGGAAACTATTTTCATAAAGCAATCTTATCTTGTTTTTGCGTAAAAAGGGCGTGAAGGATTTGCGTGTCTGCGTAAAAAAAACGTAAATATTATCGAAACAAGCGGTTAGGCTTAACCTCATAAGATACAGTCACCGTCCGACCCTAACGCGAACAATACCACCGTTTTAGAAGCATAGCTCCGCGACCACTGCTTCTTTAAGAACGGCAATCATATCTATCAATAAGAAAAACCGGGCAGAATACGCCCGGTCCTTACCCTCCAGCCATGTGTGATGGGCTCGTGTCTTTTCGGTGCTGAATCGTCGCTTCGGTTACTCGCTTGCCGCGGGCGCACCGCGAGCCTCCTCAAACAGGCAGGAACCTGCGGGGTCTCGCTGGCACGCTGTTCCCGCTGGCGTCTCGTACCTCCGCTTTGATTCTTGGCCAAGACACTGGTCTATTGGTTTGAAGATGGGGCAAAATCACATACTTTCCTATCCTATAAGAAAAACCGGGCAAAAAGCGCCCGGTCCTTAATCTCCAACCATGTGTGATGGACTAGTGTCTTTCCGGTGCTGAATCGTCGCTTCGGTTACTCGCTTGCCGCGGAAGCACCGCGAGCCTCCTCAAACAGGCAGGAACCTGCGGGGTCTCGCTGGCACGCATCACCAAGGCGCGATCCCACAGGCACCCGAGCATCTAAATGAGGAGTTTTTGGACATTTTACCATTTTCACATTTTTTTAAGTTAATAAGCGGAATCTCTCCGTCTATTTAAGCTACTTTTTATTCTATTTTCTAATTAAGGGGAATTTTTCCGTCTATTTATCGACAGGCGACTCGCGCTTTCGTACTTCCGCAGAAGTTCCTTTTGTACTTAGCGAAAATTTCTTTACATAGTAGAAGTTCGCCTTTTATGATGCTTATCGTCGTACCAGTAAGTCAAATCAGATACTTTCTTATCTTGAAACAAAAAAAACAGACAAGCGCACGATTTTGTGTACTTGCCTGTTTCTATTTTTATTCCACCGTAACCGATTTGGCCAGGTTTCTTGGTTTATCGACATCGCATTCGTTCTGCAGGGCTGCGTAGTACGCAATCAGCTGCAGGGGAACTGCGCAAACAAGTGGTGTCAGGGCATGGTGCACTTTCGGAAGCACGATGCGGTCTTCCGCGTGATTCGTGACTCCGTCCATGCTGATGATGCACGTGTGGGCGCCGCGAGCGGCTACCTCTTCAACATTACTGCGAATGTTGTTGTTGACATTTTTCTGGGTCGCAAAAGCGAAGACCGGTGTGCCGTCCTCGATCAGGGCAATGGTGCCGTGCTTAAGCTCGCCGCCGGCGAAGCCTTCTGCTTGGATGTAGGAAACTTCCTTCAGCTTCAGCGAGGCTTCCATGCAGACGTAGTAGTCGAGTCCGCGACCGATATAGAAGGCGTTGCGTGTGATCGAGAGATATTCGCGTGCGACTTCCTTCAGCAGCGCTTTTTCATCGATCATCTGCTCCATGCCTTGTGCGGCGATGCTCATCTCATGAACAAGGTCGAAATCGAGTTTCTTGCCTGTCTTTTGAGCAGAAGCAACGGCGATAAATGCAAAGACGGCGATCATAGCTGTATACGCTTTGGTTGATGCGACAGCGATTTCCGGGCCCGCGAACAACAGCATTTTGTAATCTGCTTCGCGGTACAGAGTCGAGCCTTCGACGTTCGTCATGGTCAGTGTCGGATAGCCGAGCTTCTTCACTTTGACGAGTACGGCACGGCTGTCGGCCGTTTCGCCACTCTGCGAGATGAAGATGAACAGCGGCTTCTTCGAGAGAAGCGGCATATTATAGGAGAATTCACTCGAAATATGCACTTCGGTCGGAATTCCGGCAACGGTCTCAAGCAGATGCTTGCCGACGAGTCCGGCATGATAGCTCGTGCCGCAGGCGATGATGTAGATTCGGTCTGCGTCACTGACGGCCTTCGTGACCGTCGGATCAAGCGTAACGACTCCGTCCTTGCCGCTGTATTCCTGCAGCAGACGGCGCATCACGGCCGGCTGTTCGTCGATTTCCTTCAACATATAATGAGCATAAGCACCTTTTTCCGTGTCATGCGCATCGAAGGAAACCGTATAAGGCGCGCGCGTCTTTTTGTTGCCGTCGAGATCCATGATCGTGTAGCTGTCACGAGTCAATTCGACAACTTCTTCATCCATCAGCTCAACGTACTGCTTCGTCTTCTGGATCATCGCTGTCGCGTCACTGGCTACGACATTGAAGCCATCTCCGAGTCCGATCAGAAGCGGGCTTTTGTTCTTCGCTACATAGAGCATGTCGCTGTCTTCCGCGTCAACCAGTGCAATCGCATATGAGCCGTCAAGCAGCTTCAGCGTTTTCCGCAGAGCTGCTTCCGTACTCAGACCTTCGTTTGCGAAAACTTCGATCAGCTGTACAACGACTTCGGTATCCGTCTCGCTTTTCATGGTAACGTCGGACAGATATTCTGCCTTCAGCTGACTGTAGTTTTCAATTACACCATTGTGAACAAGGGTGAATCGGCCTGAAGCACTCTGATGCGGATGCGCGTTGCGCTTGTTCGGTTCGCCGTGTGTTGCCCAGCGTGTATGACCGATACCAAGCGTTGCGTGAACGGCAGGATCCACGGATTCACGAAGAACGGCGATCCGTCCTTTTTCCTTGAAAACATGGACACCATCTGCATTCAAAAGCGCGATTCCTGCTGAATCATAGCCCCTGTATTCGAGATTGCTGAGTCCCTTAAGTAAAATGTCACGTGCATCTTCGTTGCCAATATAGCCTACAATACCACACATAGGATAGTCCTCCTTGTGAGGCAAGGTGCTTCAAAGATGTTCTATTCATCAGATAGGGCAGTCTTGCCCCACTTGTTTTTTTTATTTTTATTGCCTATGTGCCTGCAGCACGGGTTCTGTACAGAAAGTTGCCTTCCTGGTTTGTGCGCGTGCTAACGGTTGCAAGCATTCCGAGAGGTATCCGCCGAATCCTTCGATAAACCTCTTCCTCGTCAACTATTCCGTAAATCTCCGTTCGAGAGAATAGTCCAGGCGCTTAATATTCAGTTATCCGACCCTCGCTTTCCTTCTCGAGTTACCCACATACTACTTTAATCTGATCTGTGCGTCAATCTTCTTCGAAGTGGGATTCTTTTTCTTACTCAATATATCTATTCAGCAAAGCCATGTCCGGCAACCACGGGATTAAATTTTCTATGGTCATCTTTTCCCGTCTCAGTTGAAAATGGCAAACAGTTATAAATTCGCAGAAACAGCGATCATAATGCCCGCCCAAATTCAGAAAAATTATTTTCCAAAAGTGGAGACTTTGACCGCTGGTTTATTTCGTCTTATTTTATTGAATTTCGCCGCCAACTGCTTCAACAACCTTTTGAGCAATTCGGTCGACATAAGCATCGCATGCTTCCTCAGTCGGTGCCTCAGCCATTACACGAATAAGTGACTCCGTACCTGAAGGTCGCACCAGAACGCGTCCGTCGCCGGCCATATCGGCCTCAACATCCTTGATCGATTGAGCGACCTCCGGATTTTCCGTTACATGGAATTTGTCGGCAACATGGATGTTGACCAATTTTTGCGGATATGTTTGTACTCCGGCGGCAAGCTCGGACAGCTTTTTACCGCTGGCTTTCAAGATGCTGACCAGCTGCAGAGCTGTCAGCATTCCGTCTCCCGTTGTCGAATGTTCAAGGAAGATGATGTGTCCCGATTGTTCACCACCAAGTGAGTAACCGCCGGCGCGCATTTCTTCCATAACGTAACGGTCGCCGACCTTCGTCTGTTTTGTTTCAATTTGCTCCGCTTGAAGTGCCTTGTACAAGCCAAGATTACTCATAATGGTCGTTACCAATGTATCTTTATTCAGCATTCCTTTTGATTTCAAATAGGTAGCACAGATATACATAATTTTATCGCCGTCAATAATGTTTCCCAGCTCATCAACAGCAATCAAGCGGTCGCCATCGCCGTCAAATGCAAGTCCGCAATCGGCTGCCTTTTCCACAACAAGTGCAGATAAAGCATCCGGATGTGTCGAGCCGACGCCTTCATTGATATTTTTACCATTTGGTGATGTCCCTATTGTGACAATGTCTGCTTCCAAATCAGCAAACAGATGCGGAGCGAGCGAACTCGTCGATCCATTAGCGCAGTCGAGTGCGATCTTGAGCGAGGAAAAATCATCTTCTTGTATCGTCTGTTTCAAAAATTGAAGATATTTTTGGCTGCCTTCAAAGTAATCACTGGACGTGCCTAAATCGCCGCCAATTGGTCTTGGAAGATCATCTTTTTCTTTAGAAAGCAATGCTTCAATGGTTTCCTCAACCTCATCGCTCAGCTTAAACCCGTCACTGCCAAAGAACTTGATGCCGTTATCGGCAACAGGATTATGCGACGCAGAGATCATTACACCTGCACTTGCGTCCATCGCCTTCGTCAAATAGGCAACTCCAGGCGTTGAGATAATACCGAGACGCATCACTTCGACGCCGATAGACAATAGTCCGGAGATCAGTGCGCCTTCCAGCATATATCCGGAAATACGCGTGTCCCGACCAACCAGAACCTTCGGATGTTCAGTCGTCTTCGTTAATGCATAACCGCCTGCCCGCCCCAATTTAAAAGCTAATTCAGGTGTCAAACCGAGATTTGCAATACCTCTGACTCCATCTGTTCCAAAGTACTTTGCCATAATTTCGATCGCTCCTATCTTTCCTCGTCCAAATTCCGCCGCTTTATTGTAAACTCCGTGCTGCAATCTGTCAAAGGGATGTTCTAACCCCTTACAAAGTAACAGACTGTGAAGGTTAACTAATGTTGACATTCACAGTCTTCGGGTCTGCCTTCGCAGTTAAACCGACCGCTGTGCTAACCGCAACGGTCACCTGGTGTTCACCCGCATCCAATCCGCTCAAATCGACCTGAGCCTGAACATCATTTTCAGACAACTGATCGATATCCTGAGAAGGGCCGGTTACCGAGACGCTTACATGATCTTCTTTGCCGAAGGTTGCTTTCAGGCCATCCTTAAGTCCGGTTACCTTTATTGGAATATTCGTCAATTTTGTGGTTTGTTCGTCCGTACTTGAACTTGAACCGGAATCGGAACTGCTACTTTCGTCACTGTCAGCCACTGTTTCTTTAACAATATGAACCGTGACATCCATTTTCTCCGGATCTACTTTGCTTGCCCCGGACGGAACAGGAATCGTTACCGAGAACGTCTTGTCCTTTTTTAATCCATCTACAGACACCGACAAAGGGTCGAGTGCTGTAATTTGACTAAGTGCTGCTGTATCCTGCGCCGTTACAGTCACATCTTTAGCGGACGGTTCAACCGATGAGACACTGTATCCCTTAGCCGGTGTACCTGTCGTCACTGCATTGATACTCAATTGTTTCGACACTTTATCAATCGGCACGCGAACATGAACCGATGAAGGATTGATCGCTACATCCACTTGATCGCCGTTGCTGTTGAACGCGTGCAGCGTAACCATTTTATCCAGCATTGCATTCGCGTCTTTAGCATTAATTACGCCCTTAATGAACGCAATCGAGTCCACAGAGTCTTCACCGCCGGTAACCGTGACATTTTGTGTCCCGATAACCGGATCGCCAACTGAATAACCATCTGCAACAGAATTCTTATTGATAATATCAATGGCAACCGGAAGCTCTTTACTCGTTTTCTTCTGAATCGTTACCCGCACGGTCTTAGGAGTCGGGCGAACAGTCAGCCCTGACGGAAAGCCGCGTGTCTGGACGCGAGCATCATATGTCCCCGGCTTCATATCCGTCAGATCCAAATATGCACTCTTCGTGCTCGGCAGTTTTGCCTTTAGAATCGATTCATTGGAGCCGGTCAGGCGGACACTGATGGTCTGCGGCGCTCCGCTGACCACATACTTGTTCTGATCATATTGTACAGTCAGCTTTTGTGTCACCACTGCCGACTGCTGTGACGGGTTCACAGCCACATTGGAAGGACTGCCCGATGATGTACCGTCGCCTGACGATACAATGGCGTACAGCATAAGCGCCATGACAAAGGATACAATTTTGACAAACCAATTGTTATTCAAAAGTTTATCCATTGTGCTTACCTCTCCAATTCCAGCGAACGGTCGGCTGATTCTCCGACTCATCCAGTTCATGCTGGAGCATTTCTTTCAAGCGGTCCTCACTGATCTCACGGAACATTTCGCCGTTCTTTGTCACCGTGATGCCTCCGGTTTCTTCAGACACAACAACGGTTAAAGAATCAGTTACTTCACTGACGCCCATGGCCGCTCGATGCCTTGTCCCAAGCTCCTTCGAAATAAACGGACTCTCCGAGAGTGGCAGGTAACATGCTGCTGCAACGACTTCGTTGCCGCGAATAATGACCGCGCCGTCGTGCAGCGGTGTGTTTGGAATAAAAATATTGATCAGCAGCTGAGACGTCAGATTCCCATGGAGCTGAATTCCTGTTTCAATATAATCATTAAGTCCTGTTTTGCGTTCAATTGACATCAACGCTCCGATTCTGCGCTTTGCCATATAAGAGGACGCTTTGACAATTGCGTCCGTCATTTGTTTATGTTCTTCCTCAACTACGACGCCTCTAGAGAACAGACGCCCTCGACCGAGTTGTTCCAACACGCGGCGCAATTCCGGCTGAAAAATGACGATAATCGCGAACAATCCATAGGTAATGGCATTGTTCAAAATCCACTCCAGCGTCCGCAGCTGCAAAAGGCTGCTCAGAAACCACACTGCGATGATGACAAGAATACCTTTCGCCAGCTGAACTGCCTTTGTGCCTCGAATAATCATGATCACTTTGTAAATCACGTAGGTGACAATCAAAACGTCAATGATATCTGTCAAGTAGTTTAGAATATTGAAATGAGTCCACAAAGACATGGCTTTTCATCCTCCAAATCAGCCGTAGTTCTCTAACCGCGCCGACAATCTTATTGTTTCTGTATATCCTGGGTGTAAACCTAATTTTCGAAAAATTAATAAGCGCATCGGCTCGTCTTTCTTATCTTATGACTTGCCGTTCAAAAAAATGAACAGGCAGTCTCAGGTCTGATCGCCCGATACTTTTACAAGTGCATAGCCGCTTCTGTCTCTTGTCTGGCGTCTGGCACCAATCACGACCAGCGACATCGGCAGCGCACAGATGGCAACCGTGGTCAGAACCGGATGACGGCTTCCCCATTTGCGAATCACGTTCCGCTTGTCAGGCGGCAGATGATCTAAAACACTTTTCGTAAAAGCGGCCGGCAATTGCGGGTGGGTCAGCCTGCGCAGCAATTCAGTTGAATCATTCAATTCATTGAAATGAACGCGGCACTCATCGCAAGTGGCAAGATGCTCAAACAATACCTGTTTCTCCTGTTCGGTTGCCTCCTGGTCCAGAACCTTATTCATTAAAGATACATATTTTTTACTGGCGCAACTCACGCTCGCCCTCCCCCTTCAGCCATCATATTTTTTCTTAACATTTCGCGGCCACGGTGAATGCGCGTCTTAACCGTACCGACCGGTATTTCCATAATTTCACTGATTTCTTTCAAACTCAAATCCTCAATATATTTTAAGACGACTGCCGAGCGATATTTCTCAGGCAGCTTCTTAATTTCACCTTGCACCATTTCTTCAGTCTCTTTGCGCACGATCCGATCTTCCGGCTGTTCACCTTCATCAGGCAGCATTGCATTCAGTGAAAGACCTTCCGTACTTGGAACGACAGCATCAAGCGAGACAACATTCTTTCTGCGCCGCAAAAAATCAATAGACAGATTCGTCGCAATTCGGAACAGCCAGGTTGAAAACTTTCGTTCGTGATCATATTGATCGATATGGTTATAGGCGCGTATAAACGCCTCCTGGGATAAATCCTCAGCTTCCTGAGCATTACCGACCATGCGCAGGCAGATGGCAAACACGCTGTTTTTATACCGTTCCACAAGCTCGGCAAATGCTTGCTGATCCCCTTTTCTGATTTTTTTAATCAGTCGCTTCTCACTTTGATCCATTTTTACCTCTCATTTGAAGCATTATTTACTACGCATTTCATTCGTACCAAGTTTCATTGATGTCATGAGGCTTTTTCGCAAACAGTCTGTTCTTGAATTCATATAGTTATTCGCTGGACAGGGCTTATTTATCACTTTATTCATGAGCTGTTATTCGTCTTAAAAACGAAGGATCCGGCCGTCAATCCGTCAAATGTTGCCGCTCGTTTGAAAAAATTCTGTTGGGGTAATTCAATAGTTAAGCAAGAACCGAAGCCTGGAGGTGGAACATATGGACAAGCAAGAACTCATCAAAAAAATCGAAGCACTGCGCAATGTGATGTCACAAGCTGCTCGTTATCAACCGCTTACCTCGCCGGAAATCCAGCATATGAGCCATCATCTTGATCAATTATTGAATCAGTATGATCGGCTCGTCCGAAGACAGAATTTGACGAGGTCAAGTCTTCAAGCTCCGGTTAGGCCTTAGTTTTTCTTATACTAGATACCGCTTATCTTTAATCTTTTATGCTTTTTTTGTACAAAAAACTTCCTGCAGTCTGCAGACATTAAAATTATAACATAATTCAAGCCTTCTAAAACAAACAAGCGGCTTGTTCCTCTTGACAGGAGCAAGTTTTTATTTAACAATAAAAGTAAACCAACAGTTTACTTTTATGTGATCAGGAGCGATATTTTGCCATCAAAAAGAACACTGCAGAAGGAAAAGAAAAGAACAGCCATCATCGACGCTGCTGAACACCTATTCTTTTCCAAAGGCTATGACCGTACAACCATGGACGACCTGTGTCGTGAAGCGCATTTCAGCAAACGCACACTTTACATGTATTTTAATAGTAAGGAACAGATTCATTTTGAGATCATGATTCGCGGCTATAAGCAGCTGATCTCTATGCTTGACGATAAACCTCAAAAGGTAGACGTCATTGAGCGCCTCAAACAGATGGCAGACACCTTTTATCATTTCAGCCAGTGCTTTCCGGAGTATTTTACAGCCATCTTTTCATATGAGAACAGTGCTGCCGATTTCCAAAAAGGTGTACCGGATTCCTCAAAAGAAGAATGCTATGCGCTTGGTGAGGTCGTCTTTCAGATGCTGGCACGCTTAATTCAAGAAGGACAGAAGGAAGGTGTATTCCGTAACGATTTGGATTCCGAACAAACAGCCCTTATCTTATGGTCTTGTATGAGCGGAGTCTTGAATACCGCAAAACTGAAAACGAATTATTTGGAGAACTACCACTCCCTATCATCCGGAATGCTCATTAACAACGCTTTTGAATTGATCATCCGGTCCATTTGCAATGACCATGGAGGTGCCCTTAAGTGAAAAGAAAAGGCGTGAAAAAAATGATCATCATCAGCATGTCGAGCTTCGTCACTCTCATTTTGCTGGCGCTCGCTGCCATCCTCCTTGCCGGCGGCTTGTTTCAGAATCAAACGTATCTGCAGCCATGGGACAAAAAGTATGCCGCCCACTTCAAAGACCCGCGTATTCGGCTGGCAGCCTATGGACTTCTCGCCGCCAACGGGCATAACATGCAGCCTTGGATCATTAAGCTCGACAAGGACGATCCCATGACGTTCTACCTCTATGCAGACGCAAGCCGAATGTCGCCGAAAGCCGATCCCTATGCGCGTCAAATGATGGTGACACAGGGCACCTTTTTGGATTATGTTGCGGTTGCCGGCCAATCGATCGGTTATCCCGCCACCATTACCCTGTTTCCCGACGGTTCCTATAATGAGCAGCAGTTCGCACAAAGTATGTCCGTCAAGCCCGTTGCAAAAATAACCTTGAAACGAGCGCAACCGCAGCAAAATCCCCTTTTTCGTGCTATCTATATACCGGACACAAACCGAGAGCCCTACAAATCGACAAAACTGAGTTCCGCACAGATTGACGCCTTTGAAGCTCTCAAAGACAGTAGAATTGAAACAAAAATTTATCAAGACAAGACCAATGTGAAAACACTCGGAAAATTCGCATTGGACAGTGCAATAATCGAAGCCGATACTCGACGTGTCATGGACGAAGCCGGGGCCATTTTTCGCGCGAATGAATCACAGAAAAACAAGATGCGTTACGGATTTTCATTTGAAGGTCAAGGCACCTCCGGTTTCAAGCTCTACTTTATGCAGGGCCTGATCACACTTTTTCCTTCCCTTAATAATGCCAAATCTTCTTCCGATCTCATGATTCAATCGACGAAAGCGGCGCTTGCACACACACCCGCATATGCTATGATTTCATCCGATGACAATAGCCGTGTCAGCCAGGTCAAAAGCGGCATGATTTACAGCAGGCTGACGCTGACCGCCGCCAACCTCGGTCTCGCCGCACAGCCGGTCAGCCAAGCGCTGGAAGAATATCCAGAGATGAATAAGCAGTATACAGGCATCCACCGGAGCTATGCACCAAAAGGACAAACGATCCAAATGCTTGTCCGCATCGGCACACCAACGAAAAGCGTCCCGCAAAGCATGCGCCGGGATGTGATGGAGTTGGTTCGGAATTAAGTAAGGGAGAGTACTACTAAAAGGCTGTCGTAAAAAGGCGTGTCAAAAACATCATTTCGTAAGCTAATGACTGATGCATAAAAAGCCTTAACCAAGTCCGGATAGGGAGCGCATAACCAAGTCTACATCTTTATTTTCAAGTTCTTGAATGATGTGAAGATACGTTTTTTGTGTTGTCGGCATGCTGGCATGTCCCAACCTACGAGCAACGCTGGCGATCGAAACCCCGGCAAATAGTAGTAATGAGGCATGTGTGTGTCGCAATCCGTGAATAGAAATGGTCGGTAATTTTGAGCGCTCGCAATGCCGAGTTAGAACATCGTTAACGGTAGAATTAAATACTTTACCATGAATGAAAATAGGTTTGTCTTCGGGCAAACCTTTTATTAATTCTGAAAATTGGATAACCGTTTGCCAATCAACCTGAATTTTCCGTACCGAAGATTGATTTTTAGTTGGCAAGAATCCACCTTCACCTTTGTAATCCCAAGTTTTGCTGATGGATAACGTTTGATGAGCAAAGTCAAAATCCTTCGGCATAAGCGCGAGTGCTTCAGAAAAGCGCATTCCTGTTTTGGCAACCAACATAATAAACCAATCCCAGTTAACTTCAGTATGTAAATTGAGATTGGTCAGCAATGTTTGAAGTTCAAACTGATTCAGGTATTTCGGTTTCTTCTCACGTGGTGTTTTTCCTTTGATGATCGCCTTACGAGTAGGGTCACGGTCGATAAGCCCTTCATCAACAGCATCCAAAACTGCACCTTTAAGTTGATGATGAAAATCCATGGTTGTTTGACGCTCATGATAAACAGCATAATCATTAAGCAGTTTTTGATATGTAATACGTGTGAGGTCGCAAATCATAAGGTTTGGCACTAATTTTTCCAACCACGAATGTGTCATTAGATATTTTGCCATTGTAACTTTGCGAATTGCTCCTTCTTTATAGATGGCAATCCACTGTGCGTAATATTCGCGGAACAGTTCTGTTCTCCTAGTTTGGCTTAACATTTAAATTTCCTCCTTAACCTTGGAGCCATATTTGAATTTCGCTGATCATGCTTTAAAAAGAGCCTGGGAATAATATCCTAGGCTCGCAAAACAAATTCTATTCATTTTAACGTGCAACTAATTTTTCATCGCTTCAGGCATTTCAACATCAAAACCAGCTTCAAGCACACAAGCTTCCTAGGCAGTTCATCCGAAGAACTCTTAAATTCATCAAAACGTCCTTTTTCAACTTACGCTGATGAAGGGTGATGAGGTGATCGAGGCTTGCGAAAAAGACACCGATTTTTTTCTGCTCATCACTACCTGGAGTCCAAACATTTAACTTTCCAACCTGTTGAAGTGAGAGATTTGGCT
>Ga0334901_1000034_pt1 | contig 240714 bp, 216 predicted proteins | sample GraSluR3_MG_3_FD_207216 | JGI IMG/M metagenome (GOLD analysis project Ga0334901, IMG submission 207216) | Sludge microbial communities from methane-producing bioreactor in Wageningen University, Netherlands - Granular Sludge_15_08-R3 | ecosystem: Engineered > Bioreactor > Anaerobic >... | reverse complement strand
AGCGTGCTATCATAAGTATAGAATAATTATTGGATTCCTGCACTGTTACCGGAAGCACTGCTCAATATGGGCGGTTAAAGTGCTTATATTGGGCGGTTAACATGCTCAAACTAATCGGTGTACTCAACTATCACCTGACGATGAAACATGTCAAAACTTTACTAATCTTTTTACACAGTTGCAGATGTGCTGATAGAAATCCACCTTTTAATATCAATTTAATATCACCCCAACATTAAAAGAGCGCCAAACCCTTTAAATATAAGGATTTGACGCTTTAAGTTTACTACTCCCACTCGATTGTTGCTGGTGGTTTACTTGTTATATCGTACACGATGCGGTTGACGTGGTCGACTTCGTTGACGATACGATTACTTACTCTTGCAAGGATGTCGTAAGGTATTCTTGACCAGTCTGCGGTCATGAAGTCGGATGTGTCGACGGAACGTAGTGCAACGGTGTAACTGTATGTTCGCTCATCGCCCATGACGCCGACGCTTCGTAGGTTAGTCAGTACGGCGAAGTATTGACCTAATCCGGCTGAGATGCCGGCTTTTTTAACTTCTTCTCGGAAGATAAAGTCCGCTTCACGAAGAATGTCTAATCGATCTTTAGTGATGGCTCCAATAACACGAATGGCAAGTCCCGGTCCTGGGAAGGGTTGTCGTGCAACTAAGAATTCAGGGATGCCAATGGCACGGCCCACATTACGCACTTCATCTTTGAAGAGGTCACGTAAGGGTTCGATGATTTCTTTGAAGTCCACGTGTTCAGGAAGTCCACCTACATTATGGTGACTTTTGATAACGGCTGCGTCTTTGGTTCCACTCTCAATAACATCCGGATAGATTGTACCTTGAACAAGGAAGTCAACGACTCCGATTTTTTTCGCTTCTGCTTCGAAAACACGGATGAATTCTTCACCGATGATTTTACGCTTTTGCTCAGGATCATCGATACCTGCTAATTTTCCTAGGAATTGATCTTCACAGTTGACTCGGATGATATTCATATCGAATTCTTCCCCGAAAACACGTTCGACATCATCTCCTTCGTTTTTACGAAGCAGACCATGATCGACGAAGATACAGGTGAGTTGTTTGCCAACAGCTTTGTGAATAAGGCCAGCTGCTACCGATGAGTCAACCCCACCTGATAAAGCTAAGAGTACTTTTTTATCACCGATCTTTTTACGAAGTTTTTCAATCTGCTCTTCTGCAAAGTCGCTCATGATCCAATCTTGGCTACATCCACACACATCAATCAAAAAGTTAACTAACATTTTTTGACCTTCGGGTGTATGATTGACTTCCGGATGGAATTGAACACCATAGAGTTTTTTCTCTTCGTTAGCCATAGCTGCGACCGGACATGTATCTGTCTTGGCCGTTACGACGAATCCTTCTGGTGGTGTACTTACAAAATATGTATGGCTCATCCAAGATGTGGTTTCTTTGGATACGTTTTTAAATAGAATATGGTCTGTATCTACTTCCATATCTGTCTTACCGTATTCACGTTGAGGCGCTTTTGTTACCTCAGCTCCAAGTGTATATCCCATGAGTTGAGAACCATAGCATATGCCGAGGATGGGAATACCTGCCTCAAAGATTTTCGGATCTATTTTGGGTGCGCTCTCTTCATATACAACGCTGGGGCCTCCGGTGAAGATAATCCCTTTTGGATTACGCGCAATAATTTCTTCAATCGGTGTTTCATAGTGCATTACTTCAGCATAAACATTGGCTTCACGTACACGTCTTGCTATTAACTGATTATACTGTCCACCAAAGTCTAAAACAATGACTAACTCATGATTCATGGTCAACCTCCTATAATATAAAACATTTGTAATCTACTATATCCTAGGCGTATTCAAAAGTCAAACATTTTTCATCATTCTTAACAAAATGTTCGGTTTTGTTCCTTAGAATAAAAAACGAATCAAAAAAATCATATAAGGAAGTGATATTCCCAATAATAATGTTGATATAAATACGGCTTCCGACGCTTCCATCACATGGGTATCATATTCTTGACAGAGAATAACGGCATTTGCTGCAACCGGCATCCCACTTAGAATAATAACCACTGAAGCAATCATGATATCTACCCCAACCAGCCATAATATAACCGCTAATAGCGTGGGTACGAGGATGAGCTTTATAAAACTAAAAACAAAGATTCGACGTTTTCCAAGTACCGACCGTATATTTACGCCATATAAGGATGCGCCGATGACAAGGAGTGATAAGGGTGTTGTCATATCCCCGATATCGGATAAGAGTTCATTCACAAATGTCGGAAGCTCAATCGATGCAAAAAACAAGATAAGTCCAACGACCGTTGCAATCAAACCCGGGTTAAGAAACACTTTGAGTTCAAGTTTTTGATGCTGGTCTGTGCCATGGGTTATAAATGAAATTCCTAATGTAAATACTAAAACATTAAATGGTAAATTCAAGATTGCGGCATAAAATAATGCATCACTCCCGAGTACTGCACTTAATACCGGATATCCAACAAAGGCAACATTTCCAAATAATATAATGAAGCGATAGAGGCCTACATCTTCGTATGGCACACGTAAAAGCTTTGTCAATACATAAGCAGCAACGATCAAGAATCCGTACTGAACAACTGCAATCATGATAACTTGCCAAATATCTTCTTGGGTAATCGCATTTGTATTGACCATGCTTGAGATTAACATGGCCGGCAGTGTAAATGTAAAAATTAGATTCGAAACATGTTTTGCAGCTTCTTTTTTAATTCCTTTAACTGCGACAAGTATATATCCGGCAAATAGTAGGATAAATAATTGGGCTAGTTTTAATAAGACATATTGAATATCCATTGGCAACCTTTCTTCATGTATAAATTCTAGTGGTCAAAGCCATTAAGTGCACTCATAATAGCACGAATAGACGCATTATCAATGTTAGAATCTTTACCGACACCATAATGTAAAACACCGTCTTGATTCTTCAACTGAATGTATGCTGCTGCTTCTGCCGTCGCCGTCTCCGATAATGCATGCTCATTATAATTGACTAACTCATATGTCCCTTCTAACATGGGCGCAATAGCATTAAAGAATGCAGACACCGGTCCATTTCCCTCGCCGGCAACTTCTTTGTTAACACCGTTGATTTTCACGGATGCCTTGACAGACATATGTCCATTTTCTTGATCATCATAGGCGTATGAAAAATGCACTAACTCATTAGGTTCAACCACATTAATAAATGTCCTATTAAAAATATCAAATATTTCCTGATTCGTCAATTCCCGACTTAAGCGATCTGCTTCTTTTTGAACATAAAAGCTAATCTCAGGATGCATGGCTTTGGGACATTGGTATCCATAGTCCGATTCAAGAATATAGGCAACGCCACCTTTACCAGATTGACTATTGATACGAATAATCGGTTCATACATACGTCCGATATCTGCCGGATCAAGGGGAAGATAAGGAACATCCCATACTTTTTCTTCCCGTTCTTTATAAGCTTGAAGCCCTTTTCGAATAGCATCTTGATGGGATCCGGAAAAAGCGGTGTAAACTAACTTACCTGCATAGGGATGGCGATCATGAACAGTCATGCCTGTACACGTCTCATAGGTCTCGATAACCCGATTGATGTCTTCCATATGTAATCCCGGTTCGATACCTTGAGAGTACAAATTCATAGCCATGACTAAAATATCCAAATTTCCAGTACGTTCTCCATTACCAAAAAGTGTGCCTTCCACACGATCAGCTCCGGCTAAAACACCTAGCTCAGTAGCCGCTACACCTGTTCCTCGATCATTATGGGTATGTAAGCTAATTAATACCGATTCACGGTTATTAAGGTTGTTACAGAACCACTCAACCTCATCCGCAAACACATTCGGTGTCGTCATCTCTACGGTAGCCGGAAGATTTATAATCGCCTTATGTTCCGGTGTCGGTTCCCAGGTATCAATAACGGCCTGAACCACGTCTAATGCATAGTCCATCTCTGTTCCGGTAAAACTTTCCGGTGAATACTCAAAAGTGAAATCTGTCTCCGGATATTTAGCTGCATATTTTTGTAATAATTTTGCGCCTTCAACAGCAATGGCTTTAATCTCTTCCTTGCTTTTTTTAAAGACCATCTCCCGTTGTGCCGTGGATGTTGAGTTATAGACATGAACCACAGCAGAGTGGGCTCCTTCTAAGGCTTCAAAGGTTTTTGCAATCAAGTGTTCTCTTGCTTGAACAAGCACTTGAACTTTCACATCTTCAGGAATTCGATTTTCTTCAATTAAGCGACGCAAGAAATTATACTCTGTATCAGAAGCCGATGGAAATCCAATCTCAATCTCTTTAAAACCCATGCCGATTAACATGGTAAAAAACTTCATCTTTGCTTCAATGCCCATTGGATTTGGTAAGGCCTGATTACCATCCCGAAGGTCAACACTGCAAAATATAGGTGCGACTTCTTGTTCTTTGTCCGGCCACGTTCGATCCGCATATTTAAATACAGGGTATTTTTGATACTTTCCAATATTCTTATTCGTTTTCATCATTCTTATTCCTCCTAATAAAATCAAAAAAACCTTTCATCTCTACTACTCATAGAGACGAAAGGTCAACTTCCGCGTTACCACTCAAATTCATTCCTCAGAATGCACTCACAAAGATACTAACATATCTTCTTGATATAACGGTCAATACCGGCAATGTCTACTCACCTTCAACACGCAACTCTAAGGCTAGTTCATAATCTATCCAATGTTGTTTCACACCAACCAACAACTCTCTGAAAATATCAAGAAAACTACTGCTCCTTTTCACAGTTTTTATTCCATGTAGTTTTAAAAAATGATACACCATCTCAAATCCTTTGTCAAGCTTTTTAGAAAAATTGATGAACCACCATGAAGATGATAATGACCACTAGAGACGGTAGCATATTCATTACTTTTATGGCCTTCAGTTCAAGAATATTCAGTGCGAGAGCGATTAAAAGCAGTCCTCCAACAGCACTGAGTTCCGTAATCATGGGTTCATTCAGATAATTTTGCAAATAGCCTGCCAGTAGTGTCAGTCCGCCTTGAAAGATAAACAAGGGTATGGCGCTAAAGATGACTCCAATACCTAAGGTTGAGGCTAATGCAAGGGCTGCAAAACCATCCATTGTCGCCTTGGTCAATAGTAAGTCCGGCGAGTGATTTACCCCCTCTTGAATAGCGCCTAATATTGTCATTGAGCCCATACAAAAGAGTAAAAAGGCGGTAATTAATCCTGTTGAAAAATTAGAATCATTCGATTTGAGTCGCTTTTTAAAGCGTTCGCTCAATCGATTTAATTGTTTGTCTAAATCAAGTCCTTCACCAACAATACTTCCAATAATGATACTAAAAACCATAAATAACTGTTGCTGGGATTGAATGGCCATGGAGACGCCAAGTATTATTGTGAAAACGCCAATACCGTTAAATGCAATGTCGATAAATCGTTTGGGTACTTTTGAATGAAATAACACACCAATGGTTCCGCCAATAATGACTGTAACAACGTTAACTAAGGTACCTATCATAGTTTATCCGCGATGTTCATAATCATCCGATACGTTTCGTCATAAGACAAACATGGATCTGTAATGGATTTTCCGTAACATCCTCCGTCAATGCTTTGACATCCGCCTTCAATATAGCTTTCAATCATAAGACCTTTGACAATATTTTTGATTCTGGAATCATAATTTCTATTGCGAATAATTTCATTGGCAATTCGTGGTTGTTCTGCGTATTGTTTATTGGAATTGGCGTGATTGGTATCGATAATAACTGCCGGAAACTCTAATTCCCGTTGCTCATATTGGTCAATCAAGTAACGTATATCTTCATAATGATAGTTGGGGAAATTTCGTCCGTATTGATCGACAAATCCACGTAATATTGCATGAGACAAAGGATTTCCCGATGTTTTTACTTCAAAACCTCTAAAGATAAAATTGTGATCAATCTGGGCTGCACGAATGGCATTTAGCATGACTGTAATGTCACCACCTGTTGGATTCTTCATACCGACAGGAATATCTAATCCACTCACGGTTAAACGGTGTTGCTGATTTTCAACACTTCGTGCACCAATCGCCACATAGCTCAATATATCATCTAAATATGCATAGTTTTCCGGATATAGCATTTCATCGGCACTGGTCATACCTGAAATCTCAGCAGCTTTAATATGGAGCTGACGAATGGCTTTGATTCCTGCCACCATGTCCGATGCTTCTAAGGGATTGGGTTGATGTAACATGCCCTTATACCCTTCACCGGTCGTTCTTGGCTTGTTGGTATATATTCTGGGAATAATAATAATCTTATCTTCTACTTTTTCTTGAAGCGTCGTCAAACGTTCAATATAGTCTAATACGGCCACTTCATTATCGGCAGAACAAGGACCAACCACGAGAATGAATTTGTCGCTCTTGCCAACAAAAACATCTTTAATCGCTTGATCTCTTTGTGTTTTTCTTTGTTTTATTGTATCAGATACCGGTAACTCTTCCATAATTTCTTTCGGGTTTGGAAGTTGTATAATATATTCTAAGCTCATCTTTTCTTCCTCCATTTTATATTGATTCTACTTTATATTAGAAAAATGGATTTGTCAACCCTTTATTACTATATCACTTTAAACCGACAGAGTTTTATATCTTAAAGGGAAGCTTAACTTTCATTGTAGTTCCCTGTCCGACCTGGCTTTTTACCGTGATGTTACCGTGATACAATTCGACAATATGTTTGACAATAGACAAGCCTAGACCGGTACCACCTTGTTTTCTAGATCGTCCTTTGTCGACGCGATAAAACCGTTCAAAGAGCCGTTCAAGGTGTTTCTCGTCAATACCTATACCTATATCTGCAATCATAATATTCAAAAATTGTTCGTCTCTTGATTGACTACAGTCTATACTTACAGAGCCTTGTTCCGTGTATTTAATACTATTATCGATTAGATTAATCAACAACTGTTTAATTCGATCTTTATTACATTCTAGCAAGGGTAAATCTTCTTGAACTGAAATATTGAGATCCAAGTTTTTCTGCTCTGCTTTTATGGACAGTACATCAATAACCTCGCCGACAATATCCGCAATCGGATAGACGCCAACATTACGATCAATCTTCATGCTTTCAATTTCAGAAAGAATTAATATATCTTCGATTAAAATAGCTAGCCGTTCCGCTTCGATATCAATAATATCCAAAAAACGTTCGGATACTTCAGTGTCATTCATTGCTCCGTTTTTCAATGTATCCACAAAACCTTTAATCGAGGTTAATGGCGTCTTTAATTCATGGGTAACATTGGATACAAACTCTTGGCGAATCAATTCAAGTTTTCTGATTTTTGTGATATCCTCAACGATAATTAGTATACCATGTAAGGTATTCTTACTCGTCCTGCTTTTTATTGGCGTTGCTGAAAATTTCAGGATCTTTTCTTCAAGGCCTTTTTTCATCATAGCTTCTTCTTCAATATACTCGCCATCTTCAATCGATTTTTCAATCACCTTAAATATATTTGTGTTGCGTATCACTTCATAGAACAACTTTCCTTCAAGGGGCGCTTTTAAATCTAATATTTCGCTAAAGGGTTTATTGGCAAAAACAATCTGATAGGATTCATCAATGGCAGCTAAACCAAGATCCATACTAACGAGAATGGATTCAAGTTCCGCGTTTTTCTGTTCAATCTGCCATAGATTTTTACGCATTGTAAAGGTCATTAAATTAAAGGCATCTGCAAGTTTTCCCAATTGATTTTTGTCATCGACGTATACTTTATGGTCGTAATCACCCGATGTGATTTTTTCCGCAATCGTTGTAAACTCATTGATTGGATTCATTAAGCGACGTATGAAAAAAAACGCTGCAATCGACGAGAGTATCAGACCTAGAATCAGTCCAATAACAACAGACTCTAGCATATCACTGATAAGCGCTTGAATATTGTCTGCCGGAACAGATATCCTTAAAATCCCTTGAATATCCTCGTATTCAAATGGCTTAGCAAAATAATACAAATAGGCTTCCATGGTGGTACTATAACGAAGCTCCGGATCGCGTATTCCACGAAGAGCGTTTTTGAATTCTGTACGATTAGCATGGTTTTCCATTGTATCCGGATTATTAAGAGAATCTGCAAGAACAAGACCATCGCCAGCTATTAATGTAATCCTTACCTTTGTTTGCTTCCCATATGCAACAACAACATCTTGTAGACTTTGTTCTGATGTCATCATCTCATATTTGATTAATCGATCAATAAGCTCAATTTTTTCTTGTGAATCTTGTGTTGTTTGTTCAAAAAAATGACGGTTTACTTTTTGCCATGAAAACAAAACCGTCACTATAATCGTAATTGCTACAATCGCTATATATGTTGCTAATAATTTTTTACCCATACGCTCACCTCTATTTAAACTTATATCCTACGCCACGAACCGTTTTAATGTATTGGGGATTTTTATCATCGGCTTCGATTTTTTTTCTTAGATTTCGAATATGTACATCCACCGTTCGAGTCTCACCATAGTATTCATATCCCCAAATTTTTTCTAACAAGTATTCCCGGTCAAAAACACGACCTTTGTTCTTTGCTAATAAATATAAAAGTTCAAATTCTTTGAGCGGTAATTCAATCTTTTCTCCATCGATCATAATCTCATGAGTCGACCGATTGATCTCAATACCGGAAACTGTAATCACATCATCTGTCGGAATTGAATTTTCATTGCGAATCTTATTCAACTCACTGGTACGGCGAAAAACAGCTTTCATACGGGCAACAAGTTCGTGACTACCAAAAGGTTTACCTATATAGTCATCTGCACCCATCTCAAGTCCTAAAACTGTATCTATTTCTTCACTTTTTGCTGTTAACATAATCACCGGAATTTGTTTCAGCTTAGGATTATTGCGGATTTGTCGAAGAACTTCTAAGCCATCAATGCCAGGAAGCATTAAATCTAAAAGAATTAAATCCACAGCATTGTTTTCCAATATTTTTAGCCCTGTCTCTCCATCAAGTGCTTGTAAGACCTGATAGCCATTTTTTTCAAGGTTATATCTAAGTAGTTCAAGAATATGTTCTTCGTCATCAATCGTTAAAACAGTATTAACCGCCATGGTTTCCTCCATTAATTATTGCAATTCGCCTGTTCCATAGTATATGATCCACTCTGCAATATTTGTTGCATGATCTGCCATGCGCTCAAGATATTTATTAATCAAAATGTAGTTTGTTGAGTCTTGTATTAATTCTGAATCCTCTTGCATAATTTGGATAAGTTTATTCATCAATTTATTAAAGTAATCGTCAATAACATCATCACGTTGAATAATTTCTTTCGCTAATTCAACATCTTTACGAATATATGCATCAATGGTGTCTGAAATCATTAAGCTAACTGCATCCGCCATTAAGGGTAAAAATTCTAGCTTTAAAAAAGGTTGCTTTTCGGTTAAGCGAACTACATATTCACTAATATCTTCACAGTGATCTGCTATACGTTCTAAATCGGTGACAATTTTTAGAATAGAAATAATATCTCGCAAGTCAGTGGCAATCGGTTGTTGTCTTGCAATTGTAATCAAACACTCTCGCTCAATCTTTCTTTCCATTTCATCAATTAAATCGTCTTTTTTAATCACATGCATAGCAAGCTCTTTATTTCGCGTCTTTAGGGCTTCTATCATATCTTGAATCGATTCTTCAATAAATGCACCCATTTTAATAATATCTTTATGTAATCGATTTAATTCTTTTTCAAATTCGTATCTAACTGGCATCGTCTTTCCTCCAAAACACTTATTATTTTACGCTAAGTAAACTTTAATTGCAATATATCATCCAAAACGACCGGTAATATAATCTTCCGTCTTCTTGTTTTTCGGGTCTCTAAATATGACTTCTGTTTCATCAATCTCTAAAAGTTCACCTAGCAAAAAGAAAGCAGTTTTATCTGATATTCTTGCCGCCTGCTGCATATTATGTGTTACCATAACAATGGTATATTTTTCCTTTAATTCTGTTGCTAAGTCTTCAATTTTTAGTGTTGAAATCGGATCAAGTGCCGAAGTAGGTTCATCCATAAGTAAAACTTCCGGTTCAACTGCTAATGCTCTTGCGATGCATATTCTCTGTTGTTGACCACCTGAAACACCTAATGCACTTTTTTTAATTCGATCCTTAACTTCATCCCATATGGCTGCTTGTCGAAGACTACGTTCAACAATATCATCAAGCTGAGATTTTTTCTTTATTCCATGCATTCTCGGTCCATAAGCAACATTATCATAGATGCTCATGGGAAATGGATTGGGCTTTTGGAAAACCATTCCAACACGCGAACGCAAACTAATGACATCAATATTTCCATAAATATCTTCATTATCTAATAACACTTTACCTTGAACCGTTACGCCTTCAATTAAATCATTCATACGGTTTAATACGCGTAAAAATGTTGATTTTCCACAACCGGAGGGTCCGATAAATGCCGTTATTTCATTTGCCTTAATCTCAAGATTCACTTTCTTGAGTGCTTGAAAATCACTGTAAAATAAGTCGAGATCTTCTACTTTGAACTTCGTTTGATTTGTCATCATTGCACCTCTTAATCGTATTTGTCTATTAAAACTATATCATTTTTCGGTAAATTTCATATACACCCAATGTTAAATTTATGTAAAGTAAAAGACTGCATCACAAGTTTATCTGTGATACAGTCTTTTTTCATAAAATTTACTTTGCCATTTCTAAAGCAATTTCCATCATTTTTGTAAATGCATTTTGTCGCTCTTCACTTGTTGTCGCTTCTCCTTTAACCAAAGAATCTGAAACAGTAAGTAAACAAGCGGCTTTTTTTCCAAGTACTTTGGCATTTGCAAACAGTGCAAAAGATTCCATTTCAACTGCCATACATCCTTCTTCATCACGAATTTTTTCAAATTCCGCGAAATTTTCACGATAAAATACATCTGAAGAATGAATACGTACACGAGTTAGTGGAATGTCTAACTCCGCCGCAAAGGTCGCTAATTGATTATTTAAGTCTTTGTCTGCTTCAATTGTTGACTCTTTGTAACCACTTTGCACCTTCGCATAGGTTGATTCTGACCATGCATCTTGTACTAATAATACATCATATAGATTTAATTTATCCGAATATGCTCCACATGAACCAATTCGAATAATATTCTCGACATCATAAAAACTATATAACTCATAGGAATAAATTCCAATACTTGGCATACCCATTCCTGATCCAAACACAGAAATACGACGTCCTTTATATGTTCCGGTGTATGCTAATGCATTTCGAACGCTATTCACCTGAACGACATCTTCTAAAAAAGTTTCTGCAATGAATTTTGCGCGTAATGGATCTCCGGGCATTAATACTGTTTTTGCGAAGTCATCTTTGTTCGTTACTTCAATATGTGGTGTTGGTATTCCCATCGTACTCTCCTTTTCTATTATCTTATTGTCCGACTGAATAATTCGGCGCTTCTTTTGTTATTTGAATGTCATGAGGATGGCTTTCTTTTAGGGAAGCCGCAGTAATCTTGACAAACTGTCCTCGTGTTCTTAACTCTTCAATGGTTTGTGTTCCTGCATAGCCCATTCCTGAACGTAATCCACCAATCATTTGATAGATGGTATCTTCAACAAGGCCTTTATAAGGAACACGACCCTCCACGCCCTCCGGAACTAGCTTTTTCGCATCTTCTTGGAAATATCGATCTTTACTTCCTTTTTCCATGGCCGCTAATGAACCCATACCACGATATACTTTATACTTACGTCCTTGATATAACTCAGTCTCACCAGGTGACTCTTCACATCCTGCAAAGAGACTTCCCATCATACAAATATATCCACCCGCTGCAATCGCTTTAACAACATCACCGGAATATTTAATACCACCATCGGCAATGATCGGCACATCATATTGGGCAGCGGCTTCAGCACAATCATTAATCGCCGTAATTTGAGGCACACCTACTCCTGCCACAACTCGTGTTGTACAAATTGATCCTGGACCGATACCAACTTTGACAGCATCTGCTCCGGCTTCAATAAGGGCTTTGGTTGCCGAACCGGTAGCTACATTTCCTGCTACTACTTGAAGATCCGGGTACTTTGTTTTTACTTTTCTTACCGCTTCTAAAACCCCCTCTGAATGTCCATGTGCCGTATCAAGCACAATAGCATCTACGCGGGCATTATTCAATGCTTCTACACGATCCATCATGTTGCCGGTGATTCCTACTGCAGCTGCCACACGAAGACGTCCTTGGTCATCTTTTGCTGACTCCGGGTAAAGAATTGCTTTTTCAATATCTTTTATTGTGATCAGTCCGGAAAGATTCCCTTGTTCATCAACAATCGGTAATTTTTCAATACGGTACTTAGCCAGAATTTCCTTAGCGGTTTCTAAATTCGTACCGATTGGAGCGGTTATAAGGTTTTTACTCGTCATAACTTCTTCAATTTTTTTGTTGAAATCTGTTTCAAAACGTAAATCTCGATTGGTCAAAATACCTACAAGCTTCTTAGAACCCTCTTCAACAATAGGCACACCGGAAATTCGGAATTTTGCCATCAATTCATTAGCTTCATAAACATAATGACTTGGGTTTAAATAGAAAGGATCAATAATAACGCCATTTTCTGAGCGTTTTACCTTGTCAACTTCTACGGCTTGTTCTTCAATGGACATATTCTTATGAATGACGCCTATTCCGCCTTGTCTCGCCATCGCAATAGCCATTCTCGCCTCAGTTACTGTATCCATGCCTGCACTTACTAATGGAATGTTTAATTTGATTTTTTTAGTAAACCATGTCGAAATATCGACATCTTTAGGTAAAACTTTTGAATGTGCAGGAATTAATAAAACATCATCGAAGGTAATGCCTTCTTTTACAATTTTGTTCATGGGAATCCTCTCTTTCAAAGCTGAAAACATAATTTACTTTTAAGTTATATGAGAGTTTAGCAAAAATCATCCGGCTTGTCAATATCAATCTCATCATCAATCATGACAGATAAATCTTTTGACAAATCCACCTCTGCGAGGATTGTCTGAATATCATTCGGATCGACAACGCGTATTATAGGTCGTGTCGGCATATTTTCATTTAGCTTTGCAACAACTCCTACACGTCCGTCACTAAGTCGAACGCCTAATCCTATGGGATATGGAGATACTGAGCTTCTAAAAATACGTACGATATCCGGGTCAAACCAAGTATATGCTCTTGATACAATTAATTCAATGATTTCATAATGTTTCATTGGTTCTGTTATTGAATTATTATATACCAAATTATCATATTCATTTGCAATTGCGACAATTCTTGAAAACTCGTGAATATTCTCATTTTTCTTGCCTAGTGGAAATCCGGTTCCATCAAACATCTCGTGGTGTGTTAAGGCTACATTGGCTGCTAAAAGTGAACTTCCGGGTATGGCCTTTATTAATTCATATCCGAAGCGAACATGTTCGCGATATGTAACTAAGTCTTGTTCATTATAGTTCTCTCTATATCTTGTTACATCAACATCTTCAATTTTTGTTTTTCCTAAGTCGTGTAAGAGTGCACCTAAAGCTAAATGTTTTAATTGGGTATTATTATACCCTTTTTTCTTAGCAATAAATAAAGCAATTATACATACGTTAATTGAATGCATATGCAAATATTCACTGCTATTACGAATTTCTTGCAGACTAATCATAACGTGTGGATTAGCTAAGACCTCTGTAATAATGACTTCAACATTTTTAACAATAATTTCATTCACCGAAAAATGTCCGTCCTTTATCATGTTAATACTTTCTTTTAAAACACGTTTTGTTTCTACTTTAGTTTTATCCGAAACCAGTTCATCAATCTCAATATCTTGTGAGATTACATCTTTTATGTATATATATGCCAAGTCAAGTTGTTTAATCTTTTCAATGTAGTTTTGTGTCAGATTCGTCCCGTCCCTCAATAAAATCACGCCATTATTAGCATAGATTGGTTTTGCCAATTCCATGCCTGCTTTTAATCTAGTAACATTTATTCTTCTCATACGAATCTTCCTCTAAAACAATTTATTTTTTTACTTTACGAGGTATGTACATCTTAATCCCATCGATCAAAGTGTCGTTAGGCTCCATTAATAGCTTTGTTCTCTTACCGTCATGGTCAAGTATTCCTGCGTATAGATTATCATTTTCAAGTCCTGAACTAAAATCTAATGTCTTTTCCACATTGCTTGTTTCCTGTTTGTAATCCGGATGTTTTGCATTTACAAATACATGAAATGATCGTACATCAATTGAAATTGCTCGCTTACGTTTGCTCTTGTTAAATATTCGATCAACGTCCAATTCACCGTTAGTAAAAATATACTCATATTCAATATTCAGACGTCGAATTAAAAATACGGCTAACCATCCTATAACAACAACTAAAGGTAATAATAACCCCATGCCTGTAATAAATGGAACCATAGATGCAATAAGAATGAGGAGAATTGCGCCTACAATGATTCCTGCTTTTTTCATCATATCTTTTCCGTTGTTTTCCCTTTTTACCAGTTGTTCCTTAAACACGTCATTATAAGCCATTATTTTCCTCCTAGAGATATATTGCAAAACGATACTTCTATTATAACGAATTTTATGCTCATAAACAAGTAAAAAGAAGTTGTTGTAGACAACAACTTCTTTTTTATAGATAAATCTGACTTACATCATACCCATTCCAGGGGCTCCGCCCATACCTGCAGCACCCATTCCCGGATTTTCTTCCGGTATATCAGCTACAACAGATTCTGTAGTAAGTAGTGTTGAAGCAACTGAATTTGCATTTTGTAGCGCACTACGTGTTACTTTTGATGGGTCGATAATACCGACTTCAACCATATCCACGTATTTTTCTGTCAGTGCATCAAATCCAATACCATTTTCGGATTCTTTCACTTTATTAACAATCACCGAACCTTCTAGTCCTGCATTTGTTACGATTTGACGTAATGGAGATTCGAGTGCTTTTAAAATCAACTTAGCACCTGTTCGTTCATCACCTTCAAGTGTTTCAATCAATTGTTCCACTTCTTTTGAAGCATGTACATACGCCGTACCACCACCGGCAATAATACCTTCTTCAACGGCCGCACGTGTAGCAGCTAAGGCATCTTCCATGCGAAGTTTTTTCTCTTTCATTTCTGTTTCTGTTGCTGCACCGACTTTAATGACTGCAACACCGCCGGCTAATTTTGCTAAACGTTCTTGTAATTTTTCTTGATCAAATTCAGAGCTTGTTTCTTCAATCTGCGCTTTGATTTGAGCAATACGGGCATGAATATCGTCTTTATTACCTGCACCATCAACAATCACAGTATTCTCTTTTTGAACTTTAACCGTTTTTGCCCGACCTAGTTGTTCCATTGTGGTTTCTTTTAGGTCTAAACCAAGTTCTTCTGAAATAACGGTTCCACCAGTTAAGGTTGCAATATCTTGTAACATGGCTTTACGTCGGTCACCAAAACCAGGAGCTTTTACAGCAACACAGTTAAATGTTCCACGGAGTTTATTAACGATGAGTGTTGTTAATGCCTCACCTTCAACATCTTCAGCAATAATCAATAGTTTTTCACCGGACTGAACGATTTGTTCAAGAATTGGTAAAATCTCTTGTATATTTGTAATCTTTTTATCTGTGATTAAAATATATGGATTTTCTAGGTTAGCTTCCATTTTTTCCATGTCTGTTGACATATAAGCGGATAAATATCCACGATCAAACTGCATTCCTTCAACGACTTCAAGTTCTGTCATCATTGTCTTTGATTCTTCAATGGTAATAACACCATCTGTCGACGCTTTTTCCATCGCTTCTGCAATTAATTGCCCAACTTCATCATCACCTGCTGAAATTGCAGCAACTTTGGCGATTTGATCTTTTCCATTTAAGGTTTGGCTCATTGCTTTAATAGCATCCACTGTAACCGCTGTTGCTTTTTGCATACCACGTCGTAAAATAATCGGATTGGCTCCTGCTGCAACATTTTTCATACCTTCTTGAATCATCGCTTGGGCTAGAACCGTTGCTGTTGTTGTACCATCACCGGCTACATCATTTGTCTTAGTAGCAACTTCTTTAACTAATTGTGCACCCATATTTTCAAATGGATCTTCTAACTCAATATCTTTTGCTATAGTAACACCATCGTTGGTAATTAATGGTGAACCGAATTTTTTATCAAGGACAACGTTACGTCCTTTAGGTCCTAATGTAACTCTTACCGTATCTGCTAACTGATCAACACCTTTTTCAAGTGCGTTTCTTGCTTCAGCACCAAATAAAATTTGCTTTGCCATAATTCTCTACCTCCATATATTGATAATGAATGTTTATTCTTGTATTCTCTTGGATTATTCTACAACGGCCAATATATCATTTTGTCGAACGATAATATAGTCTTCACCTTGAAGTTTGACTTCCGTTCCTGCGTACTTTGAATAGATAATCTTATCTCCGACTTTTACTTGCATTTGAACTTCTTTTCCGTCAACGATTCCTCCCGGACCTACGGATACAACCTCAGCTTCTTGAGGTTTTTCTTTTGCTGCACCGGGTAATACAATTCCTGATTTTGTTGTTTCTTCTGCCTCTAATTGCTTAATGACCACTCTGTCTCCTAATGGCACCAATTTCATAATTAAACCTCCTTAAAATTATTACTCATATTTTTTTCTTTTGTTAGCACTCATTAAGTTTGAGTGCTAATCTAACTATATAATATATGATTCTTTTTTATTTTGCAAGTCAATTTTTACATTTTTATAGATTTTTTATGATTTGTCGGCCATACTCAAAAATGTATTGCTGGGCAATGCCTGCATACTTTCCAAACATATTTTTTCCATAGTTTTGAATATCTATATCTTTTGACTTTACACCTAAGTCATCATAGAGATAAATCATTGTTTTTCGCATCCAAACATCGACAGGAAATGCTTCTAAATCTCCTAGACCAAAGAGCATAACACAAGAGGCCACCTTGTCACCTACACCTTTTATTTGCTTAAGCATACACAATGCATCCTCACTACTTAACGTGCGGGCATTTGACAATTGAACGGCGTCACAATTCACTAAGCGAATAGCATCTTCAAGGTATGGCGCTCGATAACCAAACTTCATGTCTCGAAATTCTTCTTCCTTTACATTATTCAATGCCTGACTTGTTGGAAATGAATAGATACGAATTGATTCAACGTCTCCTAGATATTGACCATATTTAGTAGATAGTTCATTGACGAGTTTTCGAATCTGAGGAATTGCTTTGGACTGAGATATAATAAATGTAATAAGCATCTCAAAAGGGTCTTGTCGTAATATCCTGAGTCCCATTTGCTCCTTTATAACGCCTTCGAATCTAGAATCTGCATGAATAATACTTTGATTAATAGCTTGATAATCAAGATCCAAGCCAAAATAAGGATACCATATTGATTGGAATTCTTCCGGTTCACATTCAAATTGATAACCTCCACCTATCTTAGACACTACAACATAGTGTTCTTGATAGATTAATACAAAGGCATCTTCAGATATTATCTCATATCGAAACACTTGACCACTATGAAGAATTTTCAGTATATCCAAATCATTATCTTCAATTTTTAACACATACATTTTTTACTCCTTATGTTATAATACTAGTGTCGCATGATAATCATAACATACAATAGACCTAAAACATAGAAGGAGTTCTTATGGCAAAAGAAGAAATATATACGATTCCCCTATGGGATGCAGTAAAAGATGAAGGTGAATGCCCTTTTTGTTTTCTGGAAAAAAAGCTAGAAAAAGATTTGATTGATTTTTGTTTAAGCGATGCATACATGCAATCTGATTTTCGACAAACAACAAACAAAATCGGTTTCTGTCAAAGCCACTTCACACAACTCTTTCAATCTCCAAACCGTCTTGGTTTAACACTTGTAAATCAAAGCCATACTATGGAAATGCTTGAAGAGTTTAAGAAGGCAACACAGAATTTAAAAAGTACTAAAAAGATATTTAAGAAAAAAACAGACGAGAGCAACCCTATCCATAAATTATATCAACGACTCACGGATGAATGTTATATTTGTGGACGTATAAATGAGACAATGACACGCTACTACGAAACCTTTTTTTACTTATATAAAAAAGATTCTGCATTTAGAGAATTTCTTCCTCAGACAAAAAGTTTTTGCATGCCACATTATCTAAGGTTAATTGAAGTGGGTCAGACAAATGCCAGCCCTTCTGTCTTTGAGAACTTTATAGAAGAAACTAAACCTCATTTTATCGAAAATATGGAACGCGTTCTTGATGATATGCAATGGTTTGTCAATAAATTTGATTATAGAAACGATAAAGAGCCCTGGAAAGATGCCAAGGATGCTCCCAAACGCTCGATTCAAAAAATAAATGGTACACTCTTATAAAAAAAACATAAAAAATCACAGCATTAGTCCTGCTGTGATTTTTTTTCGTGCTCTTTAATTAATTCCTTGACATCATACACCTTATCTCGTAATCGTTTGGGCACCTCAGAATGTCCAATGACCCTACCTAACCATTGCTTTGAAATTTTTGAATCTCCTAAGCGGCGAGCTAATTCTGCAATAATGTATTCCATTGTCATCTCATCAATCCCCATTACGGGAAGTTTTTCTGTTGCATAAGCCAATTTAAAGCCTTCAAATGCTTTTTCAACAAACACAATCTCATAGGTTCTTAATTTTTGCAATAGTGCATCGTCTTTTTGCTCTAAAGCTTGAAGCGACTCCTGCCAACCACGATACAACCAACTGATTTTAAGACAAATATAGGCTTTAATACCATTACTGTCTCCACCGACTGCACTATTGAGTAATACGAGCTTGTATCGTTCAACCGATTCTTCATAGGTCAGAACTTCGTTATATTTATGGCCAATATAATTGCGTGTAATATTCTCAATGACAGCTCTTTTTTTCTTCTCACTGATATTTTTAAAGTATTTATTAATAGCTGCATATCCACAATAATTACACACCGTCACATCATATGGCAAAGGATCAAAGCCTACATACTGAGGCCGTAAATCCAGTTCAGTTCCTTGAAAACGAACACGTCCACTTCGAACCGTTGACGATTGAAATGAATGCTTACACACCGGACAATCAACTTTGCGTTGATAAATATAAGTTTGAACTTTTAGCTGTTCTTCTTTTTCTTTTGATATCACTTTTTTCTTCGGTTGCTCTTTTTCCTGAAAAAGGTCAGCATCAGAAATGTTCTTGAAACCTAACTCTTCAAGACCTTTAAAAATATTATCCATTCTATCCACCTTATTTGTAAGAACTTTTTAAAGAAACAGCAAGATTCAGCACTAGCTTTGAATCCGTTGTCTCCTTAGGATCAATATTGAAATATCCATGCCGAACAAATTGGAATTTATCTTCAACATGATATTCACTAACAATAGGTTCAATCATCGCTTTCGGATAGACAAGCTTGGAGTTTTCATTGAATACTAAGGCACTATCTTCACTGTCTTTGGTTTCCACAAATAAACGATCATACATATGAATCTCTGCAGGGACTCCCCTTGAAGCAGATACCCAATGGATAGTTCCTTTCGGTTTTCTTTCACTAAATCCACTTCCGCTTTTTGTCGCAGGATCATAGGTACATTTCAGTTCAATAATCTGACCCTTCTCATCCTTAATAACTTCTTCACATCGAACAAAATATGCATGCATCAGTCGGACTTCAACGCCCGGTGATAACCGACGATATTTTTTATTTGGAGGAACTTCCATAAAATCTTCACGTTCAATATATATCTCTCGTGTAAATGGAATATCATGAGAACCTAATTCTTCGTTTTCTGTGTTATTTACTGCAGGTAAATATTCGACTTTATCCGGGTCATAATTTGTTATTGTAATCTTAAGCGGATCAATCACAGCCATAATTCGAGGAACCTTTAACTTAAGATCTTCACGTAATGCATGTTCTAACATGGCAATATCAACTTTTGATTTGCTTTTCGATAGACCAACCATTTCAAAGAATTTTCGAATAGATTCTTCGGTGTATCCACGGCGTCTTAACCCTCTAATCGTAGCTAATCTCGGATCATCCCAACCATCAATCAATCCTTCTTCAACAAGCGGACGAATTCGACGCTTACCAAGAATCGTATGTGATAGACTTAGCTCTGCAAACTCAACTTGACGTGGAGGGTTCTTCCATTCTAGGGCTTCAAGCACCCAATCATAAAGCGGACGATGGTCCTCAAATTCTAAACCACATAGAGAATGACTTACACCTTCAATGGCATCTTCAATAGGATGTGCAAAATCATATAGAGGATATACACACCACTTGTCACCTGCCGCGTAATGCTCCATATGAGAAATACGATAGATCCCCGGATCACGCATATTCATATTCGGTGATGCCATATCAATCTTCGCACGTAATATCTTAGTTCCATCAGGGAACTCTCCATTTTTCATACGCTCAAACAAGTCTAGATTCTCTTCAACACTTCGACTACGATACGGGCTTTCTTTTCCAGGTTCTGTCAATGTCCCTCGATACTCGCGCATCTGTTCAGGTGTTAAATCACAAACATATGCTTTTCCTCGTTTGATTAATTCGATCGCTGAATCATAGAGTTGTTCAAAATAACTTGAGGCAAAAAAAACTCGGTCCTCATAGTTGGCCCCCAACCATGCCACATCTTCTTTAATACTTTCAACAAATTCAATTTTTTCTTTTGATGGATCTGTATCATCAAAACGAAGATTAAATAGACCGTTATACTTTTCTGCAATTGTGTAATTCGTTGTGATTGCTTTTGCGTGACCGATATGCAAGTAACCATTTGGCTCGGGTGGAAACCGAGTAATCACAGTAGATGTTCTGCCCTCTTGAATATCTTTATCGATAATATGTTCAATAAAACTTTTAGAAATTGTTTCTTCCATTAAAAGCCTCCTAAGTTTAGTATACGACATATACAAAGTATGAATAATTGTATCACAGAGTTTCTCTGATATCAAGGTCTCCTCTGCTCTTAAAAAAAGGATATATACGTTTTGTATACATCCTTTATCCTTTTTAATTAAACAAACTTAGCTCTTGTTATCCTTGAACAAGGTATTGTAATAATAATGCGATATCTTCCGGCTCAGATACTAGTAATTCAATCTCTTCAATTCTAGGATCTGAAAACATATTTGTTAACGAAACATATTGCGATAATTTCGATTTTAAATTCAAACGGTCTCCTTGCTTTGTTACAAGTTCAACGCGTCCTTTACATTGATCAACTGTTTCAAAAAAACGATCGACATTTTTAATGTTTTTTATAATCATAACTCTCTTCCTTTCCTCAAATATTATTTACTTCATGTTACACCTAATCTAGTAAACCTGTCAAGTTGTAAATTTCTCAACAATCTTTTTCAAATTCTCTGCAATGGCTTTATTTGCTTGTGTATGTTTTGAAACTTGGTCTGTACTCTCTGTAACTTCCTTTGCCTTACCATTAATCTCAGAAATACTTTGATGCGCATCCTTTGTTTTATCGGATATATCATAAATGTTTTGTGACATTGATTGTATGCTTGCCATAAGCTCTTCACTTGTAGCACTGAGGTTTGAAATCAAATCATCCATAGCACTTGCATCATCGCTGTATTGTTCACCTGTATTTACAAGTGCTTCATAATCCTTAACCACACGTGAGTTTAAGAAATCAAGCATTTCACTTGATGTTGTATTTAAACGATTGACGGCATGAATAACAATGGATGTTATATTTTGAATTTTATTTGCAGTCTCTGCAGAAACCGATGCCAGTTTTCGTATTTCGTCTGCTACAACTGCAAATCCTTTGCCTGATTCACCTGCTCTTGCCGCTTCTATGGCTGCATTAAGCGCTAATAGATTGGTTTGTTCCGTAATATCCATAATGGCATCTGTAAGCAGTGAAATATCTTTAACCTGAATTGACTCTTGCATGGCATCATTAATCTCTGCTTCAATGGTTTGAACAATTAAGTCCGCATCTTCCTTAGACTCAATAGCTTTATTTTTCAATGCAGTGGCGCGTTTTGAAATTTCATCAACACGTCCTGCGCCATTTTGGGCACTATTGGCTATGGATTCTACAACCACTTCAATCTCACGAATATTGTTGGTTATGGCTTCCGTTTCCCTGTCAATTACTGAAATATTGACATCCATCTCTTCTGTTGTCCCAGTAATCAAGCGAACATCTGCAATCAATATATCGCTGCTTTGCTCAACAAGTTCTGCTTCAGTTCGAACTTGGTTTGTACTTTCTTTGACTTCTGCAACAATCTCTTTCATGTTTTTTAAAAACATATTAATACTTGTTGCTAACTCGCCCATCTCATCATGGGTTTTAAACTGAATCTCTTGACTTAAGTCTCCGCCCTGATTTGCTAAGACGTCTAATCGTGATTGAAGTTGCTTAATCGGCTTAACAATTCGCCATAGGTTAAAGATTGCAAATAAGATACTAATAGCGATGCCGACAATTGATACGAGAACAAAAACATTCATCAGAGCGTTCGTCTGTTCTTCTAATGTTTGTTCTCTGACTTTTGAACGTGTATCTGTTTCTTCAATCATGGTATCCAAGTATGAAGATAGGCTATCGTATGAATTTTTACCTTCCCCATTCATGATTTGCATGATGTCATCCTGATTGTCACTGGTCAACATTTTTTCATGAATGGTCAAATAATTTTGCCACGTGTAATAGACAATGTCATAACTTTTTCGTTCTGCCGGTTCCAAAAGATTTTTATAGGACTCAAGTAGCTCATTGATACGACTTTCAATTGTCGTTAAGTTTGTGATTGCATAGTTTCTGTCATTCTCTGTCGTCGACATCATGTACATGTATTCCGTATTCCTATAGTCCGATACTAGCTTGCCCAACTCTTTTGCTTGGACCAATTGAGGAATGATTTGATCAGTTACCTGATTGGATTGATTCACTAGGGACCCTGTCATCATCATACTTAATCCAAATAAAATTACCATCACAAGAACAACTAAACTATAGGATAGAATTAATCGTAATTTGATGGTAATTTGCGGTTTTCTCATTTTTTTCATAAGCGCTTCTCCTTTATAGGTATTTCTTACTATATTATACCAAATATTGAGAAGCATGTCTTTATGGTTTTGTGCTATTCTTTGCGAAAATCAGCTCTAATCATGCAACATTTGTTGAACTTGATCATATGTTGGCATAATGGCAGCACTTCCATATTGCGTTGTTACATAAGCCGCCATTGTATTTGCAAACTTCACAAATTCTTGCAGCTTATCAAATTCAATCTGTTCTAGGCCTCGACCATCTTCGATGATTTGGTATAGCATTGCACCTAAATGGCTATCGCCGGCGCCGGTCGTATCGACAGCTTGCACTTTAACACCGTGAAGGCTAGCAAACTCACTTGCTCTTCGAATTCCGCATCCATCCGGTCCTAAGGTTACAATAATTAATGCAATATTGTATTGATCATAGAGAATCTTAGACCCTTTTTCGATATCATTCTCACCTGTTAAAAACAATAATTCTTCTTCAGATATTTTCAACACATCGACTTGGTCCATGACAGATAGAATTGTTCGCTTCGCCTCATCCAATGACGGCCATAATGGCGGTCTTAAATTTGGATCATAACTTATGATAAGGTCTTTCTCTCTTGCCATCTTTAAACTCTTAAGGGTTGCACCTTTAACCGGTTCATCCGTTAAAGATAATGACCCAAAGTGAAATACTTTTGCACCCTCAAAGATTTTCTCTTGAATATCTTCTTTGGAAAGCATTAAATCTGCTCCCGGATTTCGATAGAAACTAAAGTCCCGGTCTCCATCATCTTTTAACGCAACAAAAGCAAGTGTTGTTGGCGTTTCTGATGTCATTTTCAAGTATTGACTATCGATGTTACATGATTCTAGAAAACCTTTAAGATAGGTACCGAACATGTCTTCACCAACACATCCAACAAATCGACTGCTACGACCTAACTTGGTAACTGCCGCCAATACATTTGCCGGTGCACCACCGGCATTTCGTTCAAAAGCAATCTTATCCGTTCCTTTTAACGGGGTAAAATCAATAAGCAACTCACCTAATGCAACAATATCTGCCATGTTAACCTCCATACTAATGTCTTATTTTAACAAACTTTCTACAAGCCCTTTTGCTTGTGAAAAATCTTCTTCATCCGGATTCCATAAGGAAGAAATTGATTCCTCGATAACCTCAAACCCTGCATCTTTCATACTTTCTTTAAGTATCTTTACCGATTCACCGCTCCATCCATAGCAACCAAATGTCGCAGCTTTTTTATTTTTAAATTTTAATGTTTTTAAGAAATGAATCCATCCATCAACACTTGATAATATGTCATTACCGTTTGTCGGCGATCCAACAGCAATAGCTTTTGACTTAAAGACCTCTGTCATGATTTCATTTTTATCTGCTTTTGCACAGTTAAATACTTTAACCACGGTCTCAGGACTTACTTCACGGGCTGCTTCTGCTATCTTATGGGCAATTTTTGTTGTCCCTTCCCACATAGTATCGTAAACAATCGTTAATTGATTTTCCTGATAATTCCCTGCCCATGCTGCATATTTCCCGACAATTTGCATTGGATTATCCCGCCAAATCGCTCCATGACTTGGTGCAATAATATCAATCGGAAGATCCAATTCTATAATCTCTTCTATTTTTCTAGCCACTAATGGAGAAAATGGATTAAGAATATTGGCATAATACTTCATTGCTTCCTTTTCTAAGAGACATTGGTCTGCTCGGTCATTAAAAAGTTCTTCAACTGCAAAGTGCTGACCAAAGGCGTCATTTGAAAACAAGATATTGTCGCCTGTCATATAGGTCGCCATACTATCTGGCCAATGCAACATACGCATTTCAACAAAAATTAACTGCTTACCATTCCCTATATCAACTGAATCTCCTGTTTTCACAACATTCATATTCCAATCGTGTTTACCGTATTGACCTTCTAAACTCTTAATCGCATTTGCCGTACAGTAAATCGGAGTATCCGGTATCTCTTTCATTAAGTCAACCAGAGCACCTGAATGATCGACTTCTCCATGATTGACGACAATAAAATCAATCTCAGATAAATCAATTTCTTTTTTGAGATTTTCAATAAACTCAAAACGATGGGGTGCCCAAACGGTATCAATTAAAACTGTTTTTTCTTCTTGTATCAAATATGCGTTTTGACTTGAACCGTTATAGATTGAATAATCATCACCATGGAAAGATTCTAGTTCCCAATCAATATACCCTAACCAGCTTACATTATTTTTTACTAATTGTTTCATTAATTCACTCCTTACTGTTCCATCCTTATTTCATTTCAATATAACGTAACGAGTAAATTATATCATATCAAGGCATAAAACTCCACATTGTATAAAGCAGTCTTTCCTTCACACAAAAAAACTATATCCCTAGCGTCTTCATCAGGATCAATAAACGCTGTGAAGACCCGTTTCCCCCCATCAGCAAAAATCTCAATACTATATCGATCCATTAGCACTCGGAATTCAAGGTTTTCTCTTGGACAGTCCTCTTGAACTTTTCGTATATCGTTTGAATCAAAGATCCATTCATGTGTGTGAACATTATAGCTTAATTGTGTAGAGTTCTTTTTACCTTTAGCTAATTCTATGGTGAAGCTATCTGCTTCACTGATATCCACTTCAAAACTTAGATCAAAATGCTGTCCTGAAACATTGTCAAAAGATAAGCTTTCATTATCAATGACTTTTTCTTTAATATATTCACCATTATCTTGACGCAATTGAACAATACTGTCTACCGGTTTCTGAACAAGTCGTCCATCTTCAATCGTCAAAACACGAGGTGTAGCCATCATCCCTGCCCAACCATTTTCCAGGCGAACCGCATCATCTGCATCCCATGGACTCATCCATCCAATCATAATACGTTGCCCCTTGGAATCTAAAAATGTCTGGGGTGCATAAAAGCTAAATCCACAGTCTAAATCACGTGTATAATTCCATTCGCCTCGACTGTTTTCTAAATCTACATTTCCCAACTTATAAATCGTCGGATGCATATTGGTTTGCTGTAAATCAATGATGGAAAGTATGAGGACATCTGTATCTTGAAGTTTAAATAGGTCCGGGCATTCCCATATTTCTTCTCGACCTATATCACTTTCATCTATAATCCCGACATAGTCCCAATGAATCAGATTATCGGAACGATATAAGAGCACCGCTCCGCCTTGTTCTTTTGGTCTTCCGACAATAACACTCCAATAACTTCCTTTATATTCAAATACTTTAGGATCTCTAAAATCTTCCGGTTGAGAACCTTTGGGCAGATCCATTTCCTTAAGGACAGGATTTGCTTCTATCTTTTTAAATGTTAATCCATCTTGACTAATGGCAATATTCTGATTTTGTCGAACGCGATTGTTTCGATCTAAGTGCCCTGTATACATAATATAAAGTTTATTGTTAACCTCAATGGCACTTCCCGAAAAACACCCATCACGTTCATAGCTTTCTTCCGGTGCAAGGGCTACCGGTTTATGTTCCCAATGAATCAAATCTTTCGATGTCGCATGTCCCCAATACATGGTATCCCAATGAATACCATAAGGATTATATTGATAATACAGATGATACTCTCCTTTAAAATAGCATAAGCCGTTGGGATCATTTATCCATCCAATAGGGGCAGTATAGTGAAATTTCGGATGGTTTTTTGTACTACTTTTGTTTGCAATAATATAGGCATTTGCCTTATCTAATAAGTTACTCATCATAAATCCTTTCTTAGTACTTTCTTTTTACTTTATTCCAGATCTAGCTACACCTTCAACAATTTGTCTTTGGAAAAACATGTATAAAACAACTACCGGTAAAGTAACTAATGTCAATGCTGCCATCGTATGACTTGTGAAAATATTATAGGTATCACTAAAAATTGCATTTAGTGCAACTTGGACCGGCATTAAATCTGAGTTTGACAATGCCATAACAGGCCATAAAAAATCATTCCAAGAAGCTAAAAATGTAATAATTCCTATTGTTACATAAATCGGTTTGCTTATCGGAAATACAATCTTATAAAACAACTTAAAATGTCCTAATCCATCAATTCTTGCAGCTTCTGATAATTCTTCAGGAAAAGACAAAAAATATTGTCTGAACAAAAATATATTCATAACATTTGCAACAAACGGTAATAAGTATCCTGCAATCGTATTAATCAATTTGATTCTAAAAACAACCATATATAGAGGTAAAATAGTAGCTTCAACCGGTACAATCATTAGAGCAATAATCAAGAGTAAGACCCCATCTTTAAACGGAAAATTAAACTTTGCTAATGCATATCCTGCTAATGAATTAACCATTAACCCAAATACAACTGTTAAACTTGCATACATTAAACTATTTCCCATATTCTTAAAAATATTATACATACTTAATAATTCTATATAGGGCTTTATTGTCATATCTTCCATACGTGGTAGAAAGGCAAAAACTGTACCTATATCACGATAAATATGTTCATCAATTTTAAATGAAGACACAATCATCCAGAGCATAGGAAAAACGAAAAACAAAGATAACAAAGTAATGGCTATGTAAAACAAGATTTTTATTATATTTTTCTTATGCATACTATTCCTCCTTAAGCACTTTCTTTATCAGAATTGATACAATAACTAAAAATAAGGTGAACACTAATGTGATTGCGCTGACATATCCCACGTTACGATGCCTGAATCCATATTCATATATATATTGTAATATTGTCATAGTAGAATAATCCGGCCCTCCACCTGTCATAACCATTGGCTGAACAATCAGCTTAAATGCTTGAATAGTTGTTGTAATAATTAGAAACATGGTTACTGGTCGTAATGAGGGTATTGTAATATGCAAAAATTTTTTCCAACTATTTGCCCCATCTATTTCTGCTGCTTCATATAAGCTGTTTTCAATATTCTTTAATCCAGCTAAAAAAATAAGCATTTGATACCCACAACCAGACCATGCTGAAATCACAACAATTGTCGGCATCGCTTGTGTTGTGCTTGTCAAGAATTTTTGTCTCGGAATACCAACAGACATAAGGATTTGATTTGCTAATCCTGAAGAGGGATTTAGTAAGACAGACCATAGTATTGAAATAACAACTAGCGAAAGTACCGCCGGTGCAAAGTATGCCATACGATAATATCCATTAAATTTTATTTTTTTATTTACAATCAAAGCTAATATTAGCGCCATTCCCAACTGTAAAGGTACTACCAATAAAACAAAATATAGCGTGTTTTTAAATGTTCTCAATAATAGGGTATCTGATGCCATTCGAATGAAATTATCAATCCCAATAAATATTTTTTCATCTGGTTTCAATAAATAATAATCCGTAAAGCCATTAACAAAGGCTGAAAAAATTGGTAATATTATAAATGTAAATGCAAGCATTAAGGCAGGTAACAAAAATATGTATGCTGTTAATGATTCTTTTAACGAATATTTTGATTTTTTTTTGGTCAATTCCATAAATTCACATCCTCGTCTTTTTAAAATTGACTGTTGCATCTAAATCTGCAACAGCCAATCAACTCATTAATTATTTTTGATATCTATCAAATTCAAATTTGATTTTCTTTATTGCATCGTCTACATATTGCTCAATAGTCTCTGTATCATTGATTTCATTTTGAGCAATTCTCATAATTACATCTCTTGCGAATGTTTCTGAAAGATAAGGATATCCCACACTAATAGGGCGTGCTTTGTTCGTATTTTCCACTTGATATTTTAAAACATGCCACGCTTCATTATGATAAGGGTTCTCTGTATCTGTATCAATAACCGAAACAGCATTGGTTCTTCCCGGAATTGCTCCATTTGCATGATAATATTCTTCTGCTGCCTCATCATTTGTTAGCCATTCAAGGACATCTCCTACTTGTTCTGCTTTATCTGTTCCTTGCTCAACATTATTCGATGCAACAAAAGCCCAACTTCCGGACGGTGTGTAGTTTCCATCGAAATCAGCATCCATTTTTGGATATCGCACTGATCTAAATTTTGTGCTTGGGTAATTACTCGTCAAGTCATTAATAAACCAAAATCCACCTATAGCCATTGCAGCTTTACCTGTATGAAAACTTTTTTCCGGTTCAATTGCTAAAGCTAAATCATTTGCAAAAAAATCTCCAAATACTTTTAATGCTTCAATCGTTTCCGGACTATCTAAATATCCATCTAGTGTTAGTCCATCCTCTGCAACGACATTTGCGTTGTTCGACCAAATCATAGGAAGCAAGAAATACATCGCTATTTCATATGCACCCTTGGGAATATCACTCGTTAGAAAATCAACCGTTAACTCTAGTTTACTTATATGTTCTTTATCCTGAAATTCAGGATCTGTACGTAATGCATTTACTTCATTTGCAACTTCATAAAACTCTGTCCACGTCCAATCTTCATCCGGACCCGGAATAATGGACCTAACATTTTCAGGTAATTCATTAATAACGTCTTCATTATACATAACTACCACTCCGGAATCTTGATAACCAAGTGCATAAAGTTCGCTATTAACAGTTCCTTGTTCTATCATCGCATCAGTAAAGCCATTGACAAATGCTGTATCCAAAATATCATCTAAACTACGAATAACTCCTGCTTCTACATATGATGCTACATCCGGTCCATCTAACGTAAAAATGTCCGGCATTTGATTAGATGTAATTGCTGCATTTAATTTATCAATGTAACCTGATCCTGATCCGGCACGTGTAAAATTTTGTATTTCAACTTGCATTGCATCTGGATTTTCAGCATTGTAAGCTTCTATACGATTAGCAAACATTTTTCCTTCCGGATGGTCCGGTGCTGCTTGGGTCCAAATGACAATTTTTTCTTTAACTCCATTATCTTTGTTTGAACTATTGCCACTGTTTTCTTCTGTCTTATTATCCCCACAAGCTGTTGTTGATAAAACCAATGCAAAAACTAAAATTAACGCTACGATTTTTTTCATAACTTGGCTCCTTTTCATTTTGAATTAAATTATTTTGTGAATACGTATTCTTAAAATGGATTATATTCTTCTTTTGGTCGTTTGTCAACACAAAATTGAAATATATATGTATTTTTTTGTCTAATATGTTATACATTCATTAAAATCAAACAATAACCCTTTATTTTTCTTTTCTTATATAGTATTATAGACTAAAGAAAACAAAAATATGAATTCGTATTCTGATAATACTTCAAGATTATCGATACGTTAACGGAGATGATTTTTATGAAGCTGACAATGAAAGATATTGCACGATTGGCCAATGTTTCCCAACCAACTGTTTCTCGAGTTATTAACGGTAATCCAAATGTTGACAAAGCATTAGCCAAGCGTGTTATGAAAGTGATCGAGGAATCAAATTTTACTGTAAATAGGGCGGCGCAAACTCTAAAAAGTAGCCAATCATTTTTGGTTGGTGTCTGTGTCACCGATTTATCTAATCCTTATTTCATGGAAGTCATTCAAGCTATGGAACAAGACGCCCGCGAGGCAGGATATAACATAATTATTCACAATAGTATGCATAATCCTATAAAAGAGTGGGAAAACGTTCAAAATTTCTTATCACGTCAAGTGGATGGAATTTTGCTCGTTCCTTTCGGCGATTATAATATCGAAAAACTCAAACAACTCAATGTTCCCATTGTTATAACAACACAGATTAAAGAAGATTTTGACAGTGTTTCTGTCTGCCACAAAGAAGGCGTCAAGCTCGTTGCCGACCATCTCGTGTCACAAGGACATCAGAAGATCGGATATATCGGTCCTCCAAATGATGAAAAGCTCATTTTTTTCAAAAAAGCTTTATATAACAATGGTATTCCTTTTAATGATAAGCGTATTATCCCATTAACTCCCGGTCAAGAATCAGCCTTTGATATTCACCAAAATATTGAAAGCTATCTGTCCGAACATTCTTCTTTTGATATGTCCGCTATATTTTGCTATAACGATGTAACCGCCCTTGAATTTATGCGATTGACAAGTCACGAAAACTCCCATGTACCAGAAAATATAGCTGTGGTCGGTTTCGATGACTCACTTATATCTAAAATCTTTGAAATTTCCAGCATTCATCAACCGATTGAAGAAATGACAAAAACAGCTTTTAAACTTCTTTTATCTCGAATAAAAGACAATTCAAAAGAGACGACGTCGATTGAATTGCCTCCCAAACTGATTGTACGCAAAAGTTCCACATAAAAAAAGAATCGAAAATTCGATTCTTTTTTGTATGTTATAGGTTTGATTTAATAAAATACTTTTTCCAATACAAGACCATTCGCTTCAACTAAAAATCCAGCATCAGCTCGTTTTTTATATTCAAAAACATCTGTAATAGATGCTACTTTTCGCTGTCCGGTTCCGACTTCAACAAGGGTACCTATAAGAATCCGAATCATATGATACAAAAAGCCATCGCCGGTAAAATAAAAACGTAAAAAATCATCATCTTCAACAATTTCGATCTCTTCAATGGTACGTGTCGTTGATTTTTTCGTTTTATCCGAGGAAAATCCTGCAAAATCATGGGTTCCTTTAATCAGTTCAATACCTTGTCGGACTTGGTCCATATTCAATCGTTCATCAAGAGCCGTCATATATTGACGCTCAAATACCGGCTTCACGCCTTTATATGCTTTATAAAAAGTAAAGGAATACGTCTTTTTCACAGCATTTAATCGGCTATGAAATTGATCCGGCGCTTCTTCCATAAATAAAATCGCAATGTCCTCCGGCAAATATTCGTTTAACTCTTTTCGACATTTTTGTAGTTTTTTCGTTTTTTTCTGAAGATGAAAATTCGCTACCATTCCTTTGGCATGAACCCCTTTATCTGTCCGACCGGCACCAATAACTTGTACCTCTTCTTCAAAATATTTACTTAATGTTTCATCCAACTTATGTTGAATCGTCTTGGATGCATTCTTGTTTCGTTGCCATCCACTGTATTTGGTACCTTCAAATGCTACGATCATTCTAATATTCATATGTACTCCAAACTTTCTTTCTAAAATTATTATACAATTATTTAATCACTGTGCTTATCATACCACATTTTCTAGAAATGTCATCACTTATTTTGTACCAATACTGAACAGTGTTTTCTAATCGATAATAGTGAAGAAGATATCATGATAATAATGCTAATGTTAATTATCAATGCAATCCCTGTTGACAAATAGTTTGTATATGCAACTATTTGTCCCATCGTCAATGATGATAATATCTTAGGAATCTCGTTGTTAACTATGTTTTGAATAAAAAATATCATTCCAAATCTTAAAGCTATTTGAATCACAACTAAAATCAAGCTAATAATAGACATCATTGGCCTCCACTTGATAATACTCAAAATCAAAACAATCATAATAGCTAATGTAAGTCCCCAATGAAGAATCTGGTTGAATTGCATTATAGGTACAATATAATCATGATTAATGAATCGAATCATAACCCTTAACCCAATTTGAGCCAAAAATGAATACACAACTCGAATTATTGCAAGAATTAAAACTGACAAATACACTTTTTTTCTAGACATTTTATTCCCCTTATCCTATATTAAATCGATAGCCGGCTCCCCAAACAGTTTCAATGAAACCGTCCGGAATTTTATCGCGTAGTTTACCAATGTGTACGGTTACCGTTGCTGTATCCACGTAACTATCTAGCCCCCAAATTCGATCCAAGATGATTTCTTTACTAAATACTTGGTCCGGATTGTTGGCAAAAAAAACGAGAATATCATACTCCTTCGTTGTGAGGTTCACTTCTTTATTATTTACGAGAACGCGCCTAGCATCTAGTTGTATGGTCAAATTCCGAATGGTCACTTCTTTTTTCTTGACCCCGCCATGCGTTAATCGTTCATATCTCGCCAAATGCGCCTTGACCCTAGCGACCAGTTCACTCGGGCTAAAAGGCTTCGTTATGAAATCATCGGCACCAAGACCTAATCCACGAATTTTATCAATGTCTTCTTTTTTTGCAGTAACCATAAGGATCGGAACATCCACGTCATTTCTGACTGCTTTGATGATTGAAAATCCATCGATTTCAGGCAACATCAAATCAAGTATAATAAGATCATAAGGGTTACTGCGAATCATTGTCACTGCCTTTTGCCCACTATGAACGAGTTCCACCTCATAACCACTGATCTCAAGATAATCTCTCTCTAACTCAGCAATACTGACTTCATCTTCTACAATAAGAATCTTTTTATTTTCTATCTCCATCAGTCCTCTCCTTGTTGAATATCATTGTAATCTTTGTTCCTCTACCTTTGGATGATGCCGCCTTTATCTTACCATGATGCCCATCAATAATTTGTTTGACAATTGCAAGGCCCAGACCTGAACCTCCTGTTTTGGTATTTCTCGACGTATCTGTCCGATAGAAGATTGTAAACACCTGCTTAAGTTCTTCCTCGACCATACCAATGCCATTATCTTTCACAGCAATGCTAATGGTATCATCATTATTTTCTAGAATAACCTCTACTTTTTTTTGGACAGAATCATTATAATAAAAGCTGTTTTGTACAAGATTTTGTAGAACGCGTCGGATTTGCAATGCGTCAATATTTGCAACAGGACTTGTAGCACTGTTATTTGTATAGGTCAACTCAACTTTTCCAACCTCACTATATTCGATGGCTGCTTCTTGAACATAGTCACGTATAAATCGCTCCATATTAACATACGTAAATTCAAAAGGTAATTTTTTCAAATCCAATTTTGAAAAGGTAAAAAGATCATCAATCATTCGATCCATATCAAGGCTTTTTTGATGAATGACTTTTAAGTATCTTTCCTGTTTTTCCGGTGTGTTTGCAACACCATCTAAGATTCCTTCAACATATCCTTTTATTGAGGTCATCGGTGTTTTCAAGTCATGTGAAATACTCGATATCAGTTCTTTTCGGTTATTTTCATACTGGACTTGACGGTCAATCGCCGCCTTCAGTTCCTGTCGCATGCGTTCATAAGATCGGATCACTTTCCCCATTTCATCATTGGACTTTGAATATAGTTTGAATTCCAAATTCCCTTGCCCAATCTCTTTGGCACCTTTATCTAACTCTTTAAGCGGTTTTATAATAGATTTTTGAGTTAAAAGAATAAGCGGTAGTGTCATTAAGACAATTAACAGTAAAATTGCCACACCGATTCCGCGACGGACTTCAGCATTAAAATCAACGACTTCTGTCACATCCATAAGAACGTAATAAAAAACAGGTTCTTGATCAAGTGTAAATGTAAAGTTTGTAAACACATAATGATATCCATTCATAACAAAGCCTTCTTCAGGATCATCGGAAGACTCTTGCCTCCATTCCGGATTTTTAGGATACAGGTTACGGCGAAGAACATCTTCAGGATAATCATCGACAACCACCCAATCATCTTTATATACAACAACAAGACTGCTGCTTATCGCTGACAGTCTTTTGTCGATGCCTTCTATAAATTCTACATCAATCAATGTTTCGGGTTCATATTTTTCAGCGTGTTTAATCTCTGCCATCACGTCCATTACTTCTACAAAGACTTGATCCGGAGTGCTTTCATCCAACACAATATCTGATATCTGTTTGGCAAATCGTCCAGCCCCTGCAAAGATAGATAAGACAAGAACTCCCGCACTAAGAAGCACACATAAAACATATGTAATAAGTAGTTTTAATCGAATTGACATAAGCTTTCTTCCTTTTTCTCAAAGAGTAACAATCCTACTATAAATACTATTATATAATAGGCTACTGTAGATAACAACACATTCACGCTACTAAAATTAAAAAGCATATGATAATTTGTAATCACCGATGTAATCGAAATCGATTTAATCATTGGTATATATATTGATACTAAACTTAATCCAACATAGGTAGCATAAGCAATGATAATGCTAAGTCCCGTGTTTTTTAATAAGAGTGCTAAGAAATTACCAATCAAAGCAACTAAACCAAGAACTACCATTGCACCTAAATATTGCCCCATTGTTCTACCAAGACCTGTTAGCTCGAAACCATCCACAAAGGCACTGATCAATATGGAAAATATAAGCTGATTCACTAAAACGGCACCAATGATTACCCATACTGCTAGAATTTTGCTGAGAAAAATTTTTGTTCTGGATATGGGCAACAAATACATATTTTTCATTGTTCCTCGCGTAAAATCAATAGCTTGACTTTGACCTGCAAAATAGATGGCTAGCAAAGGTAACATAAACGCCATCATGGTTGACAAACTAGCTCCGACAAACTGCGTACCTGAATAAATAGATATATTAAATATGTTTTCCGCAGAAACATACATCAGTGCAAGACCGAAAAAAATTACTGCATATATAGTCAAAAATACTTTTGTATTTCTCTTTTTGATTAATTTACTAAGTTCCACTTTAAGTAGTTCCATAATACACCTCAGTTCTATACGCTTTAATGGTTGCTAGATAATGTTCCTCAAGGGTTATTCCCCTTGCTTTAATACCTTCAATTGACCCTTCAAACAAACATTTTCCATCATAAAGAATGACCACACGATTGGCAATATCAATAAAATCTCCAATCGTATGCGATGATACAATTGTCATTTGATCATTTTCTTGTCCCCGAATGCTAAGGTACTCTTTTAAGATTGCTTTCTGTTCAATATCCATTCCATTGAAAGGTTCATCTAGAATCAAAAGCTTAGGTTGATGTAATATAGCTCTTGCAAAGTCTAATCTCTGCTTCATTCCTGTTGAATATGTTGCAACTTTTTTATCTTTTGCCTGTGTAAGATCGACTAATCTGAACACCTCTAAGATTCGTTCTTCATCCACATATGTATAAAATCTACTATAAAGTTTCAGGTTCTCAAAACCTGTCATATACTCGTAATAAGCCGGAGTTGATACCATAGCACCGACAGATTTTAAAAACTCTGTCGGTTGCTCATTGGTTTTCACACCATCATAGGTAACGCTTCCTGCATTAATTGAAGTGAGTCCGAGAATTCCACGTATTGCCGTTGTTTTTCCTGCTCCATTCGGACCCAATAAGAGAACAATATCTTTCTTATCCATGTTTAGATTAAAATCAAAAACACCTTTTTGTTCTCCGTAGTCTTTAGTTAAGTCTTCAATTTTAAGCGTCGCCATATAATGCGCCCCTTCCATGAACTCGACGATTTCCGTCGAATTCTTCAAAATCTTCAGGTTCGATTTCAATGATATCTTTACCCTCAAGGTTTACTTTTTCAGCTACAGTTGTACCTATTTCAGACACTTGAACGGCACCTTTGATTTGAACATTATGTTGCGTGCCAAATTCATCGTCACCTGTTAATCTAAAATCAAAACTGAAAGCAACAAATTCATCATCTCGTGTTGTTAGGGCAAGTTGAACATATTCTAATTCCGTATTATCGACTATCTCAGGGCTCTTATCTTCCATATTAACAAAATCGTTTAATATTGGGTATTTTTCCAATAATGCGGCATCCGGTCTAAACTCTTCATACTTATCCGCTCTCTTTTCTTGACCACTTGCTGCTGAAACAGCTAAGTTAAGTAACATGGGAATTTCTTCTTTGGTCAATTCAAAATAAATAGTTTCACTTCCATCTGAGTTATTATGTAATTCAAAGTCATCTTTTAAGTCGCCCATCAAAAAATCCAACAACTCTTCTTGAGCATTTGTCATGTCTCCACGAGAATATTCACGGGAATATTCATTCTTATATTCGTCTTCATAATCTGATCTCTCATGCTGGGCCTTCATAGCTTCCCTATCCGCTACGTAATAGATGTCTTCCAATACATCAAAAATATAGACGTTTTCATCTTCAGCGTATAGATTCAATTCTTTTGTCACACCTTCATGAGTAAACTTCACTGTACCACTACCATTATCTTCACCTTGTGATTTAAGTTCTGTTTCCATGTGAACCAATTTGACTCCATTGTCAATCACTGTGAAGTCTCCTGTTACTGTTGCATTTTCTTGTTTGAACATCTTGTTCTCATGATTGTCTTCAACATTTTTGGCTAACGCTTTGAATGCTTCGTATCCCTCATACGTTGGGGTGCTTGCATAAGCTGTGACCGCCAGTAAACTAAATGCTACTACAAGTGCAATGACCATACCTAAACTTCTTTTTTTCATATCAATTCTCCTTTGCATGTTTTATTGTTATAAACTTATTGTAAGGGAGAATTCTAAAATCCAAGTAAGGTAATTCTAAAGATTTTCTAAAAGAGTCTAAAACTATTTTATTAGTCGATAGTAGTTAAGCGGCCTTCCAACTTTTCCGTATACCGAGACTAATTCAACTTGATTGTTATCAATTAAGTATTGAATATAACGGTGGACTGTTTGATAAGCTAGTTCGACCCCTTTTGATATTTCTTTTATGGTTTGATCTTCCTTTTGTTCTTCTAGATAGGTCATTATCATTTGAAGGGTTGCCGAACTGATTCCCTTCTCCACAAATACACTTTGCTCTTGTTCTTTGTTTTTCATCTGCATACTATTGATTTGAAGATTCACATTGATACGAGATATTAAATCCGGAGCTTTTACAGGCTTCAGTGAAAAATCAGTAGCCCCTACAAGCATGAATTTTTCCAATATTTCCTGGCGTTCATCAACCGTCAATACCATAATAGCCACCGTATCATCTATTTCCCGCATTTTTTTTACTGTCGATAAACCATCATATTTCGGCATATGATAATCAACAATAACAAGGTTTGGATTATGTTCTTTTAACAACTCTACACCTTTTAATCCCTCATTTGCAGATACAACTTCATACCCAGCAAATTTACATATTTCTGAAATGGTGTAGACAATATCCGGTTCATCATCAATTACAAGTATTCTTTTCATATCAGACATCTTCTATTATTCCTCCTGATCCACCATTGTTTCGTTTGGCAAGGTTATTTTTACAAGGGTCCCTTCATTTTCTTCACTACTCATTGAAACTGTTCCGTTGTTATCTTCGATAACTTTCCTAACAAAAGCTAATCCCAAGCCTGTCGTTGCTTTGGTCGAATAACCGACTTCCCATATTTTTTCCATTTGCGACTTAGATATTCCTATTCCATTATCTTCTATTTCAATAATAAGGTATCCATTGTTATCATATACGCGAATGTGGATTTTCTTAATGGGTTTTATCGTTTGAACAAGGATTGCATTTTCAATCACATTGATGATTGCCCTTGATACACGAACTTTGTTGATATAAAGTAGGGGCAAGTGCTCATCAAAGTCAAAAGTAATCTTTTGACTTTCATCCTCTAAGGGAATTTGGGCTCGCACATAGTCAATGATTTCTTCTGTCGATACAACGCGCCGCTTCTTCTCGTATAAAAATCCTGAAATCATCTCTGACATTTTCTCTGCTGCATTATCAACTCTTTCTGTATATTCCATGATTTTTTCAGGTTCTTTCGATAATGCCAATAATGAATTCAAACCTCTTATTGTCACAAGAGGGGTTTTTAGGTCATGGGTAATCGTATGAATTTCTTCATAAACTCTGGTCTGGACAATTTTTGCATGCATAGCATCTAAGGTTAACTGTTTTTCGTAATTTTCTTTTGCTATCGCTATGTTTCGATCATTGGTTAAAAACAAAAAAGTGGTAATGAGGGTACTAAATAAAAGGGATATGAAAAAAGCCAATCCTATAAAATTCAATACCGAAGTACTACCTAAGTATTCTGAAACAATTTTTATGCTTCCCGCTAAATCGCTTACACCAAAATTATAAAAAGTCAGCATGGGCATTATATTTAACCATTGAAAGGCAAAAAACACTTGTAATGAAAGAACAAAATTGCGTCCATAGTATCCTTTTTCTGTCACAACATAGTTGATTAAAAATAGAGTCGTAATACCTGCCAATATATTTGTTAATAATTCAATCTCAAAGAAAAAATACTCTTGAATTACGAGATTTATGATGATATAGCTAAAACCTTGAAACAAAACTTTCCCTAATTTCATCGATATTTTTTCTACAAGGTTACCAAGAAAGATTGTGGTGCCCAAAAGCAAAAAAACACCTTGAAGCATACTGACAATACTCCAGATTGCTGCTGTCAAAACTAAATGACCGGAATCACCATTAACAATGGCTTTGCGAACATCAACAACCATATTAAACCATAATGCTTCAGAAATAGAAGGTAGTTGAAAACCTAAGAATAAAAGCGTCATACCGACGATTGCCGTTTTTTCTATAATACGAAATTTTGACAAAGCTTTTCCTCCTATCTAAATGCGGACACAATGGGTTCTGTTACTTCTGATAGGTCATCCACAAATGTAATCGGTGTTGTTGATGATACCATTTCTTTAAATGTATCCACCTCATTTTCCGGATTAACGATAATCACATAATCTGATGATTTTGCAGATAGGTCAAGAAGTGTTTTGGTCTCTTCCGATAACATCTTTCCACCTCTTAAATAGATTGTAATTAAAAAAACGTCTTTTTCTTCAATCGCATTTACAAACTGTTCTACCCTTTGTTTTTCTTCTATATAGGTCTTATCCTTTAACCTGTTTCCGACTTCACTATATCCGACAACCATAATGGCTGAATGGATATCATCTAAGTTCTCAGTTGTTGCCATAGGTATAAAGTAATTATCAATCATTAATTTATTAATAATATCTTTAACAATATAAATATCCGTATTTTGTCCTGCCGAACTAATTAATAAAGGTTCTTTTGCAAGTGGTCTTGTTAAAGCTCTATATGAAGATGTATTTGTTTTATATACATTCTGAGATAAGACAATGATTACGAATATACTAAAGATAAGGCTTATTATCGTATATATAACTTTTTGTTTATTCATCGTTCTCATCCAATTCTATGTTTATGGCATAAATCATACCCGAAATATGTGGTTCAAAATCTTTGACCTGGTTATTGACACCTAATGCCATCATCGTATGGGCTAAAGGTAATCCGACCATGTTATCAACAAGTATTTGTTGTAAGTCTCTATAGATAAATGAACGAAATTCCTTGTCTGCTGTTCTTCTTCCTTTTTTTAATAATTCATCTACATCATCATTGCTATAATATGAGTAATTTAATCCGCTTCCTATCGTATCATCTGATGAATTAAACATGATATATAAAAAATTATCGGGATCTGCGTAATCGCCTTGCCAACCAACAATCGCCAGATCATGTTCACCTAATCGAACGGACTCTAAGTATTCATCCCATTTTACTTCAACGATTTCTGCATTGACGTGAATGAGCGCTAATTGTTCTTGTAAATACGTGGCCACTTTTTTAGGATATGGATAATAAGTTCTTGGCTGATCCATAACCCATATCGTCGTATCGAATCCATCGGGGTATCCTGCTTTGGATAACAGGTCTTTACCTTTTTCAATATCATAAGTATAAGTTTTAAAACCTTCATTATATCCAAACACTGTGGGGGGTAAAAATGAATATGCCGGTCGAGACATAAGATCATAAGATGTAGTAATCATCTCATTCCGATCAACCACATGAGAAATCGCCTGTCTTACCAAAAGATTATCGTAGGCCTTTTTTCTATGATTCATTGCTAAATAACTAATATTAAGAAATGGCATATAGTATACATCTGCATATTTTAAATCTGAAGTGGTTTTAACGTCCTTTTCATCAAGCTGGTTAATGATATGTATTTCACCGATTTCTAGGGACTGAAGGGCATCTTCTTCCGTCGACAACGTTTCAAAAACTAATTCACTGACTCCGGAATGTTTTTTATAATATTTTTCATTATATATAAGCTCAACCCGCCCTGTATCAGACCACTCTTTTAATATATAAGGTCCGGTTCCCGAAGGATGTGTTTTTAGGTCTTCATTATATTTAATGATTGCTGTAGGACTTGCTATTCCAAATGCAGGCATTGCAAGAACACTCAATATGGGCGTATATGGTTCATTCAAAACAATTTCAAACGTGTACGTTGAAAGTGCCGTAATGGATTTAATCAATCCGGGATTACCTCCAAAACTCTGATTCCAATAAATAAACTGGCCTATATGATATGGACTCTCTGTATTCATCCACCGTTCAAAATTAAAAACAACAGCCTCAGCATCAAAAGGTGTGTTATCATGAAAAACAACATTTTCACGCAGTTTAAATACAAATTTTAAACCGTCTTCACTCACTTCCCAACTTTTAGCGAGTCCCGGTAAAATCTCTACGCCATTATTATCTGTTGTTACTAGGCACTCATAAATATTGGCTGACACCTGAAACGATTCAAAGTCTGTTACTATTGCCGGATCTAGACTGATTGAATCACTATGTCTTGCTATGACTAATTGTCCACCTTCATTTTCACCAAAAAAATTCAGCGATAGGAACTCCGTTTTCATAACAACAAATATGAATAAAGCTAGAACGAAGACTATTCCAATCACATAAATTTTCTCATCAAAAATTTTCTTGCTTTTAGGCATTGAAATCACTCCTTCATATGTATCTTCATTGTATTCTAGTCTATTTCTATACTTGTTGTCAACTTCGTTCAAATCGCTGATTACATAGAATTACTTCGTTCTAAGACTCAACCATCCATTTTTTCAATTCTTCGTCAGTCGCTAGCACTATATGGTCTCCTTCGAGTTCATGATAGATGCCGTCATCATAATTGACTAAACTTTTATCATAGAACACTCTTTTTCTATGTCTTTCTAGTACAGGGTTTGGATGCGGTACTGCTGAAAGCAGTGATTTTGTATAGGGATGAATCGGATTATGATAGATCTCATCTGACGTTCCGATTTCAACAATTCGTCCGTGATGCATCACCGCAATACGATCACTTATATACTTCACCATTGATAAATCATGGGCGATAAAAATATAGGTCAAATTTCGCTCTTGCTGCAACAATTTCAAGAGGTTAACGACTTGTGCCTGAATGGATACGTCTAAAGCCGATATACATTCATCTGCAATGACAAAAGACGGATTCATAATGAGGGCTCTTGCTATGCCGATCCGCTGTCGTTGACCACCACTAAACTCATGAGGATATCGATGGGCGTGTTCACGGCTTAATCCGACGGTTTCAAGCATTTGATAGACCATTTCATCCTGTTCTTCTGTTGTCGCATATAATTTATGTATATCAAGACCTTGTGCAATGATATTTAGAACCGTTTTTCGTGGATTAAGGGATGCCATAGGGTCTTGAAAAATCATCTGCATTTTGGTTCTTAACATTTTTTCAGTATTCGAATCTAATCTTCCGGTTATTTCTGTATCTTCAAATATAATGGTTCCATCTGTTGGCTCATACAACTTAATAATACTTCTTCCAGTTGTTGATTTTCCCGAACCACTTTCTCCAACAATTCCAAATGTCTCACCACGATAAACTTTAAAGGAAACATCATCAACTGCTTTTACGGTGAATTTTCGACTTGTTTTAAAATATTGTTTTAGATTTTTGACTTCTAAAATAACATCACGCTTTTGCATATTCTTCTGCCTCCTTCTTCATGAGTTCAATACGTTTCTCAAGCACCTTGGGCATAAAGGTTTCCGGTGCTTGTTCGTGAAGAAGCCATGTTGCTGCATAATGGGTATCACTAACCTTATACATAGGCGGTTGATATTCAAGGTCAATATTCATCGCATATTCACTACGCTCTGCAAATGCATCGCCTTTGGGTGGATATAATAAGTTTGGTGGTGCGCCAGGAATCGAATAGAGTTCTACATCTGTGTTTGACATATCCGGTACAGAAGCTAATAATCCCCAGGTATATGGGTGCACTGGTGTATAAAAAATCTCATCTGCTGTTCCATATTCAGCTATTTTTCCTGCATACATAACTGCAACTCGATCGGCAATATTGGCAACAACACCAAGGTCATGTGTAATAAAAATAATGGCTAGATTGATTTTTTTCTGTAAGCTTTTGATGAGTTCTAAAATCTGTGCTTGAATCGTTACATCTAGCGCCGTTGTCGGCTCATCTGCAATCAATACTTTCGGATTACAGGCTAAAGCAATCGCTATAACGACGCGTTGGCGCATTCCACCACTTAGTTGATGGGGATACTGCTTATACCTTGCCCTGGGACTATCAATACCTACAAGCTCAAGCAGTTCAATTGCCCTTGCTTTTGCTTGTTTTTTTGTCACCTCGTTATGTTCAATAACTGCCTCTTTTATCTGAAACCCCACTGTCATTGTTGGGTTCAATGATGTCATCGGATCTTGGAAAATCATCGCCATTTCTTTGCCTCTTAAATTGACAATTTCTTTTTTACTCATTTTCAAAATATCCTTGCCCATATAATTGGCTTCACCATTGATAACATTACCATTTTTTGCCAAAATTCCCATTAAGGCTTTGGTTGTAACCGACTTTCCTGAACCACTTTCTCCAACAATAGCAAGCGTTTCACCTTGATACAAGTCAAAACTTACACCACGAATAGCATGAACGCTACCGTTATGGGTATCAAATGCGATTTCTAAATCTTTTACTTCTAATAGTTTTTCCATCCTGTCTCCCTCCTATTGTTGCTTCATCTTTGGATCAAGTGCATCTCTTAATCCATCGGCGACCAAGTTAAATGAAAGCATCAATAATGCTAAGACGACAACGGGTGCTACAATAATATGCGGATAAACAAGAATGGATTTATATCCGTCATTAATTAAGACACCCAAGCTTGCTAATGGTGGTTGTAACCCCAGCCCGATAAATGCAAGAAATGATTCATAAAAGATTGCATTGGGTATTGAAAACATACTCATAATAATAACCTGTCCGAAAATATTCGGAAGTAATTCCTGAAGAATCAAGGTATTGGTCTTCGCTCCCATTGTTTTCGATACCAAAACAAAATCTAATTCTTTCATTTTCAACACTTGAGAACGAACTACACGGCTCATTCCAATCCATCCGGTAATAACTAGAGCTAGAGATATAGATAGAATTCCGGGATTAAGTATAATTACAAATAAGGTAACGATGACCAAATTTGGTATCCCACTAAGTATCTCAATAAACCGTTGCATAATGGTATCCGTCGTTCCGCCAATATATCCGGAAACAAGGCCATAACCCATTCCAATAAACATATCAATAACAACAGCTAGTAGTGCAATATACAAGGAAACTCGTGTTCCGACCCAAGTTCTTGTCCAAAGATCACGTCCTAGATTATCGGTTCCAAACCAATAATAGACATCATCTAACCCTCGTTTTTCATAGACATTAACACCATCGATTTCACCATCGAATATTCCGATTTTTTCAATTCCGGGTATACGTCCAGGTAAGTTGATGTGCTCGTCAACTTTACTTTTATACGTTTGCGCATTCATGTATGGTCCAAATATCGCCATAAATAAAATAAAGGCGATAAAAATAATTCCTATGACAGCACCTTTATTGGCTTGGAAACGAAGACGAACTTCTTTCCAAAAACTAATACTCTTATATACGACATCTGTTTTAAATTCATCTGTCTGAAATACACGTTCAAAACTGGACTCATTCAATTGAGGCTTAAGATTATCCATTATTTGCCTCCTTTCGCTACACGTATTCGTGGGTCAATAATTCCGTATAAGATATCAATAAATAGTTGCATTGCTATATAGAATAAACTATAGAAAAACGCGACCGCAATAATGACATTCAAGTCATTTACACTAATTGCTGTTACAAGCAAATCTCCAATTCCGGGAATTCCAAAGACACGTTCAATAACAAGTGATCCTGTCATAAGACTTACTGTTAATGGACCAAGAATTGTCACAACCGGTATGAGTGCATTACGAATAGAATGTCGAAAGATAACTTTTGAAGCGGATAATCCTTTCGCTTCTGCCAATAAAATGTAATCTGACCCTAAGACTTCAACTAACTCTGTTCGCATGAACCTGGCAACGGTTGCAATAACAAACATTGCAAGTGCGACCGTTGGTAAAATACTCGATCGTACAGGATCATAGATGTCATATGTCAATGGAAATATAGCCATCCCTGTTGCCTTTGTCAGTTTATATCCTAAAAAGTACACTAGACCTAGTGCAAATACATACGACGGAATGGATATCCCGATAACCGCAAAAATCGTTGTCGCGGTATCCCATATTGAATTTCTCTTCAGGGCTGCTATAGATGCTAGTACGACGCCTATAATCGATCCAAAAGCCAATGCTTGTAGTCCTAAGCGTATAGAAATAGGAAATCTTGCTTGAATCATCGTACTCACTTCTGCATTCTTTTCAATAGTATATGAAACACCAAAGTCACCTTTAGTGATTATATTTTTGAGAAACAATGCATATTGTGTTGACTTAGGTTCATTAAGTCCATATTTCTCATTCAATAGTTCTATTTGCATATCCGACAGTTTTTCATCATTAAACGGAGAACCCGGTAAAAACTGCAAAAGCAGGAATAATATTGTCATAATAACAAATAATGTTACTGCTGATATAAGTAGTCTTCTCCCAATATATTTAATCATTTTTTACCACCATTTCTCATTCAAAACTGACCGTAGAAAATTTTTCCACGGTCATGTTTCGAATGACATTTATGAATTTTATTATGAATTATTCAGCAATTTGTACGTTTTTGTAAATAAATGGTACCCCAATTGCATGTGGCTCAATACCTGACACTTTTGTATTTATCAAGTATGAATATCCTGCTTGATAAAGTGGTGCAATTGCAGCCTCTTGTGCTAAGAGAAGATCTTCTGCTTCTTTCATTGCTTCCCATCGTGCTTCAGGCTCGCCTGCTAATGTCGTTGAACTTGATATTGTTAAGGCATCATAGGTTTCATTCTCAAAGTTAGGATAGTTATTTGCTCCACCTGTTAAGAATAATTCCAAGTAAGTTAAAGGATCCGCATAGTCGGGGCCCCAACGAGTAAGTCCCACTTGATATTCTCCTGTACGCATTAAGTCAAGACGATTTTTCTTCGGTTGTGCTTTTAAGCTTACTGTAAGACCTTCTAAGTTTGTCTCGAGTTCAGCTTGAATGAATTCAGCCATTTTCTTCACTGTATCCGCATCATCAAATACGATTTCAATGGATGCTTCAGAAATTCCTAATTCACTTTTTGCAGTTTCCCATGCTTCTTTGGCCATTTCTAAATCATAAACACTATAATCATTTTTTGATGTCTCACGGAAATCTTTTCCATCCGGGCCTGTAGCTAAACTTGTTGGTACAATAAAGTTAGCCACTGTTGAACCATCATTTAAAATGTTATCAACAATATTATCTTTGTTAACCGCATGCTGTAATGCTTTACGCGCATTTACATTTGAGAAGATTTCATCATTATTATTTGGTGCAATATACCAAACATAGGATGCATCAATCTGTTGGTAAGCTTCATTTTCCTTGTAATTATCAACAAGCTCAGAACTCAACTTAACAACATCAATCTCGTCACTGTCAAATTTAAGTGCAGCTGTTTGACTATCTTTGATGACACGATACTCAAGACCATCCGCCTTTACAGCCTCTGCATCATAATAATCTGTATTTTTTACAAGTTTGAAGCCATAGCCTTTATTCCACTCAATCATTTTGTATGGTCCACAAGCAAGTAAATCTTCAGGTGTTTGACCAAAATCTGCGCCTTTTTCCGTTACAAATTTCTCGTTAAGTGGGAAGAAAGTAGGGAATGCAGTCAGTGATAAGAAATAAGGTACAGGTCTTTCAAGCTCGATGACCAATGTATCATCATCTTCTGCTGTTACGCCTAACTCACTCTTGTCTGCTTCACCTGCTAATATAGTTGATGCATTTTTGATTCCGGCTACTTCAGCGATAAAACTGTAATCACTTGCTACTTCAGGATCAACTAAACGTTTCCAACTAAATACGAAGTCGTTTGCTGTTACTGTATCACCATTATTCCACTGAACGCCTTTGCGTATTTTGAATGTATATGTCATACCATCGTTGCTCATCTCATGTGATTCAGCAATTGCAGGATACAAGCTACCATCAGCAGCTGTCATATATAATCCTTCAATTGTTGCAGTGATTACGTCAAAAGACAAACCATCTGTTGCCACATGTTGATCCATTGCAGGAAGAGCCACATCTGTCGCAATTCTTAAAAATCGCCCTTCTGTAGCAGCTTCGTTGCCGCCTTCTGTACCTTGTGCTGCATTATTCTCAGAATTATTACATCCAACAATACCAAGAACCATTACCATCATTAGAATGATTGCTATTACTCTTTTCATCTTTTCCCTCCGTTTTTTGTATTCCTCAGATGACGTACTAATGTATGCTCAGTACGGATACCCTATGTATAAAAATAGACTATAACAAATAACTGCTATAGCCCCATTGCTATTACACTGAATATTTCATCTGATGTGATAGAATAGTACCACAATGAAGTGACAAAGTAAATATGATTGACTGAGAGAAATAAGAGAAAAACACTCTCCATATTATTTGTTATTTAAATTTGTATATTTTTCTATAACCTTAACTAAAGGTTTTTGAATCTCGCATTTTTTGAACCCAAAATCTTCTGCTAATAATACAAATTCTTCTTGTTTAATTTTTTCTAATTCAGGTCGGATAATATGATTCTTTTGTACTAAATAAATAGCTGCTCTTAACCTAAACTGGAGCAAATATTTTTCTTCTTCTGTAATTTTTGGAAATCCATGAGTTTCTAGAGCTTCTAACATAGACAAGGCTTGTTCTTTTTCTATATCTTGTGACCATTTATTCGCAATTCGCTCAATGAATTCTATCCATTTCCCTTTTCTTGATGGAGAGACAATACTCATGAAATGAGCGTCTTTATAAGTCCATATTAACCAATCAATTTGATTTTCTTCAAAAAGATCAATTGTGTCTTCTGTCAATTCTAAAATTGTTTTTAATTCACCACAGTCTTTTCCATACCCAAATTCTCCACAAAAAAATGGACATTTAATTTTTTCTTTTGCTTCAAGCAAACGCAAAAGCCCATCACGAATTTTATCTTTTCGTTGACTCCTTGTATTTGTTTCTTTTAAAATATTCGTATACCATACCGTCGGATAGTAGTGAAAACTCACTGCCACTTGATCCCAATCTTCTATCTCAAGTCCACTAAAATCCATTGAAAAATGATCGCCTTCAAGAACGATAATATGATTTTTATCCACCTCACGAATTGCTTGTATCGTTTTTTTATAAAACTTATTTAATGCATTCCATTGTGCCATTGCCGGTTCATTTAATAAATCATATCCAAATAAGAATGGCTCCTCAGAATATCGATTCGCAATTTTTTTCCAAAGCATTGTCATTTTATTGCGAAAAACTTCGTATTCCCAAAATAATGGAATTCCATAACCATTATCTGAATGCCAATCCGGATTTTGTCCTCCTCTTGTTGTGTGTAGGTCTAACATTATAAATATTTCATATTTTGTTGCTAACTCCATCAAACGATCAATGTACTTAAATGCCTCATATTTAAACCTATTTTCGTCATTATCATCTAAAAATAACCGATAGTTAAATGGAATTCGCAAAAAATTTACTCCCATCTTTTTTAAAAACTGAAAATCATCATCTTGTACGAATTCTTCGTAAAATTTATCAAAAAATCGTCTTTGAATCGTATCCCCGTATACTTCTTGAATACTTCGTTTTATCATATGTTCTGCTGATGGGATTCCTATCATAAAATGTTCTAAGTTTAACCATGATCCAATCCCAAAGCCTCTTAAGCGAATCGGCTCATCTTTGTAAATAAAACTTCCTGCTTTTGTTTCAATAAAATCCATTTTTTTCTCTCCCTTTATCCTTTTATACCTGAAAAAGCTAGTCCTTGAACAATATATTTTTGTGCCACAATATAAATCAAAACAATGGGAATCATCGAGCAAACCGTTCCAGCCATGATTAAGTTGTATTCTGTATTATATATGGATCTAAAAGCTGCTAATCCTATTTGAATTGTTTTCAAATGATCTGAATCCAAATAAATCATTGGAGCTAAATAGTCATTCCACATAAAATTGAATGTAAAAACCGTGAGTGTTGCGAGACCGGGTTTACATAATGGTAAAATGATTCGTGCAAAAATTTGAAATTCTCCACATCCGTCTATTCTCGCAGATTCAGATAATTCTTTAGAGATTCCTAACATAAACTGTCTCATCAGAAAGACTCCAAACGCATTAAATAATTGGATAAATATCAAAGATAAATGTGTGTTATATAATCCCATATTTTTTATGATAATAAATTGCGGTATCATGATGGCGTGCCAAGGTATCATTAACGTTGATAAATAACTTAAAAACAGTTTATCTCTTCCTGGATATTCCATTTTCGAAAAAGAGTATGCCGCAAGAGAACACGTTAACAGTTGACCGAGTGTCACAATAACTGATAGTTTAATTGTGTTGATATAATATGTTAAAAACGGTACCTTTGTCCATACTTCAACATAATTTTGAACCCTCATATCTTTTGGAATCCAATGAATAGGAAACTCAAAAATATCTTTATTGAACTTAAACGAAGCTGATAACGTCCATACAAAGGGTAACATCATTGTTAGTCCAGCGACTAACAAAAAACAAAACAAAATAATTTTCCCGATTTTTTTTTTAGTATTACTATTCATTATATACCTCCATTATTGCATGTAATTAACCCATTTTTTTTGTCCTCTAAATTGTATTAATGTTACAACTAAAATAATTAAAAACAAAAAATATGCCATCGCTGAAGCATAACCATATCTCATATAGTTAAATCCTTCTTGATAAATTCGATATACAAGAACATTTGTTGCTCTTCCAGGCCCACCTTTCGTCATGACATTAATCAAATCAAACACTTGAAAAGAACTAATAATTGTCAAAATAGTGACCATAAATGTAATCGGAGACAACATCGGCAATGTAATCTTAAAAAACTTAACAAAATTATTAGCACCATCAATATCTGCCGCTTCATATAATTGTTTTGGAATTGATTGAAGACCAGCAAGAACCATCACCATATAGTATCCTACTTGTTTCCATATAGCCACAATCATCACGGATAATAACGCAGTGTCTGTCGATGCAAGCCAAAGCGGTGGAGTTTCTATACCTATAAATTGTAAGAAACCATTGATTGGACCTCTTGACGGATTAAATAAAACTGCCCAAACAATCCCTACTGCCACCATTGAACTAATTGACGGAAAAAAGAAAAATGTTTTAAATATTTGATATCCCTTTATTTTTGAATTTAAAGCCACTGCTAATAGTATTGCTAATATAACCGTCCCGGGAACAGTTACTAATGTATAATAAAAATTATTTTTTAGAGAAACAATAAAATATTCATCTCTAAAAAGGTTCATATAATTATCTAAACCTACAAAGTTTAATTGTTTAAATCCATCATAATCTGTTAAAGAAATTCCCGCTCCCATAAATATGGGTATTAGCATAAAAAAGAAAAATCCCATAAAATTAGGAAGTAAAAACAGATATCCTTTACTATATTTTTTTATTTTTTTCCACTTCATATAATTCTCCTTTATATGCGTACAGGAAAGTCTTCAACTTATGACTTTCCTGTACACTTATTTTAGTATTTATCTAATATACTCTTGCGTTGCGCTTCAAATGCCTCTATTGTTTCTTCAATCGTTTTTTCACCAATTAAATATAACTCTGCATGCTCATTAAATGCTGTTAAAACTTCATCATAGCCTCGTGTGTTTGGTTGTTCCAATATCTTGTTTGCTTCAAAGAAATAGGATGCACTATCTTTCCCAACATATTCAGTATAAGCTTCTTTTGTTGCTTCACCTGAATATGCATGTATCATTCCGTGATTTGAATAAACTACTGCGCCTTCTTCACCACAAAGGTATGCCAAGAAATCATAAGCTTCTTCAGGATATTCCGTTGTCGACGTGATTCCTGCAAACTGGAACTGTCCCCAAGTAGTGCCTGCTTCAACTCCTTCAGATACAGGCATTGGTGCAATTTGCCAATTAAAATCAATTTCTCCGTTTTCTTCGTCTTCTTTTAGCATCTGCACGCACCATTCACCATTGGGTAACATTGCAGCTCGTTCACTTTCAAACTCACCAATATAATCAGGATTTGTTGCCACAATTTCTGCATAGCTCATATGTGATTGATCTACATTATAGAATCGATTTAATAGCTGAAGGGATTCTGCTAACATCGAAGTTTCTTCATCATCAACATATTTACCCGCTTGGATAGAGGCAAATGGAAAAATCCAAGGCACCCAATATCCGCCATATTGACCTGTTTTATCCATTAGTTCAACAGCAAGATCACCATATTCGTCCCACGTTAATTGTTCCGGATAAGGTATTCCTACTTCATCAAACATATCTGCATTATAAAACAGCGCCCAACAAGTACTTCTCGTAGGAAGTGCATAACGTTGTCCATTAGTATGGCTTTCATTCCACATTTCACCATAAAGTTTTGTATCAATATCGCTGCTTTCAATCATCTCTGTAATATCTAATAACGCTCCTGAATTTGCATATGTTGTTACTTGAGCCATCCCTCGAATATCTACAATATCTACATCTGAGTCCGCTGCTAATAAAACTTTTAACTTGTCATCATATTCATCATTCGGTATTGCCGTTAATTGAACTTCTACACGATCTTGTGATTCATTGTATTGTTGCACCACATCACTAATATATGCTTCTTCATCTTGCCAAATATAAAATGTTAATTGCACTTTCTCTTCACTTGATTCGTTCGAATCCATGTTGTTACTATTTTGCTCAACACCACCAGTTGAACTATTCGCTGACTCATCTACTCCAGATTGCCCGCATCCATTTAACGTAGTTATTATTAGTGACAAACATACTATAATACTAATTACTTTTTTCTTGATCATTGTTGACCTCCCTTTTAGATATGTTAATCATTGACAATTAAATTGTAATTGTTTAATCCCTACCTGAATAGGCCGAAAAAAAACACCAAATCTCATTTTTTGAGATATGGTGTATGATAAATCAACCCTAATTATAATTCTTAATTATTTTTTCACGTTCTATGATAAATTGATCAAATACATCATCAACCGATACTTCTTTTTCAAAATATCTATCGCTGAGTTCCAAAAATTTTTCAGTTAAATCAGAGTATGCTCCATAAACTGGCTGTTCTTGAACTCGTTTAGCATCAAAAAAAACAACTATATTTTTACTTCCTGTCTTCAATCGATATAAATCTTGAATTGACTCATTCGTATATGCGCTTAGCATTCCATATTTTGCCAACGTTTCTGCGCCTTCTTTTCCGCATAAATACTTTAAAAAAATAAAAGCCTCTTCTTTATTTATACAGCGATTCGCTATGCCTGCAAACTGATATTGCCCCCACGTTGTATTATCCTCTTGACCTTCAGGTATAGGCATTGGAGCCAAATCCCAATCTATTGAAGATTCACCTTGTGTTTCGTTTTCAATAATCATACCTACAAACCATTCACCTTGAGGCATCATTGCAATAGTGCCTTCTTCAAAATTGTTCAGCCAATCTTGTTCCCGAAAACGAATTTCCTCAAAAGTCATATGACTCTTATCTTCATACATAAGTTTATATAGAAACTCTAATGAATCTTTTGTGTATTGAAGATCATCATCATACAAATAATTCGATTGCTGTATACCCATAAAATTATAGATCCAATCAATCCAATAACCACCCCAGAATTCTCCATTTGATTCTTCAGTAATTCTTTGTGCTAAATCCCTATACTCTTCCCATGTCATTTTTGTTGGATAGGGTAAATTTAGTCGGTCAAAGATTTCTTTATTATAGACTAATACCCAACACGTACTCCTTGTCGGAAGGCCATAGTAGCGTCCATTAATTGAAACGTTATTATACATATTACCATAAGCAGTTACATCAATATTTGAATTTTGAATTTTTTCAGTTATGTCGTATAAGTAACCCTTTTCTTTATATTGGACCATTTTTGAAATTCCTCTTGCTCCAATAACATCAATCTTTTCATCTGTTTTTAGCTTGTCTAGAATCTCATTCTCATATTCATCGGTATCTAAGAGATGCACATTCACCTTTATATTATGGTGTAGCTGATTGAATTCTTCAACAATTGCATTAATATAAAATGCTTCATCTCCCCATGTATAGTAATCAATTGTAACTAGTTGTTCGTTGGCTTCAAAAACCTGTTGTGTCGAACCTCCTTCTTTTCCGACTTGTTTTGTCATGAAAAAAGCTCCAAATAGGATACTCGCTATTAATAGAAACAAAGCACTTAAAACAATAACTATTTGTATTTTTTCTTTTCCAATATTCATCTTTTTAACATATCACATTTGCCGGTCTTTGACTAGGCTGATTTTTTTTCAACCCTATTAAGCTTGAAAAGCTAAGGTCTCCATGTCATAATATCAATATCACTTATCTTGAGAGGATTATCTATGTTTTATTTTACATTTGTTTTTTTAATAATCTCTTTATTTTTAATTCAAAAAGAACGACCTATTATTTCAGTAAAGTACCTTATATTTTCACTTACTTCTTATACGGTAGCGCTTTTTTCCATGATGTTCTATTTGTCAAAAGATACCTATTATTACAATACTGTGTATAATTATTTCTCAATACCTTCCAGCGTCTGGAAGTTTATGATGTTCACTCCGATTAACCGAACGATTATACTTAATCTTCTTAATGCCTCTTGCTTATTAACGTTGTTTTTCAGCTTATGCTTTTCTTTGACTTTTTATGCTCACCATTCGTACTCAAAAATATTTCTGGTTAAAAAAATTGTATTTTTTCTTCTTGTAATTGAATTTATCATATATAACCCTGTCGTTCACCGTTGGTTTTACCTTGCCACTATTCAAACATATTTTTCTTACTCCCAGTTTAATACATTACAATCAATGGTTAACAATATAACCACCTTACTAAATATTTTAATTATTATTTTGAGTATCTTCATTCTATTCTATAGTTATTTTGTTGCTTCGCCTTTACGTATTATACGAATAAATTTACTGAGTGTTTTCGTTTGCTATACTTTAATAATGATATCGTATGTTTTCATTTTTATTCGATTTCCAATGAATCTCATCAAAGTATCACAGATTGCCAATACGACAACTTTTCTAACAATGCCATTAAATCAAAACACACTCATTTACAATTTATTCCCCTACTATTTGATTTTTTCATTATCCTTAATTGGATATACATTATATCGAACGACACTAATCAATCGCAATATTTCCAAACAAACTTTTTCATTATCAAAAGAAATCGCAGCCTCGGATACAACGTCAAAAGTTTTTTGTCATTATATGAAAAACGAGCTATTAGCGATCCAATCTGAACTCGAAACAATTGATATCACTTCCAAAAGCACACTTGAAAATGTCATTCAACGTTGTAACTACTTATATGAACGATTAGATGATGTCCACAGAAAAACAAAATCTTCTGAACTCAATTTAACTGAGATTGAGCTGAATAAATATTTGAGCCTATGTCTTTCCCATTTAAGTTATGAAACTCAAAATATTTCTGTTTCCGTTTTAAGCGATACACCAAAAATATATGTTCTTATTGATACAATGTACTTTGAACAAGCTTTACACAATATTTTTTCAAATGCTATAGAGTCAATGGCTACAGTTCCTGATGAACACAAAAAACTTATTATACGTTTAAGAGTTATCAATAATTGGGTTACTCTTCTTGTTCAAGATTGTGGTGTCGGAATTAGGCATGAGCATATGAACAAAGTTTTTACACCATTTTTTTCCACACAGCCTATTGCCAAGCATTGGGGTGTCGGCTTAACATTGACACACAAAATTATCATAGCACATGAGGGCCATATTGAAATTGAAAGTGAAAAAGGGATTGGCACTACCGTTAAAATTGTTCTCCCTAAACTATCGCACATACTAGAAAGGAATTAACTTATGCAAACACACACTACTTTTACTAATCCCGTCATTAAAGGCTTTAACCCTGATCCAAGCATTATTCGCGTTAACGATGATTATTTTTTATGTACTTCTAGTTTTGAGTTTTTTCCTGGTGTTCCGATATATCATAGTAAAAATCTAGTCAACTGGGAATTAATCAATTATTGTCTTACTTCAGAATCTCAGCTAGATTTAAATAATTGTCGTCATTCAGGCGGTATTTATGCACCAACACTTAGGTATCACAACGGAAAATTCTATATGATCACAACAAATGTCGGTTCCAAGAAAAGAAAAAATACAGGTAACTTTTTTGTGTATACAGATGACATTTATGGAAACTGGTCTGCTCCAACATTTATCGAGCACGAAGGTATTGATCCGTCTCTGTTTATTGATGATGACAACAAGGTCTATTTTTGTGGAACAGGGGATGATGATAAGGGTTCAGGAATAGTTCTTTTTGAAATCAATCTCGAAAACGGGAATATTCTTTCCGATAAAAAAGTTATTTCTCGCGGATGTGGAGGAAGAAACCCTGAAGCACCCCATATCTATAAAATAGATAATATGTATTATCTTTTGTTGGCCGAAGGTGGCACCGAATATGGACATATGATTACTATACAACGTTCCAAAAATATTTTGGGACCTTATGAACCTTGCCCACATAACCCTATAATTACCCACCGAGATAACTATTCTCATAATTTTCAATGTCTAGGACACGGCGATTTAATTCAAGATTCAAATGATTCGTGGTGGATGGTATTCTTAGGTATACGCACAACAACCGGTTTACTCCATCATCTTGGACGGGAAACTTTTTTGTCCCCTATTGTTTGGAAAAATGGTTGGCCTGAAAAAATTGATTCTGTCAACTCGAAAATAAATGCATTACTTCCGAATGAATTATTGACAGATGTCAGCGTATTTCATACAGATTTCACAGAAAGTAGTCTTCCTTTAGATTTTAACTGGATTCGAAATCCTGATTCAAGCGCTTACATCTTAGATGCTAAAAGCCAGTGTCTTCATTTAGTCGGTAAATCATATGGTTTGACAGGGCATAGACTCTCACCTACATGGACCGGAATACGGCAAAAAGATTTCAATACGAGTACATCCACTTGTATACGTTTAAATATGGAGAATAAAACGGTTGCAGGTTTATCTGCATATTATATGGATACCCATCATTACGATTTACAAATTCATAAAATAGAGGGCGAATATTACATTGAATTAAAGAAGGTCATTTATGATCTCGAATCAATCGTCTTCTCTAAAGCTATCGCCGGAGAAAAAATCATTTTACGGATTCGATCTGACAAAGAATATTACTATTTCGATTATAGTATTAGCGATGAAACTTTTGAAAATATAGGAAAAGGATTAACTGCGGCTCTATCAACAGAGTCCAGTGAATACATGACTTTCACCGGTACTTATTTAGGTATATTTGCACAAAACGGTATAGCGTCCTTTGATTATTTTCATTATGAGTGGTAAGAAAGGAATTGGTTATATGGTTACTGTTATGGTCGTGGATGATATTATTCCAATCGCCAAAAAATACACTCATTTTTTAAAACAAGTAGAAAACTTTAAAGTTGTAGCAACTGTTCATAGTGGTTATGAAGCTGTAATGAATTGCGCTATCTATAAACCGGATATTATTCTGATGGATGTTGAGATGGAAACCCGAACAGCAGGTTTAGATGCTACCAAACATATTTTAGAAAAATTCCCAAATACAAAGATTATTATTCTAACCGTCTATGAAGATGATGAAACTGTTTTTAAGGCATTTCAACTTGGAGTTACCGATTATATTCTTAAAAATTCATCATCAAACGAGATGATTACATGTATTAATGATGCTTACAATAATCGATCTCCAATCCGACCTACTATTGCTCAAAAAATTCGTCGCGAATTTCAACGTGTTAAAAAAAGTGAAGGCAGCTTTTTATATTGTCTTCACTTGGTAACTCAGCTTACACAAACAGAATTGGATATACTGGACCTAATGAGCCAGGGTTATTCTCGAAAACAGATTTGCGAAATACGTTGTGTAGAACTATCAACCATTAAAACTCAAATAAGTAATATTCTAAAAAAATTTGATTGTAGTTCTATGGAAGAAGTAATTTCTCAAGTTAATGAACTTAATATCTTCGAATATATCCGTAACCTTCGTAACCAAAATGACTTTTAGCTATTCATATTCCATGACCAAGTATTCACAGACCTCGTGGCATCTTAGGGACATCTCTAAGGATTCCTTTGATGCTTCGGGGTGATCCACCCAGGTAAGAAACTGATCAATAAGATCTTCAAAGCCTCGTTTTATAAGCGTTGGTGTCCAATCATCAAAATCAATTATTTTTTTACTGTTGTCTGAGCAGACGGTCACATGATCCAAATCCATAATAATATGTTTAATATTATCTGTCATATAATCAATTCGTTCCTCTTTTGCCCCAGACATTCTGTTCATACTGCCAAATGCCGTAGCTCCCTCACCTTGCAAAATAAGGGCAATACTATGAAGCTTCCCGTCTATAATTCGTCCGTTATAGTCAAATTCTTTTTCTTGATTTCTAAACAGGTATAAAAGGGTATCAATAACATGAATAAAATCATCGTAAATAAACTGACGGACATCACCCGGATGATTATACCGATTCTTTTGTATGATGAGCATCTCCGGTTTTTGCAAATTCATTAGCTCTTTCACTCGAGGACTATATCTTCGATTAAAGCCTACCATTAAAACTAAATTTTTCTCTTTCGCCAATTCATATACTTCCATAGTTTCTTCTAAGTACCATGATATAGGTTTATCCACAAACACATGGATATTATGATTAAGAAAAAACTTTATAATTTCATAGTGACTGGATGTTGCTGTATGAATAAATACGGCATTAACAGAGTGCTTCAATAGATCCTTATAATCATAACACCATGCATTAATCCTATATTTTTGAGCCACTTCTTCAACCACATGTTGGGTACGACTGCAAAGCACCAACTCATGATTCTTCGTTGTAATGACAGGTAAATATGCCTTCCTAGCAATATCACCTAATCCAATTATGCCTATCTTCATCTATTCACCTCTTTCTCAATACATCAATGCTAATTCAGCCATTTTTACTGCACTTGATAAGGAACCGGTCCCGGCAATAAAGCCACCCGGATGAACAAAAATTGCATCGTCGATATCAAGGAGTTCATTAATAACTTGAGGGGCCTTCCCCGCCCATTCTCTTGGAAATTCTTTTATTGATTCTCTTGAGTCTCGCTCTGAGACCGCCTGAACTCTATATCCGTTAACAAGATCCTTAAATATAACATAAACGATACTTCCGTCTTCATCATAATTTCTTAGATGCCTCTTCCATGGGCAAAATTTTTCAAGGATAAGAATATTATCGATTTCTCTCTGATCAAAAGAGTCTTTTACTATTTTCTCAGCTTCAATTGCGGCAATAGCCCCATTTATAGCATTTAAAAGAATTGGGGTACAAAATTCAATAGCTTTGTTAAATTGCTCATCAGCATCTAAATCTGTATTCCAATTCGGATTAAATCCTTTGACGAATTGGTTTAAGGTTGGCATATGCACCTCATCTTTTTCAATAAAATAACCATTATCAACGGCATCTATGCTCTCTATGACGGATTTATCTACACTGTAAAAAACCTCTTCTACCTGCTCTTCTGAAAAAGATGGCTTGTATTTCCAAATAAGTTTTTGACCAAACGCTCTCCATATCAAACCACATGCTGCATAAGGCACACCATTATCTCTATATTCCTTATAGTCATTGTGATGGTCAAACTCGCCTCCACCAACATCAAAGACAATATCTGCTTTGTCAAAGTCTTCTTCATTACGACTCCTAAGTATTTCAACTTCATCATAATATTGCTTAAGTATAGCTGATGCCATTACTTCATCAGCATGAAAAAATCCACTATGTGTAACCGCCAAAACTTTTGTTCTTGTCATTGAAATTCCTTCCATGTCTAAAAAAATTCTATCTCTGCTATTATGACATAATTTTATAGAAAAAACTAGCACCAAGTCACTTGACTTTACCATTGATATAAAATAAAATAGACTAATTATGTTTTGAAAGGTTGTTGATTATGCATTCTTGGTTAGTTTTAGCCTTAGTTTCAGGTATTGTTCTAGGTTTTTTTGATATTTTTAGAAAAATGGCGACACAAAAAGTTTCTCTTATAAATGTTTTAGCTTTCTATTCAATGTTTAGTTTTTTATTGTTAGCTTATGACTATAAAAACGCTTTAAATATGGACTTTAGTATTTTTCCTATGATCTTTTTAAAAGCCGTTATTATATATTTTTGTTGGATCTTAGGGTTTCTTGCTTTTAAACACTTACCCATAAGCATCGTAAGCCCTCTAAAAACCTTAACTCCACTTTTTACGATTATTTTTGGCATCACTTTACTTGGCGAATCCCTGAGTTTACTGCAAGGCATAGGTTTTATCATTATAATTGCCGCTTATTATATGCTGGGAAAAAATGGAAAAAACGAAATAAAAGGCTTTCTAAAAAATAAATATCTATACCTAATGGTTCTAAGTGCATTTTTAAGCTCTCTTAGTGGTTTAATTGATAAAATTGCACTTAAAACGATAAATTCCGGTCAAATGCAATTTTGGTTCATGTTTTTACTCATGATTTTCTATACAACGACTTTTTTTGTAACCAGCTATAGAGAACATAAACGGATTGTTATCGGCTTTGATTATACTATTTTACTCACGAGTTTAGCTATTGTTCTGTCCGATCGACTTTACTTTATTGCAGTAGCGATGCCGACTAGCCAAATATCTGTCATTATGCCCATACGTTTTATCTCTGTTTTTATCTCGGTCATCCTTGGAGGCATTATCTTCAAAGAACAAAACCTAGGCGGAAAAATGCTTGGGATTTGTAATATGCTAATCGGTGTTTTATTGATTTTTCTAGGCTAGTTATAACCAGCTCTTCCATACATCCGGCACGTAACCCACGGTTGCTTTTTTGCCAAAGCGAACTATTGGGGTTTTATATAACTTGGGGTTATATATTAACTTTTCTTCTTTTTGCTCTTCGACTAGATAGTGAATCATTGCATAGTCTTTTGACTTTTCGTCGATAAGTTCTTCTAGATCTCCAACGGCTCTTAGGACTGAATGAAGTTCACCATGGCTTAGACCTTTATCTAATATGTCCACTCTTTGATAGGAAATACCGCGTTCTTTAAAGTAGCGTTCCGCTTTTTTTGTGTCGAAACACTTCTTTTTACCAAATATTTGAATTGCCATTCTTGCACCTCCTAATTAACAGATTTCCTTAACACGTCCAACAATACCACCTTCTAGCATGACTTTGATGCCATGTGGATGGTTTGCCGAATTCGTTAGTATCTTCATCACAGTTCCTTCTGTCAATTCACCACTTCTTTGGTGATGCTTTTGTACAACTTTCACTTTACTTGCGACCCTTACGTCACTTCTTTTTCTTCCGTCCATCTCTATCACTCTTTCATAAAAAACTTAATATTCAACATTAACTAAAGTAAGGGCACTTGCCATCGCTTTGTGACCGACATCTTTATTATTCATAGATTTAAAGGCACGTTTGATTGTCTCTTCATGACGTGTCCCAAGACCTATCTGAATCAATGTTCCCACAATAATTCTTTCCATATTTAGTAAAAATCCATCGGCGGTCATGGTAACAATGATTTCTTCATCTGTTTCAATAAGTTCAAGAGATGTGATTGTTTTGACTGAACTTTTTACTTTTGACTTGGTGCAAAAAGCGGCAAATTCATGCTCTCCGAGGAATAGTTCTGCAGCGTCTCTCATCTTATCAACATCTAATACGCTATCCATACGATTCACGTACTGACGGTCAAATAAAGGGCGTGTTGGTGCGTCATTTTTCCATAAACGGTATTCATATGTCAGTTCTTTCACATTATATCGACTATGGAATCGATCTTCGACCACTTCAACTGAATACGTGATAATATCATCCGGTAAGAATTCTTCAAAGTAGTCACGAATATCCTTTACATCTTCTTTTTTATCCGGTACTTTGAAATTCACCACTTGGTAGGTTGCACTAACGCCGGCATCTGTGTTTACAGCACTTACTACTTCAATCTCTTCTCCATATTTCTTTTCAAGAATCGCCTCTAGTTTACCTTGAATCGTTTTATCTTCATTGCTTTTCGTTTTTCGATAGCCCTTATAACGTCGTCCGTCATAACCAATCGTCATTTTATAATTGATCATATTTACCTTCTTTCTGTCAACAATTTTAACTGTACTATATCATTTATATGAAAAAAAGTACACATGATTTAACATCAATCACCTTATCATTTTTATGATATGATGACCAATTTGTTCAAGTGGTACTTGTTTTGTGATTCCATTTAATTCGTATGCTGCTTTTGGCATACCATATACAATCGATGTTTTTTCGTCTTGTCCTAGTGTAATTGCACCTTTTCGCTTCATCATAACAATTCCTTTTGCACCATCATAGCCCATTCCTGTTAAAATCACACCAAGCGCCTTGTCTTCGGCAGCTTCCGCAACTGAATAAAACAAGACATCTACAGATGGACAATGGCCACTGACTTTTTCTCCCTGAAACACCTTTAAAAAATAACCTTTGCTACATTTTTTTACTTGAATATGTTGATCTCCAGGAGCTATATATATATGATCGCTTTCAATCACATCTCCATTTTTAGCTTCTTTTACTGTGAAATGCGTTTGATTATTTAAACGCTCTGCAAACATGCGAGAAAAAACAGGTGGAATGTGTTGAACAATCACTATCCCAGGCAAACCTAAAGGTAATTGCTTTAGTACAGAAAAAATTGCTTCTGTTCCACCCGTTGATGCACCTATGGCAATTAACTCATGCTTAATTATTTTTTGTGCAACCTTTATTTCCTTTTTTGGGTTTTCAGGAATAAGGACATTTGCTTTTGCTCCCGCTTTTATCTTGTTAATCAAATCAAGTATGAATTTTTTTACATCTTCCGGTGAGGATGCTAATGGTTTTAATACAAAATCAACTGCTCCTGCATTCATCGCATCAAAGACTCGATTATTAATTGAACTTACTATAATAACAGGTATCGGATATTGAGGCATCAATCTTCGAACAAACTCAATTCCATCCATTTTGGGCATTTCAATATCACATGTTATTACATCCGGTTCATACTTTAATATTTTATCTCTAGCTTCAAAAGGGTCTGCCGCCGTTGCAATAACTTCGATATTACTATCGGCTTGGATTCCTTTCGTTAATATTTGTCTAAATACAGCACTATCATCAACTACTAATACTCTTATACTCATACACTTCTCCCACCTAAATTTTTCTATATACTGACGGTTTAATATATTCTAATTTACTTTTTTCTTTATTTATTGATTCAGAATGTCCTATAAAAAGATATCCGCCATACTCCAAGTGATTATATAATTTATTAATCAGTTGCTCTTTGGTTTCATTATCAAAATAAATCATTACATTACGACAAAAAATCACATGAAATTTCTTTTTAAATGGAAATGTCGGTTCTAAAAGATTAAATCTGCGATATACAACTTCTTTTCTCAACGAACTTTTTACTTGATACGAATCCGATGATATTTTATCAAAGTAATTTAATGTCCATGTTTTTGGTAATGATTTAATTTTATCAGAAGCATATATCCCTTTTTCCGCTTGATTCAATACATTCAATGATAAATCTGTTGCCAAAAGTTTTTTGTCCCATTTTTCATGCTTTTTTTTAAAGTAATCTTCTAAAATCATTGCTAATGTATAGGGTTCTTCTCCTGTTGAACTCGCTGCACACCAAATTCTCAAATCCTTGTTATTATTATTTTTTTCCCAAAACGGCAATACCGATTCGGAAAAATAAGAAAAATGATCGGATTCTCTCATAAAATACGTATGATTTGTTGTGATTTTGTCAATTAAACCACTTATTTTTTTTCCGTCTTGATCGTCTTGTAAGTACTTATAATATGTCATGAAATTTTCCATGTTTAACTCAGATAATATATGGCTCAATCGACTAACAAGTAAAGTCTTTTTTTCGTTTTTTAAATGTATTCCACTATTTTCTTTAATAAACTCTGCTAATAATTTAAATTCTACATCTGTAATTTTTATCATTTTCATCACCTAATTTATTATATAACGGAAGAAATGCTTTGCATTTCTTCCGTTAACAATTTAATATTTTTCAAATTCAGAATCACTCAACGATATTTTTTTTGCTTTTTTCTTTTCATTTATACTTTGTTTTTGATTTTGATTTTGCATGCTTTCAAGCATCTTTAAAACTTCTGGGTTTATTGTCTCTTGCTTTATTTTATCCTTATTGGCTCTACGTAACTTAAATGTTGAAACTTGTGTTTTAAGCATATCTGCTTGACCTGATAGTTCCTCGCTGGCCGCTGCAGTTTCTTCTGCCGTTGCGCTTGTTGTTTGAACAACATCCGATATTTGCATAATGCCTTGATTTATTTGTTCAACCGCCGATGATTGTTCTAAAGAAGCAGAAGCAATTTCTCCTACTAGGGATGTTGCCTGTGAAACACCTTCTACAATTTTATTTAACGCTTGTGCTGTTTCATTAGCAATTTTTGTTCCACCTTCAACCTTATTTATAGATCCTTCAATCATATCTGTTGTTTCTTTAGCTGCTCTTGCTGATCTTGCTGCTAGGTTTCTTACTTCTTCAGCGACAACTGCAAAACCTTTACCATGTTGACCTGCCCTCGCGGCTTCCACTGCAGCATTTAATGCAAGTATATTTGTTTGAAAGGCAATATCATCAATCACTTTTATGATTTTACTAATACTATTTGATGAATCATTGATTTCAGTCATTGCCTGTAACATATCCGTCATTTGCATATTCCCTTGTTCAGCATATTTTTGTGCTGAAGTAGCCATTTCTTCTGCTTTTTCAGCATTGGATGCATTTTGTCTTGTTTGAGAAGCAATCTCTTCTATAGATGCCGTAAGTTCTTCAATCGAGCTCGCTTGTTCAGTGGCTCCTTGAGACAACGACATACTTGAATCAGATACTTGCGTTGAGCCAACTGCAACTTGTTCTGAAGCCAAGTTGATATTTGTCATTACATCATTTATATTTTCAACCATTTTTCTAAATGCGTTAGCCAACATTCCAACTTCATCTTTTGCATCAAGATTGATATCAACGTCTAAATTACCATCTGCTATTTCATTGGCCGATTTAACCATTTCATTAAGGGGTTTACTAATAATTCGTGCAATGATTATTCCAAGTCCAACTGCTAATATAATGGCAATGATAATCAAAATGGTCATTGATACAATCGAGGCTTGAGCTATCCTAGTGTTTTCTTGCGCTCTTTCCTCTGCATCATGCACTTTCATACTAACTAATAAATCTATTGCATCACTTTCAGCAGTTGCAGCAATACGCATATCACCTCTAAGAAAATTATATGCTTCATCATCATTATTTTGAATGCAAATATCGTAAAATTCCGGAATCATTTCTCCAAAATTTTGTCGTGTTTCCATAAAGTTTTCAAATGCAATATCCATTTCTTCTGATAATGATTTTTCTTCAAATGATACTGATAGCGCATCTAACTGAGTAATCATTATTGCTATTTCATCATATATCGCATTAATTTCTCCAATATCATCCTCTAATATCATATTTCTTAAATTAACACGTATTCTTTGAAACAATTTAGCCATTTCTGCCGCTTCTGCAATTGGCACGGTCATATTCGTATAGATAACATCTCCATTCTCATCAATTGTGTTAATGTTATTAATACCGATTATTCCAACTATCCCTGTTATTATTGCAACAATAACAAATGCCATAATCAATTTTGCTGTAATTTTCATATTCAAAAACCATTTCATTATCCTATTCTCCTATTCATTACTTCCCTTGATTTCATCAATTTCGTTGTCATTCAGTAATTTTTCGCAATCTAAAATTAGTGTTACATGTTCTTCACTTTTTCCAACACTCTTAATATATTTCCTACCCGATGTACTTAAATTTGGTGGTGGAACTATGTTATCTTCATTAATATTAAGAACTTCCGATACTGCATCAACGATAATACCAATTGATAACTCATGAACATCAATTACAATGATGCATGTTCGGTCATTATATGCCTTTGTTTCTTTCTTGAATTTAATACGGGCATCCATAACGGGAATAATTTTTCCTCGTAAATTGATAATACCTTTTATAAATTCCGGGAGTTCCGGAACAACAGTAATTGGTTGAATACCAACGATTTCAGTCACATACATGATATCAATGCCATAGTATTCTTCCCCTAGTGTAAATGTTAAAAATTTACCTTTTTGCGTATCTTCCAAAGCTTCTAATTCAGTATTCATTCCTTCATTCATGTTTTCACCTCTTTATGCTTATAGTTTTTCACTCACATTAGATAAATTATTGAATTCACCGACATCTAAAATAAGACTAATACTTCCATCACCTAATAATGTACATCCTCCTAACCCCTTTATTTGTTTAGACTTTTTAATATATTCCGGCAACCCCTTAACAACGACTTGTTGCTGACCCAATAATTCATCTGCAAAAACACAACAACTTTTTTCACCTTCTTCAACCATGATAAGAATACCTGACTCAACCTCCATGATTTCTGTAGAAATTGAATAGAATTGATGAAGTCTTATAATCGGATAACACCGTCCTCTGACCATGATCATCTCTTGACCCTCTGTATCTTTTATAATTTCTTTGTTTTTAGGTCTAAATGATTCTTTTATATTAACGATTGGCAATGTGAATCTTGAGTTACCAACTTTAATATTCATTCCTTCAATAATAGCTAAAGTTAAAGGAATTTTTAGTATGATTGACATCCCTTGCTTTGGAATACTATCGACAATAACTGTTCCTCCAATGCTACTGATATTTTTTGCAACCACGTCCATTCCAACACCTCTCCCGGAAAATTCAGTTACTTCCTCTTTAGTTGAAAACCCTGGTTGTAAAATCAAATTATATACATCTCGATCTGACATCTCGTCAAGCGAAGAATTTATAAGCCCATTTTTAATCGCTTTGTCATATAGCTTTTTTTTGTTAAGTCCTTTTCCGTCATCCTTAATAATAATCTGTACATCACTGCCAGAATTTTTTGCTTCTAATCGAATTGTGCCTTGAGTACTTTTCCCATTTTTAGAGCGTTCCTCTTTGTCTTCAATACCATGATCAATTGAATTTCTTATGATGTGCATTAAAGGATCTGCTATTTTTTCTATAATGTTTTTATCAACTTCTGTTTCTTCTCCTAAAACTACAAGTTCAATATCTTTACCTAATCTTCTTGTCATATCTCGAACAATACGGTGCATTTTCATAAACGTCGTTGATAAGGGAACCATTCGAATGGCCATAACCATATCTTGTAATTCACCTGTTATTTTGTGGAGTTGTCTTGAAGCTTTTTCAAAACTTTCGATTTCTAATTGCGTTAATTCCGGATTTTGGGTCACCATTGCTTCAGCAATCACAAGTTCACCAACCATATCCATAAGTTTATCTAATTTATCCACTTGGACACTTATAATACTTTGTTGCGAATTAATAGGTGTTTTAGGTATTTTTATTTCATCTGCCATTTCGATTGATTTTTCGATTGATTTTTCAATTGATTCAAATGAATTATAGTCGTTTAGATCAATCGTTTCAAAATTTAATCTTTCAAGAAAAATTGTATTTTCTAAATATTTTTTTATTACCTCCTCATTCTCTACCGTTTTAACTACTAAAAAAAATCCATTCGATTGAATAATCGATACACAATTATCGTTCTCAATAATATCTTTGGGTTCATAAACAACTTCTTCAACCAAATCTGTTATATTATGAATAACTGTATACGCGCGGATATTTTCCATCTCCGCATCTTTTTTAAACCATATTCTAGCTTTATAATAATTGTAATCGCTTTCATTATAATTTGATTCCGCATAATTTTTTTGATGCTTATCTTCAACAATTTTTTCAACACCCTTATCTTTTGTCTTTATTACTTCTAGATAATCCGTAACTTTTTGTAACAGTGTCGCATTTTCTCCATCCGGAGGATCACCTTCCTTTATTTTCATTAATTCAATCTTAAAATAATCCATACTTTCTAAAATAATATCAATTAAAATTGTAAAATCATATTGAACCGTTTTATCTTCACGAATAATATAAAATATGTCTTCTAATCGATGGGCAAGTGTACTCATCTCGTTAAACATCATCATGGCAGAAGAGCCTTTGATTGTATGCATAAATCTAAATATCTCATTAATCGCCTCTTCATTAAATGTGCCTGATTTTTCGTTTGCTATCACAAGCTGTTCTAAATTTTCTGTGATTTGCGATGTTTCGTACACAAAAGCTTCTATCATTGGTTCATCAATAAATGAGCTAGACATATTCCCCTCCTCTTGACTATCCTGTCACTTTATTCAATACTTCAACTAATTTTTCTTTGTTAAATGGTTTTACAACGAATGATTCTGCACCATTCATGACAGATTCCCGAATTAAAAATTCTTGTCCCATTGCTGATATCATAACCACTTTAACATTTTTATCAATCGCCTTTATTGCTTTTAACGCTTCAATTCCTGTCATTTTTGGCATTGTAATATCCATAGTAATGACGTCCGGCTTATATTTTTTGTATAATTCCACCGCTTGTTCTCCATCTTCAGCTTCCGCAACAATCTCATAGTCATGATCTCCTAACATTCTTTTAATTGAAACTCGCATAAAAGCTGCATCATCAACAATCATTAGTTTTTTCATTTTATTACCTCATTTTCTTTTTTAATATATTTATAGTGATTTTAAAAACAAAATTCGTATACCGTGCCATTTTCAATGTGCTCAAGTTGCGATATTGCTTTGAAGTATTCTAAATATAGATGGTCTGAATCCACTAACTCTTTTATCTTATTTGAATCCATAATAAATTTTATCGTTTTAAAAAACACATTGTCTTTCATTTGAAACCATTTATATTGGTACATCTCCATAGAATCCAAAAAATTCATGTATTCTTCATCATTTTTACATGGAAGAAAGACCATTATTTGATTATTAGAATACTTGCAAGCTAAATCTAAGATATCCATCTGCGCTGACATAAATTGATAAAAAGACGTCGCATAATCATTCCTCCATAACACTCCAAAAAATTCTTGTATTATTTGTATATTTGCTAGTTCAATAAGTATCAGATAAGCTGTTTTTCCTTTATAGTATTTGGTTTTTATACAGTGCATCACTTCGTCATGAAATTCCTCCTTTTTTATCATGCTTTCTTCTCCGTCTAGCATTCGACTCATTTCATACTCTACTTTGAAATGCATAAATTCTGTTAAATCTTTAAGAAATAAAAAAAAATACCTATTATCATGAATGTCAACAGATGCTATTGATAGGTCAAACCACTTTATCTGTTTTTTTTCGTGTATAACATATTTACTATTTATGTGAATATTTCTTTTTTCTCCAAGTTTTGAAGAATCATGCTTAATATCCTCACACCCTAATATATGCTCTAAATATTTATCCACCTCAACATCATTTTCTTCAAAGACATCTTTAATATACTTATTCGTACTTATAATTTCTAATTCACTATTAAGAATTATTAACCCGATTGAATTCACGTTACTAAACTGTTTTAGAATCATAGAAGTCTCTGTATTCATCTTAACATCCTTTCTGTTACTCTACGAAACCATCTCTACCAACCGATGATACTCATAATCGTTAAAAAACTCATATTAAAGCAAAAAAAATCAACTTTAAAAAGCTTTTTAAAAGCTTGATAAAATTGATTCTACATTTCAGCTAAGGATTTATTCCCTTTTCCATATGTCCAACCAAATTAATTATACTATATTCCCCGTAAGTCATTCTCGTAATTGCAAATATTTTTTCTAAGTATACACGTATCTTGAAAATAATACAACACTTTTTTAATAAATTTATAATTATTCGGATATTTTCATTTTATATATAAAAACATCATTGTTAAAATCAGATTCCAATTTATAAAAAGTCAATGGATATTTATAGTTGAGTGAAGACAAAAAAGCTTTTTGAAAATTACACGAATCTCTTTCATAAAAATCACGAAAGATTTCAATGGCTTCTTCTCCAAAATTATTGATTAAATATTTTTCAAAATCAGAAACAACTCCTTGAATCACTACGTGCAACTCATTATCAAAATATTTAATATAAATGTTTCGCGGTCCTTTTCCATTAACGTTTTTCAGAAGATTTGTAAACGTCTTTAACAACTCGTTTTTTTCCTCTTGCGTAAAACGCATATTCAATCACCTTATTAATTTTATTTATTTCCTCATAATAAGGATAACACATATTGCTCTATAATGCAGTATCCTCAGCTACAATTTTTAAATATATAAGGTGAAGTGCGTCTATAATTCACATTAATCTTTATTATATACTTTTAATACATTATCCATTTTTGTTGACATATTCAAAAATAACATATCGACTAAAGTTAATGCAACCATAGCCTCAACCACAATAACTGCCCTAGGCACGATAATTGGATCATGTCGACCTTCAACATTAATCATGACATTTTCTCCGTTTTTATTAACTGCACGTTGCGTCATCTCAATTGAAGGAGTCGGTTTGATATATACTTTTAGGAATATGTCTGAACCATCGCTAATACCACCAATTATACCGCCTGCGTTGTTGCTTTCCTTAATTATACGACCATCCTCTTGATATTGATAAAAATCATTATTTTCTATCCCTGTTTTTGTAGCCACCTCTATGCCTGCACCGATTTCAATTGCCTTTACCGCACCAACAGACATAAGACCTTTTGCTAAATTAGCATCGAGCTTCTCAAACACCGGTTCTCCTAGGCCACTCGGCATTCCGCTAACGATACATTCAATGCTTCCTCCTGAAGAGTTGCCTTCCTCTTTGAGTTTTGTCAAATATTCTTCTGCCGATTTTACTGCTTCTACATCCGGCATACTAAGAAAATTATTCCAAATCTCCTGTTCCTTAAAATGATCTTTATTCACTTTAATTGGTCCAATTGAGGATGTATACCCCGTAATTTTGATACCAATTTCCGATAATATTTTCTTTGCAACCGCACCGGCGGCAACTCTAGCTGTCGTTTCTCGGCCGGATGAACGTCCACCACCTCGATAGTCTCTGAATCCATACTTTTGATCATAGGTATAATCCGTATGTCCGGGACGATAAATTTTTGAAATTTCGCTGTAGTCATAAGACCGCTGATTCGTATTGCGAACAATCATAGCAATAGGAGTTCCAGTGGTTTTTCCTTCAAATATTCCTGAAAGAATTTCTACTTCATCCTTTTCTTTCCTCGGTGTTGAAAATGGAGATTGTCCGGGTTTTCTTTTATCTAAGTCTTTTTGTATATCGTCTTCACATAAACTGATTCCGGACGGGCAACCGTCAATTGTTACTCCTACTCCTTTACCATGAGATTCTCCCCATGTTGAAATTCTAAATATAGTTCCATACATTGATCCTGACATTGATGACCTCTTTCCTATAAATTTATACTTACTTTAGAAACCTCTTTCATATGCCTCCGGAATTCCGCCGATGGCTCCTGCTTGATGATACATCTTCAATGCAAAATACGGATCACGCAATAATAATCTTCCCATAGCCACTAAATCGCTTCGATTATTGTTCAAAATTTCCTCAATCATCTCAACGCTAGTTATTAAACCCACTGCCATTGTATCCACCTGACATTCATGTTTAACCTGATCAGCAAATCGTATCTGATATCCTGGGTAAGCTTTCATAGCAACCGGAGCCAAACCACCGGAACTGATATGAACGATATCTAGCTTTTCTTTTACTTGATTGATAATCCGTACCATCTCGTCTCCATCAATTCCACCCTCCACATAATCAGAAACTGATACTCTTAGGCCAAGGGCTACATGCTCCGGAATAGCGGATTTAACCTGATCAATAATCCACGTAAGAAGTCGACAACGGTTTTCTAGACTTCCGCCAAATTTATCTTTACGTTGGTTTGTAATTGGAGAGAGAAACTCATGATTCAAATAGCCATGAGCGCCATGAATCTCAATATATTCAAATCCTGCTTCTACCGCTCTCTTAGCTCCCTCGACAAAAGCCTGAACAACCTGATCAATATCTTTTTCATCCATAGCCTTCGGCATTCGGTAGTCATCACTAAACTTAAGCGCACTCGGTGCAATCGGTTCCGTCGCTCTAGCCTGGCTTTTTCTTCCGGCATGTGCAATCTGAATTCCCGGACAGGCACCATGCTTTTTGATTCTAGAACTAATCTCTCTAAGTCCTTCAATCTGTTCATCGGTCCAAATACCAAGGTCTCTATCGGATATTCTGCCATTTGGCATAACCGCTGTCGCCTCCACTATAATCAAGCCAATTCCACCGATGGCTCTGGTTTCATAGTGTGTGAAATGGAAGTCATTGGCTTTACCGTCATCCTTTGCCGAATACATACACATTGGGGGCATGACTAAGCGATTTTTTAATTCAACATTTCCAAGTTTGTATTTTTCTAATGCTTTCATTCGGTCTCCCTTATTTGCCTCTATTTCTAGATATATTTTTCCTATATTCTCTTGGGCTAATGCCTTTAAGTTTCTTGAATATTTTTGAATAGTAATTTGAATCAGAAAACCCTACCTTTCCAGCAATTTGAGAAATTGTAAATTCATAATCAGTTAAATAATCCATACTTTTCTCAATACGATATTCTTGCAAAAATTTGAATAATGAAACATTCATGTAACGTTTAAACAGCCTGCTGCATTCACTATTGCAAAGAGATATGAAATCTGAAATATCATTCAAAGATATTTTTTCTGCATGGTTCTTCTCTATGAAAGTCATTATGGAACGTATCCGCTCATAATTGAAAGTATCCATGGAATCATAAGAAAACCTCAAATAGTTTTCTGCAATTATTTTCCAAAAGCTTTGTAATTGTATGGATAATTCAAGTTCGTAAAAAGGTAGTTTCTGATTATACAAATCAATAATGGTATTTATAGTGGAAAAAACAGAATAATACCATTGATTTGATGCGTCGAACAATATAGCGGATAAATTCATATTACAAACAATGGGCTCGACATATTTTTTATATAATAGACTCTCATAAGTGCCGTAGATTAATTTGGGTAATAAAGTAATTGAAATATACTCACAGTCCCTATTATTTTCCATCCTACCGGTATGAAGTACATTTGAATTACATAATAAGATATTTCCGGTTTTTAAATGAAATGTATGATTATTAACCCTATATATAATTTGCCCTTTTTTTATATATGTTATTTCAATCTCCGGATGCCAATGCCAAATAAATGAACCCGATTCATAGTCAGATAACTTTTCTTCAGATATCAACATCGGAAAATCAATATTCCCATGTTTTTTTAATTCTTTTTGTGTCATGTTCGTTTTAATTTGCATCCGCTTCACCTCAGAATCAAATATTCAAGTTAATTATCACATAATAATTTTAAAAACGCAAAATAATCCATATTTAGCCATATATATTTAAGGTTTATGTTTGATTTATTTAGTAAAATACCACTATCTAACTCAATCAGGAGGTCAACAATGATTATACAAATTATCGCAACACTATGTGCTTTTTTTATTAAAGGTTTGACTGGATTTGCAAACACTTTGGTTTTCTCTTCAATATTAGGATTTACAACGAATAATATCAAGATCTCTCCAATAGAACTTATTCTTGGGTATCCAAGCAATATTATTCTCTCATGGAAAGAAAGAAATTATTTAACATGGAAAATCTGGTTTCCGCTTTCAATTATGGTAATTGCCGGGAGTATACCTGGTGTTTTCATACTAAAAAATGGTGATCCAACCCTACTTAAAATTTTTTTTGGAATTGTTGTTGTAGGAATTGGCTTTGAAATGCTATTAAGAGAACGTGCCGTTAATCCAAAAAAATCTTCAAAGCCTATCCTATTTATTATTGGAATATTATCCGGTCTGTTATGTGGTTTGTATGGAGTTGGAGCTTTACTAGCTGCTTATGTTAATCATATTACGAATACAAACAAAGCATTTAAGGCAAATATCTGTGTTGTTTTTTTGATTGAAAACACTTTTCGCCTCATACTTTACTCTTTATCGGGCATTATAACATTTAGTATATTAAAACAAATTATTATATTAATTCCATTTATGCTTATAGGTTTATATTTAGGAATAAAAAGTAGTTCTACTTTTAATGAAAAGATTGTAAAACTAATAATAATTGTAATGCTTATTGTTACAGGTATTATTATGATTATCAATAATCTTATGCTCATTTAGATTTCAAGTTCTATTGTTTTTTTACAGATACCATCCCTAACATACATCCAAGAATTCCGAAGATCACAGATAATGAAAGGATATACATAGCTACAACTTGTATGGTCTCAGTCATTGGTGGCAATGGAATAAAAGGAATTGGCCCCATCATAAAACGATAACTACTTTGAATGACAAAAAAAGCTCCCAAAGTGGCTATAATCCCCGAAACAAAAGACATCCATATTCCTAATATATAAAAAGGTATAGCAATAAAACGCATGGGGGCTCCTAACAGTGTTAAGGTTGTGATTTGTTCACGGTAATGATAAATACTTTGTCGAATCGTATGCGATAAAACGACTAAGGTTGTCATGCCTACTGCTATTAATATTAAAACACTCATAAAGGTAATCCCTTTAACAATATCTCTTAATTTTCCTAAAACATCCCTGTTGTCTCGAATAGAACTTATTTCAGGCATAATTTCCAACGTATCTAATACCATCTCCATGTTTTGCAAATCAATACTCAATTCTATAAATGCAGAAAACGGATTTTCTTGAAAATATTGGAGTACTTGGGCTTCTTCTCCAAGTATTGCTGCCATGCGCTCATAAGCTTCTTCTTCTGAAACAAGCCTAACGTCTCGTACACCATTGATTCTGGTCAGGTCCTCAATCCAAGCAGCATCCTCTTGTATTTCCATTTTCGAATAAACCGATACTTCTGCTTCACTTTCCAATATCTGAACCATATGTTCTGTGATGATAAAACTGCTAATAACAAGGGCTAGCAAAAAAAAGATAAGTCCATTACTCACTATAGTTAAACCATTCGAAAACATATTATACCGGAAGATAGCTATGGACTCCTTCAGATAGTAACTACTATTACCTCTTTTTCTCACGCTATCACCGCCTTTCAAGGAACATTTGTCCCTGATTCATATGAATGAAAACTGCATTTTTCACATCTTCAATTAAATGTGTTGCATGGGTAGTGAGTATCACGGTTGTATCTGAATCACGCAAATCCATAAGAAGCTTAAGAATATGTACCGCATTTTCTTTATCCAAGTTACCCGTTGGTTCGTCCGCCAAAATCAACTTGGGTTCTCGCACCATAGCACGTGCAATAGCAACACGTTGGCTTTCTCCCCAAGACAGCGTGTCAACATGGGACTTAATCTTGTGTGAAAGGCCTACCCGAATAAGGGCTTCTTCGCTAATGGCCTTTATATCCTGTTGAATATGTGGCAAAAAGCGCAAACCTAACATCACGTTTTCTAGCGATGATTTATTGGGAATTAAGCGAAAATCTTGAAAGATTGGTCCAATCCATTGACGCATTTTCTGAATATTTCGCTGAGACCCTGTCATGGATTGTCCTAAAACCTCAAGAGATCCTTCTGTTAAGAGCTCACTTCCCATAAATAATTTCAACAAACTGGTTTTTCCTGATCCACTAGGACCAATAAGAAAAACTAATTCACCACTTTTTATTTCAAAATCACAGGGCAGTATGGCTTTCGTTCCTGTCGGATAAGTTAAAGCAAGTTCTTGTGCTCGTATCATGTGTACCTCCAGTAATCAAAAAAATGAAAATGCAAAATTTAAAATAAGTTCATTTTCTTTGGTTTCTATACTTTTGACTTTATTGTCATCCGTTAAATTTTCTATATTAAGAATTAAAGCTCCTTCTTCATAAAGTTCTGAAATCCCACTAGGTTCTAATTCAATCCCATAAAACTGACCTGACGTTGCTACATAATGAATTTCATAATTATTTCTGACTTCAAAATAACCCATGAGTTGTAGCACATCTTGATTCAGATTGATACCCACCCCATCATTTTCAAAAGAAAACACCATTGAAGGCAAGCTTGGATTGTCCTGAATAGCCCGGTTGAAGTCCGCTTCTGTAATCGTTGCTTTAATACCAGAAAGAGATATACTCACATCGACCATATCTTCGGATAAGGCTCCTGACGACGCCAACTCAGAGAATCCAATACTAGCATTTTTAAAAACCGGCTTTAAAGCTATCCATGCGTCTCGCAACGTATTCAACTGTTCCTCATATTCTTCTCTTTCCGTTTCAAGGGATTCTAAAAATTCCTCTTGTTGTTTAATCAACCTCTGATTTTCCTCAACAGTAAGCAATAAAACCCGTTCTTCTTCAACAAGGGCCGCTTGAGTCTCTTGTAGCAATGTTTCTGTCGAACCAAGAGTATCCAACGTCTCTTCTGTTTTAGACATAAGTTCTCCGGTACCTTGCGTCATATCTCGAAAAAGCGTTACCCTTTGTAAGAAGTTTTTCAAACTCTCCGCTTCTAATATGATCTCCAAAAAAGATGTCGCACCCATTCTTTGATAAGTCGCAAGCACTTGACCTAAGGTTGTTTCATATTGACGAAGTTGCTCTTTATTTTGAATGATCTCTTCATTTATTTCTACAATACGTTCTTGTATGGTTATCTTTTCTTCTTGAATACGAATAACTTTAAAATTTGATTCTTGGATTAATTGCTCCAACCGATATAGTTCTGATAAAGCCTCACTCACCTGCACCTCAATGTCCTCGAGATTTTGAGTCACTTCTTCTTCATCAACCACAGTAGTTGTTGCTTGTATCCTATTGGTCATATTAAGACTAATCCCAAATACAAATCCGATTAGACACGTAAACACTATAATTAAAATTTTATTTTTCATATCGAATATCCTCACAATAAAATGTAGCTGATTTAGTGACTACCATCATTATATACTACTCAGTTATTGGGCACAACCACTTTAACCTTGTAAGAAATTATCTGTCAAATTATCTGTCGATAGTTTACAGTATTGCCTCTAATAGTTTTTTCGTATAATCATGTTTTGAGTGATAAAGAACATCATCTGTCTTACCAAACTCGACAAACTCACCTTTATACATTACTGCGATTTGATCACACATATGCGCTACAACTTTCAAGTCATGAGAAATAAAGATATAGGATAACTTTAATTCGTCTTTTAAATTTGATAATAGACTTAGTATTTGACCTTGTACTGATACATCAAGGGCTGATACCGGTTCGTCACATACAATTATTTTTGCCCGCGTTGCAATTGCTCTTGCAATAATTATGCGTTGGTTTTGCCCACCACTTAATTGACTAGGGAACTTGCTTTTTTCACTTGTTTTTAGTCCGACTAAATTCAAGAGCCGATCAACCTCAGTATCCATCTCACTTTTTTCAACAATTTTGTGAATGCGTAGAGGTTCTAAAAGAAGTTCACTCACTGTCATTTTAGGATCTAAAACGGCATTGGTATATTGAAAAATGATCTGAATATCGCGTCGATGTTTCCTCATTTCACTTTCATTGATGTAGCTGATGTCTTGCCCAAATAAATGAATTTTTCCACTACTTGGCTCAAGTAGCTTTAATAAAAGATTGGCCATTGTACTTTTTCCACTTCCGCTTTCTCCAATTAATCCAATAGATTGTCCACTTTTAAGCTCAAAAGTTACATTTTTTACTGCATGGATTATTTCTTTTTCACTAAAAGTACTTGATTTTATTATAAAATGTTTTGATAAGTTTTCTACTTTTAAAATACTATCCATGGCTAATGGCGAACCTTCAAGAGAATAAATATTTTCATTTCCAAGATCTAAGGACCTTGCACATTTTATTAACTCATGGGTATATGGATGAAGGGGTTTTTGAAATACTTCTTTAAGTATGCCTTCTTCAACAATGAGTCCGCCATACATAATATGAATTCGCTCGCAAAGATATTTTGCCACATCAAAATCATGGGTAATCAATATGATAGACATCTGATACTTTTTATTCACCTTCATCAGCAAATCCAATATACGTTTTCTAAGTGAAGCATCAATAGAGCTCGTCGGTTCATCGGCAATTAAAATATCCGGTTTAGATAATATACAAAGAGCAATCATAATTCTTTGATTTTGTCCTCCACTTAACTGGAAGGGATACATATTATACACAGTATCCGGAGAATCAATGCCCACTTCCTTAAGGGCTTCACAGATTAAAGGATAGCTATATGGTTGCCTATGGGTTTTGAGAACACTTTCAAGTTGTTTTCCAATGCGTTTGTATGGATTTAAAGCTTGGGAAGGGTTTTGAAAAATATAGGCAATACGCTTTCCTCGAATGGAGGTCAGCTTTTTTTCACTTAGGTCCATTAGGTTCTCTCCTTCAAACAGAACGCTACCTTGATCAATTGAACTGATGGAATCATCTTGTAACTTGATCAATGAACTGACGGTTACTGATTTTCCGCTTCCTGACTCACCAACAATTCCTATCATTTCACCCTTACGCAAAAATAAATCAATCCCTCTAACCACTTGAAGTTTTCCCTGATCTTGGTAAAACGAAACTTTAAAATCCTGAACGTCTAAAATTTTTTCACGCATTATAAACCCCCTTCTAATAATTATTTTTATTGACTGTTTCAAGAATAATACGACCTAATTCGTCTAAGTCTCTAGTGCCACTGGTTTTTGTGCCTATGATAATTGACGCACTTCCTCTTTGCCAAAACATTTGGTTGGCCGCATCGGTATTTGTATAATAGTATTCTATTCCTACTTGATTTGATTTCAAGGGAGCATTTTCTATATCGTTTTTATTGACATTTTCTTCTAAAAGATGACCTAGGCTCCATGCAAACTGCCTTGTTATAGGAGCTTGTTCCACACTGAGCTCAATGGTGTCAAATGTATTACTTCGGATTCTTGTTAGATCAATATAGGCTTTAACTTTTTGCGGACTATATGGAAAGTCATCTGCCAATGTATATATTCCATGATATTGATCACTCAGCGTTCCGTCTAAAAACAAAAACATAAAGGACCGTTTATTTCCTTCCAGTTGACATAGGCGTTCCATCAGCTCCAAGTTGAACTGAAGAACATCTTGTCCCTTAGCATCTATATAGTTGTAACTTAGTCCTATGGCAATGACTTCATCCTTGAGATAAGTATCGTTTCCTTCATAATATCCGACAAGATTAACCCCTTGTCCTTGGATTTCTTTTGTTTCACAGCTTAATGTAATTAAACTGTTTTCATTACGCGTCAAGGTTTCTGCAATACTTTTTGAGATTAATATAATATTGCCGTTCTCCCTCTTGTCAATCATGACTTCATTAAACTTGGCTTGATTGCTCTCTACTAATAGAAATCCCTTTACAGTAACATTCTTGGAAATATTACTTGTAATAAATTCTATTGAAGAATCATTATAAAATCTTGTATCTATAAGTATAAATTTATCTTGGAATCGTTGAAAATCTTCTATTGTATATAAATCATCCCTAGTCGCATCATAAAGATGTCCTTCAAAAAAATCATCTGCAAAAGAAACGATTGTAAAATCAACCATTTCAGTCATATTTTGTGTTTCACCATCTATATTTACCTTCATGCTTTGAGCTAATCGTTGATATACATTCCCTATTGCGTATGGCTTTTTGTAATCATCCTCTTCAATAGGTACTATTCCAAGCTCACGCATTTTATTTTCTATATGCGAAACAGTTTCTCTTGCTTCTTCTGATCCGACAAGAACTTGATCAAAGTCTTCAATCAATTGATTTTCATACTCAAAATCGTATGCTTTTGTATTGATTGACACAATAAATAGGATAATCAATATTCCAATAGCGCTCATTCGATCAAACCGTAATATTTTTTTTGGTGCTGACATGAATCGAACTTGTCTTTTTTGGAGAATCTCCCGTAGTCCTTCACCAAATAAATTAAAACCTAATACACTCATAAAAAAAGCAAGAGCAGGAAACAAAACTGTCCATGGAGCAACGCCAAGCATGTTTCTTGATGTACTTAACATACTTGCCCATTCCGGCTCAAAACTTACATTATAATAAGATAATTGCCCCATACTTGAGTCTTTAATGATTTTGAGATTTCCTATAAAAACACCGAAAACCCCTAATTGCATCATCATTGACAGATTTCGAGCGATTTCCATAAAAAACAATATTAGCATTTCGGGAACTAAATGAGGGATTACATTTTCAATGGCAATCTTACTTCGGCACTTACCTATGGCTACTTCTCCGCGAATAAATGGTTGTTGATTAATCGCTTCTACTCGTTCCATTAATAACTTCCCCAGTTTTGGCCAGCCCACAAAGGTAATGACCAAAACAAAGGCTAACATAGAATAGACCTTGTTTAAGCTTACAAAAAATTCTAACTGTAGAATAATAATACTTATAAGAAGAGCAGGTATTGCTGAAAAAATGACATTACCTTGCAGGATTATCGATTTAAAGGTTTTATGACCAAACCCTCCCATAATAGCCATAGGGATTGCAATGAGAAATTGTCCTAAAGACATAAAAATCCCAAGTAAAATAGTAAGCCTTGTTCCGTAAACCATATAGCTAAAGATATCTCGCCCTAAATCATCACTACCAAATAAAAACTCTGATGACGGTGGATAGGGGGCAGACTCAACTTGGAGCTGATTGTTTTCCGTTGAGAACCGCATATGTTGAAGCGTATAAGGACTCTTCGACGTAATCATGTCCGGAAAGACCATAAGAACGATGATGAATACTAATATTACACTTCCAAGCAGTAGAGGTATATTTATTTTTTTCATCGTCTCGCCTCCCTTTTTAATGGATTAATCACTTTTGCAAACAGACCAATCCCATAGACAAATCCGCTATATATTAATCCTAATGTTAATGCCATCGGGACAAATCGATATACATCTTGTCGCTTATACAAATACAACAAGTAATAAACAATCCCATTATAATTAAACAAGTATTCGACGATGATCATATTTGAAAGCAGCATTGTCATAATTGTAGGTAATGAGTCAACAACTTTAAAAATAACAGCAGGTAATATCTCTGCCCTAAAAATCTTAATTTTTGAATAGCCTAATGCTTTGGCCGCCCTAACATATTCTTTGTTAAGTTCTTCAAGAATTGTTAAATATGTTATTCTAGAAATATATACCGTTGGTATTATTGATAATGTAATTAATGGAAATATAAATTCTTTAAGCGGTAAGCTGTCCTTAATATAGGCAAAATTTGTCGCAATAAAGGTATAGGTAATTACACCTAATAACACAATCAAAACATCAGGGATTGAGAAAAACACTAAGGTCCCAAGCGATCGAATCCCACCTTTTTTTGCATGATATCCTTCATACATGCCCCGTATGATTCCAATAAAAACAGATAGTCCAAGAGATGCACTTATTAACTTTATGCTCAGTAAACTCGATGTATAGATAACTTCAAAAACATTTCCTACTGTATATCCTTGATGGGTATTAAAATCAAACATTGATCGTAAATATAATATACTTCTCTTTAATGTAAGGTAAAAGGAAAAATTGCTTGTCCATTCTTGATTAGTATGTTGGATGTCCGCATTTTGATTAATGTTAACGAGAAAAGCCAACATAAAACTCACAAAAATAATCGGTACAGTTACCATGAGGGTTTTTCGAATCAGAACAAATATGAGTTTATAGTAGTGGAGCTCAATCGATTGACCGAAAATGATCTTCGTGGGATATCGTTTATAGAGAATATCAAAGGCAATATTAAAAATCATAAGGCCAATCACCAGAATTATGGCAACAAATTCAAGCCCCGATAAATAATCGATGGTATTCACTCGATAGACATCTCTTTGAATATAATTGATAACGATAGACAGCACATTAAACATGGTATTTTTGCTGATCTTATCTATTGTATCGTCATATGTGTTTAGCTGATTGCTACCATCATGAATCATTAAAGCAGGAACGCCTTCATTGACAAAGGCTCCGCTAGTATCTCCATTAATATTTCCTTGTTTTACGAATACTTCAGAATCTATGGCATAATTAAAGACCTTATCTTTCAAAATTTTACTTATAATATTATCCGAAGAAATTGTGATTCCTTCAATGGACTCTTGACCTATCGAATCTAAATGTATAACCGTCGTTTTATCTAATGAATAGATCGGATTATTGATATAGTATCTTGCTCCGGCATTTTGTTGTTGAGATGCGTTAAATCCAACAAATACAATTCTTTTATAGGGCAAGCTCTCTTGAACAGATAAAACTCTAGCTAATTCCATCATCCCTGCCAACCCTGATATTTGATTATTTGCACCCGGAAAATACTCTTGATTCATTCCGGTGCCCAGGCCATCAATATTTGCAGTAATCATTAAAACACGATCACTATTCTCCTTACCTTCAATGACACCCATAATATTTGATGTCTCGACAATTGGATACTCAATAGTCACCTTAATTTTAACATCCTCGACAATGCTAGGATTTGACATATCCTTTGAGATTTCTCCACCAACTATATCTATAAGATCAAGATAGCGTTCTTTTGATAGATAACTTACAAAAATAGATTCTCCTGTTTTTCCTTGAATACTTATACTTTTTTGACGTTCATAAAGGTTATTACCACCATAAAGGTTGGCATCCGCACAACAAATAATACCTAAACCCTTGTTATTTTTGACGTAGTCAATCCACTTTGGATTAATGACATCCCCTTCAATGACAACCATCTTACCTTCCAGTAATGCCGGGTCAATTCTAAGTAGATTCGTTCCTACCAGTAATAAATCTCCATTATAATCAACACCGCCTCCATCAAAAGAAGGTAGTGCAACGTAATCTTGATACATGATCAATTCTTTGTATGTATTTGTGTTTTGACTCGGTATATGAAACATCGGGGATTCATCAATATGAGGTATAATTGTCGAAAACTCTTGAAAATAAGAGCCATTATCCCCACCACCCTGAATTTTGTTTGATTCAAAATGTTCCTTGATATATAAAAGCGCTTGAGTATTTTCCATGCTTCCGGCAAGACGGCCTTGATATGTTTCAGAGCTCAATTCTCTAATATGTTCTTTGGCATAATCCCCATTCAATACTGTGGTATCAAAAGATCGACTCACTATATTCAATATAATTAACATACCTATTATAGCAATAGCTACAATGACACCTACTAATTTGACATATTTTATGTTTATTTGACGAAATCTAGACATTCTCCATTCTCCCACTTTTTGATTAGTCTTAACTTATATTATATCAAATATTATATTATATTCATATGCTATTTTGAATGTTCTCTAGCCTCCACAAAAAAAGGTACTATAGGTTTTAAACTATACAACCTATAGCACCACAAATATTTGACAAATTATTCTTCCATGGCTTCTTCAAATTCTTCTCGTTTAAGTTCGTACCATTGTTTTACTGCAACTGGATCTTTCATCATGGTTTTCATTTCTTCCATGGCTTCAAGATGTGCTTTATCTTGCTTTTCATACATTTCTATACCATGTTTTTTGCTTAACTCAGCCATTTCTTCAAATGTTTCGGCATGAAATTCCTTGTCACAGGCTCCACCAAGTTGCCTACATGTCATTGTTTTCATGTAATCACTCCTTACCTATTCATTTAGTGCAACTAAAACACAATGCTCCACGACTTCAATGCCGGCATTTTCCGCCTTTTCAACCAATGCTTTACTTACTGTTCCTGGTTGCAGCCATATATGCTTGACACCTTGTTCAATGCAATCATCTAAGACCCGCATTCCAATTCGTGGATTAACCACAAAATTCACAACATCGGGAACAACATCCAATTCCTTAATAGACGAATATGCTCTTATCCCTTCGACTTCATCATGATTTGGGGTGATGGGAGTTACATTGTATCCAGAATCAATCAATCTTTTAAAGATTTTGTTTCCAAATTTATTGATATTTGTTGTTGCTCCGATAACCGCCCAATTTTTATATGTTAACCAAGTGTGCATTGCCACCTAATCACTCCTTTTCTAAAACACAATACATATTATTTATGTGATGGATGCATTATAAATCGATTGAATTGAATGATCAAGCATGGTATTAAATTCGTCATCGCTTTGATTTACATTTAATCCTTCCGATAATGCTCTTGAAAAACTTGCAATCAACTGATGATTACGGCTTAGTTTTTCATTGGCTTCTTCTCTAGAATATCCTCCGGATAATGCAACAACCCTAAGGACATTGGGGTGATTAATGACTTCTTCATAAAAATTATCCACCTCCGGTAGGGTAAGCTTTAGCATAACCTGATATTCCGGATCTAATTCTGTCAAATAATGAAGCAATTCTTTTTTTAAAATCACTTCCGCTTCTTCTTTATTTGGTGTATGTATATCGACTTCAGGTTCGATAATGGGTACAAAGCCTGCATCTAAAATAATTTTACCAACTTCAAACTGTTGCTTAACCACTGCTTTTATACCGGTTTCATTCGCTTCTTTTATTACTGATCGCATTTTAGTACCAAAAACATGTCGTTCTTTGGCGCGAACAAGTAAATCATCGAGATTTGGTATCGGCTTCATTAGCTGAACACCATTTTCCAAATCAGCTAAACCTTTGTCCACTTTCAAAATCGGCACGATTCCTTTCTCATGCCAAAGGTAATCTGCAGAATATTTATCATCAACTTTCATATCCATCGTCTTTTCAAAAAGAATGGCTGCAAGAATTCTATCTTGTGTAAAATGCGGACTTTTCATAATCCTTGAACGCATTTCATGAACCAATTGAAACATTTCTTCTTCATTGGTATATGCTTCTTGAGTAATTCCATAAGTTGCAAGTGCTTTGGGAGTACTACCGCCACTCTGATCAAGGGCTGCAATAAAGCCACTATCTTTTTTCATTCGTTCAAATTGTACCATATCCATATAAACACCTCCGTTTAGTATTAACTGTTACTCCTATATTATACACCTTATTTGGGAAACTGCCAAAAATCTATTTTTTAAGTAAGAGTACACTAATTACTAAACAACTTAAAAAATAGATGGTCGCAGAAACAACTAGTGACATCCAATGTGAATATGGTTTTGGATAAATCCCAAATACCATCTGGGATATAAACAAGGCAAAAAAAGGAAAAATCAGCCAACTTGAAACCGCGTAAAATATTCTGTTTGTCTTTTGCTTTTCAGGTATTGAATATTTGTTTTTCATTACTTCATATGCTACAATTCCTAAAGTTTGAACAATAATTCCACTTGTAACAGATACTTCTGTCTGATAGGTTCTCCAACTGACAAACGAAACAAGAAGACCTATGAAAATCATTCCTATTCCAATAACAAAGGGCGTTTTTTCTTGCATTTCAGCATTCACATATTTTTCTTTTACTACAGGAAGATCCTCGTAATTTTTAAGATCATCATTAAGCAGATAATCCGTGGTTACACCGAATAATTTACTTAATTGAACAACTGTATCGATATCAGGCGAGGAGCTTTCCAATTCCCATTTTGACACCGCCTGCCTTGATACCGCTATTTGAGAAGCAAGTTGTTCTTGCGATAGCCCTTTTTGTTTTCTTAATAATTGAAGTTTTTTTCCAAATGTCATAAAGACCTCCTTCTATTTTGTTGCTTTTAGTTTAGCATTATGCTTGGTTGCACTCTACCAAGTATATCTTGAACTTCCGCAACTAAGCGTTGCAAATCTAAATTTAACTTATTTTATAGCGAAAATTATACGCTCTTTATATGTTTTTTTTATCAATATATTATAACAAATACTACTCTATATTCATATGCTAATATTACCTTATCCAATTTACAAAAATAAGCATGGAATAAATAGTGCTTATGTACTATAATATAGTTAAAAATAATGTAAGTGGAAAAGGGGCTTATTATGAAAGAAATGGCTTATTCTAAGTTGGCACCACTTTTAAAAACCGGAGACATCGTACTGTTTTCCGGTCAATATCAAATGAGTAAAATTGTTGAAAAACTAGAGGGTTCTAAATGGTCCCACGTTGCAATGGTCATTCGTTTAGACGGCTATGATGAACCTTTGCTTTATGAAGCAACTGCACTAATCAATCTTCCTAATCTAATTAACGGGCAAACGGTCACCGGCCCTAAAGTCGTTCGTTTAAAAGAACGTCTGGAAACCTATGGTGATGATGTAATTCCCTATGTTGCCCCGGCCTATTCCGTTCGACGGAGTAATCACACTGCCACACCGGAAGAAAATGCAAAGCTAAAAGCCATCGTAACCAAATTAGAAGGTACTCCTAACCCCGGTACATGGCAAATGATTTTTGAAGTATTTGTAGGACGTTTTCTGTATATTCCTACACCAATGACCAATATAACCTGCAGTGGTTTTATTTCTTATACATTCAAACAATTAGGTTGGCTTAAGGGCCTTAAACCGATTAACGGTTATATGCCAAAAGATTTTTCAACTGATATGAATCTGAAATTGGCTAACCATATAGCATATTCTGATGAAATTTTAATTAATCTGCATCAATAGTTTAGGGGATTTATTATGAAGCAAAAGAAAATGTTACTTATTGCAAGCCTATCCTTGTGGATTATCACAATCCTTGTAGGATTAATCCAAATACCACTTAAATCGGTTTTGGAAACCGATACATTAGGCTATTCTTTTTACGAGAACTTACTTGTCTATCGTACACAGGAAGAGAATACCTCGTCTTTTTTTGACGCCTTATCTCAAGGCACCATTCCTTTTGAATATTATAAAGACACCGATTATGCCGGTTCTTTGACTAGCGACACCTTTTGGTTCATGATTAGTGGTGACGTCTACGATAACTTTGTCCACTCCGATAATGAATCCATTCATCTTGTAGAGATTGCAAAACCCCAGCTAGATCATATAGCTGTCTATCTACTAGATTATGACCAGCAGATTATTGACACCTATGTCGTAGGTCGTAACCATCCTTATTCACTGCGCCCTATAAATCACCGCAATTATGTTATACCTATCTATAATACTGAAACAATTGATTCGGTTATATTCCAAGTAAAGACCAATAGTTATCTCCAGTTTCCGGTTACTTTATGGCATGATAAGGACTGGTCTGATTTCTTGCATCAAGATTTATTCGGTAATGGCTTATTTTACGGGGCCATCTTTATTATGCTCATCTATAATTTAATATTAGGTATATCCATCAAAGACAAGAACAATATATACTTCTCTTTGTTCATTCTATTCTTTGCTCTTATGCAAGGCACTTGGGATGGTTTCGGATTCCAATATCTCTGGCCGAATAATGGAAAATGGGATTTAATGGCTAACCCGGTCAGCATCAATCTTGTTAGCTTAAGCTTTATTGTTTTCTCTGCTAATCTTTTGGCGCCTCCAAATACCAAACCATTAAAAAAGCGAATATATCAATTCGCTCTTTTAACTCACTTTCTAGCACTTATTTCCATTTTCTTTTTACCAAGTTCTTTGAATGTACATATCGCCATGTTAAATGCATCATTGACTTTACTTCTTTCCATTGTATTCTTAATTCAAAAGGGATTGAAAAGCAGAACTGAAATGATTTACCTCTTGGCTTGGCAATTTTTCTTAGGGGCAAATGCATTAAACATATTGGCCGGAATTAAATTACTGCCATATACCATTATTACGGAGATTTCCCCCAAACTTGCTGTTATTGGACTTATTGCATTATTTAGTTTAGCCTTATCTGAAAAATTTAATACAGTTGAATATTTGCGGGGTATTGAAGTTGAAAAGCGCCGATTGCTAAAGCACTTACATGACATGCATAAAAAAATTTCATCAACACAGGATATCCACGTTATTTTTGAATATCTACTAAATATGTTTCATAGTATTACCGAATTTGAAGAAGGTCTCGTCGTTCTCCTCGATCAAGATCTTCATACTTGTGACATCTATAGCAATAACAGTCAAAAAATCCACACCATAGAATTGACCCTGTCAGAATTCGATGAACTTAATACCCTCATTCTTAAAGAGGATGATATGCCTCTTCCTTTTGAAAATGGAATATTAAATACTTGCATTCAGTATATTAATCAAAAACCAACAAGCCTTTATCTAATTCCCCTTATTAGCTTAAATCAACCTATAGGTTTTGTTTTATTAACTTCAGCAACCACAGTCACCCTTGATAACATCACACAAGAAACGATTGAAGACTTTGCTTCTCAGATTGCAATCACTTTATACAACACCAAATTATTTAACAAGGTTAATCTCCAAGCCCAATATGACGCCTTAACCATTGCTTATAATCGTCGCTATTTCTTTGAACTTGCTGAAAACATAAGCGCTACAAAGAACTCCCTTGAAACCATTTCTGTCATCATGATTGACATTGATGATTTCAAGCAAGTCAACGATAGCTATGGACATATTATTGGTGATATTGTCCTTAAATCCATGGTTGAACGTATTATCGCCCTGTTAAATAAGGATAGCTTCATCGGACGATATGGTGGCGAAGAATTTATTATTCTTCATCACAGCTTAGACCCTGAGGCTATTCATCGTTTGGCTCATGACATATTATCCGCTTTTCGAAATGAACCTATATCCATTCATCAGGATGAAAAAACACTGGATCTTGACATTACCATCAGCATCGGACTAGCTTCTTCCAACAAGTCAATATCCATTTATGAGTTAACCAATCGCGCAGATTCTCTTCTCTACGATGCAAAGAAAAATGGTAAAAATCAAGTCTGCTACAAATGTTAGTATCAAATTTTTTTGATGTCGTTTAGTAACTACATTGTTAGAAAAAGTGTAACCAATCAAATGAAAAATGATAGTACTGTACTTATCGGTGCAGTAAAACGAGAAATCGAAGATATCTCTATTCAGCTAAAATAAAGCATATCTGATTTCAATCAAGAATAGGTAAGAAAAACTATGACTCCGGCTCCGGTTCAGGCAAGGCCTTAAGCACAACCTCTATTGTTTCTCCGACATTGACCTCTCCACCACTCGGACTTTGATGATCTATAATATCATTATTACCATACCCTGATGGCAAATCAAGTTTAATCTTAGCACCTTCACGATTAACTTCCTTTTGCCACTGTAATATTTTGCTGACAGGGTCTCCCTCAAAATCTTTAACCGGAACTTTACCTTGTGATACTTCAATGCTTAATGTTCTCCCTATCGGAAGATAATCATTCCTATAGGTTTGATCAACAACGGTATCCTCTGCCGAGTTATGATATATTTTGTCTATATCAAAGCTTATTTTATTTTCAGCACACCATGCAATTGCATCATCGACATCTATGCCTGTCAAATCTTTGATAAATGTTCCACCGTCAAATCCGGAGATCTTAACATTAATTCGCTCGTCAAGGTCAATATACTCCTCACGAATGGATTGATAGATTATGGTTCCTTTCGGTTCTGTTGTATTATTTACTGTTTCAAATTTGACTGAGATATCAGCACCCTTTGCATTAACTTCATTCACCCATGATAATAGGTCTAAACGTGATTCTCCCACAAAACTTTTTATTCCTAGTGGTCCTAAAGACACACGAATCACAAGTTGCTCATCCTTTGGAATTTGTTTTTCTCTGTAGTTTTGTGAGATTATTTCTCCGACGTCTTCATCTTCATCGTAATATTCTTCGAATCGGTAACTCACATCATTTGCTTCGCACCATGCAATAATCTCAGTCTTATCCCATGATGTCATCTTGGGAACAATGACACCATCATCCGTTCCTGAAACCTCCACATGAACAATCGCATCAAGTGAAATATAGTCTTCTTTGATAGATTGGTCAAGTATGGTTCCACGGGTTTTACTTGTATCAACAATGTGCTCATAGGTAATAATCACGTTTCCGCCTTTTGAATTAATCGTCTTTTGCCATTCTAATAATTCCAAACGACTGCGTCCTTCATAGCTATTAATTGTTATTTTACCTAATGAATGATAAACATACATCTGTTCATCCGCAGGAATAATTCCTTCAACAACGCTTTGACCAAACAATGTATCATATGGATATTGGTCACTATAACGTTCAATGAAGTTTAATGTCACCTTGTTTTCCATTGCCCACAGTTCGGCTTTAACTTTAGTCATCTCTGTCATATCAATGACTTGAACTCCTGAATTCTTGGCAACTTCCAAGATGACTGTGTCTTTTTGATCCACCATCGTCCCTTTTTTTATGCTCTGACTTAAAACGGTATCTTTTGTCTTTTCTATTGTCTCGACTTCTTTGAATATGACTGTAATCTCCATCGACTGAGCTAAGACTTCAGCAGATTGGCGATCTAAGTTAATAAAGCTTGGAACACTAGCATTTCCTTTCGATACTTTCAACGTCACTATAGCGTCACTTAATAAGGACGTTCCGGCTTCTAAATCTTGCGAAATAACCATTCCGGCATCTCTCGTACTATCAACTTCTCGAACAAAGATTTGTATTTTTTTAAGACCTGCTAGACTCGATGCTTCTGAGGATGATAACCCGACAAAATTTGGTAATTCAACAGCTTCGCCAAGAGAAATCACCACTTCTAATACTTCTTTTCTAGGCATTTCTTCGCCGCCTTTAACGCTTTGACGAATAACTAGTCCGGCTTCTACATATTCACTTTCTTCTTCAATAAAATCGACTGTAATTTTATTTTCCGTAGTCCATTTATCGACTTCATTCTTCGTGGAACGATAAAAATCTTTGATTTTGATGACATCGGATACTTCTTCAGGACCTCTTGATACGGTTATACGCACACGATTTTTTCGTAAAAATTCGTCTTCTGAACCATCAATAATTTTATACTCAATAACAAAATCGGCTTCGATTTTATCACTATCTTCTCGTGTAATTGTCACTCCGGTTAAATGATTCTCCTCAATCCATTGTTGAATCTCAGGATAGGTCGCCTCTTTCAAATCAATCATTTGAATTTTTTCTTCCGGATCCGGGCCTTTAGAAAAAATCACTTCTAGTTCTTTTCCTTTTCGAATCCTTTCTCCGGCAGGAACACTTTGTTCCAAAAGATAGTCTTTTTCAATATCTAGACTAAATTCTTGTTTGGCAATTAGTGCAATAGTATTTTTCTCTGTCCATTCACTCACTTGCCCTACGTTCCATTCACTCATATCCGGGACTTCAACACCCCTAAACACCAAAAAATATAGGAGTAAAAATACAATTCCTACAATAATCATGCCCCCGATAAACAGTGGCTTATAGTTTTTTTTATTCGCCATGAAAACTTCTTCACCGAAGCTCTCAGGCTTCGGTGAAGAAAATTCATCCAAAAAACTTTTTTTCTCAGGTTCTTTTGACATTACTCGTTCCCTTTCATTTCTTCAAGTTTTCCTTCATTTAAACGCAATGCAATGTCTGAAGAAGCCGCAACTTCATCAGAGTGGGTAACGAGAACAATTGTCTTACCATATTCTCTGGACAATCGTGTAAATAATTCAATGACCTCGTTTGACGTTGCTGTATCCAACGCTCCTGTCGGCTCATCACCAAACACTAGGGACACATCTTTGGCTAAGGCTCTTGCAATAGCAACCCTTTGTTGCTCACCACCGGACAGTTTATTTACTTGACGATCCGCTTTGGATTGTACGATTCCGACACTACTTAATATCTTATAAGATAATTCCTTTTTATTTGGGGGAGCTTTTTTATCGGTAATATAAAAGCTTGATTCTACGTTTTCCACACCGTTTAAATAATCAGTAAGATTGTATTTTTGAAAAATAATCGCCATACAATTTCTTCGATATTTCGTGAACCCTATTTTTTGAATATTTTTACCTTCGTATTCTATTGTACCGGATTCCGGTTTATCCAATGCACTTGCTAAAGCTAGTAATGTACTCTTTCCTGAACCTGATGGACCTAAAATCGTATAAAATTTTCCTTTTTCAAATGCATAGGATAAGCCACTAAGTATTACGCGCTGTTTACCACCATCTATATAACTATAACTTACATTCTTAAATTCAAACTGTATTTCTTTTTCCATATCATTCACCCTCCTTAGTCTTGTAATACTTGTCGCGGATTAAACATCATTATTATGGATAGCGGCACCAAACTTGCAAGAATCAATAAAACAATATTAATAAGAAATAAATTGTAAACAACGTCTTGATTAATAGACACATTAAAATCTTCTGCAATATTATTCATATTAACTTCACCAAACACACTCTCATCAGAGGTCTCGAAGTATGCACTGCCTTGTTCTTGTACTGTTTCTTTTTCAACTAATTGATTTTCCACAATCCAATCACTGACAAACGTACTTGAAACATTACTCACGACAATTGCAAAGACAAAAGCCACGAGGCCAATACATAGTATTTCATAGACAAACTGTATAATAATGCGTAATTTTGATTCACCACAGGACAACAATAAGCCCACTTCGAATTTACGATCACGTACAAAAATGCTGACAATGGCAATAATAATTATGATTCCGGCTCCAAACACAACCCAAATGAGTAATGAAGCGATTAAGGATATTAAGTCTAATGGTTTTGTTAATGTATCAAATTGTGCGGTTGCCGCATCTAAATAGTTATATTCTGATGGTAGCTTACTTGCATTACGCTCTACAAATCCATCGACTTCAAGAGGATCGTCTAACATAAAAATAATGCGACTGACCGTATCCATCGTTTCTGAGTTTTCCGAGTTCATGCTTTGCATCATACTATTAAATTCATAGGAGACAAACATTGTATTTCCCATATTCCCGGCTTTGTCCCCATCGTAAATTCCTAAAATCTCAAGTTCATAGGTATGTTCACCCCGATCTTTTAATTCCATGAAATCTCCAACTACCAGATTATTACGTTCTGCGAGCTCCTTCGAAATCATAGCATATGGATATCCGGCCTCTACTTGAACTTCCGTCGGAAAGCCACCATCCACTAAAAAATACTTCCCTTCTGAAAACTCAATTGGTTCTGCTACATTACCCCCATTCAGTTGAAAGTAAACATCTTCTTTAACTTCATTACCATTTTCATCTGTGTAGGTATTATCAAAATACTCTTTTTTTCCATCCCGTTCCCAATAATCTGCCGTTTTCATCGTTGAACTCGTTAATGAACTAGAACTCGTATAATATGCTTGACTGACAGCAGAATCTTTTGCAATATCTTCTGCTACTGCTTTTGAGAGTTGTAACTTCGAATAATCTTCTTCCGCTAATTCTTCATTATATGCTTTCTGATAATCTGCCTTATACTCAACCGCCGCTCCTAGTTGCTTTCGTATATAAACTTTCGACTCGTCAATGCTGTTTTGAATAATGACGCCGGTAAACAGCAAGCTAAATACAACAAATAAAATAGCAAAAATCATTAATACCTTTGCGGGTTTTCTAATCAAGCTTAAGAAACCATGATTTAAAATTCTCACATCTATTACCTCTTCTCTTTCGATTTAGTGTTTGTAAGGAACTTCCTTTTTACAATGACAAGTATATCCTATGGATTATGTGAAAATCCCCACAGAACTGAACTAAAATCGTCACAAAAGTGTCACAAATCGAAGAAAATTTTGTTATCTATGGTTCAAAACCACCTTGAATTCCGCTCCTTGTACTTGATTATCTGCCGTAATCTTTCCATTATGGACTTCAATGATTTCTTTCGTTAATGCTAATCCTATTCCTGTATTCCCTTTTTCTCCTGTATAAAACCGCTCAAATATATGCGGAAGATCTTTTTCACTAATCCCATCCCCATCATCTCTAATAACTATTTCCAAATATTTTTTGTATTCATTACATGTTATGTTTATTTGAGATTTTGCATAGCTTAAAGCATTTACAATTATATTTGTAAATGCTTTTGCCAGCTGTTTTTCATCGCCATAAATAATTGGTGAAGTCTCGTCAAACTCTATTTTAATCTCTATCCCATTACCTCTTGCCATCATTTCAATCGACCTCAAACAATCATATATCAATTCTTTTATCTCAATTGGATCATTTTTTGTTGTAATCTGCCCACTATCAATCTTTGAAATATATAGTAATTCTTCCACTAAAGCAGACATTTTCTGGCTTTCATCAATAATAATTTGAGTAGCCATCATTTGATCTTTTATGACATTCGTTTGGATTCCTTCTGCATACCCCTGTATTGACATAATGGGGGTTTTTAGTTCATGAGAAACATTTTGAAAAAATTGCTTTAATTTTTCTTGTGAATTTTCGATTTGTTTTCCCAATCTAATTCCTAGGCCTCCCGATAAAAGTATAAACGCCAAAAGCACCCCTAGAAAAACTTTATTCATTGATTTAGAAAGAAGATTAAGGGGCTTTACATTTGCAAATAGAATCACAATATATTCATACGATTCATTATTCTCTAGAACTACATTATCCCCCTCATAACTCGCATCTTCAATTTCTAAAGGCGTCACGTAGTAACTATCCTTTACATGTATTTGCGCCACATAAAAATCATCATTTTTAATCGATACTCGTCGTATTTCTTCATCTATTCCGGGATTTTCTTTAAAATATGCGATTAATTCCTTATTGCTTTCGGATAAATAAAAATCAAACTCTTGCTCATAGTTTAGGTCTAAATATATTGCGTCCACTTGAATAGATTCAACGGAATCTACAGTATACATATAATCATCCGTTTGTTCATGTATACTCCTATACAGTTCTATCTCATTACCGAGCGCCTTCACTGCTTCATTTTTAATATAGGTTTGCATCATTAAATTAAAAGCGACCATTACAATAACAGAAGAAAGCACTATACTTGAAATTGTAAAAATAAAAATCTTTCGTTTTGTATTTTTCATAGTGTAGATTACTCCTTCCGAAGGATGAGTTTATATCCGAAGCCCCAAACTGTTTGTATCTGTACATTGCTACCTGACTCTAACATTTTTTTACGAATTCGTCGGACTGTTTCATCGGTTACTCGCGTTTCAACTTCAGTATGAACCCCCCACACTTCAGAGAGTAGATCGTCTCTAGAAACAGCTTTTGTTGCATTTTCAATAAAATACGCTAATAAATGAAGCTCAGTCATTGTAAGTTCAAGATTTTTATCATGACAGCAGATCATTTTCTTTTCATCGGAATAGGTAAGATCACCATATATACTATTATTTCCCTGTGGCTTCACTATAGATTCCCGTTCCATTTCAACTCTTCTTAGCAAGGCTTTCACACGCATCATTAAAACCGTTGGCCGAAATGGCTTTGTTAAATAATCATCGCTCCCCATTGTAATTCCTCTAACATAATCCATTTCACTATCTTTCGCAGTTAATACTATTATTGGTACATTAGAGATTTCTCTTAATTGAGAACATATAGTAATCCCATCTGTTCCCGGCATCATAATATCTAACACAACCAAATCACAGGCCTTTTCTAAAAACGCATCAAAAAGCAAATCTCCATTCATAAAAGCTTTCACTTCATATCCTGCATCTTCCAAAAATGATTTGATTAACTTATTAATATTTTCTTCATCTTCAGCTATATAAATTAACTTTTGCATAGTTCTTTCTCCATTCTATCAAAACACAGGCCGGTCTTATCCCTTATTAGCCTGTATTTCTATAATTATATAGATTCTATCTTTCAAATACAAGTATATAGTATAGTTCACATAAACACTTCACAAAACTGAACTAAAAGTGTAAAAAAAGTGTCACAATTATTGTAACCGCTATACTATCAAAAGAGAAAAAAGCCGAAAAAAAAGGAATCTCTTTCGAGATTCCTTGAGCTCTTAACCGGATTCGAACCGGTGACCTCATCCTTACCATGGATGCGCGCTACCTACTGTGCCATAAGAGCTTACTGCACACTGCCTTTTCTATTATACACAATTATACATTTTTTTCAAGTAGTATTTTTTCAACTTTTTTCTTGATTCGCTGCAAAGCGTTGTCAATAGACTTGATCGGCTTATTCATAATCGCTGCAACTTCTGTATAACTGGTGCCGTCGATATATAATTGTAAAACTTCTTTTTCAAAATTGCTTAGTTTTTTTGCAAGTTCATGTTCAATGATATGAAGATTTTCTCGACCGATTAATAGCTCTTCCGGATTGCTGATTTTTTCATTGGATACAGAATCCATCAGTTCCGGACGATCTTCATCATCTTGATACGAAGGTTTATTCAAAGATACATATGTGTTTAAGGGCATATGCTTTTGTCGCGTTGCCGCTTTGACCGCTGTAATCATTTGTCGGGTAATACATAAATCCGCAAAGGAAAAGAAGCTGGCTTCTTTATTCGGATTGTAATCACGTATGGCTTTGAACAAACCAATCATGCCTTCTTGGATAATATCTTCTTTACTTGCTCCCATTAAAAAATATGTTTTGGCTTTTTTTTCAACGAGTAATTTATATTTATTCATTAAAAAATCTATGGCTAAATCATTCTTTTGACGAATATGTTCGACTAACTCTTCATCTACCATTGACTGAAACTCTTCTAACTGCTGTGCTTGCTCCAAGTCATCGCCTCCACTCTTATACTATTCATTATCATGTGCCTTAAAGTATATCATGTTAACCTAGGCGTTGTCTATATCCTTCATACATAAGAACAGCTGCTGCTACAGAAGCGTTTAACGAGGATATATCCCCTTGCATTGGAATCTGGGCTACAAAGTCACAATGCTCACGGACAAGCTTTGATAAGCCCTCTCCTTCGCCTCCTATGACGATTGCTATGGCACCCTTCATATCCACATCATACATCACTTGGCCATCCATATCTGCTCCGACAATCCATAAACCTTTATCTTTTAACTCTTGTATCGTTTTAGATATATTGGTTACTTTACAGACGGGTGTATATTCGATAGCACCTGCGCTTGTTTTAACAACCGTTTCAGTCAAGCCAACAGCACGTCGCTTCGGAATAATGACACCATGCACACCAACAACATTGGCTGTACGAATAATTGCACCTAAATTATGGGGATCTTCAACACCATCTAAAATCATGATATAGGGTGATTCACCTTTCTTCTCAGCAATGGCTAAGATATCATCAATCGATACATAATCATAGGCAGCAACATAAGCCACAACTCCTTGATGTTTTTGAGAATTTGCACGCGCATCTAAGCGATCTTTGGACTCAAAATTAATGACAATACCTTTTTTTCTCGCTTTTGCGATAATGCCTTTAAGTGGGCCGTCTTTACTGATTTGATCTTGTATAAATAGTTTATCAATACTTCGATCAGCTTTTAGTGCCTCGTTAACTGCATTTCTCCCCTCAATGATGAGGGACGAATTATCACCCTCTTGATAATTGTTCATGTCCTTATTTGTATCGTTATTTATTTCATTATTCATTATTTTCCTTCTTCCCTTTTTTATTTTATTCACTTGCTGTTCAATTAGATGATATGCTTCTTCTCCATCCAACGAACAAGTCGACTTCCTTTTGGTATCAATAACAATTCTTCCTCCGAAAAAGCTTTTAATAACAACATCATCAGAAGATAAATGATAACACCTATACATATACTTGATAGCAATGCCACTGCATTACTGTGTACAAGCGAATGCATGAACGTATATGCCATGTAGGTAGCGCCACCCATAATCGACGAGGCAATCAGTGGCTTTCCATACGTATGAAAAATATCTTTTTTAATATGCACACATTTTTTAACATTTATATAACTGAACACCGTAATCAGGAAATAGTAAATGACCGTAGCTATTGTTACACCATATCCGCTCAATCCTATATTGATGAAGAAAACATTAAGGATAAGCTTTACAAGTCCACTGATTAAAACAATATTTAGTGCTGTATAATACTTTGAAAGACCTTGTAATATCCCAGTCATTGACTGGCCTAAAATCATAAAAACAAGTCCAATCGCCATGATCTGAAGATAACGATAGCCTTCAGGTTTTTGATAAACAAAATTAAGAATCGGCTCTGCTAAAATAACAATACCAACAGCTGCAGGTAGAGCAAGCTTCACTGCAATTTCAATGCCTTCAATAATTTTCTTCTTAAGCTCATCTTTTGTCTTTCTTGTATTCGCTGCAGAAATCGTTGGCACAATACTAATTATTAATGAAACGCTTAAAACTAGTGGCACATTAATAATTGTCTGCATCTTACCGAGTATACCATTAATATAAGTTCCTTCTGCAATCCGTTCCCCTTCCATAACTATTCGTGTATCAAGGAGTCTGGGAAGGGTTGCTGCATCAATAGCTAACATAATCGACAAAGCCGCACTAGCTACTGTAATTGGTATAGCAATCATGCCGATTTTTTTTACAACACTGGTAAAATGTTCATCGGACTCTTGCGTACGTACTTTAACCATAATCTCTTTATGTTGTTTCATATAAGTCATTAGCAGAAATAAGGCAGAAAATACAAATCCAATGGATACACCTAGCGCTGCACCTCCAACGGCAATTGGAATACCATATCCTTTTTCTAAGAGAATATAGACAAGGCCAATACCAATGATTACTTTGACAAGGTTCTCAATGATTTGGGAAATAGCGGTTGGAGCCATTTGTTGCATGCCCTGTAAATACCCTCGTATGGCACCTGCAACTGCAATGAAAAAGGGTGCAAGTCCCATGCCCAGTAAAGCATAATAACTCCCATCGTCCCATCCATTTAGCCGGAGAATCGTTCGCTCAAAACACACTAACAATAAAGAGACAAATAAGCCTATAGCTCCGGTCAATATGAAGGCATAGCGAAAAATATCGTGTGCCTTTCGATATTGCTTCTTGGCAATCTCTTCTGCTACTAATTTAGAAATCGAATTGGGTATCCCAATCAATGATGCAGCTGTTAATAAACTATATAATCCATATATATTCTGATAATAACCGATACCAACTGTGCCTGTAAAATATGCAAGTGGCACTTTATAAAAGGCACTAATGATTTTTGCAAAAACACCCGCTAAAGTCAGAATAAGTGTACCTCGAATTAATGTTGATGATTGTCTACTCATGGTTAATCCCCTTGACTACACATTCCAGTAGCCGTTGATAATTTTTTGTCATCACAAAGTATCCTAGTAAGCATTCAAATGCTGTCGCCATTTGGTAGTCACTACGTTTTGCGTTTTTAGGAACGGACTGACTTTTTGCATTCCGCCCCCACTTCACGATGCGTTGTTCCTCATCCGATAGTATCGGCATAATATTCGCTAAAATTCTCGCCTGTTCTGATGCCTTGACATATTTTTTTGTTAAGGCATGTAGTTCATTTACAGATCGGTTTCCTTGTTGTACAATATAAAATTTAACCAAGAAATCGTAAATTGAATCACCTAAATAGGCTAGTGTTAAGGGTGAATATTGCTTCACATCAACAGATTCGATTCCTTCCCCAAATTGTCCTAAAAAATCTTCAATAAACTTCTCCACCTAGACACCTCTATACATTTTAAACGCGCTTAAATCGAACACCTTCACGGGTATCTTCTAGAACGATACCTTGTTCTTGGAGTTCATCACGAATTTGATCAGCTAGAGCAAAGTCTTTATTTTTTCTAGCCTCTTGACGCTTTTCAATCATTGCTTCAATCTCTTCATCTAAGATAACTTGTTCGCGTTTATAGGATACACCTAGTATATCACAAAGTCGTACAAAACATTCATTAAAATTCTCTATAAATTGAATGTTAGATGCCGACCCCATTTCTGTATTGATATATTTTACCATATCAAATAGTGTCGATACTGCATCCGATGTATTAAAGTCATCATCCATGGCACGTTCAAATTGATGAACAAAATCATCGATTACTTTTTTTTCTTCCGTGGATAAGGCCTCTGATTGAGATGCATTTTCTTTCATCATTTCCCTTAACTCTTCTAGTCGACTATAACCGGTTTTTATTCGCTCCAAGCTTCGTCCCGCAGCATCCATAAGCAGTTCACTAAAGTTAATTGGGCTACGATAATGGGCACTGACAATAAAGAAGCGAATGACGTCATAGGGGATTTTTTCTGCTATATCTCGAACGGTAAAAAAGTTCCCTTTGGATTTTGACATTTTTTCATTGTTCACATTAATAAAACCATTATGCAACCAATACTTGGCAAACTCTACACCATTAGCACATTCACTTTGAGCAATCTCATTTTCATGGTGCGGGAATACCAAATCTGTTCCGCCGGCATGAATATCTATATGGTCCCCTAGGTAGTGTTTTGCCATAGCTGAACATTCAATATGCCATCCAGGACGACCTTGACTCCATGGCGATTCCCAATAAGGTTCATTGTCTTTTTTGGGCTTCCATAAAACAAAATCCGTTGGATTCTTTTTACCATCTTCAACCGCAACACGTTTCCCAGATTCTAAGTCTTCAATATTTTTCTTAGATAATTTACCATAACCACTGAATTTATTGGACTCAAAGTAAACCGTGCCATCAACGACATAAGCTACGCCTTTATCAATTAAGGCTTGAATCATTGTGATAATACCATCCATCTCCTCAGTAGCTTTTGGATGATGGGTCGCCGGATTGACTCCGAGACAAGCGGTATCATGTTCAACCTCTTTAATATATTTACTTGCTATTTCATCAGTTGTCAATTGTTCTTCAATCGAACGTTGAATAATCTTATCATCAATGTCTGTATAATTTTGGACATAATTTACATCATATCCCTTATATTCAAGATATCGCCGCACCACATCAAAGATAATAAAGGGACGCGCATTACCTATATGAATATAATTGTAGACTGTTGGCCCACACACATACATTTTTACTTTGCCGGGTTCTAATGGCTCAAATTCTTCTTTTTGTCGGGTTAAGGTATTATATACTTTCATATTCTTCTCATTCCTTATCTATTATTGTTTTTATGAATTAATTTTGATATAATTTCGGATTGTCCGGACAGAGTTGACACCGTTGGTCTTCAAGTGCTTCTAGCAACTCCGGATCAAGTCCGCCACATTTTTTTTCAACGCTTTCTATGCGAATAATCAATTTACATATTTCTTGGCGAACAGGATCCGGAAGATGCACTTGATCAAGGGAATCTTGGGGATGATGGACAACGCCTTCTCCGCGTACAACACGTCCCGGAATACCAACGACCGTCGCGTTAGGAGGCACCTCTCTTAATACAACAGATCCGGCGCCAATTTTCGCATCGTCTCCGACCGTAAATGACCCCAATACTTTGGCACCAGCGCTAATCATGACATTATTACCAATGGTCGGATGACGTTTTCCATGCTCTTTACCTGTTCCACCAAGAGTTACCCCTTGATAGATGGTAACATCATCACCAACAATTGCCGTTTCCCCAATAACAACACCATGACCGTGATCAATAAACAATCCTTTACCTATCTGTGCCCCTGGATGAATCTCAATACCTGTCTTTCGAACCGCCCGTTGTGAAATCCATCGGGCAATAAAGTAGCGTTTGTGTATAAAAAACCAGTGTGCTAACCGATACCTCAATATGGCATGAAAACTCGGATACAAAAAAACTTCCATTGTTTTTTTTATTGCAGGATCTCTCTCTCTTATAACGTTTATTTCTTCTTTAATGTATTTAAAGATATTCACGAAAAACCTCCTCACAATATAATAAAAAAAAGCCTCTTATCAATGATAAGAGACGACTATGCGCGGTTCCACTCTACTTAAAAGCTTATTCACCTAAGAATAACTTTTCACTCTTTCTACGGTAACGTGTAGACTTCCGGCTATTACTACTTTTTCCCCTTCGCAATAGCAGCTCCCGAGTGCACTTGGGCAATAAATCACTAGATAACTTCCACCGCTGTTATCCTCTCTAGAAGATCTTTTATTGCTTACTTTTTCGTTCAACGCTTTTTATTCGTATTCTTATCAAATATAATATATAACTGTAAAAATGTCAATAGAATTGCCTATCGCTTCTTCCACAAAAACAGTTCTCCGAACTTCTTTTCCAATGTCATTTTAATGTCATTACCTGACCCCATAAAATAAATCTCTCGCATTATTTTTCCCCATTCACGTTTATTCATAGAATTAATTTCCCAGCGCATACGTGAGATATATTTAGAATCTGCCGTGAGTCCGTCAACACCCATGGCAATAAAAAAAGGAATTAACAGTTCATTGGTACAAATATCGCCGACAAAATCTATAGGGGTTCCTTCCCGATGAGCTCCACGTACCATACTTTTTAATAATCGAATGAACCCCGGATGAAATTCATCATATAAATCAAAGGTCATTTCATTACTTGGATCCACACCTGTTGTATATTGTAGCAGATCATCTAAGTCGACATAGACAAAGTTAAGTTCTTGTGCAAACACATGGGTTATTAAGGCAACGGAGGGTGTCTCTAGAACAACCCCAAAGGACATATTTTCTTTGTATTCCACATGGTTGACATCAAGTTCTAGCATGGCATCTTCGACGAGTAAGCGTATGTCTAATAACTCATCTATAGATGCAATCATGGGGATAACAAAACGAACATCACCAAATACTCCGGCGCGAAGAATTGCCTTAATTTGTGTTAATAAGATTTCTCGATGCGTTAGGGCAATACGGGTTGAAAAATAGCCTAAAGAAGGATTTTTTTCTTCCGGAAAGTAAATATAAGGAAGATCACTGGTTCCATGGCAATCAAATGTACGAAAACAGATTTTTTTACCTTTTGCCGCTTCAACTGCGTCTTTATAATATAAAAACTGGCTCTCTTCATCCGGTATTTGATCGCGTCCGACAAAAATCGCCTCTGTTCGGAACAGTCCAATATAATCTGCACCATGATGAATCGCTTTTTCAATATCTGAAATACTTGATGTTACTGCATTAAGATTGAGATTATAGCCATCTTTTGTGCGTGTTTTCACATTGATATATTTTTCATATACATCTTTAAACTCAAAACTTTTCTTTTCTTTCATTTGGTATAATTCAATGGTCTCTTGATCCGGATGAATAATAATCTCACCTTTTTTGCCATCCATGATAACGTCTTCATCATCATTGACAATCTCGATAATATGCTTAACACCAATAATACAAGGAATTTTCCAGCTATGCGCAAGTGCTGTTCCAAAGGAATGGATACTTGAATTTTCAAGAATGATTCCTAATACATGCCCTTGTTCTAACTCAATGAGGTCAGCGGCGACTAATTCTTGCGCCATAATTATCTTCGGCTCGTGAAGTTCTCCAAAAAATTGATGTCCTTCATTCGACAACTGATAAATTAAGTCTTGGGTAATTTTTTTAATATATTCCGCTTTTTTCTTTAGAAAATCATCCGCAACACGATTATATATTGACTCATATTTATTCTTAACCTCTTCGAGTAGCCATTCGGCATTCACAAGATTATCGCGAATCTGTTTTTTAACGCTGCCGATAAGAACCGAATCCTTTAATATTGTCAAGTGATTTTGATAAGCATCCGCTTCTTCTTCACTCATAATATTCACTGTTTTTTTATAAATTTTTTCAAGATATTCTTGATATTTAATCACTGCTTCATCTAATCGATTAGTTTCTTGTTCTGCATTATCAATCGATTTCTTTTTCACATCATTTTGGTGACTCTTTTTTTTGATGATTTTACCAATGACTATACCGTCTGATACGCCTACGCCTCGAATCATATATAACTCCTCTCATAGAAGCAAATGACTAAATCAGTCTACCGTTCCTCCAAGAATACGAATCTGATTTTCCGCCCATCCCCTTGTGTTCGAGTTTGGATAATTCGCAAGAAGATACTTAAACTGTTCAATCGCATCCTGCGGACGATCTAAAAACTGATAACTTCGCCCCAAATAATAAACCGCATAATGGGAATATGATGCATTCTTTTCATAACGAACGGACACTTCCAAATGGTCAATAGCTTCTTGATATCTTGCGCTATTATATGCAGAATATCCAGCATTGTATTCCGTTCTTGCTACCTCCGGAAAAACAATTTCTGCTAATTGTGTATATAGATTATTAAGCACACCATCTGCACTTTCATTTATATCAATAGCGGAAAGTGGCACCGCCGCCCCAACTAAATCCCCTTGTAAATAATTAGTCATACTCATCATGAGTTGTTGAACTTGCCCGTCCTTTTCAGATAAATCCGTATTTTTTTCGACTGCCTCTGCAAGCTCAACCTCTAATAATCGGATTTTGGATTCATTTTCAGTTTGCTGAGATTCAAGTTCATCTACTCTATCGACAGATTCCGTTAATTTTGATTGATAGTCGTCGATTTCGTCATTAAGTTGTCCGACACGACTTGGCATAAAAAGGAAGAAGATTAATGCCGCTCCGATAGCCACTCCAAAAACAAGACCGGCAAATTGTTGCACGGATTGATTAATGGCTATCTGGCGTCTTAATTTTTTTTTGTTTTTATTTAATTCTTCTTGTGGCTCAACAATAACAGCCTCTTCTTTATGGTCATCAAATAGCTCTTCATAATACTTATGGGCAACATAATTGGTTTTATCAATTAACAACACTTTTAATAAAATATTTTTTGCTCGACTGACCTCTTCTTCTTTGACATATAAAAGAGCTAAGAGCGTATATGCCTTTACAAATTTCGGATTCAAGGAAATGACTTTTTTCAGATTTATAATCGCTAAATCTCTTGAATTTTGACGAATATATACTAAGGCTTGATTATATTTTTTAATGGCTGTACTTAATCGGTCCAAATTCACTTGATTGTCTTGAACTAGTTTCAAATAATTTGATGCAACATTCAATTCAGGTTGAATATTTTGGCTAACAACCCATTGGCGTAAAGCCATAACCGTTTCCCCTAATTCAAAATAGACTAATCCAAGTAAATTTCTCGCGTCAATATTCCGTTTATCATATTTAATACTCCGGTTCAAACTTTCAACTGCACCGCTCAAATCCCGAACTTTAGATTTTTGAAGGCCCTCATTATAAAGACTCTTTGACACTTCTTTGATTAATCGAAATGAACGATACGTAATATTACATGAATTACAGTGTGATTTTTCATTTAATTCCTGTCCACATTTTGGGCATTGATTCAACATGTCTATTCCTCATTTCTGTTCATTTCTTTAATCATTTCTGCTAAAATATCAACAATATCTTTTGTCTCGTATGAATAAATCGCTTCTTCCGCCTCTTCAATCTCTAAACAGGGTTTAAACTTTTTGATTTCCTCTTCAAAATTAATCATGTGTTACCTCCTCTTGAAATATTTTTCTGATATCACTGGTTAAAAACAAAGATCCAGTCGCTAATAAAACGGAGTCTCTTTGTTCCTTTATTCGTCCTTCTAAAAATTCATCTAAACGCTCTATATAATATACTGTATTGGTGTATTTAATGACTTCTGAATATAATATTTCTTTTTCAATTCCATTAACTGTGGATAAATCAACTAGATATATTTTATCAAATAATCCTGATTTCATTAATAAATGAATAACCCTTGTATAATCTTTATGCTGCTTCATCCCTAATAATAAATCTAATGGTTTTGAAACAAAAATAGCTTTTAATGTTTGAAGTAAGGTTGTCATTCCAAGCACATTGTGTGCTCCATCAATATAGATTCCTTCATGGATCCGTTCAAGTCTTCCCGGCCAAAAAAACTGATTTAAGCCTGAGATAACCTCTTCTTCTTTAACAGGAATAACATGGCGCAAGGCATATACACACATTAAAGATATGGAAGCATTTTCCATCTGATATCTTGCACATGTATTCAAACGTAAGCACTCATAATTATAATACTTGTTATGCACAGAAAAATCAATGCTTTTATCCGTAAAATCTATAATTTTATAGTCATATGGCTGAATTTTACAAACAATTGCTTCTTTTTTTACCGCTATTTGTCGGATAAGCTCTTCTGCCTCTTTATCAATATTTCCTATAACAAGCCTTCCTTTTTTTTGCAATATTCCGACTTTTTCTTTTGCAATATCAAGTAAAGTCTCTCCTAGAATGTCTTGATGATCTAATCCAATAGACGTAATCACACTTAACTCTTTTTGGGGAAGAACATTGGTTGTATCTAATCGGCCCCCAATCCCCACTTCAATAATTAACACACCCAGTTCTTTTTTACAAAAACAATACAAGGCAATGGAAAACATCCATTCAAAAAACGTCGGTTCCACACCTTTTTCGTTTAATTCATCACATATTTTTTTTACACATTGATAGGCTTCATAAAATAATTCTCCTGAGACATTTTCGTTATTTATTTGCACACGTTCAGTAATAACATCAATATGTGGCGACGTAAATAATCCGACCTTATAACCACCTGCACCATAAATTTCACTTAACATTTTACATACTGACCCTTTGCCATTCGTTCCTGTTACATGAATGACATGTACAGACTCTAAATACGAAGATATAGGAAGTGTATAATTCATTAAGGCAATCATCATTTCAATATTATGAAGTCCTACTTTTTTTCCAAATAAGGGAATAGCATTCATTAATGTATTTAATTGGTGTAATTGTTCTTTATCCATAGTTTTCTCCACATACACAAATTTTGTTCATAATTTGTTCATAATTTCATCCGTCTTTTGACCAACTACTATATTATAGTATAAACATAAAAAAAAACAAATCATTATTATAAAAGGAGTATGATATTATGAATGATAAATATGAAAACATCGATCCAATCTACCAAAAGGAGGAGAACACTAATGAAAACCAATATAGATCTTACCCACCCACATACAAGACTACCCCACCACAAGAGGTGGATTATCGAGAAACTGAGGACCCTGTTCCAAATCAAACCAAGAAAAAAACAAAACGCTCATTCCCTCGTTTTGTTGCTCTCTTTGTTGTATTTGTATTCTTGGGCGGAATCATTTTTGGTGCCGGATACTCAACAGCACTATATCTTGGAGATCAACTCACCCCTTCGTTAACCCAATCACAATCACAAAAATTAACGTTTGATGTCAATCAAATTGAACCCGTTGTCTCATCAAGTTCAACAATTTATGAATCGACTAATCTTGTAAGTTCTATCGCAAAAACTGCCGGTCCATCGGTTGTGACAATTACCAGCTCTTACCTTGTTAATCAAAACAATTTTTTCAACAGCCAAACCTTTGAAAGAGAAGGTACCGGGTCTGGAATCATCTATAAACTGCGTAATGATGACTTACTGATTATTACCAATCATCATGTTATTGCCGACGCAAATGGCGTTGAAGTCACTTTTTCAGATAACACCCATCTTCCCGGAGACATCATCGGATATGATTCACGAAATGATTTAGCTGTTATTTCTGTCTCTTTAGAAGATATCGATAATTCAGACTTATCCGATATTACAGTGGCTACTTTTGGCGATTCTGAAGCCCTCGAAGTCGGCGAACTAGCCGTTGCTATTGGTAATCCATTAGGAAAAGAATTTTCAAACACAGTAACTGCAGGTGTTGTTAGCGCTGTTAATCGCGAGATTACAATTTCAGAAACCTCATTAACACTTATTCAAACGGATGCAGCCATTAACCCAGGAAACAGTGGTGGTGCTTTAGTAAACTCCAATGGTGAAGTTATCGGTATTAATACTGCAAAATATGTGAATGAAAGTGTTGAAGGTATGGGCTTCTCCATTCCTGTACATATTGGTCTACCAGTTATTGAAGCTATTATTGAAAACGGAAGCGGTGAAGACGTCGCCTATGCGATGAATGATGATAAGCCTTTCCTAGGTGTTCAAATCAGTGATATTAATGAACAGATTTATAATGAAACCGGAATGCCATTTGGTATTTATGTCACTGAAGTCTATGAAAACAGTGCTGCTGCTAATGCCGGTGTAGAAGCTGGCGATGTCATCTACTCATTAAATGGCCAAAAGCTTATGAACACGGACGACCTATTTGATGCCTTGTCTGATAAAGCTGTCGGCGACGTTATTAAACTCAGTGTTGCCAGAGGCGACCAAGTCCTTAATCTTGAAGCCCAACTGACACGTTATGGTGATGTTATAACTGAATAAAAAAAATCCTATAACAGTAAAAAAAGCCGCTTTCGCGGCTTTTTTTTACTTTAGTTTAGCTAATCGTTCATTCACTTGTGTCAATAAACCTTCATATTTTTCTTGCTTTTCTTTTTCGCCTTGTACCACGGCCTCTGGCGCTTTGCTCACAAAGCCTTGATTGCTCAGTTTTTTTACGATTCGTGATACTTCACCTTCAAGTTTTGCTTTTTCTGCTTCAAGTCGTGTGATTTCTTGTTCAATATCTACAAGTTCATTAAATGGAATATAGATGTTTGCATTGGGTACCATCACAGAAACAAAATCATCTTCAACGCCATCTTTGTCTGCCTGAACAATAACTTCACTAGCAAAGGCCAAGGGTTTAAAGAAGGTCGCACCATCAGTAAAGATTTGGCGTACTTTTTCTTGATCACTCACGACAATGGCCTTGGCTGTTTTCTTGGGTGAAACATTCATCTCTGCGCGAATGTTTCGTATTTGATGAATCGCTTCTTTGAGAAGGGAAATGCTTTCTTCTTCATTTGGGAAGTGATAGTCGTCTTTAAACACAGGCCACGCTGAAACCATAATGGATTCTTGTGTATTTAAAACAGTTTGGTAGATCTCTTCAGTAATAAAAGGCATATATGGGTGCAAAAGTTTAAGGGCTTGAACTAGAACCGTTTTTAATGTCCATAAGGCTGCTTGGCGCGTTGAATCGTCTTCATTGTATAATCGTGGTTTTACCATTTCAATATACCAGTCACAAAATTCTTCCCAAACAAATTCCGTTAGCTTTTCAACGGCAATACCTAGTTCGTATTTTTCCATATTGTCGGTTACATCATTTGCCAAATCATTGGCCTTAGACAATATCCATCGATCCGCTTCGGTCAATTGCCTTAAATCAAAAACTTCCGGTATATTTTCGATATCATACATCAAAATAAATCGTGATGCATTCCAGATTTTATTGGCAAAGTTTCTAGAAGCTTCTACCCGTTCATAGTAGAATCGCATATCATTTCCCGGTGAATTTCCGGTTACAAGGGAAATACGAAGTGCATCTGAACCATACTCATCAATAACTTCAAGAGGATCTACACCATTACCTAATGACTTACTCATCTTACGGCCTTCTGAATCCCGAACCAGTCCATGGATAAATACTGTGTTAAATGGCAGTTGACCGGTAAATTCAAGACCTGAAAACACCATACGAATCACCCAAAAAAAGATGATGTCATAACCGGTTACCAAAACATTGGTTGGATAAAAATACTCAAGCTCCGGTGTTTTTTCCGGCCAGCCAAGTGTTGAGAAGGGCCATAAAGCTGAACTAAACCATGTATCTAATGAATCTTCATCTTGACGAATATTTGAACTATGACATTTTGTACATGTGTGAACCGGCGTCTTGCTAATCATTGTTTCTCCGCAGTCATCACAATAGTATGCCGGAATACGATGTCCCCACCACAGCTGACGTGAAATACACCAGTCTCGAATATTTTCAAGCCAGTTTAAATAAACTTTTCCATAACGTTCAGGAACAAATTTAAGTTCACCGGATTTTAAAGCTTTAATCGCCGGTTGTGCTAATTCTTCCATTTTTAAGAACCACTGTGACTTCAGTAAGGGTTCAATAACCGTATTACAACGATCATGCATACCTACATTGTGTACGTGATCTTCAACTTCAACGAGGTATCCTTCTTCTTTTAGTCGCTCGACTATGGCTGTTCTCGCCTCATAACGGTCCATTCCTGCGTATTGACCGCCATTGGCATTAATGGTTCCATCATCACTCATCATATTAATCTGCTCGAGATTATGACGCTCTCCCACTTCAAAGTCATTAGGATCATGGGCCGGTGTAATCTTTACAACACCCGTTCCAAATTCACGATCAACATAATGATCAGCAATGATTGGAATCTCGCGACCAACAAGAGGTAATATGACTGTTTTTCCCACTAAATCTGCATAACGCTCATCATCCGGATGCACAGCAACCGCTGTATCTCCCAGCATGGTCTCAGGGCGTGTTGTTGCTAAACGTAATCGTCTGTCTTCCCCTTTTACCGGATATTCGATGTGATAAAAATGACCGTTTTTTTCGACATGCTCTACTTCTGCTTCAGATATAGTCGTTTGACAGCTTGGACACCAGTTGATCAGTTTGTCTCCTTTGTAGATGTATCCCTTTTCATAGTATTTCTGAAAAACTTCAAGGACTGCATCTGAACATCCTTCATCTAAAGTGAATCGTTCACGTTCCCAATCGCACGACGCTCCCAGTTTCTTAAGTTGGTCGACAATTGTACCACCATACTCCTCTTTCCACTTCCAGGCTTCTTCCATAAACTTATCGCGACCTAAGATTTCTTTATCGACGCCTTCTTTTGCAAGTTTTTCTACGATTTTGACCTCGGTTGCAATTGCCGCATGGTCAGTTCCCGGTTGCCATAAAGCTTCAAACCCTTGCATACGTTTAAAACGAATCAATATATCTTGTAGTGTATTATCTAAGGCATGGCCCATATGTAATTTACCGGTGATGTTTGGTGGTGGAATTACAATAGTATAGGGTTCTTTTTCCGGATTCGCTTCTGCATGGAAATAGTTTTTTTGAATCCATTCATCATAAAGTCGTTGTTCCATTTTTTTGGGATCATAATTTTTTTCTAGTTCTTTTGCCATCATTAACCTCCATTAATCTATACACACATTTGATTTAAAAACACAAAAAAAGCCTTCTCGCAAAGGACGAAAAGACCGTGGTACCACCTTAATTTCTGATAAAAATCAGACTCTTGTGTGAATAACGACACGAACCGGATAAATCTATCACCTAAAGGTGGTTCTTAACTTATCTGCTCCGAAGCTACCTTCCGTTAAATCTTTGCAGGAATCTTACAGCCAGTGAATTCCATTCTCTTAGCCAAATATACTAACGTACTCTTCTTCATCAATGCATCTCATATGTGATTTTGTCTATTATCATAATAGATTTTACCTATTTTGTCAATAAATTCTCAAGAACCTCTTTTTCATGTTCAAGTTTTTTAAGTTCTTTTTGTATGCGCTCTCTATTTTCATGATGTTTTTCATATAATCGATCAATCCCTTTATCCGTCGCAAAGTACTCTGCATTTTTTATAACAAAGCTTGCATTTTCAATTTGTATTTTATTCATCGTATCTTCAATATCCATGCTTAAATTTCTCATTGTTCGATTGATATGATCGTAATTTCTTTGTTGTTGTTGGGCATCAAGGTAATGTTCATAGCGAAGTTCAAGAACTTCCGAACTATTGACTTGATACTTCTCATATTCAAAATCCAACAACTGTTGATTTCGAATAAACTTTAATTTTGTTTTATTAATTAGTTTAACCGCCCGTTCTTGTAATCGTTGATTTTTTTCAATCTCATGAACACAATACCGCCGGAAGACAAAGCCCCATAAAAACAAAAAGGAGATGGTGACAATGCTAATCAAGGACGGGAGAAAGACATTCCTATTATAGACAATCAGTAGTGTTGATAGGACAATTCCTACAATCAAGGTGATAAAAACTAGAAGCAACATAAAGTACTTCAAAAAAGAAAGCGCTCGTCGTAAATTCGTAAAATGAAAGAGTAAACTTTGTTTTTCTCCCTCTAAAATATCTAAATCTTTTTTAACCATATTTTGGTTGGTTTCATGTTCTTTTAATACTTTAATTGCTTTTGCGATGTCTTTTGAAACTGAACGTATATGGGGATTTTCTCGACTTTTTGCTTGCACATTTTTTTCTTCAGCTTCCTTGACCGATACCTTAAGTTCTGATAGTTGTTTACACAAGCTTTGTATCGTATCTTTGGTGACTATATCACTCATCCTTACGCGTTCAACGATAATAAAATTATTCATTTGTGTATGATATTCTTGGGATAAGTCCTGTAGTTTAGCATCATTTTCCACAAGTAGTACTTTAATCTTATCGTTTTTATAGGGATCTTTTAAAAGTGTTTCAATATCCATTCCAAGTAATAACTCTTCTTCATATGGCTTAAACCGCGCTTTTAACTTTCCTATTTTTTGTATTATTTTTTTAAACATATGCTCACATTCCAATCTTTGTTTTAGCATGTTTACGATTGATCTAAATTTACAAATCGTATCTCATGCGCTCGCATCTCACGCCGGATATAGCGTTCATGCTGTTTCCACTCAAGTAATAAAGATTCTAAATAAAGGGTTTCTCGTTCAAAATCAGCACCTATTTCTGCAAGCTTTGCCATATGACGATAGGCCATTATACGCTCATCGTGATCAAGTTGATTGAATTCAATAGTATTGGCCGCTTTAACCGATGATATAATTTGATTTAAATGAAAATATGCAATCGATTGGTACAAGGCATAGTTACTATTTTTTTCTGTGTACTCAACAACAAAGCTATAGGACTTTATATCTAAATGCGTTTTAATGAGTTCTTTTGTATAGACTTTTGGATATCTTTTCTTGAGATGTTTAATCATGGCTTGGCCTGACACTTCTTTACCCAATCCTAGAATATATTTCATATAATGACCAAGCCATTTCAACTGATTTGCTTCATTTTCTAATTGCAAAAATGCGGTAATGCTATGGTCTATCTCATCTGCAAAACTATAATACCATACAAGAAAATCAAATGCATCCTCATCTGGATTTTCTCCAATATCGATAATATGTTGAGCTATATTAAAATCCTCTTGTGTCCAATCAAAAATGAGAATGCATTTTATATACACATATAATGCCTCTGGCGTTTGACTATGTTTGTATCCATGACGAATACAACGTCGGCCTTCCTCTTCATATCCGTACTTCAACAACAAGATCCCGATATTTATGAGTGCATCCCAATTCCCTTGCATATAACTTCTCCAATATGCATTCAATCCATGATCTAATCTTTGGCAATCATACAAATAGTCGCCTAAATGACGAAATCCTTCTAATGTATTTATCGGAATATTTTCCGGATATATGAGATTTTTTTCTTGATGTAATCCAACTTTTTTAAGTAAATATACGCCCATATTAAAACCCTTTCATATATCTCTTATCTTTCATCCGGAATACGTACAAGTTCTGCAAGTTTATATGCTATCTCATCTAGAATATCATAAAAGGGTTCATCCATTGAATAATAATGTCCTCTTTCTCCTACAATAGGTGTATATGCTAAAAGACTGTCATGATCTTTTTTTGCGACAACATAACATACAAGGCCTGCATCTTCTACCTTACTAACAACGTCTTCTAAGGAATGTCCATCATGGGTGGGAATATGTGGTGGCGCATCCGTGATGACAATAAAAACCTTATACTCATTTTTCATGGGACGTTTTTCTAAATATTCAACCCCTGTCTCTATAGCTTCTAGTGTTGATTCAGGTATATCTCCCCCATAATTTCTTGGCAATTTCTTGACATTTTTACGAAAACGGTCAATATCCTTGGTCCACTTGTATTTTTTTGGTTTTTCACGTTCCCCTAAATCACCATAGCCGATTAAGCCTAATTGATAATCAATTCCTTTATTATGTAATTGATTAGAAAATTCAATGGCTTTTTCCTTGACTCCGTCTATATAGACATCCATACTACTTGTTGTGTCTATGAGAAAGACAATATCCATCCCCGTTATATCTGCCGTCGTTGTTGAGCTTTTCCTTTCAATAACTGTTGATGTTTTTGTTCGATCAAAGGCCTGATTCACCTCTTGTCCTGTCATTTTATCGAGAACTTCAACTTCAAAAAGATTATCACTGTTTATCTTATATGTTATGGCTAGTTCACTATCATCTGTAATATGTTCTAAAAATACAGAACCAATATATTTACATCCTTGTTCATATCCGTCTTCCCATTGAAAACAATCAATCTGGACGGCGCTTGCTCCTTTCGTCACTTTAAATCCATCATCCGTTGCTGTTGCCGGAATCTCCGTACCCATCTTAAGTATAGGAATGAGTTCTTTTTGACCTGTCGCTTCATTGACAATGGCTCTCGTTCCGATGTGTTGTCGCATGATTTGACCGATTTCCACACTGCTGTTTGGCAAGTGCATCAGGTAGTTATATATTGCTGCACCCATAGCAACGCTTTTTGCAGGATCACTTGCTCGATAAGGTTCTTTGATTTGGCCGGCAATAATTCTTTTTACCATTGGCACCAATGTTGAACCACCAACTAAGATGACTTTATCAATAGATTCTTTTGTCTCACCCGCACGTTCTAATGCCGATTCAACAACCTCCATACTACGATCTATATAGTCGCGAATAAGCTCTTCAAACTGGTCTCTCGTGATTTCAAAGGATAGTTGATAGGGTACACCATCAACTATGGTAATGGGATGAATATTTACACTTATTTTATTGGCTTCAGATAACCCCCGTTTGGCCCGTTCCGCTTCAACACGAATTTTTTGCATCATCTGTTTTTGTTCAAGTTCTTGGAACTGACTGAATGAAATTGCGTATTTTTTTTCAAAATTATTGATCATCGCTTCAACTAACACCTGATCAAAATCATCGCCTCCAAGTTGCATATCGCCTACATCTGCCAATTCTTGGAATGAATTGTTTCCATATATGTCTTGTGACACGGATAAAACACATGCATCAAACGTTCCGCCACCTAAATCATAGATTAATATCTTCTGAACATAACTTTGCTTATAGCCATATTCAATAGCTGCAGCTAAGGGTTCACTTAAGAGATGAACAGTTTCAAATCCGGCAAGTGTTCCGGCTTTTTTGGTCGCATAGATTTGACGGTCATTAAAATACGCCGGATGGGTAATAACAACTTCTGAAATAGGTTCTCCCACTTGTTCTTCGGCAGCTTTTTTTATTTTTTTCAAAATTTCACTACTGATATCCTCCGGCAATAGGTCGCGCTCACCAATAACAATGGACTCTTCTTGACCCATCTTTCGTTTGATTGAAAACACGGTTTCCTCCGCATAAATGACGGCGCTATTTTTTGCCTCGGTCCCGACTAAGACTTCATCGTCGATATAACAAACGACAGATGGCAAAACATCTTCCATACCATCAACTTTGACAACGTCCATTAAATCCGTTCGGTCATCGTACAGCATTCCTACGGTATTTGTTGTTCCTAAATCAATTCCTAAAAAAGCCATTTTTACCTACCTTTCGTCTATGACTAGCGTCTTCTGATGTCGTTTCGGTATAAATCCCTGTTTAAACCCTGATGGTGAATAGAGATTACCGTAACCTAGATCTTCAACTTCACCTTGAACCGTCCCTGATTCCTCGTCAATGGATAGAGCCACTTTTAATTGTGTTTGACCACTGGGTCGCTTCGGCAAGCCCGAAACCTCAACATCACCGATGATACTACACCCATCTAATCCTTGCTCTTTATGGATGCGCTCAAGTATACGTACCGATAAGCGCGTCATATCCTCTTCATTATCTCCTTCAATTGTAAACACTTGGGAACGTCTTGCTAATCGATAGGGTGTCCCTCGACTAATCATTGTATAAAATTTTTTCGTATCCCCAAGCTCAATCTCAAAACCAATATCATGAGGAACACAAACTTCGAAATTCATCCGCTGTCTACCGGTAACAAGCTCTGTTTGATCATGAATTCCCATCTTCATTGCTGCATAAATCGTTGCTCCTAAGGAAATATCTAATGCCGGTCGGTCTGACAAATATATTTTATTTTGGTCTTGAAATATTTGTACCATCATGGCTTTAATCCATGGCATCTGAGATGATCCACCTTCTAAAAGAACGCGATCAATCTCTTCGGCTTTTATAGCGCCTTTATATGCCTCTTGTAATGTTTTTAGGACAAGTGTTTTTGTCTTCTCAATAAACTTAAGTCCTATAGACTCAAATTCATCCCGGGTCATATTTACCACAAAGGGTGGTGTACAAAACGGAAATGGAATGCGGATTTTTTGTGTTCCTGAAAGACGCTCTTTCGTTTCTCTTGCACGCATCTTAATCTCTGCATGATTTTCTTTGGACAAATGTTCAAGATTAATCCCCTTTTGCGCAATGATATCTAAAAAATGTCCATATAGAATTTCGTCAAGAACATCGCCACCATGTTTTGCTTGTCCACCCTCACTTAATACGCTAAGCGTTTGTTCAGTGTCTGTCACCTGTTCTACACCAAATAATGTAATATCTAAGGTCCCTCCGCCAAAGTCAAACACCATGATTTTTTCGCCGGATTTAAAGGGATGATGATAATTATAAGTAAGTGCTGCCGCTTTCGGTTCTTCTATTAAACAGATGAGTTCCTCTTGGATCCCTGCTATATGACAGGCATTAATCGTTGCTTTTTTTGCTGCATCGTCGAAATCATAGGGTACAGAAACGACGATTCCTGCAAGATTACTTTTGGGATTCATACTCTTTATCTGGTCTAATAAGGTTTGAAGGACTTTTGCTGAAAGTTCTTCCGGTGTAAACGACTGCCTATTGAGAGAAACGACTTGATTGCTTCCCATTAAACTTTTAAAAGAGATTGCTGTAGATTCCGGGAAAATTACATAGGTATTTAATGCCTCTGATCCAATAATCCATTCCTCATCAAGCTCATCTTTTCGATATTGAACTACCGATGGGAGAGGTATCTTACCAAATCCATTACTCATGTCAACTGGTTCCGGTGCATTTTTTTGTTGGTTCCAATAGCTAATCACTGAATGTGTGGTTCCTAAATCAACACCTAAAATATATGTATTCTCATCTAAACCTTGTTCTCTAATCATTTTTTTATAATGTTCGATATTCATATTTCACCTCTTCGATCTGACCTTCAATACTGATTTCCAAAGTAATCTCTATATGTGTTGTTGCATTTTCAGGATGAATGTATAGATTAAATAAATGTTTTTCATTCAATTTTTCATCTAACTGTAGAAAAGGCACACTGCGCTGATAATTAGTAAGCACTATATCGATAATATATGGATTTTGGTATTTTTCCCCTGGTAAAATAAATGGAACCCGATGATTATTATGATCGAGAATAGCATAGCCCCAATGGGTTTTTGTCGTGGTACATAAATCTTTTTTATGTGTTTTTCTATACTCTACGAAAGCTATAGCACCTTTAATTAACATATGCTCATCGTAGTCGCCCTTATATTCAGCCAATAATTGCTTCCAAAAACATTCTTGATTATAGCCCCCACCAATCCAGATGGTGTCGTTTTGAATCTTAAGCATGTGTAAGCTTTCTGACAGCCATTGTTTAAAAAACATGTCAAAGTCCGCATATTTTATGGTAATCTTTTTAGGCGGATATTGGATTGACGTATATAGGTGAACATCTTGGCGCTGTTGAATTTGGCGATATAAGAGGAGCTTTTGATCTTCATAAGTCCGCATAAGTGACTGTATATCAATCTCTAAACTATAGATTCTTTCATGTTCTTCTTTGAGCCTGCTTAAGTAAAATTTATCAATTGCATCTAAGGCAATTGAATTTTTATTGACCTCTCGAACGGTTTCCTTAAGAATATCTTTCTCCCGAAAATCGAAGCAGGCACTCCATGAACCATTAAAATATACAAATGTAGCATCGTGCAGTTGTTTTTGATAACCATAACCGACAAATGCCTCTTTCATTGATATCCATTGAACCTCTGTATATTGAGTCTTTGTCAATTGGGCTTGGACCCCGTCACAATGATACCATGTAAACTCTGCCGCATTAATTAATGCAATAGATGTAATCTTAAGATCATGATATTGCTGGGCAATCTTTGTTATGCATTTATGTAAGAAATCATAAGTCGTTTGGACTGATTCACCTGCCCATACTGCAGGTCCGAAAGCAAGGGCTTCTTCTCCACATAATACATCTTCTTCATGGTCAAGATAAGCGATTTTAAAAGGTACTTGAACCATTCCGTATCCACCGGTCAAATCAACATACTGCAGGCTTTTCGCTTTCTCATTTTCAATAGCAAACGCACTTCTATTTTGTCCAAGCTCAATCCATAATGTAGCCTTCATATTTACTCCTATTTTGCTGCAACAACACTTGCACGTGTTATAATACGGCCTTTTATAGCAAAACCACTATTCTGAGTACGAATAATCTCACCTTTATTATAGTCCGATGATTCTTCAACTAAAATAATCTCATGCATTCTGCCATTAAACTTTTCTCCCGGTTCCGGAAAAATACGATCAACCTGATATTTTGTCAAATCTTGTATCATCAACTCAAACAAACGACGCACTTTTTTTCCAAAGGATTGTACAAGTTCTTGTTCATTTTCCATAAGAATTGCAATCGATTGGTGAATAATATCTTCAAGGCTTTTAATTTCAAAAAGGATGTCCTTATTTAAATGGGTTAATTCACGTTCATAGGCCTCATCTATAGCTTGATGGATAACTTTATCAAAACGTTCTTGAACGTTTTCGAATCCAGAGCTTGTTCCTTGTATTGCCTCTTCAAAATATGTATTACAGTTTTTCTCAAATTCTTCCCTGAAATCAAAAATTATATTGGTTACATCCAATTGATTAGCTTTTCTCTCAAGTTGATAATCTTCATTCTTTTCTTTTATCACATCATACTTAAGCATGAGGGTGTCAATCACACCTTGTATAATATTGCGATGATGTTGATCTTGGACTTGATCAATATTTAAAGCTTGAACTTCCATTAAAATAGTACTCATATGATCAATCAAACTATAATTAATTAGTTCAAAAGAATGACTTACCCGTTTTAGATTATTCACTGCTTTTGTACTTACCTTAACCAATTCATCATTCACATGCATTATGAAAAGATCAAGTGTATTTTTTTTATTGGCTTCAACAACTTCCATGAGGGCGATTAACTTTGAATTATTCATTATATTGTTCTCTATGATTGATTCAATATTTTTAACTACAAAGTTATATTCCACTTTTTCGCATTTTTTTATTGCATGCTCAACATCGTCAATTGCAGAGCAAATATATTGATATGTATCTCTTAAGGGATAGACAAATTCACTGGTTAACTGATTGGCCTTTTCATTAAATCGGTCAGAATCAATATTTAAATCAATGTGGATAAAGCTTTCAAGGATAGTTTTTTGTTCCTTAATAACTTTAATATAGTCGATTAATTCCGATCTACTTTCATAAATATTGATTTCTCTTGCGTGCTTTTCTACAATTATTTTCAAATCATCTTGCATAGTATAGTATGCATTTAATATAAATTCTTTTAATATATCTTTATATTCATTATATATGCTAAGTGGTAAGGTGAATTCTCGAATCGATTCATCTTTTAAGTGGTTCAATGCATCTTGCGCTTTAAGTAAGGCAAGGGATTCGATGAGTGTACGTTCATATTCCAATGGATTTTCACGTTCAATTGAGAAATCATCTTTTTGCATTTCTAACACATCAAATATCATTTTTATGATTTCAAGAACCTCTGGGTTGTCAATATGTTCAAGACTTTGTCCGAGATATCTTTCATACCGATTTTTAACTTCTTGAATGACATGATATAAGTTTTCGGTTTTTTTGAGTTGATTAATATTTTCAATATACAGTTTAATCTGAAGTAATATTCTGGAAATCATTTGATCAAAAGCTACTTTGAGGACATCGATGCACCGATCTTCCATATGATTATTGTTCAGTATATATTCTAATACAATTTTTTCGATTTGCTTTTCTTCAATAAATCTATACATACTTTCCTCACTTTTCATACAGTTCATCAACAGTCAGCGATGTAGATATACCTTCTGTATCTAATGACTGAGCTTCAACAGTTAACATGTTGTCTTGATTTAGTTTAAATTGAACACGGATTTTTTCTTCACCTTTTGGCCTTGATGGGATGTTCCTTAGTGTCGTGCCTGAAAGTCGCCGCATACTGTCTTCATAAACAAACTTACGTTGATATTGATTGGGTTCTAAGTCTTCATATACGACAATGGCCATGCTTGTTAAATCGTCATGACTAGTTTCAAATGTATAGGGTGCTTCTACAACTAAGCCATCTTCCGGTATGTCCATATCTCGTTTGATAATCTCTAAATAGCGTCGCCCTGCAATCTCAATACCTAAGGAATGGATTGTTTTTTCGTAAACTTTAGGTCCACGCGTCGATGGCAACATGATTTGATGACAATAATGCGCCGCACCTTGTGAAATACTTAGTGCAGGGCTTATTTTAGAACGATAAGGCTCTTGTTGAAAATATTCTTTAATTTTTTGTTCAACAAGAGGAATCGCCGATGAACCACCGACTAAAAAAATATCATCAACGTCTGAGGCTTCAATATGACCGTTGATTAAGCATTTTTTTACACTTTCCATTGTTCTTTCGACCAAACTATCCACAGATTCATTTTTCATCCGTTCAAAAATATAGTCCGGATCATCCAACTGGTGCTGTCGTTTATGCATATAAAATTCGTCTCTACTTAGCTCAAACTGAATATTCACCGGAATAGGCGTCTGAATAAATGGAGCCAATACAACTTTTGCATTATGGGTCATCGATAGTTTTTCTTTGACTTGATTGGCAACTTGCTTCATACGGATAATTGCCATCTTTTTTTCTTGAACGCTAAGACCGTCTTGTGCATCAACGTTATATAGGTCAATACTATGATGGGTTTGTTCTAAAAAGTTTTCATAAATCAAGTCAGCCATTAATTGGTCTAAATCATTACCACCTAAATAATTATCTCCATATGTGCTCACAATAGAAATATTGGGTTCACTTAAATCCTCCATATGTTCGATATTTAAGACACATGCGTCAAAGGTTCCCCCACCAAAATCGTAGACCAATACTTTTTTGCTTTCTTGTGAGCTTATGGCATATTGGATTGCAGCTGCGGCAGGCTCTAAGCGTAAATATACTTTTTCTTCATCAAAACCGGCCATAACTGCCGCTTTTTTCATTTTTCTCTTTTGTTTATCGGTTGAATTGGCCGGAACAGTAATAACACAGCCAGAAAAAGCACCAAATATATTTAATACATCTCGAATATATTCATCTGCTTGATTCTTTAAGTGGGCTAGAATTTCAGCCACTATAGCTTCCGGTAAAAAACTAAACCGCTCCTCATTGCTTGTTATTTCGATAGGTTCATCGGATTCGAGTCTTCGCTTAATTGATGTAATCGTACTCTCCGGATATATCACCGCAGATTCTTTTGCCTCTAATCCAAAAATACGATTCAGTTCCCCCGTCACTGAATCCGTTTCAAATTGTACAGCTGAAGGAAACACTGTATATCCATCGATCTTCAATGTATGTACTTCATTTTGGTCATATTGATATATACTTACAACAGAATTTGTTGTTCCAAAATCAATTCCCATGTATAAGCCTTTATTAAGTTCTAAACTTAGTACGCCCACATTTATAACCTCCTTGTTTCTATATACGGAATAGACACCTCGTATCATCAAGATGCTTTGCATACTCATCTATAAGCGCGTTTACACCTTGGCTATCACCAACTTCCATGGCAAATGTAATGAAATCGATATGTGCACTTGCTGTCTGTTTATAAATAATATCCGAAACGACAATCAACTTTTCACCGTTTGACATCGTTTTTACAATATAATACTCCATAAACTCTCCATAAAACACATATATGGGAAGGACGAACATACCAAAGGCTAAATGTTCCATCACTTCCACATGATACTCTTCATCTTCTTCGTAGCGATAATAAATCCTCAATTCATCATTGAGTTCTCCATAATATTGTATACTAGTCTCTAATGTTTTTCCACTGTTTTTATAGGACCATGGAACTATTATATCACGATAATTGATTTCTTGAATATACTTATGGTTTGAAACGACCTTTAACAAGGTCAATAAAAGTCCGGTATTATGATATTTATCATGCTCATAGCAACTTTGAATAATGGTTATATCTTCTTCACTTGGTTCCATTTCGTCAATAAGAATGCGCCGACAGATAATATGACACAGCAAATGTCTTACTTGGTTTTGCTCATCAAGAGATAGTTGCTCATATATATTGAATAAAGCATTGCAAGACCCTTCTTTTAATAATTTGGTCAAAAACGAAAGAAGTATTTTTTCATGAACTTCGATATTTTTATAAACACTGTTATCTAGGAAGACATTTGTTCTAAGCGGTTTTTGTTCATACCAACCTTTCGCTTGATGACTTAATAATATGATACCTTCCGGTTTTAGGCATGTTTCAATACGTAAAAACAAAGATTCAACTTCCGGCTCAGCCATTCTATCCAAAGAATACTCAATAAGAAAAGTCAGAAAATATATGCCTTCCTTCGTATTTTTTATATACTCAAGAAATGGAGCTTTTATGATATCTTCCAAAACATAAAAATGATCCCGTATAATTTGTTCTTTAATTAAAAGCAGAATATGAATGACTGCATTCATGTATATCTGGTCATGAGACATTTCCTTAATATAACGAATCAACTCTTGGTACATCCTAGAAAAGCGACTATAGTCCACTATGTCTGCTTCGATCATTTTTTTGTATACGTATCCTTTTGATTCTATGGATAAGTCTTTTACAAAATTCATATATCGCAATAGCCCAAAATCAATTTGTTCCTTTAACTTTGTCACCGTCTCAACATAAATTTGATCTAGATTTTTAATATAAGATCCTTCGCTTAGTCCGATTTTATAATATTCTAATGCCAGACGATCTTTTCTTCCTTCTGCAATGGCCTTTTCACAGCATAAATGCAGCAATTCATTGGATGGATATACTTTATACAATTGCATTAATAGTCGACTGGACATATAGGGATTTCTTCGTATCCACAACTTTTGTCTGGAGACAATACGATGGGCCCAATGTTTGCTTAGTGAGGATTTATTTAAAGACCATTGTATGCATACAGGATAAAATTGATCGTTCGCTTCCAATAAAACATCATATTTGTTAAGGAATCGTACGGCTTCTGCAAACAAGAATCCATGGCGTATCTTGGACTCATAAATATATCGATAATATAAATATCGATCAAAACCCTTACCTACATACCGTGCTTGTATTAATAGAATTAACCAGTGGTTACTATTGGTCACCTCACTAGGCGAGAGATTACGTTTTCCTATACGTTGCTTAATTATTTTTTCAAACATGACGAAAATCGGATATAGTGTTTTCTTTTGATAATAGTTATTATATTTACGGATAAATTTTGCCTCTTGCTCATAAACTCTAACGTCACCAATCTCAACCAAAACCCATAAATAAAGGAGTCTGATCTCAAAGTCCAATTGACTAAAATTCAAACAGGCTTTCATCATATTGACTAAACTCACTAAAGCTTTTCTATTCATGCTGTCTATCAAGAAAAAGACGTATTTATTCAAACATTCTATGCGTAGTTTCTGATAAGCTTCATAATCGGTGATTTTAAACGATGTCAAATATGAAGGATATGCTGTAACTGTCGTTTTAACACTTTTATACTGCAATCGACTCTCACCAGCACCAATTTGAATGCTAAAAACAATCTCTTCAAAGGGCATTTCCTTAAAGATTACTCGACCGATAATTTTGTCCCAGGTTGTTTGCTGAATATACCATTCTTGGGTCCAAATATCTTTTAGAAAAAATTCGGTATTTTGGGGATGAATCAGGTCATGTTCAGACTCTATAACAATATTTTTAAATTCATCAGATGCATTATATAACTTTAATTCAATGGCATCGTCAAGACTATATGTAATTTTTTCAAAAAAAATGTCCACATCTCTATTTATTTGTATTGGTTTTTGGGAATCTCTCGTTTTAATCTGTCCTAATTCAATGATTGGCTCAATATCACTACTTATGTCTGTTGATTTTGCTTTAATTTGAAATTCGATTACAATGACGCCTCCAGGATAATATACATACATCTCCTCTTCATATTCATAGTCAGGGACTAATTTTGAACCATCGATTTGATACATTATATAGTTCGATTCTGATTGATCATCCAGTTGAAGTTCAACAAATCCTTTTAATACCTCAATATAAATCAGTTGGGAATACTTGGAATAATTTTGCACGTGAATCTCACCATAATAGACGTGTCCGGCTCTCATGGTTATGGAATTAAACAAGGGTTCCACTTGTATATTAAGTTTTGGATGTTCTATTGTATAATTGGCAATGGCTAGTAAACGTTCTTCTTTTTTCATTCCACTCACATCCATACTGGATTTTTTAATCTTTTATCGTTATAATGATTATAGCATATCCACAAATCGTTTCCAAAGGAGAACATTATGAAAGAACTAAATAATTTTCATGGTAGCGACATTGAAAAAGTCGCAAAATTTTATAATATTGATGAAAAATCAATCATAAATTTTAGTGGTAACGTTAATCCACTCGGTTTATCCAAGCAATTACAGGAAAAACTGGTGAACAACATTGATCTGGTGACAAATTATCCAGACCCCGATTATGTCAGCTTGAAAGAAAGTATATCTCGATATGCAGCAACGGATTCTGAATATGTATTGCTAGGAAACGGTACAACAGAGCTCATTGCCCATTATATTGATTACGTCCATCCTAAAAAAGCACTCATTATTGGCCCCACTTATTCAGAATATGAAAAAAAAATTAGCAGTTGTGATGCTGTTGTCATCTATTATCCGCTACATGAAGAGAATAATTTCCAAATTGATATCCCTAAAATTATCGAGTTATGTTCAAACGACATTGATTTAGTTGTATTATGTAATCCCAACAATCCTACAGCGTCTTTAGTGAATGCAAATGACTTAAATCCTTTGTTTGACCATCTTAAAACCTTGGGTTTGCATATACTTATTGACGAAACCTATATGGATTTCATTGAAAATGCCGAAAAAATCAGTGCCATTCAGCTTGTTGAAAAATATTCCAATTGCATCGTACTTCGAAGTTTTTCAAAATTTTTCTCTGCTCCGGGACTGCGTTTAGGATATGGGATTACAAGTGATTTCAAATGTCACGAATCTATGGAAAAGCAACGTCACCATTGGGCCATCAATTCTTTGGCTGCATTTGCAGGTTCTGAACTGATGAAAGACGACGAATTCATAGAAAAATCGCGTCAATTCATTCAAAACGAACGCGATCGAGTTATGAAACAACTTGCCAAGATTAATGAGCTGAAAGTTTTTCCAAATTATGGTAATTTCTTTTTTGTTAAAATAATCAATACAAACTATACCACTGCTGATTTATTCGATCATCTTATAAAAAAAGGTTTAATGATTCGCGACACAGCGTCCTTCCCATTTTTACATGGTGAATACTTTCGCTTTTCTCTATCAACACAAGAAAATAATGACATCTTGATTCGCGAGATTCAAAACTATTTCAATAGTTAAAGAATAAAACAAATGGGCAGATCATCTGCCCATTTATTTTATTCTTGGAAGGTCCTCATTTAATTTTCACTTTAATAATCTTCATTACTTGTTTGATTATTCATAATTGCCACACCTGAACTTGCACCAATTCGGTCGGCTCCTGCTTCAATAACTGCCATTGCATCCTCATAATCGCGTACGCCTCCGGATGCTTTGACTTTTGCTTGACCTGCAACCGCTTCTTTCATCAAGCGTACATCTTCTACCGTTGCGCCACCGCTACTAAAACCTGTTGACGTTTTTACAAAATCCGCTTTTGCTTTAACTGCAAGTTTACAAGCAATTTCTTTCTGTTCATCGGTTAACAAGCATGTCTCAATAATGACTTTGACCGTTGCACCGGCTGCAGCTTCTACGACAGCTTTAATGTCTTCATATACTTCATCTTCGAGTCCGTCTTTTAATGCGCCGATGTTAATGACCATGTCAATCTCATCTGCTCCATCTGCAATCGCTTGTTTTGTTTCAAACGCTTTAACGTCTTTTGTAACAGCCCCTAATGGAAATCCTACCACTGTACATACTTTCACATCTGAATCTTTTAATTCATTTTTTACAAACACTGTATTGTATTGATTCACACAAACGGATGCAAACTGATATTTTTTTGCCTCATCACAGATGGTCTTTACTTGAGCTTTTGTTGTGTCCGGTTTTAAAATTGTATGATCAATATATTTTGCTAAATTCATATGAACCTCCATCCACCACTAAAAATTAATTGCATTGTTTTGTTCTGTTGCCCATACCTTATTTAATCCTTCTTGCATAATAGCTGCAGATATAATGCCAAATTCTATTATTGCTAAAATCAAACAGATAATACTGTCATCTCTTTCCTGAAGTCCGGCCGCCCTTTGTGTCTCTCCAACGCGCTGCGCATATTTATAGAACCAATACCATCGGTATGGAAAAACAAAAATACATAGAACGAGTTCTATTCCACTATCCATGTCTGTTTTGTTTAAATATCCATTGATGTCACGCATGGTTATATAAATCCAATAAAAATAATATATTCCACACGTAATAATTGAGTATACGACAACAGATGCTACACTTCTTTGTTGATACATAATATTCTCCTCTTTACCTTTTATTTTATTTGTCCTTCTTTGCGAACCCTTTGTTTAAAATGATCACCTCGTTCTTCAAAGTTTTTATAACAATTGTAACTACTTGCTGCCGGTGATAACAAACAGCTGTTACCCTCTAATGTGTGTTGATAGGATAAGCGAACAGCTTCATCCATTGATTCTGCCAAATGCCAATAGCGACTTACGTGATCTTGATCAATCTCACTTGCCCATTGATAGATTTTATACCCTGTGTCTGGCAAGCAAATGATATGAAGATTTTTATACTTTAGCAATTTTTTAGTAAATTCACTATAGTTTATCCCACGGTCGAATCCACCAATAACAAGGGTCATCAAGTTAGGAATTGAATGAATTGCTTGGATGGTTGCTTCCGGAATTGTTGATATGGAGTCATTATAAAATGCAATCCCTTGATAGGTACCAACATACTCCAAACGGTGTTCTAATCCTTTAAAGCTTCCAATCAAGGCTAATATATGCTTAGGATCAATGGCGTTGTTTTTGAAAAAGCCTTCTTTCTCAAGATATTGGATAACATTAATGACAACAAGGCTATTCATCAAATTATGGTCGCCAATGAGTTGTTTAGAAAAATCTTTTCGCCCGTATTGGACATGGTCTCCGTGAGAACTTTTGTAGTAAATTTGATCACCATCAAGAAACACTCCGGGATGACTTAATATATTGTTTTGAATATATCCAAACGTCTCAACCACCTTTGAATCGTCAAATTTTGTCTGGGAGATGCGTTCTCGTAAAAGCGAATTATCTGCACCATAGACGCATAAACTCATGCCTTTATCGTTTGTATTATCTGCTAGAAACAACTGTAGTTTAGCATCTTGATATGCTTTATAACTCTCGTAATTGTTTAAATGTTCTTCAAACAAGTTAAGTATAACGCGAATTCGAGGTCCATGCTGTAGGAATTCTGTCTGAAACGATGACATTTCATACACATATATTTGTCCCTCAGTGTGGGTTTCTAAACATTCAAGCGCAGGGTAACCAATATTACCCACTAGTCGAACACGAAGCCCTAATTGGCTTAAGACATGGGTCACTAAAGAAGAAGTTGTACTCTTTCCCTTTGTTCCGGTTATACCTATACTATAAGCCCCCATGTACTCCATGAACAATTCAGATTGGGATAGTATCTTTGCCGAATCTAAATGTTTGAGCAAAAATCCGGGTAAGCCGGGAGTTTTAAAAATAAAATCATAGCTGTCTAAATTGTTTAAATATGCATCTGGTGAAAGTACATGTGTTGTTTGATCCTTTGCCTTCTCTAAATATTCTTCTACGATTGCAGGGTTTTGGTCCATAACATACAATTCATAACTTATCGACAATTTCTTTAATAATCTGTATGTGCTTATTCCTTCTCTTCCAAATCCAATTAAAACTATTTTTTTATTTTTAAAACGTTCTTCTAAATCTTTTTTTATTGTTTTCCAACATGTATTATTCGCCAATGTCATCTAGTTCCTTTCTTAGGCGATTTAGGTAGTGCAATGGAACCCTCTGTCCTTCTTCATAATCTGTCGGCTCATCTGCCAACTTGGGTCCACCTATTTCAATATAATATTGAACTAATGGCGGATAAGCATGATGTGGATGATGGGTCTTTTTTATAAATAGATTTAATGCATGTCGAACTTCCCATATGGTTCCGACACATTCAAACGGCTTGGTTTCTTTGATCCCAATAAGCTCATCAAAGATGTCTTTTAAGTCCATATCGGAATAAAGTTCCTTACCAAAATCATGTTCTAGTTGTTCTAAATCAATAAAAGGGCTAAGAATAATATATACAAATAAACACTTGGCACACTTTCCACACCATTTATTTTCTTTTTTCCCTTGATTACAACTTCGATACACATGATGATAGTTTGTATATTTTGAGAATAAGTGACCGATTTCGATTTCATATAATGGACGCAATAGACTAAAGTACTCTATATCTTTTGTTAAATAGTCTTGTAAATAATTTGCAAAATCATCTTCAAATTCATAACTTTTTGAATACTGATGATTAAATGTGGTTCCTATAACGCTGGGTTCATTAGCACTACGTTCATTTGATAAAGGGATATATTTTTTTCCGGCTAAAACGGCTCCGAATGTTGCAATAAATGCTAAAATTGCCGAAAAAGGAACATGCCCGTTTAAATACCCCATTTCATTCATGTCTATTAAGCGCTGATCGAAATATCGTTGTGCTTCTAAATAGTCGTGGTAATGCGCAACTTCAATACAATCATATGCTGCTTTTGGTGCGCTCATAACAAAAGGAAGGCTAATATCATGGTCTTCTTTCAGAATTTCTAAGGTGACCACCGAATCCTTACCTCCACCAATTGGAATGAGGTGCCCCTTGGTCTGAATATCGACTGTCACATTCATCAATGGCTGATCCATACTACTTACAAAGTGAACAAAATTATCTTCATTCACCTCTTCCACCATTTTATTTAAATAAATGAACTCACCTAAGCCGTGATAAAATAATTTTTTCCACCATTTTTCTTGTTCTTCAGTGAGTCGTCCACAAGCTATATATACTTCTTGGGGACATGCTAACTTGTAATAATTGATTGTTTCTATTAAACCGATATGAAAAATAAAATTCACATAGTTTTGAATTTGATTCCTACGTAAATGAATATCACTTGTTTCTACGTAATAAGATACCCTATGAATAAAGGGTATCTGTTCTGTATCCGATTCTAACTGATATGAAAAAATTAATTCAATTTCATCGTCTTTTATTTTATAGTCATATGCTTTATATGTAAATCGCTTATATTGTTGTGATAATGTTTTATAATCCATCCTATACCTTCTTTACTCAATCTACTGACTTCGTTGAAAAAGCTCTTTTGTATGATGCATACGCTTAACAATCTCTTCAATATCTTCCCTTGCTTCAATGTGATTAACACGTTTAATGAGTTGATTTAATTCATCAATCATTAACTGATATATAATGTTTACATCATCATCCTGCTTCATATTATTCTTAGCCAATGTTTCAGATAAATCAATCACTTTTTGCTTTAACAAAGCGTTATTGGCAGCAAGTGGATTTTGGTCTACTGCATATTTTAATTCTTTCAGCAAACATTCTATTAATTTTTCATGTCGATGATTAAAAAAATCAAATAATAAGCTCATATCTCTTCGCTAAAGAACCGCCGACCTCCTATACCATTTGATTCTATTCTACCACATATAAAATAATTTATGAAGAAAAAAATAAGACATCTGCAAACTTGGCAGATGTCTTTGATTTTCCGATAAAATAATCCTTTATTTTATTCCATATATGGCGTAATAATCATCGATACGTCCTTTAATTTCATCATCAATATATACCACACCATCAATCGGTCGGTTATATAGATATTCAATAACCTCTTCCATTGTTACAATAGCTTGTGTTTTGATTCCGAATTCTTGTTCGATTTCTGCTAAAGCACTTATCTCATTTTGTCCTTTTTCCATACGGTCCACAGATATAATTAAACCGATAACATCTACATCTGCTTGTGCTTTTAGCAAAGGCATAGTCTCACGAATCGATGTACCTGCAGTTGTGACATCTTCAATTAGCAATACCTTTTGACCGTCTTTGAGCGGGCCACCTAAAAGAACACCTGCATCTCCATGATCTTTGGCTTCTTTACGGCTTGAGCAGTATTCTACATTTGATCCATATGAACTGCTTAATGAGATTGCTGTAGCAACACTTAAGGGAATACCTTTATATGCCGGTCCGAATAAAACATCAAATTCTGTACCGAAATTATCTTTAATCGCTTTCGCATAGTAATCACCTAATCTGTTAAGTTGTCGTCCTGTTCTATAATTCCCTGTGTTAATAAAGAACGGAGTTTTACGACCGCTTTTTGTTGTAAAGTCCCCAAACGTTAACACGCCTGATTCGACCATGAATTCTATAAAATCTAGTTTATATGCGTCCATTAAAATCTTTCCCTTCGTTTAAGTCTTACTCTATTATACCAACAATTTCATTAATGTCTAGTAAATTATAGGATTTCATATAGTTTGTTATACCATCTAGGACATCCATCGTTGCTCTTGGGTTCAGTAAATTCGCGGTTCCGACGGCAATTGCATTTGCACCGGCCATCATAAATTCAATGGCATCTTCCCCTGTCATGATGCCCCCCAGTCCGATAATCGGAAGTTGACATGCTTTTGACACTTGATAAACCATGCGAACAGCAACAGGCTTAATAGCAGGACCGGAAAATCCTCCCATTTTTCTGGCCAGGGTAGGTTGGCGTCGATGCACGTCAATATGCATTCCAATAAGCGTATTGATTAAAGAAAAGCCATCCGCTCCGGCAGCTTCCACTGCTTTAGCTATTTCAGTAATATCTGTCACATTTGGACTCAATTTTACAATCAATGGTTGTTTTGCGACTTTTTTTACTTCTGCAGTGACAAGCGCTGCCATTTTGGGATCAACACCAAAAGCAACGCCACCTTCCTTGACATTTGGACAGGAAATATTTAATTCCAGCATATCTACATCTGCATCTGAAAGTTTTTCCACAACATCACAGTATTCTTGTTTGGTTCTTCCAGCCAAATTCACAATAATCTTGGTATCATATTGACGCAAGAATGGAATATCCTCTTTGATAAAGACATCAACTCCCGGATTTTGAAGACCCACTGAATTTAACATCCCACCATAGGTTTCTGCAATTCTTGGGGCTGGATTTCCCTTCCAGGGGATACTTGCAACACCTTTAACAATGACACCGCCAATTTGATTTAGGTCAACAATATCTGCATATTCTTTGCCCGAATTAAAGGTTCCTGATGCTGTAAACACTGGATTTTTAAATTTTACGCCACAAAATTCTACACCTAGATTCATGAAAAAATCACCTTCCTATAGTCAAACACAGGACCATCTTTACACACCTTCATATAATCAAAGTCCTCTGCGTTTTTTATTGCTACAACGCAACCAACACAACCGCCAAAACCACAACCCATGCGTTCTTCTAAAGAAAACTCCCCTTGATAGCCTTCTCGAAGCCCAAAATTTTGTAGGCCTTTAAGCATGGGCGTGGGACCGCAAGCATATACATAATCAAAGGTTTTTAGCTGATGGTTTAACTTTTGCTCTTCCATTAACCCAATCACATGCCCATGATAACCTTCACGACCGGAATCCGTTGAAATATATACCTTTCCATAGGCCTTAAATTCCTTAGTCAAATACACATCATCTCTAAACCCGAGCATGATTGTAATCTCCACCTCTTCTTGATATCGCTTTTTCAGCTCTTTCGAAAGTTCAAGAAGTGGCGGTGCCCCTACACCTCCACCAACAATAAGGACTTGTTTTGGACTATTATGATTCTCTGAATTTAAGTCAAGAGAAAATCCTTTTCCAAGCGGTCCTAATACATCAATCATTTCACCGGCTTCCATCTCAGAAAACAGGTGGGTACCACTTCCAACAACCGCATATACAAGTCGTAAATACCCTTTTTCATGATTGATTTCGCAAATACTAATGGGCCTTGGTAGCAATTTTGACTGATCATTGCAATACAGGTTAACAAATTGTCCAGCTTGTGCTTGTTTTACAATATCCGGCGCTTGTATAAGCATTTCGTATATTGATGGTTTTATCATTATATTACTAATAATTTTATAACTTTTTCGATCTAACGGATTATGACACATCGTCTATTCCCCCATATTATAAATTGCCATCTTGCTTTCATCAAGTTCAGCTGCAATAATCTTCATCATTCCTTTTGCCGTATCTAATGATGTTAGCACCGGCACACTCGCTTCAATCGCCGCTCGACGAATCATAAAGCCTTCTCGCTTGGCGTCGTTGGCTTTCGTCGGTGTATTTATGACCATCTGAATCATTCCGCTTCGAATTAGGTCTAATACATTGGGAACACCTTCACTGATTTTACGTGTTGTCTCAACATCAATTCCATTAGCTCTTAATAATTTCGCAGTTCCTTCTGTTGCAACAAATTTAAAGCCAAGCTTGGCATATTCCTTAGCAATCGGTAAAAACGCTTCTTGATCATAAGGTTTTATTGTTGCCATTATGGTCCCTTTTTCTTTGATAACACCCATTCCGGAGGCAACAAATCCTTTATATAAAGCTTCTTCCACCGTTTTTCCTATACCAAGCACTTCACCCGTTGAACGCATCTCCGGTCCTAGGCTCACTTCAACATCCGGCAATTTCTGAGTGGAAAATACAGGTACTTTTATTGCCACAAGGTCTGCTTCTTTATACAGGCCGGTTCCGTAATCCATATTCACGAGTTTTTCGCCCAGCATTGCACGTGTTGCCAACTCAATCATGGGAACACCGGTGACTTTACTTATATATGGCACCGTTCGTGATGATCGGGGATTGACTTCAATGATAAACAACTCGCCCTCAAATTCTATATATTGTATATTAATCATTCCAAGAACTTTTAATGCCTTTGCAACTTTTGTTGTATCACTGACAATTTGATCAATAATGCGTTTTGATATGTTTTGTGGTGGATAAATACTAATACTATCGCCGGAATGGACGCCTGCTTTTTCTAAGTGTTCCATAATACCTGGGATCAGGATATCATCCCCGTCACAAATGGCATCCACTTCAATCTCTCGACCAATCAGATACCGATCAATAAGTACCGGGTTCTTATGGTCACGTTCAAACGCCTGCACCAAATACCGATGTAACTGCTTTTCATCATAGGTGATTTCCATACCCTGTCCGCCAAGAACATAACTGGGGCGAACAAGAACAGGGTATCCTAACTTCTCAGCTTCTAACAAACCTTCATCAAGATTCCAAACAGCTTTTCCTTTTGGTCGATTAATATCTAATGCTTCCATTAATTCGTCAAATCGTTCACGGTCTTCTGCTTCATCAATCTGATCCGGCTTGGTTCCTAAAATCGGCACCTGCATTTCATCTAGAAAGCTTGCCAATTTTATGGCTGTCTGTCCTCCAAATTGTAAAATGACGCCATCCGGATTTTCTTTTTCAATGATGTTTAATACATCTTCTTCTGTCAATGGCTCAAAATACAGCTTATCTGCCGTATCAAAATCCGTACTTACCGTTTCCGGATTATTGTTGGCAATAATGGTTTCAATACCTGCTTTTTTGAGTGCCAGAATACTATGCACGGAACAGTAATCAAATTCAATCCCTTGTCCGATACGAATGGGTCCGGATCCAATGACGAGTACTTTTCTTCGATCCGATACCTCGACTTCATCAAATTCATCATAGGTTGAGTAGAAGTATGGACTTACTGCCTCGAACTCACCGCCACAAGTATCCACCATTTTAAATACCGCTTGTATCTTAAGATCTTTTCGTTTTTGATAGACATCAATCGGGGAACATTGGACAAAGTCTGCAATTGCCTTATCAGAAAAGCCTTTTTTCTTAAGCATTCTTAGTTTATCTGCATCTAATCCATCTAATGAACTTGAACGTAGTTGCTCTTCCAATTGAACAATCCCATCAATCTTATCTATAAAGAAAGGATCCATTCCCGTAATTTTACATATTTTATCCTTACGATAACCACGTCGAAGCATTTCGGCAAGGTCAAATAATCGTTCGTCATCCGGTACTTGTACGCGTCGTTTTAATTCATCTAATGACCGTATTGCTGCTTTTTTATGGTAGAGTGAATATTGGCCAATCTCTAGAGAACGAACGGCTTTAAGTAAAGCCGATTCAATATTATTACCGATAGCCATAACTTCACCGGTTGCCATCATTTTCGTTCCCAGTGTTTTCTTTGCACGACGGAACTTATCAAACGGCCATTTAGGTATTTTGACTACACAGTAGTCTAACGTCGGTTCAAAACAAGCTTGTGTCTTCTTTGTCACTGCATTTTGAATCTCATCTAGCCGAAATCCCAGTGCAAGTTTTGCACTTACTTTTGCTATCGGATATCCGGTGGCCTTACTTGCTAGTGCTGAAGAACGACTCACTCGAGGATTGATTTCTATAACCGCATATTCAAAACTGTCCGGGTGAAGTGCCAATTGCACATTACATCCACCAATGATACCCACTTCATTAATAATATCAAGTGATGCTTTTCGCAACAACTGATATTCAACATCAGATAATGTTTGTGACGGTGCTACAACAATGCTGTCGCCTGTATGTACGCCAACCGGGTCGATATTTTCCATGTTACACACAGTGATGGAATTACCTGCTGAGTCTCGCATAACTTCATACTCAACTTCTTTCCATCCTTTAATAGATTTCTCAAGAAGTACTTGTCCGACACGGCTAAGTTGAAGACCTGTTGCCAAAATTTGTTTCAATTCTTCCTTATCATCAGCAATACCACCACCGGAACCGCCTAATGTATAAGCCGGACGCACGACAACCGGGTAACCGATTTGATTGGCAAAGTCAACACCATCATCCAGGTTTGTGACAATCTTACTTTCTATGACCGGTTGTCCGATACGCTCCATAAGCTTTTTAAAATCTTCGCGGTCTTCACCTTCTTTAATGGCGTCAATAGATGTTCCGATAACCCGAACATTATATTTTTCAAGGATTCCTGCATCATGAAGTTCAACAGCCAGATTTAGTCCGGTTTGCCCGCCCATTCCTGCGATAACACTATCCGGTCGCTCTTCAGCGATGACTTTTTCTAAAAACTCAATGGTTAAGGGTTCAATATATATTTTATCTGCAACTTCCTTATCCGTCATAATCGTTGCAGGATTGGAATTCACGAGTACGGTAATGACCCCTTCTTCACGAAGCGCTTGACATGCTTGTGTTCCGGAATAATCAAATTCTGCGGCTTGACCGATAATAATCGGTCCCGAGCCAATAACAAGGACTTTTTTTATAGATATATCTTTAGGCATCTTGTTCTCCTTTCATTAATGCAACAAATTCATCAAAAATCGGATCTGTATCATGAGGACCAGGGCAGGCTTCCGGATGAAATTGAATGGAATAGATGTGATTTTTTGTATCTTTCATTCCTTCAACTGTTTGATCATTGAGATTGACATGCGTAACTTCAATCCCTTGTGGCAAGGTTTCATCTTCAACGACATAGCCATGGTTTTGTGATGTAATCATGACACGACCGGTCTGCATATCTTTTACCGGATGGTTGGCGCCTCGATGACCGAATTTTAGCTTTGTCGTATTCGCGCCCATGGCTAAGGCAAGGATTTGATGTCCAAGGCATATTCCTGTCATAGGTTTTTGTCCGATTAATTTTTTGATTTCACCAATGCCGTCTTTTAAATCTTTAGGATCTCCCGGCCCATTGGATAAAAAGATACCATCCGGTTGAACCTTTAGTATTTCTTCCGCTGTTGCAGAAGCAGGGAAAATCGTCATCTCACAATCTCGTTGTTTAAATGAACGTACAATATTGTTTTTCATTCCATAGTCAATCATAGCTATATGTGGACCTTTACCATCGATATGCATAATATCTTCCCGGGTAACCTCAGATACTGCTTTTGTATTATTAAAGCTTTCCAACTTACTCTTTATCTGGCTTTCCGATAAATCGCGTACAGTGATGATGCCACGCATTGTACCTACATTACGAATAATCTTTGTTAATGCTCTTGTATCAATGCCTTCAAGGCCTATTATTCTATTTTTCTTCAAATAGTCATCAAGTTCAAACTCACACCGCCAGTTATTTGGATTTTTACAGTTTTCCCGAACAATAAATCCACGAACTTTGATGGATGCAGACTCAATATCATCAATATTTATCCCATAATTACCAATCAGAGGATAGGTCATCGTTACAATCTGTCCGTAGTATGATGGATCCGTTAAAACCTCTTGATAACCGGTCATTCCTGTATTAAAAACAACTTCTCCAATGGTTTCTTTCAGATAGCCAAATGCTTTGCCATGAAATACTGTACCATTTTCTAAAATTAATTGTGCTTTCATATGTCGTCCTTTCTTATAAAACGCGGTTTAAATCGTTTTTCATATCAATGACAGCTTGTCGCGATGCCTTAGCAAATGCTTTAGGCGAAAATTCGCCACTGTATTTTGCATTTTTGTATGCCGCTATAATACCTCGTGATGAGTTCACAATAGAACCTAATCCATCCTGATTAAAGCATCCGGCCAAATCTTCTGCCGTAGCTCCTTGAGCACCATATCCCGGCACTAAAAAGAATGTATGGGGCATTTGTTTTCTCAGCGCAATACCTTGTTCTTTGTGGGTTGCACCAACAACCGCTCCGATTTTTGAAAAGCCGTATTGGCCAATCATATCTTTTCCCCACTCACTGACGAGCTGACCAATATATTCATACATAAACTGATTTTCAACACGTAAATCTTGTATTTGTCCGCTATTTGGATTCGAAGTTTTTACAAGTAAGAATAAGCCTTTATCCCGTTCTTTACATGCTTCAAAATAAGGTTCAACAGAATCAATTCCTAAAAATGGATTGAGGGTAATGAAATCCTCTTTATATACTTCAAATTTTTGATCTTCGACTTCAACAAGGCCGATATGGCCCTGTGCATAAGAAGTCGCCGTTGACGCAATATCACTTCGTTTAATGTCTCCGATAATGACAAGCCCTTTATTTTTTGCATAGTTAATTGTCTCTATATAGGCTGCAATGCCTTCTGCTCCAAGCTGTTCATACATAGCAACCTGGGGCTTTACTGCAGGAATCAAATCATGGACCTCATCAATAATGGCTTTATTAAACATCACGTAGCTTTGTGCCGCACCTTTTAAGGTTTTCCCATATTGGTCATACGCTTCTTCTTTTATATGTTCCGGTACAAAATCCAGTCTCGGATCCAGTCCGACCACTGTTGGGTTATTCGTTTCTTTAATTTTTTGAATCAATGCATCAATCATAAGTGCCTCCTCTAATCTTTATAAACTATTTTTCCATTAACAATCGTATATTTTATACGCCCATTGACTTGTTTACCAATGAATGGCGTGTTTTTACTCTTGGATGCAATTGCGTCTTCTTCTATGGTATATCTTGCATTTGGATCGATAATCGTTATATCTGCAAGGCTTCCAATCGCAAGTGTACCCTTATCACTATTTAACACCTTCGCCGGATTTATCGTTATCTTTTCAATAAACTGCATCGGGCTTAACCAACCTTTATTGACAAGTTCTGTAATACCCACCGGAATCATGGTTTCTAATCCAATAATGCCGTTGGGCGCTTGTGAATATGGTTTGTTTTTTTCATCTCTATGATGTGGTGCATGGTCCGTCGCAATGACATTGATTACCCCATCTTTTAAGGCTTGCTTAATCGCATCAACATCTTCTTTCGAACGCAGTGGTGGATTCATCTTGGTATTGGTGTTCATTCCGTCAACATCTTCGTCTGTTAATGTGAAATGATGAGGACACACCTCTGCAGAAATACTAATGCCTTTTGCCTGAGCTATACGTATCAGGTCAACACTATTTTTTGTACTGACATGGCATAAGTGTAAATGCGTACCGACTGACTCAGCTAGTTGAATATCTCGAGCAGTTATAATATCTTCTGCTTCATTTGGGATTCCTTCAAGTCCAAGTTCTTCTGAACGTTTCCCTGCATTCATAGCTCCACCTGCAAGCGCTTCATCTTCACAATGGGATAGGACCGGAAGCTGTAATTTTTTGGCAATAATCATTGCTTCCTTTAGCAGTTTACTATTCATAACACTTCGTCCGTCTTCACTGATGCCACAAATGCCGGATTCATGCATTCCTTGAATATCTGCTAATTTTTTTCCGTCTTGGCCTTGTGTAATGGCTCCGATTTGAAGAACATTGACACTCCCCTCATTTCGAGCTTTTTCATAAACATAATCAACCATGTCTTTACAATCAATGACCGGATTCGTGTTCGGCATGGCACATACTGTCGTCACGCCGCCTTTTGCTGCACTTAAAGTCCCTGTGTGTATTGTTTCCTTATACTCAAACCCAGGTTCTCTTAAATGTACATGAAGATCAATCGCACCGGGAATAACCCAACAGCCTTTTGCATCGATCACTTCATGCTTTTCTACATAATCGGTAATATCCATGTTGGCTTCACATTTTATAATTGTATTGTTTTCAATCAATAGATCCATAACTTTATCCATTTGACTGGCCGGATCAATAACATGTCCATTTTTTATAATCATCTTATTTACCTCCTAAAGAATTAAAAAAGCAATAAAATCAACAAATGTTGACTTTATTGCCTCGTATCAATAATTGAGAAACAACGAATGAAGACATTGCACCTAAAAAAATAGATACTGCCTCTACTACCGTCATGTTTCTGAACTTTATTTTATTATTGTTTTTTCTTCTCTTTTGTATGCCATTTTGGGCATAACAAAAGCACGCATTGATGTCTCGCATCTGGGTTCTCCCTTTCTGGTCTCTCTGTACCAAACTTAAAGGTTGTTATGCATACTTACTCGCTTTGCATTGTTTCATATTTTCATCAATACTATCATATGAACAAATAAAAGTCAAGCAAGTATGCTGTTTTTTATTCTTCTATGCGCGTCTCAAACAAAATTTCTTGGGTTTGAGCATTTTCAAAGAAAAGTGCATTATAGGAAATATAGCTCATCATACGTCGAGTAAATATTTCATCTTGGCTACTCCCTTTTGCATAAGCATAGTCCCGTAAATCATCTGCATATAAGTCAATGTCCAATGCTTTTTGTGTTGAGGAACTCCAAACAAAATCGCCATCACGATCTGAATATCCCAATGCTCTTAAAACAAGCGTTGTATACTGAGCTTCTGTCATGGGTGCATTTGACCCGTATAAAATCTCTGAAATACCATTAACTAATTCCAAATGGTGAAGATAATTAATCGTATCTTCCGCCCATTCAGGAACATCTGTAAATCCGGATTCATAATTAGGATTTTCACTTGCAAACACCCGCGCTTCTTCTTCTAAACCAAGAAGTCTTGAATACATAATAGCGCCTTCTGCTCTTGTAAGATTCCGATCGAGTTCTAATCCATCATTTGTACCTTTCAGATAACCTAATGATGCCAAAATTTCGCCATGAAAATCACGATGTGCTCGATCCATATCTAGTCTTTCTTCAAGTTCGTTTCGCAATTCATTTTCACTTGCTTCTATCTCCATGCGGATTTCTAAAAATCCTGATTCACGTCCGGGATTGAGCGAAAAAACTTCTTCTGTTAAATCCCAAACGTAATTCGTTTCATCTTCGATATAATCTGCGTTATGATCAATAACTTCATAGTCGGTCTCAAATGAATAGATGAGCTGTCCACCCATCGCTTTAAACATTACACTCACATCACCCATACCTTCACTTGCTACATCATCATATAATTGACTTAAGGGAATTTCAAAACGGTAAACATCATCACCTTGATATGTCCAATGAAGCTCATCTGTTTCTGCCAAATCACTAAAGGCAATAAGCGGATCACTAAATTGTATGTTAAATTCTTCACCTACAAACAACATATCATCTTTATAATACTCTAATGGCGTATTTTCAATCTGAGCGTTTGCATCATTGATACCTGTTTCATCAAAAAAATTCGACTCCATCTCGGATGTTTCTTCATCACCCATAATACTTTGATTAACGGCCATAAATGCATTCATGCCACCTGAACCGTCTTCTTTTAAGGAAAAACTTAATCGAATATCCATACATCCGGAAAACATCATCATCGCTACAAGTAAACTTACAACTACAGTCAATTTTTTACGCATATTTTACCTCTTTTCTATGTATTGTATTATAATCTCCATCTATAATTATAATATGAAACCCTTTAAAAAGCTATAGCTTGGTCTACATTCATAGATACAATACTCATTTTTTTTATGGGACGAATATAACCACAAAAACTTATATGTTGATCTGATTGAATTTCAATGTCAATTTTTTTCAAATGTCCCCATCCATCCGTATATATTGAGTAGTCAATTTTAATATCTTTTGCATTGATTTGTTTTTCTATGATTCCTTTACAGATATATACCGCATGATAACGGTCATTGATTGAAATGATTTTGAACCGTGGTTTCTCTACATATTTCACCTCAGCAAGCAAATCATATAGACTACTTGTTTGGATAATTGTATGAATCTCTGATAATATAGGAATATCTTCTTGTTGCGAAAGATCCATTGTGTATACTTGAGGCATTATTGGGTCCATCTGAAAATACATACGGTCCTCCATAATCATCCCATTAAATCCAATCAATTCTGACCTCAATTTCTCTGAAGTAATAGCACCCTTCATTCTATGTTCCTTCTTGTTTTGATTCCATTGATAGGTCCCATGAAGTAACATAGAATCATAATTCACATCATATACAACTTCCAAAACCTTATAATTCTCCATTGTTTTTATTATATAGGCTAGACCTTCTTCTTCATTTTGAATCCAAGGTAGGTATCCTGTTAAATAAATAGTAAAAAGAATAAGCAGACCTACGGATGCTACCCATCCTATCCATCGTCTTTTTTTCATTATACAATGGCACCTCCTACAAGATATAACATTAGACTTAGTGTCATAGCCGGCATAAATGGTATTTGTGTGTTTTTATCGACCTGCTTAAAGGCAAATAATCCGACACAGATGATGCCATTTAAAATAAACCCCGTAACAATCAAAAGCATTGCCACACTAAAACCTGTCCAATAAACCACAAGCCCACACATAAGCACATCCCCATAACCAATGACATGGCTCAAAAAGCGTTTAACAAACCCTGCACATCCTACAATGAGAATAACTGCGACTATATCAATATATTCAACGCCTTGGTAAAACACAAGATTATATACCGATATAACCGGAAGCATGACAAGAATAGGTTCCATTACAATCCGGTGTGTTACTAAATCATAAATCATTTCTATAATCACAAGAGTTAATAAAAAAAATAGTATATATTCCCTACTATCTGTGTAGTCATCCAACACTATAAAACGTATAATCGAAAAAAGCATATAAGACCCAATAACAATAAAAATTAAGGTTTTGTTTTCTAAGAACCATTTTTCCTGTTGTAAGCTGCTTAAAATGATGATTGTCGATACAAGAATCGTTATAAGAAAAAAAACAGTCATAATCTCTTCCTCCCGATTTTAAGTCTATCTGACCATAAATCGAAATTCAAGAGAAACTGACTGTTGGTGCATAAAATAGGACATATTACCCTTATACAGTTACATAGCCTGTGCGTCTTAATATTGGAATGACGAGTGTTGCCGAATAGGATGCAAAAACAATTAAAATCAAGTCTTTTATCATATATGGAAACATAATTACAAACACTTGATATAGGGGCATTCCTGATTCTGTAAACCATTGAAGAATGCCATAGAAATAAATGTTTCCTATGAGATATGCAAGTCCATATCCCACAAGGGATATACCCAATATTGAATGAAAACGTATTTTCTTAAGTTTATCCACTCCAAGACCAATGATGAAGGCACATACCATAAATCCAATAATATATCCAAAGGTATTCTTGAAAACATACTGAATCCCTCCGCCAAGAGAAAATACAGGAAGTCCTGCAAGTCCGATAATGATATAAATGAATTGTGATAAAAAAGCTTTTTTTGCACCTAATAAAATTCCTGCATAGACGGCAAAAAACAATTGAAAGGTTAGTGGAACTCCAAAAGGTGTTGGCAAACTAAGCTTTGCGCCAACCACCATAAGCGCTGTAAATAGTCCTGTTAAAAGCATATCTCGTGTTGTTAACTTCATATACGACTCCTCCTACTTTTTTAAGTTATAGAAGTAGTATAAAAGGATAAACTTCGATTGTCAACCTTTTTTTTGACAAGTTTACAATCACGTATATAATTCGTTTATAACTAGTATTTTTCCACCGAATGATTTGATTTCTAATTCAAGTTGACCTTTGTCCTGCTTATAGGTCTCTGTATAGTTGTCAAGTAGGGTCATACTGATCCGGCCTTTTACTTTAACATACCATTCTTTAGGTACAAGTACGCGTACACTCGCGCATCGAATGGATAGCACTAATTTATATGGCTGATCTTGCTGAGTAAAGTGACGATAATCAAGTGTAATATTACTCAAAGCGATTTCCGCCTTGAATTCATGCTGTGTTGGCTTCAAATGTACATATTCATGCTTAAGGCACTTTTTAATATTCCTTTTTTTTTCATTCGATGTCATATCCATTCTCCTAACATTTTTGATATGTATACCCACAACTCTTAATAAATTTTTCAAAATCTTGATATGTAATCTCTAATGTTTCATCATTTTGATTGGGATGAAATGAGATATTTTGTTCCGAATTAAAGTCTCGGTCAATGTACACTTCAACGTGGTGATTACCATCATTAATTAAGGCAAAAGCACTTACAGAGCCCGGCTCAACACCCAGATATTTTTTTAGTCGTTTTGAAGACGCAAAGGATAATCGTCCTAGTCCATTTTCTTCTCCAAATTGTTTCAAATCAAAGCGACGATTATGTTCTAAAATTACTAGAAAATGACGATCTCCTTTTTTGTTGCGCAGAAATAAATTCTTACACTGTTGAGCTTGAATACTTACGTCCATTTCATTCGCCTGTTCAACAGTATACACCGGCTCATGCTCATGTTTTATATATGAAATACCATGCTGTTCTAAATAGTCATAAACTTTTATTTTTTTATATGGGGCTGTCTCAGCCGCAAAAACTTGAATACCATACTCTTGAAGCAAACTAGCTGTCATACCCATGCCCGGAATTAATTTACCTTCAAATTGTCCGTTATAAATCTGTTGACTGCCACAGGAGGGACTTTTATCTTTTAATATTGCATACCGAACATTATGCTCTTTACATATATCCAGTGTTTTTTGCGCTCCGTCAATGAAGTCTTGTGTATATTCTTTTCCATCTTTAGATAACACTTTTCGTTCCTTACCCTCACCAACAATTTCCATAGGCATTCTTGGTGTCGGTAATCCTGCCATTATTTCGGGACATATATGTATGACCTCCATATTTTTCAATTCTTCTATCGCTTGATCTAGCGGATAAGCTTTACCATCGTAACGACACGCCTCGCCCATCACACAGCTACTCACTATTATCATATGCCTCTCCTGACTTTTGATCTATCTGCTACGTCGTCTTTTTGTATTTTTCTTTTTTTGTACAGAGTGTCCAAACTTACCCAAAGCATCGCCTAATCCAAAATACTGTCCATGACTATATACAATTGGTTTTGCCTGGTCAAGGTGAAATTTATTCTGTTCGTCCATATACTGTTCATCTACATGTACCTTGACGACTTTTGCTAAAAACATATGATGAGATCCAAGTTCTTTAATTTCAACTGTTTCACATTCAATATTTACCGGACTTTTTTTTAATAATGGGGCTTTAATAATATCCCCAATATCATAATCCAATTGCATTTTACTTAGTTTATCTTCTTTTTTTCCACTACGGACACCACAATAATCTGTGGCGAATGTTATTTCCTCCGTTGTAAGATTGATAACAAAACCACCTTGTTTTTTTATCAAATTATAGGAATGTCTCGATGGTCGAACAGAAATGTAGGTCATGGGAGGATTTGTGCACACGGTTCCTGTCCAAGCAATCGTCAATCCATTATACTCTTCTTCTGTTTCTCCACATGTTACAATCACTGACGGTAACGGATATAACATGTTACCCGGTTTCCAACTTTGTTTACTCATATCATTCTCCTATCACGCAAAAAAACTAGACATTCAATTCACATGAAGGTCTAGCTTTAATTAACCACTGTTTAATTTATCTCTTCACGTTGAACAAAAGCATTTGCTCGATCTTCAAACAGAAAAAAAGCAATAGCATCTTTAGGTTCTGCCTTAAACCCACCTTCTTCTGCAATGACTTTCATCAATGCAAGAATTTCCATTTTTAAACTATTCGCCAACATGGTTATAGATAATTTTTTTTCATCTTCCACGGCATATACAATATATCCTACCGGTTCATCGGAAATTTGGTACTCTACCTTCGCCATATAATCACTCCATATCTATTCGTATCTTTGCCATAGTTTTGTAAATGCCGGCAAGGAGTTTTCAACTCTTTGATAAGAAATACAATATGCAATTCTCACATAGCCCGGGCATCCAAATGCACTTCCAGGAACTAATAATAAATTATACTCCTTAGCATCTACACAAAATTGTCGATCGTCTTCAATCGGAGTTTTTACAAACAAATAAAAAGCGCCTTGTGGCTCTAAACACGTAAATCCGATTTTTGTAAGATGTTTATATAATACATCTCTATTCTTTTTATATATACTAACATCAACTTCAGAACCTAATGTTTTTGCAATGACGCGTTGGAAAAGTGACGGTGCATTTACAAATCCTAAAATTCGATTAGCTACATTGAGTCCTCCAAGCGTTGATTCTAAATGCTCCATCTCAGGGTGAACCACGATATATCCAATACGTTCGCCCGGTAATGATAAGGACTTAGAATATGAATATCCAACAAACGTATTTGTATAATAATTCAACAAATAAGGAACTTCAATATCATCATAAACCAACTCTCTGTATGGCTCATCCGAAATCAAATATATTGTCGTATTATATTCTTCCTGCTTCTCATTTAAGGCATTGGCCAACTGCGTAATCGTCTCACTGCTATAAATAACGCCTGTTGGATTATTCGGTGAATTGATGATAACAGCTTTGGTTTTTGGTGTGATTACCTGCCGCAATACATCTATATCCGGCTGAAAGGTATCTGTATTTGGTGGAACAACAATCAAATTCCCATCATAATTATTAACATAATGCCCATATTCGGTAAAATAAGGGGCAAATGTTATAACTTCCTCACCAGGATTAAGGAGTGTTTTCAAAATAACATTAAGACCTCCAGCCGCTCCGACTGTCATAACAATATGTTTAGCTGAAACATGGGTTTGATATTTTTGATTCGTATATTTTGCAATGGCCTCACGTACATCTTCGAATCCGGAATTGTTCATGTATCCATGGACTCTGTTGGGAGCCTCTTCACTTAGAATTTCTATAATCGCATTTTTAACTGCTTCCGGTGGTTCTACGTTTGGATTTCCTAAACTAAAATCATAAACATTATTAATTCCGTCACGTTCGGCCAAAATCTTACCTTCTTCAAACATGGCACGAATTAATGAACTTCCGGCAACGAGCTTTTCCATTTTATCTGAAATCATGAATAACCTCCAAATCACTTTTCCCCTAGTTTATCATATTTTCAGATAAATGTCATTATTACTTTTATATAGAAGAAAAAACCCACTAGCCTTATAACAAAAGACTTAATGGGTATTTTTTATTGATACTTCTTGTGAAATTCCACTTATTTTCAGATAAATGTCATTATTACTTTGACGAAAGAACGTCTTCAAATGCCTCCACTATACTTTGAAGATTTTCTATATACTGTTCTGAGAGTGGTGCCACTTTAACCGTTTCCCCGTCTATTTCTTTAGCTATAGTCTCAGCCTGAGAACTGTCAAATTCCTCTTGATAAAAGACAAATTTTATATCATTTTCTTTTGCTAAATCAATAACTTCTTGAATACGTTTTGCCGAGGCCTCTTTTCCATCTTCTTCAATCGCAATCATTTCCAAATGATAATCGTCCGCAAAATATCCAAATGCCGGATGATAAATAATAAAAGGCTCATCTTCATACTCAGCAAGAGCATCTTTAATCTGTAAATCAAGTTTTTCTAGTTCAGCGACATATTCCGCACCGTTTTTCTTGAATGTATCCGCATGTTCCGGATAAACTAAAGAGAGTTCTTCAACAATTACATGAATCATTACAACAACTCTTTTTGGTGATAACCAAATGTGAGGATCAATCCCTTCATGACTATGACCATGGTCGTCTTCGTCCTCATGGTCATCTTCATCCTCATGGTCGTCTTCGTCCTCATGGTCATCTTCATCCTCATGACCATGTTCTGAATCAAATTCTCTCGCAGGATATACTTCAGCGACTTCAGACCAAAGATTTACAACAGTAACTTCTTCATTGAACTCAGTCAATCTTGGTAAAATATTTGCTTCTTCCGCTGCAACTCCGATAGCAAAATATAACTCTGCATCTGACAATGCCTGTAATTCTTTGGGTGTCGGTTGGTAGTTTGTTTCACTATAACCTGGTGGAATCATGACCGTAACATCGACAAGGTCTTTTGCAACTGCCTGTACAAAGTCTTTTTGAGGGCCGATGGATACAGCAACTGAATTGATGTTTTTTTCTACTTCTGATGCGCATCCTGTCAACATTGAACTTATTAAGACAGCAAATATTAGTAAGCTGTATGTTTTGAATTGTTTCATAACTATTTCTCCTTTCATCTTCAGATGCAAGTCGTTTGCATTTACTTTTAAACTTACTATATCATACCTCTTCATTTTGTCAAGTTTCTTTTTTTTCAATAATCGAGTATAATATACTTACTCTCATAACAATGAAAGGAGCGTCTCATGGACTTTCAACAAATAAAAACAATTCTACAAAATAATAACTTTAAAATCACAAAACAAAGAGAGTATATTCTTGATGTTTTAATCAACAATCAACATACTCTCTTATCCGCTGAAACTTTATTGACGATTGTCAAAGAAAAATTTCCGACAATCAATTTAACCACTGTCTACCGAAACTTAGACCAATTATCTGTACTCGGTTTACTTGCTGTATTCCCATCCGATGATGGAATTACACGCTATAAATTAACTTGTGCTGATCATCATCATCACCATATCATCTGCCAACGCTGCGGAAAAGTTGAGATGATTAATTACTGTCCTTTAGACATATTAACATCACTCGCTCTTGATAAAGGATTTCATCTAACCAAGCATAAAATTGAGCTTTATGGCATATGTAAGGCGTGTTACGATTCCTAGCGTTTTTTTTCTGCGTGTAAAAAAATACCACTTGTTACTGCCGTTAGCGGTGCCACAGCAACAAGACCAAAACTTCCGACTAGGGTATGAATAATCTCTGCTGCAACATATTTAAGGTTTAATATATTCATAATCGGTGTACCTTGGGCCATAAACACCATCATTAGTCCAATAAATCCCCCAGAATATGCAAGTAAAAGCGTTGTTGTCATTGTCCCAATAACATCTCTTCCCACATTAAAGCCTGCTTGTATTGCTCTTCTTCTCGTGATAGATGGATTCGTTTGAATAACCTCATGTACAGCTGACGTTATATCAACAGCAAGGTCCATAACGGCTCCAGATGATGCAATAAAAATACTGGCAATAAAAATCGAAGTCAAGTCCAAATGACTAAATCCTGAATATAACAAGCTTTCAGCGTATGCCATCACGGCTCCATGAATTTTAAAGCGTTGGACAAATATAATGGCCATTAAACAGGTCAGGAAAGTCCCTGCCAGCGCCCCTGAAATAGCTGCTAAGGCACGTTGATCAAATCCATAAACCAACAGAATAATCATTGATGTAATAACAATTGCAACCAAAAAAGCAACAATAATTGGATTGTAACCCAATAAAAATGTTGGTAACAAAACTTTCCAAATCATTAATATTGTAAATACAAATGAAAACAAAGCTCTTAAACCAATGCTTCTTGCATACACCAGTAAAATAATAACAAAAATTAATCCTAGTAAAATTTCTTCCCCAATGCGATAGTGGTCAACGAGTGTGACTCCAGAAACAGCACCGTCCATTATGTCAACCACTGCTAATACACGGTCCCCAATTTCAAATATTTTATCCATTTCTAATTTTCCAAGAAGAATGTTGGTCGCTATCAATTGTTGACCTTTTAACTTTCCTTCTAGAATCAAAATAGAACATTCTTGATCACCTGTTTTTATCAATCCCGAATTATGAATATTTTGATTATCAACTTGAAGAATTTCTGCCTTTACCCGTAGCGAGTTTTCATTGTTGCTATTTTGTTGAAAAGGATTAGGCAACAACATTAATATAAAAATGAGAATAGCACTGAGCCATGTAGGCCAGTGCTTTTGACTAAATATTCTCTTTATATTCATCTTATCTTGTTCCTGTTAAGGCGCTTAGTTTACTAAAGATATCGGTATTATCATAATACCCATTGAAAAGTTCTTCTCCAACACCTTTGGCAAATACGCCTACCGGAACACCTGTATGTGAATATGAGGTCCAGCCTATTCCTGCTTTATTATTCATAACATGTGTAATTGTTACACTTAGCGGTTCATAGCCACCATACAAAAGCTTATCTGCATCCGAATACGTTCGATCTTCTTTTGTAATCATACTCATTGTATAAGCATCTTGAAGCTTTTGTAATTCATATTCTGAAAGAACTCTTGAAGGATTTTCTTCTGCTTCAGGATGTTCTGATGTTATTAAACCAAAATTTGTTTCTATATCTTTTACAACGGTTTCAAATGGTACATTCTCTTCTCGATAGCCCGCAATTTTTTCATCGAACATTGCATAAGACATCGTTTGATTGCCTAGAATATCTAAATACGTGCTGTAACCAGTTGCAGCATACCCCATGGTTAATCCACCTGTTTCATGATCTCCAGTTACAATGATAAGGGTATCATTGGGATGCTGATAATAAAATTTAACTGCTTCTTCAACCGCTTCGTTAAAAGCCAAAACATCTCCGATGGCTGCCATTGCATCATTCGCATGACAAGCCCAGTCAATTTTTCCACCTTCAACCATCATAAAAAATCCTTTGTCATTATCAAGAACATCAATACCTTTTCGAGTGAAATCAGCTAAAGATAGTGCGCCCTCTTCTCGGTCAATCTCATAAGGTAATGCCATCCCTGCATCAACATCTGGAATAATTGCCAGCACCGGTGCATCTTGTGAATGAAGGCTTAAAATTTCTTCTGTCGTTTCAGGAACTTCAAAGCCTTTTTGTTTAGCCAGTTCGACTAAGTTCCTTTGTTCACCTTCTTTTCCTTCAACCTGTAATAATCCGCCACCCGCAAAATAATCGAAGTTACTATTAATCAGTTCAATTCCAATATCATAATAATTATTTCTTGAAGCTTGGTGTGCATAAAAGGCTGCAGGTGTTGCATGATTTATCGGAACACTGCTGATAATACCAATTTTATAACCTTTTTGTTTTTTAAGTTTTTCAGAAATTGTTTCATAAACTTTTGTCTTTGTCATATCCATGTTGACCACACCACTATGGGTTTTATTGCCTGTCGATATGGATGTTGCCGTCGATGCAGAATCCGGACAAAATGATGTTGAATCAAATGTTGTGGCTGTCCCCGCAACTTCAAATTGTGTAAAGGCTAAGTCCACATCACTGACAACTTTATTCTCATACTTTTCCACGCCTAGATAGTCTGTCGCAGCTACAATTTGTGCATAACTTAAGCCATCACCAATAAACATAAATACATATTTGGGCATATCGCCATTCCATGTATTAACAGTTGCCGCTTCAACCTGCAAAAATTGTTTCTGATGCTGAACAATGACAAGGGAAGACATAAACACAACAAAAACAAGTGCCAACAAACCTAACTTTTTTAATTTTTTTTTCATAGTTACCTCCAAATAATCTTTGTGTAGTTTCTTAATCTTTAACTTCTTCATAAGACTATCATATGATTATTTGAAAAAAAGGTGTTTTACGTAAAACTCAGGTAAAAAAGTTATTCAACGATGCAAAAAGCTTTTCCCAAAGGTAATATTGTTTTTTTGAATTGGGTATTTATGATGACCGCAGCAGAACCATAAAATGATAAAACAGCTATTAGAAACTCAGCTATTGCGGCAACCATATGCATTGTATCGTGCATAATACCTAACGTAGATAATGATAATCCTAAGAAAAGGAAATCAATTAATACAAAAATAAAAAACAAATTTTTGTTCGTTGTTAATGCACCAACTGTCATGTACAAGGTGAAAATCAGATAACCAATAAACGCGATACCCAACTGTTTTGTATCGGCACTTGACATAAGTTTTTCACCAAACAAACCTGCTTGAATCATCCAAGAAAAGGCGACACTGTACCAAAAAAATGCATAGGCTCCAAACGCTGTTGCACCAAAAACATTGTTCTTTTTTGCATCTTGAATACACGCATATAACTGTGCGCTAGCTCCTAAAAAGATGGCCCAAGGTATGATAAAAGAAACATCTGATGTCAAACCTAATTTTTGTGATGATGCCACAAGTGTTACCATTGCTAACCCAAATAAGCCAATCGGTGTTGGGTCGGCAACAACTATTTTTCTTTCTTCCATATTCATCTCCATTCTACCTTAAAAGGTAGTAGCATTTAGTATGACTCAAAAAAATCATCCACAGAGTAGTATAATAACTTTTGGCACATAAATCAAGGAAAAGTCCATAAAAATAGTCACAAAAAAAGAACACAACTATACTATCCTTATAGTATAAATTCTGTTCTTAAAATTTACAAACAGGTTTAGATGTTAACATCAATTGAGTGCACTTTCACAATGCATATGCATCCAAATTCGGGATAATTCCCGATCAAGTTCTTCCTCAGTTAACATTTCGATGAATTCTTCACATGAATGATCCAATATTGTATACATATAATCACCTTCGTAAAAGATATCCACATTCAATTCATCATAAGCAAATTCTACACGTTGTCGCATATTTTTAAACTTTGGCATATCATCGCTCCCTTATTCACAATGACTATTTTCTAATATTTTCATAATAGCACAAGCAAAAGTAAATTACAATTACTTTTGCACGACTTATATAAAAATTAGGACTTTCGACTTATATTCACCGGAATCCCGCTCACCATAAGGACAACTTCATCTGCTTGTCTAGCAATATATTGATTCACACGACCAAGAATATCTGTAAAAACTCGTCCCAATCGATATTCTGAAACAAGAGACATTCCCACTTCATTTGTTATAACCACTTGCTTTCCGGATTTTTTTTTCATTGATTCCATAATGTTTTCAAAATAATGAAGAATTTCTTTTTCAATCATTTCTGCCTCTTCTTGATTTATATGATCCAAATCAGAACATCGTTCAAACAGTATGTTTGTAATCGTTGTTCCCACACAATCGAGAATCGTATGCTGGCAAGAAGACATTTGAATAGATTTATCCATATCTTTATATCCTTCAAGCGTTTGATATTTATCTCCTCGACGTTTTTGATGATGTTCCACACGACGTTTCATTTCTTCATCCGTTATAGTTGCCGTTGCCAAATACAAAATATCTTCTTCCATATTCAACCGCTCTTCACCATAGCTACTTTTTCCACTGCGGGTCCCCCCAGTTATTAGTATAATCATTTAATTTTGCTCCTTTCTATGCTATAATCATTTAAGAAAACAACCTATAAATTTATAAATCAATGGAGGTTATTATGTCATCTTATTTAAAGCTTCAGAATGGTTCAGATGTTCGAGGTGTTGCTCTTGAGGGCGTTCCCGGAGAATCTGTTAATCTAACACACCTTGAAACTTATCATATTGCTATTTCCTTTGCAAAATGGTTATCCGTCAAATTAAATAAACCGACAGATGCACTAAAGATTTCTGTTGGCTGTGATTCCAGACTTAGTGCTAAAAGCTTGAAAAATGGTATTTTTAGCGGATTAGCCTCTTGTGGTGTTACACCATATGATTGCGGCATCACATCTACACCTTCTGTTTTTATGAGTACCGTATTTGAAGAAAGTCAATTTGACGGTGGCATCATGCTGACGGCCAGTCATCTTCCTTTTAATAAAAACGGTATGAAATTCTTTACCCGTGAAGGTGGTTTAAACAAAACGGATATCCACACATTATTATCATCGATTGTTTCCACAGACTACATTGAAGATTTATCAACTGTAGAGGAATTTGATCTTGTTAAGCACTATAGCCAACACATTGTTCAAATGATTCGTGACGGTGTAAACGCAGATGACTACAATCAGCCCCTCAAAAATATGCATATTATTGTTGACGCAGGTAATGGTGCCGGTGGTTTTTTTTCCGATCATGTCTTACGTCCTCTTGGTGCCGATACCTCCGGAAGTCAATTTTTAGATCCGGACGGAAACTTTCCAAATCATATTCCAAACCCGGAAGATACCGATGCCATTAACTCCATCATCCATGCAACATTAAAAACAAATGCAGATCTTGGAATTATCTTTGATACCGATGTTGACCGTGCTGCAGTTATTGATCATGACGGTCAAGCCATTAATCGCAACAAACTTATTGCACTCATGAGTGCCATTACATTATCTGAGCATCCCGGGTCTACAATTGTAACTGACTCGGTTACCTCTGACGGTTTAGAAAAATTCATCACTGAATTAGGCGGACATCATCATCGTTTTAAACGGGGCTACAAAAATGTTATTGATGAATCCATACGATTAAACAATGAAGGAACTCCCAGTCATTTAGCGATTGAGACTTCCGGACACGGGGCATTTAAGGATAATTACTTCTTAGATGATGGCGCCTATATCGTCACAAAGATACTAATTATCTTAGCCCAACTACGCAAAGAAAACAAGAACATCTCTGATTTAATTACCACACTTGAAGAACCAAAAGACGCTGTGGAAATCCGCCTGACCATAAAAGAAGATGATTTTAAAACCTATGGTCAAACGATTTTAGACGATTTCAAATCTTATGTAGCCGATAATCCTCACTACACACTTGTCTCACCCAACTATGAGGGTGTGCGGGTAAATTATGATTTCGACGGTATCAAAGGTTGGGTTCTTATCCGATTATCATTACATGATCCGGTTATCCCAATCAATATCGAATCAACAAATGAAAACGGATGCGATGTCGCACAAAAAGATCTTTTCTCATTCTTAGAAGCCTACGATCAACTTGCTAAATAATTTTTTGGTTTGTCATGAAATCAATAAACGTCTTTGACGCAATGGAAAGGGAATCACCTTTTTTATAAAGTAGACCAACACTTCGTGGTGGCAAGGGTGGTTCGACTTTCCATTCGTAAAGACTTTTTTCTTCAAGTTCTTTCTGAACAAAATCATAAATCACCGCTGAAACCCCTAACCCAATTTTTGCGAACTCAATTAAGAACTCCATGCTACTGATTTCAATATCCACATTTACATTTCCCTGATTCTCGACAAAATGCTCATCATAATGTTGTCGTGTTGAATTCTTTTTTTCCAAAAGAAGTAAGGGATATTCTTCTAAGTCCTTGATTGATAGAGCCGGTTTTGGTGGTTTTATTTTAGCGACGAAGGTATCCTGAATTGTCATCAATTCATGATATTTGTATCGTTGCCGATCACCCACTTCACTTATAATAGCACAATCTATTTTTCCCGATTCAAGTAATTCCAAGGTCTCAGGACTTGTCCGATTCACGATTTCTATTTTTAGCTTAGGAAAACGTTCATGAAATGTTTTTAAATGAGGAATAAAAAAATACTTACATAATATATTGCTAATACCGATACGTACACTACCATAGGTTCTTCCTTTTAACTGGCGTATACGTTTCTCTCCAAGTTCCAATTGTTCAAACGCTTCCTTAACATAGTCATATAGTATCTCGCCTTCTCGCGTCAGCGTAACTCCCTTAGGATTACGGATAAATAGTTGAACATCCAGTTCATTTTCTAAGGTTTTGACCGACTTTGTAACTGCCGGTTGTGAAACAAAGAGCACTTTAGCCGCTTTTGAAATACTTCCATGCTCTGCAACTTTGTAAAAAACTTTATACTGTTCAGTTGTCATAAAACCACTCCATCTATAACTTATAGTTATGTCAAACATAATATTTTATCATTTTATTTATATCATTTTTTATTATACAATGGAATTAATACAATGTAAAGAAAGGATGAACGAATATGGCAGGAAAAACACTTTATGAAAAAATATGGGCAAAACATCTCGTCGATCAAGAAGAAGGAAAACCCGCTATCATATATATTGATCTACATCTTGTGCACGAAGTCACCTCACCTCAAGCCTTTGAAGGATTACGTTTAGCAAATCGAAAGGTTCGAAGACCTGAATTAACTTTTGCAACGATGGATCACAATGTTCCGACAAAAGATCGCTACAATATTAAAGACCCAATCTCGAAAAAGCAAATTGAAACCTTAGAAGCCAACTGTGAAGAATTCGGTGTAACACTTTTCGGACTTAAGAGTCCGCATCAAGGGATTGTTCATGTTATCGGTCCTGAACTTGGTTTAACGCTTCCCGGCAAAACAATTGTATGCGGAGATAGTCATACAGCTACCCATGGAGCGTTTGGTGCTCTTGCCTTTGGCATCGGTACGAGCGAAGTCGAACATGTTATGGCAACGCAATGCCTTCAACAAAGCAAATCCAAAACAATGAATATTCACTTGAATGGTGAGCTCCCTCTTGGTATTACTGCAAAAGACATTATTCTCGGCATTATTAGTCAAAATGGAACAGATTTCGGTACTGGTTATGTAATGGAATTCACCGGGGATGCGATTAAAAAAACAACAATGGAAGAACGTCTAACCATTTGTAACATGGCCATTGAAGCAGGTGCACGTGCCGGACTTATCGCTCCGGATGAAACAACGTTTAATTACCTAAAAGGGCGAAAATATGCTCCAAAAGATGAAGCCTTTGATTTGGCCGTAGAAGAATGGAAGGAACTCGTTTCAGATTCAGACGCTGTATATGATCGTCTTATTGAATTTGACCTAAATCAACTTGAACCACAGGTTACATGGGGAACTTCTCCATCGATGGGTGCAAGCATTAATGATACCGTGCCTTATCCTTCTGACTTTGAAACACCGGATGAACAACATTCCTGTCAAAAGGCTTTAGAATACATGGGACTCACTTCCGGAACTCCAATGCATCAAATTCCAATTGATGTTGTCTTTATCGGTTCCTGTACAAATGGCCGTATTGAAGATTTACGGGCGGCCGCTGTCGTTGCCAAAGGACGAAAAGTAAAAGAAAATGTAACCGCATTAGTTGTTCCCGGTTCTCAAAAAGTTAAACTCGCTGCTGAAGCAGAAGGTCTTGATCAAGTCTTTATTGATGCAGGTTTTGAGTGGCGCGAATCCGGGTGTAGCATGTGCCTTGCAATGAATCCGGATTATCTTCAACCCAAAGAACGCTGTGCATCAACATCAAATCGTAACTTTGAAGGGCGACAAGGACGTGGCGGACGTACACACTTAGTCTCTCCCGCTATGGCCGCAGCTGCTGCTATTGCCGGCCATTTTGTCGATGTGAGAGATCTTAGTCAACTTGATGCCTAAAGGAGGATAATTATGAAAGCATTTACTAAAACAACCGGTCTTGTTCTACCTATTGATCGTACAAATATAGATACCGATGCAATTATTCCAAAACAATTTTTAAAGCGTATTGAGCGCAGTGGATTTGGTCAATTTCTTTTTTATGAATTTCGCTATGATGAAAACGACCAGCCGATAGATGACTCTGTTTTTAATCAAGAACGTTATAATGGAGCTTCCATCTTGATTTCAAGAGCAAACTTCGGATGTGGCTCATCCCGAGAACATGCTCCTTGGGCCTTAGAAGATTATGGATTTAAAGTCATTATCGCGCCAAGTTTTGCTGATATCTTTTTTAACAATTGTTTTAATAATGGTATCTTGCCAATTCGATTAGATAATGACATCATGGACATACTTTTTGAAAAAACATATGCTACTCCCGGATATACCTTAACGGTGGATTTAGAAGAACAAACCGTATGTGACAATGCCGGATTTTCAACACATTTTGAGATTAATTCCTTTCAAAAAAATAAGTTACTCAAAGGATTAGATGATATTGGGTTAACGTTATTGAAGGAAGATAAGATTGATACATACGAAAAGAGACATGCAAATGTTCCTCTCTATGATATTTGATTTTCTTTTAATTTTGATAGTTTTAGGGTGACTTTTGTGCCTTGATTTTTTTGTGATTGGATTTCTAGGCCATAGGATTCACCGCAAAATAGTTTGATGCGTCGATCGACATTTTTAAGTCCGACGCCACCTAATTTAGTTTTTGTTGAAAGGGGTAAGTCATCACCTTCAAAGCCAATGCCATTGTCTGTGACGGTGATGAATATATTCTCATCATCATCAATCACATCGATGTTTATTATGCCGCCACCATCCATGTCTTTAACGCCGTGATAGATTGAGTTTTCAACTATTGGTTGAAGAATAATTTTAGGGACGATGACTTCGAGTACTTTTTCATCGATCGTTATACGATAATCCAATTTATCTTGATATCGTTGCTTTTGTATGAACAAATATTGTTTGACATGTTCGATTTCGTTTTTCAGGCTCGTTGTTTCTTTTCCCTGATTAAGGGAAAGTCGGAAAAATTGCGCCAATGTTTTTGTGATTTCAATGACATCTTCTTTCTGATTGAATTCAGCCATCCAAACAATGGTATCCAGTGTATTGTATAGAAAATGCGGATTAATCTGGCTATACATTGCGTTCATTTCATAGTGATGGATTTCTTGTTCCCTACTTCGAATTTCTGCTGTCAACCGCTTAAGAATAACACTTGTTACTAGAACCACGACTAAAATAATAGATATTCCAAAAATTACGGTTTCCAAAACTTGTCTTCGCAATACTGTCAAGGCATCTACTGAAGAGACTGCGACTAATGTCCAATCCGTATTATTCATGACATAATGATTCTTTAAGGTTGAAGAACCTTTTTGATACCCAATTGGGGTATTTAATATTTGAACCAAAGAATCTTTTAGATTTTCATTCTCATAATATGCTTTGTCTTGATGAAAAACGACATCTTGATTGTCATTAAGAATATAGGCATACCCTTCTTCGCCCAGATGTAAATCCATAAGATATGTTTCTAATGCTGTATAAGGTACATCAATGACAGCCACACCTATATTATCGCCATTTTCATTAACAATTTCTTGACTTAAAGATATAACCCATAAATCATTATCCATTGAAAATGGCTGCATTCTAGCGGATGTCAATGTTGGCATATCATTGTGAATCGCCTCCATGTACCATTTTTCTTGCATCATATCTTCTGACATGGACATATCTAGTTTATCTTCATTCGAAAATACCTTTCCGTCTTTTGAGATGATGATAATTGATTGAAGCGTTGCATCGGACTTCATCATGCTTGTAATAAGCTGCTGAATTCTTTCTTCATAAACTTGATTTTCGAGATTATCTTCACCACTAAAGTATTCGATGACATCCTGATTGTCTACGAGTGTATTCGAGATAACATTTAGCTTATCCACATAAACTTCAAGGTATCTTCCTGTTTGATTGACTGCTGTTTTTGTTGACATAACCGATTCTTCTACAAGAACATTTGTCAACGAATAATACAAGATAAATCCGACAAGAAGAATACTTAAGGTTCCGAAAATCAAATATATCCGTGTAATTTTTGCTTTCATTTATTCATCACCTACCCCACGTTTTTCCTTCTGAACTTTTTTCTTATATCTATTGGGTGAATCACCATAGTGTTTTTTGAATAGCGTCGAGAAATAATTCGGGTCACCAATCCCCACTTTTTCTGCAATTTCATAATTTTTAAGCTCTGTGGTCAGTAAATAGATTTTACTTTTTTCAAGTCGTTGATGAAGCAGGTAATCACTAAAAGGGATTCCGAACAATTTTTTAAAAAGAGTACTCAAATAACTCGTATTTAAACCCATGCGCTCTGCAAGGTTGCTCAAGGAAAAATCAATATCAAACAAACATTCATCCATAATTGTAGAAATCTGTTGTTTATAGCCAATGGCTTCATCACTGTTTTTATCCATTTTTTGAATGATTTTATAAATTTCTTTGAGTTTTCTATCCTCTTCAATCTTAAGAACAAGTTTTTGGATAACCTCCTGTACATCATCTTTAGATACAGGCTTGAGGACATAATCCTCCACGCCGATTTTTACGGCCTCTTTCGCATACTCAAAATAATCATATCCGGTAATTATAGCAATTTTAATCCACGGCCAATTGGCCTTCACTTCTTTTGAGAAGTCAAGGCCATTGATCTTTGGCATATTTATATCACATAAGATAATATCCGGTTCTTCTTTTTTTACGATTTCCAATCCGCTTTGTCCATTATCCGCTTCAAAAATAAATGCAATACCTAATTTTTCATAGGAAATCAGTGAAACGATACCTTTTCGGATGAGAGCTTCATCATCAATTACTAATAATTTCATAGGTCACCTCATTATTTTACTAATGCAATTAATTCGCCATAACCTTCTGCTTCCATCTCTTCTAAAGGAACAAATAGAATTGATGCAGAATTAATACAATATCTTAATCCGCCTTTATCTATAGGACCGTCTTCAAACACATGGCCCAAATGTGAGTCTCCAACCCGTGAACGTACTTCTGTACGTTTCATATTAAAAGAAGTATCTGTATCATAATGAACAACTTCTTCAACAATTGGCTTAGTAAAGCTCGGCCAACCACATCCGGAATCATATTTATCCTTGGATGAAAACAATGGCTCACCCGTTACCACATCTACATAAATTCCGCTTTCATAAGTGTCATAATATTCATTCGAAAAAGCACGTTCTGTTGAATTGTTTTGTGTTACCTGATATTGAATATCTGTCAACATTTCCTCTAATTCTTCATCACTTGCTTTACTATAGTTATTTGGATCAATGAAGATTACTTCTTCTTCAAGTTTATTCATATCCACATGACAGTAACCATTTGGATTCTTTTTCAAGTAGTCTTGATGATACTCTTCAGCTACATAAAAATTATCGAGCGGAAGATTTTCTACTGCTATCGGTTTTTCAAATTTTTCCTGTTCAAGAGCTAGTAATGACTCAATGACAATAGCATCCATCTCTCTATTATAGTATATACCAGTTCTGTATTGATTTCCAACATCATTTCCTTGTTTGTCTACACTTGTCGGATCAACAATTTTTAAGTAATATCCAATTAACTGTTCCAAGGATATCTTGGATTCATCATAAGTGACTTCTACTGTTTCTGCATGACCTGTATTTTTATAAATAACTTCTTCATATGACGGATTTTCAGTTGTTCCATTGGCATAACCACTCACCGCATCCTGAACACCTTCGATTCGTGAAAAGTACTCTTCAACACCCCAAAAGCATCCACCTGCAAAATAAATGGTCTGGATCGATTCATCTTTTCCTAAGGCATAGCTAATATTGGATTGCGTATTCATAGCTGTATTCATAGTTGTATTCATAGTTGCATTCGTATCCGAACTTGCGAATTTTTCAAAAATTTCGTCATTGGATTTATGTCCCGGTAATGCTTCGATAAGTTCCCCTTCAGTTCCAATAAATACTGACGTCGGAACCGCCCGAACATTAAGCTTTTTGCTCAATTCTCCATCTTCATCAAGTAGGACAACGATGTTTTCATACTCAAGTGTCTTAAACCACTCTGTAAAATCCTCTTTAGACATTTCACCTTTTTCACCTGGTGTTATCACGGTAAAAACAGTAAAGTCTGTCTCCATTGCAGATAATTCATCGACTTCAGACAATCCTGCTAGACATATGGAACACCAAGATGCCCAGTATTTGAGATATACTTTTTCTCCTTTAAGGTCTGACAACCGATGTACATTGCCTTCTAGATCCATCAGCTCAAAATCCGGAGCCATGATACTATTTTCCATGTCATCGTTCGTTGCTCCACACGCTGCCAAAATCATTATTACAATCAGTAAACCTGATACTAATTTAAAGCATTTCGTTTTCATTATTTTTCCTCCTTATTGCATCAACCGTTCAAACCATCCAACGATTACCATTAAGTTATCTGTCATTAAAACCAGTCCCATGATAATAATTAAGACACCACCTACGATTTTGATTTTCTCTAGATGTTTGTATAAGCCTTTTACACGTTTGAGAAGAACGTCTGAAAAAACTGCTATTATTAAAAATGGTATCATTAATCCTATCGAATATATGAACATTAATAGGCCGCCATAAAGTGCACTTCCTTCACTAGCTGACAAACCAAGAATCGCTACAAGAACAGGTCCAATACAAGGTGTCCACCCAAAACTAAATGTAAATCCTAAAAGATAGGCTCCAATGATGTCCGACTTTCCTGTTCGTTTCAAATGTACTTTTTTCTCTCGATTTAGAAACTTGAGTTTTAACAAGCCAATTTGATTCAATCCCAATATAACGACGACAAGACCTGCAAAACGGATAAACCAATCACTATATAAAACGCTGCCAATCGCACCCGCTCCAAATCCCAGTAAAATAAATGCTGTCGATAACCCGGCCACAAATACACCAGCTTTAATAATCGGTTTGGACAACTCTACTTCGGTAAAATATCCTATATATATGGGAATTACAGGTAGTATGCACGGACTAAAAAACGATAGCAAACCTGCAACAAATACAGTACTAATATATACACTTTCAATCAAAAGAATCACCTCCAGAAACTTTAAATTTCTTATCTAATTCTATTATAGTCTATTGCTTTGCACTTTGACATAGATTCTCATTACCATTTTCTCGAATCTGATTGGAATAAAAAAAACGGATGCATTTGCATCCGTTTTTTATGTCCTTATTTAGTATCCATAATTTGAAAAGCCTGCAAACATTGCCGCTCCGAAAATCACAAAGAATATAACTTGAAGTATGATCGCTATTAGTAAGAAAATTAATGCTGCCTTGAAATAATTCGCTTTACTCGGTTGCGTTCCACTTCCAAATGCCCATACAAACATCATAATAATGTTTACAATTGGAATGAGCATAATAAGCATGGTAATTAGCCATTCGCCAACAGTCACCTCATTATGTTGTAGCTGATTAAAATTTTGATTGTCCATATTAAATACCTCCTCTTTCTTAATATACTTTTCATTATATAATAAAAAGTAATATTTTTCCATGTTATCGAAGAATTTTACACTATCTATCTATTATGATATAATGTAATTGTAAACAAACAATGAACACGTGTCTTTTATAAGGAGGTATTTATATGTCAATTGAAAATAACCCTATTGGAAGAACTGATATGTTATCTTGGTTAAACACTCAAGGTGACGATGCCACAAACTACGATGATATGTCTGATCATGAGCTTCGTGTTCTATACGAAGAACGTCGTAATACATCGGATGACTACCTTGACGACTACAATCAACCACTTAAGCAAATGGGGAAAAATTGGGTTAAAGATAAAGAAAAAAAATAGCATTTTTACATAAACGTTACAAATTCATTGGTAAACCATTTTATAAGGAGGAACTATATGAACTATAATACTAATCCAATCGGAAGAATTGACATGATAGCATGGTTAACTCTTCAAGACAAAGATCCTAAAAATTATGATGACATGTCAGATGATGAGATTCGTGTTCTTTATGAAGAACGTCATAAAGGCTCTGATGATTATATTGACGACTATAACGAACCTCCGGAACCTTTTGATGATGAACCCGATATTGACGAAAAAACACGATAATTATTTTAAGCCTCCACTATGTTGGAGGCTTTATTCTATTAAAATGAGCTTCTCTTGCGGAAAAAACACAAAAACTGTCTCTATCATTGGGCGTATATGCTTCCATCGTTCATTTGAAATGTCCCACTGAAGTGTCGTTTCCGAGAGTCCTTGCTTTGTTACAATCTTAAAGTAAACCATGACTCTAAAAGGCGATTGGGCAATGTCAACAATATGAATTTTAAAACTGTTTTTTCCCATACCCTTGGTTTTATCCCAACGAATATGATGGGCTCGTATACCAATCGACGTTAATCTAGATTCTTGCCTCTTATCTAATTCTATATGGCAATTCCAATCCCTACAGTAAACATATCCTTTGTTTACTTCCCTATATTGTTCAACTGAACTTATGTTTTTACACCCAGTAATCTGCGCAACTTCAAGACGTTTGGGGTGTTCAAAAATCGCTTCTTTTTTTCCACATTCAAGTACCTGGCCTTCATAAAAAATTGCAAGTTCCTGACACAGGCGGTAGGATTCATGAATGTCATGAGAAACCACAATGGATTGTCCGTCATATTTGTCCAACAAATTTTTCAACTGATGTTCCATGCGGCTTCGTAAATGTAGGTCAAGGGCAGAGAAAGGTTCATCGAGCAACAATATTTCCGGTTCCAAAATCAATGCTCGCGCAATTGCAACGCGTTGTTGTTGCCCTCCCGAGAGCTCTGAAGGATATCTTTTTTTCATATCTTCCATATGAACGATTTGCAAATAGTCATGAACACGTTGTCGGCGTTCTTCTTTATTAAGATGCATAATTCCAAATGCCACATTTTCTTCAACAGTCATATGGGGAAAGAGAGCATACTTTTGAAAAAGAAATCCAACATGTCTTTGACTCGGTGGAATCCATATATTTTTTTGACTATCATAGACACATTTACGGTTGATGATGATTTGGCCAGAATCGGGTTTTTCTAGCCCCGCAATACACATCAAGGTCATACTCTTGCCGGCTCCTGAAGGACCTAAAAAGCCAACAACACTTTCATTGGTCTCAAAATCCACAGCTAAATTAAATGCATCAAATTTTTTTTGAATATGTACAGACAGTTCCATAAGATCACCTACTTCACCTTTATTCTCGAACATACTTTTGACTATACTCTAGCCAATAATTCATTAATGAAATCATGCCTATTGATAACATACATATGATGAACACCCAAATCAAGGCCTCTTGATCATTGCCGGATTCGGATGCAAAGAAAATTGCAATCGGCATCGTTCGTGTTTCACCAATAATGCTTCCGGCAATCATTAATGTTGCCCCAAATTCACCCATGGCTCTTGCAAAGGCTAATACACTCCCTGCTGCAACGCCAGGCCATGCCAAAGGAAGTAGAATTTTAAAGAAGATTCTTTTTTCTGATGCACCTAAGGTTTTAGCTGCTTGTACATAAGATCGGTCAACCTGCTCAATGGCACTTCGTGTTGTTTTATACATTAAGGGGAAAGCAACTGTTGAAGCAGCGATAACATTGCCCCACCATGTAAAAACAATTTGAATTCCCATCTCATAAAGCATACTTCCTAGAATGCCACGACGTCCAAAGATTAGTAATAAAAAAAAGCCGACAACTGTCGGTGGCAGAACCAATGGAAGATTCAGCAGTCCATCAATAATCCCTTTTCCGGGACCTTTATAAAATGCCATTTTATAGGCAATATATGTTCCAATAAAAACAGTCAACAATGTAGCCGTTATTGCTGTTTTTAATGATATCCAAAATGGAGAAAAATCCATAACCCTCACCTCTTATCTTATTTCACTAAACCCATATGTTGCAAATATCTGTTGCGCTTCTTGGCTTAACATGAATGCTTCGAATTCTAGCGTTTCCTTTTTAGCTTCAGCTGTTTTTAATCTCGCCATTGGATAAAAAATCGGTTGATGAGAATTGGCATCCGCCGTTTCAACAATTTTCACCCCTTTTTCAATAAGCGCATTGGTCTTATAAACCATACCTGCATCAGCTTCACCTAATGCAACCCATGTCAATACTTCCTTCACATCTTTTGCTAAAACCGTCTTTTTTGGCATCTGTTGATCGATTCCATAGTAGCTTAATACTTCTTGAGCATAAGTCCCTGCCGGAACACTATCTGGTTCTCCCATTGCAAAAATGATTGACGTATTATTGGCCAAGTCCCTAATTGAATCAATGCATCCACTATCTTGAGGTGTAATCAAAACAAGTTCATTGGTGACAAGCGTTTTATATTGATTATCTATCAGATATCCTTCTTCCTTTAGTTGATCCATATGAATGAGTGAAGCGGATATGAAAATATCAATATCAGCACCTTGTTCAATTTGGCGCCGCAATGATCCGGAGGAACCGGACTGAAGAACGATGTCTATGTCAGGATTTTCTTCTTGATATACACTTTTTATGTCTTCCATGGCTTCAAACATACTCGCTGCTACTGCTATGTTGATTTGAGCCTTTTCTGCCTTCACTGTGCACCCCATCAAAAGAAAGATTGACGTAAATAAAGCGATACACCTAGCTATAAGCTTTTTATTTTTCATCTTTAATCGTCTCCTTCAATTTCGGCTTATATTTTCCTGAATGTTTTCCTAGAACAAGACTATGATGACGCCCAAACCATTCCGGTTGCATATATTCATAAAGACTTCGATCTTTTAATAATCCGTCCACATGAATACCTGCCTCATGAGAAAAAACCAATTCTCCCACAATGGGCTTACTTTTATGGTTCTTCCGACCCGAATACCGTTCAACGATCTGTGAGACTTTCATGATTTTTTTGATATCAATTGTTGATGTAATTTGATCCATGACTTGTAATGCGACAACAATTTCCTCTAGCGGGGTATTCCCGGCTCTTTCTCCAAGACCATTTACACTACAGCTAATGACATCTGCTCCGCCTTTAAAGGCACCTAATGCATTCGCTGTACCGAGTCCAAAGTCATTATGTCCGTGAAAATCAATATGAACCCTATTTAAAAACGTTGCTCGTTTCATATCACATTTATAGGAAAGCTTTTCCACAATGCATTCTATATTTTTTTTGGAGCTAAATGGATTTAAAACACTCACTGTATCGGCATATCGAATGCGCCTAACACCTTCTTTAATCCCGATGGCATATATATCTGTTAAAAAATCCATGTCTGCACGGGAGGCATCTTCAGCTCCAAGAGATATAACCAAACCTAAGTCATGACCAAAATCAAGAATGCGTTTTAGTTCTTCCCTGAGCTTTTCTCGTGTTGTTCCTAACTTTTTTGTAATATGGATATCCGATACAGGAACTGAAATATGGGCATGTTTTGCGCCTGTTTCAAACGTTGCTCGCAAGTCACTTTTATGCATGCGATTCCATGTTAAAATCTCAGCATTTAGGTCTAGGTTCAACATGGCTTGTATCACTCGTTGTTCTTTAATTCCCATAATCGGAATACCCGCTTCTATAATATTAACTCCCAATTCATCTAATAACTGCGTTATTTTTATTTTTTCACGATGGGTAAAGGCAACGCCAGCCGATTGTTCTCCATCTCGAAGTGTTGTATCGATAACTGTTAGACCTATTTGTTCCATTTTAATCACATCCTTTAGATGATTAAACGCTCCACTTGGTTTCCCTCTTCAAGTGCGTCCATGATGTCTTCTACATCATCCGGAGTAACTTTTCCATACCAGGTCTGTTCCGGATAAATCATGACAATGGGTCCCATTGAACACAAGCCTAGACAACCTGTATTGGTCACCATAATATCTGCATCTAATGATCGATCTTGCACCTCTTCAACAAAATTTTCTAAGATCTCAAGCCCTTCATTTTGAGCACAAAACCCTTTAATCTCGCCTGTAAGTCTTGAACTTGAACAGACAAAAATGTGATGCTTTGGTTTTTCCATAGTATTTCCTCCTTTCAATTAACCGATTTGTTTGTTACGACAGCCTCCAAGCTTACCAACTGCATCCGCTCGACATTGGTTACAATGCATCATTTGAGGCATGATGGATGCATTCATTTTTCTCACATCATTGATTTCATTTTGTGTTGCTTGTTCAAGCTGTTCAAATGGAGTTTCCTTAACCGGAATGTGCGCCATAATATTCGTCACTGATGCTCCGTAGGCCTCTGCCTGTTTTACAACATCTTGAATATGATCATCATTAATTCCTTTAAGATAGACAATATTGACTTTCGTCATAACATCTTTATCACGCAAATATTTGACTGCCTCCCATTGCTTGGCTAATAATTGTTTTGCTCCCTCTACACCGAAATACTTCATTCCTTCATAGCGTACATGCCGATATATTTTAGCTGCAACATCTTCATAGATTGTATTAATGGTCACCGTAATATGGGTCACACCTAAGTCAATTAAATCATCTGCATACTTGGTGAGTTTAAGGCCATTTGTTGACAAACAGAAGGTCACATTGGGATCATACTCCCTGATATATTGCAAGGTATCTCGTGTTTTTTCCCAATTGGCCAATGCATCTCCGGGTCCGGCGATTCCTACTACTGAAAGAGTCGGAAATTTTTTCTTTGACTCTTTATAGTGGGCAAGAGCTTCTTTTGGTGTTAGCACATCCGACGTCACTCCCGGTCTTGATTCATTATTACAGTCGTATTTTCGATGACAATAATTACATTGAATGTTACATTTAGGTGCTACCGGTAAGTGTATACGCGCAAATTCATGTGCCTCTGCATTAAAACACGGGTGGGTTTTCGTTCGCTCAAGTGCTTTCATTTTCATTCTGCTACCTCCTTTTGCAAATAGTATGCATCATACATGCGTTTTCGATAGTTTATATGTTTTTGGTCTAAAAGGTGATTGACTATTTCATCTAAAAAGAAGAGGCTACCCCGATATCCCATCGTTAATTTACGTTGTGCTCCGACATGGTCATGCACCGGGAATCCTACGCGGATAAAATCAATGCCTTCTTTTTCCCAAATAAACTTACCGTCTGAATGACCAATCATTAAATTGACCTCACTATCATGTATCGCTTCATGTATCGTTTCAAAATCAGTATCCTGAAATATTGTTAGACTTTGGTCATAGCAATCGGATAATGATTGTAATTGCTCTTTAAAATTCTTCTGTGCTGTTCCTGTTGCTGCAAGGTGTATTTTCATACCATTTTCCATGAGTAATGCGCTGATTCCATACACAAGGTCCATATCCCCGAAAACGGCAATTACACCTAATGCACTGTGTTTATGTGCATCAATCATTCCGTCGATTAGTCGTCCGCGCTCCTTATTGATTGCTTCCGGTAGTTCTTCTTGCGTAATCTCAGCCAGTACCCGCATCATTTTATCTGTATTATTAATGCCGATGGGTAAGGGCAAACGATAGGATTTCACTCCATAGTTATCTTCAAGATAGGCTGCCGTAGAATACCTGCGATCCACTAAATCACCAAGCTCTACTGTCGCTTTTGCATAACGCATTTGCTCGAATGCTTCTTTTGGTGTTCCTTCACTTGAAAGTTTTTGATACTCTTCCATATAAGGTGCATCAAGCACATCCGAAATATCCGGTACGATTGTTGCATCTATATCCATAATATAAAAGATACGTTTTAGCTCACGTATATCTTCACATGTGGCGTTGGATACGATCACGTTTACTTTTTGATGACTACCTTCTTTCCTCGGCATATTTTTTTCACTATAATATTTTGTTATAGCCCGAATCGTTGAAAAATACCCTTCTGCTTGAGAACCTGCATATCCCGGTGTCGGAATAGGAATCAAATCAACGTCTGAAAAATCACCGATTTTTCTTACTTCACGTATAATACGTTCAATGTCATCACCAATCGTCTCTGCTAAACAGGTTGTTAATACCCCAACGACTTCCGGTTTATACATTTCAACCAAATTGGTGATACCAATTTTAAGGTTTTTAGCTCCGCCATAAACCGTTCCTTCCTCGGATAGTGATGAGGATGCTATATCTACCGGTTCATTAAAATGAGCCGCCATGTGACGTCGTATATAGGTTGAACATCCTTGTGATCCATGTATGATTGTCATTGCACCGCGGATTCCTTTTAAGGCAAGCGAACCGCCCATAGGCATACACATTTTACACGGATTCACTTGCATATTCACATAATTTCTTTCACGTGTAGATGAATCACTCATGATATATTCCCCCTTGCTTAACAATTGACCATACCGGTGAATTCACCGTCAAATCAACTTCTTTTGCAAAATTATAGGCGCCTTCAAATCCACACAAGGGATGTTTTCGTTCATGATTGTGATCTAAAAAAGCCACTCCCATTTTATAGGCTAAGGGACGTTCTTTAACGCCACCCACTAATATATCTGCCTTGGTCTGTTTCATAAAATATTCAAGCTCCGTCGGGTTTGCATCATCAAGTATGACGGTTCCTTCAGACGTTAACTGTTTAAATTGATTATATTCATCTTGGGATCCGGTTTGGGTTCCGACTAAAACTGTTTCGATTCCGAGTTCATTGAATTGTTCAATGAGCGAAATCGCTTTGAATCCTCCACCGACATAAATAGCAACTTTTTTTCCAACTAAGCGATGTTTATATGCTTCGATTTTCGGTGTGTATTCTCGCTCTTTGTCTTTTATCATGTTTTCAAATCGTTCAATATGTTCTTGATTGCCAATAGTAAATACGATCTTTCGTAACGAACGTATAGTATCTTTTATACCTAAGAATCGAATATGCTCAAATGGAATGTCATAACGCTGTTCCATATGTTTTGCTAAAAATGTCATGGATCCTGCACATTGCACAACATTTAGCACCGATTCCTTTGCTTTTTTTAGGGACGCACAACTTGCATCACCCGTAATAACTGTATTTAATGTAAGGCCAATCGTTTCAAGATAATTTTTCACAATCCATGCTTCCCCTGCCAAGTTAAAATCTCCCAGAAAATTCAAACTGTGGGGTATTTTTTCTTTTGCCTTTTCGGGTCCCATTAATTCTAATATGGCATGACATGCTGCCTTATAGCCATCTTTTTTACTTCCGGAAAAACCGGAAGAGTTTACCGGGATTACTCGAATACCATATTTTTGTTCTGCATGTTTGGCAACTGCTTTAACATCATCACCAATCACACCGACAACACATGTTGCATAGATAAAGATGACCTTGGGATTTTCATTTTCGACGATTTCATCAATGGCCATCGCCAATTTTTTCTCTCCCCCAAAAATAATATCTTTTTCTCTGAGGTCTGTAGAAAAACTCATCCGATATCGTTCAGAATCTGATGAAAGACTTCCTCGTATGTCCCATGTATAAGAGGCGCAACCTATTGGTCCATGAACAATGTGTGCAGCATCCGTTATCGGATTCAAGACAACCCTAGCACCGCAGTAAACGCAGGCTCTTTGACTTACAACTCCTGAGACAGAATGGGTATCACATACAATAGATTGTTGTCTCGATTGTTGGTTCACCATAATTTGATTCTCTCTTGCTTTTGTACTAATTGTTTTTGAACGCATCGTGCACCTCCTAAACATGTTACATGACCATTACATAACTAATTCAAAATCTTCTTCCGGACATGTTGCATCATATTTGTCTAATAATGCAGTTGTAATTTTTTCAATGATTCTTAATCCGCCTTTATATCCGACAACCGGGAAATAACTGTGACCGACTCGGTCAAGAATTGGCCATCCCATTCGCACTAAAGGTATTTGTTCTTCTCTGGCAATGTATTTACCATATGAATTTCCAATAATTAAATCTACAGGATTTTCTTTGATGATTTGGTGGAAAGAAAACAAATCTTCTTCACCAAGAACAATACTGTCGTCTAGCTTCGCTGCATCAAATAAGTCTTGAATTGCTTTGACAAAGGCTTTTCCCGGTGTTCCCGATAATACAAGTGTCGGCACCATTCCAAGGTCAATGACAAACTCGGTCATTGCAATAAGTATGTCCGGATCACCAAACAAAGCAACTTTTTTTCCATGATAGTGGTTATGAACATCAACCATAACATCAACGAGTTGACCACGTTCAAATTCCAATTCTTTTGGAATAATTCCACCATTAAGTTCCAACATTTTCATAATAAATTCATCGGTTGCTTTGATACCTATCGGCTCTTTTAGGATGGTTGCCGGCACGTCACATTTTTTTTCAAGTTCATATGCGGCATCTTTTGAAGAAAATTCGCCAAGAGCAATCGTTCCAAGGGCATTTCCCGATTTTTTTATTTCTTTTATAGGTGTTCCGCCTTCCGGATACATTTCATAATTCCCTGTATTCGGAGTTGCCACAACACCACTTGTATCCGGAAACATTGTAAAGGGAATTTTTAATAATGTTGCCATGCGTTTGATTTCCATCATATCGCTGGGCTCAACATATCCCGGTAAAATATTAACGCCCTTTGCTTTTTTGCCTTCTTTTTTCTCAGCTAAATGTGTTACCATTGCCTTACACATATTCGAAAATCCGGTTACATGGGATCCGACATAGGAGGGCGTATTTGCGTAAATAACGGTTTTACCTTCCGGAACATCTGTTGCCTTTATAATTTCACCAACATCATCACCAATGGTTTCTGACAAGCAGGTTGTATTAACCGCAACAACATCGGGATTATAGATGTGAAATACATTCTCTAAACCTTTTTTCAGATTCGATTTTCCACCAAAGACACAGGCCCCCTCAGTAAATGAACTCGTTGATGCTACAATGGGATCACGGTAATGGCGAGTCAAATGCATTCGATGGTATGAACAACATCCTTGAGATCCATGAGAATGAGGTAAGCACTTATGTATCCCGAGTGCTGCATACATGGCTCCGATTGGTTGACACGTTTTTGCAGGATTAATTTTCAGACCGGTTCTTTTTTTATAGCTTCCTTTTGTTTGATCAAGCATATTTTTCAACTCCTTCCAGTTTGCCGTTTAGAAGCGGCTCACAGTTCCATGGTGCTTTAATATAGGACCATGCAGGGGTTAATATTCCGGCTGCTACATCTCTCGCAAAGTTCATTGCACCTTGAAATCCGGCATATGGTCCTGAATAATCATATGAATGTAGCTGTTTTGAATAAACACCCATTTTTTGAATCATGTATTTGTCTTTAACTCCTGAACCAAAAAATTCCGGTTTCAGAATCTCAATGATTTTTTCTGTTTCAACATGATTGAGGTCATCAATGATTAAACTACCGTCTTTCATTTCCTTAATTAAGCCTTCATAACTTGCCCATGGAAGTTCTTTTTTGAGTTCTTCCACACGTGACTTTGGAATACGCATTGAATAGTTTTTCTCATCTTTTTCCACTTTAATTTCTTCAATGTTTCGACTATCTGCATCGACTTTAATATAAGGAATAACATCTCTTCCTTCATAATCATCGCGATGACCGAATTCGTATCCGGCAACCAATGTCTCAATCCCGATTTCTCGTAAAAGACCTTGATAATGATGAGCTCTTGATCCTCCAACGAAAAGAACTGCTGTTTTTCCGTCAAGCTTTGTTTTGATCAATTGCATTTCATCACGAATTTGTTCTGTTTCTTCAGCAATAACTTCTTCTGTTCTTTGAATCAATGTCTCATCACCAAAGTATTTGGCAATATCACGTAGCGATTGGCTAAATGATTCAACTCCAATAAAATTAACTTTGATCCATGGCAAACCATATTTCGTTTCAATCATTTCGGCAATGTAGTTAATCGATCTGTGACATTGAATAACATTCAAATCTGCTTTGTGTGCATTTGCAATTTCTTCAATAGAACCATTTCCTGTCATCGTTGATACAATGTTGTACCCAATTTTGTGAAGAACACGTGTAATTTCCCATTCATCGCCACCAATATTATACTCACCAAGTAGATTTAAAGAATATTCTTTTACCGGTTTGTCATTGGTTCCTATAACATCTGTCATAAGTTTGTTGTTTGCAATGTGATGACCTGCTGACTGGCTGACTCCCTTATAACCTTCACAGTTAAAGGAAAGAATTTTTATACCGTGCTTTGCTGACATCTCTTTTGCAACTGCGTTAATATCATCGCCAATTAGACCTACCGGACATGTTGCAGAAATTGAGATAGCTTTTGGATGAAAGAGTTCAACAGCTTCGTCAACGGCCGCTTCTAATTTTTTGACACCTCCAAAAACAATATCACTTTCTTGTATATCTGTTGTAAATGCATATTCTAAAAAGTTTTGTCCGCCTTCTCTTGCTTTTCCTTTATTTCTACGGGTTCCCCATGCATAATAGGAGCACCCTACCGGTCCGTGAACGATGTGAACCATATCTACGATGGGTCCGATAACAACACCTTTACAACCTGCATAGCAACAACCTCGATTGGTAATTATTCCCGGAATAGTTCGCGTGTTTGCTGCGATTTCTTGTTTCTCGCTACCGTCTTTGATGATCATATGGCTTTTTCTGCCTTTCATCACCTTCGCCGGATAGACATCCATTATTTCATTTACGACATTTTTCATTTTATCTGACATCTTGTTCACCTCTTTCTATATTGCTTCGACGCCAGTATCATTATTACGTATACGTATTGCATCATCAATGGTTGATACAAAGATTCGACCATCGCCCATATTTCCGGTTTTATTTTCTTGAATAATGATATCTACGACTTTTTTATAGTCTTTGTCATCGACAATCATTGTCAATAATCGTTTTGCGACGAGTCGATGATTCTCAGATATGGATTCAAGTATTTCCGGTTCTGCAATAGGTTCTTCTCCAATAAGGTCTTCTATAAGTTCATAGTTGACTTTCTTTTTTCCACGTCCATTAACCTTACGGCATGTAACCGATGGAAATCCTGATTCTGCTAATATTTTTTTTGTCGAATTGATTTTATTCATCCGTATGACTGCCATAACTTCTTTCATTGAGTCACCTCCTATAATCCTGCTAATCCACTGCTGATTGTATAAGCCTCTTCAATCGGTGATACAAAAATCTTTCCATCTCCAAATGTTCCTTCTGTTGATTTTGCACTTTTAGCAAGAATCGAAACCACCTCTTCAACCGTTTCATCCTGAACAACCATCATAAGAAGTTCTTTGGGAATTTCATCATAATGGATGTTTCCGACTTTTACACCACGTTGTTTTCCTCGTCCGACTACATCGATTTTTGTCACCGCCGGATATCCTGCATCTGCAAGTTCATCCAATACATATCCAACTTTCTCCGGTCGTACAATTGCTCTTATCATTTTCATATATAATCCCTCCTATACTCCAAGTAATCCATGTGCCATTAATATTTCTTCTAGACGATCTTGCGTCATTGGTTTTGGAATCACCAACATCTCATTTTCATCAATTGCTCTAGCAAGTGTTCTGTATTCATCTGCTTGTCCCACAGTTGGATCATAATCGATAACCGTCTTCTTATTAATCTCAGCATGTTGAACAATATTATCTCTAGGAACAAAGTGAATCAATTGCGTTCCTAATTCTTGTGCAAAAGCGGTTAACATCTCGAATTCATTATCCACTTTTCGAGAATTACATATAATTCCACCAAGTCTTGTTCCGCCTGAATCTGCGAATTTCAAAATTCCTTTTGCAATGTTATTTGCAGCATACATGGCCATCATCTCACCGGAAGCAACTATATAAATCTCTTCTGCCTTTCCTTCGCGGATTGGCATTGCAAACCCTCCACAAACAACATCACCTAAAACATCATAAAAAACGTAATCTAAGTCATCTGTATATGCTCCAAGTTGCTCTAGCATATTGATGGATGTAATAATTCCTCGACCTGCACATCCAACACCAGGTTCCGGTCCACCTGATTCAACACAACGTATTCCGCCATATCCTAGCTTCAAAATGTTTTCAAGTTCAATATCTTCGCCTTCTTCTCGAAGCGTATCAAGAACTGTTTGTTGAGCTAATCCATTCAAAATTAATCGTGTCGAATCTGCTTTAGGGTCACATCCGACAATCATAATCTCTTTTCCCATTTCTGCTAATGCTGCTGTCAAATTTTGTGTCGTTGTTGATTTTCCGATACCGCCTTTTCCATAAATCGCTATTTGTCTCATATTATTTCTTCCTTTCTCACATCTTTGCTATAACTTAAATTTGGTTGCATATGCTCTTTTTTAATAACTTCTTTTTAAAAAGAAAAAAAAGAGCCTTAGAACATAGTCAGTTTGCACTGATTATCTTCTAAGACTCCTTCGCCTGTTGTTTTGTCTTGCTAATGAAAGTAATTTATCATAGTTTTCAAACAATTTCAAGCTTTATTTTAATTTGCAAGATTTCTTTCATTTTATTTCTTGTTTTTTTTACTATTAAACCTATAAATACAATATAAGTCATTGACATTTGCTTCTGTAATGATTATTGTTCGCACTTGCATTTGTTGATACTGCTTAATATAGCAAACAATATCTTAAACTTCTTGTTGAACAATAACAATTTTTCAACATTAATGCGATATATATGGGTGTCCTTCAATATAAAATCGCCAAGGAACATCTTTATATTTTTCTGACTTCTATTTTATTCGTAGATGAGGCATTATGCAAGAAGCTTTCTGTTGAAAACACCCTTGATTTTTGAAGTCATCTATGGTATGATTTTTTTATGATATTGATTTTCATTTTCAATTAAAACATATTTAAAAGGAGGAAATACTATGATATTTGAATTACCTAAGTTAACTTATGCATATGATGCATTAGAACCTCACATTGACAAAGAAACTATGGAAATCCATCATAGCAAGCACCATGCAGGTTATACCAGCAAGTTGAATGCTGCTCTTGAAGGAAAGAATATAGATAAAAATATAGAAGATTTATTAACTTCCATTGATTCGCTTCCAAGCGATATACAAACAGCCGTTATCAATAATGGTGGCGGTTATTATAATCACAAGATCTTTTGGGAAGTTATTGGACCAAATGGTGGTGGAGAGCCTACTGGTGAAATCAAAAGTGCTATTGATAAAGGATTTGGTTCATTTGAAGCGTTTAAAGAAGAATTTTCTAAAGCTGCAGCAACTCGATTTGGATCCGGTTGGGCTTGGCTCACCTATTCTGATGGTCAATTAGAAGTTAGTTCGACTCCCAATCAAAATTCACCTATAACTGAAGGAAAAGAAGTCCTTCTTGGATTAGATGTTTGGGAACATGCTTATTATCTAAAATATCAAAATCGTCGTCCGGATTATATTGAATCCTTTTGGAATATTATTAACTGGGATGAAGTTGAGCGTCGTTATCAGAAATTTTCTAAATAATTATTGTTTTATAACCCTCGCATAAATGCGAGGGTTATTTTATTGTGATTGTAAAGCTTCAAGCGCTGAACATGCCATAGCTTTTTTTGCGGGTATATATCCTGATACTATTCCTACAAATGTTGTAAAGATCACTCCAACCAAAATTAACCATTCCGGCAGACTAAAACTCATACTCATCGCTCCACCTCCACCACCTGTTGCCATATTGCCGAACAAGTCACTTGTAAATACTACTGTGAGTAGAAAGCTAATGCCAACTCCAACAACTCCCCCTACGAATCCAATTAATGCCGCTTCTAGCAAAAAAAGTCGCTTAATGTCCTGAATTGTCGCTCCAATTACTTTCATTACACCGATTTCACGTTTACGCTCAGTTATAGCCATAATCATTGTATTCATGATTCCAATCGCCGCAACAAGTAGCGATATTCCTCCAATAGCCCCTAATGCGATTTGTAACATTGTTGTTGTTGATTGAATCGTCTCAACCATTTCAGCCATTGTCGATGCCTCATATCCATAATTTTCTAGGTAGTTGACAACTATATCAATATAGCTTGTATCACTAATCTTCAAGTAAGCACTGTCATATCCATCAATACTCTCACCTTCTGCCTCTTCTATAAGATCAACTAAAGTTTCAATATCAATATACATATTACGATCTCGTGTATTATCACCTTCTTCTAGCAATCCATTTCCTTGAATACGATAGACTTCTGATGTACTTGACGTTTGATTCATCGGGCTATAACTTGTGTCTAAAGACATTGTTATACGTTCCGAAAAAACGTCGACGTCTAAACTTTCATCTTCTCTCACTTCAAAGTCTCTGCCAGGCATGCCTCCCATCATTCCTCCATTTGGCATTCTTCCTTGGCCTACTCTCATTCCTTCACCAAATTGACTCGTATTAGCTCCCGTTACATTGCTCTTCTCAACTTCTTCAAAGTTCTCAGCTGCCGTTTGTCCAAAAACTATTCCCAGTTTTTCTGCAACAACGTCTTGACTCTTCGTCGTCACAAATCCCAGATCATTAAATAAGGCCATATCAATCCCAATTAGCGTATTTAATGCTTCATATTTTCCGGAGACTAGTTTAACATTCTTCGATATAACCGGAGATACGGCTTCTATATATTCGATTTCTGCAAATAATGCTAGGTCTAAAGAAGTAAGGACGTCTGTTGATGTATCTTCTGCTAAACGTGTCGTTGAATTTGTATTGTCACCTTTTGTTACGGTTATTATATCTATACTTCCCATATTATCAATGGATTCCGAAAAATTTTCTTGCATTCCTAACCCGAGTGCAACCATCATGATCACAGATATTGTTCCAATCACAATTCCTAAAACTGTTAAAAATGTTCTTGATTTATGCCGTTTTAGATTTGATAAAGCCATTTTGAATAGATCCTTTAGATTCATATCTATTCCACCTTTCTATTTTTAAGCTTCTTGACAAAAAAAACACTTATTCCTAGAACAAGAATTAAGGCAGCACCTCCTAAAAATGCATATTGCGTAATAGATGAATTACTTCCACCTGTTGCCGGCATCTCCCCTCTAAAGTTTTCGATACCTCCTATTCCTCCTTCCATCCGCTGCATTGTATCATTATTCAATGTAAACTCTTTAATATATTCTGTTGTTTTTCCAAATGTATCATCATAGGTGAAAATAATTTTTCCTGTAATTTGATTAGGAACACTTCCCGTAATTTCAACATCGTAAATATCTGTCCGTCCAGCTTCAAATGTTCCGACATAGTAATTGCTATTTGTTGTCGTTAATTCATCTAATTCAATATCTACCATTAGATTATCAATATCAATTTTCCCGGTATTATAAAAATCCGTTTCAATAGTAAATCCGTTTTCTAAGATATTTCCAAATCGTACATCCGAGACTTCGAGATTTTGTTTCTGATACACCGGTATTGAAATAATCTCCTGATCTTCAAACCCATTATTATCTACATCCTCATAATTGTAATTAATATTTAAAGAATAAATATTCCCTTCTGCTTGATCAAGAATAGAATATTCTAGGCTAATATCTTTTGATTCTTTCGGTGCTAAGTAATCAATGAATTTACTTCCGCTTGTCCCTATTGGCAATAAAACCTTAGTAGCCGAATCGTTACTTTCATTCAAAGAAATTTTCACATTTTTTATTGAACGTTCACTATTTGTATTCATAACCGTAATATTTAATGTAAATTGATCACCCGCATAGAGCTTTTCTTGACTTATTGAATATTGATCAACCATTATTTTAGGAGCTGACTCTGTATCATCCTCATCATCTTCATCATCCGGGTTATACACATATACCCCAGTATAGCTCGTCACCACATAGTCTTCATTCGATGCTGATATACCTAAGGAATAATTTCGTGACTCTGCTTCATCGGTAGCCATAACCGTATATTCTATTTCACGTTCTTCATTTGGTAACAAGTTATGTATTATTATTGTATCTTGCGTTATAGGAACAACCGCCTCCGAATATTTCAAAACAACACTGATTTCATCTATTACAACTGATGAGACATTTTTTATCACTGCATGTATTTGAGATTTTTCATTAACATTGAGATTTGATTCACTCACTGAGATCTGGGTCAACGTCATTGAACCAACTGTCTCTTCATCACCATTATTGACATGCAATGCAACACTAAAACTTTTTTCAAACTCAATGTTCTCTTTTCCTTTTTCAGTATATGTCGCAATAAAGTTCAAATTGTATATTCCAGATTCCAAATTATCGGCAACTAAAAGTTCAATGGGGACATCTTCCTTTCCATCTATAAACGTTAAATCTTGAACGACTGGCTTAGAGACAATGGCAATTCCTTCGGATAGGGACGTAATTTTTAGTTCAACTTGATTAATCTGATTGAAATTGTCTGCATATATTTCAAGTATTTTCTCTATCTTTTCTCCGGTAGACAATTTAGATTTCGTTGATTCCAAACCATAAAATTCAACATTTGATGATGATTCCTCAACCCTAATACTGATTTCTTTGTCTAAATTGACATCTTTTATTCCCGGAACTCGACCGGTCACATTCAATGTAACAGTATGTAGCCCTGCATTTCCTCCTTCTACTCGTATCGGGTATGTTAAAACAAATTCTTTCCCTTTAATAAAACTTTTAACATAATTGACGCTATCACTGCTGATAGAGCGAATTGGAGAATTACCATAATTCAATGTGAAATACGCATTAACATACTTATATGAATCATTGTTTTCAACTGTGATTTGTAATTCGTATTCCTCACCTTCGATTACTGTCGCATAGTTCACATCAATAATTTGAACCATTGTACCATCCCGCTCTTCTGTTTCTTCTTTTACCGTTTCTTCTGTATCTGTGCCTTCAATCCCTGCCTCTAGGGCATAAATAACCGGATAAACATTACTGATATTTAAACCTATGATCATTACAAGTATCATCACTATTTTTTTCATACATATTCCTCCATTTTCGTTTTATCTTCAATATGCTCAATATTCCCATCCTTCATATGTATGATTCGATTAGCATATTCTGATGTATCATCATCATGTGTTACCATGACAAATGTTTGATTGTGCTTTTGAATCATTTCGAGCATTAATTGCATAATACTGTCACTGGTATTGGAATCCAAATTTCCTGTTGGTTCATCCGCAAAAACTATTTGAGGTTGATTAACAAAAGCTCTAGCTATACTGACGCGTTGTTGTTGCCCTCCACTCATTTGTTTAGGCAAATGATTTTTTCGATCATATAACCCTACTGCATTTAACATTTCTTCACCACGTTCTCGTCGTTCTTTTTCATTGATATTCGCAAAAGTTAAGGGCAACATAACATTTTCTAACGCAGTATGACTTGTCAATAAATTATATGCCTGAAAAATAAAACCAATATATCTTTTTCTCAATAATGTGATTTGTGTTTCCTTCATTTCATGAATTGGTTGATTCATAATATAAATTTCTCCATTCGTCGGTCTGTCGAGTCCAGCCATTATATTTAATAATGTGGATTTTCCACTACCCGATTTTCCAAAAACAGATATAAATTCACCTTTTTTTATCGCTAAATCAATTTGCTTTAAAGCCCAAACCTCTTCATTTCCCATTTTGAATACTTTCGATATATTTTTTAATGTTAACATATCCAAGACGACCACCTCCAATTTAAAGTTTACTTGATGAACCTTAAATAGAACTTAAAATATTTAAGCTTCACTAAAGCGTTATATGATACAATGTTTTCATTAATACTTGAAAGGTGATCTTATGAGAATACTAATTATCGAAGATGAAATGGCCTTAGCTGAAGCTATTGCTCAGTTATTAAAAAAAAATAACTATATAACAGATTTAATTTTTGAAGGACAAACCGGTCTTGACTATGCATTGAGTAATATTTATGATCTTATTATCCTTGATATTATGCTCCCTAATTTAGATGGTCTTACACTATTAAGTGCATTGCGGCAAGAAAAAATCATGACACCGGTTCTTCTCTTAACAGCTAAAGATGGAATTGAAGATAAGGTGAAAGGTCTTGACTATGGTGCAGATGATTATCTATCAAAACCTTTTGCCATCGAAGAACTCATGGCACGGATTCGTGCCCTATTACGAAGAAAAGATGTTCTCATCTCTAGTCATCAATTATCTTATGGGGATATTTTACTTGACCAACAGCAATTACTTTTAATAAAAGCCCCTACACAAATAAAACTTACCCTCAAAGAAGCTAATCTCCTCGAATTGTTGATTCATCAAAAAGGAATCATTACTTCTAAAGAATATATTATTGAAAAATTATGGGGATTTGATTCAGATGCCGAACACAATAATGTCGAAGTCTATATTTCATTTCTCCGCAAAAAGCTCAGTTATTTGAATTCTTCTTGTACAATAAAAACAACACGTAGCCTAGGCTATTCTTTGGAGGCAAATACTCATGTTTAAAAAACTCAAACAAAAATTATTGATTATGAACCTTGTTATTATTAGTGTCCTAATGTTGTTATCATTCACAACCATATATTTTGTCACCTATAGAAGTATTTTTTCCTCAATTCAAGAAGATCTATATCGTATTGAACGATTTCATCTGATATCGCAAGTTGGAACAAATAATCGACCAGCTGCAAAAAGGCTTGATTTTGCAGCTCCAACCCTCCCATATAACGAGTCTAGACACACACTTTCATTTGTATTGCAAACAGACTCAGAAAATCAAATTCAAGAGATTCATTCCGAGATTAGTTTTAATTCTGACCTATATAGACAAGCAATCAATTTAGCTCAAAACAATGACAATGATAATGGAAAAATATTTCTTCAAGATCGACATTGGAGCTATATTATTCGTTCCCTTCCTGATGGAAACATGTTTGTGTTTGTAGATTCCACCCCACACTATGATATCCTTCAAAAACTTATTTATATTTTTATTGTAGTTAGCCTTTTTGTTTTCCTTATCAGCATATTTATCAGTAATTATTTGACAAATACATCAATCGAACCCATTAAGTCAGCTTTTAGTAAACAGAAGCAATTTATTTCCGATGCCTCCCATGAGCTAAAAACGCCTCTTGCTGTGATTCAAACAAACGTTGATGTACTTTTATCTAATCATAAAAACAAGGCACCATTATCGTATACCGAAGATATAAAATGGCTTACTTATATTAAATCTGAAGTTGAACGAATGACTCAGTTGACCAAAGATTTACTTTATCTAACTCAGATAGATTCAAAGGAGACTGCCCCCAATATAATGACTATTTTCGATTTAAGTCATGAGATTGAGAAAACAATGCTTGGATTTGAAGTTGCTGCTTATGAACGTCATCTTGTACTAGATTATATTATTACACCCTTGTGTCATGTATCCGGTGTGAAAGAACATTTGACACAAGTAATCTTTATTCTAATGGATAATGCATTGAAATATACACCTAGTAACGGCTCAATTTATTTAAATGTTGATCATATCGGTCATCATATCACTGTTACTGTATCAAATACCGGTCCTGATATCCCAGCAGCTGATCTGCCCTATATCTTTGATAGATTCTATCGTGTTGACCGTTCAAGAAATCGAGATGCCGATAGCCATGGATTAGGTTTATCTATTGCAAAGGCAATTATCGAAAATCATAATGGACGTATTGTTTGTCATAGTACTTCAAATATGACGACCTTCACTATTCGATTAAACAGAGCCAAAATGTGAACAATTTGTAAACTCTTGGGGACGGTACTTGAATTTTATTCAAGTTTCATGTATGATGTATTTATGGTTGTTAATAAAACATTAGGAGCTAAATTATGGCAAGACAAGCACGAAAAAAAAATGAATTTGGTCGCTATTATATTCGTCAATATGGTGGAGACAATCGCTGCCTATTCCAAACAGACGCTGATCGTCAAAAATTTGCGGACATCATAAAAACATGTCAATCAAAATATGATTTTATCTTACATGGATATTGTTTAAGTTCAGATAATTCCTACGAACTTGTTCTAGATGTTAACGGCGGAGATATTTCCAAGATTATGAAGAGTATCAATATTTCATATGCTATGTATGCTCGATGCGACGGTCACTTATATAAAGACCGTTACAAAAGCGAATTAATTGAAAGCGACATCAAGCTAGCAAAGATAAAATCGGACCTTTCGAAACGACATTGTCAACTTCAAAATGGTACTTTTACCGTTTGTTATGAAAACATAAATATCACAAGCGAGTTATCTACACATCATTTTGAGGATTGTGAAAATTGTATTCGATCAACAAATGTGGCAAAAGATAAACTTGAAACAATAGCAACTGAACGAGGATTAACGCTTGATGAGTTATTAAAAAATAAATCATTACGTAACGAACTTATACGCTTATTTAGAAAGCACTCTACTTTATCATTAAAACAATTAGGAGAATTATTCGGGAATCTTTCCGAATCGACCATAAGCAAACTATTAAAGTAATTAAAGGAGGCAATAATATGACATCAAATTTTCAGTTCAATTTTGAGGGATTTAGCCCAAAAGTACCTGAAGTCAACGTGAATACTCTATATGATTTTTTAATCATCGGCGGTGGCCCTGCCGGATTAAATGCTGCACTTTATGCAAAGCGAAAAGGATTAGAAACCGGCATTATTACCAAGCAAATAGGTGGGCAAATTGTCAATACTTCAACTGTAGAAAACTATTTAGGTACCACAATAGCAACCGGCGAGGAACTCGTCACTAACTTTAAAAACCATGTCTTGGAATTAGACGTGCCTATTTCTGAATACACAGAAGTAGAAGAAATTATTCCCGGAACGTCTTATCACGAAGTTGTATTAACAGATGGCCGTGTAATTAAAGGACGCTCTCTTCTTCTTGCTACCGGAACAAACCACCGAAAAATAGGCGTTCCCGGAGAAGAACGCCTTGCAGGAAGAGGCGTTGCCTATTGTGCAATCTGTGATGCGCCACTGTATAAAAACAAGAATGTTATTATCGCAGGTGGTGGTAACTCAGCTGTTGAAGCTGCGCTTGATTTAGCAAAAGTCGCCAACCATGTAACCCTTGTTCATCGTAGTCAGTTTAGAGCAGATCAAATTCTCGTCGACGAACTATATCAAAATGATAAAATCGATATACATCTTGAAACACAAATCTTAAGTATAGAAGGCGACGATTTTTTAAGTCATATTCATGTACTTAACAAAGAAGAAAACCAGGAATTTGACTTAACTGCTGACGGTGTTTTTATTGAAATCGGTGTTGAACCCAACAGTCAACTTTTCATTGATCTTGTTGAAATGAATGAAGCTGGGGAAATCATTGTTGACGAAAAGGGGCAAACAAATATTCAAGGGATTTTTGCAGCTGGTGATGTTACCACTGTCGGATACAAGCAGATTGTAATTGCATCCAGCGATGGCGCTAAAACTGCTTTAGCGGCTAATGATTATATCAACTTACTCAATGCAAAAGAAAGGACAAGTAATTATGAAAATGTTAAATAATGAAATCGAACAACAATTGAGAGATGTATTTACTCAACTTAAGAATAAGGTAACCATTGCTTTATTTACTGATCAAAATGATTGTGCTACTTGTAAAGAAACCAAAGAATTTATGGAAGAACTCCTTCCCTTAAGTGATAAACTAGAACTCGTTCAATATGATATTGATAAGGACGCTGAGCTTGCAGAAAAATTTAGTGTCGAAATGGTTCCAAGTATCGTTCTTCTTGACCAAAACGGCGACTATAAGCGAATAAAATTTAACGGAATACCTGCCGGTCACGAAATCAATTCCTTCATTCCTGCATTAATTGAAGTATCCGGAGCTGAAAGCCAATTGCCTGAAGACATGACAAAAGCAATTATGGCAATCAATAAACCGATTGATATCAAAGTATTCATCACCTTAAGTTGTCCACACTGCCCAGGCGCAGTACAAAAGGCGCAAAAATTAGCACTCATGAATGAAAATATTCAAGCAGAAATGATAGAAGCACAAACATTTAATGAAATTTCCAATAAATATAACGTTTCCGGCGTCCCAAAAATTGTCATTAATGGCGAACATGAATTAGTCGGAAACCAACCCATCGAAGCCTTCCTAGAAGAAATCCAAAAAGTATCATAAAAATAAAGTAGGCACTTCAGAAATTGAAGTGCCCACCTATATATGTACTTATTTATTTAAATCATAGTTGGTATAAAAGTGTCGCATATAAAGCGAATCAACAAGCTCGTACTTAAATGCTTTTGTATCTTGAATACGTGAAAATTCGCCAAGGCTAAATTTGTCTAAAAGTTCTTCGATCGGTTCTAGGCTTTCAATGCCAATCATATAATCGTAAACACAAAGAAGCTGCTCAAAGATATCATAGTCTAACCTTCCTTTATCAAAGTAAAACGCAAGATTAACTTCCTCTTCTCGTTCAGTTTTTCCCATTGGCACACCAAACATTTTTTTCTGGCGGTCAACATATTTATGTCGCATACTATTGGGAATATCTTTATTGACAAATAAACCCATAATACTGTTTTGCCCTTCTCTTGTCGCTAAGGGCAATTTTTCACGTTCAATCTCCGGATTAACTGTCCCTAACAATTCCGTATCTAAAACAACAAACATATCATGGGATTCATTTATTTGTTTTAAAATAGCAAACCGCTCTGCTTTGATATCTTTCACACGTGAATACTCTACTATGTACTTGCCTTCCTTTTTACGATACTTAAATTTCACTTTTTTGTCCATATCACCGAATCCTTTTCCTAGTCTGTAACCGCCCCACGATCTGCTGAAGTCACAAGACGAATATACTTATTTAAGACACCACGTTGATAGCGATAAGGTGGCTCACTCCACAGCTTCCGTCTATTTTCAAATTCTTCTTCAGTTAAATCCACATGAATCGAATTTGTTGTAATATCTATAGTAATCATATCATAATTCTGAATAAGTGCAATAGGTCCTCCAACTTGGGCTTCTGGTGCAATATGACCGATAACGAGTCCATGACTACCTCCTGAATACCTACCATCCGTAAGCATAGCTACTTTTCCGCCTAATCCTTTACCAATGACAATGGCGCTAATGGATAACATTTCCGGCATTCCCGGTCCACCTTTAGGCCCTTGATAACGAATCACAATGACATCATTTTCAACAATCGAATTTTCCATTAAAGCTTTGGTTGCATCTTCTTCAGAATCAAACACTTTCGCAGGTCCAGTCATTGTCTTGACTGGGACTCCTGACATTTTACATACAGCACCATCCGGTGCTAGATTTCCTTTAAGAACATATAAAGGGCCCTCCGGTTTTAATGGGTGATCAAAGTCTCGAATGATTTCTTGATGCACATCCAAGTCCGGAAAATCATTCAGATTTTCTTCCACGGTCTTACCGGTCACTGTTAAGCAGTCACCGTGTAATAATCCTTTTCGTAGTAATATTTTCATAACACCGGGAAGTCCACCCACATTACTTAAGTCTTGCATGACATATTTGCCACTGGGCTTTAAATCTGCCAAGTGTGGAACCTGTTTACGAATACGTTCAAAGTCATCATAGCTTAAGTCGACATCGACCGAATGAGCCATACCTAATAGATGCAAAAAGGCATTGGTTGATCCACCGAGTGCCATAACAACGGTAATTGCATTTTCAAATGCTTTTTTTGTCATGATATCCCTCGGATATATGTCCATTTCTAATAACTTCACCACTTGTTTTCCGGCTCGAATGGCTTCTTCAGATTTTTTATTATCGATAGCTGATGTTGATGCATTTAAAGGCAATGACATTCCCATCGCTTCAATAGCCGATGCCATCGTATTTGCTGTATACATACCGCCACAGGAACCGGCTCCCGGACAGGCAGTACATTCAATTTCATGCAAGCGTTTTTCATCAATCTCACCTTTATTAAATTGTCCGACAGCTTCAAATGCAGAAACAATATCAATATCTTGACCATCAAGTTTTCCGGGCTGAATGGTACCTCCATATACAAAAACAGCCGGGATATTTAATCGGCCAATACCTATCATGCATCCCGGCATATTTTTATCACATCCACCAATAGCTACAAGCCCATCAAGACGCTCGGCACCTACAACGGTCTCGATTGAATCCGCTATAACCTCACGACTAGGTAATGAATAACGCATACCTTCATGCCCCATGGCAATACCGTCAGCCACCGTAATTGTATTGAAGATCATTGGAGCTCCACCGGCTTCTCTAGCACCTTCTTTTGCTCGAAGGGCTATTTGATCGATGTGAATATTACAAGGTGTCACTTCACTCCATGTACTTGCTATACCAATCATTGGTTTCTTGAAGTCTTCATCCTGAAATCCGACTGCTCGAAGCATTGCCCGATTCGGCGTCCGATTTATTCCTTCACTAATATCTTTACTGTGTATCCGTAAGTCTTTATGTTCACATTGATCTTTACCATGACAACAACTCATGATCATCATCCTTTCTAAAATACGTATCAATTTCTTGTTGTATTCTATTATGAAGCAAATGATAATGGTTGTCAATTACTAATTAGTAATTAGTATCTGCGTAGCCGACCCAGCCTTCAGCTTCTACAAGCGCTCGGTCAAAGCCCTCAAGCTTAAAGGCATATTCCTTCTGAATGTTTTCAGCCTTTAATGTCAATGTTGCTTTTTCAATATCCACAAAAGCTTCTGTATCTTTTCCGGAAAACGTATCGAACATATCATCAATATTCGCTTCGCTAAGTTCTGTTGCTAGCATTCCGCAGTTGTACATATTTTGGCGGAAAATACGCGCAAAATTCACTGCGAAAACAGCATTAATATCGTTAACCTCCAGCGCCCAAGGGGCATGCTCCCGAGAGGAACCACATCCAAAGTTAGAACGTGTGATTACCACTTTTTTTCCTTTAATATCTGAATTCGGATTAAATCCATCAAGCTTCAAATCTTCAAGAAGATAAGGCTTTAAGGCTTCTTTGGTAATCTCTGTTAAATATTTTGCCGGAATAATTTCATCCGTATTAATGTCACTTCTGTCTAAAAACAAGACTTTCCCGCTAAATGATTTCATCTTATTGCCCTCCTTCAAATAGTGTCGAATTGGTAATAACACCTTCAATGGCTGTAGCTGCTGCAGTCGCTGGACTCATCAGATGAACCATTCCACCGCGTCCCATACGTCCGTTAAAGTTACGGTTTGTCGTTGATGCACACGCTTCCCCTTCAGCTAATACACCATTGCTCATTCCTAAACAAGCACCACAGGTCGGATTCGTAACACAAAACCCTGCTTCCATAAAAATATCGATAAGCCCTTCTTTTAAAGCCATTTGATAAATGGCCGGTGTTGCGGGGGATAAGACACCACGTAGATCATCACTTATTGTTTTGCCCTTTAATACTTGAGCTGCAATACGAAGGTCTTCAATACGTCCGTTCGTACAAGAACCAATATATACCTGATCGATTTTTGTGCCTTCCATTTTAGTCACTGGCTTAACTTGATCCGGTTTAAATCCAAAGGTAACCATTGGCTCTAAGTCAGATAAGTCATATGTATAAACCGCTTCATATTTAGCATCAGCATCCGATGTCCATTGGCTATATTCTTCCAATGCTTGTTCCTTTGAATCAAACTCATCTTGAATAAATGGCCATAAATAGTCAACCGTTGTTATATCCGGATAACAGATACCTGACGTTCCTCCAGCTTCAATTGCCATATTACATAAGGTCATACGGGATTCCATAGACATCTCTTCAACAATATTTCCGGCAAACTCCATTACACAGTTTGTTGCGCCGTTTACACCGATTTGATTGATGATATAGAGAATGGCATCTTTGGCGTACACGCCTTTGGGTAATTGTCCTGTTAATTCAAACTTCATTGTTTTTGGTTCTTTAAAAGAACATACCCCTTTTAATATACCAACTTCAAGGTCTGTTGTTCCAACACCTGCTGCAAAAGCTCCAAATGCACCATGAGTACAGGTATGACTATCTCCCATAATAATCGTGTATCCAGGGCGAACAAATCCTTTTTCCGGGAAGATGGCATGACATACACCATTACGACCGATATCAAAAAAGTCTTTGATCTGATGGCGTCTTGCCCAATCACGTAAAATCTTTCCTTGTTCTGCTGTTTTAGAGTCTTTGGCCGGTGTAACATGATCAATAACTGCTTTAATCTTTGTTGGATCAAATACACGGTCCATGTCTCTCGCCATTAAATCTGTAATTGCAATTGGTGTTGTAATCTCGTGGCAGAAAACCGCATCTAATTTTACAATGGTTGTATCTTCAAATGGTTTGTCAATTTGATGTGCGTCAAATATTTTTTGTGCAATTGTTTTACCCATACTATTCTCCTTTTTTTCATTCAAAAAGTCTATTTTCACCTTTCACTTCAACACTTTACTCAATCATAGTTTAAGTGGTTTACCTTGAATTGTCAAGGCAAACCACTTATAATCTCGGTTCTCAATATAACGATTTATGATACCTCTTATAACACACGCTTAGCACCGATAAAAGGTAATTGACTCATCCATCCAAAAGCCGGTGTTATTCGCACACCTGATGTCGTTGTTGCATGAATAGACTGCCCGCCACCCATATATATTGCCACATGAGAGACACGTCCTGATTTACCATAAAACAATAAATCTCCAGGAATTAATTCATTCTTGTCAACATAGGTTCCTTGCAAGTATTGATCTCTTGATGAGCGATTTAATAAAACACCAAATGGCGCATATATTTGTTGTGTAAAAGAAGAACAATCAAGTCCTTTGGTTAAACTCGTTCCACCATATCGATAGGGTGTTCCGATAAATTGTTTTGCATATGCAATCAGTTGGTCTACATCTGCATCTGAATTCTCATGAACACTTTTCGTCATACTAAGTTCTTCATCATTTAAAATACGAACGAATTCTTTGTATGCATATCCCTGTACCGCATTTTGGGTAAGAATTATATACCATTCACCTTCTTCCCCTTTGATGGTTACACGTTGATTCATGGTCAGTTTTCCGATTTTATTATCGTCATTTTCCAAAGATGGAGATGATCGAAAGTTCAAAACATCCGTAGTAATAATACCGATTTTCTCTGATACTGTTTCTTTAGAATCTATGGATTTTTTCATTGACTCTTCTGCAACTTTTTCTTCTTCAGTGGCTTCAACAAAGTCATCAATATATTCACTCAAGTCTTTATTATTTTCAAAGTTTTTAAAAAGACGTAAGTTTAATAAAATCGCTTGTTCTTTGGTACTTAAGGATTTGGGGTTCAAGTAGATACCACCATCTTCACCCTCAGTTCCACGAACTAAACCATTGCCAACTGCCTTTTTCATAGCTTGATCGGCCCAGTCTGATATCTCATTTTTATCAGTAAATTCAAACTTTGTCGGATTCTCTGATAATAACTCTACTTGAGCTCGCAACTCAATCGCATCACTTAATCGAATAAAAATAACAATCATTTCTTCCCGGGTTATTTTCTGATCCGGATAGAAATACCCACTATTTCCATGTATCAGCCCTAAAACATAGCCTTTAACTGCATGTATGTTCTCTGTATCTTTAAATGTATTTTCTTCTAATGAGACACTATCTAATTGACCAAACATCTTTTCAAATGCGGTTACAATAAGCTCAACAAATTCTTCACGCGAAATATTTTCTTGAAGATTATGATATAAATTCTCCGTTATATAGCCTTTTTCTTGTGCTTCGTTGAATTCTTCAATCGCCCATGCTGAAGGCTCTGATTCTACTGCATTTACTGGATTTGCAAAAACAAAAATGAATATATGCAGAAATAAAAATAATGGGACAGTCACCTTGAATTTTGTCTTTTTTGTCTTGTGTCGAAAAAGCTGCATACCTAAAAAACCTCCTATCGGTCCAAAAAAAGCCCACATTAATAAAACCTTTTCCGGAATCCTGTACTTGTTATTCATGGCTTTAACTTTATCAAAACCATATATGAAAAAAGTCAGTCCGTTTATAATTCCATAAATTATGCCAAAATATTCCATTCATTCTCCTTAACAAAACACATCCCTTACATTATAACCTAATATTAAAAAAATTGTAAGACTAGATAATGAACATAGTCTTACAATCCTATTACAAATTAAATTATGCTTTTAGCGCCTAAGCCAATAAATTCGTTAAAAATTCTTGACTTTTTTTAAGGTCTGCATCCGTCTGTCCTTCAATGATGATATCTAATCCAGGTCTATATTTATTAATCATTTGCTTGATAAAATCATAATCCATAAGGCCGTCTCCAATGGGTACTTGAACGAGTTTGTCTCCTTCAACTATAAAGTCTTTAGCGTGAAAGACTGCAATTTTATCTCCATATAACTCAAACGCTTCCTGAATAATCGCATTTCTGCTTTCATAATTTTCCATACACAAAAAATTATAAGGATCTAAAATCGCTAATACATTTGTAGAATCCAGTTCATCAATCAAACGCTTCATCTGTTTTGGTGTGCCCATTGAATGATGATACGCACCTTCAATACCAACACACATTCCATGATTTTGAGCTACTTCTACAAGTTCACGAAAAATCTCAAGTACTTTCTGATACGCTTCTTCTGAGTGATTGTCCGGATGATACGTCCAGTTTTTCATGAACGATCCTGTTTCAGTACCCACTAAATAGCCACCGAGTTCTTTACCATACTTAAGGTATTCTTTAAATCGTGCTATACCTTCTTCCACCACATCTTCATCTAAAAGATTAAAATAACTTCCAATAAGTCCAATATGAATGTTATGGTTCTTAAATGCTTGACCTATTTTAAATGCCGCACCCGGTGATAAATATCCGGCTTTTTCTGAAACGCCTTCAATAGATTTATATGCAACAAGTTGTACCGACTCAAAGCCTTGAAGTTCAAGACGAGAAGCCAACTCTTCTGCCGATCCTTTGTCTGCTATATCATGTCCACGTGTTCCTATCATTATTCTAAAACCTCTCTTTCATGTATTGTTTCCATTCGATATCCTATTATAACTGAAAAAAAACAGAAAGTTAACCTTTTTGCGTTAACTTTCTGTTTTTCCGGTCTTTTTACTAATTATTACCTTCTAATTCTACCCATTTTGTTTCTATTTCTTGACAAGTTTGATCTTTATTTTTGACACCAGCGATATACCCTTGCATGATTTCACCAAAAGCTTGATGGAAACTATCTGTTGAATATACGACGCCAAGGGTTCCTGCACCTTCATTATTTACATGTACGTTCCCTTGCTTAATAATTTCAAAGTCAGGTGCCACACCTTCAGTTATCGGAGGAATGACTCCGGCTACATCTGAAAACCAACTTTTCCCATAATCTGATGTATACCACCAGTTTACAAAGTCTAATGTTTCATCCAAAACATCAGAATCTTTATAAATTCGGACAGCTTGGTCCGAACCTGCAATAACTTTACATGCATCCGGATTATCATTTATGGGATATCCGTCAAATCCAATTGAGATGTTTGGATCAATTTTTAATACATCCGCTTCAATCCAAGCCCCTTGTCCAACAACCATCGCTGTCTGGCCGGAAGCTAATGCCGCAATCTCAGTACTAAGGTCGGATTCAAGAATCTTATCATCACCATACTTCACTACAAGATCTATAAAATTAAAGAAGTCATTATATAACTCAGGATAATCTTGCATCTTTGCCTCACCATTGATAAACGCATTGACCAAACCTTCAACATCCTCCGGTTGAGCAGCATCTAAATAGTGTTGGAATACATGTTTAAAGACCCACCACTCTGCAAAACCAGAAGTGAATGCCTGATAACCTGCCTCTTCAATTTTAATCGCTGCATTTTCTAATTCGGATAACGTTTGTGGAAATTCTGTAATTCCTACTTCTTCAAAAATCCCTTTATTATATACAATTCCAAAGAAATTCCCCTTAATACTTAATCCATGCACCTCATCACCAGACATCATAACATTTTTAACCGGATCTGACATAGCTTCTGCTAATGGTTGATTAGCAAGATTGACTGAATAATCAAGATATACACCAATCTCTTTACCTGAAGTCGATGAAAAAATATCGGGTGCCTCTCCAGAATTTAATTTTGTTTTCAAAAGTGTCGGATAATCATTTTGTGTTGTTTCATAGTTAATTGTCACGTTTGGCTTAACCGTTTTATATTCTGCGATTAAAGTTTCAATTGCTTCTGCATATTCAGGCATTGAGATAAACATATATATCTCCGCTTCTGCCTCTTCCGATGTTTCACTATTACTTTCTCCACCTGTTTCATTTGTTGTGTCTGAATCCGATGTGTTCGAGTCTATCATTGTTGTTGTGTCCTGACCCTCCTCATCCGTTTTCCCGCATCCTGCAAACAATGTTGCCATCATAAGCAAAATCAATAGTACGCTCATACTTTTTTTCATAAACAAATCTCTCCTTTTCTTGAATAATTATCCTTTGACCGCTCCGGCAACTACACCGTCAACAATATATCTTTGTAAAAGCACAAAAAATATAATTGATGGTAATACAGCTAATACCATAGCTGTCATTGCATAGTGCCATTGCGTGTTAAACTGACCAACGAATGTATACGCGGATAATACTAATGTTTTTGTTTTTTGATCACTATTTACCATTAATAAAGGTAATAAGAAGTCGTTCCATATCCACATAACATTCAAAACGATAACGGTTGCACTCACTGATTTAAGTAGAGGAAATATAACACTGATAAAGGTTTTTAATGTAGATGCTCCATCAATTAATGCACTTTCATCCAAAGATTTTGGTATTGTCTTCATAAAATTAAAATAGATAAACGTTGCCATTGGTATACCAAAACCCCAGTACTGAATTCCAAGTCCCCATGTACTTCCTGATAATCCTATACTGCTCATTACCTTTAATAAAGTAATCATAATTGTCTGAAACGGAATAAGCATTGGCGTAATGATAAACAAATGTGTCCATGCTGTATATTTTGTTCGTCTTCTGTCCAAAATATATGCCGGCAAAGCTGAAAAAACAATGATTCCACTAATTCCAATCGCTGTTATCACAATGTTATTCAAAAATAATTGACGATAATTCATCTTGTCCATGACGTCGACATAATTTTGAATGGCTAATTGCTTTGGCAATGCTATGACATCAAGCACAACTTCACCAAATGGTTTTAATGAATTGATAAACATAAGGAACACCGGATAAATATAAATGATTGCTATTAAAATCATCACAAGTTCAAGCGATACCGACTTCACTTTCTTTGTTATTATATGCCTCATTAGATATCCACCTCTTTTCGCTTGAAACCCTTCAAAACAATCTGCGTTAGCAATAATACAATTCCAAAGAAAATCAATGCTTTTGCTGAACCAAACCCATAATTATTGTTTTGAAAAGCCTCTCGATAAATGTCTAATGTCACACTATAGGTTGAACCGGCTGGACCTCCCTTAGTTAATGCTAAAATTGTGTCGAAGACTTTAAGTGCATTAATCAAAGACATTAACACACATGTTGTAATCGATGGTGCTAATAATGGTAAAGTTACGTGAAAAAACTTGGCACGTGCATTAGCACCATCAACCGTAGCCGCTTCTAATACATCCTTTGGAATCGCTTGCAAACCTGCAATATATAGAACAACATAGAATCCAACCGATTGCCAAACACCGACCAAAACTACTGAATAGAATACAAGTTTTACATCCCCTAGCCAACTATAATTTAAAATACCGAATCCGGTTAAATCATATAACCCTGCAAATCCTTGGGAAAAAATAAACTTCCAAATAAATCCGACAATGGTCATACTCATTATATAAGGAATAAAAAATATTCCTCGAAGTAAATTCGCTGTTCGGAGTTTTTTAACCAATACAACTGCTAATGAAATCGCAAGCACATTGGTTAACACCATGTATAATAATGTATATCTACCGGTAAAGATTAACGCACTTAAAAAATTTTGATCCCCTTGAAATAAACGCACAAAATTATCTATTCCAATAAATTTCGGTTCTTTAGCTATTCCATTCCATTCTGTCAAAGCATAATAACCACTTAAAAGAAAAGGAATATATATCGTTATCGAAACCAAAATCATTGACGGTATTGTAAACATAACCGTTTCAATTTTTTTTTTCTTTTTGCGACCCAACTTAATCATAAGGTCCTCCTTATAAAGTATTACTTATTATTTATCTTGATACCATTATAATATGTGCACTTAGATTAATAAATGTAATAAAAAGAACAATCATTGGTAATATTTTGCACAAATCCCACTACCTATTTACTATATTTTCATGGTATTATACAATAAGTTAGAAAGGAGCATATATGAATATTATTTTCATGTTAATCAACAAATTCAAAACAATTTCATTAAAGTCTCAACTTGCCTTGATTATCATTACCACATTTTCTTGTGTCATTATCATGCTCATCTTTTATAATTATTACCAAAGTTCAAAAACAATAATTACTCAACAACAAGAGCAACTTTCAAAATTAGTCGACCTTGAAAACCAAGCTATTGACGCATATATTGCTGAAATCGATCGTTATTCCTTATTGTTAAGGTATGACGCCACTTTTATGCAAACAATTCAATCCAAAAAAACGTTAACATACGAAGACGATAACCATATACGTTCAATATTAAAAAGTCATTATAACTCCCGCAATGATCTTATTTCATATAAGCTATATTTATCAAATAAGTTTACAAATTATACAATTGACCCTACTGAACACCGTGTATCTACATTTACCGGAAATCCCCAAGACCTCTTGCCGGACTATTCACTCTTTACTCAAGGTCGCTACTATCGATATATTAAATCTTCCAAGGAAAATGAAAGTTTTATCCGTTACTATCGGACAATCATTAATATTGAAGACCAATCTCCTTTAGCAATTGTTGAGCTTACTTTAGATTCCTCATATATTGACGCACTGATCAATCGCTATCACACACAAGATGAAAATATATATTTATTTAACGAAAACACTCAGTTACTTTACGCCTATGAGCCCTCAAAACATGGATTTTTACAAACCCATTTGGACTCAACTTTTCTAAGTGCGCAAAACCCAAGTGCAAATTATCAAACTTCTGTAAATAATGAAAACTTTTTAATTGTTTCTGACAGTAAAAGCAACTATAACTACACCTTGGTTGCAGTTAAGCCCCTCCAAGAGATTGAACAAAAATTGGCAACGACACGAAACATAAGCTTTTTATTGGCTGCATTGGCCATATTTTTTACAACGCTTTTTGTTATAATTTTTATTCATCTTGTTACTAAGCCTCTTTCAACACTTTCAAATCGATTGCAAGATGTGGGAACAGGTAATTTTTCTGTACCTGTTGATGTTGGCGGAAGCAAAGAAATAGCAACTTTATCCTATGAATATAATATTATGATTCAAGAAATCGATTCTTTGATTAAAAAAACCTACGTTTCAGAGCTTAATGAAAAAACCGCACAACTTATTGCATTGGAGGCCCAAATTAATCCACATTTTTTATATAACACCTTACAGGCCATATCTACAGAGGCTGTGATAAATAATCAATCTAAAATCAACTATATGATTACTGCATTAGCCTCAATGTTACGTTATTCAATCAAAGGAAGTGATTTTAGTTTGTTGTCTCAAGAAATCAAACACGTCAAAGATTACTTATTACTGCAGCATGCTCGCTTTGACGATAATCTCGAGTTTTCACTTGACTTTGCTACTGATACTCTAAATATGTACGTACCCAAAATTAGTCTTCAAACGCTTGTGGAAAATGCAATTATACACGGTATGAAAGGAACTCATTCTTCAATACGTATTACAATCCAATCAAGCATTATTGATCATTATCTTGTTATTCATGTTACCGATAATGGTCAAGGAATTACAGCGAATCACTTAAATGAATTACTTCAGCAACTAAATTCACCCGCATATCCATTACACTCAAATTCAAACATCGGTTTAAATAATTTGAACAGCCGATTACAACTTATGTATAACAACAAAGCAAACTTAACTGTCGAAAGTGTTTATGACAAATTCACTCGCGTGACATTAACTGTTCCGATACAAAAGGAGGATACTCATGTATAAAGCCCTGATCATTGATGATGAAAAACCTGTTATTAAAGCAATTATAGCTTTAGGTGAATGGACGATCCACAATATCGAACAGCCTTATACCGCTAGCAACGGTCAAGAAGGTATGCAATCAATGTATGAAATCAAACCGGATATTGTCTTTGTTGACATGCAAATGCCTGTAATGAATGGTGTGACATTTTTACAAAAAACAGCTCATGAATTTCCATCGACGCAATTTATTGTTGTCAGCGGTTATGATGAATTTGAATATGCGCAAGAATCAATTAAACATGGTGTAATTGATTATATCCTCAAACCGATTACAAAAGAAACTGTTGAAAATGCAATCACAAAAGCTTGTTCCATACTAAAAGGCGTCGCAAATAAAGAAACAACCCAGTCATACAGTGATGAAAACATCTCTGCAGATCAGGTTGTTGAAATGATTAAATATTATTTAGAAAAAAATTATTGCAATGATATTTCAATTTCCATGTTTAGTGATAAATATTACTTCTCAAAAGAATATTTATCAAAGTTGTTTAAGAAAAAATATGGTTATGGAATCTACGAATTCGCTTTAAATATTCGAATGGAGCGAGCCAAAGAATTACTACAAAACAAAGATATATTTATTAAGGATATCTCCAATCGCTTAGGTTATAGCAATAGTAATTACTTTAGCAAAGCATTTAAAAATTATTATAATATTTCTCCAACCGATTTTCGTGAGCAACCTTAGACTAACCATAAACTTTCGTATGGAAACATTTTAAGCAAGTCTTCGTTCATTGTCACTATTTTATCCGTTATTAAATCTGTTAGAATAGTCTTATCCGTATACTTTCGAAGAATATCCGCCGAGAAATATTGATGATCTTCACTGAAATTAAACAAGCAGATCATCGTTTGATTCTCTAACTGCTTAAGAAAACCATAAACATGCGTATTTCCAAGAGATAAAATTGTATATTCCGCTTTACTGTTAAAAATTGGGTGGATCTTACGAATCATACTTATCCGTTTAATATATTGGAAAACAAGTCCTTCGTTTGTATGTAAATCCTCTCTCTTTTTAACCCGTTCCCAATTAAACTTTGCTCGATGAACCCATCGCCCTTCTTCTGTTTTATGAGAATCCTTCTTGTAGTTTTGATCATTTAATGTGGCAATCTCATCGCCACTATATAACAAGGGAATACCCGGTTGAGAAAAAATCAATGCCATAATGAGTCGAATTCGATAATGGGCTATCTGACGTTCCCGTTCATCATTGCGTTCATGTGCTTTTTCTAAACCAAGTAGCGAAGCTAGAGTACCATTTGTTCTCGCATCATGATTTTTTGGATTGTATTGATAAATCTCTCCTTTTGCAAAGCTACCTTCAAAGCGACCCGAATAAAAATCAATCAAAAACTGCTTATGCATATAAGGGTCTAACCCGAAATATGCAATTGTATCTTCATTAAATCCCCAACCGATATCATCGTGGCATCGAATATAATTCATGAAACAACCCGTTTTAGGAATATGATAGCGTCGCGCATCGGATTCTAATAATCGAACGTCGCGGGTTGCTAAACTATTAAATAAATCTACCATTAAATTTGCATTGTACAAAACACCACATTCAACCCGTTGCTTTTCATTTTCAAATTTACCAAAATATTTAAAAATCTCATCCGGTTCAACAATCGCTTCGCCAAGTAATGCCACAGAAGGACATGCAATTTCCTTAACCAAATGGAACAAGTGCAACAAATCATGAACTTGAGGTAAATTTCTACATGTCGTTCCCGGTTCCTTCCACATAAATGCGATAGCATCTAGACGAATCATGTTGACACCCAGATTGGCAATAAAGAGCATGATATCAACCATTTGCTCAAAGACGTATGGATTTTTGAAGTTTAAATCCCACTGAAATGAACTAAAGGATGTAAACACCCATTTATCAATTTTTTCGATATAGGTAAAGTTTCCGGGGCTTTTATCCGGCAAAACTTCAGGAACAAATCGATCATATATCTCCGGAATTTCACGGTTATCATACATGATAAACATGTCTTGATATTTTTCATCACCTTCTAATGCTTTTAGAGCCCACTCATGAGTATCTGCCGTATGATTTAGCACATAATCAATACATACATCAATTCCGTGATGCCGAAATGCACTCAGTACTTTTGTAAAATCTTTTAATGACCCTAAAGAAGGATCAATCTCTTTGTAGTTTTCTACAGCATACCCCCCATCATTCTCCCCTTTTCGAGGTAGAAGCAGCGGCATAAGATGTACATAAGTAATACCTAATTCTTTTAAATAGTCTATTTTATCAATTAATCCAATTAAATTATCTGCAAACAAATCAACATATAACATCATGCCGACCATTTTTTCACTCATAAACCAATCGTGTTCACGAAGATCAAGACGGTGAAGCTCCTTAGGACGATTCTTCATCCTGCTGACAATGGTATCAAACAAGGCATTAAATGTTGATTCATTTCCACCATAGGCTTCATATACAGACAAATACTCTTCTTTTAACTTTTTTACTGCTTCTAGATTCATTGAACCACCTCTTTACTTTGAAGTCACTTCATATTCTAGATGAATTTCATCATCAATCGTATATGTCTTATGATTGACAACTATTTCAATCGGCTTTGTTGTTTCAATGGTCAGTTTTTCTGCCATTGTAATTGTAATTAATGCTTGCTGATAGTATATTCTAAAACATATACGTTTCCACTCTTTTGGCATAATCGGATTAAGATGAAGGCCTTCTTCTTTGATCCGAAGTCCACCAAAGCCATAGATCATACTCATATATGCACCACCAGCATTGGCAATATGTAGACCATCCTTTGTATTATGATGTAAATTATCTAGGTCTAAGCGAATCGTTTTCATGAAAAATTGATAGGCTTTTTCTGCTTTATGTAACTTTGCAGCCATAATGCTATGTACACACGGTGACAAACTAGAATCGTGTGTCGTTAGCCGTTCATAATAATCATAGGACCGATTCATTATTTCTTCTGAAACATGGTCAAGTAAAAAATAAGCTAAGACCGTATCTGCCTGTTTTAAGACACGATATCTATAAATCGTTAATGGATGATAATGCAACAATAATGGATACTTGTTTTGTGGCGTATTCTCAAAATCCCAGTCCGCTTTATCCTTAAAGGTATCATCTTGCCAGTAAATTCCAAGTTCTTCTGAATAAGGCAAGTACATATGTTTATATGCCCTTTCCATCTCAGATATTTCTGCTTCATCTATAGAAAGTTGCTTTTGCATCTTACGATACCACTCTGTATCTGTTTCGCCAAATTCCCTAGTTAATTTACAGACCCAATACATATGGTATTTTGCCATAGAGTTTGTATAATAATTATTGTTAACAATAGCTGTATATTCGTCCGGACCTGTAACAGCCGGTATTTTAAATTGGCCTTTGTCATCAAAGTGACCGATTTCCAACCATATTCTAGCTGTTTCTAGAATAACTTCATAACCTATTTGTTTCATGAACTCAATATCTTTTGAAAATAAATAATATTGAATATAGGCATATGCAACATCTGCATTAATATGATATTGAGCACTTCCGGCTGGAAAATATGCAGAGCACTCTGTTCCGGATATAGTTCTCCATGGAATTTTAGCTCCTTTTTTATGTCCCATCATTAAGGCTCGATCTCTAGCTAAATCCAATGTTTGATATCTAAACGATAATAAATTCTTTGCAATATCCGGATGTGTAAGTATGAAAAATGGCAGCATATAAATCTCAGTATCCCAGAAATAATGTCCCTCATAGCCTTCTCCACTCAATCCTTTAGCAGAAATATTTGAAAAGGCATCTCTTCCTGCAGATGCATACAACTGATATGCGCTATAATTTAGTGCTTCTTCAACCGAAGCATCGCCATCAACTTCAATCTTAGCAACTTTCCAAAATTTCTCCAAATGGCTTTTTTGTATATCAAACCAATATTGACTTGATTTTTCAATTGCTTCTTTCAAAATTTGTAACCCTTCGTTTTCAGGGTCTTTTGACCGGATGCTATCGACATAAACGAGAAATTTCGAAAAGGTAAACGTCTCTTCTTTTTGAATCGAATCATGCTTGAAGGCAACAATAATATTCTCTTTGACTTCATATTCAACATCAATATCATGCCCCATGGTCGCTGTCACCTTCAAACCGGACTGTTTTGTTGTGCTTGTTACCTGTGCAAAATTTCTATCGCGTACACCAACATTGTCTACATAGAGCCATCTTGCTTGTTCCGATGAAACTCTCGGATCATCTTCATCCGCAAAATTAAATACATTTCCATCAAGGGTTGATAAAATCGAAATATCTCCTGAATAATTCACCGAAGTAACTGCATATTCAATGATGGCAAGTTCTAACTGTTCAAACGATGTCATCTTACGAATCTTAATCAAGAGATGATGCCCTTTGGGTGAAACCCAATCAATGCTCCGTTCATTATAACCTTCCCAAATATCTAGTTTTCTGTCAAAAGATAACACTTCTCCTTCAAACAAGGAAAACTCATCATCATCAATGCGTATAACAATCGTCTGACCATCGATGATATTCAACATCTTTTGTGCCGTTTTGGGAAATCCATAGGCACTTTCTCCATAATTAATCAAGACATCTTCATAAAATCCGTTGATATATGTTCCACGTATTGTTTGAAAATGACTCGGATATCCTTCTTCAAAATTTCCACGTAAGCCAAGATATCCGTTACCAACAAATAGTAAACTTTCATCAACGAGTAACTGTTCATTTGTCAACTTTGAATTCTTCATAAGCATTCTCCAAACTTCATCTCAAACATTTATAGCTTCCTTTACTTAATCGACCCTGATACCATTCCTTTAATGATGTGTTTTTGTGCCAATAAGAAGGCAATAATAATCGGAATCGCAGCCATTAACACCGCCGTCATAATTAAATCCCATTTTTTTACAAAAGATCCTGCAAAAGCTGCAATCGCTAGCGGTATTGTTTGTACATCTTGACCGATTCCAAGAATCAATGACGGCAACAAGAAATCATTCCATATCCATATGCCATTTAATATAATGACCGTAACAAAAATAGGTTTTAGAATTGGGAGTATAATTTTAAAAAATGTTTGTGGTTTCGTACATCCGTCAATCGTCGATGCTTCTTCCAGTTCTAAAGGCACTGATTTAATAAATCCATGGAACATAAATACAGATAAGGGGGCTCCAAATCCAATATAAGCAAAAATCATACCATGATAGGTTCGAAGCATTCGAAGTCCAATTGCTTCATAAATCATTCTAAAGAGTGCAACTAATGGAAACATAACCACTTGAAACGGAATGATTAAACCACTCAAAAAGAGTAAGAAAATAAATCCGGACATTTTTGTTTTTGTACGAACGAGAACCCAAGCAGCCATTGCCGAAAAAACAGAAATTGTGAGTAGCGAACCTGTTGTAATTACAACTGATGAAAATACGCTCTTTGAATATTCTATACTTGGACGACTCCATATATCTGCCATATTCCTAAACAATTGTCCCCATCGATTTGGTAATGCAATTGGATCTGTTATTATCTCTAAAGAGGCTTTTGCTGCATTGATAACAACAATAAAGAACGGAAACATGGCAAACAAAAACATAATAAGTGTAACTATTGTCAATACAATATTAAGAACTCTTTGTTTTTTAAACATTATATTTCCACCTCTTTCTTTTTATTATAATGTACTTGTGCCATCGACATTACCGATAAAATCAAGAAAAATACAATGGCTCTTGCTTGTCCTTCGGCCATATTATTAAATTTAAACGCCACGTTATAAATATGCATTGATAACAATTCCGTTGAGTTTACTATCTCACCGTTAAAAGTTGCCGACGGTCCTCCATTGGTTAAAGCAACAATAATATCATATTGCTTAAATGAATTTACCAGTGTGAGAAATGACGTAATTGTAAAGGCTTGAGCTATCATAGGAAGAGTAATACTTTTGAAGCGATGCCAATAGTTAGCACCATCAATCTGGCTTGCTTCAATGAGTTCTTGGGGCACATTCAGTAACGCAGCCACATAGATCATCATAATATATCCCGCATATTGCCATGTAAATGCCATAATCAAGCCCATTAAAGCTAAGTTGGGATCTGCCAATATCAAAACTTCTTCTAATGCAGATGAGCCTACTAATGTACCAATAGCCGGAACAACACTTTTAAAAATAAATTGCCAAATATAACCTAACACAAGTCCGCCAATAAGATTGGGAACAAAAAAACCTGCTCGATAAAATGTTTTGAATTTTACTTCCCGTGTCACTAGAATAGCTAAAATCATTGCAATACCATTTACTGTAATAACACTAATAAATGTAAAAAGAAATGTTCTTAAAAACGAATATTGAAAAGCTTTATTTGAAAGCATATTTTTATAGTTTTCAAACCCAATCCAATTGATTTCCAGGCCTGCTACTGCTGTCCAATCTGTCATTGAATAATAAATTCCCATCATAAACGGAATAATAACAACAACACTAAAAGCAAATAACGCAGGTGCCAGAAAGCCCCAAAAGACAACCTTATCCTTAGTATATTTATTCATATTATACTCCTTTACGAGTCATACTAATGTAATCGATACATGATAGATTCAAGGGATGTGAGAAATCCCACATCCCTATTTATATTTTTGGAATAATCGAAAGTATTATTGTATCGCTTCAATCTGTTGTACAAGTTGACCGATAAACTCTTCTTTTGTTAAATCGCCTTTTGCAAAGCTCTCATAAATCGGTCCTAATGTATTCATTCCGAAGCCATCCGGCATATCATTTTGCAACCAAGTATATGAACCTTCCGGTTTTTGTAACCATTCTGCCGCGCTTGCTGATAAGGGTGTATCCGGAGTCAATGTAACATTGGTAAATGCCGGCACCATCTTTGCCTGATTAACCATATAGTCGTGTCCCGCTTGACTTGTTGCCATATAATTCAAAAACGCATTCGCTGCTTCTTTATTCTCACTGTCACTATTAATAACGTAGAATGAGGGTGCACCGATAAAGATTGCATTATGTTCTCCTTTTACACTTGCATGTGGAGCAAATCCCATAGGGAACTCTATTTGATTTTCTACCAACCACGGATCAATCCAGTTTCCTTGATGAATAAATACGGATTTTCCTGTTCCAAACTGACCTACTTGTGCATCATAGTTACCAGTTATTAATACAGCTTCATCTGCATATTCAAACAACAATTCAACCCAATCTGCATATTCAGTTAAACGGGCAACATCTGCTTCCCCATTATTTAACATGTCGAGTACTGTTGTATCACCATATGGTAATCCAGCTGATAAATATCCGTTAAAGTTATGTAATCCTGTTACCCAACGCATATCCGGACCGGCTGCCATAGCAACAACTGAATTAATACCTAATTCTTCTTTCATACCGTCAATTTTTTCAAATGCGGCACGATAACCCTCTTGAGACGTTAATGTTGCAGGATCAACGCCTGCTTGGCTTAGTAAATCCGCATTATATGCCATCCCCCATGCTTCAACGGCAACAGGGAATCCATAAACAACGCCATCAACAATAAATTCAAGACTTGTTAAGTCCATCCACTCTTGATCTTCATATGGCTCAAGTTTTGATGACCAGGTATTATAACCACCCATACCTTCAATAACAAAAATATCCGGTTGTCGGTCGGATTGGAATTCAGCCTTTAGATTTTCTGCATATGGTGAATCACCACCGGATGTTTTCACATCAACTTTAATCCCTGTTTCTTCTTCGTATGCAGTTGCAAACGCCATAAGTTGTTCACCAATTTCCACTTTGTTTTGGTAAATAACAACCGACTCTTCAACTTTTCCTCCACATCCTGCAAAAACCAACATCACTAAACTCATAACCATAAGTAACGATAATACTTTTTTCATAATACATCCTCCTTTATACATAATTGCTCTTTGTGTATTTCCTACAATTTGATACTATGGTTTTCTTTGTTTCAAGGATTATTTTGACATTCAATAATCCTTACGCTTTAAATTATATTCATTTTTCTATATTATTTCTTATGTAATTCTGTTATAATTTGTGTATATCTTATATGAAATGAGGGATTGAATGAATCGTTCACTAATCAAAGAAAAACTTAAAAATATGGATATCGAATATAAACATCCTCCGTATTTTTTAGAAGCAAAACTATTAAGTGAAATCAGCTTAGGATTACTTTCCGAAGCTTTAACCACTCTAACTCAAATCAATGGATTAGAACGAGCGTCGCTCTCATCGAATTCACTTCGTTCCACAAAGAATTCGATGATTGCTTCGTGCACGATTTTCACTCGAGCAATTATTCGCGCCGGAGTTACACCTGAAGACGCTTTTGATTTAAGTGATATTTTTATAAAAAAAATAGAAACATTTCAAGATAACAACTATTTAGAAGCATTTGAATATGAAATGGTCAAGGAGTTTGTTGGCTTGGTCAATGAGAATAAAACACTTCACTACTCCCAATCAATTTCAAAAGTCATTCGTTATATTTCTGAAAATGCCACCTCAAAAATCACTGTGACAGAGTTAGCCAAATTAACCCATTTATCCGCCGATTATTTATCTAACCTTTTTCATAAAGAAGTCGGGATTTCTATTAGCGCATATATTCAAGAGCGAAAAATTGCAATTGCAAAGAATTTTTTAGAGTTTTCTCCATTAAAAATTACAGACATCGCTTATGTTTTAGATTATTGCAACTCTGCTTATTTCTCAAACGTCTTTAAAAAACAAACAGGTATGAGCCCTGCCGAGTATCGCAGAAATCATACCTAAACATTATTATATTGTTTTTTCTTGCAAAATGACGAAAGATGATATAGAATAAGGGTAGTTTAGAGGGAGTAACTTGCCTGAGGGTACCAACGTCGTCATTACGGATAATAGATCCCGGCTTTGGTGACAGAGATTTGTTTAGTGAGACTCTACAGCTTTTAAAGTTGTAGAGTTTTTTTATGTTTACATTTAAAGGAGAGAGCATTATGGATATTATTTTACTTATTATTGGTTTTTTATTACTCATCAAGGGAGCTGATTTTTTTGTTGATGGCGCCGCCTCGATTGCTAGGCGATTCAATATTTCTACAATGGTTATCGGTTTGACTTTAGTCGCTTTTGGAACGAGTGCGCCCGAGCTTGCTGTTAGCATTAATGCGGCTATCGACCAATCGAACGGTCTTGTCTTTGGTAATGTTATCGGATCAAATATCCTAAATATTTTATTTGTTTTAGGCTTATCCGCTGCTATTACGCCAATAAGAATACGCCTAAAAACCATCTTAAAAGAAATGCCTTTTGCAATTATTGCTACGGTAGCCGTTCTTATTATGGCGCTTGATTTTTCTATTGATCAGACACCAAATATTATCTCCAGAATCGATGGAATTTTACTCCTTATCCTATTTGCCATTTACTTTTACTCCATGATCGAGATTATCGTTCTTGGTAAAGAGGACGGTACTTTCGAAGAAATTACCGAAATGCCTCTTCCCCGTAGCATCCTATTAACCTTTATTGGTATGGGCGCTATCATTTGGGGTTCAGACTTAACCGTAACCGGAGCCGTCGGAATTGCAAGAGCATTTGGACTGTCTGAAGTTATCATTGGATTAACCATCGTAGCTATCGGGACTTCATTACCCGAGCTCATAACTTCTGTCGTTGCTGCCCGAAAAGGTGAAAATGATATTGCCGTCGGCAATATCATCGGTTCAAATATCTTTAACCTCTTACTTGTTCTGGGTGTTTCCTCTGTTATTAACCCAATTGTCATCGACCAGTCCAGCATCCTAGATCTAAGCATACTTACTCTTGCTATGATTGTAATTCTTCCCATCATGTACACCGGCAAAAAGATTACACGTCCGGAAGGGATATTCATGACGTTGGCTTATATTGCTTATATGATTTCATTAATATTTCGAATATTTGTCTAGCTGTTTAAGATAAACCAAAAAAATTCTTAACCCGTTGAACCCAAGATGTTTTTTTATTTGGAACCTGAATCATCGAATCTGATTTGATTGGCTCAGGTTTATTTTTATGAATAATTTCTACCGAAATTTTAGGTACATACTTCTCAACCTGTTTTTCGATATGTTTTTCTACACGATGAATTTTATTAATAACTTCTTTATTTTGCTTGGTTTTAGCCATCGAATTCGATGAAGCTGTTTTTGCCGGTTTAGATAGAGCCGGTGCGTGAACCGGTAATTCCCGCTCTTCAATAAGTCTTCCCACATGTTCTTCGATTTCATACAAGGACATAAGGTCATCTGCAGTGACTAAGGATATAGCTTTTCCACTATTGCCTGCTCGTCCTGTTCGTCCGATTCGATGCACATAGCTATCTTTTTCAACCGGTATATCATAATTAATCACATGGCTTAGCTCATCAACATGTATCCCTCTTGCTGCAACATCTGTTGCTACAAGAACTTGAATTTTTCCTTTTTTTAATTTTTGTATTGTTTTCAACCGTTTACTTTGACTAATGGCACCATGTAAAGATTCCACATTAAATCCGCCTTTTGCCAAATATTGTTGCACGCGATCAACTTCTCTTCGCATATTACAAAAGACGATAACCCCCGTCGGCTTTTCAGAACGAAGAATTCGTGATAACTGGTTTCGTTTTTCATTTTTTTCTACACGATAGTAGATTTGCTCAATACTGTCAACCGTTTTTGTCTCTGATTCTAATTCAATCGTTATCGGATTATCCATATATTTTCGACATATTTTTTGGATTTCAACCGGCATTGTAGCAGAAAACAGTAAGGTTGTACGGTTGGTAGGAAGATGTTTAATAATCTTAACAATCTGATCGTAAAAACCCATATCAAGCATTCGGTCACCTTCATCTAAGACCAAAAAATCAATATGTTTTGTCTTTAATGTCCCACGTTCCATATGGTCAAATACGCGTCCTGGTGTACCAGTTACAATATGCGCACCTTTTTTGAGTTGTTCAATTTCCGTCTGCATATTATGCTGTCCGTATATCGCTGTTGAGATAACCTTGGTAGATTTTGCAATCAAACTGATCTCTTTATCTACTTGTACTGCAAGCTCTCGCGTCGGTGATAATATAAGCGCTTGTGTTTCTTTTAAATCTACCTTCATGTTTTGGATAATCGGCATACCAAATGCACCGGTTTTTCCACTCCCTGTTTTTGACCGTACAATCAAGTCCTTCTTATTTAGTATAAAGGGAATACTTTCTTTTTGAACGATTGTCGGCTCTTCGAATCCCATATTCGTAATCCCCTCAATGATTTGATCGGATACGCCTAATGCCTTAAATTGATTTTCCATATGCACCTTCCTTGAATCTATTTTTTCTATTTTATGCCTTGCTTTGCAATAATATCTAATCCCAAGCCTACACTTGCTAAAGGATCTATTGCTTTCACAATTTCCACACCTGTTTTTTCATGTATGAACTGGTCCATCCCCGTCAACATACTCCCGCCTCCAGTGAGCATAATCCCATCTAAGGATATATCTGATGCAAGCTCTCCAGGTGTTTTCTCAAGCACACCCAAAATGGCATCCATGATTTGACCGGCTACTGTTTTAAATACTTGAACCGTTTCATTTCTACTTATTTCAATACTTTTGGGCAATCCGGATACTAAGTCTCTGCCCGTTATAGATATTTTTTTATTTTCTTCATCGGGATATAAGGACCCAATTGTCACTTTTAGATTTTCGGCCGTTTTGTCGCCAATAAGAAGATTATAACTATTTCTTATGTATCGAATAATAGCTTCATCAAAATCATTGCCTGCTACTTTCAATGATGTACTAAGAACGATACCTCCAAGTGATATCACCGCAACATCGGTCGTTCCGCCTCCAATGTCAACAAGCATACGCCCAACTGGTTCTCCTATGCTCAAGCCACTTCCAATTGCTGCAGCAATTGGCTCATCGACAACCGTGACCTTTCCCGCACCGGATTGATAAGCCACGTCTTCAACGGCTTTTTTTTCGACTTCAGATCCACCACTAGGCGCACATATAATGACGCGTGGTTTTGATTTTCGATTAATTCCAATTTTTTTAAATAGAAACTCAATCAATTTTTGCGCTGAATCAAAGTCTGAAATAACGCCTTGTGAAAGAGGATGTATCGCTTCAATATTGTCCGTTGTTCGTCCCACCATATCTTTCGCTTCTTGTCCCGCTGTTAAGCAACGCTTCGTTTTTCGGTCAATAGCAATGACTGTCGGTTCATTATATACTAATCCCTTTTTTGAGTCATATACTAAAGTATTTGTGGTTCCAAGATCTATCGCTATTTTCTGATTAAACATACTATTTCCTTTCCAAATGTTACTATCATTATATATTAGTATTCAAATAATATCGTCCACACCTATTTTAGCATCTTTTTCCAAATTAACCAATCACTATTCAAAAAATCCGCCAAAAAGACTAGAATACTTTGATATTTTCAAAGATTCTAGTCTTTTTATCTTCCATTAAATAATATGTTTACCTATTGATTTATTGCCAAGCAGTGGTTCCATATTCGTCCACATTATTTTCATCAATGAATATAACATCAACAAATATTTCTTTTTCTACATCTCCGCCTTCTAGCAAGGTATACGCTACTTCAGCTGCTGTTTTACCGATTGTGATTGGTGACTGAGCAGCTGTTGCCGTCATTTTTCCATCTAGTATCATCTGTTTTGCTTCCGGCGCACCATCTACTCCGTAGATTAAAACACCTTCTTCTCTTTTTGCTGATAGCAAAGCTGCCAATGCTCCCATAGCTGTCGGATCATTCAAGGCCATTACAACATCTATTTCAGGATTAGCCTGAATAATGTTCTCCATAACCGGCATAGCTTGTTCAAGTTGCCCCTCAGATGATTGTTGTGCTACGATTTCATATTGATCCATACCTGCAATTGTATCAATAAATCCTTGTGTACGGTCAATTGCTGATTTTGCGGTTGGATGTTCTAATACGACGATTTTAGCAGAATCCAACTTACTCATCATATCTTGTGCACAAATAACGCCTGCATTGTAATTATCAGATGCAATGATTGATGATACTAATTCTGTATCATATACCGGTGCATCGACGTTGATAATAGGTACTCCGGCTTTTTCTGCTGCCTCAAGGGCCGGGCGGATACCTTTCCAGTCTGCGGGATTAACAAATATTGCATCAACCCCCTGTGCAATTAAATCTTCAATTTGACTCACTTGTTTGTTTGGATCCAAAGCAGGGTCTAATGCAATTAAGACGTCGTCATTGGCTTCAACAACATCTTTTATACCATTGTTTAATGCGACAAAAAAAGGATTATTTAATGTCATGTAGGTTGCACCAAATGTATAAGTCTTGTCTTCTTGCTCAACATCTTGTTCTGTTTGTTCTGCATCCGTTTGTGCCACCTCAGCTGTTTTGGCATCGTTATTCCCCGCCGCCTCTGTTCTTTACTGTCTTGTGAACAACCTGCAAACAATCCTACTGTTAATAATACTACCATGAATGCTGCGACTACTTTTGTTTTCATAATTTCCCTCCATTTTCATATTGTACAACGTTTCGTTGCCATTTTATATATTAATGTCATATTAATATCAAGCATTTTTTTGATTCAAACTTTTCTTTTTCTTCGTCATGTCAAAGTAAACAGCTACTAGAATTACTACACCTTTAACTATAAGTTGCCAAAAGGAATTTACATTAAGTAAGTTTAGACCGTTATTTAAAACTGCAATAACTAAAACACCTATAAGCGTTCCACCTATTCTTCCAATCCCACCTGTAAAACTTGTTCCTCCTAATACCGCTGCAGCTATTGCATCCATTTCATAACCACTTCCCACTGAAGGTTGACCGGAATACATTCTTGCACAAAGAACTATACCTGTAAATCCGGCTAAAAATCCGATAAGTGTATGCACGAAAATCTGGATATTTCCTATTTTTATACCGGAAAATCTTGCTGCATCTATATTGCCGCCAAGAGCATATATATGTCTTCCCAATTTTGTTTTTGACAAAACATATCCCACACCCAGCATTAATATTAATGAATAAATAATCGGTAATGGCATAAATCCTAAATATCCATTGCCAAGAAAATTAAACTGATCATGCATCACTCGTATGGGCATTCCACCTGTATATACATAAGCGATTCCACGTGCTATTTGCATCATCGCCAACGTTACAATAAATGGTGGCATCCCTGTTTTAGCAATAATTTTTCCATTAACAAATCCTAAAAATGTACCTAAACTTAATCCGATTAATACAGCCGGCGCTACAGGAATATTATTGATGGCTATAAGTCCGGCTGTTACCGTTCCACTTAATCCTAATATGGATCCAACTGACAAATCGATACCGCCAATAATGAGAGCTAGTGTCATTCCTACTGCTAAGTTTGCATTTACAGAAGCTTGTCTCAACACATTTAATATATTATCTTTGGTAAAAAAAGCATCTGAAATTATTGACAATACCACACAAAGCGTTACAAAGCCGACTAATATTCCGGCATTATCCTTAATATATTTTTTTACGACATTTATAATTTTATCGAATATGTTAAACTCTTTTTCTTTTTTAATTACCTCAGCTTGCATTTTTACTTATTCCTCCTGTCGCGAGTTGCATTATTTGTTCTTGATCAAGTTCATCTCGTTCTAATTCACCCATTATATGACCCTCACGCATAACAATAACACGGTCACTCATATTAATAATTTCCGGTAGCTCCGATGAAATCATAATGATTCCAACGCCTTCTTCTGCTAAGCGATTGATTATAGAATATATTTCAGCTTTTGCTCCTACATCAACGCCACGAGTGGGTTCATCGAGTATCAATACCTTTGGTTTTGTTGCTAACCACTTTGCAATAACAATTTTTTGCTGATTACCTCCGCTTAAATTGTTTGCTAATTGCCGGGTGTTTGGCGTCTTAATCGATAGATGTTTAATGTAGTAGTCATTCAACTCAGTTTCCTTCTTCTCGTTAATGGACATACCTTCTATGACTTGATCTAAAACCGGTAAGCTAATATTAAATCCGACTGAATTGATTAAAACCAATCCTTCTTCTTTTCTGTTTTCCGGCACTAGTGCAATTCCATGCTTCATCGCATCCAATGGATTATGGATTTGTACCAACTTGCCCTCAACAAATATTTCTCCTTCATCAATCGCATCAATTCCAAAAATCATTCTAGCCAACTCAGTTCTACCTGCACCAACTAATCCGGCGATTCCTAATATTTCTCCCTGTTTAACGTTTATATTGGCCTGATATACATTTTTGTTTTTTAGATTTTTCAACTCTAATACTGTCTTTCCCACAATATGTCTTGTTTTTGAGTATAAATTTTCTAAGTCCCTTCCTACCATTAATTTGATCAGGTGTTCTTTTGTCGTTTCTTTTGTTTGGACTGTATCAATATATTCACCATCTCGCATGACTGTAACACGATCAGACACACGAAAAATTTCTTCCATGCGATGGGAAATATATATAATGCTTATATTCTTTTTCTTTAATTTTTCAATTGTGTCAAAAAGCATATCAACTTCTTTGTTGGTTAAGGAGGCTGTTGGCTCATCCATAATAATAATCTCTGATTCAAACAGTAGCGCTTTTGCAATTTCTACCATTTGTTGTTGTGCAATACTAAGATATGCCACAATTTCTTGTGCATCGATATTTAACCCAAGCTGATTCAATAATGCCTGCGTCTGTTCATCCATTGACTTAGCATTAACCTTTCTTGAAAAATCTTTGACCTCTTCGCGACCTAGATAAAAATTTTCCGAAACAGTCATATATGGAACCAAACAGATTTCTTGATGAATAACACTGATTCCTTTTGCTTGTGAATCAAATACACTGTTGATTTCACAGGGTTTACCTCGATGAATTATTTCACCTTCATCCGGTTGATGAATTCCCGCTAATACTTTGATTAATGTTGATTTTCCAGCTCCATTTTCACCTAATAAAGCATGTACCTCTCCGGCCATGATATCGAGTTGGACACCTTTTAATGCATGTACGCCAGGAAATCGTTTATGAATATTACGCATTTTTAATAACGGTTCTGACATTTGGTTCACACCTTCCTATACTTTCTATTCACTTGAGATAATCTTAGTATATAAGTATTGAAGGAATTATATAATTGTATTTTGTCATTAATGGCCACTAACATTTGTCATCGTCTACATGTATTTTGCACACAAAAAAAACTTAGATTATTTTCTAAGTTTTTTTTACTTTTTTAATGTATTTCGCTGATAATCTCATTAACTCCAGAACGAATATCGCGAATAATGTCTTGTGTATTTTCATCTTGATATATGCCAAGATCAACTCTAATATCCATCAATTTCTTTATTTTATTAAACTCTTTATAGCTAGGGTCTACGACACTACTTTCAATAATGGTTTCTAGAAACAATGCATCCAGTACTGTTTCCTCTTCATTTCCCTCTGCATATATATCCTCAACAACTTGCGGTCTACTTGGCATCGCGTAGGTATACTTCCATACATTTTTTTGTACCCGCTCGTCATTGACTAAGTATTTGAGGAATTGCCATGCACTTTCTTTATCTTTACTTCGCTTGCTCATACCTAATTGTACCGAGTATAATTTTGAAGCACTACTATAATCATCGATTTTAGGAAAGGGAATTGCTTCCCAATTAAAATCCAAGTATTTTTTTACGCGGTATGGATACGGTTTATATGCACGAAACTCGGCAAGTGAGAAGGTTTTAAACGCGACTTGTCCTTGATCAAAGTCCGTAGCATTGACAATTTGTCCTGCATTCAATTGATGAAAAGCCTTCATTTGATCGATGGCGTTAGCCAATGTATCTTCATTATATAATTTGCGAACACTATTTCCTTTATTAAACTGTTCTCCCAAGCCATAATATATATGTTCCCATCGATAACCTTGTAGTCCAAATTGATCTAAATAGCCGTCTTGATTATTATCCAGTGTTATACGCTTTGAAATATCATAAAGTTCTTTAACTGACCAATCAGAGCGTGGTTTTTGAATTTCGTTGTTTTCCAGTAGTGTTGTATTCATAATCATAAAGGTAGGTACAACCTGCATTGGAATGCAATACTGTTTCCCATCATATTGTCCTGCATTCCAAGCTTTTTCATAAAACTCCGATTTATGAATTGATGGATCCTCTTTGATTTGACTCTCTAAATTTTCAAGCATTCCAATAGATGCAAATGTACTAAAATCCTCTTCTAAAACAATAAACACATCCGGTTCAGTTCCTGAAAGTATTTGTTGTGCCAACCATTCCGAATAATCCTCCATTAAAGTTCCGCTGCGATATTCAATACGAATATTCGGATGTTCTTTTTCAAAATCTTCAATGGCTTCATCATATATTTTATAAACATCTATTTGTGGGACTCCCCAAGCATTCCCTGAATATATTCCTAGCGAAATGATCTGCTCATTCCTATTTTGATAAACTGTTACACATATAATTATAGACACAATTATCGTGCCAATAATTAGGTATCGATAGCGTTTTAACATTTTTAAACCTCTAGTCTTCAATAGTTCTTACCATTATACTTGATTGAATAGCAAAGATTGCTATTTGTGTTCGATCTCTTAAATCCAATTTTTTCAATATACTACTGATATAGTTACGTACTGTCCCTTCCGTAAAGTTTAACTTGTCTGATATTTCTTTGTTCGACATACCCTGTCCAATATGCTGAATAATTTTTAATTCGTTTTTGTTTAATTCATTTAATTCCTCTTCTTGAATATTGAATTGAATATCCGCTTTAGCCATTTGCGAAAACAATTCTAATACTTTACTTCCAATGCTCGATTCTAAAGAAGCACCACCAGAAACGACGGTTTCAATCGATTTTACTAGCTCATCAAGCTTAACCCCTTTTAACAAAAACCCATTCGCACCATTTTTTAATGCATCATAAATATATTGATCATCATCAAATGTCGTTAAGATCAATACTTTCGTTTCGGCGGAATATTCTTTGATGATTTTCATGCTTTCAATACCGTCCATGCCGGGCATACGAATATCCATTAACACAATGTCCGGCTTATTGGTTCGTACTTGCCGTATGGCTTCTTGTCCATTTTCTGCCGTTCCTATCACCGATATATTGGGTCGTCCCCCTAGCATAAATGCCAAACTTTCTCGAATTATTTCTTGGTCGTCTACAATCAATACTTTAATCATATGCAGTCCCCCATCTTATTGGTATATCAATATTAACAGTAAAACCCCTCGGTTTTTGCGGACCGTAACTAACCGTTCCACTAAGCATATTGACTCTTTCTTCTATATGTGTTAAGCCAAAACCCTTATCAACTTTTTCGCAACCATTACCATTATCTTGAATTATAATCTGTACACTATGCCCTATAAAAGAGATATCTACCTCAATCCGACCGGCTTTACCATGGCGTATTGCATTTGTAATCGTTTCTTGAATAATCCGGTAAATTGTTTCTTCTTCATCCTGCTTCATTTTTAAAACCGTACCATGAATCATCAATTCAACAACAACAGGTGTACATTCGTTGATATCTGTAATCAATTTCTTGATTGCCGGAATCAAATCATATTTTGATAATGAATCGATTTTTAATTCTCTAACAGACCGTCTGACATCGATAAGCCCTTTCCTAGACAGTTCCAATAAATTATTCAATTGTTTTTGGGCTAATATTGGATTTGAATCAACCATACTTATGCATGCTTCAATACCTGTCGTTAAGCTCGTTAAAGAATGTCCTAATATATCATGAATTTCTCTTGCCAGTCGATTTCTTTCTTTCATTTTAACGTTATTGGCACTTTCTTTCGCATATTCACGAAGACGTAAATTAGCCAATTCAAGTTCTGTTGCTGTGGTTTTTAATTGTGTGTTTAATTGTCGAATTTCTGTATTCTCATGAATTTTATTTTGCAGTAAAAAGAAAATAAACAGGATAAACCCTATATCATTTAAGGAAATCAATATATTTTTGGCCCCTTGAATATAGAATCGTGATTCATTTGAATAGTAATTTATATATTCATTAATCGAAAAAACACTTAGACGATTAGACAATATGTCATAGTCTAAAAAGATATATAATAGTAGCATCAAGCCTAGTAAAGCTATACGATGAATATTCTTCTTTGAATAATATAGAATATTTGTAATAAGCAATAAAAAAATTCCTCGATAACTAAAGTTTAGATAAAACACAATAGTAATCGCCAGCAAAATATCAATAATGAGAAATACGATAATCCACATTGATTCACTGCTTATTAATTTCCCTTTAATGACATTAGACATACCTAATAAGAACATATAAATCGTTGCATATACCGGAATCTTCCAAGGAATCATCGGTAAATATTGTGCTTTTTCTATAAATTCTCTCGCTTGATAACTATTACATATTTCGTTTGTGGTGGAAACAATTACAAATGAAAAAAACAATATAATAATTACATTGATTAAATAATTTAATTTCTTGACGATCACTATTTTAGTCATAATATCCTCATTACTTTATTGCTAGCCTCGTATGCCTTCACTATTCATTATTAATAAAATACGTAAGGGTTTCAATTCCCATTTGTCACTAATCATACATGACAATTGTCATTTGCACAATAAAAAAACTCCTGTATTATAGGAGTTTTTTATTGTTGACTACCACAATTGATGAACTTCTGAACGTATAAGTTCATTATATATTTCTTGAACTTTGACCATGATTTCATCAGATAAGGACTCTATCTTTGAACTGTTGGTATTTTGTCTTACCTGGTCGGGATTTTTCCCCCCCGGGATAACACAACTTACATCCGGATTCATTAGAATCCACTTCAATGCGAATTGCGCCATAGATATATGTTCCGGCTTAATTTTCATCAATCTATCCACAACCTCAAGACCAATATCATAAGGAACACCTGAAAAAGTTTCTCCTTTATCAAAGGCTTCTCCATGACGGTTAAACGCACGATGATCATCTTTTGCAAATGTTGTTTGCGGTGTCATCTTACCTGTTAACATACCACTCGCTAAAGGAACACGCGCGATAACACCTACATTGTTCTCTCTCGCTTTTGGAAAAAATTCTTCCTCTGGTTTTAATCGAAACATATTGTAAATAATCTGTACAGTTGCCAAATGTTCGTATTCCATAGCGCGTAGTGCCTCTGATACTTTTTCTACACTGACACCATAATGTGCGATTTTACCTTCTTTAACCAATTGATCTAAGCCGTAAAATAGCTCTTGATCATCATAAACTTCTGATGGAGGGCAATGCAATTGCAATAAGTCGACGCGCTCAACATCAAGGTTGGTCAAACTACGTTCTAAGAATTTGCGAATATTATCTATTGTATATCCGGATGCAACATGAGGATCAAGTCGTCGACCGGCCTTTGTTGCAATGTAGATTTTATCCTTATGACTATTTGCGAGTTTGCCAAGTAACTTTTCACTTCGTCCGTCTCCATAAACATCTGCAGTATCAAAGAAGTTCACTCCTTGATCAATGGCTTCCTGAAGCGCCTTCATACTAGTCTCATCTTCCACCGGCCCCCATGTTCCACCAATAGCCCAAGAGCCGAAAGATACTTCGGATATTTCGTATCCTGTTTTACCTAAGATTCTATACTTCATACATCCACTCTCCTTAATTGAAATTATATTGCGTTACAATTGGTTCTCTCTTTTGTGTTACATCTTGGAAATATTCATAGTAGGAAATACCTAAAAACGATCCGGAGATGTTTACTAAATTATCAAATCCCAATCCTTGTAAAGCCATAATTGCATTATAGCTTCTTTGTGATGAACGACAATGTAAGTAAACCACTTGATCTTTAGGGATTTCATTAGCCCGTTCTCGAAGTTCACTTAAGGGAATATTTATTGCATTTTTAAGATGTCCATAGGCGTATTCACCTTTTTCTCGAACGTCGATAATTACTGCATTTTTTTCAACAAGTTCACGTACTTTGTACACCGGAACTTGCTTAATCACCCCATCTAAAACATTTAGAGCAACTAGGGCCGCAAAATTTACAACATCTTTTGCTGTACCAAATAGAGGGGCATAACATAGTTCAAGCTCTTTCAAATCTTCTAGGGTCCCATTCATTGTAATCATTGTTGCAATAACATCAATTCGCTTATCGACATTGCCTTTTCCGATTGCTTGAGCTCCGATAATTCGACCTGTTGGGTATTCATATAATAACTTAAAATGCATTGTATTGGCATCAGGAATCAGGCCTACTTTATCCCCCGGCATCACATAGACGAAATCATAAGCTATCCCTGCTGCATTAGCCGTTTTCTCATTAAGTCCCGTTGATGCGGCATTCAAATCAAACACACGAACAACTGACGACCCAATAACCCCTTTATTTACATTGGATTTTCCAAAGATATGATCTGCAGCTGCTCTTGCTTGTCGTTGAGCCGGACCGGCCAATGCCAAACGTGTCGGCTTATGTGTAATCCGATGAAATACTTCAATTGCATCGCCTACAGCATAGATATCCGGATCACTGGTTAAATAGTTATGATCAACTTTGATACCACCTGTTACTCCTATATCTAGATCTGCCTGCTTTGCTAATGTTGTCTCCGGAAAAACGCCAATCGACATAACCACTAATTCCGTTTCGACTTCACGACCGGAGTTAAGTTCTATGGATTTTTCTTTTATTTTTTTCACGCCATCACTAACGATTAGATTAACACCTTTATCCAGCATTTCTTTGTGTAAGATTTGTGCCATGTCAAAATCAAATGGACTCATCACTTGATCTAGCGCTTCAACTAAACTCACGTGAATGCCTGCCATATGCATATTTTCCGCGACTTCTACACCAATGAATCCACCGCCAATGACAGCTGCCTTTTTCACATTATTTTCATCAATATATGCCTTTAACTTTTTAATGTCAACAACATTTCGAACGATAAAAACATGATCACTGTTAATACCGTCAATGGATTGGGGCAATATCGGATTAGCGCCGGGTGACAAAACAAGTTTGTCATATGCTTCTTCGTATGTTTCATTCGTATTTACATCTTTGACAATGATTTTCTTTTCTGCACGTTTAATCTCAATAACTTCGCTATTCACTCGCGCTTCAAGATTATATTTTTTTTTGAATTCTTCAGGATCCATCATCACTAACCAATCACTGTTTTCAACCATACCACTTAAATGATATGGCAATGAACAATTTGAAAAAGATACATGGGGTCCTCGTTCAAACATGATTACATCTGCTGTTTCATCAATTCTTCTTGCTCTTGCTGCTGCAGAAGCCCCACCGGCTACTCCACCAACAATTAAAATTCTTTTACTCATAATATCTCCTTTGTAACAAATAATTACATTGATCAATTTTTAACAATTTATAGCAACACTTTTAATATCATTATACACCAATTCTTCTTGTTTTTGTCATAATAATATATTATTATAATATTACAATCTATTATAGTAAGGAGTCCCTCATGAATATAGACTATTTAAAATCTTTTTATTACATTGCAACACTCAATAATATCTCTAAAGCAAGTAAAGTATTACACATATCCCAACCCGGCCTAAGTCAACAACTCAAAAAACTTGAAGCCGAAATCGGACATTCTCTATTGACACGCACTTCTCAAGGTGTACTGCTTACTTCCATTGGTGAAGTTGTGTTTGAATATGCAAAATCAATCTTCCATCTGGAAAATGATCTTCACGAGTCCATTAAGAACCTTAGCGAATCTAAAGACACTTTATCTCTTGCCGTCTGTAAAAATTTCGGTTCATTTTATCTTGCATCAAGAATACATTCTTTTAAAGAATTGTATCAAGAAGCACAAATCACCATTGATACATATTCTTCTCAAGCCGTCGTCGAAAATGTTTGCGGTCATAATTATAATATAGGCATCACTATGTTTCCTGAACTAATCAATCAACTCAATGCAAATCCTTTTTTTCAGGATCAACTAGTATTGTGTACACATCCAAGCTATGCTCCAAATCGTATTGATTTAAAGACCTTGTCAAAACTTCCACTGATTTTGCGGGAAAACACGTCCAATACCTACCAACTCATTAAGCTGTTCATTGAAAATTCGATTCTTACTTCCATGGATGCATTATCACCAATGTTTTCATGTAATTGCTCAAATATAATTAAGGAAATACTTTTAGCCGGGACCGGTTTTAGTTTTTTGCCACTTAGTAGTGTCCAATCTGAGCTACAATCAAAACGCATAAAAGCTATTCAGATTGAAAATGCCCCCTGTGATTTGCTGTCATTTCAGTACGCATTTGTTCAACGACCTCAATACGAATTAAACTATTATGAAAAAAAGTTTAAAGCATTTCTTCAATCTCTACCATCAATTGAGCCATTTTAGGCGAAAAATCATTTGCCAAATCCTCTATGCATTTTTCATCTTCTGCCTCAAAAGCTTTTTGCAGGTTTTTTGCCATATGGAACAATTCATTACAAGCTAGATTGCCTAAGCTACCTTTTATTTTGTGAATAACTTCCCGGCCTTCTTTATATTGTTTTGCAACAAGGAGTTTATCGAATTCTTCAACAAACTGTTTATTCTCTTCATAAAACATATTTATTACTTGAAGATAGAGGTCTTTGTTACCACCAAATTGTTGTATTCCTTGTTCTGCATTCAGCAAATTATTTGGCTTGACCGCTTTTTTTTCATTCTCTTTCTTCTTTTTATTGGATCTTATAATATTATAAATCGTCTCTGCAAGTTTCTCAGGTTCAAAGGGTTTCCCAATAAAATGATGCATTCCATGGTCTTCACATTTTTCTTTTACACCTTCAATCATATCGGCTGTCATCGCCACAATAGGAACATCATGCGAAATATGTCGGATTGCTTTTGCACAGTCATATCCATTCATAATCGGCATATGTAAGTCCATGAGTACAATATCGATTTTTTCTTGATGCTTTTTGTATAGTTCTATACCTTCTTTTCCGTTGTTGCCAATGACAAGCGTATACCCGACTTCTTCGAGTAGCGACTTCGCAATAAGTTGATTCGTTTGATTGTCTTCAACGAGTAATATTGTCTGTGTCTTATATTCGGTCGTGTTTAGATCCTTCGGAATATTTTTTTCGTAATTTTGACCATATAAGTCAATAATTCCATTAAAAAGAACAGATGGAATTAAAGGTTTTCCAATTCCTATATCTACACCATATTTTTCTATTTGACTAAACAAATCTTCTCTCATAACAGGAAGAAGTAGTATGATTTTCGGTAATTTTGTTAATTTTCCATCGTTTTTAATGGATAAAACAAAGTCAAAAACATCTTCCGATTGGATATCGTAATCTAATATAATTAGTTCATACATATTCTTATGTTCAATCCACAACTTTGCATCTGCTAAACTTTCCATTTTTTGGTAGTTCATGCTAAAACTCTTAAGATAACTTGCTATAATATCATTTAGGTGGGTATCACTCGAAATAATTAATGTGTGGAGACTACTTAAATTTGTCTTAATAATCTTTTCTCGATAGGTTTTTTCACGTTCTTCATCAAGCATTAATGGCAGTTCAATACGAAAGATTGAACCTTTTCCTTCTTGACTTTCAACCTCCACTGTCCCTTTCATCATTTCCACGAGATTTTTTACGATTGACAGTCCTAGACCGGTACCTCCAAATCGACGATTAATACTCGCATCTGCTTGGGTAAAAGGTTGAAACAAATGTTGAAGCTGGTCATCTGTCATCCCGATTCCACTATCTTCAATGTAAAAACAGATTTGATACATAAAGTTTTCTTCCGACTTATTCACTTCTACTGACAAATAGATATGCCCTGATTCCGTAAATTTTCCTGCATTATTTAATAGATTTAATAATATCTGTTCAATACGCTTTCCGTCACCAATAAACCAGTTTGGTAATTCCGGACTTTTATTCACCTGTAATTCTACATTGGAGTCTTGAAGTTTATATGAAATAATACTAAGTACATTTTGTATTACTGTTTCAATATTAAACGAAACATGTTCAATTTCTATTTTTCCCGCTTCTATTTTAGAAAAATCAAGCAAATCATTAACAATACCCAGCATTGTATTTGCTGCTTGTGTAATACGATCTAAATGAATAATCTGAGTTGTTGTCGCCTGCTTGTTCTTCATAATATATGAAAGACCAATGATTGCATTTAAGGGCGTTCTGATCTCATGGGACATTCGAGCCATAAAACTCGATTTGACATGGCTCGCCTTAATTAATTCTCGTTGAATCGCTTCACGCTTTTTAACTTCTTTACGTAAGCGAATAATCCAATAAGAAGATACACTTAGGCTAACGATTGCAAGAAGTGCTATTGCAAAAATAATACGCAAAAAAGGACCATAATCAACTTCGTTGGTTACACCAATCCATCGTTTGTGTATAGCTAGTTGTTCTTCTTCACTAATGGTATTTAACCCTTTATTAATAATACGAAGAAGTTCCGGCCAATCGTCTCTAACAGCAATATGTAATCCTAAGGGTTTCTCAGACTCAAATGCTATATAACGTAGATTTGTCAACCCAGTCGAACGAATCAGATGATTTGTTGTCGCTAAGTTTCCAAGATATATTTCTTCATTTCCATTAGCAACACTTGTAAGTGCCACTTCGACAGAATCATAAAGACTAAGATTTACTTCAGGTCGATTCATCAAATAACTATGATGGGAACTATTTCTTTGAACAGCAACTGTTCGTCCGGATATATCATTAATATCTTGAATGTCTTGATTATCTGACTGAGTAACCATCACACGTTTAAAGTTATAGTACTCTTTTGAAAACAGAAAGTATTCTTCTCTCTCCATTGTTTTGGATATAGCCGGAAGTAAATCAATTTCTTTATTTTTGGCAGCTTCATAGGCTTCAGGCCAAGTTAACCCTTCAACGATTTGAAATTCAACACCCAATCGTTCACTTAAAAGGTCCAAATAATCTGCAGTAATCCCTATATAGTCACCATTTTCATCTAAATATTCAAATGGCATAAATCCCGGATCAATACCGATTTTTATCGTCGAATGTTGGGCAATAAAACGTCTCTCTTCTTCTGTGAATTCTATTTGATTCGGCTCTTGGGCTACTATGATAAAACTTGAACAAATCATTATTATCACAAGATTAAATAAAAAGTATCCTCGTCGCATTCACATACCTCATTCTTCCATATGACCTTTTATAGAATCCCACACCGTATCACTGATTTCTATAAAAATTTGGACGATTTTAGGATCAAAGTGTTTTCCTGACTCTTCTTTTATCATCTCAATAGCTCTATTATGGCTATAGGCATCTTTATAGACGCGTTGACTAATTAAGGCATCGTAGACATCAATCACTGCCATTAATCGTCCTGCTAAAGGAATCGTTTCACCTTTTAATCCATTAGGATAACCGCTCCCATCATATTTTTCATGATGGGCACCAATTATTTCCATTGCTGTCTGAATAAAAGAGGGTGCAACATTATCTTCCGGTAGTTCTTTTTTTAATGCTTCAACACCATAATCGACATGTTTTTTCATGATTTCATACTCTTCATAGGTCAATTTTCCGGGTTTAAGTAAAATATGATCCGGAATCCCTACTTTTCCGATATCGTGCAGAGGTGTTGTCATAATAAGCTCATTGATGCGATCCGATGTCAAAACTTCCGCATATTCAAGCATACTCTTCATGTGATGGCACAAAATACCCATGATTAGCTGCGTTCGCTGCGTATGTCGACTGGATTCAAGATTTCGAATTTCCAGAAGTCCTACCAAAGCATTAATTGTTACATTTCGTGTGACTACAAGTTCTTGTGTTCGTTCGGATACCATACTATCTAAACGAATATTGTCCTCTTCCATGAGCTTTTGAGCCTTTTTTAATCTTAGATGAATATCAATGCGTATTCTTAAAGATTCGATATTCAAGGGTTTTCGTATATAGTCGACTGCGCCAAGCTTTAACCCCTTTATCTCATTTTCAATCTCATCTGCATTCGTTAAAATAATTGTACGAACTCCTGCTAATTTTTCATTACCTCTTATTGCTTCTAAAACTTCAAACCCATTCATATTCGGCATGTTCAAGTCTAAAATCATTAAATCAATGACTTGATTATATAGAATTTTCATTGCTTCAACGCCATCAGCTGCAACTAAAGAATCATAGTCACTTAACATATTTTGAATAATTAGTCGGTCGGTCATCGAGTCATCTACAATGAGTATTTGCATTTTTAGCCCCCTTATTAATATACTTGGCGATTATGACATTAATCGTTTCTCTCCTTCAATCTCTTGAATCGGTTTAATATCCTGTGTAATCTCTAATGTCCCTAAAAAATCTCCATTTTTGTTCCTGACAGCAAAATAACGAATTAACACATACATACTCCCCATCTTAATCCAGAAGTCTTCATAATCTTTTTGACCGGAACGCAACTGTTCGACAATTTGCTCAACAACATGAACACTTTTGGGAGGATGACAATGCTTGACCTCACGGCCGATGATTGTCTTGGGTCGATCAAAGATACGTTCTTTCCCTTGTGTAAAGTACTTCACTTTGTTATCTGCTCCCACAAAGGTCATATCTAAAGGTAATGTATTTAGAATTGAATTAATCTCTTCCGGTGTCATACTTCCTGCATCAAACTGTACTTGATTATTCCCCTGCTCCTGTCGATCTGTTAGTTGAGCTGACGTACCAAGGTCTGCATTAATTTTTGGGTTCCATCGTTTAACTGATTCCAGTAAGGTATATCCTATTTCAGAACTGCTTTCTTCTATCGCTTTCCATTCTTCGATTTGAAGTTTTTCTAATGCCATGGGTAGCAATATTTCTTCTTCCTTAAAGATCATCTCTTGAATATGGTGGACAACTTCACGAACTGCTTGATTTAACTTTTGTAAATCAATTAAATCATGGTCTATTAGCGTATAAACATTCTTTATATAGCCACGAATTTCATCATCAACACCCCACATTACTTGTGCCGGAGCCGTTATATCGTACTTTTCCAAATAAGGGAAAAGAAGTTGTTCTTTTCGTGTGTAATGTTTGTCGATTGTTTTTAATTTATCAATGGCTCCTCTTAATAATTCTTCATGTTGCTCGGCTTTTGTTTCTGTATATCGAGCCAAGTATGGCAATATTTGTTCTTCAATCAGCTTTTCAAGAACACGATTTTCCTTTTTAAATGTATGAATAGGATGCCCCTCATCAAAATCCGATAGTATAAATCCATCAGTTTGATGTATCTGTTCAATGGATCCTTTAAAAACAGACGCATGAACATCACATAATCTCTGAATTTCTTCAACCGGTAACCCTTCGTTCACTAAGGCTTGTTCCATCTCCATAATTTCTATCGCTGATATTCCTTGTGTCAATGCTTCAAATTCTTGTTTTACGGCTTCCACTGTCGCTCCTTCATGAAGCTTTTGTATGATTTTTTTCAATTCTTGCTGACGATATTCTCTATTATTAATAAACTCACTCATGCTTTACCTCCCACTAAAATAAAGTTGATTGTTATACTAATATTTTATCATAGCAAAATTTATTAAACAATGGCTTAGCTCACAAAAAAATTTACGAACTTTTCATACGTTGTTTTTCTTTGTACATGCGTTGATCAATTTCATGAACAAATGCATCTGATGAAAGTTCCGAGTCGACGTCGTATATGCCGTATCCTATACTTAAGTATATTTTGTAGGGATATTTTAGCCTTTGATTTTCTTTGTCTACAAGCAGATGGATATGGCGTGCTGTTTTTTTGATTTCTGATTCAGCATCGGTTTTTAGAATCACACAAAATTCATCACCACCATAGCGTATCAAAATATCTTCTTTTTCAATTGCCAATTCTATCAGCTTTGCAATACGAATTAATGCTTCATCACCTTCTTTATGACCAAATGTATCATTAATCACCTTAAAGTCGTTAACATCAATCATCATCATGGAGAAAGAATGTTTTTTATTTGATTTTTGTATTTTATCTGTCAGTGCACCTTCTAATTTTTTTCGATTATAAACCCCTGTCAAATGATCAACATATAGACTTCGGTTTTGTATATTCAGCAAAATCATTAAGACCGATAAGGTCACACTATTAAGTATGAAGGAAAATCCATAGATGAATCCTTGTAAAAGAACGCCTATTAATGGCGGAAAAATAAAAAACAGCATTGTATAGTAATGCTTATGTTCAATACGTTGTCGATGGTACATAATATAAAATATAGTAAAAACAAGGATTCCCATTGCCAATAGATTTGGAATAATAAAGAGTGAACCTCGATAATATATGTTTCTAGAATCAATATAATAATACCAACCTGTATTTTGTGAAATGATGACAAGTAGAATATTTAGCCCTACGATAAAACCTCCACATATTAATATTTTTTGTCGATTAGCATTTTCTTCCCAAATATAGGTATACACATAGTAGAACCAAAACAAAGGAAGAATTGGATTCATCACAAAAACCATAAAATTTCCTATTTGATTAAATAAAGGAAAAAAAGGGAAAATATATCCGTCACATCGACTCATTGCATCAAAAAGTAACAATACAAATAAAATCCGAATCATAATGAGGAAAATACGATTCAGTTCTGATTTTTCATCACTATTCTTTTTTGAATGAACATACATAGCAATAAGTAAAAGCAATGAATATCCATTAATGATTACGTTCGCTTGTAACCCCATAATATCACCTACTTATTTACTATTTATATTCCCATAATCCTTTATTGTTTAATTTAGCCTCATCTTCTAATACTTTGAATTCATCAACATATTTTACATTTGGTGGATATGTTGCAACCGTCGCATGTCCTTTTTCAACTAAGGTCATATTTAGCATTGCACCATTATAATATACATAGGCTAAAACACGTCCATATTGATCCCGCTCTTGTACATCTAGCTCTAATTCAACCGTTTTACCTTCAACTAGTGATTTTGTGTAATCGCTGGCTATATCTCCATAGGGAACATTTTTTTTACTATCCGGATGTACTGATTCCGGTGTATCAATCCCAATCAAACGCACACGTTCTTCGATATGGTCAATATTAATAATTAGTGTATCCCCATCAACAACGCGAACAACCTGATACTCGCCTTCGATAGTGGCCGAACCCGAAGAACCATTTGATGATTCATCTATTCCAAAATAAATAGCAATAACAGCTATGACGAAGCTAATTATTGCTTTTTGCAGTTTCTTCTTCTGTTTTGTACTCATAATAATCCTCTCAATCTAGTTCATATTGTGTAAGATTATTATATCATAATTAGTATCTATTTTGAAATTTATTTCTAATGATTATTGCCAGAGAATTCATGAAAAAGAGTGTTACCAGTAAAACAACACTGGTTGCCGCAGCTAAATTTGCATACTCTTTGGTAAGCACTGTATCAAGTGTCCAGTAATAAATTTGAATCGGTAACGCTGTAAAATCATCCATGATAGATGTCGGCATTTTTAAAATCAAAGTAGGTATGCCTAAAACAACCAGTGGTGCAGTCTCTCCAATGGCACGTGATAAGGATAAAATAGATCCTGTCATAATACCGGGTAAAGCTGCCGGTAAGACAACTTTTCGAACTGTCGTCCATTTCGTTGCGCCAAGAGCATAAGACGCTTCACGCATGCTATTAGGTACAGCTCGAAGTGCTTCTTGACTTGAGACTACGATAATTGGTAAAACTAACAAGGACATTGTTAATCCTCCTGCCAATACACTCGAACCCAAATTAAGCATACGTCCAAATACTGTTAATCCTAATAATCCAAAGATAACTGAAGGCACTCCAGATAGATTTGAAATATTTGTATTAATCACATTTCGTATAAATCCTTTTTTCGAATATTCTTCCATATAAATAGCTGTTCCTAGTCCTAAAAAAAGCGTCACCGGTGCAACCACTGTCATTAATAAAAGCGTACCCATAATAACGCTTTTTATACCTGCGCGTTCTGCACGTATGGATAATTTTCCCGTCAAAAATTCCCAGTTTAGCCATCCAATACTCTGGCTAACAACTTGATAAATTAATATTCCTAATACAATGAGTGCAAAAATAATTGTAAGCGAAAATGCTTTCCTTGCAATACGATCAAGCATTACACGTTGCTGCATTCTTGCATGCATTTGTTCTTTTGAGATAAGTTTTCGCATTCCATGTTGTATATCACTCATATTAATATTCCTTCCTGTATCTTTTTATAATAAATCTTGCTAACATATTCATTAGTAATGTAAAAATAAATAGAATCAAGCCAACTGCATACAAACTATAGTAACCTGTCGTTCCGGTTCCTGCATCACCGCTTGTAAACTCAACAATATAGGCCGTCATTGTTTGCATAGGTTGTGTTACATCTAAGGTGAAATTTTTAGCACTTCCGCTAGCAATCGTTACAATCATGGTCTCACCAATAGCACGTGATATCGCTAGTACAAAGGACGCAATAATTCCCGACATCCCTGCCGGAACAATTACTTTGACCGCTGCTTCTAGTTTTGTCGAACCCATTCCAATGGCAGCTTCACGTATTCCACTAGGAACTGCACTCATGGCATCTTCAGATAATGAAGTAACAATTGGTATAATCATAATTCCCATAACAATTCCCGGACTTAATGCATTTTTAGACCCCAAGGTCGGAATCAATCGCATTAGCAAGGGTGTTACAAATGAATATGCAAAAAAACCATATACAATGGTAGGTATTCCCGCTAATAATTCAATAATCGGTTTTAATAATTTTCGCATTCGTGTTGAAGCAAATTCACTTAAATAAATTGCTGCTGATAAACCTATCGGCACTGCAACAACCATGGCAATCAGGGACGTTACAATTGTACCCATGATTAGTGGTAAAAAACCAAATCTAGGATTTTTGGCATTTAAAGGGGCGAGCTCTGTACTAAATACTTCTCGAAGGGGTACCTCTGAGAAAAAATGTGACGCATCGACAATCAGCGTCACTACGATTCCCACTGTAGTAACGATAGAAATAGAAGCAATCAGCAAAAGAATCATTGGAACCAAACGATCAATCCACCTGGACTGGCCATTCTTAGTTTTTTTTTGGCTAGCGATATCTGACATCTTAACACTCCATTCTTAATTACAATATATTAACTTTCTAAAAGCACTAGACAAGACGAGAGAATATTCTCTCGTCTTTGTTTGTACTATGATATACTATCTAGGCTATTTGTTCTTAGCATTTATTGTACTGCGTCCAATTGAGCTTGATATTCTTCATATACTGAATCAGGCATTGGAGCAAATCCATTTTCACCGGCTAATCGCTTTGCACCATCTGGAGACACTACATATTTTGCAAAATCAAGAACTTGTGGTTTTTCTTTCGCATACTGTAAGTTTAAGTAAGTAAACACCGGGCGTGTAAACCCTGCATAGTCTAACTCTTCACCGATAGTTTCTACCGCCGGTTTTACCGGACCATTACCAAAATCAACACTTACTGCTGTTAGTTTATCTGTATTTGAAACATAATATCCAAATCCAAAGAATGAAATCGCATTAACATCATTTGATACCAAGTCAACCAAGGTTGAATATTCTTGTTGTAAGTTCGCTGTTGCTACCATATCTTGTTCATCAAGTAATGTTTCATAGAAGAATTCATATGTTCCGTGATTTTCATTCGGTCCGTAAAATTTAATTTCTTCTGCAGGCCAGTCCGCACGAATATCTGACCATAAAACAACGTCATCATCTGCATAATGTCCAGAGATATACATATTTAATATTTCGTCTTTTGTCATTTCTGTCGCCCAGTCATTGTCTTTGTTAATAACCATTGTCAAACCATCATAAGCCAATTTGAATTCCAAAACATCTTCGCCAAATGTCAATCCATTTGTTGCTAATTCTTCAATTTCGCTATCTTTGATTTTTCTAGAAGCATCTGAAAAATCCGTTTCGCCCGGAATAAATTTTTTAAATCCAGCACTTGATCCCGCTCGTCCAACTTGCACACTGACATCTTCTTGTTCATTAATCATGTATTCTTCAGCAATGTGCGCCATTAATGGATAAACCGTTCCTGAACCATCAACAATAACTGCACCTTCTAACGCTGTCATTTCTTCAGTTTCTGTCTCTTCTGTTTCTGTTTCTGTTACTTCTGTTTCTGTTGCCGCTCCATTACTTGTTTCTTGCGCCTCATCTTGTCCACAGCCTACAACTGCTACCATCATAACGAATACTAATAATAATGCTAATAAATTTTTCTTCACTTTTTTGTTCCTCCCTGAGTTTGTTGTTTTTATTCAATTATTTCTTTCATTTGACTCATGAACACTATAACATCTCAAGGTAAATACCATATCATTCAAATGTTAAATCAATGTAAAGAAAAAAATAATGCTATACATTAGCAAATTTTATTTGCTAATGTATAGCACCATCTTTATAACAAGCTATAATAAGTGAATATTAAATTCTTTGCACTTTTGAATCATTACATCGGGCCAAATCGATGACTGCACTTCGCCGATATGCGCCTTCTGTAAAAAATACATACATAGTCTTGATTGTCCGATTCCTCCACCCATTGTGTAGGGCAACTCACTGTTAAGCAAAGCTTTATGGAAGGGCAATCCTTTTCGATCAAGACAACCGGCTTTTCCCAACTGTTCTTCAAGCGCTTTTTCATCCACTCGAATGCCCATTGACGACAGTTCAAATGAACGTTCTAATATGGGATACCAAAAGATAATATCGCCGTTTAACGACCAATCATCATAATCCGGTGCACGCCCATCATGTATTTCTCCGGAACGGAGTAGATCACCAATCTCCATTAAAAATATCGCTTTATATTCCTGTGCCGCCAGATCTTCGCGCTCTTTTGGCGTGCTGTTCGGATAACGGTCTTCAAGCTCTTGTGTGGTAATAAAAGTAATTTCATTCGGGAGAAAAGATTCAACCGAAGGATATTGCTCTGTGATAAAGTTTTCAGTATCTTTAAATACTTGATAGATGTTCTTCACTGTATCTCGTAAGGTTTTCTGTGTCCGTTGTTCCGGCAATATCACTTTTTCCCAGTCCCATTGGTCGACGTATATCGAATGTAGATTATCGACATCTTCATCACGACGAATCGCATTCATATCCGTATACAAACCTTCATCAACTTCGAATTCATATGTTTTCAATGCCATCCGTTTCCATTTCGCCAAAGAGTGGACAATCTCAACACGTCCATTATTAATGGATTTCATCTCAAAGGACACCGGTCGTTCTATCCCATTCAAGTTATCATTCATGCCCGTCTCCGGAAGAATAAATAAAGGCGCTGAGACACGTGATAGGTTTAAATATTTTGCCAATGTCTGCTCAAAATAATCTTTGATTTGTTTGATTGCCTTCTCGGTTTCTTTTACACTTAATGATGCATTATACCCGTCCGGCAAAATGAGGTTTTCCAATAAGTTTTTCATTTTCACTTGTTACCTTTCCTACAAGGGTTGCAATTAAATGGTAAATCGTTTAATCAGCTCCATTAGACTTTGAGCCATTTCAGCTAACTCCGTACTTGCATTGGATATTTCTTCTGCTGAAGCGGTCTGTTCTTCAATTGAGGCTGAAACTTCTTGTGTTGATGCAGCATTTTCTTCTGCTGAAGCAGATAAATTCTCAATATTAATTAAGACGTCGTCTCTACTTTTCTCCATAATCTTACTTGCTTCGCTCAGAAGATGAACAAGCTCATCAGATTTTAGGGTACCGTCTGCTATCTTGTTAAAAGCGACTCGTGTCATCTCAACATTTTTTTCTTGTTCTTGTGCTATTTCTGTTGATTCGTTGACTTTCTCTACCGCTTTAATCGAATTATCCTTTAACTGTTTTAGCATTAAATCAATCGTATTTGTTGTACTCCTAGATTGTTCCGCTAATTGTCGAATCTCATCAGCAACAACTGCAAAACCACGTCCATGTTCGCCTGCCCGTGCTGCTTCAATCGATGCATTTAAGGCTAGCAAATTCGTTTGGTCTGCAATAGCTGTAATTAAACTACTCGCTTCACTAATTTTATCCGAACTCTCATTTGTATTGAGAATGCTTTGATGAACAACATCAGATACTGCTGAATTCCTCTGTGTTGTCGTTGCCAAAGCTTGGATCAGTGTTAATCCTTCTTTTACGCTATGACTAATCTCTTTTGAAATGTTTAGAAGATCTTCATTTCTTGTATGATTATGTTTGATTTCTTCACTTAACTTTGCTAGAGAATTAGATGCATCTAAAGTATGTTCCGCTTGTTCTGTGGCGCCATTTGCAATTTCTCCTACGGTTTGAGCCACTTCTTCGGATGCAGTCGCTGATTGCTCTGACGTCGCTGTTAATTCTTCTGAAGTTGCCGACACCTGACTTGCCGAATCATTGACATTAACCAGGAGGTCTCTAACACTTTCTGACATTGTCATCAATGCATGTGTCATTAATCCGATTTCATCGTTTCGACGAAGTATCGCCGCAAACTGTTGCCGGTCTATTTCTGTAAAATCCAATTTTTCTTGACGTTGTACAATTTCTGTCAACTGTACAATTGGCTGAGCAATTCTCTTGCCCGTCACCCATGTTAATATAAGCCCCAAGAAAATCATAACGACGACGACAACCGTCAATATTAGAATTAAATCATTTACACTTTCAAGGACTTCATCTGAATCCGCAGTGTTAACCAAAATCCAGTTGGTTCCTTCAATAGGTATATAGGCACTATATAAATCTTTTCCACCAAATCGATATTTTCCAACACCACTTTGTTGGTTCAAAATGTTCTGAAATTCATTCGCTAAGGGTTGTAAACTCGGATCATTTGATGCTTCATTAATCGGATCAAATTGATTCATTACATAATCACGATTACGGTGTGCAACCACTATACCTTTTTGATTAATAATATAGGCATAACCATTTTCTCCATATCCGATTTCATCTGTGATTTCGAAGAGCGCATTCCCATCTCTTCGAGCAATAAGTGCTCCAACAATCTCTCCATTTTGTTCAATAGGAACAGCAAACATAAGCACAGCAGAATTAGTCACTCGGCTAATCAAAACATCCGAAACATTTTTTTGGCCACTTAATGCTTTTTGAATATACTCCCTATCTGACAAGTCAGCTTCGGTATCACCAAGAATGTATGTGGAAATTCCATCTAATCCGACAATTCCAAAATCTAAGTACCCTAGCCTCTCAACATCATCTTGCAAAACGGATTTTTGTGTAGCAAAATCCATTGACTGAACCGTTTGCCTCTCCGCTACTTCTTGAAGCACTCTCAGATGCGCATCAACGCTATCCGCAACTTCGTTTGAACCTGCTGCACTTAGGCTTTCTAATGCAGTTTCTACTTCAAGAATCATTGCACGACGACTCATCCAAATAGATAAACCACCAATGAGGACACTAATAATAATAAAAAACATTCCAAAACTGAGTACAATCTTTCTTGTAATACCACTTTTCATAATGTACCTCCTGTCAGATAAAGTTGGATTACAGCATACGTTTTCTTAATTCCTCTGCACTTGATGGTGATAACAATCCCGGTGCTATATCAAACACTGTTTTACAACCGGATTGTCCTTCTTCATTTAAGCGATATGCTGCTCGTGCATATGCAATAAGTACGCTTGCTGTAAATTCTGGGTTTGAATCAAGCTTCAAACTATATTCAATTACATGATTATTCTCGTTCTTAAATCCGGTTTTTCCACTGCGAATAACAAAACCTCCATGAGGAATACCCGCATGATCTTTTTCTAATTCTTCTTCAGTAATGAAATGAACAATGGTATCATAATCCGAAAAATAATTTGGCATTTCTTTAATCTCTTTTTCGATGCGTTTTGTGTCAACACCTTCTTCCGCCACAACAAAACATTCCCGCAAGTGTTTTTCGCGTGTCGTGAACTCAGGATTACTTCCACCACGAACAGCTTCTAAGGCCTTTTCAATCGGAATGGTATACTGTTTACCGTTCTTGACACCTTCAACACGTCGAATGGCATCAGAATGACCTTGACTCACGCCTTTTCCCCAGAATGTGTATTCTTTTCCTTCCGGTAAAATGGCCTCAGCATATAAACGATTCAATGAAAACATTCCCGGATCCCAGCCCACTGAGATGATCGCCACTTTATTTCCTTCATTTGCAGAAGCATCAACAGCAGCAAAATGTTGTGGTATATTGGCATGTGTGTCATAACTATCGACAACGTTAAATAGTTTTGCAAGTTCTGGTGTTTGTTCCGGCAAATCTTTGGCACTTCCACCACAAAGGATTGCTACATCGATATTATTTTTCATAGCAACTAATTGATCCATTGTATAGGCTTTGCCCCCATCTGTTTGTACTTGAACACGACTTGGATCTCTCCGCGTGAAAACACCGACTAACTCCATATCTTCATTTTGTTGAAGTGCACTTTCTACGCCACGCCCTAAATTTCCATATCCTATGATTCCAACTCTAATTCTAATTGACATAAGTGTTTACTCCTTTTCATATTATATTGTCGTTTACTTTTGTTGACATACCCTTTAATTATAGCAAAAAATCAGGGTTTTTCCAAATTTATTTCACGATATATTTCTTGCATCTCTTCATCAACAGCTGCAAGATTAATTGCACATCGCTGCAAACGATGGGATAAATTCTTTGAAACTTCATTTTCTTTTTTGTATTTTAATTTATGTTCTAAACTAGCCCAAAAGTCCATTGCTATCGTTCGTAGTTGCACTTCCACACGCACCAACTCCGTTGATTCATATAAAAAAATCGGTACAGCTACGATTAAGTGCAAGCTTCGATATCCATTGTCCTTGGGCTTAGAGATATAATCCCTCTTTTTAATAAATGTAATATCATCTTGATTTAACAGAAATTTTGCAATACTATTCACATCATCTTTGTAATTACATATAACTCGCACTCCTGCAACATCTGATAGATTATTGACGATTGAATCTATGTTGACTTCTAAACCTCGATCTCGAAGTTTCCTTACAATGCTATCCATTGACTTTAAACGGGATTCAATATGATGTATTGGATTATGATCATATTTCACTTGAAACTCTTCATCAAGTATTTCTAATTTTGTTCGGATTTCTTTTATCGCTGCTTGGTATAACTGCTGTTGAACAGCAAAACCTTTTTTTGTTTTATTAATTTCTTCTATTGGATCAAATTCCATTGTTTTCTCCTTCTTACACAACTAAAATCGTTAATGCTTTTTCTTTGATGGAAATATCAAGTCGATCACTCCAAATAATCTCACCATCAATGTTGATTGGTAACGAATCTATACTACTTATAGTCATCTTTTTGCCTTGAAATAATTGAACCTGTTTAATGTTTTCGTGTGTTCCGCGAATATACTTTGGCAATAAAAATGGCACCATTAATTTTTTAATTTTCTTAATTACGCAAAAATCAAGATATCCATCATCAAACAGGGCTCTTGGGGATGGTTTCATTCCTCCACCATAGTATTTTGCGTTTGCTAGAGAGATGAGTAGAATCTCTTCTTGGTCAATTTTTTGCCCATCAATTTTCACCTTAACCGGATACGCCTTCAACTTTGCTATTGTTGCCAACACGCTAATAAGATAAGCGAGCTCCGCACTAAACATGGGTAAACGTTTGTACTTTTTAGCATTATGCACAACCTCAGCATCAAATCCCACTGAAGCTATATTAATAAAATGACGGCCATTCAAAATACCCACATCAATTATACGTCGATTCCCTTCACGATATTGAGTTAATAAACGTTTAGGGTCTTTAATCGATGTAATACTTTTTATAAAATCATTACCTGAACCACAGGGTAAAATTCCAACAACTGTGTCCTGCGAATACTTCGAAAGCATTATTCCATGAACAATTTCATTCAAGGTCCCATCTCCACCAAGTGAATAGATGATTGTATTAGGTCCTGCGTTTTTATTTGCTAATTCAATTGCATGCCCTAAATACTGGGTTTCAAGAATTACAGGATTTTCAAATAGTTCTTCTATATACGCTACTAAACTCATTGCTTGACCTTTACCTGCTTTTGGGTTAAGAATAAACACATGTTTTTTCATTTATTTTCCCTTTTCAATGAATACTACTTTTAAATAATTACCTTCCGGAAACTCCGAATGAACCAAAAAATCATCCGGTAGCGAAAACTCTTCTCGAATTCTATACGTGTATGGCGTCGTCTTGAATGCCGCTGCAACAAATCTTTGAAATTTCTTCATGTTAAACCCACTATAATTCGTCGAAGCAATAATAATTCCACCAGGGCTTGTCACTGCAATGGCATCTTGTAGCAGTTCAACGTAATTATTGGCCACACTAAAGGTTTTCTTTTTAGACCTGGCAAAGCTGGGAGGGTCTAATATAACCACATCGAACAATAACTGCTTACGTGTCGCATATTTAAAATACTTAAATACATCTTCAACGATAATCGTCTGCCTACTTGAATCAATTCCATTTATGCTAAATTGCTCTTGTGTTTTGCCTAAACTTCGATTAGCTAAATCAACACTGGTCGTCTTGGCTCCGGCTAACGCTGCAAAAACAGAAAAGGCTCCTGTATAAGAAAATGTATTTAACACCGTTTTTCCGCTTGCGTATTTATCCATCAATGTTTTTCGAACATCACGTTGATCCAAAAAAAATCCTACCATGGGACCGTCATCTAAATATGTGGCAAAATTCACCCCATTCTCCTTGACAATCAAAGGTTCCGGAGCTTTTTCTCCTAATACATAATCCTTGGTCTCTTGCATTTGTGTCGCTGATTTAAATCGTTTCTTTTCGTAGATACCACCCACATTGGTCACTTTTTCTAAACTCTCTATAATAAACTCTTTAAACGCATAAATTCCTAAGCTATACCAAGTCACTAAATAAAAGCCATTATAAAAATCAATCGTAAGTCCACCGATTCCATCACCTTCGCCATTAAAGAGGCGATAGGCATTGGTAAGCGACTCATCAAATAGTCCTACCCGCTTCTGGATTGCTGTTCGTATCTTTTCTTTAAAAAAATCAAAATGGATTGTCTCTTTGGGATTGAGGGTCAAAACCCAACCATGACCTTTGTTTTGAATCCCATAATAGCCACGAGCCACAAAATGGTCTTGTTCATCATATAGATCAATAATGGTTCCTTCTTCAATTTTTGTATTTTGAGCCACAAATGCCTTTTTTTCAATTAAGGGATATCCTTTTTTATACTTCTGTGCATACTTATTTTTAATATGTATTTTCATGATTTTCATCCTATTCTAAATGCATCTTAACAAATGTTAATATAATTTCGGAAATGTTATCCGGTCTAAATAATAATTATAGGCGATTAAAGCAACGGCCAAAACCCCAACAGCAGCTATAGATGCAAAAGCTACCGAATAATTTGTCGCTTCCAAAATCCACCCAATAACAACACGACCGATGCCTGCACCTAAAAACCGTGTGATATTTGCATAACTGTGAATACGTCCTCTGTGCGTTGATGGCACGCGCCGTGACATAAACGGAGACGAACCGAGCATATTCACAATTTCACCAATGGTAAAAACAAACATCATTACAAAGAATATACTATATGTCGGCTGATTGCAAATAATAAGATAACTTAAGCCAATGCATAGTTGTCCAATAAAGATTTTGGGAATTTCTCTAAACCGTTGAATAGCATAGGTTATAATTGGTGTAAAGAAAATAACAACAAAGGCATTAAAGCTTGATAAAAAACCAAAATACTTGGAGCCTAAATCTTGTCCAAAAAGATCGGTCATATACATAGGTAGGGAAAAGGTCCATTGATCATAAACAAAAGCCGCAAATAAGAAGATAATAAGCTGAACGATAATTGATGGTCGTTTTTTGAGAATCGTCGATACCTTCTCTGATTCATGCATACCTAACTCATATTCATTTTGTTCTTCATCCTTTAGTTCATCCACGTGAATCACTTTAACAAATGCGATAATGAGAACGGTCGAAGATATGGTTGTTATGCCGTCTAGGATAAAGGCCAAGCTTAAATAATTGGCAAAAAGCAGTCCTCCGATGGCTGCTCCAAACATATACCCAAGATTATGCCCTAAGTACATCAATGAATATACCTTCTCACGATCTTTGGGTTTGATAACATCAATAACCAGAGCATCAAATGCAGGTCCTTCTATATTTGCAAATAATCCCGCCATGATGAAGAATACAACCATCCACGTTCCCGGTTCAACAAATGCACAAAGCATAAAAAAGAATACGGAGATACAATCAAAAATAATAATGAGTTTTTTTCGATTAAATCGATCGGCTAATTTTCCGCCAATAATATTAGCCGGTAAAAACAAAAATCCAACGACCAAGAAAATATAGGAAATTGTTGTCGGTGTATATCCAATCTTATCCTTTAAAATGAGTGTTAAAAGCGGCCAAATAAATGCCCCCATATTGGTAATCATTCGCCCGATAAAAAGTACGTATGCCGATGTTGATAAACCTCTATACTGCGAAAATACTTCTATAATTTTTTTCATCCTTTTATTCCTTTATTCACTTTTATATTTATTCAAAAAATGTTAATTGTTCTTTCTCTTCCATTCGCATAATGGAACGGGGTGACTTTTCATGTAGATAAGCATAATTGATAAATTTTTCATTGGTCATTACCTGCTTGTCACCATCACTTGCTTGTCGTAATCGTCCGCTATAGACCACTGGAAAATAATCGCTAATGAACTTTCCTTCGGCATGGGCCGTTAATGCAATAATTTGAAACCCTAGCTTTTCTGCAATGAAAAACACCGGGTCAAGTACATGTTTACTCGACGCTTTTCCAAAGGGATTATCCAAAATAACTGTACGTTGACTCTTTTGACTTTGGGATAGATATTGCTTTTTTTCGGCCAAATAATTCAAAATACCTAAGAACAAGGTCATATTCTTACTCCATTTTTCACCACCGGACCACTTATTTGAGCTTTCCCATACCATCGGTGCTTTATTAATCTTCATATCGTTGGTCACCTTACGACATTTTATCTTGATACTCTTATCTTTTAAAACAATCGTCAGAAGATTTTTGACACTTAACTGTTGTTCGATTTGCTCACGTAGTTTTTCCTCATCGACATCATCTTGATCTGATTGCCTATCATAATCTTCAACGAGGTTTTCAATATACTTACGTAGTTCTTCTTTTGCCTCAAATTCATTCCACTCCGGAATATCAAAAATAAAAATCTGTTTACTGACTTCATCTACATTAATGCGTGTCTTTTTCTGAATCGTATCGAGTTCCATGGCAACCTGGTGTATGTAGGCATTCAAATGGGTTAAAAAGGTTTGTAATTCAAGGTCACTTTGTCGACGGTCCTCTTCTGCAATACGAATATTACGTTCAATAATTCGTGTCATCTGATTTTGATATTCAACGAGTTCTTGATAATTTTCTTTTTTCTTTACGCCGTTTATCGCCGCCTCTTTGAGTTTAAAATCTTTAATGTGTAACTCACAATAATGAATATATCTATTTCGTTCTTCCTCAATATATTTCTTTTTATCCACATATGCTTCATAGGAATGTTCTAATTTGTGAATCCATTTTGTGATTAATTCTTTTTTTGCATAGTCGTAATCAAGCAAATCCACTTTTTCATTAGGGGATTCAATCGGTATCGATTTCTCGTCAAAAACCAAAAAACCAAAACGTTCGTTTTTGACTTTTAATTCTTGAATCAAGGTGTTTTCTTCCTGCATGTGAATCATGGTTTTTTCTAGCTCGTCATTGATAGCTTGTATATTGTTTTTCCAAGCATTCCACATATTCTTAATACACTCTTTTGCCTGTATTAAACCTTCTTCAAAGGTACACACATATTGGTATTTCTTGATAATTTTTTCTTCTTGATCATCACGTAAGGTTTTATAACGATTCTTTTCATTTTCTTCAAGGCGGATTTTACGTCGCCATTCATCCAATTCTTTTTCCATAGCCTTAACCTTGCGAATGAGTTCTGATAATTCATCATCCGAATATACATCAATGGGCTCAATGGGATAATAGGCCTCTTCCTCTTTTAATCGAAGTTGCTTCTCACCATCTGTATATTGAGCTTTACTCTCTTTAATTTGGTCAAGCAACATATCCCGATCTTGATGTATTCCATTAAGTTCTCTTTGAATCATCTTACGGTCATCTTCGAGAGTTTTTAAAGCGACCGATTCAAATATCGGCTCCTCATTGATCGTCTCTTTATATAAGTCCTGTTGCTTTAAGACGCGAATATTCGTTTTTAAATCCTGAATTTTCTTACGAATTTCTTCTATTTTTTTTCCTTGGTGTCGCATCCGGACCATTAATTTTTCATATTCTTGATGCAAATTTTCTTCTTCGCGAGATACTTTTTCAAAAACCAAGTCCTGTTCATCCTTTTTCTTGGCTAATTGCATATAGGCGTTGGCTTGTTGAATTTTATTTGAAAGTGCAAAATTGTCTTCGGACAATGTATCGATTGTGTGCCGGATTTGTTCCATTTTTTTATTTTGTATTTCAAATGTGTTTTTTACCTCTTGATAAAGGTTTTCTTCTTTGGCGATTTCTAGTTTGACACTTTGAATGTCATCTTTTAATGCCATATAATCTTCATAAGAATAGTTTGCAAAAAACTGTATGGTTTGACGTTCTAAATCAAGCATGATCTGTAATTGTTTTGACAATTCTTTTCGTTGCGTTTCCTCTTCTTGGCCCTTTTGAATAATCTCATCTTTCCAATCTTGGAATTTAGATGGAATCAAATTGCTTTTCCACTGATTTGGGTAGACTTCATAGCCCATGGTATCTTCAATGGTCATTTGCTCTTGCTCAAGCCGTCGTCGCATCTGTTCATTTGTTACAATAAGAACCGGATACGTTAATCGGTCGCGATAGTTTTCAAGGATTTTTTTTACTGCTCCTAAGTCTGTTTGGGTTGTTACAATGGTCATTGCCCATAAAGGAAAGCGGTCATAGAGTTCTTCCACAGATAAGCCGTAAAGTTCTACTAGTGTATCAAGATAATAAACACCTTGTTCTACAAAGCCAACGCGTCCTTTTAAATCAAGCACTATTTTTTCGACGAGGGGCTCAAGAACAAAGAGGCTTCGCCTCGTTATAAGTCGGTTGCTTTAGCAACTGGCTTTTCTTTTGTCCTTCTCTTGATTTATTTTATTTTTTTTGCTATAACATAATTGGTGATATTATGAGCAAGCAATC